>Ga0209911_100040_pt1 | contig 202663 bp, 172 predicted proteins | sample FECB21metaG_FD_188301 | JGI IMG/M metagenome (GOLD analysis project Ga0209911, IMG submission 188301) | Cyanobacterial communities from the Joint Genome Institute, California, USA - FECB-21 (SPAdes) (version 2) | ecosystem: Environmental > Aquatic > Thermal springs > Hot (42-90C) > Microbial...
CCTGGTGCCTATGGCACGGTGGAACCACACTGATCCCATCCCGAACTCAGAGGTGAAACGCTGTTGCGGCGACGATAGTTGGAGGGTTGCCTCCTGTGAAAATAGCTCGGTGCCAGGTTTTTAATTTGAAAAGTAAGTCTCCTTCTCTATAATCAGAGGGAGGCTTTCTTTTTATGCTTTAATGTGATTTCGATAATCATAAGGAAGCTATAAAACCTCAATTTTTCGTGGGGTTAGAAGTCGGGTTTTTAGGATAAATGTCTGTAGTCACAGGCAATCCTCATAAAAGCCCGACTTCTGTGCTATTCGTTGAATTCACGCTTTTATTAGATTATTTGCCAATTTGATATTTTTCAACTTACAATGAAAGTAAAATATAAGAAATATAAGTCGATAGAAGTTTTTAAGGAACAAAAAGTTTAATTTTTTTAGATTAAATTGTCTGTTAACAATTTAAAATTGACAAACAATTACGATTTCACAAATGGTTAATCAAATAAATGATATTGCTTTGCAAGCTAGCCAAGGTAGTATTGCAGCAATTATTCAAATATTGAATGAAAAGTTAGCTAATTCTGGCGTGAGAACCAGAGCAGTTTTCGATAGTGGAGTTTTACAACTTTTATGTGAAGCTCGAACTATAGAAAAACTGGAAAAATCTACTTTAATACAGCAAATTCGGCAGATACTAGAATCTATTGCACCTCGTAACATTTATAAGGTTCATATAAATAGTCGTATTGTCCGAGAGCAACAATTATTGTGGTTAGAAGAGATAAATCGTGATCCAGAAAATCAATTACTTTGGTCCGAACAAATTACTTTAAAAAAACCGAATGTTTTACAACAAATAATTAAAGATTTCAAAGATAATAAAAACGAATCACAAAAACCGCAATTACTCCAGCCTAAGTCTTCTCGACATTTGATAGTTAATAAGAATAATAAAGTTACACAGTACTTCTTTGAAGGAATATTAAATGTACTAACTTTATGCGTATTATTATTATCGGCAGGTTGGTTTGCTTATTATTTACAGGGTAGTAATAAAAATAGTTCAATAGAAACAGCAGCTTTGAAATATAAAGCACCTAATACACCCGAAATTAAGTCATTAAAACCTAAAGATGTTTACCAAAATAAGTTAGAAGCATCTGTTGTTAATTCTTATAAAGCCGAAGATGACTTTTTTAGTGTAGCAGTGCGAATCGCTAACCAAGCCGTTGAAGATAGACAAACAATCACAACTTCTGCTGACTGGTTAGATTTAGCTGCTAGGTGGCAACGTGCCTCTGATTTGATGGCTAAGGTTCCATCTAGTCATAGTCGCTTCCAAGAGGCTCAGACAAGGATTCAGCTTTATAAAAATTATAGTGAGTCAGCCCTCAAGCAAGCGAATAAAAAGTAGTGATTTTTTTGGGGTAAGTTAACTAAAAATCATGATGAAGGTTAACAGAAAGTACACCTTGAAAATACATTGCAAATAATATTGAATTTTAAGAAATTAGGGATTACTCATCAAAATAGCAAAGCGATCGCAATTTGCTTAAACAGTAGAGACGCAGTTTTGCCACCACGTCTCTACACATATCTACCTAAACACTCATTTCCAACATCCGCTGCATCGGACGCAAAGCCTTAACTCTAATTTCCTCACTCATGGTAATTTCCGGTGTACGATTCTTCATAGCTAAATACAGCTTTTCTAAGGTATTCAACCGCATAAACGGACACTCATTACAATTACAGTTATTTGTAGGTGGTGCGGGAATAAACTGTTTGTGAGGTGCTTGTTTTTGCATTTGATGAATGATTCCCGGTTCGGTAGCAACAATAAATTGATTACTCGAACTTTGTTGACAATATTTTAATAAAGCTGCTGTCGAACCAATAAAATCAGCGTGTCGCAATACAGTTGTCTCGCATTCCGGATGAGCAATTACCTCAGCTTGCGGATGGGCAATTTTTAACTGCACAATCTTCTTCTCCGAAAAAGTTTCATGAACAATACAACTACCTTGCCACAACAGTAAATCTCGCCCGGTTTGTTCCATTACGTACCGTCCTAAATTGCGATCTGGTGCAAAAATAATCGGTTGCTCTTCGGGTATCTGCTGCACAATTTTGACCGCGTTAGAACTAGTACAGATAATATCGCTCATCCCCTTAATTTCCGCAGTACAGTTGATGTAAGAAATCACCAGATGCTCTGGATGTGCGGCTTTAAAAGCTGCAAACTGATTTGGTGGACAACTATCTGCTAAGGAACAACCAGCATCCAAATCCGGTAACAACACCAACTTATCAGGGTTAAGAATCTTTGCCGTTTCTGCCATAAAGTGAACACCAGCAAAGACAATAACATCTGCATTGGTATTAGCTGCGGCTCTGGAAAGCTGCAACGAGTCACCAATAAAATCTGCAATATCTTGAATATCTGGTTCTTGATAGTAGTGCGCCAAAATAACAGCATTGAGTTCTTTCTTTAAATTCTCAATTGCTACAAATAAATCTAGCGGTAATGCACCCGGTTGGGTTGTTTCGCGTCTTTGCAGTGCAGTAGTAAACACAATAGGAGGATTAGGCTTAATGTTCTTTTTAAATCAAAAATCTTGCATTTTTTTACAAAGCCTTACCTAACCCCAAACACAATTTTGGATGAAAGAATTTCAAATTTTAGATTATCCACTATTTGAAAGAATCAGCTATTAATTTTAGGACTGAGTTTTAAATTATTCCCACAGCTTTTAAATCAAGAGCTTGCTTACAATCCAAATATTTCATCATCATTAATCCAAAATCTCAAATTTAAAATCCAAAATTGTTCAGAGGGTTTGGCAATTAAATGAAACTTATTATATGCAAGATATAATTTTTAATCTTGAAATAATTATAGTACTTTTTACCAAAAATCATAGGGGGATAATACTACTTCTCAAAAATTGTGCCAAAATCGGTTTGAGTTTCCTATCCTGGAAACATATGGAAAGGAAAGTGGCATGACAAGCACTCAGTTAACAAACTCGAAAACTCTAAAAGTCGCTGTAGTCGGAGACGTTCACGACCAATGGGAAAAGGAAGATGGTATTGCACTTGAGCGTCTGAACGTTGACCTAGTGTTGTTCGTTGGGGATTTTGGTAATGAGTCGGTGGAAGTAGTGAGAAAAATAGCTTCACTCGATATTCCGAAAGCAGCGGTAATGGGCAACCACGATGCATGGTACACTGCCACCGAATGGGGACGTAAAAAGTGTCCCTACGACCGCACCAAGGAAGATTGGGTGCAGCAACAACTCGATTTCTTGGGTGATACTCATGTTGGTTTCGGTAAGCTGGATTTTCCTGAATTCAACTTAACTGTGGTGGGAAGTCGTCCTTTTACTTGGGGTGGACCAACATGGAAATTTGCCGATTTATGTAATGAAAGATTTGGCGTAGCAACCCTCGAAGAATCAACAAGCCGAATTATGGAAGCAGTCCATAGTGCTGCTTATGAAACCATTATCTTTCTGGGTCATAACGGTCCTTCTGGGTTGGGAGATAAACCCGAAGACCCCTGCGGCAAAGATTGGCATCCTATCGGCGGTGATTACGGCGACCCAGATTTTGCAGAAGCGATTTCTCAAAGTATCACTGCCGGTAAAAATATTCCTTTGGTGACATTTGGACATATGCACCATACTCTACGACATACAAAAGCATTGCGAAAGCCTATTTTTAGAAGCCCGGAGGGAATTATTTATTTAAATGCAGCCAGCGTACCCCGAATTGTCGAAAAACCTCAAGACAAGTTGCGTAATTTCTCAATTGTGGAACTTGAAGATGGAAAAGTCACTAAAGCTTCACTTGTGTGGATTGGGAACGACTTCACGATTAAATCTGAAGATATTCTTTATCAAAAATCCCAGACTATAGTGCAAACAACGTAAAAATATGGTATAATTTATATTTGTTTGGTCAGCCATTATCTCAGCTTTATTGCTCAAGATTAATTGCTGACAGCTATTACCTGGAGAGGTGGCAGAGTGGTCGAATGCGCTCGACTTGAAATCGAGTGTACTGAAAGGTACCGTGGGTTCGAATCCCACCCTCTCCGTTGAATGATTAAATATTTTCAGTTAGCTGCCCGAACGCAAACTAAAGCCTACTAAATCTCAAACTTGATTCGGGCGATCATAGGACGGAAAAGTTGGTGCTGTTTAATGAAATCGTGGATGTGGCTGTCAACAGACAACATGATCCACGATGCACAGTTTACCGTAAAAGCCTATCTACAAGGTGCAGGAAAACGCAATTTTTCTGCCTGCTGTGGATTTATCTTTTTTCTATTTCCATCTAATTCTTATATAATTTCTGAAATAGGACTTACGCAGCTGGCACAATTTTCTTGTAGGGTGTGTGACGCTTCGGAATAAATTTGAACGTAGCGATAAGACTTGTAGCGTCACGCACCAACCAGTTACTGTGACAATCGCGTAAGTCCTGTGAAAAAATGTGAAGCCCTCATTACTTTTGGTTCAATAAAAAACTGTATTGTTTATTGAATTTAATTGCAGGAGCATAACTAAGTGTGTCGATGCATTTAAGCCTTTTGGTAAACTTCTTATGTCGTGCTGTTGCTCCTTGTTTTGCGTAGAGAGTAGCTGCTTGCCGATCATCTTTGATTGCTCCTTCCTTGTCTCTTAACTCGCAGCGAGCAATAGCGCGAATCATATAGGCATCAGCCAAGTTAGGATCGAGACGAATAACTTGGGTATAATCTTCTATTGCTCCCTTGTAATCTTTTAGAAAATAGTGGGCATCACCACGTCCTTTATATGCATTAATATAGTTTGGAGCAATTTGAATCGCTTGATTGTAGTCTTTCACTGCTCCTACATAGTCACTTTTTTCGATTTTTTGCTCTCCTTGATTAAATAAGCTTTTTGCTTGATTTTGTTGAGAGTCGCTTTTCTGCTCTCCCTGATTCAAGAAGTTTTCCGCTAAGTTATTTTGAGAGAAGTTATGAAATCCCAAAAATGCAACTACCAAAACACCAGCAGCAATAGGAACTGAGGGAGTAGATATGTTTAAAGGGCGAATAATTCTCTGAAAGAATTGGTTGGAAATGAAACTGTTAATTGGTGCAATAATTGCAGGTTGCTGTGCTATATTATCTTCTTTATACACCTGCTCTTGTTCCAATTTCTCAACTTCTTCTCTAATGCCTTGAGCAATATCTACAAATGCTTCATTTTGGTTGATCCAGACTCTTCTGTTATCCACTGCTTCACCATTACTGGGCAAACTCTTTAAGTCTCCAAACGGTGTAGCTTCCCAATTATCTATTTGGCGAAGTTTAATAGGGATAACAAGGGCTTTTCCGGTATTATATAGTTTCATAGCCCGCTTCCCAATATTCGAGCCCTCATCCGAATCCATAAAATGTTTACTAACTAGCAGAACAATTAGTTGAGATTTATTTAAGTGTCGGTTACTTTCCTGCTTACATTCATACCAGTTTACCTTCACTCCATTATTTTGTTTCAGACTGAAGAGTTGTGCATCTAAATCTCTACGCATTTTTTCATCTTTTTGGGAGTAAAAAAAGGAAATATTAATCTCTGTGCTAAATATCGAAAAGAAAGACATAAATAAAAATTTAATTTGAATATATGAATGAAATAAAATTTTTTTGAACAGCTTTAATTTTCAAAAAGTCCTAATTTGTATTTAATGTAATTCGCCCGATATATTTCCGATTTCTTCGGCAAATTCTTCAGCAATGGTAACGAATGCCTCATTCTGATTTTTCCAATATCTTCTATCAGTTACAAATTTACCATTCTTGGGTAAAGACTGGAGATCGCCAAGCTTCAAGTTACCAACCTTGAAAGTTTGCCAACCTGCAACTAAACTCACAAGTACAGGAATAACGAGAGTTCTTTCGCATTCTCGTCTTTCCATTGCTCGCTCAACAAGGTTACGGTACTCAACCGAAGAAAGAAAATTTCCACTAATAAGCAAGAGAATTATACGGGCTGATTTCAGATGCAGGTCAATTTCAACCTTCTTATTTCTCCCAGGGGAAATTTTACTTTTAGACCAAATTTGAATAATACCTTGTGACTCTAAAAGACTTAAAGACTTTTCGAGTTCTTTTCCCAGTGCTTCATCTTTTGGAGAGTAAGATAAAAAAACTTCCATATTCTCTATATTTGCTTGTGTCCAATTCTTAGATCCTAGTAAATCTTGCGGTTGTGTGTAGTTTACTTTATTGCGGTTTTCCTGCTGGATATTAGATGTGATACTAGTAAATTGCGGCAAGGCAACACTATCGTCATAAAATGGAGCAGTTGTATTTGCATTTTCAGTCCACAACTGGTTTTTGATTAGTAGTTGCGGAGTTAAAGACTCTGGAATACCTGCGACTTGGATGAGTCTACAGCCTAGTTTGTAGGCATATTCAACAGATTTCCCTGCTCCCAAAGCATCGTAAAAACCCACAGCAAATTCAATTGCCGCCCTATCTCCGATTTCTTTGCTCATGCCAATCACGTAATCAATATGTCGCGCGATCGCAATCCCTTGAATCCTCGAATAGCAAGCATTGAGTAATACACACTTTAAGTGAGGAGCAAACAACTCAAACAATCCACCTAGTGCCTCTGCATCTACTAGTTTCTCCTTCCCTATGTCATTTTCAAAAACTAAGCCTTTTTCCTGAGCGCCATGTCCAGAAAAATGGATAATCTGTGGTTCAAAGTCGATGATGGCTCTGTGAATATCTCTGTAGCGCACTGCTTCTGCCGACTCTATCAAGAATTGCTCGCGTTTGCTTGCTCGTCTTAATCCATGCTTTATTTCGCGCAATTCTTCATCTAAACGTAGTCCATTTGTACCTTTTGGATTTGCCGCTAAAATCAAGATTTTCTTGTCTGGGGTTGTACTATTCATCTAAAGATTTTATGTAGATATTATTTACCACTAAAATTTTCAGTTGAGTTTTCTTGCATCGATTTGACTTGGTATCTACTAAGTGACTCAGAGCTATTGATAAATCTATATCTTGAATATTACATATAATTACATAGAGCTAGCCGCAAATTTCGACTGGAATAGCAACTCAACAACTCTTTACATTTTCCAACTTGCGAATTTTTGCTTGAGGATGATCTAGTAATATAACTCCGCATTATTCCTGAGAATATAAACCCTTTAATATCACCCCTCATCCGTGTATCTCCACTGGCAGCAGATACTGAAACGATGCTAATTTAGCAACACGGATGAAACTTTTATTACTTCTTTAAAGGGTGCGTAGACAAATTTTGTAACTATAGCCCCAGACTTCTAGTCTGCGGGCAATTTTGCGTAATAAAAGTTCATTTATTTCAGCAATTAAATGTGGATTAACTTAAATGACCTTTGAAGATACTAGTAATAAATTTATCACGACGGAACCGATAAAATCCGGAACAGAATCAGGAAAACAAAAAGTATGGGATGCTGTTAAAAGCGCCTTTGCAGATAGAAACTGTATCGGCTATTGGCGATATCCGATTTTCTCGAAAGTCGGCGAAATTCGTAAGGAACCCGATATTCTGGTTTGCGATCGCGAATTTGGTTTAACGGTAATTGAAATTTTACCAGTTACCATTGACCAAATAACCGAAATTCGCGATCGCAATTGGCTACTACAAAACTTTGTTCGTGTAGAAGCATCTCCATCTCAACACGCAGAACATCAATTACGGGCTTTAATTGCATACGCTGACCGAGAACCAGCAATTTGGCGTAAAGTAAACGGTAAAATTATTGTTGCACTACCTTTAATTACTCAGGAACAGTGGCACGAAAGAGGTTTTGATCAATTAACCAACTGCCCGACAATTATTTTTCAAGATCAATTAAGCAAAGCTAGTTTAATCGAATGCATTCAACAAAGTTCTCCCCTAGTTCCTGGAGACAACTTAGAAGATAAAGACTGGGAATTACTACTTTCAGTAATTGGTGGAACTCCCGTACTTCGCAAACCTCAGCGTGACATCACCACCACTGGTAAAACCCGCGCTAGTGTGATGGATGCTTTGCGTCAACAGCTTTACTACATCGATTTACAGCAAGAACATATCGGGAAAGAAATTCCCCCCGGGCCTCAACGTATTCGGGGTATCGCGGGTTCTGGTAAAACTGTGTTGTTATGTCAAAAAGCCGCTCATATGCATTTGAAGCATCCCGATTGGGATATTGCTTTGGTGTTTTTTACCCGCTCTTTATATGATTTAATGATTGGTTTAGTAGACCAGTGGATGCGTCGTTTTAGCGGTGGTGAATTACAATACGATCCCAATACTAATTTAAAATTGCGCGTGCTTCATGCTTGGGGTGCAAAGGAACAAGCGGGTTTATATGGCACAATTTGCGAATACCATGGTAAAAGACGGGGAACGGTTGCAGATACGAATCAAGGACAACCTAACCGGGGTTTAGCAGAATTATGCAAGCGGTTACAGGAAGAAATCACCATTGAACCGATGTTTGACGCTATCTTGATTGATGAAGGTCAAGATTTAGTCGCGGATGAAAATTTGAAATATCAAGATAAACAAGCTGTTTACTGGTTAGCTTATCAAGCTTTACGACCTGTAAATGACGAAACACCAGAAGAAAAGCGGTTAATTTGGGCTTACGATGAAGCACAAAGTCTTGATAGTTTAGTTGTACCAAAAGCTAAAGAAGTATTTGGCGAAGAATTAAGCAATCTTCTCAACAAACAGCCACAATACCCTGGCGGTATCAAACGTTCCGAAGTTATGCGCCATTGTTACCGTACTCCAGGACCAATTTTAACCGCAGCCCACGCCATTGGTATGGGTTTGTTGCGTGGAGAAGGAATGCTTTCTGGTATCACGAATAAAAAAGATTGGGACACTATTGGTTACCAAGTCCAAGGTGATTTTCGCAAGGTTGGTAAGCCAATTACCATAGTGCGATCGCCACAATATTCTCCTAACCCAATTCCCGAACTTTGGGGAGAACCCGTCTTAGAATTCAAAATCTATAATTCTCGTGAAGAAGAATTAACAGCTTTAGCCCAAAACATTATGCACAATATCGTTCATGATGGTCTTAATCCTAGTCGCGATATTTTAGTAGTTGTTTTAGGCTCCACTTCCGAAGCGATAGAACTAGAAAGAGAAGTTGCTGACTTCTTAATTGACCAAAATATTGACGTTTATATTCCCACGGCGAAAATATTAAACGATTTATATCCAGAATATCCGAATAATAGCCCCGACAAATTCTGGTGTGAAGATGGTGTTACGGTATCTCGCATCAACCGCGCCAAGGGACAGGAAGCTGATATGGTTTATGTAGTTGGTTTTGATAAAGTTGCTCGTAATGATTCGGACATGAATCATCGGAACCAATTGTTTGTAGGCTTAACTAGAGCGCGTGGTTGGGCAAGTCTTAGCGGTGTTGGGAATTATCCGATGTATGATGAAATGCGGCGAGTAATTGCTAGTGGTGATACCTTTACTTTTACTTATAAACGTCCACCGAAGCGCGATATCGGAGATGGGGAGGATGTTTAGAAATTTGTGAGTTAAACTTAAATTAAGAAAAATGCTAAGGGGGCGGGCTTAAACCACCCTCTTTAGCAGAGGAACGCTAATGTGTAAAGTACCATGATATTTCCGGACAATGCGTCCGCATTATTCCTGAAATATCTCACCACTGGTTTTCTACCATCCGTGGTTATACAGTCAGAGGTTTGAATTTATCTATTTCACTCACAAGGCTCCGCTATACCGAAGGTTAGCGGTAAGATGAATTGCGATCAATAATTAATTAATCCGATTTAATATCTGAAAACAAAGAAGTCTATCTAATTTTTAGACTACATTTATTTAGGGTTTGCTGTAAACGCTTTTTAGCTTAACTCCTCAAAGTTACGGCACATCTTTAAGCATCCAACCTTGGTATGAAAGCAAATTCTCTAATTTTTAGCTTAATCAGCCCATAAGACCATTCAATATTGACATCTATTGATATCTATTCTTCTATCACTTCAACTAACTCTTCAATCATTACGTCGAATGCACGAGCTAATTTCTGAATGGACGTGAAGTCAACCATTGTCATTCCCGGCGAACGGGCATAGGTTCTCAGAGTACTATAAACAACTCCAGAGCGGTCCGAAACGTCTTTTAATGTCCACCCTTTCTCAGCAGCAAGCTCTCTAACTTTTAACCTAATTATTCCCATAGCCTCTTGACAACTGACGACGATTAGTCTAATAATATTTTTATTCTAATAAAAAAAATAAATGACTACCCTTCAGTTTAACAGACAAAGGGCAATCAAAGTAAAAATATAAAAATCCCAAAAACAAGGTAAATTTAGCTTAAAGGATTGATCTACTGCTTAACTGCTTAAAGGGTTGATCTACTGCTTAAAGGGTTCATCTACTACTGCTTAAAGGATTCATCTACTATGTTATCATCGCTCAGCCGAAATCAGCTCGTCATCAGAGAATCAAAAATTGTTCACAAATCTTCAAAAATCCATCCGTTAACTAGATTTGTTACAGAAGAAGCAGTATGTTTAAAATTTAATATCAAATTTGAAGATATTTATGTAGTGGAATGCTGGCGTTATATCGTCTACGTCCATGCAAAAGGTGTAAGCAAATTTGTCAGTTACGCCGATTTTCCGCCAATTATAGGAGTTGCGCCACCTACCGCCTCAGAAATGGCTAAATGGCGCAGACGCTGGCTAAAGCAACATAGCTTTGCGAATAGGAAGCAAGCACCTAAATGGTGGAAACAATTCTTTGTAATTCAATTTAACCAAAGTATTTGTGAGAGATTTTTGTACAATTGGGGCAAATTAATCAACTTAATTAAATTTGCCTTTAATGAAGAAACATTACAGGAATTGCGAAATAGTTATCGTCAGAATAGGGAATTGTTAGTGGTTGGTTGATGGTGGTTACTGGTTAGTTGATATTTGTGAAATCTTCCAACTATCAATTCCTAACTTTTATCAAGCATTAGCTGATTCTAAAAGCTGTTTCCTGGCTCTTTCGGCTCGTGCTTCAGCAGAAGACATCACTTCTTCGATATTTTCGAGCATTTCACCGGGGAAATTTTCTAATACTCTGGTAGAAACTGCGATTCGACCTTTTCCTTCGTCTATATCTATGATCAGAGCTTTTATAATTTGGTCAACTTGAAATACCTTTTCTACATTTTCAATAAACTTCTGACTTATTTGTTTAATGTGGAGTAAAGCGCTGACACCATTAATATCAATAAATACCCCAAATGGTTTGATTCCAGTTATTTTCCCTTCTATTAGCTGACCGATTTCTAATAAACTGAAACTAGCAGAACTTTTCGCTAAGCGTTGAGAAAGTACAAGTTTGTTAATGTTACGGTTAATTTCCAAAAAACTGACCGTGAGTTTTTGACCTCTAAGTGCTTCCAAATTGTTGCGCTCAAGCAAGTGAGAACGAGGAATAAAACCGCGCAAACCAAGAATATTAACTGTAACACCACCTTTATTAGTGTTAGTTACTTCCACGTCTACACTCTTGGAATTTTCTTGCATTTGTGCCAATCTTTCCCAAACTTGCCTAATTTCCAACTGACGACGAGAAAGGGTTACTTGACCTTCTGCATCTTGCTCTTGGATAATTAAAAACTCTAGTTCCTCATGAAGTGGTAGAATCGATGATAAATCTATTACCTCTCTCAAAGCCGCTTCATGACGGGGAATAAAGGCACTTGACTTACCTCCAATATCAACATAAGCTCCCATCGGGTCAATTTGGAACACTTTTCCTGTAACTAACTGTCCTTTTTGGAACTGATAATCGTGTTTTTCTAAAGCCTTAGCAAAATCGTCCATTGTAAAAGACGTATCGGCTTTTTGAGAGATGTTTGTTTCGTTCTCCATAACACATTGAAGATGAATTAAGATGTAGATTGTCCTTGCATAAGGACTGGTTATTACTTGTTGTTCATTAATCAATAATCGTAATCAATCTGTTTCTAGATGAAAAATTTTGGCGGTTTAGAAACAGTTAATTATTCAATCCATAACTAATCACAACTCTTACACCATATCCTAGAAATCCCGTTCCTATCGCTAAAGTTGCCCAAATAATTGTTTAACCTGCTCCCAAGCATCAGTAGCAGCTTGAGGATTGTAACTGTCGCGGCGATCGCAAAAAAAACCGTGATTGGCATTCTTGTAACGAAATACACGGCTTGGTACTTTGTATTTTTCTAGCTCTGCCTGAATTTGGTCTACTTGTTCTATTGGGATACTAGAGTCTTCCAGACCAAAAAAGGCGTAAAGCGTACCTTTGATTTGTGAAGTAAGATTTATAGTAGGTGCGCCGCCACCGGGAGTACTAGTGGTTACACGTGCGCCATAAAATGAAGCGGTAGCTTTTATATCAAGTAAACTGGCAGCGAGATATGCCACATGACCACCAAAGCAAAAACCAATGCAACCAAAGGTATCTTTTTTTACTTCTTCCAGGGTTTTAAGATAATCAATGGTCGATTGAATATCGCTTAACAATTCATCCGCTTTGGTTTGTCCCCAAGCGTAATTTCTACCGACTTCTATATCTTCGGGGGTATAGCCGGTGGCAAAGCCGGGTGCTTGACGTTGAAACAGTGCAGGTGCAATTGCCACATATCCTTGCTTGGCAATACGTTGGGTAACTTCCTGAATGTGGGGGTTGACTCCAAATATCTCCTGCAATACCACAATTCCGGGATAACTACCCTTCTCTAGAGGCTTTGCCAAATAAGCATCTATTTGTACTGAATCTGAAGTTATTTTGACAGTTTTAGTATCGATTGCACGAAGAGTCATAATAGTTTTTACCAGTATAGTGTGATTATTAGATATAGTTATGCCAGGAATAAAAGCATGACTCCGATCAAATTATTAACAATTATTAACTAGTAATAACCTTGCCCCATGAGAAATTTATCCTGTTCAAATTCGATGTATAAATAAATTGTTTAACCCAATAGCCACTAGCATCGATTTTTAAAGTTCCCTTTTAAGCTAATAGCACCCAGAAAACCGAAGGTGATGATTCAATTCCGCATTCAGCCAGATAGTGAAATTCCCGCATCGACTCAGCTGTTCAATCAAATTCGATTTGCGATCGCCTCAAGGCAATATCCACCAGGTTATAAATTGCCTTCAACTAGAGCGTTGGCAATGCAAACCGGGTTGCATCGCAATACTATTAGCAAAGTTTACCGTCAATTGGAGGAAGATGGACTTGTCGAAAGTCTGGCTGGTTCAGGAATTTACGTCCGCGCTCAAGGGCATGAGGGCGGTAGTAAGTTACAATCGCCGATTTTCAAACAACATCCTCAAGCATACAAAATTGTTCAGAAGGCTCTTGATGAACTACTTTCTCAAGGTTGTTCCCTCAATCAAGCCCGCGAGATATTTCTAGCTGAAATTGATTGGCGGTTACGTTGTAGTGCGCGGGTACTAGTAGCGGTACCGAACCAGGATATTGGTGCTGGAGAATTAATTGTTCAAGAATTAGAACAAGCACTACAAATACCAGTACAGTTAGTTGCTACCGAAGAGCTATCTGCCGTGTTGGATAAAACAAGCTCAGCAACGGTTGTTACAAGTCGATATTTTATCGGTGAAGTAGAAGCAATTGCAGCACCTAGAGCAGTACGTGTCATCCCCCTTGATATCCACGATTATGCTAAGGAGTTCAATATTGTTAAAAATTTATCGAAAGACAGTTGTATTGGTATTGTCAGTCTTAGCTCCGGAATTCTCCGAGCCACAGAAGTGATTCTCCACGGTTTGCGGGGAGACGAAATATTGGTGATGACTTCCCAGCCAAAAGATAGTTATAAGTTAGGAGCAATAGTTAAACGGGCGCAAATAATTTTTTCTACTGACGAAACTAGTTATTCTGGGGTACAAAATGCTATGCAATTAGCGATGGAAGACATCATTCGTCCACCCAAACTGGTTTACTGTGAAAATTACATCGGTGGTAAATCAATTAATTTGCTCAAGAGAGAATTAGGTTTGGATTAGTAAAGGTCAAAGGTTAAAGGTTAAAGGTTAAAGGTCAACTATCCACTATCAACTGTCAACTGTCAACCAACTGTTTTGACAAACTTTAGAGAGAATTAGGTTTGGATTAGTAAAGGTTAAAGGTCAACTATCCACCATCAACTAACCACCATCCACTGTCAACTGTCAACTGTCAACTGTCAACTGTTTTGACAAACTTTGTGACTGCATCCAAATAAACACTTGGATCTTCTAACATCGGGAAATGAGCCGTATTGGGAATCATCACATACTCAACTTGGTGGCTCATTGCTGCCGCTTTTTTTCCCATTTTGGCTGGAATAATCTGATCGTATTCCCCGGATATTAATAAAGTTGGTACTTGGAGTTTTGCAAATTCTTGTGGCATTAACTCAGACTGAGCTTTACTAACAGAAGTATAAATTGTATTTAAAGCCGCATCGTAATCCGCGATGAGAAAGTCGTGCAAAAAAGCTTGACGTTCAGCTGCTTTGATAGAACGATACAGAAATCGTGCCATAAACATTCTGTCAATTAATGGAATTTTCCCTAACCATTGGGGACGGAATTTGACAACGTAGCCACCAAATTTATGAAAAGCCTCAAAAGCTTGTTTGTCATACTCAAAAACACCACTACAAGTCAAAATTGCTTTTTCTACACGTTGTTGATAGCGGTTAAGAAACAATGTCGCAATTGATGCTCCCATGGAATGAGCGTTAATATAGACTCGCTGCAACTGCAATTCCGATAGCAATACTGCTAAATCCTCGACGTATTCTTCTAGCTCATAGGTTAATTTTATTACTTCTTCTGCTTCTGTTTGCAGGGGCTGGGCAATCATCATCGGTTTCCCAGAAGAACGCCCAAATCCCCGCATATCGTAAAGCAAACAATCGAATTGCTCGGATAAAACTTCAGCAGTACTCTGCCAATACCGAGCGCTACCAGCCCAACCGTGAATAAATACCATTACTGGTTTTTCCAAACCATCAGATGTTTGTTTAATCCACTCGTAGTAATGTTCTACGCCACGAACTTTAATATAAGCCATCTATCAAAAGCTAAATGTCAAAAACAAAAAATTAGAAGTTAAGAATTAATTCTCAACTTCTAATTCCTAACCCCTAACTCTATTTAAGCTGATTCAGGCTTCGGTAGGGAAGAGGGATGAACTAACAGTTCCGCAGTGGAACGCTTTTCTACCATTTCCCGCGTTACCGTACAAACTCCTACATCTTTTCTCGAAGGTAATTCGTACATTATATCCAGCATCAGTTCTTCTACAATGCCTCGCAAAGCTCTAGCACCAGTCTTACGACGATAGGCTTCTTGAGCTATGGCTTTGAGAGCATCTGTATTGAACTCCAACTGGACGTTATCCATATTCAACAGTTTTTGATACTGCTTAACCAGAGCGCTGCGCGGTTTGGTTAATATTGCCATCAGCGCTTCTTCATCAAGTGGATCTACTACCGCTACCATTGGTACCCGTCCAATAAATTCGGGTATCATCCCAAACTTAACTAAGTCTCCCGGTTCTAATTGACGTACTGTATCTGCCGCTCGCTTTTCTTTTGTTAACCCTTCCCCTGGCTGCAAAAAGCCAATTGACTTTTTACCCGTTCTCTGCTCTACTACTTTTTCCAACCCGACGAAAGCACCACCACAAACGAATAGAATATTACTCGTATCAATCTGGATGCAGTCCTGATAAGGGTGCTTGCGTCCTCCTTGGGGTGGTACGTTGGCAACGGTTCCTTCGAGCATTTTCAGTAAAGCTTGCTGTACACCTTCCCCAGAAACATCTCTTGTTATGGAGGGGTTCTCGCTCTTGCGGGCTATTTTGTCAATTTCATCGATGTAGATAATTCCTCGTTGCGCTTCTTCGACATCTAAATCGGCAACCTGTAACAATCGCAACAAAATATTTTCTACATCTTCTCCCACATAACCGGCTTCGGTTAGGGTAGTCGCGTCGGCTACTGCGAAAGGTACATCAAGAATTTTTGCTAGGGTTTGTGCCAGCAAAGTCTTTCCGCAACCTGTAGGACCAATTAACAGAATATTCGATTTTTGAAGTTCTACTGAATCTTCAGTGGAATTTTTACCGCCCTCTTTAGACCCAGCAACCAGCGACAATCTTTTGTAGTGATTGTATACTGCAACTGAAAGTACCTTCTTGGCTTCTTCTTGACCAATAACGTGTTCGTCTAAATAATTCTTAATCTCTCGCGGTTTGGGTATTTGGTTCAACGAGAGACTGGCTGTCCGGGTACGGCGTTTTTGAGGCGGTTCTGACCGTGGTGCTGGCTGCGAAGCCGCTGCTGCACCATTGGTATCGAGCAATTCCTCATCTAATATTTCGTTACACAGGTCAACGCACTCATCGCAAATGTAGACTCCCGGTCCGGCGATTAGCTTACGTACCTGCTCTTGAGATTTTCCGCAAAATGAACATTTTAAATGGGAGTCGTACTTACCTGTCATACCAGCCTCTTATTTCACACTAGTGACGTTTTCCCCTGCTGTGGGAAGATTTTGTCTAGAGATAACCTGGTCGATTAACCCGTAGTTTTTAGCTTCCTGTGCCGACATGAAAAAATCTCGTTCGGTATCAGCATTTATTTTCTCTAATGGTTGACCAGTATGAGATGCTAATAGTTCGTTCAACTTAGATTTATGATAAAGAATTTCTTTAGCTTGGATTTCTATATCCACTGCTTGTCCTTGAGCGCCACCCAACGGTTGATGAATCATGATTCGGGAGTCCGGAAGAGACATCCGTTTGCCGGGGGTTCCTGCTGTTAGTAAAAAAGCACCCATGCTAGCAGCTAGTCCAAAACATATAGTTACTACATCTGGACGTATTTGTTGAATTGTATCATAAATTGCCATGCCTGCCGTAACTGAACCGCCAGGAGAATTGATGTAGATTTGAATATCTTTTTCTGAATCATCGGCATCTAAAAACAATAGTTGGGCAACAATCGAGTTAGCAACCGCATCATCGACGGGAGTTCCTAAAAAAACAATCCGCTCTCTGAGCAAGCGCGAGTAGATATCAAAAGCTCGCTCTCCCATGCCTGATTGTTCTACCACTGTCGGCAGCATTGAAGTAACGCTCCCGCTTTGTGAATAAATAGAAAATTGACTCAAACTATGAATGGGATAATTTTCTGACTGGGATACAACCATAAACAAATTAATGACAATTAAGACAACAGTAAATATAAGACAGCAATTGCTGCTTGTTTATAATGGGAGCGGAATTTCTATAAGACAGTATATATTAACCATTATGCCTTATATAAACGAAGAGCGTGTAGATACGATCAATTTGTCACAAGGTGATAAGAAACCTCTATGTCGGTTTTAAGGTTTGTTAAAATTAATCGCGATTTTTTACTTTTTTCAATCTTTTATTGTTAGAAGCAGCCCTCAGCCATCAGCTATTGATTTCACGCCAATAAATCAAATCGATTACCGATTGCTGAGTGCAATCTACTTTCATTATTCTTGTTGTACCGCAGCCTCGGCAGTTTGTTCCTCGGTTGAGGAATCATTTTCGTTTTCTTGTGGTTGTGGCTCTACGGTTTCCTCTTCTGCGACGGTTTCTTGAGGATTCAAAGAACCTTCGGGTACAAGTTCAATCGAAGAACGTTCTAGGAGCCAGTCGATTATTTTCTCAGTTAATAATTCGTTTTCGACTACGGATTGTACTCTCTCTGGGTCAATATCCTGCTCCGAATATTGTTCCATTACTTCTTGCTTTCTGGCTTCTATTTCCTCTTCACTGACTTTGATCGATTCGCGATCGCCAACGGAGCGTAAAGCAAGAGTTCTTTTGATCCGATCAATTGCTTCGGGACGGGAACGTTCGCGTAGTTGGGGAATAGTCTCTTGGTTGAACAATTTCTTAATATCCAAACCTTGCTGTGAAAGATGCATTGCTGTTTGGGTAATCATTGCATCGACTTCCTGCTGAATCATTGTTTCAGGCAAGTCAAATGTTGCGTGTTTAACTAGTTCGTTCAACAAAGCTTCTTGTTTTTTTGCCTTAGCCTTATCTTCTGCTTCTTTTTTATACCGCTCTTCTAAGGAATTGCGTAACTCTTCTAAAGTCTCAAATTCGCTGATTTCCTGAGCAAAATCATCGTTGATTTCAGGTAATTCTTTTTCTTTAAGCTCTTTGAGGGTTACCGTAAACAGGGCGGCTTTTCCTGCTAATTCTTCGTTAGCATAAGGATCGGGAAACGTCGCTTTGATCTCCTTGGTTTCTCCAGGATTCATCCCTACTATTCCTGCGATGAAGCCAGGAATAAATTTATCTTCTTCTAAGTCAACTTGAAAGTCAGTAGCTTCAGCACCAGGAATCGGTTCGAGTTCTTCGGGGGGCTTTTCTTCACCTTCGGTGGCAGCCAAAAATCCTTTAAAGTCGATAATTGAAGTATCCCCCAACTGTGCTGGACGACCTTCGACGGGAATCAAAGTTGCCATTGAAATACGTTCTTTGTCCAGAACTTGATCAACTTGTTCGGGATCGTACTTAACTTCCTCGGCTTTGAACTGTAAACCAGAGTATTCACTCAGATTAATCTGGGGTGGTACATCTATCGCAGCTGAAAAAGTTAGAGGTTGTCCTGGCTCATAATTATTGATTAATTCTTCAAAGGAAGAACGTAACTCCGGCTGACCGATAGCTTCAATACTTTCTTGTTTTATCGCTTCTTCAATCCCATTTTGAATCAATTCTTCTAATGCCGCAGCTTTGATACGAGTTTTTCCTAAACGCTGTAGTAATATCTGTCGAGGTACCTTACCTTTACGAAACCCAGAAATATTTGCTTCCCGTGCGTAATTTTGAATTATCTTTTCGTAGGTTTGCTTGGTTTTTTCCGGTGTAATCTCGATTTCTATGCCGATTCTACTGGCTGGCAGTTTTTCCTGAGTTACTTTCATAGACTTGTCTCTATAATTTCTGCTATTTTTTCTATTTGAAGTTGGCGATCGCATTATCCAAATTGCTTGTCGAGGAAAATCGCTCAATTTTTTCCTGACAATTCCTGACTAGGAAAAAGCCCGGAGCCTTCTTCAAAGGCTGAATTTGGTGCTGTCTTTGGAATATAACTATTCCGCTCTCATCTGCTTAAATGAGAGTTATTACTCAACATCTTGGCATCCAATCATCAAATCCCAATCTTCAACATTGCTCTTGTTCTCCAAGAGTTGTGTTGTCAATAATTGAGATGGCTTTGATGTTTGAGCAGAGTTAAAGCCTAACTCAACCACAAGGAAGGTGAATTATGTCATTGTTATTCGCCCTTCTGATTGGGCAAGAGTCCATCTGAATAATAGTACATCAACCTAATTAATCAATGCCGTTTTTGTCAGCTAAAAATCTACACTGCTATCAGGGGATGCCAAAATATTTGCCTTATTATACCTTTTAAAGCAAATATGGTGTATAATGTATGTTTTATATAAAAAAATGTGTATTTTGTGTATTTAATTAATCATTGTTGTAAAGTAAAGTAATATAAGGATGGGTCGAGTAATGGAGTTAGTAGTCAAAAATAAGATTATTATATTATCTTATTAGTAGTATTAGTAGTTAGTATTTTTTAAATTTATTTTTAAGAAAATTGTTATATAGTAGTTAGAAGAAAATTATAAAAAGAATTAAACAGTAGTTTTTTCTGATATAGAAAATAATTTACAAAAGCGAAAAAATTCATTTAAATACGATTAAGATTAATATTATTTTTTGGTATGAATATATTTGTTTAAGAACAATTGATGAATAATTACAAATAGAATTAATTTTCGGGAGGAGGAAGTAAATTTGTCTCAAGGTTATCGTGTAGCTGTTTTAGGAGCAACTGGTGCTGTAGGCACAGAATTGCTAGAATTACTTGAAAAAAGAAATTTTCCTTTAGCTGATCTCAAGCTGTTAGCTTCAGAACGTAGTGCGGGGAAGAAACTGGCATTTAAAGGAGAAAATTTACTAGTCGAAGCGGTAAACGAAGCGGCTTTAGAAAGTGTAGATTTAGTATTGGCTTCTGCTGGTGGTTCGATTTCTAAAATTTGGGCATCTAAAGCAGTAGAAAAAGGTGCGGTGGTAATTGATAATTCCAGCGCGTTTCGGATGAATCCCGAAGTTCCTTTGATAGTACCAGAAGTAAATCCGCAAGCTGCGATTAATCACAAAGGTATTATTGCCAATCCTAACTGTACTACTATTTTAATGTCGGTAGGAATATTTCCGTTGCATAGAGTAAAGCCGATTAAACGCATTGTTGTGGCTACTTACCAGTCTGCAAGCGGTGCGGGTGCTAGGGCGATGTCCGAGGTTAAAAATCAGACCTTAGATATATTAGCAGGAAAAGAACCAGTGACAGAGGTATTTCCTTATCCGTTGGCATTTAATTTATTTCCACATAATTCTCCGTTAAATTCGGCGGGTTATTGTGAAGAAGAAATGAAAATGGTCAATGAAACTCGCAAGATTTTTAACGATTCAAAGATTAAAATTACTGCAACTTGCGTTAGAGTTCCGGTTTTACGCGCTCACTCAGAAGCAATAAATTTAGAATTTGAAACACCTTTTAATATAGAAGAAGCAAGAGAAATTTTAAGCAAGTCTCCAGGAATAAAATTGGTAGAAAATTGGCAAAAAAATTATTTTCCTATGCCGATAGAAGCGACAGGTCAAGATGAAGTGTTAGTGGGAAGAATTCGTCAGGATATTTCTCATGAATGCGGCTTAGAATTATGGTTGTGCGGTGACCAAATCCGGAAAGGTGCTGCTTTGAATGCAGTTCAAATTGCCGAATTACTAGTAGATAATAATTATCTTTAATCCTGAAACTATGTAGACTTATATGTAATTATATGTAATATAGTATTAGAATAAGTATTATAAAATATTAGCGGATATTTAATGTCAATTAAACATTAAGTAAAATTCCCTAAAAATTGCTATTAATTAAATTAAGTAATAATTAAAAAATGATGAATGAGATATCGTTTATTCTTGAAAAAAATAGCGTTCAGGTTATTAAATATAAACAGCCACCAATAAATATAAAAATTGCCTTTCTGTAATTAGGAGTAAACAAGAGTGGCGGTAGATTTTGGTAAAGTTATAACGGCAATGGTTACGCCATTTAAGGAAGATGGTAGTGTAAATTACGATGTGGCAGAAAAGTTAGCAGCACATCTGGCTGATAGCGGTACAGATACATTTGTAGTATGCGGAACGACTGGTGAATCTCCTACATTGAGTTGGGATGAAGAATACCAATTGTTTAAGGTAGTATTGCAAGCTGTGTCCGGAAAAGCGAAAGTAATTGCCGGATGTGGCTCTAATTCGACAAAAGAAGCAGCGTTGGCTACACAGAAAGCAGCTAAAATAGGAGTACATGGCTCATTACAAGTTGTACCTTACTACAACAAACCCCCGCAAGCTGGACTTTATCGCCACTTTCAGACAATAGCCGAAGCGGCACCGGAGTTACCGTTATTGTTATATAATATTCCAGGTCGTACTGGTCAAAATTTACATCCTCAAACAGTAGCCAGATTATCTGAAATAGAAAATATTGTTGGGATAAAAGAATCAACTGGAAATATAGATCAAGCAAGTGAAATGCGTCGCTTGACACCACAAGAATTTCAGATTTACTCTGGTGATGATTACATGACCTTGCCATTGTTATCAATTGGGGCAAAGGGTGTAGTAAGTGTGGCTTCTCATCTGGTAGGTTTGCAACTACAACAGATGATTCAAGCATTTTGTAGTGGGAAAGTCCAAATTGCTAGTGAGATTCATCTGAAACTTTTTCCACTTTTCAAAGTTTTATTTGCAACTGCGAATCCTATTCCGGTTAAAACAGCTTTACAACTTCAGGGTTGGGAAGTTGGCTCAACTCGTCTACCTTTATACGAAGCTGAATTAGACTTTACTCAAAAATTAGAAACAGTTCTTGAACAACTCGATTTGCATCAGGTTTAAATGATATAGTCGCAAATTTTGTCTAAAAATATAATGCATATAATAATTACCAATAGGTTTGGTTTTTAAAAAGTATAGAGTTGCGATGAATCGGTAAATTTTTGATCGCGATATTGAAAATCTCTTTTTTTTGACAATTAAACATTGATTAAATCTTGCAAAAAAAAAGACTATGCAAGGAAAGTTAGTAATAAAAGTTTGTCTTACGAAAACTTTAATTAAGCTTTTAACTGCAAAAAAATCTAACTAATTTATTAACTAAGGAAAAAAATGGCTAAAAAAGAAGTAACTTCTGCCCTTAAAATTATTCCATTGGGTGGTCTGCATGAAATTGGCAAAAATACTTGTATTTTCGAGTATGAAGATGAAATTATCTTATTAGATGCTGGTTTAGCTTTTCCCAGCGATCAAATGCACGGAGTTAATATTGTTCTTCCAGACATGACTTACGTGCGGGAAAATCGCCACAAAATCAAAGGTATGGTTGTTACCCACGGTCACGAAGACCATATTGGCGGTATTGCCTTTCACTTGAAACAGTTTGACATTCCTGTCATTCATGGACCTAGATTGGCAATGGCAATGCTAGAGCGCAAACTAGAAGAAGCTGGAGTTCGCGATCGCACTGAATTAAGAAGCGTGAAACCCCGCGATATGGTGCGGATCGGCAACAATTTTTTGGTAGAATATATCCGTAATACCCACAGTATTTGTGATAGCTTTACGGTTGCGATACATACACCATTAGGAATAGTAATTCATACGGGAGATTTCAAAGTTGATCATACTCCAGTAGATGGGGAACACTTTGATTTGCAACGCTTAGCGGAACATGGGGAGAAAGGTGTACTTTGCTTGATGAGCGATTCTACTAACGCAGAAGTACCTGGTTTTACTCCTTCAGAGCGTTCGGTTTATCCAAATCTAGAAAAAGTTATCCTGCAAGCCGAGGGAAGACTGTTTATTACTACTTTCGCCTCTTCGGTACATCGGATTAATCTGATTTTGCAATTAGCGCAAAAACATAACCGAGTAGTATCTGTAGTCGGACGCTCGATGTTAAATTTGATTGCCCACGCTCGTAATCTTGGCTATATCAAATGCGAGGATAAACTATTTCAACCCTTGCACGTCTCCCGTAGTTTACCTGATGAAAGCGTATTGATTTTAACTACTGGTTCTCAGGGAGAGACAATGGCGGCAATGACCCGGATTGCCAGAGGAGAACACCCCCATATCAAGATTCGTAAAGGAGATACGGTTGCTTTCTCGGCGAATCCCATACCTGGTAATACGATTGCGGTGGTCAACGTTATCGATAAATTAATGCAACAGGGTGCGAATGTTATTTACGGTCGCGATAAAGGAATTCACGTTTCCGGTCACGGCTGTCAAGAAGACCAAAAATTGATGCTGGCTTTGACAAAACCCAAGTTCTTCTTGCCTGTTCACGGTGAACATCGGATGTTAGTCAAGCATTCCCAGACAGCCCAAAGTATGGGTGTTCCCTCCGAGAATATGGTGATTATTCAAAATGGCGATATTGTAGAGTTGACTCAAAATTCTATTAGTGTTGCCGGTAAAGTGCCATCTGGTTTGGAACTAGTAGATACTTCCGGTTCTGGTATGGTTAGCGATAAGGTTTTGCAAGAACGTCAACGTATGGCTGAAGAAGGTATCGTTACTGTTGCAGCAGCAATTGATTGGAACGGTAAAATGTTGGCTAGACCTGAGATTCATCTGCGGGGTGTAGTTACCAGCATGGAAAAATCAATGGTGCAAAAGTGGGTACAGCAGCGATTTGAGGAAATACTCGCTTTACGTTGGCAAGAATTTGCTAAACCCTTGAACGGTCAAAAGCCCAATATCGACTGGGATGGTTTGCAAGAATTGATCGAAACTGATTTAGCCCGTAATTTGCGTCGAGAACTACGATGTCAGCCTACGGTTACATTGTTGATGCAAATTCCAGACGAACCACCCGTACAAGTTTCTGATGGTAGAAGACGACGTACTCGTACTGCTGCTCAGCAAGTTGCTTCTTAGATTTACCTTTGATACCTTGCTTTTTCCTTCGCTCTAGTACTTCACCACATTAATTTTCAGGGTTTGAGGTAGTGCGAAGCGCGTGTCCGCAAGGACATACCGAAAAGCTCGCTACTTACCACCAGGCAGCGAGACGCTCCCACTACCAATAAATTACCCCGCATAATTAATGACGGGTTTGTTCGTCTAGCGACGTGCTGTAGAGACGTTATACATAACGTCTCTAGACAATTTCGCCAAAAACTAACCATTCAAATCAAAATTAATGTGACAGACTACTAGTACATGAAGGCAGAAGTAAGAGGGCAGATGGCAGAAGGCGCAAAGGCTTATTCTATAAGCTTTTTATAAATATGAAATGGTAGCTTTATTTCCGCCGACTTGTACTAGTACTTCACCACATTAATTTTGCAGGGCTATTATTTCAAAAATAAACCTTAGCAAAATTAGCAAAAGTAGTTAAGGATAAATCTATTTATCAAAATTCTATCTAAACAAAATAATTCAGGATCGATAGATAACTTAGCTAAAACCTTCTTAAACGGGTGTATTTAAGAACTACTTAAAAGTATTGAGATTATAAATACAATATATTACAACACTTCAATACAATCGGAATGTACTGCAATCAGCTTAATAATTTACCCGAATAAAAATTACTTTTTTACTTTAGAAAGAGTTAATCTCAAACCTGTTTTGCTCATTTTTGCCCAAAAAAGCCCAAAATTAACTTTTATTGGTGATAAATCTTGGCTAACGCAATAAAACTTCATAATATTAACTCTTAGGTGTGATCTAAGCACTAGCCACTTTCAAGCCTCTTGCGCTACTGTTGGATAGCCTTTTGTACAAAACTACCGATTGATTTTACCGATTAAACTGATTGGCGTTAAATTTTGTAAATGTTACACTACAATATGTCCATGGGTAGATGACTTTACTAAAATTTCAAGTATGTCAAGTTATTAACAAGATGGGATTATCCTACTTCCGATTTCAGGGAAATTGCGCTTAACTTGACGTAGCAAAAGACAGCTGTCTGCTCTACAGACTGCCGAACAAAATTGATGACATTTGCGTCAGGACAAGAGGCTTTTCAAAAAAACCTAGTTGACCTATCGTTAATGGTCGTTAATTAAATTAAAAACCCTCAAAAAACTAGAGGAAAAAACAATGAAGGTATTCAACAATACCACAAGAAAAATATTCCTGGCAAGTTGGGTATTAATCAATCAAGAGATTGACAATCAAGGAAATCAAACCCAGCAGCATAATTCAGGTAAAAAGCGCCGATGCGATGTTTTGAAGCCTTTACGGCTTTGGATAGATAATATTCAGGTGCGCGATCGCCAATTTGCTCATCGGGTGTGCCAAGTAATTCCGGCTCAATGTCCGTTTGAGCGAGATGTGAAGTTATTTGGTAGGACTTTGTTTCATATTCCTCCCATGTGCAAACTCAACCCATTGTATGAGGAAGTAGTTGCCTTGCGTTTTCGTTCGTTGTGTTATTTAGCTGATGAATGTGGCGAGGACATTTCGCAGTACTGTTAATACCATCTTAATTACCTTGTATTTTTTGTTGCCACTGTTGGATTAATTCTTGAGCTTCGGCATAAGCAGCTGTATCTTCTGGAGCCAAAGTAGCGGTTGCAATTGCCGAAGAGAATTGCTGGTTATCGGCACGATTTTTCGCAAGCCTGATGATGTCTCTACTCCATTGATTAATCGATTCTTGAGCCATCGGGAACCCTGGTTGAGATTGTGGTATTCTTTTGGCGACTTCAATAGCGCGATTGTAAGTAGATGCTTGTTCTGGTCTAATTAGAGCTTGAGCTGCTTCTAAAAGAGTTTTGTTACTTAAATATTGTTTGCGAAGTAATTGCCACTGTTTGATGGCTGCTTGCGCTTCTCGGTAACTTGGGTCTTGTTCGTTGACCAATTCAGCCGCTGCGATCGCGCTATTATATTCCATATTTGTGGCACGATTTTGAGCTAAATCCAAAATCATGTTATTCCAAATTCTAATATTTTTCTGAGCCTGTTTGTAATCGGCTTCATTTATCTTAATATTTTGGGCAATGGCGATCGCCTTGCTTAAATCGCTAGCTTGATTAGGGTTAAGAGACATCTTTTCCAATTCCAAGATTGCTTGGTTTGTCTCTTGGGAATTAGAATTGCGACCTTGACTTTTTTCTAAGGCAAAATTACTTGGTAAAGGGTTGACAACCGTAACATGATCGCGATTATCGAATGCTTGGAATATTTGACCCGATTGATTGCGTAAAAATACTAATAAAAGTAATCCGCCGACGGCTAAAGTACTTGTACCCCATAACAGCAGCGATTTGGTGAATAAACTGTTGCTTCTGGTTTTTTCTTTGATTGTAGGAACATTAGAACTTTCTGGGGACACCTGTGGAACTTGTGAAGAAGTATTATGTTCTACTGGTTTTTCCTCAAGCTTTGGTGCTGGACGAGCAGTAAAAGTTTCTCTCAAATCAATGATATCCGATAGCTCTTCGGTATCGTTTTTGACCGGAGAACGCTGGTCATCGTAAGCTTCGCCGTGTAACGGGAAACTACTGATGACTTCCTGCGGTAAAAATAAACTTTGTTTTGGGGATGTAATAAAAGTGATAGGATTTTGAATTGGTCGCCAATGATGCTGACATAATTCGGGAGTGCGAACACTCAAATAACTTTCCAAGCCAGCCAAATTGTTGACATTACCGTAACGCAAAGCTTCTAAGAGTGCAGCGGTAAAAAAGCTATGTCCTAATTCGCTGCTTTCATGAGAAAACTGATCTGGTTGACAAGAAAGTATCGTGGAGATTTGTAACTCTTGGGCTAATTCAATAGTTTCTTCCCCGATACAAGAATTTGCTTGGGTGCCAAAAGCGCGATTAAAATCGAGGAATAATAAGACGGATAGTCCACTAATCTGTAGAGTTTGCATCAATTGACGGATTTCGATGGCAGTTTCACTAATGCGACGTGAATCACCATCGATAGGGATTAAATAATCTTGTCCTTCATAGTTAATTCCATAACCGCTAAAGAAAAACCATAATGTATCTTCGGGTTGCCAAGAATTAGCTGCGAAATCTTCGAGAAACTGAAGAATATTATTCTTTGTGGGTAAGGTGGGTTTATCTTTCATCGGTACAGAAGAATCGGTCATTAACAGACATTGCTCTTCCGTCCAACCTGCTTGTTGAATTAGAAAATCCCGTATTGCTTCAGCATCTGCTTGAGCATAACCCAAAGATTGAAAATACTGGTATTGATTGATGCCAATAGCTATCGCCCATAGTTTTGCCATGCGCCCTTTATTAATAGTTAGAAACTGAATACTATATATACTTTGACTACTCTTATAGTGCCAATTCTCAGGCTGAGTAATGCGGGGGTAATTAATCTAATTTGCTGATGCTAAAAAACAAAGCTAACCTATGTTTATAAGTCTAAGTGATTCTGAGCGACTTTGGAGATGAGAGGTTATTATTATTACTCTAATCCATTAATCCATGAAAACACTTTTATTAATGTTAGGAGCTGATAAATAATGGTCGGCAAAAATTTGTTAAAAATAAACACATTTATTTCTTTTATGCTGTTGTTCGCCAAGAAAATCCGGATAACTAACGCTGTACTTTTGCTGAGTACTGCCGTACCAATGTGGTTGGTGATTGATGCGATCGCCCCGCAAATGGTAAAAGCTTATACTAGTAGAACCGACCTTGAAATTGATCGTCTACCGGGAGACAACTACCAAAGCTTGCTGCGGAGAGCAGAAGCAGTCGCAAGAGCAGCCGCTCAACGCAATTTCGACCAAGATATTTTGGTGACAGATGTATCAATAATCGTTTCCGTACAGAATTATGGCGCGATCGCACCAGTTTTAGAATTAAACGTCAGTCGTAATCAGTGGCGCAATCGTCCCGACCCCCAACGTTGGGCAAAATACTTTAAAATGGCACAGACACTACTATTTTTCGGACCAAGTGCGACAAAAGCCAATAATCAAAACCCTACTAATCAAAACCCTAGCGATAATCTAGAAAACAATCCGGTTGAAAACGCTTCTCCACCATCACCAGATACGCTTCCCAACCCAACACCACAGGTTGAAGTTGAGTAACAAAAAGTAGGACTCCCTACTCCCTATTCCCTATTCCCTATTCCCTATTCCCCGTATTTCTTAAGAGCTATTAATTGATTCATGCCTTAGAATAAAAAGGTTGTCAAAAATTACGGTATTTGTTTTTATGGCTGTTCCAAAGAAGAAAACATCAAAATCCAGACGAGATAAACGTAAAGCCACTTGGAGACACAAAGCGACTATTGAAGCTCAAAAAGCGCTTTCCCTTGGGAAGTCAATTTTGACCGGACGTTCTACATTTGTTTATCCATCAGCAGAAGAAGAGGACGAAGAATAATTCAGTTTCAAGAGGGAGTAGGGAGTAGAAAAAGATTGTTGGTTTTCCAGTTTTCAATTGCTGTAGGTAAGGTTAATTACTTTACTATGCAGCTCATCACTACCCCTTCGTTCCCCAAAAGACTTAATTTCAGGGAAATAGTGGTTACTCGTGCTTGTTATGCCATAATAATTTTTAAATAAATTTTAATCGCTATTAATATCTACACAAAAAATATTATCCAAAATCATGCCGGGAAAATTCTTCCAAAAACCAACTTCTGAAAATGGCGATCGCGTTCCTCCAGGGCAGCATTTAGCTCAGGGTTTTCCCGTGCTTACTTATGGTGCTACTCCCCAAGTCGGTAGAGAGGAATGGGAATTCAGTGTTTGGGGTTTGGTAAAACCTCAGAAATGGAATTGGTCGGATTTTATGGAACTACCCCAAAACGATTTTACAGCCGACTTCCACTGTGTAACTCGGTGGTCAAAACTCGATGTTAAGTGGACTGGGGTTAAGGTAACGGAATTAATGAAAGTTATTCAGGTAGACTCCAAAGCGACTCATGTTATGGAGCATTGCTATGGTGGTTACACTACCAATATTGCCATGGAAGACTTTTTACGAGAAGAAAACTTTTTTGCTTTTAAATTATTTAATGAACCCTTAAGTGCTGAACATGGTGGTCCCATGCGGTTAGTAGTTCCTCACCTCTACGCTTGGAAAAGTGCTAAATGGATCAATGGTTTAGAATTTTTAGACCATGAAGAATTAGGTTTTTGGGAACGTAATGGTTATCACCGTCGTGGTGAACCTTGGGCTGAACAACGGTATAGTGGATTTTGACAGTTATCAGTTATCAGTTATCAGTTATCAGTTACCAGTTCTTATTTATTTCCCCCCATCCCCTTGTCCCCCCATCCCCTTGTCCCCCCATCCCCTTGTCCCCCCATCCCCTTGTCCCCCCATCCCCTTGTCCCCCCATCTCCCCATCTCTAACCAAAAATTCGTCTGAGCAACGGCAATTTATTCTTATAGGGTGGATAAAGCACTTTTATGTCTAGAAGAAAAGGTTTTTTGAGTACACTTTTATAATGAGAAAAAGTCTCAAAACCGGCTTTACCGTGATAGCTACCGATGCCGCTATTGCCAACACCACCAAATGGTAAAGATGGAACAGCGTAGTGAATCATTGTATGATTAATACAACCTCCACCGAATGAAGTTTCGTTTATGACTCGTTTTTGTAAGTTTTTGTTTTGAGAAAATAAATATAACGCTAAAGGTTTTGGTTGAGAGTTAATTATATTAATGGCTTCTGATATCTCGGTAAATTCAATTATCGGTAGAATGGGACCAAAAATTTCTGATTGCATTACTGCATCTTCCCAAGAAATATTATCAATTATAGTCGGAGCAATATAAAGTTCTTTACTAATTGTTTCACCACCAATAATTATATTTATATTGGAATTTTTAAAATTATTTGAATTATTTGAATTATTTAAATTATTTGAATTATGTAAATAATTTATTAATCGATCAAATTGTTTTTGATTAATTATTCTCGCATAATCGGGACTTTGAGCCGGATTTTCACCGTAAAATTCATCAAGACATTTTTTGATTTCATCTAATAAATCATCCTTGATTTTTTGATTAACCAAAAGATAATCAGGTGCCAGACAAGTTTGTCCAGCGTTAAAGAATTTTCCCCAAGTTATACGTCTAGCTGCGATTTTAATATCAATGTCGTTATCTACAATGCAAGGAGATTTTCCACCAAGTTCTAATGTGACGGGTGTAAGCTGTTTTGCAGCGGCTTCCATAACGATTTTACCTACAGCAGTACTGCCAGTAAAAAATATATGGTCAAATTTTTCTGCTAATAACTGCACAGAAGTTTCTACTGCTCCTTCTACTACTAACAAATATGATTTATTAAAGTATTTTTCAAAAATTTCCGCGATAAGATTAGAAGTATGAGAAGCAATTTCTGATGGTTTGAGAATTGCACAATTACCGGCGGCTATAGCACCTATTAAAGGCACGATAATTAATTGAAATGGATAATTCCAAGCACCAATAATTAAAACTACTCCTAAAGGTTCTGGATAAATTTTTGCCGAAGCTGGAATAAATTGCCAAGGAATTTGGATTTTTTTTGGCTTTGTCCAATTTTTTAAATGCTTAATAGTATATTCAATTTCTTTAATAACTAAAACTATTTCCGCGTTAAAACTTTCTACTAATGGTTTATTTAAATCAGCTTGTAATGCATTAAAAATTGCTGTTTCATTATCAATAACAGCTTGTTTAAGCGTTTTTAACTGCTGAATGCGAAAAGAAATATCTTTGGTTTTACCACTTTCAAAAAAATCGCGTTGTTTGTGGATTATTTCAGCAAACATTTTAATTAGGTTAATTAATAATTAGTTTTGATTTAGTAGGGAGTAGGGAGTAGGGTAGAATCGCGATAAAATCTAAAATCTAAAATCTAAAATCCAATTTAGGATATAATGGTCTATTGTTTTATGGGTAAAATAACGGTAAAAACACTACCTTTGCCAATTTCGGAATTAACTTCAATAGTACCTTGATGAGCTTCAACGATACGTCGAGAAAGGTATAATCCTAAACCACTACCGGAACGTTTGTGACTTCCCGGACGAAATCTTTCAAATAACGTTGCTTGTTGTTCTGGGGAGATACCTTGTCCAGTATCAACAATTTTTATCATTATTGCACCACAATCCATCGTATCAGTGTCCAAAGATATTGTAATTGAGCCATTATCGGTAAATTTGATGGCATTACCCAGTAAATTGGTGAATAATCGATGTAACTCTAAACGATCGCCCATTATTTTAGTTGCGATCGCAGTTTCATTGACATCAACTTTGATTACTAATCCTTTTTGTTCCGCTAAGGGACTTAATTCACTTTTCACCTCCTCAATCAATTTGGCAATATCAACTGGTAAAAATGCTAGGGTTTTGCGTCCGGCTTCAAAACGATAAACTTCTAATAGAGTATTTACCATTGCTAACAGATTACTGTTAGAACGAGCCATAATTGTCAGTGCTTCTTGCATTGCTCCGGAGAGTTCCCCTAAAGCACCTTCGAGGAATAGTATCATCATTCGTTCCTCTGCTACCAGGGGAGTGCGTAAATCGTGGGTGAGACGGGAAACAAAATCTTCCCGCTGACGAGCAATTTCATCCCGTTCATCAATACTGTGTTTGAGTCGGAGCAGCGATCGCACTCTTGCTAGTAATTCATCGACTGTTACGGGTTTACGAATGAAATCATCAGCACCTAAATCCAACCCGTGAGCAACATTCGGGGAATCGTGAGCGGTAATTAATAAAATTGGCACAAAAGATAAACGAGTATTTTCTCGAATACTTTTAGTTACTTCATAACCATCCATTCCCGGCATCATCAAATCTAGCAATATTAAATCAAAGGTTGATTCTTCGATTTTGCTCAATGCCTTATAACCATTTTCCGCTGTACTAACTTCATAACCTTCTTCTTCTAGAATAGTTTTGATTAAGAAAATGTTATCTGGAGAATCGTCAACAACTAAAATTTTGTCAGATTTGACATTGGAAGAATTCATAGTCTAATAAAAAGGTTAAAATAAGATTATTTTTTGATTAAATCACTTGATTTTAGCTTAATTTATAAATTAATTGTTTTCAACTACCTATTGGGATATTTGGAAACCAAATTAAATATTTGAGATTTTTTCTACTATAAAATACTCCGATGACTGAAAAATAATTAACTTTTTAGATTTAAAAGTAGTATAGAGAATATATAATTGACAGCAGTGATAAAAATCACGATACAAGTTGATTTTTATCTATTTTTTTTGTAATATAAATTCCTGAAAAAGGTGACGAGAACAACAAAAAATTTATTCATACTCATCGTTGTAATCACTCAACTAACCTGAAATTAATTTTTTTTATGAGGTAATAAATAAGGTTTTTCGGTGAAATATCTATCAGATAAGATAATAGTTGTAAAAACATGATTTTGTGATTATATTTGTCTAATATCATGTCCAGATGATTAGTTATTATTCCGGCTCTCCCTACTCCCTACTCCCTTTATTACAAGTTTTTAACCGGACATGATATAACTTATGTTTAATGAACTTGTGCTATTAAAAAGTAGAATAGCAACGATTGATTGCCATTCATGTTGAGTATAGATAAGAAGAAAATAGAATTAAACTTTTATTCCGGTTCAATTCCCGCAGCCCTTAACTGTTGTGCTAATTTTTCAGCACGTTGACGCTCTTTATTAGCTAATTCCGAACCCCATAATAATAATTCTTCATTTTCATTCCAGAAACGCAACCAATAGCCAGTGCGGTTTTCTCTAATACCCGACAATACACCAAGAAAAAGCTGCATTTGAGCTATCCAATAACGATTATTTGCATTCGCTGTTTGTAGTTTATATCGTCCGGAATCATCTAATTGATAGAATTCTAAAATTCCGTTATCTGGTTCAAAAATAGCATAGTTAGGAACTTGTAAAATTTGTTCATAAAAAAACCATTTCCCTGGAGGATAAGTTGGTTTGCTGGAATATTCATTACCTTCGGTATCTGATAAAAATTCCATGACGATTACTGGAATATCTCCTTGGAGTCGTGGGGTATAACTGCGTTTTACCTCTTCTCGCGGAACTTTGATTGATGTTACATAACTCCAATCTGGTGCTTTGACTACAAACTTATTATTTAAAGTCGCACAAATGCCGTAATTAGTTGTAGTTAAAGCATTTGCTGGTAATTTCCCGGCTATTTCTAAACTTTCCGTTAAAGCCGCAGCAAGCAAAGGTTGATTAATATTGTCCACGGGTTCGTCATCTAATATAAAATCATCAGGTAATTTTTCCCAAGTAATATTATGGGTGGTTGAAGTTGTTAACATAATTAGCCTACCGGCATTATCGATTTTAAATGGTTTAATACTACTTATGATAGTGCTTGTAAAATAGATCCAATTTGTGGTTTCAGATTTGGCAATTCGCGCTCTATAACTAGCCACACTACATCTAAATCGATTTCAAAATAATTATGAGTCAAAACATTTCGCATACCTATTATTTGTGACCAAGGGACTTGTGGATTTTGCTCTCTAATATCTGCTGATAAAGCGCGAGAGGCTTCACCAATAATCTGTAAATTTTGCATAAACCAACTTTGAATTAGTTCATTTTCTTCAAAGTTTTTTCTACCTTGAACTGCGTATTTGTTGATACGTTCAATTGCTTCTAAAATATCTCGTAACTTTTCACGGTTATCTCTCATAAAATAATTGCTTCTTGAAGTACTCGTTCGCGAATTCGCTCCCTTAAGCCTTTTTCGGTGACTACATCAACATTACAACCTAATAAATCTTGCAACTCCATAAGTAATCCACCCAAATCAAAAAGGCTTCGTCCAGCATCCATTTCAACTAAAAAGTCTACATCGCTCTGTGCATCTGCTTCTTGACGTGCAACAGAACCAAAAATCCGAACATTGTATGCACCATATTTGGCTGCTGTATTCAGAATTTCTTCTCGCTTTGTTTGCAATAACTCGTAAATATTCATGGTTTGATTCACATCATAGTTAAGAAAATTCTAACTAAAATAATGCTAGACGGATTTTGTCACCAACTGTGGGACCAAAAGTTTCAGCGTAAGCACGACGGGACATTCGGTAAGACATAGATGCACTCGGTAATGGTTTCTTTGAATATTGTTGGGGAAAGTGGGGGAGGGAAATGTTCAATTTCTATTCAACTTAGAGGGTGTTTATAAATTCGGCAAAAACCGCGACTTGTCATGCTTCACAAAGCTTCGTCCCTATTCTCAAGGGTGGTGAGGACGAATCTGTTATTCGAGAAGCCACAGTTGAGGAATTACAACAAGTAATCTAACATCATTCTCCTCTTTCCTTTGCGTTTACCTTTGCGCTAGTTTGCGTTTGGGAATTACACCCCGTATACCACCTCTAGCACCTTCAACATCACCTTTGTAGCGAGGAATCACATGAATTCCCGCGTGCATAATATTTTGTCCTGCATCTTTATTAATATTCATTCCCACGTTAAAACCATCTGGTGCAAATTCTTTACCGATGATTTGTTGCACTTTATTAGCCATTAACCAGCAAGCGGATTGTTCTTTAAATGGTAGTTCAAAATAGTTACTAACGTGACGTTTGGGAATAATTAAGGTGTGTCCTTTACTTAAAGGATATCCGTCAAGTATGGCGTATGCTGTTGCTGATTCGGTTAGTAATGTTAGACTTTTACGGGGATTACAAAATATGCAATTTTCAGATGAATGTCTTTGATGATTGTAATGAATGTATTCATAGATTTCGCAGTTTTCGTTTAAATATATTGAATTAAAAGGAAGTTTTACGATACATTGATATGTCGGTTTTTTATGCACGTAGTGTTCTCTAAATCCTTCTCTTTTTATATCCCTTCTCACTGCAAAATAAGCTTTACCTCCTGGTTTTAATAAATGAGATACTTCCATCAATACGTTAGCTTGTTCTTCTTGAAATAAAACGTTTAAAACATAAGAACAAATTATTGTATTGAATTTATTCTCAGGGTATTGGGGAAAATAATAAGAGTCGTAACCTATAATATCAAATCCTTTTTGCTGCAATAATTTGACATCATTCCCAAAACCACAACCAAAGTCTAAAATTTTGTCTTGGAGTAAATTTTGGTTTAATAAAAATTTTGCGGGATATGATAAACTTGTCCTTTCTATTGCAGTCAGGTGAGTAAATTTATTTTGTTGTTTTTGCATTTAATTATATATATGATGAAATAAATCGAGGTTTTTAAAAACTTCGATTTAAAATATAACTTATTTAATTAATTTAAATGTTCAGTATTTTTTCGAGTATTATTTTTTGAACGCAAAGGGACGCAAAGTTAAGCGCAGAGGGTAAGTGGAGAGAAAGAGGTTTTATTTTTATATAAATGGTTTGAGGTTATCGTAATCGGCTATTTGTATTTGCTTACCGTTACGAAACATTCGTTTTTGTAGATGGGGAAAGTCTGCAATTTCATATTCACGTCTTTCTCCACCCATTATATAAATTAAGTCTTGTTCAAAGGGATTTCGTAAGTGATGTGGAACTGAAGGAGTCGGAAAACCCATAAAGTCACCTTCGCCTACCTCGAATTCTTGATTATCAATTTCAGCTATACCTTTTCCTGAAAGAATGTAAATAAATTCTTCTTCAAATTCATGGGAATGATAGATAAATGATTCTTTTCCTGGAGGTATTTTTGCTAAGTGAAATCCTATTCTTTGTAAACCTACTGCTTCGCTCAGAGATACTCCGCTGATTTCTGAATTTGGATTGAAAGGATGAGAAAATTTTTGTTGAGCAAGTTGTTTGATTGCTTCTGCTTTAATCAGTGGTTGGGGTTTTTCTTTGTTAGTCATAGTTTTAATAATTAATCAACCGCAGAATCTAGAGACGTAATATATTATGTTTTTGACAATTTTCCGTTTATTTTCCCATTAAATCCGTAAACTTCACGACTACCTGTGAGGGGTATTAATATCACTTCTTTTTCGTCTCCCGGTTCAAATCTAACTGCTGTTCCTGCGGGGATATCAAGACGCATTCCTCTTGTTTTTTCTCTGTCAAAGTTTAATGCAGCGTTAACTTCGTAAAAATGAAAATGGGAACCTATTTGTATAGGTCTATCTCCTGTATTTGCTATTTTTAATTGTACGGTGGAACGACCTGCATTTAATTCTATTTCACCTGATGGGGTAATTATTTCACCTGGAATCATGATAAGTAAAAAGTCAAAAAATTAATGAATTGGATTATGTACTGTAACTAATTTTGTTCCGTCGGGAAATGTTGCTTCTACCTGTACTTCTGGAATCATTTCCGCGATACCTTCCATGACATCATCTCGCGTTAATAAAGTTGTGCCAAAACTCATTAATTCAGCTACGGTTTGTCCATCTCTTGCACCTTCTAAAATTGCAGCAGTAATAAAAGCGACGGCTTCTGGATAATTTAATTTTACACCCCTTGCTTTACGTTTTTCTGCCAACAATGCGGCGGTAAAAATGAGTAATTTATCTTTTTCTTGCGGTGTTAATTGCATTTTTTAATTCCATCTAGTTATTCAAAGCATCCAAACTCTGGGTAAGCAACTACTACGATTTAAAAAAGACATCCGCAATAGCTGCCAAACACTAATAAACCAGTTTCTCACTTCTGTTGTCGAATCACCACGGTATCTACACAAAAGTCCATTTTCTAAACGAGTCACACCGTGGGAAGAGGATGGGGAGAAAGTGCGTGCTTGTTGGACTATTTCTGGGGAAACGGGTTGTCCAAGGTAGACTAAGGTTCCTACAATTGGTTTTCCTGCTAAAGCGTGGGGACTGTGAAAAATTTCTTCGCTGCCGGGTAAATATTGTCTATCAATCCACAATGGTTGATTATTTTGCCAGATTTCAAAGTGCGATCGCCATTCTCCTTCTACAAATTCCTCTTTTCTAGCGGTGCGTCCAAATCTGGTAATTTCCCAGCCAATAAAGCTTGCATCTGTACCTAATTCTATGCGTATATCTTGTCGGTAAATTGCACTGTTAAAAACGATTGTTTCTTGGGGAAGCCATTCTAAACAAGCATGATTATCAATTTTGATGTCTATATTTTGTCTGGCTTGTAAACCGTTACTACGATAAATTTTGTTAGCCGCAGCTGTTGTTATTAATGCTTTTGCCTGGGGTTGAAGATGGATATTAGATGATAATTTATCGCCACCAACAATTCCTCCAGCAGTATGTAAAATAACGCTATGACAAATTGACTGTCCTTCTGGATAAAAGGGACGTTGTATTTTCAACGGGGCTTGATTTTTACTTTGAATTACTGTCGTTTTACCTTGATGATGGTTGTAAACTAAATTTAGTTTTCCATGCCAGTTTTGAAAATATTCCACTGGTGTTTCTAAGTCGGTTTTTTTTGATTATCTTTGCCAAATTACAGATTTATTTTATCAAACTATAAATACTCACAAGTTTTCTTGGTAATAATTGGGATTTATATACAGCATATTTCATCTTTATGAGGCAGATTCGGACGGGCAGGGATGCCCATCCCACAAGAGCTTTATCAGAAAAATGCTGTAATTTCCGGCTTTTCTAAATAATTTTACTGTTTATATATTTTTCTTAGTGATTAGCAATACTACATATACTTGATACTTGGTAATATATGTCATGCATTGACCCGATTTTTTCAGTATTTTGCAATAAAAATTTACATTATTTCCGCTAATCGAGAATAATATCATTAATAATAGAAAAGTTTATTATTTAATCAACGCAATTACGTTGTTTTTTTGGATGTGATATAAATTGTTTTTAAAATCTAATAAATTTATGTATAATCTACATGGGTATTTATATGTCAATTTAAGGGAAGGAGAGTCAGGTTTTTTGATGGGAATTGACTTGCACCACAAGTAAATTTACAAAATGTTTAAAACCTGGGTAAATCTTAATTCACCTCTCCCAGATGCAGGCTAGTAGAATAAGTCATATAAACAAAACCTTTTTTATTCTTAAATTGCTGATATAAATCATTTAAATTAGAAATCACTTGTTCGTAATCTGTCCCTTCACAAGGAAGATAAGAAACACTCATTGCACGTCCAATTAGTCCAGTCAAATCTAATTCTTGTTGATAACCAAAATCGTATTCGCAGAAGTTTTTAAAATAAGCAGTTTTTGTTAAAGGTTCCGTTGATTTCATTCGCGATTCTGCGGGATGATTCTTTGATGCTGCACGAACAATTTTGCTATATTCTGCGGTAAATTCGTCATTGTTATCGCGATTATTCCACACTACCGCTAATTTCCCCGACGGTTTTAAAATACGGCGAAATTCCGCTAAAGTTGGTTCGGGAGTAAACCAGTGAAATGCTTGAAAACAAGTGATTAAATTAACCGATGCATCAGGTAAATTGGTATTTTCTGCTGTTCCATCTTGCCATTCCACCAAAGATGTTGCGTCTCTAATACCCGCGTTTCTCATTTCCGCATTTGGTTCGATCGCAATTACTTTAACACCCCTCGAAGCTAACAACCGCGAAGAAATTCCCGTACCCGCTCCAATGTCTGCTGCGACAAGTTGAGTTGATGGTGTTAAATTTTCGAGGATTTTATCAATTGCTGCTGTTGGATAGCTTGGACGATATTTTACATAATCTTCGACTCGATCGGAAAATCGATTTAGGGGATTAAGTGTATGTAATGGTGTTAGTTCGTTGTTAGTTTCGGTCATTTTAAAGAGTATGTCCGTAAGAATAAGTACTCATGCAAAATTAATTGTGTATTGTCCGAAGCGATTGCAGCAAAGCAATCGCAAGCGTTTGTGCTTCACTTCGTAAACGCTTCGGACACAAATAATTTTGCATACCCACTAATAATCCTAAGCGATTTATCGCTAATATAAGAACTAAAGTCCTTACTAAGAACAATTCTTTTGATCAACATCCGCCAAATGTACGTTATTACAATAAACAAGATAAACAAAACCTTTTTGATTACAAAAACGTTGATGCAAATTTTCTAAATCAGTAACAAGTTGCTTTTGAACCGTTTCTTCAGAAGAAATAAAAGAAATACTTTTAACCAGACCAATTAAACTTGATAAATCTAATTGTTGTTTATAAGGAAATTTATCACAATCAATATATTGAAAACCCCAGCTTTCTCTTAAAGGCTCAATTTTAGAACTAAAATCCGTCGGTGGACGATTGTTTGCAGCTTTACTAATTAATTCCCCGTAAACTTGGGTAAATTCATCATTCAGATTTAAATCTTGAAAAACAATCGCTAATCTTCCATTTGGTTTAAGAATACGACGAAATTCTAATAACGTAGGTTCTGGTTTAAACCAGTGAAAAGATTGAAAACAAGTTATTAAATCAACTGATGCGTCAGGTAAATTAGTCGCTTCCGCAGTTCCATTTTTCCATTCAATACCTTGATGGTTTTTCGCCGCATTTTTCATTGCTGCATTTGGCTCAATCGCAATGACATTTACACCTCTCGAAGCTAACTGACGTGCAGAAATTCCTGTTCCTGCACCAATATCTGCTGCGGTAATTGGTAAAGTTAAATTTTCCAGGATTTTATCAATTACTGCATCTGGATAAACAGGACGATATTTTGTATAGTTTTCTGCTTTGTCGGAGAAGCGAGTTAAAGGATTAAGGTTGTATAACGGTGTGTCATGGTTATTTTCGTTCATTGTTTTGGAATGAATGAAATATGAAAAATACTATACTAATAATAAGTTAAAAAATACTACAAAAGAATAGGAAAATGAGAAATAGTATGTATTTTGATTAAAACTTTAACTATCTTCTTTTTTTATTAATCCTTCTAATTGCAGCATTAGCTCTGGAAGATTATTTACAATCGTATTCCAAACTATTCTTTGATTAACTTGAAAGTATTCATGAGCCATAACATTTCTCATATCAGCTATAACACGCTAAGGAATTGTAGGATAACGCAATTGAACTTCAGGGGGAATATTAATTGCTGCTTCACCAATAATCAAAAAGTCGTAAAAAACAGCTTTTGCTATCGTCTCGTTAGTCTGAAAATCAACAAAGGTTAAATCAGCTACACGATTTTGAATCGCTACAATAGCTTGTATCATATCCCGTATACAAAAACGCCAATCTCTAGAAGGCACGAATCACATCCTTAATAACAGGTTCTCTTAAATTTTCTCGTAAAGTGTCCAAAGTTCCTATATCTACAGAATGTCCTAATATATCTTCGGTTAGGAAGTTTTACTTTAATAAACTCAAATAATCCAACTGGACGATTAAATTCTACAAAAAAATCTACATCGCTATCTTCTCGTGCTTCATTGCGAGCAACTGAACCGAATAAATCTAGAGATTTTACGCCCATTGTTTCCAATTGTTCTCGATGCATTTCAATAATTTCTAAAACTTCATCGCGTTTTATCATATTTCAGCGTTTTTTATAGTATATCTATTCAGATCCTAAATAAAAAAAGCAGGTAAAATACCCGCTTCAATTTTCTTATTATCAATTTAGAAAAATATTTTATAAACGTACACCTTCAATTACACTCATCAGAGATTTAGTCGGAACAATTCTGACTAACTTAAATCCTGCTTTTTCAAATAAAATGCGATATTCATCTTGAGTACGCTCGCATCCACCCGGACACATTACTAACATATGAAGGTCAAATATTTTGCCAAAAAAAGGCTGATTACCTGGTGGAATTACTTGCTCTACAATCAATAGCTTACTATCTTTTGACATGGCTTGATGACAGCTTTTGAGAATGGCGATCGCTTGCTCATCACCCCAATCGTGAATAATATGTTTGAGAATATAAGCATCACCTCCAACAGGTACAGACTCGAAAAAATCACCATCCACAAGTTCGCAGCGCTGTTTAAATTCATCGGATATTGACGATTTGGCTCCAGCAATTACTGATGGTAAATCAAATAAAACTCCTTTCATGTCAGGATAATTTTTGAGAATATCAGTTAATAACTTTCCCCTTCCACCAGCAACATCTACTAAAGTTTTTATCCCAGTAAAATCATAATCTGAAATTACTCCTGCATTTTCAACAACCGAATAACTAGTCATTGCTTGATCAAAAATCTTCCCAGGTTCGGGATTTTGCTGGTAATACTCAAATACATTCATCCCATACAAATGCTCAAAAGCACTTTCCCCAGTCTGTAAACTATACATGACATCACCCCAAGAACGATAGTGTTCGTCACCGTTTAAAATCACCATGGCTCTGAGGGAATCGGGAATATCGCTGCGGAGATAATTCGCCAGAGGTGTCAGTGTCAAACAACCTCCTTCAGTTTCTGCAAACACTCCCATACCAGCTAATGCTCGTAAAAGACGATATAGCGATCGCGCATCAGTTTGGGTTGTTTGAGCTAACTCCTCATAACTTTTTTCTCCATCCTTAAGTAAATCAGCTATTCCCAGTTTCGCTGCTGCATACAGCGACTGTGACACCCAATTACTAGTAGCCATTTGCATCAAAACAACTTGCAGCGGTAAATCGGTTGCAGATTGAGTCATTTATTTGTATCGATTATTTATTTGGTATCAGTAATTATTGCAGCTTGGTGAACGATTACAAAGTGGTATAAAACACCTTTTTTTTAAAGATTTTTGGCAGAAAATAAAAGTTTTATCACAAAAGGTTTCAATTTATTAAAAATATCTGTTAAATAATTAGGCAGAAATAATTATAGTTTTATGCCAAAATTGAAGACTACGAAGATTTTACAAATCATATCGAATATTTACCGTTGTAAAATCAAAACGGTATTACTACTAACTATCTATCTATATAACTGAAAAAACAGCCGCCTTGACAAGACGACTGTTTAATAAATAGGGGGTTTTATTTAACTAACGTGTTAGTTAGTAATCGAAGTCTCCACCACCCATACCAGCACCAGCACCGGCAGCAGCAGCATCTTTAGGCTCTGGCTTATCAACAACGATACATTCGGTTGTTAACACCATTCCAGCGATGGAAGCTGCATTTTGCAGTGCTGAACGTGTCACCTTAGCGGGATCAACAATTCCAGCCTCAAACATATCGGTAAATTCGTTGGTTGCTGCGTTGTAGCCGGTGTTAAATTCTTTCTCTTTCACACGCTCAGAAATTACCGCACCATTTTGTCCAGCGTTTTGAGCAATCCGCATCAAAGGTGAGGGTAAAGCGCGAGCTACAATCATCGCACCAATTAATTCTTCATCTTTGAGATTGGCACTTGCCCATTCTTCCAATACAGGAGCAAGGTGAGCCAATGTTGTACCACCACCAGGAACGATACCTTCTTCTACAGCAGCTTTGGTAGCGTTGATAGCGTCTTCCAAGCGTAGCTTCTTATCTTTCATTTCGGTTTCGGTAGCAGCACCAACTTTAACAACTGCTACACCACCAGATAATTTAGCCAAACGCTCTTGTAACTTCTCTTTGTCATAAGAAGATTCTGTTTCGTCCATTTGACGGCGAATTTGCTCGCAGCGAGATTTAACCGCTTGTTCGTTACCTTCAGCAACAATGGTGGTGGTGTCTTTGGTAATCGTGATGCGACGAGCTTTTCCGAGCATATCTAGCTTGGTGCTTTCCAACTTCAAGCCAGCATCTTCTGTAACTAACTGTCCGCCAGTTAAGATGGCAATATCTTCCAACATTGCTTTACGGCGATCGCCAAATCCTGGAGCTTTAACAGCAGCGACATTGAGTACTCCGCGTAAACGGTTGACAACCAAGGTCGCCAAAGCTTCTTTCTCAATATCTTCGGCAATAATAACTAAAGGTTTACCGCTACGAGCTACCTGTTCTAAAACGGGTACCAAGTCTTGTACCAAAGCAATTTTCTTGTCAGTGAGCAAGATAAAAGGCTCATCAAGATTTGCTTCCATGCGCTCTGCATCGGTAGCAAAATAAGGAGAAATATAGCCCTTATCAAAACGCATCCCTTCGGTAATTTCCAACTCGGTAAACATGGACTTCCCTTCTTCCAAGGAAATCACACCTTCTTTACCCACCTTGTCCATTGCTTGAGCAATCATCTGACCGACTTCTTCGTCGTTACCAGCAGAAATTGCACCAACTTGAGCAATCGCTTTGGAATCTTCAACAGGACGTGCTTGCTCAGCAATCTTTCCTACCAAAAAGGCAGATGCTTTGTCAATACCCCGCTTCAAAGAAATCGCATTAGCGCCAGCTGCAACGTTGCGTAAGCCTTCTTTAACCATGGCGTGTGCCAAAACAGTGGCGGTGGTGGTTCCATCACCAGCAGCGTCATTTGTCTTGGAAGCAGCCTGACGAATCAAAGCTACGCCAGTATTTTCTACATGGTCTTCTAATTCAATTTCTTTGGCAATCGTCACACCATCATTAACAATCTGAGGTGCGCCAAATTTCTTCTCTAATACTACGTTACGACCTTTAGGACCGAGGGTAACACCTACAGCCTCAGCCAATATGTCCATGCCTTTTTCTAAAGCACGACGGGCATTTTCGTTGTAAATAATTCGTTTAGCCATAGTTCTGTCGCTTGTACCTTTTGCTTTACTTTCTCTAAAAAATGTTGTTATTTATTTCCTTGTCAGTTGCGATTTAACTAACAACTAACTACTAACCACTAACAACTAGCTAACAATTGCGAGAATATCCTTCTCAGAAAGCAGCACGTATTCGTCGGTACCCAACTTAATGTCGGTGCCAGCGTACTTGGAGTAAAGAACTTTGTCTCCGACCTTTACATCCATCGACTGACGACCACCATCATCTTTCATCTTACCGTCGCCTACTGATACTACTTCGCCTACTTGAGGCTTTTCTTTCGCGGTATCGGGCAAGTATAGACCACCTGCGGTCTTTTCTTCCGAGGCGCTCACTTTTACGAAAACGCGATCGCCCAAAGGTTTTACTGTAGAAACGCTTAGAGAAACTGCTGCCATAACTTAATTTACCTCTTTAGCACTCTCGACTCCTGAGTGCTAATTTAGCTTTGCTAGGGCTGCGATCGCAATATTCACCTGGGTACGGGTTCCCGAACTCAATTAAAGGTAGGTTCACTTAGGTATAAATGCTCAACTTGATGACAATTTTCGGGTTTTATGGAACAGAGGAAGAATAGTTTGATATGGTCTGCGATTATTTGTAGAGCCAATAAACCGTCAAATTTTGTGTTTTTATGAGCGATGATTCAGTGTTTGATTTGAGCGTTCAAGTACCAAAAATCACTAACCTGCGACCCTACAAAGCCTTTAATAATTGTGTCGAAACTGTAGGGTTGTCAAAAAAACAACAACGTGTATGGATATGAGTTTTAGGTTTAATTTCTAAATGTTGTACCGTCTAAAAGCTAGTTTTAGTTTTAGAAATACTTGAAAAAGTGACTATTTAAGCTCAAAATGGACTCTGTACAAGTGGAGTAATTAGCGTTCGTATCAATAGATCCAAAACTAACTACTTGCGGGAGGGGTTGTTATAGACCAATAATAGTAGCTTGCCCCGTTTTTATTTGTGGTATCTACTGTTTTATCCTCCAAGTAATTGAAAGCGTCCTCACGGAAGGCTTTTCTAAGGATTACAAATTGTTTGCTATTCGATACTTTGCTTATTTGTTCCTTACCCTATACTTCCTAAGGTCAGAAATAAAATCTTACGAGCAAAGGAAGCATCCAGTAGGATAAGTAAAAGCAAAAAATTAGAATAGGTGTGGGTAATTTTGGCAAGAGGTATGTTCGCCCAATACTCTACTTGCAGTCCTTTAAGATTATTATTTAATGGAAGTTTTTATCCCGCACCTTTGAAAGCGATATATAATAGCGCATTATAAATACTTTTGCTCTACGTATCCTTACTGGGCTTTTGGATTTATCGCGAAATTTCAATGGAGGGGATAATCTCCCTTGAGAGTTTCACAAATAAAAGGGCAAGGTAAGTGGGAAAAAAAGGACAACATCTCAATCATCCACCAATTAGGATAACTATTCAAGACCTTGATGGAACGAAGCGCGACAAGTGCCACTGCTATGAAAGAACCCAGCATGAAAGAACACAAACGCTTACTGCTCATAGATGATGACCCCAACCTCATCTTGCTGGTGAAGGACTACTTGGAATTCCGGGGATACGAAGTCGTCACGGCTGAAAATGGTCGAGAAGCCCTGGAAATATTAGAGTTAGACATTCCAGACATGATTATTTGCGACGTGATGATGCCGGAAATGGACGGTTACACCTTTGTAGAGCAAGTCCGACAAACAGAACGCACCAGTTGGATACCTGTTCTCTTCCTTTCTGCAAAGGGACAAAGCGCAGACAGAGTTAAAGGTTTGAATAAAGGTGCTGATGTATATATGGTCAAGCCCTTTGAACCCGAAGAACTCGTAGCCCAAGTAGAATCATCACTCAAACAAACGATTCGTTGGAAAGAACATCAAGCCAAAGGAGGCGAAAATGGCTCTCGCATCCAAGTACCTTTTGATGTCCAGCTAACCCCGACTGAACTAAAAGTAGTGCAATTTGTTGCTAGAGGTATGGCTAACCGAGAAATCGCTGAAGAATTAAACGTCTCTCAGCGTACTGTTGAAAGCCACGTCTCCAATATGTTGGGTAAAACCAACCTCCACAACCGCACCGAATTAGCTCGTTGGGCAATCGAAAATCAAATGGCATAAACCCGTTGATTTTATACTTAAGATTCTGGATTTTAGATTTAAATTTCTAATCTAAAATCCAGATTTACTTAATTAAAAATTAACTCATTACTCCTTGCACAATTGAACAGTCATCAGTTACCAAGTGGGAAAATTCGATTAAGTGATTAGCCATACTTTATCAACCACTGCTCACTGGTAACTGGTTACTACTCGCTGTTTTACGTTCCAAAATTTCCTTAGTTTTTGGATTTGCGGTAATAATACTAACGTCATCTTTTGTTAAATCTTCCCAACTTTTGATTTGTTTGGGATTTCCTTCGCGGTGAGCCTCCGTAACTTTCGTAAAAAGTAATCATCGTTTTTCTCACTTTATGAGGATTTATGTATTTTCTTTCTCGAAATTATAGGATTATTAACTGTATATCTATAAAGCTGCCTTATAAAAACTTGATAAATAAATAAATAAATAAATAAATAAATAGCCCAATGAAAAAAATCTTGATTTTAGCAGCCAATCCCACGAATACAAACAAACTGCGCTTAGATGAAGAGGTGCGGGAAATTCAAGCAGCACACAGAAAAGCTAGGAATAGAGAAGAAATTGAAATTATCAGTGAGTGGGCTGTAAGAGTTGATGATTTGCGTTCGGCGCTATTGTACCACAAACCAAATATTGTTCACTTTTGCGGGCATGGTGCGGGGGATGATGTTACGATTGCTTCCTTACGTCGCAATGACAGTTTGACCGTGACACACAGTAGACTTATTACTACTACTTCACCACATAAGTTATGAGGGTATTTGTTCGTCTACCGACGTGCTGTAGAGACGTTATACATAACGTCTCTAGACAATTTTAGGAAAAACTAACCATTCAAAATTAATGTGGCAGACTACTACATTCAGAATTTCTATAAAAAATGAAAATAATCCTTGATGCGTGACGCTACAAGTCTCTCAATTTCTAACCAAAATTTCTCTAAGCGTCACACACTACATTTATAGAAGCTAAAAATCGGCATTTTCCGGAGTACGGGGAAAGGGAATTACATCGCGAATATTCCCCATTCCTGTCATAAACTGTACCAATCTTTCAAAACCCAATCCAAAACCAGCATGAGGTACTGTACCGTAACGACGTAAATCCATGTACCACCATAAATCTTCTGGTTTCATCCCTTGGGCTTTAATTCGGTGTTCCAACACATCATACCTTTCTTCACGTTGGGAACCACCGATAATTTCGCCAATTTTCGGAGCTAAAACATCCATTGCAGCAACGGTTTTTTCATCATCACTCAACCGCATATAAAATGCTTTGATTTTTGTGGGATAATCACTCACAATCACCGGCTTTTTAAATAATTTTTCGCACAAATAACGCTCGTGTTCTGATTGTAAATCTAAACCCCAATTTACCGGATATTCAAACTGCACATCCGCTTTTTCTAAAAGTTTAATCGCTTCAGTATAGGTGATTCTTTCAAATTGATTATTAATAATATTTTCTGCGGTTTCTAAAACTGTTTGATCAACTCGCAAATTGAAAAAATCCATGTCTTCTGGACATTTATCCATCACATATTTAAAGACATATCTGAGAAACTCTTCAGCTAAATCCATGTCTTCAGATAATTCGCAAAAAGCCATTTCCGGCTCAACCATCCAAAATTCTGCCAGGTGACGCGAAGTGTTAGAATTTTCTGCACGGAAGGTAGGACCAAAGGTATAGACGTTACCAAAGGTCATTGCCATAATTTCGGCTTCTAATTGACCGCTGACTGTTAAATATGTCGGTCTACCAAAAAAGTCTTTACTGTAGTCTACCAGCTTATCTTCGGTGCGGGGAACGTTATTTAAATCCAAACTAGTAACGCTAAAAAGCTCTCCGGCACCTTCACAGTCGCTAGCGGTGATAATCGGTGTATGTACCCACAAAAAGCCCCGTTGTTGAAAGAATTCATGAATCGCCGCAGCACAAGCGTTACGCACCCGGAAAACCGCACCCAAGGAATTAGTACGGCTGCGTAAATGTCCAATTGTCCGGAGAAATTCAAAAGAATGGCGTTTTTTCTGTAGCGGATAAGTTTCTGGATCTGCTTCTCCATAAACCTTTACCGTCTGCGCTTTTAATTCAACTCTTTGTCCTTTTCCTTGAGACTCAACGATTAATCCTTGAGCTTCTACAGAAGCACCTGTATTTAATTGTTTTAATATATTCTCATAATCTGGTAAATCTTGGTCTAATACAACTTGCAAATTAGCCAGAGATGAACCATCATTAACTTCAATAAATGTAAAACCTTTTAATTCACGTTTTGTTCTCACCCAACCTTGCACTTTTATTGATTCATCAGGTTGAGCGCTGCGTAATATTTCTGCAATCCGTCTTTCTATCATATATTTTACTTCCGACAATAAAAATTAAGCGCTGTTATTGGACAGTTATCAGTTATCAGTTATCAGTTATCAACCAACAACTGTCAACTAACTATAGACTTTAATAACCAGCCTATGATAACTCCCAATCCACCAAAGCGGACTATTTGCCAAAACAACTCTTTCAAACCACTTTTTGTAAATATAACGCTACCACCAAACAACACTAAATAAGTCTCGGAAAACAATCCTAAAGCATTGTCTAAGGTTTCTAATTTTTCTTTAATTTGTTTCAATTCCGCTTTTAAAGTTCGCGTTGTTGTTTGTTGTAGTTGTCTTTTAACTTCGTCATAATGTCGCACCAGCTCTATCTGACGCTGTTTATCAGCCAGCATCTGAGCATACCGTTGTTTTAACTCACCCAGGTTTTGCTCGACTGATAATATTTCTTGTTGCAATTCTTGTTCTAAATTTTCCTCAGTTGATGATTGAGAAGATTTTTTCGGCGACTCCATGAGGGAAGTATTACAGTAAAAGAGAACGTTTTGAAAGCTTCTTCGTTATGTCTCAATCCAGTCAACTGCCTAAAACTAGTCAATTGCAAGATATCAGTACATTAGAGTTAGCTCAAGCTCTATTGGAGAGATTGAGTATATCTCCTAACGATTGGCATCGTCTCAAGTCTAACCGCAAAGTTCGCGCTTGCGAACAAACCGCAGCCGCTCTTGTATTTCTCATCAACGAACAACCACAAGAAGCACAAGCCAGATTAGAGCAAGCTACTGGCTGGTTAAACCATTCTATCAGTGCGCCACCTTGTCCAACTCATGGACAAAAAAAAGACAGTTAGTTGTTAATTGTTAGTTGTTATAATTTAACTCCCAACTCCTAACTCCGGTGGTACTAACTCCTAACTCCGGTGGTACTAACTCCTAACTCTTAATTAATTCCGTAATAACGGTATCCTACTACGTCTATGCTCCAACTGCTTGCATAACCGTAACTCTGTACCTTTACGGTTCCATTCTACCTGGTCGAAAATTAGATGCAGTATGGATAAACCACGACCATTTTCTGATTCATCAGGTGGCAAATATTCGGTGGGATCTTCTTCATTATCGCATTCGGGAATAAATCCCTTACCCTGATCTGATATTACCCACCAATATCTATCGTCAATTAAAGAAAAACGAACTACAACTTTTTTTCCAGGATCGAGATTATTGCCATGCTTTGCTGCATTGACTAAGGCTTCTTGAAGTCCTAGTCTCAATTCAGCTTGCATTTCTCCTGGGATTTCTGCCAAAAGCAAATCTAAAATTGGACAGAGATATAGAGTTGAGGCAAAACTAATCGTACCCCAATTGCGTCCTACTGGACGAAGTGAAATGGTAATCACAAGAGAAACCCCGTAGCTTTCGGCTTAAGCTAGACATGACTTTTACTATTTACACCGCACCCTGTAATTAATTTGAGGTGGTCATGTTGCCTTAATTTTTATCTTTGTACAACTAATTTTTGTCTGCTACTTAACATTGACTCTGTTAAAGAAATAAAGGTTGCTTAAGTTCAAATCGGCTGATAATTTTCTACTACCTAACAGTTACAAACTATAAATTTATTTCAAGTATAAAGGAGTATTTTTATACTCTTAAACCAAACCGATTTGTAACTTAAATAACTCATGTATTTCTTAGTTTAAGAGTCTGGAATTACGTCAATTTCTTTATACAAAAGGTATTCTATATTTAGATTAATTCAATTTTAGCATTTTTACTATGTACTAGACTACAATTTTGAATTTTCACCGGAGACTTAAACTAAGTATCTTTGACTAAGTTTGATAGCACAAGAAATGCTGCTACTTCTACATGGGCTGTTTGAGGGAAAAAATCAGCCGGTTGTACTCGTGACAAAGTATATAAATCATCTTGACAAAGTTGCTTTAAGTCCCTAGCAAGTGTTGCTGCTTTACAGCTTACATAAACAATACGAGCCGGTTTTGCTTTGCGTAAAGTTTCGATTACACTGGGTTCGCATCCTTTTCTTGGTGGGTCAAGTATAACAATATCTGGTTTATCAGATATCCGAGACAGTAATTCTTCTACCTTTCCACAATGGAAGGTTACGTTGTTTATGTGATTATACTGAGCGTTAATTTCTGCGGCTACTACAGAGTATTGTTGTATTTCTAAACCAATAGCAAGATGTACTTGTTTGGCAAGGGGTAAAGTTAAAGTTCCTATACCACAATAAGCATCAACTAATATTTCGTTACCTTGTAAATTTAATTCCGATTGAATTTCGTATAATAATGCCTCCGCTGTTTCAGTATTAACTTGGAAAAATGTTTCTGGTTTTATTTTCCATTTTAAAGAAGCAAATTCTTCTTCTAAGTAAGAGGTTCCAGCTATCAGTCGAGTTTCGTTACCAAAAATTGCATTTGTGCGATCGCCATTCTGGTTTAACATCACTCCCACTAATGGGGGATAGTGGTCTAACCACTCTTGTGCTTGTTGCTCAATTCCTGGTAAAATCCAATCCCTTACTACTAAGGTCAATAACACTTGACCAGTACGGCGACCGATGCGTAAACCAAGATGACGGATGATTCCGGTATGGCTACGTTCGTTATAAATCTCCCAACCATTAGATTCAATATCTTGTTTTACCTGGGCTAAAAAAGGATTTAGTCGCGAATCCTGCACCGGACATTGATTTAAATTGACGATTTGATGAGAAGATTTTTGGTAGTAACCCGCTATTACCCCCACCTTAGGAGATATTCCCATCGGGTAAGTCGCTTTATTTCGGTAGTCTAATGGTTCACCCGCAGTTAATACCTGATCTACTTGCGGTTGTGTAAAACCACCGATACGTTGTAAAGCTTGAATAACTGCTTTTCGTTTAGCTTCTAATTGGTACTGATAGTTAATATGCTGCCACTGACAGCCACCACATTTATCCGCAACAATGCAAGCTGGTCTGATACGATAAGGTGATGGTTGTAATAATTCTTTAACTTTGGCGAATGCGTATTTGGGCTTGACATTTACCAAACGCACAACAACGCGATCGCCAGGTACAGTATCCGGTACAAATACCACTAATTCGTCGCTTCGTCCGACACCATCACCCGTATCGCTCAAGTCGGTAATTTCCGTTTCTATCAAATCACCCTGCTTCCACTTTGTTTTAGCCATCAGTTAAACAATAATCAATTAACATCTCCCCCTCCCCCCATCTCCCCATCCCCTCTTCCCCTCTGGGTACCTAAGTCGCTAAACTAACAGTAATAATAAAATCAGTTATCAGTTATCTATTGATATGCTCCCTATCTGATCTCAGACTATACACGCCTGCAAGGAACTATCAAATCTTAACTGATAACTGATAACTGATAACTGATAAATCGCACCTTCTTTAAAAAAATCATGAGTGTAGTAAGCCAAGTTATTCTCCAAGCCGACGATGAACTGCGTTATCCCAGCAGTGGTGAACTTAAAAATATCAAAGACTATTTGCAAACTGGAGAGCAACGGTTGCGAATTGTCAATACCCTAACTGAAAATGAAAAAAAGATAGTCGAACAAGCAACCAAAACACTTTGGCAAAAGCGTCCTGACTTTATTGCACCAGGTGGTAATGCTTATGGTCAACGGGAACGAGCGCTGTGTATCCGCGACTATGGTTGGTATTTACGTTTAATTACTTACGGAATACTGGCTGGTGATAAAGAACCAATTGAAAAAATTGGCTTAATCGGTGTCAAGGAAATGTACAATTCATTAGGAGTTCCTGTACCCGGAATGGTAGAAGCTATTAAGGGTTTAAAGGAAGCTAGCATTGATTTATTAAGTGCTGAAGATGCATTACAAGCTGCTCCTTACTTTGATTTCATCATTCAAGCCATGTCTTAAGTAACCAAAAGAGCCTTATCCCGTCATCTCCCATAAATTCCTTTTTGATGGGATGTCGGAAAGACCTTTGAAAAAATACCAATTTAAATCAGTGAACAGTTAACAGTGTTAGCGCAGCGTGGCGCGGTAGCGTCATACAGTGAACAGTAAACACGGGCGTATGGTGTTCTATTTAAACCAATACTCCAACGTCGATCATATTATTGTATAAACGTGACTGATAATTGATAACTGTTAAATTCCCCATGCTTGGTAGTGGCTGCGGCAGAATCTCTGTCAAGTTACCAGCAAGTCGTGGGGAAAATTTTTTTCACAGTTAACATTTAAATACAAAAAACCGACAGTCTTTTGTTCAAAGCTGTCGGCTATTAGTGTGTTCCCTATTAATGACTCGGCTAGAGTTCAGTTATATATAATTATGCTTATCTACCTTGAATATTCCGAGGATCTTAATCATCAATGCTTGTGATTCTCATCACAACGAACTTGAAACATTGGTGTATTCAATTTATTCGTGCATCGGTATGCTAAAAAATTAACATTATCGTCCTAAAGATAGTTGCGTGATTATTAATAATAAGATACTAATCTTTTTCCTCAAAACTTTTATAGCTTACCCTCATAAGAAACGCCCATAAAAAAAAACATAATTTTATCGATAAATTTCCGAATTTTGAGGAAATATCTATACAATTAAGATTAATTACAGCCTGAAAGCAGTCAAAGCGATGAATCGCGGCTGAACCACCCGCCGAAGGTAAATGTCGCCTCCTGCTTGTCCCAATCACAATCGAAGGAGTCAGCAGTGTACCGCTGATCGGGGTTACCCGGTCAAAATAGAACAAAGCATTCATCAAATAAGCAATTCAAATTCTCCACAGCTATGACATACGATTACGATTTATTTATAATGGGTGCTGGTTCTGCTGGTGCCGCTGCGGCAAAAAAAGCTGCTTCTCTAGGTGTACGTGTAGCCGTAGCTGAACAAGAAGCCCTTGGTGGTACTTGCTTGAATCGCGGTTGCATCCCCAAAAAGTTAATTGTCTATGCCGCTGACTTTGCGCTACATAATAAATTTGCAACTGACTATGGCTGGAGCAAAATTTCTTCACATTTCGATTGGACACAGTTTATCCAATCAGTACACAAGCACATAGACACTATTAATCGCTCGTATCAGGAAAAATTTGAGCAAAGTGGCATCACTTTATTACGCGGTCATGCTACTTTCGTTGATGCTCACACAATTCAAGTCAACGAATCTAAAATCACTGCTGATCAAATTTTAATTGCTGTTGGTGCGCGTCCTTTTATTCCGGATATTCCCGGTATCGAATACGCCATTACTTCCCGCGAAATGTTCCATTTGCCTTATTTGCCAAAACGTTTAGCAATTATTGGTGGCGGTTACATTGGTGTAGAATTTTCTAGCATGATGAATGCTTTGGGTTGTCGAGTCACTGTTGTTGATACTGATGAAACAATTTTAGAAGGCTTTGATGATGATATTCGTCAAAGCCTTCAAGAAAGTTTATCTCAACGCGGAATTAAATTTATTAACAACAGTACAGCGACTCATATTAAACATTATGAAGAGGGTTTACTATTAACCGTCAGCGGTAAGTACAAAAAAACCATTGCCGCTGACAGTATTTTAGTTGCTACCGGACGCACTCCTAATACCAAGAATCTCGATTTAGATCATACTCAAGTCAAAATTGACGAAAAAGGTGCGATCGCAGTAGACGAATATAGCCGCACCAGTCAGTCCAATATTTTCGCTGTCGGAGATTGTACTAACCGTTTGCAGTTAACTCCTGTAGCAAAATCAGAAGCTGTTGCTTTTGTCAATACTGTTTTCGCAAATAAACCGCAAACTGTAAATTATGGTGATGTACCTTCTGCTGTTTTTGCTCGTCCGGAAATAGCGAGTATCGGTATGACTGAAAATCAAGCTCGCGAAAAATTTGGCGATTCGGTAAAATGTTATTGCAATAAGTTTCAACCATTAATGACTCAATTAACTCCCTCAGAAGAGCAAGCAATAATTAAAGTCGTTGTTGAAGGTGAATCTGAGCGAGTCATCGGAGTTCATATGTTAGGAGAAAACGCAGCCGATATCGTTCAATGTCTTGGTGTTGCATTTCGTAAAGGTATTACTAAAGAAGATTTAGACTCTGCTATTGGTATTCATCCGACTAGCGCCGAGGAATTTCTCACGTTAAATTAGATCGAGAAGACTTGTCCGCTTGCCCCAATCTCCAAAAATAGCTTACTGTGGAATGGAACGGTATCTTTTCACATTAGCGGTAGATAAGCGTAACTTCACGGAATTCATTTGTTGCAAAAAACACGCTAAAAAATTATGACTTACGATTACGATCTATTTGTAATTGGTGCCGGTTCTGGAGGTTTATCAGCTTCTAAAAGGGCTGCTGGTTATGGAGCAAAAGTGGCGATCGCCGAATCGGATTTGGTCGGTGGTACCTGTGTTATCCGTGGCTGTGTTCCCAAAAAACTCATGGTTTATGCTTCTCACTTTCCCTCACTCTTTGCAAGTGCCGCAGGTTATGGTTGGAATGTCGGCGATACTGAGTTAGATTGGGAAAAGTTCATTACATCGATAGATAAGGAAGTCAGAAGATTATCTGCGCTGCACATCAGTTTCTTGGAGAAAGCAGGAGTAGAATTAATTCAAAGTCGTGCTGCTTTGGTTGACGAGCATACTATAGAAGTTGATGGGCGTAAAGTGACTGCGGATAAAATTTTGATTGCTGTTGGTGGAAGACCAAGTAAGCCAGATATCCCAGGGATGGAATATGCTATCACTTCAAATGAAATTTTTCACCTCAAAGAAAAACCAAAGCATATTGCCGTTGTTGGGGCTGGTTATATCGGTTCGGAATTTGCCTGCATTATGCGCGGTTTGGGTTGTGAAGTGACTCAGATTATCCGTGGCAAGATGATTTTGAAAGGTTTTGACGAGGATATCCGTACCGGCATTCAGGAAGGAATGGAAAATCATGGTATCCGCATCCTCAAAAATACTCAAATTACATCTATAGAAAAAGTCTCAGAACATTTAAAAATCAATTTATCTGGAGAAGAGCAACCAATCACAGCCGATGTGTTATTAGCTGCAACTGGTCGAATTCCCAACGTCGAAGGATTGGGTTTGGATAAAGCTGGAGTTGATTTAATTCCCAGTGTAGAAGAGGGACATGGCTACGGTACCACAAACGCGATCGCCGTGAATGAATATAGTCAAACCAATCACTCACATATTTTTGCTGTCGGTGATGTTACTGATAGAATTAATTTAACTCCCGTCGCCATCGGTGAAGGTAGAGCTTTTGCCGATAGTGAATACGGTGATATGAAGCGTGTTTTCAGTCATGAAAATGTCGCCACAGCCGTATTTACCTCACCCGAAGCCGCAACTGTGGGATTAACAGAAGCCGAAGCTAAGGAAAAATTTGGAGAAGATAAAGTTAAGATTTATCGCACCCGATTCCGTCCCATGTTCTATACTTTGCCACAGCAGGAAGAAAGGACAATGATGAAATTAGTTGTAGATATCGAAACTGATCAAGTTTTAGGCGCTCACATGGTAGGAGACTATGCCGCTGAAATAATTCAAGGTATGGCGATCGCTGTCAAAATGGGTGCAACGAAAAAAGACTTTGACGCTACCGTTGGTATTCACCCATCAGCAGCTGAAGAATTTGTGACGCTGCGGTAAACAGGGAATAGGGAATAGGGAATAGGGAACTGTCAACTGATGGACTACATCTACCTTCACGGCTTTGCATCGAGTCCTGATTCTGCAAAAGCTAAGTATATACTCAAACGGTTTGCTGAAAATCAAATCAAACTCGAAATTCCTGATTTGAATTGTGATGATTTCTCCCACTTGACAATTACTCGTCAGCTAAAACAAGTTACTGGAAATTTTTCACAAAATAATAGTGTCACTATTATCGGTTCTAGTTTAGGAGGTTTAACAGCAGCCCATATAGGAGAAAAATTTCTCCAGGTAAAACGTTTACTATTACTCGCTCCAGCTTTTGGGTTTTTATCACACTGGTTGCCGACTTTAGGTAAAGATGTCAGACAGCGTTGGCAACAGCAAAAGTATAGAAAGGTTTATCATTATGGTGAACAAAAAGAACTACCTTTAAGTTATGATTTCTTAATTGACGCAGAGCAATATCAGGAACAACTTTTACAACGTCCTATTCCTACCCTTATCCTTCACGGGCAACAAGATGAAGTTATTCCCATCCAAGCCAGCCGAGATTTCGCTCAAAAACGTTCTTGGGTGAAATTAATAGAACTTAATAGTAATCATAGTTTAGCTAATGTAATTGCAGAAATCTGGCAAGCAATTGAAGATTTTTGTCAATTATCTCAGATTTAATTAAATTATTGGTATTAGTGATAATTGCGTAATCTCCGATATCGTTGAAATGGTAATATTGTTAAATCAGTTAACTGATAACTGATAACTGATAACTGATAACTGATTAATCATGCTTCCCTTCCTCCGCACTGACTTAGTAGAATTAGCAGCTTATAAACCCCATCTTGGTATTGGTGTAGCTACTGCAATTACAACAGCAGCAATAGAGTCGGATAAACTCGATACTAATGAAAGTCCTTACGATTTACCTACTGAATTAAAAGAGAAGTTAGCGTGGAGCTATAAAGAATTAATCGAAACCAATCGTTATCCAGATGGGGGACATTCCTTACTCAAACAAGCGATTAGTGAATACGTTAATGAATCAGCCAATCTTTCCTCTAGTATTTTTGTAAGCAATAATATCTCCCTGGGTAACGGTTCAGATGAATTAATTCGTTCTATATTAATTGCTACCTGTTTGGGAGGAAATGGCTCCGTTTTAGTTGCTCAACCAACTTTTTCGATGTACGGAATTTTGGCACAAGCTTTAGGTATCCCGGTGATTACAATACCGAGAAATTCCGAAAATTTTGAAATGGATTTGCAAGCAGCATCAATTGCTATAGAAACGACTCAAGAGCAACCTGTAAGAACAGTTTTTGTCATTCATCCCAATTCTCCCACAGGTAATCCCTTAACCACAGCCGAGTTGACATGGTTAAGAAATTTACCTGAAAATATTTTAGTGGTAATTGATGAAGCTTATTTTGAATTCAGTCAAAAGACTGTTGCCAATGAATTATCCCAACATCCTAATTGGGTAATATTACGGACATTTTCCAAAGGTTTTCGCTTAGCTGCAATGCGTGTAGGTTACTCTATTGGTCATCCCGAAATAATTGCTATCTTAGAAAAAGTCCGCTTACCTTATAATTTACCGAGTTTTTCCATAGCTGCTGCATTAATAGCCATTCAAAATCGTTCGCTTTTACTTGACTGTGTTTCCCAAACCTTGAGCGAACGTTCTAAATTAATTGAAAATTTATCTCAATATCGAGAATTACAAATATTTGATAGTGATGCTAACTTTATTTTTCTACGTCTCAAACCAGAATTTGACAACCAAACAAATAGTGCTTTAAATTTAAAAAATCTTCACGAAAAACTCAAACAATCTGGTACTTTAGTACGAGAGACTTGCGGGGGATTGCGAATTACTGTAGGTTCTCCCTCAGAAAATGCTCGCACTTTAAACAGGTTTCAAACCGCGTTGAAAAATATTTAAAATTTATTTTAAATTTATTTTAAATTTAATCAACTTTTAACCAGGATGTTTTTAGCCTATATTTTAACTTAGAATATCTGCTCCATTACCAAAACGACGAACTATTGCTACAGTTTGTGGTAAAACTCCCACTAACATCGCAAATGCTTCATTGGGTAACTGACTTACGACTTCTGGTGGAAAATATTGTTCAAATTGATCGAGAATTTTTTGAACTCGGTGCTGGGGAACTGGATTTTCAGTGATTTGCTTAATTAATCTAATCCACTGTCGTCTAATCAAGTAAGACTTTTGACGCTCTTCGGATGAACTTGTTGTCAACAACATTGAGGAAATATTGCCGATGGGTAATACGTAAAGACAATCACGATCATAATCACCACCCACAGCCGCTCCTGGACCAGCAAACTCTGCATGATAACCTTTAAACAGTATTAGTCCATTTCGTCTACGACTGTTGACCATAAAAACCTTCCCACTATGAAGTTTTGTCAGTAGGTCTGAGCCATAAGATTGCTCAACTCCATCTGGCATTACAATATAGTCAAGAAAACAAGTGTCGGGATAATAAGTTGATACCATAGCAGTTTGATAGCGTTCACGCTTTTCGCTATCCATCTTTTATAAGAAATTTAATCAAGGAAGGAACTAATTTAAACTTAATCTTGCAATTCTCAATAAACTCTGCGGAATACAGCTGTTAGTTTTGCTATTATCTAAAGCTTGATTGTACGGCTTAACTTAAATAAATTTAAATCAACTAGGTTTACTAATTGAGTAACCATATTTTATGTGATTTAACTGCATTTGTCTTCCAGTACAGGAATCTTTACTTAAAGTTTCTATAAAGATAGTCATTTTGTATACAAAGTTAGTGTAAGGCATTAGTCAATTTAAGCGTAATTTTGTTGAATTGCTGCTGACGGTTAATTTCAGATTTTTTAATTATCTAAAACTTTAGTACATAATAAAATATCTGCTTTACTAGTTTTAGAGGCGTAGCTTGCATTTGCGCCACAAAAATCAGCTTACTACAACTACATCCGCAATATATTAAAGAAAATATGAATAAAATCAACATTTTGCTAAAGTTGTCGTGGCTTTATCGTTTTAAATTGTTCCCTGACTGTAATCAGACTAGATAAATACTATTTATTCTTCTCTATCGCTTCAAAAATTGTTGTATGGATAGCTTTTATGATTAAATTAACGGCATTTATACATAAATCAAGAGATAAAACCATTTTAAAGCTAATATTTTTTAGAAAAAAAATATAATTAAGAAATGTAAAATACATAGTTGGAATGATTAAAGATTATATAAATTTATACAAATAATTATATTAATGGCAAAATTTGATTAACATTAAATTAATGCTAAGTCAAGCTATTGATTTACTTTTCTAGAAGTTATCTAATTGTCTAAATACTGAATAAAATACCCAGAAAAATCAGATAAATTAACAGTCAAAAAGGTGTTTGTAGAGTAAGATTTGTCGCGAATGTCGGAAGAAAAATGTATTCCAACTAGAATCAACTTGGTGCATTCGGTATCCCGATTTAAAATAAAGTTGTCGAGCTTGATGATTATTTTCCAAAACATGGAGATACAAATCTTTAAAACCCCATTCGCTAACGACTTTTTCGCAGTTAGTTAACAAAGCACGAGCCGCTCCTTGCCTGCGGTATTCGGGATGTACGGCTAAATTAGATAAATAAGCAAAACTTTTTTTAGTACCTGCATGAGTCCAAGAATCGCCTAAACGCACGCTTAATTCTACAGTTGCGACTAAATTTGAGTTTGTTTGTTCGCTATTATCAACGGCAACCAAACAAGCATGATGGGGTGCCGAGTTAGCCAAACGATGTCTTAAATCTTCGTAAATCCCCAAACGCAGTAATGGAAAAGCCCATCCCCATAAACCATCACGGGAGTGGAAGCTTTCAGCGATAATTTGGGCAACACCAGTTAAATCGGCAGGTGAACAGAGCCGAATTTGAAATTGGGAGGTGATTGGGGTAGTCGGTACCGCAACTGGCTTTTGCTCGGATGCAACAGAGAAACAAGGAGTTAAGGCTAATTTGCTGTTAAAGTTATTCATCGAAAATATGCATTATGATTCGTACAACACCATCCGTTCCGATATGAAAACTTTAATTGAAAAATGCAGAAATTGGGATTCGGGGTGGGATGTTTTTGAAGATAAGCAAATGGGGCAGAGTGCAGGGATTATGGCTGTTAGCTAAAAATATCCAGCAAAAACTTTCGATTTTATGTAGCAAAACAGACAATAAACCGAATTGGCGGACAATTGCAATACTTCTTTTTCCAACTATACAGCTAACTATAATGCAATGCTGAAATTTTTAGCCCCATCAGCTTACTCCCTCGAAAGCGAGTAATTGATTTTTTTATCCTGATTATTGATAATAACAAGTTCTTGATTAAATACTGCGTCGATGGCACAAGTTGTAACTTTATTAAACGCTTCATGAGCATTTTCTGACACAAAGACAAGGAATGAGTATTTTAATCTATAGAACAGTACTTTTTGCTTCCATAACGCCAATTTCTACAACTGACCGGGGAACCTGACCACCCCGATTACTAAATTAAATACTCTTTAATCGCTATACTGGTAAAGTTTACATTCACCTTTCCCCACCGCCAATCACAAATTAGCTGTAGTTTAGGTTGCAGGTGTATACGCAATTACTACATGATTGTGATAGTTTGCCTAAGTTAGTAAAAGCCTCTTAATTACAATGTTATTTAAGAGCTAGCATCTTAATTCTCACTTAACTGACAAATAAAATGGTGATGAAATTGATACAATATAAATCTACTCAGTACTAATAATTGGAGGTAGCATTCAGTGTTTACATGGATTAATATAGTTATTTTAAATACTTGTAAGTTAATTTATATTACTGTGATATTACCGTTATCATCGCGATCGCCATCAATAAAATTTACCATCAGATGTTAGTGTTGGTGCTAAAAGGGGAAAACTAAGACGACATATGGTGAGTGGATAAATCTAGCCAGTGTAAATGTAAGTGTAATTTAAATAAAAATTATCGTTGGGGGTAAAGAAAAATTGGCTACAACATATCGATTATCCAAAGCTGAAGGAGAGTATAAGCCCTGGGGGTACTTTTGATCAAGCTCTGGTTGGTTATCTTTACAGTAAGCAAACTGCCGATTGCAGTGGAAACACTCTTTTATTAAATCGAATGTTAAAACATTCCCAGCTAATTAAACTATTTATCAGACTACCGTTACTGCATGGAAGCGGTGCATGAAATCCCAAGTAAACAAAAAGCCAAAAATATTGGTTGTCGATGATGAACCCGACAACCTAGACCTGCTATACCGTACCTTTTATCGCGAATACAAGGTGTTGCGAGCGAGTAGTGGTCCAGATGCATTGGAATTGTTGGCAAAAGAAGGAGATATATCAGTAATTATCTCCGATCAGCGAATGCCAATGATGAGCGGTACGGAATTCTTAAGTTTGACAGCCACCCAATACCCGGATATTATCCGGATTATTTTAACTGGCTACACTGATGTCGAAGACTTGGTGGAAGCGATAAATGCTGGTAAAGTTTTCAAATATGTAACTAAGCCGTGGGAAGCAGAAGAACTTAAAGCGGTAGTACGTCAAGCTTTGGATACTCATAATGTTCTCAGAGCGCGTACTCATGAATTAACTAGGACATTACGTCAAGAATCGCTGCTCAACTCTGTAACTAATACGATTCGTAGCGCTTTAGATTATCGGCAAATTCTCCAAGCAATTGTAGATAATGTCGGTGATATGTTGGAGGTAGACGTATGTCTTTTACGTCCTTTCCAGAATGGACAGTTAGTTGATCAAGGTTTTATTTATCAAAAAAATATTAAACAAGAAATTAAACAAGAATTAGATAAAGACTCGGAGAATCAAGAGCAAATTATTGAATCATTCCCATTGCCTTCTCCATCTGAATTATTAGCTCATACAGTCTGGGAAACTCGCGAAGTTCAGGTAATTTATGATGCAACAGAAGACGAACGCATTCAAAAAGATGCCAACGAAAAACGCGATCGCCATCGGGTTTATCAAGATGCTCGAATATGTTCTAGCTTAATAGTACCGCTGATTTGTCAACAAGAATTGATTGCTGTATTAGCACTGCACCAGTTTCAAGAATGCCGCGATTGGGAAGATTCGGAAGTACAGTTAGTGGTAATGGTGGCAAATCAAGCTGCATTAGCTTTATCTCAAGCTCGTGCTTATGAACAGGTACAGGCTCTTGCTCAGCGAGAAGCATTGATTAATACAATTACCAGTGCCATTCGTTCTAGTTTAGACCCCCAACAAATCTTTGCTGCTATTACTCAACAACTGGGACAAGCTTTACAGGTGGATGGCTGTATTTTATCTTTATGGACTGCTGATTCGGAATTTGTTGAATGTGTTGGTTTGTACGATAGCTCTGAGGATTTACAAATTGAGAATTTAAACGGCAACCCCAAATCTAGCCTTCAGCAATTACCCCAATCTTTAGCACCAATTAAGGAAAATCAAATACTACAAGAAATATTGCAAACTCAAGAGCCGGTAATTATTCCGGATATGAATCATTGTCCTTTTGATATCAAAGGTTTTGATTTACCTTTGAAAATGTCAACTCGGTCTTTAATGGTAGTTCCATTACTTGCCGACGGTCAAATTATCGGTAGTATTACTTTAAGACAAAGTAAAAAATCACGCCATTGGCTCAAGTCAGAGGTAGAGTTAGCTGCATCTGTAGCAGTTCAAGCAGCCCTTGCAGTTCAACAATCCCGACTTTATCAAAAAACTCGACAACAAGCGGAACGTTTACTGGAATTAGACAAACAAAAAACGGAATTTTTTCAGAATATTTCCCATGAATTCCGTACCCCGATAACTTTAATTCAAGGACCTTTAGAATCAGCGGTAAATACTGGTGAAGGATTATCTTACGAACAAAGTATCATTGCTTTGCGAAATTCTAGGCGTTTGTTGCGATTGGTAAATCAATTATTAGATTTGCAACGTTTGGACGCTGGAAGAATGCAACCAACTTTCCGCAAGTGTGATTTAGTGGAATTTGTCACTCAAATTGTCGAGTCATTTCGTCCATACTGTGAAAAAAAAGGATTACATCTGGTTGCAGAATTAGATGATTGTCCTGCGGTTTATTTGGATATGGAAAAATTCGATAAAGTAGTTTATAATCTGCTGTCGAATGCGATGAAATTTACCAATCAAAACGGTACCATTACTGTGAGAGTGTTGTCTACGGGTTCGGGTTGTGTTTTACAAGTAGAAGACACGGGAATTGGTATTGCTCAAGAACAAATTCCTTTCTTATTTGAACGCTTCCGTCAAGCAGAAGGTTCGGAAAATCGTTCCTATGAAGGTACAGGGTTAGGGTTGGCTTTGGTTAAAGAGTTAGTAGAAGTTCATGGAGGTCAGGTAACAGTTGATTCGGTCTATGGAAAAGGTACAAATTTTAGCATATCTCTTCCATCAGGAAGCGCTCATTTAAATGCTCAACAGGTGGTAGAAGAGGAAAGTCAAGTTAATCTTAGTCGTGCTGCTGTCGAGTTAGCTGATTTAGAATTAATTGAGTCAACCGATAGTTATACTCAAGATATTCCACAGGAATTATTGTTAGCAAATCTGGAAAATCAAAAGTTAACAACAGGAAAAGGACAATTAGTTTTAGTTGTTGATGATAATCCAGATATGCGAGCTTATGTGTCAAGTATTCTTCGTCAAGCAGGCTATCAAGTCAAAACAGCTAGAAATGGTGCAGAAGGTTGTAAAATAGCTAAAGAATCCTTACCTGAGTTAATTGTCACCGATTTGATGATGCCTGTAGTCACCGGATTAGAAATGATTCTGACTATACGCTCTGAAGAAAAGCTCAAAGGAATACCAATTATTCTGTTGACTGCCAAAGTTGACGAAGATACCCGCATTGAAGGAACTGAACGTGGTGCAGATGCTTATTTAGCTAAACCATTTAATGATAGAGAACTTTTAGCCGAAGCCCGAAATCTCCTAGCTTTAAAAGAAAACGAACGCAAAGTTATAGAATTAAATACTTATTTAACAGAATCCGTACTTCAGCGTTTTTTACCTCCTGTTTTGGTGCGAAAAGCCGCTGCTGGTGAGTTAATTTTAGATTTACGACCTGAACCACGTTTAATTACAGTTTTATTTAGCGATATAGTTGGTTTTACTCAATTATCAAATAATTTAAGGTCGCGAAAAGTCGCAGAATTGCTCAACGAATATTTAGAATCGATGACAAAAGCTGTATTTGATAATGGCGGAACTGTGGATAAATTCATGGGAGATGCCATTTTGGCTTTGTATGGAGCGCCGGAGGAATTAACACCCAATGAACAAGTACGTCGTGCTGTCAATACTTCTAGAGCTATGTTACGCGGGCTTTCTGAATTGAATCAACGATGGCGATCGCAAGGTATTTTTGATGCTGATGGGCGTAATGCGCTTCAGTTTCGCTGCGGTATTCATCAAGGTACAGCAGTTGTAGGAATGTTTGGTAGTTCCGAACGTGCCGACTATACTGCGATCGGTCCTTCTGTAAATATTGCCTCTCGCTTACAAAACGCTGCCGAGCCTGGTACTATTCTCGTTTCTGCTGCGGTGGCTGATTATTTACAGGAAGAAGAAATTGTTAAGGGTAAACCATTGGAATTGAAGGGAGTTGATGAAACAGTTCTAACTTTTGTTGTTAATTAGGGAATAGGCAGTAGGGAATAGGGAATAACATAATCACATTCGTCGGGTTTTTACGAGTAAGATTGATTGCAAACTGATAATTTTATTTAAAACCCGACATATACCTGATCAAAAATTCCCCAACAGAGAACAGAGAAAGGAAGACAAAGAAATAGGAACAAATTTTTGCTTAAATAATGTGTAAATCAATTTATGTTTCTATTTGGCTTCTAAATTAACTTGTATTCGACGATAATCGCAGAAGGCGGTTTTTTTCATAAAATATCTGTAACACAACACAAATGTGATCCAAACTGTGAAACTGCTAACTCAATAACAAACTTAGCAATGTTACATTTGGGACAACACCGCTCTTAACTGACTTCAAGTCAGGTGCTTCCGAAATTGGTCACTATGGCTCTAATTACCGATTTTGAGATAGATAATAATTGATATAGATATATGACACAATCGGTTGCACAAAAAAATTCAGTTTCAGAAAAAACCTGGAGAAGACAAACTGATTCACCCGGATGGTGGATTGCTTTTTCTTGCGGTTCAGTTATCCTGCATCTACTGGCATTCTGGCTGATCAGTTTATATGAATTGAACTTATCACAGCAACGGCGATTAGCGGAGCTAAACACCTCCGGTGTAACGCAATCTGTTGTTCCTATTGAATTTATCGACATTTCTCCCCAAGAATCATCCCAACCACAACCACAAATAAAACCTAAACCAATTCCACCCCAGCCATCAAATACCCGCACAACCCAAACAGCTATTATTCCTCAAAATTCACAACCTCCCGTTAATCCCAGCACATTAAAGCCTCCCGTTGCTTCTAATGATAGGAATGATCGGGATGCTATTGCTTTTGATAATCAAAAAATAGAACAGCAACTACGTCAACAAGAATTAGAACAGCAACGTCAATTAGAAGCGATATTACGTCAACAAGCAGAACAATTACGTCAAAGACAAGCTCAACAACAACAGTTAGAAGCTAAAATACGTCAACAAGAATTAGAACAACAACAACAATTAGAAGCTCAAATACGTCAACAAGAATTAGAACAACAACAACAATTAGAAGCTCAAATACGTCAACAAGAAGCTGAACAACGTCGATTAGCACAACAAAGTAAGTTAGAAGCCGAAGAACAAATTCAGCAAGAAATTCAGCGTCGAGAAGCCGAACAACAGCAAACCCTCCCATCCATTACTCCACCCGGACAACCCGGTGGTAGAGTTGTAGTGGGACAAGGAACTTCATTAGAAGGACAAGGAATACTAACAGCCAGTTGGAATGTGGTTCCTTATAAGCAAAAAACTGACATACCAGACAATGCCCCTCAAATTAAAGAAAATATTTCTCAAACCTTTGTAATTCCAGCTTCCCAAGAAAACGACCTTCAGCCTGTAGAGTTTCAAGTCTTCTTAACAATTGATGAGCAAGGTAATGTAGAAGAACTATTCATTGATCCAAGCACAACCGGGCAAGAAAGAGAGAAATATCAAACATATGTAGATCAAAATTTAAAGAATAAAAAATTATTTGATCCAGCAACAGACCTAGATCCGACAACAGGTGAACTAAAACCACGGAAAAGCAATTTATTGATACGTGTAAAGATTCAGCCGGAGTCTTGATTTTTATTTATCAATGTAATATAGTAGTAAAGTTGAAAACAATGCGGGCGTAGTTTAGTGGTAAAACCTTAGCCTTCCAAGCTAATGATGCGGGTTCGATTCCCGCCGCCCGCTTCGGCTAAGAAAAAAAATAACTCTCAGATTAGTTCCGAGAGTCAAACATTTATCATGCATATTAGACATAGTTATTGCCTAAGTTTAAAATTTAACCAAACTTACCGCTGATGTATTCTTTTGTATCTTCTTGTTGAGGATTTTGGAAAATGCTTTCGGTTTGATCGTATTCAACTAAATAGCCGGTACGACCTCCTTTTTCCCCTACTCGAACGTTAAAAAAGGCTGTCATGTCCGATACCCGTGATGCTTGCTGCATATTATGAGTAACGATAACAACAGTAAATTGCTCTTTGAGTTCTTTGATCAACTCTTCCACTTGCAAAGTAGACTTGGGGTCAAGAGCAGAACAGGGTTCATCCATTAAAATCACATTAGGTTGAACTGCGATCGCCCTAGCAATACACAAACGCTGTTGTTGTCCCCCGGATATGGATAAACCGCTTTGCTTTAGTTTATCTTTAACTTCATTCCACAAAGCGGCTCCTCTGAGAGAGCGTTCTACCAATTCATCCATATTACCTGTGTAGCCATTAATTCTGGCTCCAAAAGCAATATTTTCATAAATAGATTTTGGGAATGGGTTTGGTTTTTGAAATACCATCCCGATTTTACGACGTACTTCTACAGAGTCAACTTTGGGTCCATACAAGTTTTCACCATTATAAAATATCTTACCTTCTGCCCGAAATACCTCAATTAAATCGTTAAGACGGTTGAAGCATCTTAACAAAGTACTTTTACCACACCCAGAAGGACCAATAAAAGCAGTCACTTGGTTTCGAGGGATATCCATATAGATATCTTTTAGTGCTAAAAAGTTACCATAGTAGGCATTTAGCGCTTCTGTTCTTAATACAGTATCGGTGTTGTTTGCAGTAGAAGTTTGTGTAGCCATAATTAAGTTAATTTTTGTTCCGAAAGCTTTAAAGCTCTAATTCCTAGTTTTGCCAATATCTAATCTGATGTCCCTTTCCCCTGTCTGGGTGAAAAGTTTTATTCCATTTATTAACCAGAGCAATAACACCAGCAATTTATTGCGTTTGAGTTCTGATTTAGTAAAATCACAAAGCTGCCGTTATCGTTTATAATTTAGCGCAAATGAGTAAAGATAAGATTAACAAATCCCATAAAAGCTTTATGATAATGTTCATTAGTACTCATTCCAGCAAAAATTTATGTTTATTTTTAGAAAAAAAACTAAACATTATTTGTTGATCAAAAATACATAAATCTTACATAAATAATAATATACTAAAAATTTTGTATCGATAGCATCAATAAAATTTATTATACCAGGATATGAAAACGATTTTTGCAAGGACTTATATCTCAATATAGTAGTACTGCAGTACCGCAAAATATTTAGCATCTGATCCGGATGCAAATATTTGAAGATTGGAGAATTTAACTATCCATTCAAATTCTATTTAAGTTAAACAAGATTGATAACTTGCGACCTAAGTCAAATTTTGGACATTAGATAGTTAGACGCATTAGAATAGGATGCGACATTAGTAAAAAAAATAAAACTCTATAAAAATACAAGTATATTTTTTAATTAATGGTCTGTGCCATTTATTGTGATGGTTTGAGGGAGTGTGAGGCGAACAACTAGTTTATTGTCAATAGGGGGCGAGACGCTGCCACTAAAAATATTGCATTCCTGATGACATAGACCACTATTCAGTAGTGAATAGCCATATTATTTTTTCCTTTCTGTATGAGAATTTGATAAATGCTAGCTGCATCCAACCAATTATTATGGTCAATGATTGGCTTACTGCTAACTATGTGTGGTACCTTTCAAAAAGCCTATATTACCACCCTACCCTGGAGTTGGAGTAACCACGGAATTCATGCTTTTCCTTTAGGTGTCACTTATCAAATTGGTGGGGTGTTGTTAGTGGGTTGTTTGGGAGGTAATAATGCTGGTGCGCTTTCCCAAATTGCCTATTTAGTTATGGGTTTAATTTTCTTTCCTGTATTTACTGACGGTGGGGGTATCGGTTATATCAAGCTTTCCCAGTTCGGTTATTTACTAGGTTTTATTCCTGGGGCTTGGATTTGTGGTTTTTTTGCTTTTAAAGTTAGACCGAAATTAGAAACTCTTGGATTTAGTTGCATTTGTGGCTTGCTAACAGTTCATCTGTGCGGTATTAGTTATTTGATCATCACTTATACTTTAGGTTGGCAAGGTTCGGAAAAATTATCCTTATTGCAAGCAATTAGACAATATTCATTTCTTCCATTGCCGGGACAATTCGCTGTAGTTTGTGCTGTTACTGTAGTAGCATACCTACTGCGACATTTAATGTTTTATTAGTTGACAGTGGAGAGTTATCAGTTATCAGTTATCAGTTATCAGTTATCAGTTATCAGTTATCAGTTATCAGTTATCAGTTATCAACCAACAACCATCAACTATCAACTATCAACTAACCACTAACTACTACCTCATGCGTTTAAAAAATCGTTTATTTTGGATAGCTGCTATTGTCGGTTTGATGTTGGATCAATTGACGAAGTACTGGGTGGTGCAAAATTTTAGTTTAGGACAAACACAGCCACTAATAAAAGGAATATTTCATTTTACTTATGTTCAAAATACAGGGGCTGCTTTTAGTTTGTTTGCAGGAAAAGTAGAATGGTTACGCTGGCTATCTTTATTAGTAAGTGTGGCATTGATAGCTTTGGCTTTATTTAGTCCCCTTTTAAGTCGTTGGGAGCAATGGGGGTATGGTTTAATTCTGAGTGGAGCTATAGGTAATGGTATTGATCGGTTTTTACTCGGTTACGTTATAGATTTTCTTGATTTTAGACTAATTAATTTTCCTGTATTTAATTTGGCTGATGTATTTATTAATATTGGTATTGCTTGTTTAATAATTGCCTCGTTTCAAAAAACACCTTAAAATAATCGTTCTTCAAGATAGGAAACAGTTAACAGTTATTCAGTTATCAGTTATCAGTTATCAGTTAACAATAATCAAATTTCCAATTGAGAAGTTGGGTTTAGAAGTCGGATTTTTTCCCGATTTGTCAGGGTTTTACAGATATTTATCCTAAAAACCCGACTTCTATGATTATCCTCGAAATAATCAATAAAAAAGTTCTGGATACTCACTAATGTCATTAGCTGTAGCTTTAAACCCAATCACTAATGTTGGAGAAACCAGAACTTATTTTCTTCTACCTTATTTTATAAAGGTTTTTTAACTAAGTCAGTATTCAATTTTGACTTTTATTGAGGAGCTAATATTCCCGCTCCATCATCAGGAGTTGTTTCTTCTTCGGTGTTATTAGGAGAATTTGAATCTGGAAGAGTTGTGCCTCCTGGTTGATTCATATTGGTGGGAGCATCTTCGTTAGGAGTTGTTTCAGGAGTCATACCACCAGGCATTGGAGTCATATTGGTGGGAGCATCTTCGTTAGGAGTTGTTTCAGGAGTCATACCACCAGGCATTGGAGTCATATTGGTGGGAGCATCATCTTGGCTCGGAGTTGCTTCAGGAGCTATACCACCAGGCATTGGAGTCATATTGGTGGGAGCATCTTCGTTAGGAGTTGTTTCAGGAGTCATACCACCAGGCATTGGAGTCATATTGGTGGGAGCATCATCTTGGCTCGGAGTTGCTTCAGGAGTTATACCACCAGGCATTGGAGTCATATTGGTGGGAGCATCATCGCTCGGAGCTACTTCTCCTTCTGGAGTGGTACCAGGAAGAGGAGCGCCTGGTGTAGTTTCAATAGTATTATCTGGGGGAGTAACTTCTTCTGTATTTGTGTTTTCTGGAGAGGTTGTTGTTTCCCCTTTGCCTTCACAACGAGAATTTAGTGGGAAACGAACACATAAAATTTCCATTGCCTGGGGTGAAAGCTTTTCTTCGGCAGCTGCAACCAGATTAGTTCCATCAGCAGAAGGTTCTGAAGTTTCTGTAGTTGCTTCACCACTTGGAAGGTCTTGGTTAGGGAATTTATTCGATTGAGCAACCGCAACAGTGCTACTTAATGCTAGAGTCAGAGCTGTACCAATAAGGGTTACAAATTTACTCTTCATAATTATCCACTCCTCGAAATTAATACCTCAGCCCATTAAATCAAACAAATGGCTTTATAAAATCTGTCTAAATGAAGATGTGTATTTGTAATTTTGTATATCTAACCAGCTAAAAATGTCAGATTTCTATCGTTTGTAATAGAACATTTGATAAATATACATAAATATACTTAATTTTTTTGCCTGTTTTCATTTATATTCTTATATATTCTTAACTCAATAGTAATAATAAGTAATTGATTATCAAGCAATTACAACCGTTATTTAATTGGAGAAATTTCATGATACAAGTAATTATACCAGTGATATGATTTGTATCATATAATTAGTGGAACAATTACGTATTACCAAACTTCATATATGCTTATGAGTAGAATAGTGAAATAACAACGTTACAGGGCAGAATATTGCCCGATTATTAAATAACAACCGTGGTGTGAATAGCCCATGAGTTCTCCCCAACCTCCTAAAAAGCCACAGACATTGCTTGGTCAACTGACTCAAGCTGTACATACAATTCAAGCTCGGGTTGATTTTTCCAAGCTGGCGCTCAAGCCTAATGCTAGGGTACCAGAACTTTGGGTACAGGAAGCTGGGGCATCAACGGCTCAAATGTATCCTTTGCTTGGCGATCGCTATACGATTGGTCGTAGTTCTAAATCCTGCGATATAGTCATCCGAAATCCGGTTGTCAGTCAAATCCATCTGTCGTTATCGCGAGATTCGTCTCAACGCAAGCCGGTTTTTGTCATTAAAGATGAAAAATCAACTAATGGCATTTATCGAGGTAAGCGCCGAATCGAATCTTTGGAATTGCGTCATGGTGATGTTTTGACTTTAGGTCCACCCGAACTTGCTGCTTCGGTACGTTTACAATATTTAGATCCACCACCGTTTTACGTCAAAACTGCCACTTGGGCAGGTTATGGAGTAGCCGGTGTCAGTCTGTTGTTTGCTTTGATAATTGGTATCGAATGGCTCAAATTTTCTGTGAGACCTTTACCCGAAGCCACTCAAGGTCCAGTAGTAGTTTACGCTGGAGATGGTGAAACACCCCTACAAGAACCCCGAACTATTGCTCATGTAGATTTGAAAAAACTATCGGATTTTGGTCCTTATTTACCTGGAGCGATTGTAGCTTCGGAAGATAGCCGTTTTAATTGGCACTTCGGTGTTGACCCCTATGGTATTTTACGAGCCGTATTTATCAATACCCGTAGTGGTGATGTTCAACAAGGTGCGAGTACAGTTACTCAGCAAGTAGCTCGTAGTTTATTCCGAGATTATGTAGGCAGACAGGATTCTCTAGGTCGCAAAGTACGTGAAGCAATTGTATCGTTGAAGCTAGAAACTTTTTATAGTAAGGACGATATTTTATTAAGTTACTTAAACCGAGTTTATTTGGGTGTAAATACTTCTGGGTTTGAAGATGCTGCGCGGTATTATTTTGAAAAATCAGCGAAAGAATTGACAGCAGCAGAATCTGCTACTTTAGTGGGGATTTTACCCGCTCCCAATGGGTTTAATTTCTGCGGTGATACTCAAAGCAGAAATAGAATTATTGGCTATCGCAATCGTGTATTAAGACGAATGCGGGAGATGGGTGGACTCAAGGAAGATGAGTACAATAGTTCCAGACGTTCGCCTCTTGAAGTTAGCTCCAAGGTTTGTGAGCGTCAAGCCAACAGGATTGCTCCTTATTTTTACGATTATGTATTTAACGAGCTTGAATATATTTTGGGAAAAGAATTGGCATCTGAAGGAAATTTTATTATTGAAACTCAGTTAGACCCAAAAATTCAAAAGACTGCTGAAGATTCGTTAAATAATCATATTAAAACCAGTGGAGCGAATTTTGGCTTTTCTCAAGGAGCTATAGTCACTCTTGATTCGAGTACAGGTGCGATTGTTGCGATGGTTGGTGGTAGCAATTATCAAGCCACTCAGTTTAATCGCGCTTATCAAGCAAAAAGACAACCAGGTTCCACTTTTAAAGTTTTCCCATACACTGCCGCCATCGAACAAGGAATTTCTACAGGAAGAACTTATGGTTGTAGTTCTATGACTTGGCAGGGGTTTACTTATAAACCGTGTAGAGGTGGTACTGCTCCATTGACTGTTGCAACTGGATTCGCTCTTTCAGAAAACCCGATTGCTTTGCGAATTGCTCGTGATGTCGGGTTAGATAAAGTAGTCAAAACTGCCCAAAGTTTAGGAGTGCGATCGCAATTGAATCCAGTTCCGGGTTTGGTATTAGGTCAAAGTGAAACAACTGTATTAGAAATGACCGGAGCTTTCGCTGGTGTTGCGAATCGGGGAGTATGGAATCGTCCCCATGCCATCAAACGAATTCTTGATAGTAGCCAGTGTAGCGATCGCGATGACTTATCAACCTGTCGGGTAATTTATTCTTTCAATCAAGATCGAGAAGCTAATAATAGAGTCCTGAAAACTGGGGTTGCTGACACGATGATTAATTTAATGCGTCAAGTAATCACAAGTGGTACGGGGCGCGGTGCTTCTATCGGATTGGGTGAAGGTGGAAAAACCGGAACTACAGATAAAAACGTTGATTTATGGTTTATTGGTTTTATTCCTCGTCGGCAACTGACTACAGGCATTTGGTTGGGAAATGATAACAATTCTCCCACAAGAGGTAGTAGCGCTCAAGCTGCTCAATTATGGGGAAATTATATGGGTAAGGTTGTGAGATGAGGATACTCAATTTTGGATTTTAGATTTTGAATTTTGGATTAAGTTTCATATTTCAGATGAGAAAAATATTTTTGTTGTTTGCCCTCCCCTTACGGTAAATTATCAAAATAAATTGAGAAAGTTGAAGGCTTTTAAAGATACAAGGATTTCGACTGATTCAATCTAAAATCTAAAATCTAAAATCTAAAATTGAGTCACTTGATGGCTTATTCCCAATTAACGATATCCCTGCCAAGGTGTAATTTCCACTTCTCCACCCGGTTTAAATTCGACCTGAAACTGAGCCAAAGATTTTTTTTGTGCTGCATTATTGGTATTATCGCTGGGGAATAATTTGGGGATAGGGGTTTGTCGGAAGTTGTCAAAGGCAGCTTTGTTCAAAGGTTCGTAATCCGCAATACTGCCATTTTCTTTAACAGCTACTCGATATTTTAATACTTCATTATAAGTAGTATTAGCAGTAGAACTTTGACGAATAGCATTTGATAGCTTTTGATTTAAACTAGAAATGGTGTTTTGGTCAGTAATACTTGTTCCCAGATTATCAGACTTATTAATGTATCCAATCCAGGGGCTAATTTCCAAAACTCCCGTTTTTCTAAAAACTGCTCGAAATTGAGCAATTGGTTCATTGGCGATCGCAGCACTGTTAGCGGGATTATAAAGTAATTTGGGTAGGGGAGTTTGTTCAATGCCCGCATTTGCTGCTTCATCTATAGCTTTGTAACCAATAATTGCACCATCACCAGCCGCACCCAAACGATAAACTAAATCGGACTGTAACTGACGATTTTCCCAAGCTTTATTAAGTTGTTCGTATACTTGAGTATTTAACTTACGCAATCGTGATGCATTCTTGATTTCGGGTGCTGAACCAATCAGTTTTTCTAAATCTCTCACAACTCCGGGTTGATTAGAAGATTGGTTTGGTGTAGGAGTGGTATTCCCTTGTTGTTTATTAGCTCCGGGAGTCGGTTGACTGGTTGGATTGACTTCAGTAGTGGAGTTGACCTTTTCTTGTTCAGTAGATGGTCTTTTAAACTCTGGTGCAGGAATTAAATTAAACGCGATCGCAGCAGCAGCTAAACTGGTGAGTCCGAAAGTCGCTGGTACTGCTTGTTCAAGTAAAACACCTTGAACAGCACTATGTCCCCTAGCAACTGGTTGTAGTTCTAAAGTCAATTCTGGTAAAGTTTGAGTATCAGCAAAAAATTGGTCTACGGCTTCAACTAAATCGAACAATTGTACTGAATTTAAATCAATTTCAATGGTTTGTTTGGCATTGCCACCATTATTTAAATTGCCTTGAGCAATATCCGAATGTACACTCAATCTGTGTTGATTATGATTAATTCTTTCTAACTGTACTAACTCAGATTCCGAATTGTGTGCTTGGGGGTTAGAAACATTACTCAAAAATTCTTGAGCATAGGCACTAACTGCTCTAACTAAACTTTCAAAAAACTGTCTACCACCCGCTAAGGGTTGAGTATAACCGGATAAAGTACATTCTGCATTTACCAAAATAGACAATTCCGGACGCATTTCTTGAAACTGGGTTGTTTTTGAAGCGTCATTTAAACCTTCTAAAAGTAGGGTGCAATTAGGTAAACTGTACTTACGTTGAATATTCATTCTACTTCACCATCAAAAAGACTAATCCAGAAACGCTGCATACCGGCTGTTCCGGTACAGAAAAGTAGCTGTCCTAATAGATTTACAGCTAATTCGTTTAATTTTTCGTCAGAATTAAGTGCTAATAATCCAGAACGTCTCTTGTTCATGCGGCTTCTAAAATGCGCTCGAAATCGTTCTAAATAATTAGACAACCGCAAATTTTGTTCTAAAGGAATCTGTTTGTCAGCCATCTGCTGATTTATCATTAGCAATTGACGGATGACAACTGTCAATCGTCTAGCTAAATAGCAGGAAATAACCACCAAAGCTTTTGCTTCCATAATGGTCAAAGGACGACGATTATTAGCTCTTCGCAAAGGATTAGTGCTACGCATTCGCCATAGATTTACTCGGTCTTTGATAATTCCCTTCAAATCTAACTCTTGAGCAAATGCCAAAATGGCTTCAGAGCCACCAAGGTCCAAAGCTTCAATTGCCAGTAAAATCAGGTCAATTTGTTGCCTGGTGCGTCTTGGACATCCCTTTCCTTCGATTGCGGGGTCGGGTAGTGTGTCCAAAATCATGGGTAAATCTTGTTCCGCCGGACTGTTGAACGGCGTTAAAGGAGCGGAAACATTCATTTATCAGTTCCTTATAGGGCTGCTATCCTAAAAATAACGGTAAAATTGATTAAACAATGGTAGCCTGTGGAAAAATATGTTGGCATCTGGTAGTAATCCAACTGCCTGATATATATACATTAATTACTCTTTGATATCAAAGCTTTCCGTATACCGAAAATCTAAGTTTTAAAGCATTTTTAATTCACCTATCTGAAAATAGTAATCTAATTACAACCCCTTGTTCGCACCAAATTCCATCTTTTTGTCAATAATCGACATCAAATAGTCATCCAAGAAAGCAAAAGCCATTGCCACACATGGAATCTTAGCTCCACTATAGCCTTATCAGTTATCAGTTATCAGTTACCAGTTATCAGTTATCAGTTACCAGTTATCAGTTATCAGTTACCAGTTATCAGTTATCAGTTACCAGTTATCAGTTATCAGTTATCAGTTATCAGTTACCAGTTATCAGTTAACCATGATAATTCTTAACTGTTAACTGATTCACTACCCCCTGAAGGCTAGTATTTCATAGGTTGTTGCTAACCGATGAAATAATAATTAATTAGTTTTTACTTGAGGTTAAAACTAAAATATCTGAAACTGGGCGATAAGTCTTTTATGCTTGTATAGTAAATTGATCATCGTAATGCAGTCAGTTTTGCTTTACCTAAATCTTGGTTGGCTTACCAGACTGTACCACTTATGACTTTTGTATATTATGGATTTGAAATCGTTAATTCGCGACATTCCTGATTTTCCTAAACCCGGAATTTTGTTTCGAGATATTACTACTTTGCTGCGGGATGCCCAAGGATTAAGATACACTATTGATTTATTTACACAAAAATGTACTGACGCTGGAATGACAGCAGATTTTGTCGTTGGGATGGAGTCACGAGGATTCATTTTCGGCGCACCTTTGGCTTACAAATTAGGAGCGGGTTTTATTCCCGTTCGTAAAAAAGGCAAATTACCAGCGTCTATTCATTCAATTGAATATGCACTAGAGTATGGTACGGACTGTCTGGAAGTACATCAGGATGCTTTACAACCGGGAAGTCGAGTTTTAATTGCTGATGATTTAATTGCCACAGGTGGAACAGCTTCCGCAACTGCGGAACTCCTACAGAAGATTGGCTGTGAATTAGTCGGATTTGGGTTTATCATCGAGCTACAAGAATTACAAGGACGTAAGAAATTGCCAGATGTACCGATTGTGACTCTTGTTGAATATTAAATGTTAGTGGTTAGTTGTTAGTTGTTAGTGGTTGGTTGTTAGTTTGCCTCTTGCCTCTTGCCTTTTGCCTTTTGCCTCTTGCCTTTACTATGACTGTAACAACATCAAAAAGTGTTTGGGAATCAAGTAAAAATTCGTTTTTAAGGATAGTAACTAGCGAAACCTTTCTTTATATTGTCAAACGATTATTACAAGCGCTGCTGACCATTCTTTTAGCGTCTGTAGTTTCTTTTGTAATTATTCAATTGGCTCCAGGGGATTATTTAGATAATTTGCGGCAAAATCCCAAAATTTCTCCGGAAAGAATTCAGGAACTCCAAGAGCAATTTGGTTTAGATAAACCTTGGCACATACAGTATTTTCTCTGGTTGTGGCGAATTATTTCTCAAGGAGATTTTGGGACGAGTTTTTTCTATCAGCGTTCAGTAGCTTCATTGATATGGGAACGAGTGCCGGCAACTTTATTATTGGCGATTGCATCCTTGATTTGTACTTGGGCGATCGCCATTCCTTTGGGGATTTTAGCTGCTGTAAAACAAAACCGCACTACTGACCGGATTTTACAAGTAATTAGCTATGCCGGACAAGGTTTTCCCAGCTTTATTACAGCTTTGTTGTTATTAATTTTTGCTCAAATTACTACTCCCTTATTCCCAGTCGGAAATATGACCAGTATTTATCATGCCGAACTTTCACCCTTGGGAAAAGTGATTGATATTCTTTGGCATATGATTTTACCTACAATCGCTTTGAGCATCACCAGTTTTGCTGGATTACAGCGTATCACTCGCGGGGAATTATTAGATGTATTGCGTCAAGATTACATTCAAACAGCCCGTGCTAAAGGATTACCAGAAAACCGAGTAATTTATGTCCATGCTTTGCGTAATGCCATAAATCCGCTAATTACTTTATTGGGTTTTGAATTAGCAGCATTATTAAGTGGTGCTTTTATTGCCGAATTTTTCTTTAATTGGCCTGGTTTGGGTACCTTGACTTTACAAGCAGTACGCGCTCAGGATTTATATGTATTAATGGCTAGTTTGATAATGGGTGCGGTGCTATTAATTATTGGTAATTTGGTGGCAGACTTGTTACTTAAAATTGCCGATCCTCGGATTACTTTAGGTAAATCTTAAATTGGTAATTGGTAATTGGTAATTGGTAATTGGTAATTGGGCTTGAGAATAATAAAAGATAATGAGGAAGTCCTGGGGCTGCCAACTACCACTATTTTTATAATTCCGAACTCCGGTGGTACTAACTTTTCTTATGTTGTCAGAAATATATTATTTAATCAGGTCTAAAGCTGATGGTCGTTATTTAGCAGCGCGTCCTAATGAAGATGATGCATCGACTTTCGTGCTACTGTTTCGCGAGAATTTTGATGCTTTGAGCTATTTGAATACTCATGCTAGTGATTTAGTAGACCGTCTGGGAGTAGAATCTATTTCGGGTAGTCAATTAAAAACTATACTTCAACGATGGAGTTTTAATGGTGTGGGTATTGTAACTGACCCATTATTACCTAAAATTGATTTTTTATTGCAAAGTAAATTGGGAATTGGCAAATAATTAACTAAAATCAGTGTCAATTTAATGATTTCTCTGTGGGTTGATATTTTTGTTTTCTAAATCCCCTGGGTAATTACAATTAAATAACATCAAAGCCGTTTTTTCATCAACATTTAAAGCTTCTACTTCAATATTTGAAAGCAATTCTTGAAAGGAACGTTTTCCCGCCTTCAAAAAAGTATCTAATTCCCTTTTTACTTCTTTTCGATAAAAACCACACATCGGTTCCCAGGTTTGCGAACGTTGGGGTACTAAAGCCAATGTTGAAGTTGGAATTTGAGGAAGTTTATTTATCCAATTTTGCAAAATTTCTACATCTAATAAAGGTAAATCGCAAGCAAGTAATAATATCCAATCAGCGAAAATTTGTTCCAACCCCTCGAATAAACCATTCACTGGTCCTTTTCCAGGTTGACTTTCAACTAGATACTGACAATTTGGGGGCAAAATATTTTGATAACCTTCAGCCCAAGGAGTTAAAACATAAACTTGTTCGCTACAAGCAGCAGCAACTTGATAAACAGAAAGCAACATCGGTTTACCTTGGTAATTTACAATTGCTTTATCTGTACCCATACGAGAACTTTTACCACCAGCGAGGATTAAGGCAGCGATGGAGGGATGGGGAGAGGGGGAGACAAGGGGAGGAATAAGCACCTAGACAGAATTAATTTAACATTTTGAGTAATAAGTAATGAGTAATGAGTAATAAATTAAAACTTCTTACTTCTTACTTAGAAAACAGCGGCAAATGTATTCTTGGATCTGCGGGGATTCTCATTAAGCTGAAAAAAACGGTTTCTTATTAATTGAAAGAGTAAGCTAGCACTTAGGAATGAAAAACCTTTGACCTTAAATATTTAATTTGATCACACTAAACCGAATTCCTCAACTGCTGGATAAAAGTTGTTATTTTCATGGCTGGGACGGCTGAGTTTTATTAAAGCAAAACGCTGTAAGGGTGTTAGTTTTTCCCATTTTTCGGTTGTAATATCAAGGTCACATTCTACCGCTTTTGTTTGTATTGTTTCGGGAATTTCTTTATCATTCATCCAAGGGGGATTGTCTTCTACAGGAAGTTCGCTAGCTGCGGTTCCTGTTTTATCAATAATCAAGTTTTGTAAAAATTCTCTATATTTTTGACGCTCTTCAATATTCATACATGGCATTTCCACTAAAGTTTGACGTTCTTGTTCTGTAAATTGATGCCAGTGAGATAATTTCAGCTTGACTCCGCAGTTATCAAGTTTCAAGCGTACTTGCATGGGTATGCAGCGTAAGTCATTGACAAAATCTGCCTCGAATTTAAAAAAATCGTTCATTTGTTATCAAGGAGTGAAATTAAAAAACTTGTTGAAAAGTTATAGTAAAAATATAACTATATCTGATTCGCAATAGTTTTTTTCGCCATGTACATAGGTACTACCAAAGCAGCAGAACTTTTGAATATAACACCAGCTAGAGTTCGCTATTTACTAGCACAGGGAAGAATCAAAGGAGCTTATAAACTGGGAAAAGTTTGGGCGATACCTACCTTTGAAGGAAAACCGATTATTAGTCGAGGTGGTCGCGGTCCCAAACCTAAATGGGTCAGACGAATACCAGCGAAAACAACAATAAATGTTAACAGACATTTAATTAAACAAAATCGACATCGAGAAAATCCAGAACCTGTAATTACCGTCAAACATCTTAATAGCAATATTTACGGTTATTCGGTAAAAATTCATGGCCCTTGTGAAGTAGTTTATCGACCTGAAAAACCACTAAGTTGTGGTGGTGTAGTTTGGATTGAAACTTTTTCGATGGTAGAAGTGAACTCAAAATCTCAAAACCTAGAAATAGAAACGAATTGTTTTGCGATAGCTTAGTTTAGATTACGCGATCGCGACTGCTGAATTAAAGCTAAATTAAAAATCAGGCTTTAATTATCTTTGATTTGAAGTTGACACTGACATCAAGTCCGAATGCTGTAACGGTTTCTGCTCAAGTAAGTCTTGGGAATTATGTGAGTGAGAAGTAACTGGTATAAGCTGCACCGCACAAGCTTTCAATTCAGGCTGTAGGGAAATTGGACAAGTTTGTGGATGAGTAAGATTGTTTGCTTCAGCATCGTTAGCCCACAGAGCACCCCAATGCATGGGAACAAAGACTGTTTTGGGAGCAATGGCTTTAGTTACTTTGGCTGGAAATCGAGCTTTCCCTCGACGGGATTTGATTTCGATCCAATCTCCATCTGTAATTTCTAACTTGGCTGCATCACGGGGATGAATTTCGATGAAAGGATGAGGATGCATTTTGACGATTTTCTCAATTCTTCCGGTGCGGGTTTGGGTGTGCCAATGACCGTACAATCTGCCAACTGTGAGAACAAAAGGATATTCATCACAGGGTGGTTCTGCTAAACCGCGAGAATGATAAGCCGCAAATTTGGCTCTACCATCGGGTGTATGAAAGCGTAAATCTGTATATAGTCGCTTACCTTTGAGTGGTTCTTTTCTAGTTAAACCTTTTAATAATGATGAAAAGAAACCAGAATCCTGGTCTTCTATTTCTATTTCTGCTTTTTTTGGGTCATACCATTGCATTGGACCGATACGTGCCAAATTTTCATGACTAATTTCCCCCATATCGCAAGGGCGATCGCGAGTCAATTGCACAAATTCGCGATGAACTGCGGCTGCATCAGCAAAAGCAAATTGCTCATGAAAACCTAGACGACGACCAACTTCAGCAAAAATTTCCCAATCGGCTCTCGCTTCACCTGGTGGTTCTCTAAATTTCGGACACAAAGTTACAACTCGTTCTGAGTTGGTCATGGTGCCGGTTTTTTCGCTCCATTGGGCTGCTGGTAATAAAATATGAGCGTAAGCAGAAGTTTCGGTAGGATAATAAGCATCTTGATAAATCGTCAAGGGAGATTTAAGTAAAGCGGCTTTAGTTCTAACTAAATCTGGCATACTTACCGCTGGATTAGTAGCCGCAATCCAAAATAAATCAACTTCACCAGTTTCCAAACCTGTAATCATACTCCAAGCATCACGACCGGGAAAACGAGAAATTTGACCTGGATTCAATCCCCAAATTTGTTCTACTTCGGCTCGATGTTGAGCATTTTTCACTGAACGATATCCGGGGAGAATATAAGCCAAACCTCCGGCTTCTCTACCACCCATTGCATTAGGTTGTCCGGTAAGTGAAAATGGTCCAGCACCAGGTTTACAAATATTTCCGGTCATCAAATGGAGATTAATCAAAGTCCGCACTTTTGCAGTACCCTCAGAAGATTGATTTATTCCCATCGACCACAAAGATAAAACCTTTTTAGAATCAGCCCAGTAACGTGCAGCTTGTTCGAGTTGCTCAATACTAATACCGCATTTTTGCGAAACTATTTCTGGTGGATAATGTTGGATAACTCCAGCATAATTAGGAAATCCTTGAGTACATTCTTCAATAAATAAACTATCAAAAGCACCCCAACTCATTAATAAATGAGCAATACCATTGAGTAAATCAATATCTGTCCCTGGGTTAATTGCCAAATGTAAATCCGCAACTTCCGCTGTTTTTGTACAACGCGGGTCTACAACAATCATTTTGACATGACGATTTTTTTTATGATGTTTCCGTAAACGATTAAACACAATTGGGTGACATTCTGCGGTATTAGTACCAATCAAAAAAGCGCAATCAGTTAATTCCAAATCCTCATAACAACAAGGTGGTCCATCAGCACCAAAACTTTGCATATAACCTGCAACCGCAGAAGACATACACAAACGGGAATTAGCATCAAAATTATTAGTTCCCAAACAGCCTTTAATTAATTTTTGAGCAATATAATAATCTTCTGTTTGAAATTGACCGGAACCATACATACAAATACCATTCGCACCTCGATTTTGACGAATTTGTTGAATACGCGAGACAATTTTATCAAAAGCTTCATCCCAACTTACTTGACGAAAACTTTCTGATAAAGAATCTCGCATCATCGGATATTTCAAACGATTTTTATCTAGAGATTCTGCAATGGTAGCTCCTTTAACACAAACCATACCTTGAGATGAAGGATGGCTTTTATCACCTACTACTTTCCAAATTGGATTACCTTGATTATCTCGATGAGTTGCACGACCAGATGCTGCGGGAGGAAAAACTTCTAAACCGCAACCAACTCCACAATAAGGACAAAGGGTTTTAAATGATTCGGACATAATTTAATTAAGTTGGTAATTGTTCACGAAGGAAGAGGGAAGAGGGAAGAGGGATGAGGGAAGAGGGATGAGGGAAGAGGGAAGAGGGAAGAGGGATGAGGGATGAATAAATGCGACAATTCTTGCCTTCTTCCTTAAGGGCGAAGCCCGTTAATTCCCGCATTATTTCATCGTACTAGGTGTCTTGAAATAAATATTTATTTTAAGTGAGCTTTAAACTCACAACAGACGGGCGAAGCGTGTCCGCAGGACATAGTTTTTGATTGTATTCATCCTTCTTCCTCCAACATCTTTTGTAATGGGTAAGATTTTAAATTAGTAAACTAGTGGTCTGTTATATAGTTGGGGAAAGTTTTTGCGGAGTTAACTACTAATTATTAATTATGAGAAAATATTTTTGTGCAATTATGGCTGAAATTATTTTTATATTCATAAAAAATCTATTACTAAAATCATCAAATTAAATACAATTCTTCATTTCAATAAATTATGAATTAATCTCTTTTTAGGATGAGATTATTAATTTTTAAAAACCGCAGAGACGCAGAGGGCGCAAAGAAAAGAATGTATTAAATCAGTGAACAGTCAACAGTTATCAGTCCTGCCCGGTTTCAGTCGGGGTTAAATCCCCGACTGAAACACACCACTTGCCGGAAGTGGGGGACTCTGACTCCCAATTGATTTACAGATTCTAACTGATAACTGATAACTGTTGAGATATTTGCGAACCTCCGCGTAAACCTCTGCGATACGGAAGCGTTTAACTAATTCTCTTTGGTTCAACTACCAATTCGGAATACTCTTCCTCACCTTCATGATGTTCGGCAAAGGAACCATGGGGTTCCTTCAAAAAGAACCAACACATGAAAGCAACAATTAAAGACGACAAACCCATCATCTGGAAAAAGATTGTATTCGATTGAGCAATTATTGCTGGTGTTTGCTCCCCACCACCGCTCAACCATTCGGGTAACAAACTAAAGATAGTTAGATAAGCAACCGCACCGACATTTCCATAAGCTCCCACATTACCAGCAATTTGACCTGTTACCCGACGTTTTACTAAAGGAACGATCGCAAATGTTGAACCTTCTCCAGCTTGAACAAAGAAGGAACAAGCCATGGTCAAAATAATTGCACCTGGTAACCACCAATTATTACTAACTCCTGCCATCATCATGTAACCTATACCCATACCAGCAGTTAGAACAGCCATTGTATTCTTGCGGCTTCCTAGTTTATCGGATATTAAACCACCACCAGGACGAGACATCAAGTTCATAAAAGCATAGCTAGAAGCAATCATCCCAGCCATTGCTTTGTTTAAAGTAAAAGTTCCTTCAAAAAAGGCTGGAAGCATGGAAACCACTGCTAATTCCGAACCAAAGTTGACGACATAAGTTAGTTCCAAAATCGCGACTTGAGAAAAACTATAACGGTCTTTGGCAGGATATTTTTTCTTACCTGAGAGCAAGTCTTTATTTACAACCCAACAATTGTAAGCTTGAAATAAATATAAACCTGCTAACAGCGCTAAAACCAATAAGAAGGTTCCATCACCATACAAATTAGTCTTTCTCAAACGCCAAGCTAGAACCATCAAAATAGCTGTTAAAGGTAAATTCATCAACATCAAAAACCAAAAATCTTTAACACTCGTAACCTCCAAACCTCTAACATTTTTAGGCTTTTGATAGACCTTTCCTGGAGGATGGTCTTGGACATTAAAGAAATAGAGGATTCCATAAAGAGCGGCAACAATACCACTTCCAGCAATACACAACCGCCAATTGAGAGCGTCTCCAGCTCCAAAAGCTAACCATGCCCCAATTGTCGGTAAAGTAAAAGCCGCCGCAGCCGAACCAAAATTACCCCAACCTCCATAAATTCCTTCAGCTAAACCAATCTCTTTTGGAGGAAACCATTCTGCCACCATGCGGATACCAATTACAAACCCCGCACCAACAATACTCAATGCTAAACGGCTAATTACTAACTGAGTAAAGTTTTGAGCGCTCGCAAAGGTAATACAAGGTATGGCTGCATAAATCAACAATAAGGAGTAAGTAATCCTTGGACCGAATTTATCTAATAGCATCCCGATAATAATTCGAGCCGGAACCGTCAGAGCAACGTTACAAATTGCTAGAGTTCTAATTTGACCGATTTCTAAACCCAAATCTGCTTGTACTTGTGTTGCCAAAGGAGCGAGATTGAACCAAACAAAGAATGAGAGAAAAAACGCAAGCCAAGTCATGTGCAGGATTTTGTACCTGCCCCGAAAAGATAACAATTCTGATAGCATCGATTAACCTCTTAAATAATTGGTAATGGGTAATTTGAACCTTTGACCTTTAACTTGGCTTTGCACCAAAATTTTCTATTAATATACGTCTTAAAACAGTATTAACCTCGTCACAAGGAATACCTTTTTGCACACAAGTGCCTAATTGGGCATCTTTACCGACTTTGCCTCCCATATACAAATCCACACCTTCAACGGTCATTCCATCTTTACGAACTTTTGTTCCCATTAGTCCGATATCGGCTACTTGTGGTTGTCCACAGGAATTAGGACAGCCTGTCCAATGGATTCTTACAGATTTGGGTAACTCTAATTCTGCATCCAGTTGTTGCGCGATCGCCATTGCTTGATTTTTGGTTTCTACTAAGGCAAAGTTACAAAATTGAGAACCAGTACAAGATACTAATGCTCTTTCTAATGGTCGAGGTTTAATACTAAACTTTTCTAACAAAGGTTCAGTTAAGAAAACTTGTAAATTCTCATCGGCAATATTGGGAATAATCACATTTTGTTCTACAGTCAAACGAACTTCACCGTTACCATAAACGGAAGCTAACTGCGCTAAGTCAAACATATCCTGAGCGTAAAGCCTTCCTACAGGAACGTGTAAACCAACGTAGTTTAAACCTGGTTGCTTTTGCTGATAAACACCGATACAATCCCGTTTGTCCCAGTCGATTTCGTCTTCTGCGGCTGCGGTTGCTAAATTACGTCCAAATTCTTGTTCAACCATGGAACGAAACGGATCTATTCCCAATTCATCAATCAACCACATCAACCGAGATTTTTGACGATTGGCTCTAGAACCGCGATCGCGAAAAACAACTAAAATTGCCCGACATAAATCGACAACATCATCATTAGGAGCAACCCAAACATTCAGAGGTACAGCAGCTTCACAACGTTTAGCGGAGAAAAAACCACCGACTAAAACATTGAATCCTAACTGTCCATCTTTATAAGCCGGAACAAAGGCGATATCATTAATTTCAGCATGAACTGAATTATCCCGTCCCCCTTCGATGGCAATATTAAATTTACGGGGAAGATTACTAAATGCATAATTACCTTCCCCATGATTGGTAATCATATCTTGGACTTTTTGCACTAACTCGCGAGTATCAATCAGTTGATCTCCATCAATTCCTGCAACTGGAGAACCCGTGATATTCCGGACATTATCCATCCCCGACTGCACAGAAGTCATTTCTACCCTATCCAGACGACGAAAGATATCGGGTATATCTTCCAGACGAACTCCCCGCAACTGAATATTTTGACGAGTGGTAATATCAGCATTACCATCGACACCGTAACGCTGCACAATTTCAGCTAGTACTTGCAATTGATTGCTCGATAAAATCCCATTCGGAATTCGCATCCGCAACATGAATTTACCTGGTGTCACGGGACGATAGAAAACTCCTACCCATTTGAGACGATGTTCCAAATCGGATTTTTCCATCGCTTCCCAACCAATTTGGGCAAAATTTTCTAATTCATCTTTAATGGCTAATCCATCTTTTTCTGCTTTAATTTTCTCGAACTTATTCAGAGTTGTAGTTTTATCTGATTCATTGGTAGACATGGTTACTTTCGGTTAATAATTCAAGGTTAACTAATATAAAACCATTGCCAGCACTAAACTAATTGCATAATTTAATGATTATTTGTTACCCCAAAATTATCAATCTTTGTGTTTCAATTTTTACTTCACTAAGTACTTATTTAAACGATAAATGTATTTATTATTTTGTATCAACTGTAACTTTTTGGTATGTTTTTCCAACAGTTAATGCACAAAATGCATATTATCTATCCAGTTTTAGTATTGAGTAAGGAAATAAGAGCATTACATAATCCATTGACAGCTCTTTTAAAATGAAATTCGTGACAAGCTATAAGAAAGCTTAAATTTTTTAATATGCAAATGTTGAAAACACTGGACATGATTGCGGGTGATCTAACAGAAGCCAACTGGATATTAATTAGTCAGCAGTTACAGCAATTATTAGATAAAGATGAATTAGAGCAAGCAGTTGCGATAGACGCTAGTGCCGACGCTTTGCGTATGGCGATCGCGATTATCAGAGTAGGAGATTTTCAAACAAGGTGGGATGTAGCGAAGATTTTTCCTCAAATAGGCACACAAGCAATTGTTCCTTTACTGGAAATATTAGAGGATGAATCAGCAGATTTGGAGATGCGTTGGTTTGCACTGCGTATTTTGGGAGAATTTAATCAACCCCAGATAGTTATATCTTTAGTTAAATTTCTCGAAGAGACACAAGAAGAAGAATTGGCGATCGCCGCAGCCCAAACTTTAGCGAAAATAGGTGAAAGTGCGATTACAGCATTAATTGAATTACTCAAAGAGGAAAAAACCAGATTATTAGCGGTTAAATCTCTGGCTCAAATTCGCCGCTCGGAAGTTATCGAACCTTTAATGAGTGTTGTGGATGATTCGATAACAGAAGTTAGATTTACAGCGATTGAAGCTTTGAGTAGTTTTCATTATCAGCATTTAATTCCTATATTTATTAAAGCTTTACAAGATACATCTTTCTCTGTTCGTAAAGAAGCAATAATCGCTTTAAAAATGCGTGCCTACCTGAAAGAAGAATTCGCCATAGTTAATCATCTCCAACCGCTGATTTACGATATCAATTCAGAAGTATGTCAGCAAGCAATATTAGCCTTGGGATGCATGAAAGACGAAATAGCAATTCAAAGATTGTTTAATTTTTTAAATTATCAAAATGCTCCTTTATTCCTTAAAAAAGAAGCAGTACGTGCTTTGAATTGGAGTGAAAGTTATCAAGCCTTAGATTATTTAAAAGAAAGTCTTTATTCAAGTGAAATTAATCTGTGTGAAGAAATTATTACTGTGTTAGGAAGACAAGAATCAAGCGAGATGAAACCTGATGCTGCTAAGATTTTAATTGATTTTCTTAACAGTGAACAAGAAATAATCGATGAATCGCGAATCAAACAAGCAATTGTGACATCTTTAGGAGAATTGAGAGATAAAAGCGCTTTGACTTATTTGGAAAAACTCGCTCAGGAGCAAGATTCTAAACTTAAATTATATGCTTTGGCTGCAATAAAAAAATTACTTCAGTGAAAAATTAAATAGTAAATTAAAATTAAGTGAAGAAGAATTCAGAAGTCAGAATTCAGAAGTCAGAATCAATCAGTGGGGGATTTAGACCCGCCACTGATTGAAGACCACTAAATCTTCGATTTAGTGGGGGTCTTAAACCCCTTGATTCATCCGCCAGTCGCACAAAATACCCAACTGAATTCTGGCGACTGACGCATGTATTCTGTTTTGATAATGGTGAAAGAATCACTTTTACCTTTTTTCTTGAATTTAGGAACACCAGCAGTCTTATTGAAACAACGGTCAAGCTACAACGTTTAGGTAATTGTCGTTAAAGCGCTGTGTCGCCCCCACAACGCTTTTAACTCGTCAAACCGTTATTGGTCTTGATGTTCTCGAATCACCGATGGTAATTGCTCAGGAGATTCCAGTTTTATCCCACTTGTTTCGACTCGGCTAGCTAAAGTATTAATGGCGTTTTGGTCATCTCGGTGTTCTAAAATGTAAGTCCGTAGCTGACGAGTGGTCATTGCTTCATAATTCGGGTTGGTCATAACTGAGTTCTCCTTGTTTGTTAATAACAATTACTGATTCTTCCCCTGCAATAATTACTATTCTCGCGTCTCTAGAATCAAGCGTTACAAGATATATGGGTAAATACATCTTGGTTAGCCAATAACAGATTGCTGATCAACAGAAAGAATCATTACAAATGGTAGTAGCTAGAAAAATTGTGCGATCGCCATTGTCTTAACCTAATTTAAAATATCTCATAAAAAAACGAAAATTCCGAAACGTATTATGTGTCAAACAATAAGTATATTAGCTTGACGGTATGTATAAAAAGTGATTGAGTGTTTGAATCTATTCGTAGTTCAATTAGCAGTATAACCTCAAAAAATACGCCTAGAGGTAAAGCAATGGAATGGCTAATGATAGCGGGTTTGGTTCTTATACTCTTATCAAATGGACAACCACACAAAAGAAGAAAAAGATTTGATGACGAATTTGATCGAGGACCAAATGTAGACAAAGAGGAAGCATTAGCTATAGATTACTTGCGTAGAATGGATGAGAAAGAAGACAAATAGTAAGATGATATAAATGTTATCAGTTATCAGTGAACAGTTATCAGTTATCAGTTATCAACTAACCATCATCTGCGTTTAAGTTTTTTGTAGCTGTTATTAAGCCTCAACATCAGCCCAGTCATCCCAACTGGGTTTTTGGTTGAGCGTTCAGGTAGTTGTTATTGCGATCGCCATCCAACCGCACCAGGAAGGTAAAATCGTAATCGGTGGGTAAGTCCTGTGATATAAACGCCCAAATAAATATTAAAATATAAAATTCATCTAGATGTGCATTTACTTCCATGACCGCGACATCCCAACCTCCATTTTCTCCTCAAGAAATCGCCAAAGAAGGCATAAAACCCGAAGAATATCAAGAAATTGTCTGCATATTAGGTCGTCATCCCAATAAAGCCGAACTAGGAATGTTTGGTGTGATGTGGTCGGAACATTGCTGTTATAAAAATTCTCGACCTTTATTAAAACAGTTTCCTACCACCGGAGAGCGGATTCTCGTTGGTCCGGGTGAAAATGCTGGTGTTGTAGACTTGGGTGATGGTTTCCAACTGGCTTTTAAAATTGAATCCCATAATCATCCTTCAGCAGTAGAACCATTTCAAGGTGCGGCAACGGGAGTTGGTGGTATTCTCAGAGATATTTTTACTATGGGTGCGCGTCCCATTGCGATATTGAATTCACTGCGTTTCGGTAATTTAGAAGATGCCAAAACTCAAAGATTATTTAGTGGTGTGGTATCGGGAATCGCTCATTATGGTAATTGTGTCGGTGTTCCTACGGTAGGTGGTGAAGTCTACTTTGACCCCGCTTATTCTGGTAATCCTCTGGTTAATGTGATGGCATTGGGATTAATGGAAACACCAGAAATTGTCAAATCTGGTGCATCGGGTATCGGTAATCCGGTGCTGTATGTCGGTTCTACTACTGGACGCGATGGTATGGGAGGTGCGAGTTTTGCTAGTGCGGAATTAAGTGATGAATCTGTTGATAACCGTCCAGCGGTACAAGTTGGCGACCCTTTTTTAGAAAAATCTTTAATTGAAGCTTGTTTAGAAGCCTTTAAAACGGGTGCGGTAGTAGCCGCCCAAGATATGGGTGCTGCGGGTATCACCTGTTCCACTTCTGAAATGGCTGCAAAAGGTGGTGTGGGTGTAGAATTCGATTTAGATAAAATTCCCCACCGCGAAACGGGAATGATTCCCTACGAATATTTGCTCAGTGAATCTCAAGAGAGAATGCTGTTTGTGGCAGAAATTGGTAGAGAACAAGAATTAATTGATATTTTTGTCCGTTGGGGATTAAATGCAGTAATCGCAGGAAAAGTTATAGAAGAACCTATTGTGCGGATTCTGTACCAAGGAGAAATCGCAGCCGAAATACCTACCACAGCTTTGGCAGAAAATACGCCGATTTATCACCGAGAATTATTAACAGAACCTCCAGAATATGCTCGTAAAGCTTGGGAATGGACATCTGATAATTTACCACCTTGTAGCCATGAAGGTATTCAAATAAAAGGAAAACTACAAACCTGGAACGATGTTCTGTTAACTTTACTCGATACACCCACCATCGCTTCCAAATCTTGGGTTTATCGTCAATACGACCATCAAGTGCAGAATAACACCGTCATGTTACCCGGTGGTGCAGATGCGGCGATTATTCGATTGCGTCCGGTTGGGGAGGAGAAGGAGATGGGGAGATGGGGGGATGGGGAGATGGGGGGATGGGGAGATGGGGGGATGGGGAGATGGGGGGACAAGGGGATGGGGGGACAAGGAGATGGGGAGAAATTCAATGCCCAAAAGGGTGTTGCTGCAACTGTTGATTGTAATTCTCGTTATGTTTATCTTGACCCTTATGAAGGTGCGAAAGCTGTGGTGGCTGAAGCTGCTCGTAATCTTAGTTGTGTGGGTGCAGAACCTTTAGCGGTGACAGATAACCTGAATTTTGGCAGTCCGGAAAAATCAATTGGTTATTGGCAATTAGCAGAAGCTTGTCGGGGTTTAGCGGAAGGTTGTCAAGAATTATCGACTCCGGTAACTGGGGGAAATGTCTCTCTCTACAACGAAACTTTTGATGCTCAAGGCAATCCTCAACCTATCTATCCGACTCCTGTTGTGGGAATGGTGGGATTAATTCCCGATTTAACCAAAATCTGCTCTCTAGCTTGGCAATCAGTTGGAGATATAATTTATCTTCTCGGTTTACCCATTCAATCCAAAATTGAATTGGGTGGCTCTGAGTATTTAGCTACTATACACAATACTGTTGCCGGAAAACCGCCAAGGGTAGATTTTGACTTGGAACGTCGCGTACAACAATGTTGCCGTGAAGGTATTCGTCAAGGTTGGGTGCGTTCTGCCCATGATTGCGCTGAAGGTGGAATTACTGTTGCTCTTGCTGAATGTTGTATTAAAAGTCAACTCGGTGCCGAAATTATTTTAGATTTACCAGCAAGCAATTCCCCAAGATGGGACGAAATACTTTTTGGTGAAGGGGGAGCCAGAATTATTGTTTCAGTTGCGTTAGAGCAACAACAAATTTGGGAATCCTATTTACAAGAACAGTTAAACGACAATTGGCAAAAACTTGGCAAGGTGAGAAATTCCTCAACAAGCTTCGAGGTATTAACCACTGATAATAAAACTTTAATAAACGTTACAATAGAAAATGCAAACAATCACTATTATCAAGCAATTACTAGGCGTTTAGCCGTGCATCAGTAGTAAAACATTCAACTGACAATTAAATAACTGGCAACTTACTATTAGTATCGCTGAGCATAATTACTGTACTGTGGTAAATGGATGGTTAAGAATTAATTAAATTTTAAAAATTTAAAATTTTATTTATTTATTTGATATAACTATCCAATTTCACAATCCCAGTGGCTTGACATCATCATCAGGAGCATAGGTAGCATGATTTCCCCAAATTCCAAAGCCGTCACTTCGGATAAATACGCCCAAATAAAACCCAATTTAATTAAACCCAACTTAATTAAACCCAATTTAATTAATCAAAATGAACGTCCTGACAAGCAAGAAGAAGCTTGCGGTGTTTTTGGTATTTACGCACCCCAAGAAGACGTTGCCCGACTAACTTATTTTGGATTGTACGCTCTCCAACATCGAGGTCAAGAATCCGCTGGGATTGCGACTTTTGAAGCCCAACAGGTACATCTCCATAAAGATATGGGTTTAGTATCCCAAGTCTTCAACGAATCTATCCTTGATAACTTACCAGGTAGTATCGCTGTCGGTCATACTCGTTATTCGACCACAGGTTCGAGTCATAGAGCTAACGCTCAACCTGCGGTTGTGGAAACTCGGTTAGGAGAAATAGCTCTAGCACATAACGGTAATTTGGTCAATACAACACATTTGCGTGACGAATTGCTCAAAAAAAGCTGTAACCTAACTACCACAACCGACTCAGAAATGATTGCCTTGGCGATCGCCGAAGAAGTGAACGAGGGTGCGGAATTATTGGAAGGTGCAATTCGTGCCTTTCATCGATGCCAAGGAGCCTTTAGTTTAGTAATTGGGACGAGTGAAGGAATTATGGGGGTACGAGACCCTAACGGGATTCGTCCTCTGGTAATTGGGACTTTGAAGGGTAATCCAACACGTTATGTTTTAGCATCGGAAACTTGCGCTTTAGACATTATTGGGGCTCAATACCTACGAGATGTTGAACCTGGTGAGTTGGTTTGGATTACAGAAGGTGGTTTAGAATCCTTGAGGTGGAGTCAGAAACAACAAAGGAAGCTGTGTATCTTTGAAATGTTTTACTTCGCTCGTCCCGATAGCATTATGAACGATGAAAGTTTGTATAGTTACCGGATGAGATTAGGGCGACGATTAGCACAAGAATCTCTGGTTGATGCGGATATTGTTTTCGGGGTTCCAGATTCGGGAATACCTGCTGCAATAGGTTTTTCGGAAGTTTCGGGTATCCCTTACGTAGAAGGATTGATTAAAAATCGTTACGTCGGAAGAACTTTCATTCAACCCACCCAAGCCATGCGTGAATCGGGTATCCGCATGAAGCTCAATCCGCTCAAAGATGTATTATCCGGCAAAAAAGTCATAATCATTGATGATTCAATTGTCAGAGGTACCACTAGTCGTAAATTAGTAAAATCATTACGGGAAGCGGGTGCGGTAGAAGTCCATATGCGGATTTCTTCCCCTCCAGTTACCCATCCTTGTTTTTATGGTATTGATACCGATAGTCAAGACCAACTAATTGCTGCAACAATGGGAGTGCAAGAAATTGCTAAACATTTAGAAGTAGACACTTTAGGATATCTCAGTTGGCAAGGAATGTTAGAAGAAACCCAACAAGATATTAATAGTTTTTGTTCGGCTTGTTTTACTGGAGATTATCCCGTACCAGTACCCGAAAAACTCAAGCGTTCTAAATTAATCTTAGAAGAAGCGGTAGTTTAATAATTTTGGATTAAATTGCATTTTTTGGAAGATGATTAAATCAGTGAACAGTGAACAGTGAACAGTTATCAGTCCTGCCCGGTTTCAGTCGGGGATTTAACCCCGACTGAAACACACCACTTGCCGGAAGTGGGGGACTCTGACTCCCAATTGATTTACAGTTTTTAACTGATAACTGATAACTGATAATGTAGAGACGGGGCGTATTGCTACGTCTTTTTATTTATGTGCCTGAAATTATCTAAATTTACACTACTTTACAAAAACTTAGATGTTTATACTAGAAGATATTTTGTATCAAATTGTGCTATTTGTCTGAGTTAGTTTACGCAATTATGGTGTTATTACTAAGTCAAAAAAACGATGTTCAACTACACTAATAAACTAATTCAAAATTGGAAAGAACAAGTAAGTCCCCGATTATCTCCCTTACTATCCTTCGTTTGGGTTGGAGGGTTTGCGATCGCGATTTTGTCGTTATGGCTATTTTTCCAAATTACTGAAAGAGTATTTGCAGAACAAACCACAGAAATTGATACAGAGATTTTGCAAAGTATCTATAAACTTCATACTCCTTTGCTAAATCAAATTATGACTGGAATAACATTCTTGGGTAATGGTTCAACATTAATTTATTTTAGTTGTATTGTAGTAATATGTTTACTAGTTAGTAGAAAATTTGCGAGTGCTTTTGCTTTAGTTATCGTCACTTTTGGTGGTCTGAATTTAAATGTGTGGCTGAAAATAATATTTGGCAGAGTGAGACCTACTTTATGGGAACGTATTGTAGATGCTAACTCATTTAGTTTTCCTAGTGGTCATGCAATGGTTTCATTAGTTGTTTATGGTTTTGTCGGTTATTTGTTAATCGCTAATTTTCCTAATTTTAAGGGTTTGATTTTATTTTGTATAACTTTATTAATTTTAGCAATTGGTTTGAGTCGTCTTTATTTAGGAGTTCATTGGCCTACAGATATAATTGCGGGATATGCGGCTGGGTTAGTATGGTTAATTAGTTGCATTTTTAGTTTAGAAATTTTACAGTCTCTGTTGCGAAAAGAAAATCAAGAAACTGTTAGTGATTAATCATAAATAATAATTATTATAGTTGTTATTCACGTTTAAATATTACGGCAAAGGTAAATAAACAATCCTGTCTTGGTATTCGTTTTCTTCAGAAGCAAGAGCTAATAATATTAGTTCTTCCAAATTTTCTCCTACACTTAAATTTGGATTGATAATTAAAATTCCTGGTATATGACGATTTTTTGCGATATGGTAAGCTAAGTGTATTTGTTACCAATACAAAGTTATTTTCTTCACACCAGTCAAGAATTTCTGGGTCTAAAGTACCTTGAGGTGGGATGTTTAATTCTCCCACCACTTTGACTATAATACTCGGTTCTCTTTGTCTAATTTGTTTGGGATAAAGAGGATTTACATTTTCATCAATCAAGTATTTAAGATTCATTAATTGATTGTTCAGCTTTTCTCTTTGCTCTTAATTGGCGAAGTTTATCTGAAACTGGTGGTGGATTGAGTCTTTGTTGTTCTCTCATTGTATGACCATGCTCGTACCATTTTCTCATATATTGGCTAATATTTTCTTGATTCTGTAAGTAATAAAGAATAGTCGCATAGACTTGTTCTAATCTTAAAGATGTGTAAGTTTGGGCAATTTCCTCTGGTGTACGACTGCAATCAAGATATTCATACAAAATAGTTTCAATCCCAATCCTAGTACCTTTAAGGCGAATATCTGCTTTGAGAAAGAAAGTTGAAATAATCTGTTAAAACTTCGTTTGACATTATCTTTATATTTAACTAACTAATAGCTTCTATTATAAAAACTGTATTAGCTACCTTTAACTATCCTTACCATATAAGAATACTATTTTACTAAAAAATATAAAAATTATTTATTGATACTTGTACTGATAAATGTAAAAAAACACATTTTAAATATTACAATACAAATCTATTACTTGGACAACAGAATAGAATAAATCAATCTATTTTATTAAAACCGATGTATTTTGAAATACAAAACAATAAAAAGCACACGAAAAACCTTAAAATCCCTTATATAAAAACCGGCGAGTGCATGGTAAATTTCTCAAATCCATTGTCTGTACTTTCTGCCCTACATAATGCATTTGCACTATCTACACCCAAAACATCTAGAGGAATTAGTCAATAGTAGTGGCATTGATTTACACTTGCTGAAGCTGAATTTTCGCTCACTTGAAGACAAAACTGCTTACGATTATCTATTGATTTCCGAACTAATTCCCCGTACAAATACTGGAATAGTCAAAAGCTCATGGTTGGAACGTTATGCTCATGTGAGTGCTGGTGGTTGGTGGTGTTCCGGAGTTGATGTGCTGAATAATTATCAAATGATGGAGTGGGGGTGTTTCAAACCAAACCAGCCTCGTGTGAATCAAAAAGGTAAGTCGATCAAATACGAACATCCACCTTGTACTCCGACGCGGATATTTTGTTTGCGGGTACCCTTAGAGGTGTGGCAGCAAGTCGCTCAACGTTACAATGTTAAATTACCCGAAAATATGACAATTGCCTCAGATGGTGCTGCTGTAGGCTTTTGGAAGTGGGTAATGGAGCGTAATCTACCTGTGATTATTTGTGAAGGAGTGAAGAAAGCAGCCGCACTTTTAACACAAGGATACGTTGCGATCGCGATTCCTGGAATTACCAGTGGTTATCGAGTTGTCAAAGATAAATTTGGCAATGTTACCCGTCGTCAATTGATTGCGGATTTAGCGGCTTTTAGTATTACTAAACGTACTATTTATATTTGTTTTGATTTTGAGACTGAAGTTAAGAAAATAACTGCTGTAAATAACGCGATATCCCAACTTGGTTTATTATTTCAGGAAAAAAAATGTCCGGTTCAAGTAATTGAACTTCCGGGAATAGAAAAAGGTGTTGATGAATTTATTGTTGCCAAAGGTGCGGTTGCATTTGATAAAGTTTATTGTCAAAGTCTGGATTTAGAAGTTTACCTTGCTCATAGTAAATATCATAATAATTTAAGTATTTCTCCTGCACTAACTATCAATCGTCGTTATTTAGGTAATATAGAGTTTCCGACTTGGGGATTAGTCGGAGTTAAGTCAGCGAAAGGAACGGGAAAAACCACAGCATTACAAACAGTTGTTCAACAAGCTTTAGATAAACAGAAACCTGTTTTATTAATGACTCATAGAATCCAACTAGGGAAATTTTTATGCGAAAAAGTTGGAATTAAATGGGGTATAGGTAATCGGGAATGGGGAATTGAAAATACATCAATAAATTCTTCAATAGGATTATGTATTGATTCAATTTGGAAACTCAATCCAACAGATTGGGAAGGAGCAATAGTTATTTTAGATGAAGTCGAACAATCTTTATGGCACCTGTTACATAGTAATACTTGTAAAGATAAACGAGTCAAGATATTAAAATTATTTCAGCAGTTAATTTCGACAGTTTTAACAACAGGAGGATTAGTTATTGCTCAAGATGCGGATTTATCAGATGTTTCTTTAGAATACCTGCAAAAATTAGCAGGAATAGAATTAACACCTTGGATAGTTGTAAATCAATGGAAACCAGAAAAAGCTTGGGATGTAACTTTTTATGATTCTCCCAATCCGACACCGTTAATTCAACAGTTAGAATTAGATTTAATTGCGGGAAGAAAATGTTATGTTACTACCGATAGTCGTTGCGGACGTTATAGTAGTGAAACCATCGAACGTTATTTAAAAGAACGTTTGGATAAATTACGACATTTATATCCTAAAACTTTAATAGTCAGTAGTCATACTACTAATACACCAGGTCATGAAGCGGTTGATTTTGTAGCATCTATTAATCAAAAAATTACCGAATACGATGCTGTTTTTGTCACTCCCACTCTTGGTACAGGAATTAGTATTGACGTTGAGCATTTTGACCGAGTTTACGGAATTTTTCAAGGGGTAATTCCCGATTCTGAAGCTAGACAAGCTTTAGCAAGGGTACGTGACGATGTACCTCGTGTTGTGTGGTGTGCTAAACGAGGAGTCGGTTTAATTGGTAGTGGTAGTACGAATTATCGCTCCCTATCTTCCTGGTATCAAGAGAATCAAAAAGAAAACTTGGCTTTATTAAGTCCAATGCATAAAATAGATGTTGATTTACCCTTAGTTTATGACCCAATTCATCTACGAACTTGGGCAAAATTTTCGGCAAGGGTAAATGCTTCAATTAACTTTTACCGTCAATCGATGAAGGAAGGGTTGACGGCTGAAGGTCATAATTTATGGGTACGTACTAATGATATCCAAAAGAATATTATTCGTGATTTGCGTTATGCATTTTTAGCTAGTGATAAAGAAGATTTAGCAACTCGCAGAAGATTAATTTTGGAAATCATCAAAGTCAAAAAAGATTGGGAGCAAAGCCGTTATAAATCCCAAGAAATTAATCATAAAATTAAAAAAATTAAGCAACAAAATCAATTAGCGGTAGCAACTGCTGTAAGTAATGCTCCAGATATAGATTATTTGGAATATGAACAGTTATTGAAAAAACATTCTCTTACAGATAACGAACGTCACAAAATTAATAAATATTTTCTCAGAAAAAGATACGGTGTAGAAATTACTCCACAATTAAAATTACAGGATGATAAAAGCTATTATTATCAATTACGAACCCATTATTATTTAACTCATTCGAGTGAATATTTTCATATCAGAGATAAACAAGAATGGAATCAACAATTGTCATGTGGTGAAGGAAAAGTTTTTCTACCCGATTTAAAAAATTATACCCTGAGAATAGAAGCTTTACGAGCATTAGGTGTATTACAGTTACTTGAACCGGGTAGAGAATTTAGGGAAAATGATGCCGATTTGATATTACTCAAAAATACGGTATTGCAATGCAACAAACATATTCAAAGAGCATTGAATATTAATTTAGTTAATTTAGCAATAGAAAAAGAACAGGTTTCGACGATAAAAATTATTCGACGACTGTTTAGTTTATTAGGTTTGAAAATAAAGCGGATAAACAATCATGTATATCGTATCGCTAAAGAAACACTTGATGATGGAAGGAATGAGATATTTTCTATATGGTGTCAGCGAGATGAATTGATGTTGACTCATATCAAAAATATCACCGATTCCTTGCATAACGGGGACGACAGGGTGTACCCCAACAAACCTGTCCATCGGGTATATCAGTAAAAACGGTACTTCTGGCACCGATTACAGCATTAGCTCCAATTGTAACTCCGGGACCGACAAAGCAATCTGTCGCAACCCAAGCACCGTTACCAATCACAACCTTCTTCGTTTGTAAACTAAAGGCTGGGTCTTTGATATCATGGGTACCAGTACAAATATAGCTTTTCTGTGAAATGACGCAGTGAGAACCGATATGAATTTGATCGAGACTGTATAAAACGACATCATCACCAATCCAACTATAGTCACCGATAGTTACTTTCCAAGGATAAGTAAAACGGGCGGTAGGTCGAATTAATACACCTTTACCAATACGTGCGCCAAAAAGACGTAATAAAGTGCAGCGTATACCACTCATATGATGAAGCGTCAAGGGAAAAGTAATTGCTTGGATGAACCACCAAAAAAATATATACCAACCCGCACGTCCTCGGTCAAAGTTGGATTGGTCATATTTACGCAAATCTACAAAGGGTTCGGTATCTAATAATTGAGGCATCGGAATTTTGGATTTTAGATTATAAAGAGTTAGGAGTTAGGAATTAGGAATTAGGAGTTAGGAGTTAGGAGTTAGGAGTTAGGAGTTAGGAGTTAGGAGTTAGGAGTTTGGAGTTAGGAGTTTGGAGTTTGGAGTTTGGAGTTAGGAGTTAATAAGTACTTAAGCAAAATTATTTATATAATTACTATTCAGTTATATTACTATTCCCTATTCCCTATTCCCTATTCCCTATTCCCTATTCCCTATTCCCTATTCCCTATTCCCTATTCCCTATTCCCTATTCCCTATTCCCTATTCCCTATTCCCTATTCCCTATTCCCTGCCTAGAAGAAATATCTAATTAATGAAGGCACAGGTACTTAATAAATTATCTCTTTGTCCCTAAAGTCCCCTTGTTTTCCATCAAGTTAAAGATTGGGTAATTTTTGGAGAAATAGTAGGTTGGGATTTTTCTGGAGATGCAGTATTTAAACTACCACCACAGCTACGCAGTTCATAAAGTTTTATGCCGATTTGATATTCATATTGACTTAAAAGTCGTCCATAAATATAGCCAGCTTTTCCATCAAGGAAACCGCGCTGAATTATATAAAATAAGATAAAGCGTAATAATGGTTTAAAGGGTAATCGTACCCAAATTTTCTTTAAGAAGCGTTTGCGCTGTACTGCATCACCGAATAAACTTGCGCCGATAGTGCCATCATCAGCTTTACCCGTGAGTAAGTTATAGTAAACTCGTGCTTCCCAATTGGAATAACGATTATGTCGGGCTAACCAGTGATAAAGGTCACGGAAATCTTCGTGAAGCATATCATTTTTCAGATATCCCACCTTATTACTTAAAACAACGTGTTCGTGAACTTCGTTGTCACCTGTATTAGGAATATCTTCGGTATTGAGGTTTTCGTAGCGACCTTCTTTATGTTTGAATAAACGTAGGTTCCAATCGGGATATTTACCTCCGTGACGAATCCATTTACCCAAGAAAAATACGCGACGGTTGAGATAATAACCACTGTATTCTGGATTTTCAATCGAAGAGGCAATTTCATCCCATAATTCGGGAGTAATCCGCTCATCACAATCAACGATTAATACCCATTCGTTACGGAAAGGTAAGTTTTCTAATGACCAATTTTTCTTTTTTGGCCAACGTCCATTAAACTCGAACTGTACGACTTTTGCACCAAAATTTTCACAAATTTCAATACTTCTATCATTACTTTGAGAATCGACAACAAAAACTTCGTCTGCTCTTTCAACGCTTTTCAAACAAGCTGGTAAATTTGCTTCTTCGTTTTTGGCTGGAATTAAAACGGAAACTGGTATTTTAGAAGTCATATTATATATATTAGTTGACAGTTGACAGTTGACAGTTGATAGTTGACAGTTACTTCTTGAATTTTAACCACTAACCACTATCCACTATCTACTAACTACTTTTTTTTAGATAAAAGTCCCTGAATAACTGCGTTTAAATAACCTATTTGACCGTAAGCATATACAAGTTTATCAAAACGTTCTGCGGGGTCAGAATAATGTTTTACTGCTTTGTATAAACCACGGAGGAACCGTTCGCTACCGCGCTGTAACTGTCCTGTACCGGCTTTTCCGGCTAATTGTTCTCGATAACATTCACTGATACCTTGCCACCAACCCCGACTGAAAAACCAGGAACGTTTGAGACGCTCTGGAGAGACATTATGAGCGACTAAAGCATCGGGAAGATAAACGACTTCCCAACCTTTTTCCAAGGCTAATTCGGTCATTTGCAGTTCTTCATTGGAAAGTAAGTTTTTCCCTACTCTTCCGAGATTGGTGTCGAAACCTCCAATTTCATCTAAGAAACTGCGACGTATTGAATAATTCAAGCCTCTAGGAGTTAAACCTGGATTTTCAATCGAGACAACGCGATCGCCTAAATCATATGCTCCTAAATTACCGGCTAATCCTGGTGATAGCCAACGTGGTGGTAGGGTTTGTTCTGGCCACAATAATGTGACTTTACCACCGGCGATCGCCAACTTGGGGTTACTTTGATAGGCATCATAAAGAATTTGCAGCCAGCTTTTGCTTGCTACAGCATCGTCATCAAGATATGCTAAAATTTCACCGCTAGCAGCTTTAGCACCAGTGTTACGAGCTACAGAAAGACCAAGAACAGGCTCGTAAATATACTTAAAAATATGATTTTCAAGCCTTTGTTCTACGACTTGTTTGGTATTATCTTTTGACCCATTATCTACAACTACCACTTCAAAGTCATTGACGAAATTTTGCGACAAAAGACTATCGATGGCAGCACCTAAATAATGATCTCGATTGTGAGTACAGATAATGGCAGAAATTAGCGTGTCTGGCATTTTGATTGCAATTTAAGATTGCCTTGATTTAGATTTTAGATAATTAACTGTTTAGTGTTCACTATTACTTAACAACTGCCTACAAAGAATTTTAGCCAAAAATTTTATACTCACCAACCGAGTTTTTTCGGATATAAGTTTTAAAACTAGTTAAAACTTTATTTTTGTTGTTTAATATGACCGTGTAGAACGACTAAAGTTTCAGCAAGTTGATTTAAGTGAGTTTCGAGTTTTTGCTTGCGTGCAAGGAGTTGACGTAATTGTTGATAACGGGCGATCGCCATACTAACACTGGGGACTTGTTCGGGTGGACAAGGACGACACCAAACTTCACCATTAGCATCTAAACCACATAAACGGTAGCCAGTACGTTTTGATTGAGATGAGGGTTGTGTTTGTGCGGCGCAAATTTCTTCTACATAGTTCATCAAGCGGTCAACTTCTGCATGACGTAAAGTTGCAGTAGCTTGGGGTTGTGGTTCTTTTTCATGAGATTCGAGCCAACCATTAACAATCGGTCCTTGTAAGTATAAATCCTGAATTTGTCGGATGATTTGGTGTAATTCAGTTTGCCAACCAGCAACAATTTCTTGAATTTCTTGCAAGACATTAGATGCTAAAGCGGGATTGGGAGCGTTACGATGACTGCTAAAGCTTGGGGATTTGAATTTGGGAAGACTTGGTGGTTTAATTTCCTCATCTTGTGCCGAAAAGGTCTGAACTGAGTTATCTTGTTGACAAGAATGTGGAGCAACTTCCGGTGTGGGAATTTGCGATTTAACCTCTTCGTGGGATTCCGTCGCTTCGTCAGTGGATTCTGGGGTAGTTATACGAAACGATAAAGACTCTTGAGGAGAACCATTGCTATCGTCCTGTTCGTCGATAGGGTTCGTAACGCGAAAGTCTAAATCCTGCAAAGTTGCCTCAATACGCTTTAAACCTGCTTTCATAGAAATATTCGGGGATTCGTGTCTTTGTGCAGTTGTACGATGGTTTTTTTTAAGGTTCAATTGATTGTCTTGCCAGCCATTGATTGCCCTAACCAAAAAATGCTGTATTTTTATCTATTAAAAGTTATTTTTTCCCAAAAATTGCATCTTTTAATTAAAAAAGATCGAAAAAATTGCCACCCTACTTATTAAAGATACTGAGGAAACGGCTTTGAGTAAAGTTATCCTTGTCACTGGTCCTGCTCGTTCCGGAAAAAGTGAGTGGGCAGAAATTCTCGCAACCCAGTCAGGTAAAAAAGTAGTTTATCTAGCCACAGCACTTTTATCACCCGATGATAAACAATGGCAGCAACGAATTATTCAACATCGAAATCGCCGTCCCCAAAGTTGGATAACTTTAGAAGTACCTTTTGAATTATCCGCTAGTCTAGCAGACGCAAAACCCAACGATATTGTTTTAGTAGATTCACTAGGGACTTGGGTAGCAAATTTCATCGAACAAGACGATATTTCTTGGCTTAATATTGCGGAAGAATTTTTAGAAACCGTACAACTTGTAGCAGCACCGATGATTTTCGTCGCTGAAGAAACCGGATGGGGAGTAGTACCAGCTTATCCGATCGGTCAAACCTTTCGCGATCGACTCGGTTCATTAACTCGTAAACTAGGAGTTATCAGCCAAACAACATATTTAGTCACCGGAGGACACGTTCTCAATCTCAGCGTACTTGGTACCCGTTTACCGTCTTAATCAGTTATCAGTTATCAGTTATCAGTTACCAGTTACCCATTCACAATCTAAAATCTAAAATCTAAAATCTAAAATTAAATTATGGCATCTAAAACAGAAGTAAAAAAATACCTGGCTTATTGGTTTCAGTTGGGTAAAAAAGTATTTATAAACAATGGTGCGGCAAGCTTGCAGCCCCGTATAATTGTTGATGGTGAAAGTTATAGTGACGATTTTGAGCAATGCTGGGAGAAGGTTCTCTCTTCTAAATCAGGTGAGTGTTACCTCGAAGGTACGCAACAAACTATTGCTGAATTACTTTCACCTGAGTGGGATATGGTTGCTTGTTCCCGTTGTGATATGCCGGTACCTTTGAGAAACTTGGGTATGCCGCCTTCGTTATGTCCTTGTAATGATATCTCAACTTGGCCTAATACCGAACTTCCTGCACCACGAGAACCTATTCAATCTCAAAAACAGTTAATTGAAATTCGCGATCGCCTTTTGCAGAATCAATCAACTCACACAACTGATTGATGTGAATTCGATTGTATATTATAGACTTCTGAAGTCTATAAATCGTTAAGTTAAGTAAACGGTTTAACCGAGGGGATATGATTATAGAGAATGTATGTAATAAATTAAGTTATCAAAAGATTACATAAGGCTGTGCAGATAACATTTTTAGGGACGAGTTCTGGAGTACCCACAAGGTCGCGCAATGTTTCAAGTGTTGCCCTTAGATTACCGCAAAGAGCAGAATTATGGTTATTTGACTGTGGTGAAGGTACTCAACACCAAATATTACGGAGTGACCTGAAAATGAGTCAACTCTCCCGAATTTTTATCACCCATATGCACGGCGACCATATTTTTGGTTTAATGGGTCTGCTTGCTAGTTGTGGTTTGGCTGGGAATGTCAGTCGTGTTGATATTTACGGACCAGAAGGATTAAACGAATATATACAAGCTTGCAGACGTTATTCTCATACACACTTTTCTTACCCGGTAAAAGTTCACGCTGTTCGTCCGGGAATAGTTTATGAAGATGCCGAATTTATAGTCAGTTGTAATATTTTACATCATCGAGTTACAGCTTATGGTTATCGTGTAGAGGAAAAAAATCGAGCCGGAAAATTTGATGTGGAAAAAGCCAAAGCATTAGAAATTCCACCTGGTAGAGTTTACGGTCAACTCAAACGTGGTGAAACTGTTACCTTAAAAGATGGAAGAATAATTAACGGTTGTGACTTGTGTGGACCTACAGAAATTGGACGTAAATTTGTTTATTGTACCGATACAGTATTCTGTGAAAATGCAGTTGATTTAGCAAAAGATGCCGATGTCTTAGTTCATGAAGCCACTTTTGCTCATCAAGATTCTCAAATGGCTTTTGATCGACTCCATTCTACATCCACAATGGCAGCACAAACAGCATTAGCAGCAGGCGCACATCATTTAATTATGAGTCATTTTAGCCCCCGTTACGCCCCAGGAAACGCCATTGAATTAAAAGATTTACTCAACGAAGGTCGAGCAATTTTTCCCAACACCCAAATGGCTTACGACTTCATGACCTACGATGTACCGAGAAGAAGGTGACAGTTGACAGTGGACAGTGGACAGTTGACAGTTAATAAGAATTATCTTCCCCCCATCCCCCCATCCCCTTGTCCCCCCATCCCCCCATCCCCCCATCCCCCCATCCCCCCATCTCTCTTCTGAAAACTTTATACTTGAATAGAAGAGTTATTTAAAAAGGAGGGTCGAGAAATGACTCCCAATCCCGCCATTATGCAAGCTGTGGAAAAGCTAAACTATAGGGTCACTGTTGGTGATGTGGCTACACAGGCTGGATTAAATATCGAAATGGCAAATCAAGGTTTGTTAGCACTTGCAACTGATGCTGGGGGACATTTGCAAGTGGCGGATACAGGTGATATTGTTTATCTTTTTCCGCGTAATTTCCGCGATGTTTTACGAAATAAATATCTGAGATTACAGTTACAGGAATGGTGGAAAAAAATCTGGAATGTTCTATTCTATCTAATTAGAATTTCCTTTGGAGTTGTCTTAATTCTTTCTATCGTCTTAATTTATATCGCGATTATTTTCATTATTTCTTCTGCTTCTTCTTCTGACCGCGATAATGATAGAGGTGGTAATTTTGGCGGTGGGATGAGATTTTTCTACTTTCCAGATTTATTTTGGTTATTTCGTCCAAATTATAATACTGGTTATCAGAGCCACGGAGGACGACAGCGTGAAAGCAACGAATTAAATTTCTTAGAAGCTATATTTTCGTTTTTATTCGGTGATGGAAATCCTAATTTAAATCTGGAAGAGCGGCGTTATCAAGAGATTGCGACTGTAATTCGTAATAATGGTGGTGCGGTAGTTGCCGAACAAATTACTCCTTATTTAGATGATATTGGCGAAACATATCAACAAGAATATGAAGATTATATGCTGCCAGTTTTGACAAAATTTAACGGCAAACCGGCGGTAAGTCCTGATGGAGAAATTGTTTATTCTTTTCCAGAATTACAGATAACTGCTACCCAAAATAATCCTAAATCAATCCCAGCTTATTTAAAGGAATTTTCCTGGAATTTTAGTAAAGCAAGTTCCTCACAGATAATGCTCAGTGCTGGATTAGGTGTAGTAAACTTTGCCGGTGCTTTAATATTAGGAGGATTATTATTAGATGGTACTGTAGCCAGAGAAATCGGAGGGCTGGTTGGTTTCGTCCAAGGTATTTACTGGTTGCTGTTAGCTTACGGTGCTGGCTTTCTTGTAATACCTTTAGTACGATATTTTTGGGTAAAATGGCGTAATGATAAGATTAGCGATCGCAATCATCAGCGTCAAGCAAGAGCGAAGCTGATAGCTGCTGCGGACGAAAAGTTACAGCAAAAAATCAACTACGCCCATCAGTTTGCGACAAATACTGTTATCGACAAAGACAATTTAGCTTACTCTACCGAAACCGACTTAATCGAACAAGAATTAGAACGCTCCGATCAAATTGACGCAGAATGGCAAAGACGGCTTGAGGAAGGTGAGTAAGGGACAAGGGGACAAGGGGACAAGGGGATAAGGGGACAAGGGGATAAGGGGACAAGGGGACAAGGGGACAAGGGGACAAGGGGATAAGGGGACAAGGGGATGGGGGAGATTAACTGTCAACTGTCAACTGTCAACTGTCAACTGTCCTATTTAACCTGAATCGGTGCTAATGCTACATTTTTGTAGTAATGATTCAAAATTTGTAAATGGTTGTAGCCTTGATTGGCTAAATAACTAGCACCGTATTGACTCATCCCTAAAGCATGTCCCCAACCAAGTCCATTTAATACAAAAGTACCATCTTGTTGTTTATTGACGGTGAAGCGGGTACTATTGAGTTTAAGTGTGGTACGAACTTGTTCTCCTTTTAGCTCTTTAATACCTTTTTCACCAATAATCTGCAATTTTTTAACGCTATTAAAAGGTGATAGTTCTACAGGTTTAATTTCTTGAACTGAGCCGATTTCAGGAAACTTTTGGCTAATTTCTGTAGATGAGAAACTTTGTTGCCATTTACATCTATTACTTGTACTGGTTGTATTTAAATCGAAGTCGGGAACTGCTCGCAAATAAGGTAAACTGTTTCCCCAGACATCTTCGACGTTTTCGGTATGTCCCCCAGAACAAGCATGAAATACTGATTCGATAATTTGATTATTATGGGTTAATACTTGTCCTGCTGTCGCGTCTACTGCGGCGTAGATTTTCGGATCTTCTGCAATTACACCTTTATAAATTTGCCATTTATCAGGAGTTCTCCCCACATCAAAAAGAGGATTTGTTTGTTCTCTCTCTCGTCTGTAAAGAGCATAACTACGAGCGGCGATAGCTTGAGCTTTTAAAGCTTCCGGATGCCATCGAGCATCCATTTCTCCACCTAAGACGCTGTAAAGATATTCTTCTAAATCAACCCAGTTGACTGCGGTTAATCCTTTTTGTGTGGGGATAACTAAAGTTCTACCACGATACCAGCGATCGCCAATATAAACAAATCCTTTTCCTTCGGGTTCAATCCAAAATAGAGCAGATGTCCATTTGTCTAAAGCGACTCCACCGGGAACTGGTTGAGCGTAGTAAGCCTCTCTTCCTGGTAATTTCCCTAAAGAACGTCCGCTACCATCTTTGACAATTGCAGCGGTGGAACTACCAACTTTCACTTTGTCTACATCACGCTCAATTGCTACACGCATAATTACCGATGCTTGTGCTGGGATAATCAAAATCATCCACAACAGTACTCCGAGCCACCAATGGCGTACTTTCATCTGGGATAATATTGAAGAATAGATCAATCGGAATTTCATGCTATTTATAATAATCTTCTGAGTTTTCTAGGATTTATATTTGTTTGACGGACATTCAAGCGGTAGTTTCCCGAAAATTCGGATTCCTATAGTGACCAATACCAGCTATAATTATATTATTTTTTTTAATGATTCGATATAATCTAGGAGTCTTTTTTGATTTTTGAATAAGTTGTAAGGATTAGGGAACAGGGAGCAGGGAGTTACTCCAATTAAATCTCATACATATAATTTTGGGGATTTGGTGGCTACATTGGCGATAATTCCGACTAAGTTTAAGTTGTGAAGAATCTGTGTAGCTTGAATTAATTCACTTTGCTTGATTTTACCCATGCGTGCGACCATGATGATGCCGTTGCATAGGGAAGCTAATATCCTTGCATCTACGGTCTCTAATATTGAAGAAGCATCTATTAATACTAAATCGTAATTTTGGGTAAATATATCTAAAAGTTCTTTCATACGCCTAGAACTAAGTAGTTTTACTGTATCATCTGGGATTGGTCCGGCGGTTAAGACATCGATTGCAGGATGAACTGGTTGGACGTAATCTGAGATGGGACTGTTTGTCTCTTCTAATAATAATAAGGAAAGTCCCCAATCGTTGGAAAGTTCCATAATTGAGTGTAGGCTGGGATTTCGCAGGTTAGCATCAATTACTAAAACTCGTTGATGCATTCTTGCAGCACTGACTGCTAATCCTAATGTGGAGATTGATTTACCTTCACCGCTTTTTGCTGAAGTAATCATCAATGATTGACAGTGGAGCGGATATTTTAATATTTGAATATTTTGGTAAGCCATATCTAAGGTTTCGTGGGAAGGTAAATAGGCTATGGCTCCTGAAAATGAAGGATATAGTTTTTGTTTTTGTAGGGAATGTTGCGATCGCAATTTCCTAATTGGTAAACCGAAAAGTTTTTTGGTTTCCCGGAGTGGTGAAAGTCTGGGTATTTTACCAAGTAAACGCAGGTTGGTCAATCTGGTCAATTCTTGAGGACTGTAAACAGTGTCGCTCAATAGTTCTAAAATTAAAGCTAGGGCAATGCCTAAAATGGGACCGATTACTGCACCTGTAAATAAAATTAACATTCTGGAACGACCAGTTTTAATTCCTAATTCTGGCTGTTCGAGTATTTGCCAGTCAAATCCGCCTTGAGCAATTCTCAAAGCTAAAGATTGACGTGCGTTCATCAGTTCTTCGAGGGTTTTACGGTTGGTTTCTACTTCTGGTAATAAACGGCTATATTCTGCAATTAAAGTGGGATATTTACTCAATTCTAAACGTATCTGACCTTCAGACTGCATCAAACTTTGTTGATTGGCTCGCAAACCTAAAACTTCTGTCTGCAATCTCACCAAATCTTCAACTAACTTTAAATCTACTCCTGCAAGTTGTCCTTTTGTCAATAGGGGTTGTGCTGTATTGTTAGTCAGATTTGCTCTGTCTCCCAAACTTCTTTGGCTTTCTTGTCGTAACAAAGCCATTTGACTCTGACGCTGTTCTAAAAGTTTTTGTACGGTGGGAGAATTATCGGTAAACCTTTGTCTTTCTTGTGCTATGGCTAATTCTGTCTTTTGAATCTCATCTAAGAGCGATTGATAACGAGTTGACTGACTTAAACGAGAAGATATTAAAGCATTTTGGGGTGAAGCGGCGACTTTTTCCTCTAAATTACGATATCGAGCTTCTACATCTTGCAACTGGGCTGTAGTATTATCAAGTTCTTTTTTGATGCCAGCCAGAGATTCTAAAAGAATTGTACTTTGTAATTGCGGGTCTAATATATTGTATTTCTGGCGAAAGTTTTCTAAGTTTGTTTCCGATTCAATAACTTGTTGTTTGATTCTAGGAAGTCTTTCGTTGACGAAAGCTAATCCTCTAGATAAACGTTCTTGTTGTTGTTCTCGATTAAAGTCTTGATAAACTATTTGTAATGCTTCGAGTACTTTCTGAGCTTTAACTGGGTTTTTATCTTTAAAAGATACTTCAAATACTTCTGAAGGAACTTTATTAACTCCTGCTCCTGCTTGTATCTGAGTGACTGTTAAAGGTGCTTTTTGACCTTTTTGACCTTTAATATCTTCTACCGTAATATTTGGATATGTTGGACGTAGCAATTGCACCGCTCTTTCAATTAATTTTTTGCTCCGCATTAATTGTAATTGAGCCGTATAATCTACAACTTTAATATTAGAATCTATAAAATCATTGTTTAAACTATTTTGATTATGGGGATTATTTACTCCTTGATAAATATTAGAACTAACTAATATTTGCATCGAACTTTCACGTGTTGGTTTTACTACTACAGATATCAAAGTAGCAACGGAAAATACTATACCTGCGACGCCTAAAATTAGCCAGCGTCGGCGATATAATATGGTAGATAGCTGTCTAATACTAACAGCTTCTTGTGGCCTGTCAATTACCATTTGACCGTTGTCCAAACCAGTGTCAACCACCACAATAAACCTCTCAAATCAAAACGCTAATTTATGTTAATTTCTGCAAAAACAAAGGCTTTTTTAATTAACTCTGATATTTTTTTTCAAATTCTCTTAACAAGAATAATCTATCAGATGTAAATGCTTAAAATTCATGATTGCTCAATAAATTTGAAACTAGTTACTTAGAAATATGTAAAATTAATTGGAAATCTAATTTGTGTATTAAATGTCTCCTTTTGCTTTGTTCTAAATACAATTTAATTAATTTTGTATTATTCAAAGACACTGATAAGTGAATATTTTTAATTTACTTAATTTACTTAATTAACTCAAAGAGGAACTGAATTTTTTTACCAGTTCGTTTAAGAAATCTAAGTGTCCCCGACTATTTTTTCTTAGTTTATCTATTATAGTAAAATTAAATTTATTTTTCGCTTGGAGAATATTTTGGGGATTGGACAAAAATGCCGCAATTTTAAATCGTTTATCGACGGGTGACCAAAGGGCAAAATCGGCACCAATGCTGTTGAGAAAGGCTTTTGCTTTACCAGAACCACCCAAGCTATAAAATGGTGTTCCTAATGCGAGTGCAGTTAATCCTAAATGTAGTTTGTATGAGACAACTAAATCAAGGGAAGCAAGAAATTCCAGGGTTGATTGGGGGTCTGTATACATATGATATCTGATATTATTGGATTGTTGTTTGGGTAGCAACTCGCTATTGATGGACGATGATGGTAAATAAGTTTTAATAAAATGGAAGATAATATCTCTTCTGATAGATGCGATAATTTTTAGTTGGAAGGTAAGCCATTGACACTGTAAAGTTTTAGGAATATTTATCCCTATATTAATTGGATTGCTTTGCTTATTTTGATTGGGAATTTGCCAAAATTCCGATACTAAGAGTAGGATATCAGGATAATAAAAAACCTCTTTGCCAAATTTATTAATTAGAGCTTGATCTGATTCTAATCTGACGGTACAAGATTGGAACATATCTCCTTGAAAAAATTCTCGTCTCCAATATGAAAGTGTTGCATTTGCGCCTAATCCTTCTCCACCGATGGAAATTGGATATACGGGACAATTTTTCTCGCTGCTGACTTGGTGTAAGTGACGAAAATCGGCTTCAAAAGGTGCGGAAAAGTTTTCTACAAGAAATCCTCCTCCACCTATAATGCAAAATTTAGCATCATCAAGAAGTTCATCTAATGAATCGGTGGTTTGGAGTTGATAGCGTTGTGCTAAACTTTTATCCAAGCGATAAACTACAGGTTTAACATCTAAACTTTTGAGATATTTAGCAAATTGAACTGCCATAATATCGTCACCATAATTTCCATAATTGTACGAACCCCAAATTGCGACTTTCATTTTTATGTTGGTGAAAATAGGGAATAGGGAAGAGGGAAGAGGGAATTGGGAATTGGGAAGAGGGAATTGGGAATTGGGAAGAGGGAATAGGGAATTGGGAAGAGGGAATTGGTAATGGGTAACTGGTAATTGATAACTGATAACTGATAACTGATAACTGATTACTGATTACTGTTGATGCTGTGTTTGATGATATTTCCAAAGTTTGCCTTTGAGGTTTAATAATTCTTGATAAGTTCCTTGTTCGACAATGCGTCCGGATTCAAGTACGATAACTTTATCAGCTTTGTAAATAGTGGAAAGTCGATGAGCAATTGCGATCGCAGTTCTTCCCTGAGCTAATTTTTCTAAAGACTGCTGTACTAAACGTTCACTTACCGAGTCGAGAGCGCTAGTTGCTTCATCTAAAATTAAAATCTGTGGATTGCGTAATAATGCTCGTGCGATGGCAATTCTCTGTCTTTGCCCTCCAGATAATCGTAAACCGCGATCGCCAAGTTTGGTATCGAATCCTTGGGGTAATTCTAAAATAAATTCATAGGCATTGGCACCTTTGGCTGCTTCTATGATGGTTTGCTCGTGAATATTCTCTAATCCATAGGCGATATTTTCTCGGACTGAGGTGTTAAATATAAAAGTATCCTGACTGACTACTGCTATATTACGACGTAAAGAACCAAGACTGTATTCACGTAAGTCAACTCGATCAATTAATATTTTCCCAGAAGTCGGATCGTAAAAACGTACTAATAAATCGGCTAAAGTTGTTTTTCCTGAACCACTACTACCAATTAAGGCTACCATTTGACCGCGTTCGATGGTTAAATTAATATCGTGGAGTACTAATTTATCATCACTGTAACCAAAATTAAGATTTACTATTTCTATGGCTTGCTTTAAACCGGGAAAATGACGATGACCATCGATTAAATAAGCCTTATTATCAGTTCTTAAAAGTTCTTCAACAGACCTTAAAGCTCCAGAATGCATCGCAATTAAACCCCAAGAACTATTCATATGAGCAATAATTGGTAGCAAGCGGAATAAAGCAAACAAAAAAGCGAGCAGAGAAACTACATTGAGTGTTCCGCTTGATATTAAAGTTGAAACCGCTACTAAAATCATTGTCACCAAAATTGTCGTAGCTACTGCTTCAATTAACGGTTGTAAAAGTCCGCTAATAGTACTAGCCTTTAACCAAGCATGAGCAAAATTTTTCGCTACTCGATCAAAACGCTTACGTTCAAATTCTTGAGTCCAAAATGCTTGTACTGTACGAATACCACTGACAAATTCTGTGGTTTTTGCTGCTAATTCTCCCCCAGCAGATGTCATTGCAAAACTTGCTTGACGTACTCGACGAATCCAATTTGATGCTGCTACTGCGAGTAAACTAAAAAGAAGTACTGTAACTAAAGTTAATTGCCAAGAAATCACGAACATGGCACAAGTGTAAGCGATGATAATGCAACTTTTAGTGACAAAATTAATCAGTTCATTAAAAGCAAAACTCAGGTGACTAACTTCCGCAGAAAAAGTATTGATTAATTCTCCAGAACGTTTTTGAATATAGTAGGAAATACTAAAGCTTTCAAACTGCTCAAAAATTCGTTTACGAAGAGTATCTACTAATCCAATTTCACATAATTTAGCGCAATAACGTCCTAAATAGCTAAAAATTGCTCTTAACCATACAGTAAATAATATTAAACCAGATATCCGCCAAATGCGTTCTTGAGCAACAGCTTGAGTTCCCAAAATGCTAATATCAAACCATTCGATACCAGTTTTCAATGGAGAACGTTCGGGATTAGTTAATCCTTGCAACAAAGATGCTATCAAACCAATACCCACTGCTTCTAAAACCGCAGCTAAAATTGTAAAACACACGGCTATAATCGCTGTACGATAATATGGCTTAAATGCTTTGACAATCAAATGGTTTTCTTGCCATAAACTGTTATTTTTGAGAATTCTTTTAATAAAAAATGGTAGCTTCACGTACATAGATATATTAAATAGGGAGTAGGGAGTAGGGAGAAGGGAGAAGGAAATAAAAAGGGTATTTGCGGTTTGTTTATCAAGTAGTAATTTTATATAGTCATAACAGTATCTAGTATTCGACCACATTAATTTTACAGGGTTCTTGTAGTGACCCTTGAAACGGGAATCAAATTCCCACTTTAATAGTACAGTTTCTATGAATAGAAATAAGAAATCAATCAGATGATATTTGGTCAAGTAACCTTGGTAATTCACGTGTTTAAACACTAGTATGGTGAATAATGTATATATTGCTAAAAAGTTTAAAATCCTGATTAATATTACTTTTTATCACTGTTTCCTATTCCCTATTCCCTACTGCCTACTCCCTTTTTTAGACTGTTTATTTTAGGGTTGTTGTAATCTTTTGATTCTGGATAAAATCAAAAAACGCCAAATATTTTGGATTTTTAAATTAAAATCCAAAATTAAAGCAATCAATTGCCAAGATTTTTGATAAGGTCTATATTTAGCGAAGAATTTCAAAGCAGAAATCATATGTATTAAGGTTAGATAATTAAACTTGGAACGGGTACTAGAACGTTGATATAAATGGAGTGCAGATACAGAAGGTTGGAATAAAACTCTGTACCCATTTTGCCAAGCATCTACACACAAACTGACATCTTCAAAATACAAGAAAAAGCGTTCGTCAAACAACCCATATCGTTCTACATATTTCCCTGATACCATCATAAAAGCCCCAATTGCCCAATTAATTTCTACAATTTTTTTGGGAGGAGGCATACAAGCATAATAATAATCAAAGGGATATAGTATCTTTTGGATTTTTTCACCTAAGAAATACTTAAATAACAAAAAATTAAATGTTGGAAATCTGCGAATTGAAGGTTGAACTGATTTGTCAAGATAAAGTAACTTAGGACAAACAATTGCAATGTCAGAAGCGGAATTTAAAGTTGCTGTTAATTGAGGAATTATTTTGGGTTTGAATGTTACATCAGGATTAACTAAAACGTAAACCTTACTTGGTAAAGCCGCAACAGCTCGATTATTTGCAGCCGCAAAACCTAAGTTTCGCTCTCCTTTTTTTCCTACAAATATTTTTGGATATCGTCGAGTAAAATCATCCAGAATTTCGCGACATTTATCTTTTGAGGCATTATCATACACGATAACTGTACCTGTTTCGGGATAAATTTCCTCGACAGCTTGTATACAAGATTCAACCGCACCTCTTAAAGTAGCAGCGGAATTATAAGAAACAATTACAAAAGCTATATCACTTTTTCCTGTCATGGTAAATACACCTGCACCTGCATCAAGACGATGCAGCTAGTTACAACATCTTTAATATTTTTTACTTTTTTTGCTTAAATCAATTTAATAACTCCTATGCAAAATTATCTAATCCTAAATTACAGCTTGAGTCAAAATTTTAACTTATTTTGGGTATTTTTTAGCTTTTGTCTTTGTACGAAGTAAAACGGTTTAGTATTAAATTACAATCCAATTTGTGTATATTTAGCATCCTCCAAAAGTTGTAGATTCTCGAAGAAAGCTGTGGCAATAATTCTCCTTAGAATCAGAATGACAATATAATCAGCCATAGATTGCTCATGTAAATCTTGACGTTGTGCTAGTTATTTTTTTGTCCACACATCATACTAGACACATTCAATACATATAAAACGCTATTCTCAGATATGGCGATAGCTTCCCTTGCTTTCTTGCGATCGCAATTGATGGAGTTATTTTCAGATAAATTTTTATTGAATAATCAAAAATTAATGATGAAATCGTAAATAATTAGAATTTATACCTTTACTCGTAGTTATTTACTAACCAACCATTAATAGAGTAATTTTAAGCTTGAGACTTGTTCTACAAAGCTAATCAGGCATAAATAGATTATTTGATTTAAATCGGCAATTTTACTCAATTAATCACTCACGAAGCCTGTATTTGTTAAATTTGCTCGATTAACATCAGAATATATTGGTGCAACTATATTTAGAAAAAGATGTATTTTAAAATACTAAGTTAGTTAAGTGAAAACATTGAATGCTAAGATTGTTCACTACAAAAAAGATTAAAATTTTTGTAAAGATGATGGAAATTTCACTGTTCACAAGTTGACTTAATTAAGTAAATAAACTTATGATTGCTTTAAGTTTTTATGAAGCTAAAATAACTAAAGTAGTCATAAATACTTAAAAATGTTGAATAACTGGCATAAATTTTGAATGTCGCGACAGTAGGTCGTGGGATGAAAAATAGTAAATGTGATAGTGAATTAAAAAGGGATATAAAACTTAAAAAGCAATTTTAGAAATCGGGTTTAAATTTTTAGTGTAGGTTGAAGACCACAATATATATTTGTTTTTGCAAAATCAGGATGCTCTCAAGGATATTGAGAAAAATATCAAAAAACAATCTGAAAATCAGAAAGAACTCAATAGTTCAATAATAATTGCAACTTTACTTATAAATTATTAACAATGGTTACTGATTCTTAGCTATGATTCAGAAGCAAAGGTCAACATCAGTAAATGTAGTATCATATCCTAATTTAGAAACGTCTGCTAATTTTTGGAATGATAACGAGGCTAATGATTGTAACTATAATATTGGTTATAAAATCAAGCTGAAAAATGAAAAGCTTTTAGTAAAAAGGACTTGTAAACCTTCACAGATGCATTTGCTTTCTAATAGAAGTGAAGAATTTTTAGCAGACTGGTTGCAATTTTCTTCTGCAAGAGTAGTAGAAATAGATTCGCACATTGAATTAAAGCAACTTGAAATGTGGGCTAATCAATGCAGAAGATGCGGAAAAACAGTATTTTTGCGTTTATCTCAGAAAGATAAATTATATCAACATTTTAATCATAATCATCAGTTTAATCATCTAAATCGAGTTATGAAGCGATGCTGTGATTTTTTGGGAGCGTTGATATTATTGATTATATTTGTTCCGATTTTGATGGCGATCGCGATATTAACCCGCGTTTATTTTAACGAACCGATATTAGAAAAAGAGTGGTGTGTGGGTAAACAGGGTAAATTATTTTGTATTTACAACTTCGGTAGAAACCTGAGAAAAATTAATTTGGATATTTTAAGTAAAATACCGCAGTTGTTTAATGTTCTTCGAGGTGATATGAGTCTTATCGGTAGATTTCCTTGGAGTTTAACCGAAGTCATAAAAATCAGTTCATCGCAACAGGATTATCTGAATATTAATGCTGTTCCGGGTATTATAGGAGCATGGAAATCAGTTAACAGTTAACAGTTATCAGTTATCAGTTAACAGTTAATAGTTAACAGTTATCAAGGTGAATCATGAAAGTAAGTAAAGCAGCAGCACTTGGAGTTCAAAACTTAAAAAATCATCAATTTGGCAAATGTAATATATGTGGGAACTGGACTATTTTTATCTGTATTGATGTGGATACAGTTAGGAATAATATGTACTGTCCTATTTGCAAAAGTTCATCTCGAAAAAGACACGTTGCTAAATTATTAATTGATAAAGTTAATCCAAAAGTATCCAGTTTAGCTGAGATATCATCAAATCAGCAGTTAAATAATTTAAGGATTTACAACGCTGATGTAAATGATGCTTTTTATCAAAAATTGCATAATTTAAAATATTATTACTGTTCTAGTTATATCCCAAATATTCAGCCAGGAACAGAGATTGAAGAAAAAGTTTTTTGTCAAGATATAGAAAATTTGACTTTTGCGGATGAAAATTTCGATATAGTCATTACAGAAGATGTATTTGAACATATCAGAAATTATCAAAAAGGTTTTCAAGAGGTATATCGTGTTTTAAAAAAAGATGGATATCATATTTTTACCGTTCCCTGCTTTTTCGATAAACCTACCCTAGTTCGAGTTGACACTTCAGGAAATGAAGATATTCATCTTTTACCACCAGAGTATCACGGCGATAAAATTCGCGGTAAAATTTTAGCATATAGAACATTTGGAATTGATATTTTTGAAATGTTAGAAAAAATTGGTTTTCAAACCACAGTCGATTTTTCTAATTATCTAGATAAACGCTATGGAATATTTGACAGTTATGTTTTTTGTTCTCAAAAACTTTAAAAAAACAGACAACCAAATCGTCATAATTTTCCACTTTTAACTCATAAGGGACTTCAAAATAAAAAAAACATCCATTTTAGATTGGGTAGTGCGAGCTTCTAGCTCGCTTGTAGTAGCGAGCTAGAAGCTCGCACTACGGTAATTAGATAAATGATTTTTTGGAAGTCCCTAACTCTTAACTGATAACTGATAACTGATAATGAATCCTTTAATTGTGAGTACTTTTGATATTAGTGGTGGAGCAGCTCGTGCAGCATTTCGCTTGCATAATGGATTAAAGGATATAAATATTAATTCTCAAATGTTGGTTCAATACAAAACGAGTAACGACAATACCGTTATTGGATCAGTAAATAAATTAGAAAAGTGGCTCAATCAAATGCGACCCACTTTAGATAATTTACCATTAAAATTTTATCCAAAACACGATTACGGAACTTTTTCGACTCAATGGTTTCCAGATTTCATTGATTATAAAATTAAACATCTGTCTCCAGACATAATTAATATCCATTGGACTTGTGGTTATCTTAAAATTGAAAGTATTGCCAAATTTAAACAACCATTAGTTTGGACTTTACATGATATGTGGGCATTCACCGGAGGTTGTCAATATAGTCTAGATTGCGATCGCTATACGAAATCTTGCGGTGGTTGTGTTCAACTTCACTCGAATCAAGAACAAGATTTATCTCGTTGGGTGTGGAAACGTAAAGCTAAATCATGGCAAAATCTTAATTTAACAATCGTTACTCCCAGTCATTGGTTAGCTAAAGTTGCACGGAAAAGCTATCTATTAAAAAATTATCCTATCAAAGTAATTCCGAATGGTATTGATATTCAAAAATATAAACAGATTGACAAAACTTTAGCAAGAAAATGGTTGAATCTTCCCTTAGATAAACAGTTAATTTTGTCGGGTGCTGCGACAAATAGTTACAGAAAAGGAATTCATTTACTTGAGAAAGCGTTACAAAATTTAAGCTCTGCTGGTTACACAAATCAGGTAGAATTAGTATTTTTCGGTTCTTTACAACCTAGCGAAAAAAATAAAGCTGATTTTAACAGTCACTACATGGGTAATCTTCATGATGATATATCTTTAGCATTAGTTTATGGCGCAGCAGACGTATTTGTGGCGGCTTCAATTCAAGATAATTTACCTAATACCGTAATGGAAGCTTTAGCCTGTGGTACTCCATGTGTTGCGTTTAATATTGGAGGAATGTCAGATATGATTGAACATCAGGCTAACGGTTATTTAGCTCAAGATAAAGATGTTGAGAGTTTAGCTCAAGGTATTGCTTGGATATTAGCAAATAATTCCCCGCAAAAAATTCGCGATCGCGCTCGTGAAAAAGTAGAGCAAGAATTTACAATTGAATTACAAGCACGGCGTTACTCTCAGCTTTTTGATGAAGTAGTTCATACTTAAAATAGAGTTATTTATTTACTTCTATCCTAAATTTCTCCGAAAAAAGTTGATACTAAATATCTTAATAAGATTATTTCTTCCCTATTCCCTATTCCCTATTACCTATTACCTATTACCCATTCCCCATTCCCTATATAATATGCAAAAATCAGAAACCAACTACTTTTTTTACGCGCTGATTTTTTACAATCTATTAATTTTATATCTTTTACCTTATAATGTAGAACTTCCTCACGCTAGGATATTTTTACCTTTACTATCAATAATTTTAATAGTGCAACTTTTGGTTTACAAAACTCAAATATTAATTACAGATATTTTACTTGTATGCTCAATTTTGCTTATTACCTTTATTAATTTTTCTACATATCATCTATTCCGATACAGTTTACCAATTTGTTTAATGTTGATTGGTTTCAGTGGTTGTCCACAAATACGCATTAAAAGAAACTATTTACTTCGATTGTGTTGGTTAACAACTGTTGCTTTAATCTACCAAATGATATTTTTTAGAAGAGTAGAATTTGATGGTAGTTCTAGAATATCATTAAGTAATGGAGACCCGAACGTATCCGGTTTATTTATGTTATTGTTTTTCTTCCTTTGTTGGAAAGCTAAATTTAAACCAGGAATTATTTTATCCTTAGTCTCTACCGTATTGTTCTTGAGCAGAAATTATTTTCTGAGTTTATTTATTTATTTAATCATAATTATATGGGAACAAAAATTTATTAAAATCGCAAAAAAAATCAACTTTACTGTATTCTTTATTTTTTCAAATCTGATAGGATATTTAATTGGAGAATACTTTTTAAATTTCGTACAAATAGGATATATATACGATACAAGTACAAGCCGTTTGTTTTCTTTTAATGATGCATCTAATTTAGCCAGATTTGAAGCTAATCGATTTTTAGTAACATCTTATCAGAACGATTTAACTCTCGCTTTAAAAGGTTATGCAGATAGATATAATGAAGCATTCAAAGGGGTTGGTTCTTTAATTCATAATTCATTCTTAGAGGTAATTGCGTATATCGGTGTACCCTTGGGATTTCTTTACTTTTGTGCAATTTTAAAAGTTGTTGGTGGATATTATACTCCTAATAATTATAAATTTATTTTTCCCTATCTATTTTTCTGTTTATTCTTACATAGCGGACTTCAAGGGCTTGCTCCCCTACTTTTCGTCAGTATTTTAGCAATGTCAGTTGAAGAGAATAAAGTCAAAGTAATATCTCAATATTAATTAGGAGTTACCATGGAAAATCCGAGATTAGGACAAAATACTAGAGAACAGTCAATTTCTCTTTATCTCTTTCCTTTGCGTTCTCTGCGTCTCTGCGGTTTTTTTTTCGGTAATCTTTTAACAGTAACAGAAGTAATTATCCGGAGTAATTATAACAGGAAACCCAACAAAAAATGCAGCCAAAAATATCGATAATAACACCAAGTTTTAATTCCGAAAAAACCATTGAAAAAACGATTCTTAGCGTGATTAATCAACAAAAAACATCCATTTTAGAATATATTATAATTGATGGAGGTTCTACCGATAAAACTTGCGAAATCATCAACAAATACGCTGAGAATATAAATAGATTTATATCAGAACCAGATTTCGGTGCTTATGATGCAATGAATAAAGGAATTAAACTCGCTACCGGAGAAATTATCGGAATTATAAATTCTGATGATTGGTACCTTGAAAATGCTATCAAAACAGTAGAAACAGAATTTGCTCAACATCCAGATATCGATATATTATATTCACCAATTAAGAACTATTACCAAAACGAATATATTGCTACCTTTACTCCTGGTAAATTAGATAAACTATCGATTCGCTTTACCTTAAATCATCCATCTTGCTTTATTAAAAAATCGGCTTACATTGCAAATGGACTATATGACTTACAATACAAAATTGCAGCCGATTACGATATGATTTTACGTTTATTTATTAACAGATGTAAATTCCATTCTATCCAAACTCCCTTAGCTGCTTACTCCTTGAATGGAATGAGTTCATCACCCTTACCTTGGGATAGAGCCAAATTAATCAAAGAATGTTGGAAAATCAGTAATAAAGCATCTGATTATTTCCCACAAATTTCTCAACAACAACGCATAAAAGCTTATTTATCATGGATTATCAATGAAATATTTGCATTACCAGCAAGGTATTTTTTAAAACCACCTACTGCTCGTAAACTAAAATATTTTATTAAACAATTTACTAAACAATTTACAAAAACATCTGTATCTGAATATGGTAAATGGTAATCAGTGGACAGTTGACAGTTACCAATTACCCATTACCAATGACAGTTGACAGTTATTAAAATTTATCAAATGTCTAAAATATTGTTTATTTCTGCTCATGCTCCAACTAATTTATACCCTCAAGCTGGACAAAAGATAGCTTTAAATAATTTAGATCAATATCATTATCATAATACAACCGTTGATGTGGTTGTGATTGCTAATCAAGCCGAAATCGATGCTGCTACAGATTTAGTAGATAAATACAAAAATCACCTTTTTACTTATCCTCTGACAAAATCAGCTAAAACTATTAGCTGTTTAACTAATTTATCTATTCCTTTGAAATTTGCTACCCGTTATCAAACAAATGTCGCTGATAAAATCCAAGAGTTGCTTAAAAAAAATACTTACGATTTAATCCATTTTGAATATTCCCACGCTGCGGTTTATCTTGATTTGATTAAACCGTTGATTAACTCTAAATATACTCGAACGGTAATTAACATACACGATATTGTTACTCAATCTTTTTTAAGAAAGTCCGAAACTAATGCTATCTTAGGTATTGAAGTAGCCAGATTATTCCAATTTGAAAAAAAACTTTATTCTCATGTTAATCAATTATCGGTTTTATCCAAAAAAGACCGTAATATTCTCACTTCTTTATTTAGTATTCCCGAAACTAAAATAATTATTAAACCTCCCCAACTGAGTTCTTTTATCTCTAAAATAAAACGTAATCCAGATAAAGTTGAGAAAAAAAGCTTGTTATTTTGGGCTGCAATGAATCGATTTGAAAACGAACAAGCGGTAATCAATTTTATCGAAAAGTGTTTTACCAAGCTGCTAAAAATTGACCCAGAATACAAACTGTATGTTGTCGGTTCCAATCCCTCTGCAAAAATTATCAATTTACAAAATAATCATCACAATATTATAGTAACCGGATTTGTCGAAGACCCTACTCCCTTTTTTGAAAAAGTAGAAATTGGAATTGTACCCTTACTTCAAGGTGCAGGTATCAAACTCAAAACTTTAGAAATGCTTGCAGCCGGATTGCCAGTGATTTCGACTAATATAGGTGCTGAAGGAGTAGAATTATCCGAAAATATGTTTGTCAATGATCATCTCGAACAATGGGTAAATCTGATTATAGATTTAACCGATAAAAATCAGGTTAAAGCCCTACAGCCTTTTTCAGATAACGAAAAAAAATGAATCAGGATAAAAAAACGAGATTAATCAACTTTTGAGCAATATAGTTAATTTATCACCTAATCGCGATCGCCAAGGGCAAGGCTTCGCAAGAATCGCCATGACATTTTTTTATTTAAATTAATATAAACTTATTTAAATTAATTTACATTTATTTGTATTTATTTGTATTTAATAAAAAAACAATAAATGATAATCTAGACACATTTTAAGTTAAAATTAATAACTTGGTTTGATTTACCGGCAATACTTCTGCCTAAATATGGTTCGTTATACTATTGTTCAAAGTCCAGAAATCATCCTAACCGTTCCTGGCAAAGATTCCAACAAAGCTCGTGAAAAAGCAATGGATCAGCTGATGGAAATTATGGAAGCTGGTGATTTACCCACCCAACTCGAAGAAGGATTTGGTCCTCAGCAATTAATTGAAGTAAAAGAAGCGTCGATGGATACTGCTAGCGGGGAAGATACAATTATAGAAGCAGTTCAACTTTTGAGCAATCTCGCAACTCTCAAGTTGAAAGTTCAGGAAACACGTACTGAAGCTTTGGAAGTTCGTAAATTAGTTGATATCCTTTTTTCAGATCAATCCGTCAACGAGGAAGAAATTTCTCACCTCAAAGAAGGTTTTAAAGTTCTGAAAAATTTTGCTCAAGCTAATCTACGCTACAAAGAAGCCCGAGAAAAAGCAGAAGAAGCTCGTCAAGTACTAGATCAAGCTTTGAAATCTCCAGATAATTAGCTTGCTCCAATTTGGATGACAGCTTTTTGTCTTCCACTACCTCAATCCCTGATAACTTAACGGGTAATTACCGAAGTCGGGTTTTTACGATAAATATCCATAACAACCTTATAATCCCTATAAAAACCCGACTTCTTACCCCAAAGGGATTCAGTAATCGAGCATTACTACGTCTTTACAATTCTTAAGGTAATTTAATTTTATTTAGAGAAGACGAATTAACCGACTCAACTAAATCACCTTCCCCTACCCGTCCAACACTCATTCTATAATACTGTTGATAATTGCCTTGAGAAATAGCTGTTGATTCCTTAGACTTATTCGCTACCAACCCTAAAATCGGAGTACCGGATACTTGAATTTCTTCTAAAGCTTGAGCGAATGCAGTACGCTTTAATTTACCCAATCCAGCCACTAACATCACACCATTGGTATTCGCAGCTAACAAATTAGCATCAGCAAAACCAACTATGGGCGTAGTGTCGTAAATTACTAAATCAAAACTATTATGCAGTTCGTTCATCAAATCCTGCATTTTTACAGAAGCGAGCAATCTGGTAGAATCCGGTGGGATCGGACCTGCTGCCATCACATACAAATTATCTTCAAGTGGCGATCGCTCTATAATATTGTTCCATTCCAATTCAGAGGAAATCACATCTGTTAACCCCTGAATATTCATTAATCCCACCCGCTGATGTATGGTAGGACAGCGAAGATTTGCATCTACTAATAATACCCGTTGTCCCATTGCTGCTGCTGCTAAAGCTAACTGAATAGCAACAGTAGTTTTACCGTCTTCTGGTGTAGCCGAACTCACCACAAGTGAACGAATCGGTGTATCCGAACCCAAAAGCAGAATATTGGTGTAGAGAGAACGAAAAACTTCAAAAAATGCCGCACGAGTTGCTTGATGAACGCGACCAACTTGGGCATCTTGCTTTGCACTAGCAGCAAGTTCTTTACTGAAAGGAACTACTCCTAATAACGGTAATCTGGTAGTTTCTTTCAAGTCTTTAGAAGTATAGTAAACATTGCTCAACTTGTCTATAACCAAAGCAGCACCAACACCCAAGAGCAAACCCAAAGCTCCACCCAAAGCTAAGTTTCTCATAGCACTTTGGGAAATAGCTTCAGGTTGTTCAACTTTAGTCAGTTGAGGATCTAATAATCTCCAAGGTTGCTGTTTCTGAGACTTTTCAATTTCCAAAGCTTGCTGCTTGGTTAAAAACTGGTTTAATCCTTCTGTAGCAATCTGTAACTCCCGCTGGATATTTTCGTAATCACGAGTCACTGTTGCCAAATTTCTCAAATCTGCATTCAGCCGATTGATTTTATCAGATAAAGATAAATCGCGAGCTTGTAATGTTTGGATGCGATTTTGAAATTCATTTTGGACTTTCTGTTCCTCTGCATTCAGCATGGGAATCAAGTTAGTTGTCTTTTGCTGTAAAGCCTGTATTGTAGGATTATTATCTGTAAATACAGCAGACTGACTTTTAGTCTCAATCTGAATTTTCTGAATTTCGTCGAGAATTTTCTGATAACGAGGGTTTTCGCTGAGTATGGAATTACCAACCCGCTCTCCTGGCTGTTGCGCTAACTCCTTTTGTAACTCTTGATACTGAGCTAGCATTTGCTCGTACTGCACCCGATTCTCTAATTGCTGTTGGGTAAAACTGGCAATTTGAGCGGATACTTGTTGAGATTGTTGTGCGGGTTCAATTAAATTATTTACACTTCTAAGAGTTCGCAGTTTATTTTGTAACTCTGCAACTCGCTGTCTTAACCCACCGCTGGTGATTCTTCCTTGAACAAAGTTTATAGCCTGATCGATATCTTGCTGACGTTCCTGCAAGCTATAGTTTAGATAAGCATCAGCAATTTCCTTTAAGACATCGCTAACTAGCTGCTGATCTCCAGATACATATCCTACTGTTAAAATATTTTTCTGTTTCGAGCCAATAACCAAACCCTTAACGAATGATTCGTATTCCAGATTTGGATATTTGGTTTGAAGTTTTTCTACAACTGGATTTAATATTAACGGACTTTTTAAAACTTGAATCGTTGTCGCTACATCTTTTTCTGTCTCCGGAGGTGCTATTGCATCTCTAGAACCCAAAGTTTGAGGAAGGTTGGCGATCGCTTTGCCTTCTCCGGTGACTGGTTGAGTTAAAATATCAAACTGACCTTGATATATCGGAGGTTCTGATTCTGCTTTCAATACCGCAGCCGTTGTGACTACCCCCGTAACACCAACAATTAATAATGCTCTACGTCGTAAAGCTGCTCCTACTTGTCCTAAGTTCAATCCACCTTCTTCAACATCATTTAAAGGAGTACCTGCTTGAGAAAAGAGGTAAGGTTTTTTTTCTGACTTCAGCATAGTCATAGTAAATTTTAATTGCTTGTATTACTTACGTAATTTTTCGCTTTGATTCCCGAAACACACTATTTAGTTTAGTTTTCCGTTTAGTTTTGCGTTTGACATTTACAATACTGATGCACGATGTAAGTACCCGTGCAAAATTAATTTAACATTTTAGTTTGATAGGGAAGAGGGAAAAGGGAAGAGGGAAGAGCGATATAACTCAGTAGTAAATATACAATTAATTCTGCTTACCCACTTACTCCAGACTATCTCCAAGTTTTACTCAAACCTTGTTAAAAACCCATCTAACAGATACATTACCCTGCTTGAAGTATTGAAGATGCCAGCGTACCGCTCGCGATGCACTGTCTATACAGTAACATTACGTAGCTTATGTTTGTTGATTCATTTACATCTATAATAAATTATAATTAAATTTTGATTAGTTTTTGAAAATTTTTAGATTTAGTTTTGACTACAATAGGATAAATTTATTTCCGTAAATTCACAACTTCAAACCCTTTATTACTGATAAATACGGCAATTTTACCGAACTTTAGCTCACTGTATTATTACTCATATCACAGAAATTTTTCCGGACAAAATCTGGGGTCAATAAATTTACTTGCTTTTTTCACCACAACAGGTCAATTTGTCAAGTAAATAACTTTGACTCCAATCGTTCCTCCAATAGATGTTTAAACTATAATATTTATCTCCCAATTGCTCGTTGAACTAAGAACTGAGTAATTGATTAATGCTTGCTGTAGACGTAAATGACTCTACAGCGCGATCGCCTTAATAATTAGTATTTATTGTTGCTCTAAATGTTTTCTCTTACCACGTGTTGCTTTACATATATTATAAAGATTGTTTAAAGAATATATGTAGAAAATATATAGCAATCCTAAATCATATATGAGAATTTAGATCCCCGACTTCTTCAAGAAGTCGGGGATCTGAACACCGTAAATTCTACTAATTTCGATATTTAGTAAGTTGTTACGCATTTAATTTATATTTTTCTAGCGGGCAGGATGCCCGCACTACAAGACTTGAATAAAATTTGAATATACAAATTAAACGCTTTTTAGCTTATCAGCTTAGGGTATCCACAAGCAATCAAGCCGTCATAATGTTAACGAATTAAAACTCACAAACAAAAACCTTTCTAATAATACAAAGGTTATTACTTGCAAAGTATTTTGAACTTAATTAACTGGGGCGCTAGGATTCGAACCTAGGGATGGCGAGACCAAAACCCGCTGCCTTACCGCTTGGCGACGCCCCATCAGCTTTACTTTAGTGAGTATAACAATAGGGTCAGGCAGTGTCAAGTAGTTGTCAATGAAATTTTTAGAATACATACCGTACACTGCATTTTGGAGGTTTTCTGTATGAAAAATTTTGTTGCCAGTAACGTGGAGCGTGTCACGGGCGATCGCGAAACGGTAGGAACACAAAAAAATAAAGGCTTTATTTATTGAACGCGAATTAATCTTGTTATTATATTGGGGTTGCTTTTACCTATCCCCAGGTGAAAGGAAATCGACAAACACAGTTTCTTAAAAAAACTGCAAATTATTTTTTTTGATTATCTTATGTCTTTTAGCAGGTCAAACATTAATCTTAGTGTATTTTTTTTATCTTTAACGAACCTAATTTTAAAAAAATTAAAGCAAGAAAAAAACAAAATTCATGATTTTACTGAGTGTGTTCGTGGAAGTGACTATGTATTTGAAGTTGCAGAAGACCCAACAAAAGGTTATATCACCGCACAAAGTAAAGATGTGAAATGTGGCGATTATATCATTTTACGAATCGGTTCTGTAGATTGTCGATATCAAGTAGAGCAAATTGATTATTATGCAAACCCGTCGGATATGTGGATGGGTTTAATTAAAAAAGTAATGGATGATTGACTGATTATATTCTATATTTAAATCAATCGAATAACACAAAGAGTATTTGTATACTAGTAGTCCAAGACATAAGTTATGAATGGTTAATTTTTCGCAAAATTGTCTAGAGACGTTATGTATAACGTCTCTACAGCACGTCGGTAGACGAACAAACCCCGCTTTCATTAATTTTGCTGGGTAATACTTCAGTCCTCTTCAAGTAGACCGCTGTTCAGTTCAACCCAACAGCTTTAATTTACACCAGCTTCACACATATGTAAATTTCATAAATTATTTCAACTTAGTTCATAATACTTACGTATATCTTCTAGTATGAGATTTAGTTATCTATCGATTTAGCTATACAGGGCTGCTCAAAGTAAACATCTACCGCTACATTAATAATTGCGATTTAGTAAAACTGATAGAAGATGATGTTGTTAAAAATCATCCTGTAATATCGTATACTTAAAATCTCGTCATTATCAGCTAATTTAAATACTTGTAATAAATAACTGATTTCAATATTATTCATATTCCGGTGTTGCAGAATCTGGGTATGAATTTAGATTTTGCTCAAACCCGACTTGTGATGATTGATGATATTTCTCTATCAATAAAAACTATTTAAATTATGCAAGCAGGCAAAAAAATCAAAGAAAAATTACAAAGTACGCAGCGTCTATTGCCTGCTTTGCGATTAGTATGGCAAAGTAGCCCTCGTTGGACAATCGCTCGTGTAATCATCCTTGTTGTTCAAGGTGTACTGCCAGTAATTTCAATTTATCTCGCCAAACTAATTATAGACACAGTAGCTGCCAGCTTGATTACTGCCGATAAAACAGCAGCTTTTAATAATGTGATATTTTTTGTTGTCTTAGCAGCAGCAGTCACATTATTAACTAACCTTGCCAACTCCCTAGCACAATTAGTTACTAGCGCTCATTCCCAGCGAGTAACCGACTATATGCAGGGAATAATCCAAGCCAAATCAATTGCAGCCGATTTAGAGTACTACGAAAATCCCGTATACTACGATGTATTGCAAAGAGCGCAACAAGAAGCACCTTACCGACCTCCTCAAATCCTCAACCGTTTAGCAGATGCTGGTCAAAATGCGATTTCTTTGATTGGGATGATTACTTTACTACTTTCCCTACACTGGGGAATTCCGGGTGTTTTGTTTATTGTTTCACTTCCGGCTATGTTAGTGCGGGTGAAATATTCTCGGATTATGTATCGTTGGCAGCGGAAAGTCACACCAATGGAACGTCAGGCTGGTTACATCGGCTATATGTTGACTACAGACCAATTTGCTAAAGAAATTCGTCTATTCAACTTGGGTGATTACTTTAGTCAGTCGTATCTTCGCATCCGCCGACAGATATACAAAGAAAGTCTATCTATATTAACCGGACGCTCATTAGCTAACTTTACTGTAGAGGCGATCGCCGGTATTTTAATTTTTGTGATTTATTCCTATATCATCTACCAAACTATTAATGGTGTGCTGCGTTTAGGAGATTTAGTTCTGTACTATCAAGCCTTGCAACGGGGACAAGGCAACATCAAAGGCTTGTTAAACAGTTTATCTGCGCTTTATGAAGATAACTTGTTTTTAGCGAATCTTTACGAATTCCTGGACATTAAACCCAAATTAATTGACCCACCCAACCCTACACCAATTCCGCATCCGATGAAAACAGGGATTGAGTTTGAAAATGTCGGTTTTCAATACTCTACCACTACCCGTAAAGCGCTGAGAAATATTAATCTGACCATTAAACCAGGGGAAGTAGTAGCCTTAGTCGGGGAAAATGGTTCTGGTAAAACTACTTTAATTAAACTTTTATGTAGACTGTATGACCCCACATCTGGCAGAATCACCATTGATGGTATCGATCTAAGTCAATTTAAAACAGAAGAATTACGCCGTCAAATCAGCGTGATTTTTCAAGATTATGCCAAATATCATTTTACTGCCCAAGAAAATATCTGGTTAGGAAACATCGACTTACCACCCCACAGCGACAGCATCATTGAAGCAGCCCGTCGTTCTGGTGCTGATGATGTAATCACGAAATTACCCAAAGGTTACGATACCATCTTGGGTAAACTATTTGACAAAGGCGAAGAACTAAGTATCGGTCAGTGGCAGAAAGTTGCTTTAGCGCGGGCATTTTTGCGAAACTCTCAACTAATTGTGTTGGATGAACCCACCAGTGCAATGGACCCCAAAGCAGAGTATGAGGTATTTGAAAAGTTTCGTCAATTAATTAAAAATCAATCGGCTATTTTGATTAGTCATCGTTTATCTACCGTGAAAATGGCTGACCGGATATACGTAATGGATAATGGAACAATTGTCGAAAGTGGTACCCATGATGAATTGATGGAATTAAAAGGTACTTATGCTCATTTATTTGAGATTCAAGCCAGCCAGTATATGTAAAGTTTCTCAGAAGACGCAATACTATGAGCATCTCTACATTCTTTTTCGGAGATGTTTAATGAGATGAACCAATAGTATTCGACCACGTTAATTATGATGGATAGTTCATTGGTAGTGGGAGCGTCTCGCTCCCTGCTAGCGGTTCTCTCTGTTAACGGTTCTCTCTGTTAACCACTAGCGAGCAAGATGCTCGCACTACTTACCTTTACCCGCCAAAATGAACGTCGCCGAATATAGCAAATTTCAGCGGTTCTCTCTGCTAGCGGTTCTCTCTGCTAGCGGTTAAGAGAACCGCTAGCGAGCAAGATGCTCGCACTACTTACCTTTACCCGCCAAAATGAACGTCGTCGAATATAGCAAATTTCAGCGGTTCTCCCTGCTAGCCGCTAGCGAGCAAGATGCTCGCACTACTTACCTTTACCCGCCAAAATAAACGTCGTCGAATATAGCAAATTTCAGCGGTTCTCTCTGTTAACCTTTCTCCCTGCTAGCCGCTAGCGAGCTAGAAGCTCGCACTACTTACCTTTACCCGCCAAAATGAACGTCGCCGAATATAGCAAATTTCAGCGGTTCTCTCTGTTAACCGCTAGCGAGCTAGAAGCTCGCACTACTTACCTTTACCCGCCAAAATGAACGTCGCCGAATATAGCAAATTTCAGCGGTTCTCTCTGTTAACCGCTAGCGAGCAAGATGCTCGCACTACTTACCTTTACCCGCCGTAGATGCCTTGGGTTTGTAAGAAGTCGGGTTTTTATAAATTGATTTTATAAAGACGCAACAACGTAATTTTAAAGAATACATAAAGTGTAAAATGGAACATCGTATTATCACTATACTAGGGATTATATTTAATACAGCAGAGCAAACAGCAGTAACCAATTAGCTTTTTTCAGTGAAAGACAATGAGTTATCCACAACCCGACCAACACGAAATCTTAGAATCATCATTAGTAGTAGTAGCTGAAGACCAAATTTCTTCAGACCTTGGCGGTGAAGCAGTTATTTTGAATATGAAGAGCGGAATTTACCACGGTTTGAATGAAGTGGGTGCGCGGGTTTGGAATTTGCTCGAACAACCAAAAACTGTAAAAGAAATCAAACAGGTACTTTTGGAAGAGTATGAAGTTGAAGCAGAAGCTTGTACAAACGACCTGTTCTCACTACTGGATAATTTAAAAGCCGCAGGGTTGATTAAAGTAATAAATGAAACTGCTGCGTAAGTTTTGGAATCTGAGAAAGGTTGATTTTTACTTTGTATTTGTGACATTTTTGTTACTAGGAGCAATTAGGTTAGGGTTGTGGTTACTAGAGTTTCGCGTCTTATTAAAAATAGTAAATAGACTGAACACGAAAAAATTGCCACTCCCTAATGCCACTCTGGGTAAAATTATTTGGGGTGTGAATGTTGCAACCCGCTGTATGCCAGGTGGTGCAAAATGTCTGGCAAGGGCTTTAACTACACAAATTTTGATGAATCATAGTAGTTTTTCTCCCGAATTGTGCATCGGGGTTGCGAAAGGACAGTCAGGAGAATTAGAAGCCCACGCTTGGATTGAATATCAGGGATACGTTGTCATCGGTTATCTACCGGATCTACCACGCTACATTCAACTACCATCCCTTGAAGGAATTAAATTATGAGCGGCATCGTAGGTATTTATTACCTTGACGGTCGTCCTGTAGACCGCGAAAACTTAACAAAAATGGTTGATATATTGGCGCATCGTGGTCCCGATGGTGCAGATACCTGGGTTGATGGATGCGTTGGTTTGGGACACCGGATGTTATGGACTACTCCTGAGTCTCTTATAGAAAAGCTGCCTTATTGTAATCAAAGGGGTGACTTGGTAATTACAGCAGATGCTCGCATAGATAATCGTGAGGAATTGATAGCTGCTTTACAGATAAATAATCGTCCTGCTGATAAGATTGCAGATAGCGAGCTGATATTGGCAGCTTACGAGAAATGGGGCGAAGATTGTCCAAAGCATTTACTAGGTGACTTTGCGTTTGCGATTTGGGATGAGCGTAGGCAGGTATTATTTTGCGCTAGAGACCATATGGGTGTGAAGCCTTTCTACTATTACTCTTCTAATGATACTTTCGTTTTTGGTAGCGAGATTAAAGCTATATTTTGCTTACCTAATATTCCCCGTAAAGTGAACGAAACACGGGTAGCAGAATATCTATTAGTAATATTCGAGGATAAAGCAACAACGTTTTATCAAAATATCTTGCGGTTACCTCCTGGTCATTGCATGACTATAAGTAAAGAAGATATAAAGATAAGCTGTTACTGGGAGCTAAATCCTCACAAAGAACTGAAATTAGATTCGGACGAAGAGTACGCACAAGCTTTTCGCGAAATCTTTACCGAAGCAGTGCGGTGCCGTCTGCGTAGCGCATTTCCTGTAGGTTCTACTCTCAGTGGTGGACTTGATTCGTCTTCTATTACCTGTGTTGCGAGAAATTTGTTAGATAGCGATAAACCTCTGCATACTTTTTCAATTATTTTTGAAGAGATTTCAGAATGCGACGAGCGTCCTTTTATTAACGAAGTTTTAGCTCAAGGAAACTTTATACCTCATTATGTCTGTGGTGATAAAATTAGCCCTTTAGGCAACGTACATCAAATGTACAAGCATCACGACGAACCTTTTCACTTTCCGAATGCTTGTTTCTTCTGGGGTATTTCACCTGAAGTAAAAAATCAAGGTGTTAGAGTTCTTTTGGACGGTTTTGACGGTGATACCACTGTATCTCATGGTATAGGCTACCTGAATGAACTAGCAAACACAGGGGAGTGGTTAGAGTTGATTAGAGAGGTAATAGGACAAGCTAAATATAGCGAACAATCATTTTGGAATTTGCTATCACCTTACCTCTGGAATCATGCTGTAAAGCCTTCACATCGTAGCTTTATCGAGCGTGTTCGGCGCAAAGTAGCCAAACTGAAACAACCAAACACTAATAATCAGACACTTCTTAAACGTGAATTTGTTGAGCGTATAGCCCTAAGAGAACATCTTCAAGCTATTTATCAGATGAAACCTCTACTGGAAACCCAAAGGGATAACCACCATCGAATTATAACTTGGGGTGTGGTGCCATTCATTTTAGAAATAATTGACAGGACTGCGGCAGCATTTTCGATTGAAATTAATCATCCTTTCTTTGACAAACGTTTAATAGAATTCTGTCTGGCACTTCCTCCTCAACAAAAAATTCATCGAGGATTAACTCGAATAGTGTTGCGTCGTGCAATGGATAATATTTTGCCGCAGAAAGTGCAGTGGCGTACCGACAAAAATAACTTTGAGCCAAGCGTGATCAATGGACTACTGACCTTGGATAAGGAGCTTGTAGAGCAAGTTATTTGTCATAACTCAGAGCATATTGAGGACTATGTAAATATCGCTCCAATGCGTCTGATTTATCAACAATTAATCTCCAACAGAACCAGCCAAGAGTTATTTCCGGTTTGGTTGGCAACGACTCTATCTTATTGGCATTCTCAATCAAAGTTACCATGAAAAACTTCCTAAGTAAGGAAATTTTTCGAGAAACACACAATCTAAAACTACAAAAAAAATAATGGAAACCCCGACAATGCCAAGCAAACTCAAGTTGAATGGTTTCGGTATTTGTTTAGCAAGAACTCGGTCTTATTGGTGGTCTGATTTAAGACCACCACCAAAAACTTATCTAAGTCAGGAAGTTTTTGGAAAACACACAAGATAATTTAAGGAACAAAACAAATGGAAACCAAAAAAGTTTACACTACCCCTGAATTAAACGGTTACGGTGAATTCGCACAACTTACCCAACAAAGTGGTACTGGTACTTTTGACTTTATCGGAAGTATTAATTCTGACGGTACTACTACAGGTACAGTTACCAGTGGTGCTGACCCAAGAACTTCTGACATTACGATTAGTGGTGTACGGTTCGGTCCTCTTAGCTAGTCAATTACAGTAATTGTACCAAGTGAACTGCTTTAACTGCGTCTAGTAATTAGTCTCGCGAGCAACTAATCTACTCGAGCCTGGTGAACAGCATTTCTTTTACCTAGATAGTTCTTCAACTATTGCGGGTAAGAATGCTCACCAGGCTTTTACAACCGACGATGTTTGAGCATTTGCAAAAATAATACAGCCAGTATTTATTTTGAGCAAGTATTCCTAGATTCAAAAAATAAAAGACTATACTAACAAACTTAAACTATGTTTTCTTATTTTGCTTATGGTTTAGGCATCCAATCTGAGTTACCTATACCAGAGTTTGTTCCTGCCCTTAGAGGAGAGGACGTAACTATTTATCTAAATAAAGATACTACATTAAATGATTATCTACCCCAAGATACTATTTCTCAAATATGGGCGCTGAAGCTGAACAAACAACAAGCTCTTTTTTACGTTAAAGATACGGCGCTTTTTATTATTGAGGGTGGAGAAAAAATTGTAGTTGTTCCAACCGCAGACGCATCCGAGCAACTAATTCGCCTTTATCTAGTTGGAACTGTAATGGCAATATTGCTTTATCAGCGTGGGCTATTAGTATTACACGCTAGTGCAGTAAATATTGACGGTGGTGTTGTTGCCTTTTTAGGAGAATCAGGTCAAGGGAAGTCTTCAACCGCCGCAGCTTTTTACACTCGCGGACATGAAATTATCACTGATGATGTTGCTCCTGTAACTTTAGGTGAACAGCCTGCTGCTATTAGTCCTGGGTTTCCTCAAATTAAACTTGCTCAACAAACTGCTACTGCTTTAGGTTACAATTTTGATTCTTTAGTAGAGTTACATTCATCTCTTGACAAACGGGGTTATCGCTTCACAGAAAAATTTCCCAAAACAGCATTGCCTATTCGGAGTATCTATACCCTTGCTTTTGGTGAAGAATTTAGCATTACCCCGCTCAAACCACAAGAAGCAGTCATCGAACTAATACGCCACTCTCGTCCTACAACATTGTATCATAATGGTGGTGCCTGTCACTTTTTACAATGTGCGGCTTTAGCTAAAGAGTGTACTATTCATCGTCTGGTACGACCTCGCAACCTGTCATTGTTGCCGGAGTTAGTCAAATTAGTTGAGGAACACGTTGCGTCTGATTTAGCTGCAACTATAGTTCAAGTGAGAAATTTCTGAATAGATTAGCGGTTAAAACCGCTACTACACAAACAAAGTCCACCTGCGTGAACTCTATCAAATAACCCGCGTAGGCGGGTTTTGTCTGTGTAGCTGTGACTTCTAGTCGCCATTTTAAATTAATAAAATTAAACTCTAAATAAAATACTAAAAACTCCTCAAACTAACAATTACATTAATGAAAACTTTATCCAAACTAGATACCAAAAACCAGATAATCAATACTCACCCAGAAATAGAATTACTTTTATCTTGCCTCAACCCCGATATCAATGATGCCATAACAGAACGCATCAAAACCTTAGTTAAACAAAATATAGATTGGCAATACTTAACCCAAACAGCAAATAGACATGGGGTGTTATCCCTAATGTATTCTCGTCTCAATAATATTTGTCCACAAGCTCTACCAGAATCAGTTCTAAATCAATGGCGCATCAATTTTCAAGCTGTTGCACAACGCAACTTATTTTTAACAGGAGAGTTAGTTAATCTTCTGAAGTTATTAAAACAACAAAACATTGTAGCGCTACCTTATAAAGGACCAGTTTTAGCTACTTTAATTTACAAAAATGTGGCTCTGCGACGGTTTGGAGATTTAGATATTATTGTGCAGCAAAAAGATATCTTTGCAGTACGGGAACTATTGATAGCTCACGGATATCGACCAAACATTGAAATGACAGATGCACAATTGACTACATATCTAAATTCTAAAACCGAGCATACTTATGATTTTATTCATAACCATAAAAATATTTTTCTAGAAATTCACTGGCGAATTGCACCGAAGTATATTACTCCTATCACTGCAAACCATTTGTGGCAAGATTTACAACCTTTTTCTTTAGCTGGTACAACTATTAATAACCTACCTTTAGAAGACTGGCTACCAATCCTTTGTGTACATGGTTCCAGACACGTATGGGAACGCTTATCATGGCTGTGCGATATTGCAACACTGATTCATAAAAACCCAGATATAAATTGGGAAAAAGTAGTTCAACAAGCTGATATTTGGGGTTGTCAGCGAATGCTATTCTTGGGATTATTCATGTCTCATGACTTATTTGGAGTTGATTTACCACCGGAAATTTGGCAGCAAATCAAAAAGGTTGAACCGATAGTCAAAGGTATTGCTCCCCAAGTATATCAACAGCTTTTTGCTACTGTTAGAACTTCTGATAAATTTATGGGAAGAACTCTATATCATATTCAGGTAAGAGAACGTTTAAATCATAAAATTTTGTATATTCAATCTTTTATTTACTGGTTGGTAAAAGGGAAGAAGGAGTTGGTTGAGAAGTAGAAACACCGGGTTATTAGAATATGAACTATATTTATTTACATTTTGTATTAAACACGAAACCCATGTAGAGACGTAGCAGTGCTACGTCTCAAACCATCTGAAATCATCATTTCATCCGCATCATTTAACAATGTTTTTCAAACCCGCGAAGGCGGGTTTAGTTTGTATAGCCCCAGACTTCTAGTCTGAGGGCGATTTTTTCTAAAATAATATCCCAAGCCATGTAAAAGTTAGGAAACAGGGAATATTAAATTGTACCGCAAATTTTAAATTAGGATTGCTATAATTTTTAGGACTTACGCAACTGGCATATTTTCTTGTAGGGTGCTGTAACTTAGAAATTCTGAACGTAGTAATAAGTCTACTGTGTGTCACCCACCAACCACCGATTGTGACACTTGCGGCTATTCCTGAATTTTAATAATAATGAGTAAATAAGCAATTGGTAGTGTAGAGAAATGATACAATTAATTGCTCAGTAAGCGTAGTCTGCATTAATAATTAGAGAAAAATAATGTGTGTAAAATTCTAAAAGTAATGAATAAAATGTACTTGTTATATTTGTTGTTATTTAAACTAGTTATCTACCTCTAAAACTGATTGCATACTAAGTAAACGCTCATGTTTAGCAATTCGCCGCTCGTGCCATTGTAAACCAATCATAATAGCTATCACCATCGTTTGAGCCGGTTCTTCCATTTGAGTGATAATCCAACCATAGACAAACAGCGTCATCAAATTAAATCGAGAAAAGTCATCCTTAGCAATACGAGTCCATACAATATAAGCCAGGTATAAATAAACTCCCAAACCTAAAAATCCTAAATCTCCCCAAATACCAGCCCAGCTAAACATGGGAATAAACAAAGAAGATTCCTGAACAAGCCAATCATTTTGGAGTCCATTCCAAGTTTCGATGCTGGCTGGATGAATTGTAGCTCCTAAAGCAACCAGCATACTTTGATAATCTCGCATTACCCAGCCCCCTAATCGTCCAATAGTATGTCCTGGTCCAATACCTAAAAACCAGTTTAAAGGAGACTGGAAATGGGAGATAACAATGCGAATTCCTGCCAATTTACTATTAACAGCCTGACCATTAGGACCGTAAAGATGAGTTCTTCCCGCCCAGTATTTAATAGCATCTAAACCTGGTATATCTAAGTTTTGTACCGCCCAAATAAACACCACTAAAACGAGAATAAAGCTGATGGCGTATGTAAGGGTCTTACTCAAATTATTAAATTTAGTGAACAATAAAAGTAACCAGGCTACAAAAAAAGTCAGAAGAATCTGCTTTGAGTCAGAAATCAGCACTTGATAAAACGCTGCGAATATCCAAAATATTCGCTGCCACATAGGGGCTGTTTTGGCATTGAAAAAATAATATAAAGCAACGGCTAATGATATTGAACAAGATACATAATTACCTGCACCTGATATATAAAAAACACCTTGAACAGCATCTTCCTTTGTATAGCCATGAGCAGAAAGTCTACCAGTATCTAAAAGAGGCTTTTGAATAAAAGAAACGAATAAATTAATTACACATGAAATGAGCAGCCAAGCTCTGATTTTTTGATAATTTTCTTTTGATAGAGGGATACAAATTATTGCCAGTAGTATCATGAACGGTTCGACAAGTATCATGTAATTCAAAAATACATTAATCTCACCTGCCTTATTTAACAAAGCACTGGCTATCATAACTCCAAGCATAAGTACACAGGCAGTAATTAACTCCCATGAAATTGCAATTTGTGTTCTATCTTTAGTGCGTGTCTTACTTATCGCAACAAAAAGAGCAAATGGAACTATCAAAAAATGTAAAAAATTTATAGCTGAAGGGACCCCAGCAGCTGCAATTATTCGAGGAAAAAAAGTAGTGACAAATGTAATTAATATTAATGTTACAGTTGTCAAATGTAGTGTTTTTCTGTCTTTAAGTATCTCTTGCTTTACGGAAGATATTGAGTACATATTCTTGCTATCAAAGTCATTTTGGCAATTAGGCAATTATTTATCTTGTTCTAATTGTTCTAAAAAATAGGAGAAGATTATAGTATTGTTTTTTGACTTATTTTAACACAGAATATAACTTGAGATATTGATGTGCTACTTTTTCTTTTGAAAAACGCACATCCACAGAAATATTCTCAAAATTAGGAGGACAATTATAAGTTAGGCAATCATTAATAGCTTGTGCCAAATTTTCTATAGAGTTACCTTGTAAATCAAAATAAGTACAGTTAGAATTACCAATTTCTCTAAATATAGGAATATCAGAACATACTACTTTAGAACCCAGATAAAGTGCTTCAGCCAGTGGTAAACAAAAGCCTTCAGTGGAAGAAGGAACTACCAAAAGCTCACAGTTTTGATACAGCCAGCACAGTTCTTCATCATCTATTGATGACAGCATCTGTACCTGTTCTTCTAAAGAAAGTGTGCGGATTAAATTACCAAGGTTTTCCGTTTCAGGTCCAGTACTACCAACTAAAATCAGTTTAGTTGATTTTTTGAGTTGATTATTTTTTAATAAGAGAGAATAAGCTTGGATTATAATATCTAGATTTTTATTTTTACGATGTTGAGCTACAGCAAGTAAAAAAGAAGAATCAAGATTAGTATTTATATCTTGAGGAACTTTAGCTTCTAATTTGCTGAAGTCTACATAGTTATAAACTACACTGGTTTTTTTCCGCTGATCAACATAGGAAAAATATTTTTTTAGAGATTTTAATGTTTCTTGAGAAACGCAGGAAAGTCCATCACTATTTTGAATACATTGCTTCAAAAATAATTGATTAAACAAAACATTTGGATAACCAAAGTTTTGGGCAAATTCATAAGGATATAAATCATGAATTGTAGCAACAACTGGACAAGGAAAAAGTGCGCGAATGAATGGTAAAGGAAAAGAAAGATGGACAATATCTGATTTGAGTTGTTTGGCAAGCTTTGGTAGTCCAGTTATATACCAAATATTTCGAGAGATTGAGCTATTTTTGATATCGATGGTAACTAATTCAATTTTTTTTGAAGAGATATTAAAAGATGTTTTAAAATAATCTTTTTGCCATGTTCCTATTATCAAAGTTACTTTATCAACTTGAGCGTTATCTGCAAGACATTGTGCAAGATTGACCGCGTGTCTACAAACTCCGGTAGGTTTGGTTGGTCTGTGTAAAGCAGCAATTAGAATATGCATATTAAGTTACCATTCTATCAATAATTAGAATTTAAATTAATTGTCAATATGAAGTTTCATAATCATTTATGACTTGTTAATGCTATTATTTGAATCATCTCAGCGTTTAAATTGTCACGATGAAGATGCAACCTGAACATTAAATGTCATGGAAGTTGGTTTTTATTCATTACATTTTTACTGCAAAATCGGTAGAATTAGATTTTGCAGTAGATGCCACATCTTGATACACTTGAGCTAAGCGATTGCCTTGGGCTTGCAAGCTATAACCTTCTTTGACTATCTTCTGCCCTGCTTGTCCCATCCGTAACCTTAATTCAGAATCAGCAGCAAGAGTAATCATTGCTTTAGACATCTCATCAACAACTTGCTGCGGATTAATTGCGGGAATTTTAAAGCCTGTTTCATCAGTTACCTGAACGGCAGGTCCGCCCAAGTCAAGACAAATTACTGGACGACCTGTTGCCATGGCTTCGATACACACCCATCCCCCAGAATCATGTAAGCTGGGATGAACTAGTACGTGGCACTGTCCTAGTTTTTCTAAAGTCTGTTCGCGAGGTAGTCTACCCCAGAATTTGACTTTTTCAGCAATTCCCAATTCTCCTACAAGTGCATGTAGTCCCTGCCATTCCGCCCCGTCACCTACAATCCAAAACTCTGTATCGGGCAAGTTGGCTTTTGCAAAGGCACGTATACCCAAGTGAAAACCTTTCCAGTGCAACAATCTACCCATGCTGATAAATCGCACGGGAGAATCTTCAGGCATTTTATATTCTGCAAGATGGGCAATTTCTTCTTCTGGTAAACCAGATTCGGGTGTTATGTGTACTTTATCGGCACCCAATTTATAAAGTTGTTTTGCTGTATCCTTAGTTGTAGCCCTGACTACGGCACTTCTTTTAGCAGTAATACTTACAAACGGGTCGATTTCCCCCAAAGAACGAGCAAGATTCCGCGCAGTTTCATAAGCTTTGGCACGCAAGCTAAAATCTTTCCAAAACGCTTTTGGTGCAGTTTCCCCCCCACCAACAGGTCCCCAAATAAACGGAACGTCTAATAGTGACAAAAAGCTAGGACTGGAATATTTGACAAATGTCACATGATGAATGGCATCAAACCCTATTTCGCGGTGCAGACGACGGGCAACAAAGTATGCTTGCATCTGCCAAAGATAGTAGTGGATTTGCATCGCACCATTCGATCCCCATTGCCATAAATCCCCCAAAATCGGTATATTAAAATATACAAAGTGCAAATTTGGGACTGGATTTTGGGCTAACTCGGTTTCAATGACTTCTCCACTTTCTTCAAAACGAGTTAATACCCAGACTTCGTGGTGATTGGCGGCTTCTCTAGCAACATTCCAACCCACACCACGCTCGGAACCCTTACCTGGTTCGCATGAATATGCAGAAATAAGAATTTTCATATTTATGGTACCTTTTAATAATTTAGATAATCTAGAAAATTAATTAATTTTTACTTGTGATTATTTTTGGAATACTAATTTTTCATAAATTTGGGCAATTTGTTCTGCGGTTTTTTCCCAAGTAAATAATTTAGCTCGTGTCTGTCCTTTTTTGACTAATTCTTGATAGTATTCAGGATTATCATGAAGATGAAATACTGCATCTGCTATTGCTTGAGTGTCCGTGGGTTCAATCAAAATTCCCGCATCTCCTACCACTTCTGGCATTGCTGAAACATTCGAGGTAATCACTGGAATACCGCAAGCCATTGCTTCTAAAAGTGTGATTCCAAATCCTTCATGTAAAGAAGGCGCTACCAATATATCGGCAGCATTATAAATTTCTCGCAAACCTTCTTTATCTGGCTTGCCTAAATAACTGATATAACTTTCTAATCCTTGAGCTTGAATATAAACTTTTTGTTCCTCTGTAAAATCTGTACCTACTTTCCAAAAATGAAAAGATAATTTATTCTCCTTGAGAATATTTATTGCCTTTAAAATGTTAGTAATATTTTTTCTAGGATGATTGGAACCTACATTTAGTAGACATAAAGTTTTTGATGTAATACCTTGTTGTTGTCGGAATGATTTGGCTTGTTCCTTCGGTAATACTTGAAAAATCTTATCAACAGCATTAGGAATCACAGAAATATATTCTGATTGAATATTTAATATTTTGGTAGTGTCTTTAGCTGTCATAGAAGAAACAGCAACAATACTATCTGCTTTTCTCATACCTTTGATAGCATACAACCACATAGCACGGCTGATAAAAGGTAATTCTACCGAATTTTTTAGATTATCTTTATAATAAAAATTAATCAAGTCGTGACAAGTGACGATAACATTTTTATTTTGATTCTTTAACCAATAAGTAATATGTGCTTCGCTTGGGTCTATAATATGGAAAATATCGGCTGTTTGCTGCGTTACTTGTTGCGGAAAACGCCAAAAACGTTCGTAGTATTTTTTAATTCTCAGAGATAAAGAACTACTTTTTCTATCAATTGGTTGTGGTTTTAGATCCACTATCTCCCAGTTTGGGCGTACCGCTCGAAGTCCTGAAATTATGCCATTAGTATAGACATCCATACTAAATTCAGGTATTAACCGCACAATTACTATACGCATTGTTACCTCCCACTAGTAGCGATTAATAATTTATGTATTCAAAAATATAATTCATATATTCGTTAAGTACTAATTCATCTTCAAACTCCTTTTCCATTAACTTTCGGCTATTACTTTTCATCTCTTCTATAAGAGATTTATTATTAATTAATTCATTTAATTTATTAAGTAAATCTTCTTGCGAACTACAGATATAACCATTTATATTATTTCTTACTATTTCAGGTGCACCTAAAGCATTTTTTGTTGTGAGTATAGCAAGTCCAGCACAGGCGGCTTCTCCTATCACAGATGGATAGGCATCACATTTAGTTGGAAGTACAAAAATATCATGGCTTTTAAAAAGTTCTATATGTCTAGTTTGTCCATAATGTACATTATTTACAAAATAAATTTTAGGATGTATTTCCATTGAATTCTTTGTTAACATTGTCATCTGTAAACCAGGTTTATAGTTTTCAACAAACCAGTTAAGTAAAATATCACCTCCTTTACGATGAAAATCTCCACCAACGAAAAGAATCCGTATCTCATCATCTTCTTGCTTAGGGCTAGGAACGAACATATTTAAATCAGACGCAAACGGCAATTTAACTTTTTTCAATTTATTTTCTGGTACATCATAGTCTTTTTTTATTTGTTCAATTACTGCATCGGTAACTCCAAAAACATATTTTTGTGAATTAAGAACCCTCTTATGGATAAAGGTTAACCAGGTAGGAGAACCTGAATGTCCCCATATAGGCGCAAAAAGCTTTCTAGTCCAATCGGTAACTATGTAAGTGCTTTCATGATGAATGGCTGGGTAAGCAAAAACAGCTGGACTTATTCCATTAAATAAAACTTTTCTTCCTTCACTGTTCGCTTGATGAACTGCTTTCTGTAATTTTCTTGAATCAATAATTCTTTTCCAAAATTTTCTTGCATAATCTAATGTAAATATTGATTTAGGATGGATATGATTTTGATTTGCCGCAAAACGATATACTTTTAAGTCTATATTTGGACAACTATCAAACATTTTGATAAAACGTTGTTCAAAAGTAGTACTTCCTAAATCTATAGGAAATGTCACTAATAAGAGCTTTTTTTTCATGTTTGAAGCCTTGTTATTTTCTTTATTATTATTATGATTATATATTAATATAATAATTAACAAATTGTTGTAACTTGTGCATAAAATCAGGCATTATCTTTAATATTGGTATACATATTGATAATCTCTAATCCTTCAAATATTCGCAAATCTAAATTTCAGTCAGTTCTCTATATAAGCTTTTCCTCTCCTATTGTATAAATCTCACCTTGTGGTTCAATTAACTTTTGCCACAATTTAATTAATCGTTCGGCAATCTTTTCGTGGGTGTAATACTGATAAACTCTATTCATGCCATAATGTCCAGCTTCTTTGCGCCACTCTGGTTCGCAAATCATTTTTTTTAAAATTGCAGCTAGTTCCCCAGCATTTTCTTCGGTAAATACTAAGTCAGGTCTTCCAATTACGTTGGGAATTTCACCAGAACTCGAACCAACCACCGGCACACCCATTGCCATTGCTTCAATCAATACATGACCAAACTGCTCTTTCCAAGTTGCAGTAGTTCGTGAGGGTAAAACTAAGACATCAAATTTACTAATTTCTTCCGCAGCTTTACTGTGAGGAACTGCACCTTGCCAAGTTACAACTTCTGCAATTTGTTGTTTTTCCGCTTCTTTTCTCAAAGCTTCTTCATCATTACCAGAACCGCAAAGTATAATCCGGAACTTTAAACCTCGTTGTTGTAATTGACGTGCAGCAGCAAAAATTAGGTCGATACCCTTTTGATGTGCCAATCTTCCCAAGAAGCCGATTTTTAATTCATCGCTTTCCTGCTGTTGCGATCGCAAATCAGCGCTAAACAACTGAGTATCTACTCCCAACTGAGGCATAACTTCTATTGTTCCGGTATAACCCCACCCACGCAACAAATTCGCACCGTCTTGATTCCCAGCAACAATCAACTTTGCCGTATCTAAAACGAATTTGCGAACCCAGTGACGTGGTAAAGGTAAGCGACGCTCCTGGTTTTCCCAACCAAACAGAACTAAAGGTTTACCAGTTAAGCGACTGCAAATTGCAAACTCAAGCGCACATAGCGAGAAAACTTCTAATTCTACGTGTAGTACATCTGGCTGAAAATCTTTGATTACCTCTTGGATTTTTCCAGGTGCAAAAATGTAAGCGCCCCCTTTACCAGGATATGATACGGGAGCGCTATAGTATTTAATATTCTCGTAAGGTGTCTCTAATGGAAGCTCGCGATTCCACTCTGGTGCTTTCCAGTTGCTCGGAGCTAATAAACCAACTTCAGCTTGACCAGTTTTTGCGATCGCGTCTAGCTTGCCTTGATTTACACCGACTACATAGGCTTGGCTGACAAAAAGTACACGTAAAGGTGAATTGCTCATAATAAATACCTTAAATTTATTGTCCTTGCAGCTTATTTTTTAAATAGTAATATAGTGCTATAAAATAAATTTTAGTTTTTTCTATTAAAGAACTAGAACTAAAATAATTCTTAATTGCTTTAGTGTTTTCTAAATCATTTTCAACCTCCCAATTCATACTTATACCGAGGGCTACTAATTTATTCCCAAACTTTCTCAGATGCGGAAATTCTTGCCTAATCCAGCTACCAGTAAACAATTGTTCTCTAGCTTTCATGTGCAAAACATCATCTCTCAAAGTTGCCATATTGTTGCCATGTATCCTTTGAAGAGTTAAATCTTCTGCTAAAATAAAGCCTTTGCTCAGTGCCACCGGCATATACTTAATATAATAATCACTAGCTGGCACCTTTTTGCTTGTAGGCATGGGAAGAAATTTTTCTACTAACGAACGTTTGTAACATAGGGTTGAACATACAGGGAGACTTGGAGGAATTTTTCCTCTTTTAAGTATATGACGATAATCACGTTCACCAGATTTATAATTAACTGTAGTAGTGCGACTTAAAAGCTTATCGTTCTCATCAATTAATTGCAAACTATGAAAACACCAATCAATTTCTTGGTGTGTTTCAAAAATGCTGATAATTCTGGCAACTTTATCTGGCAAGAACATATCGTCTGAATCTAAAAAGCAGATAATATCTCCTTTACTTGCTGCAAATCCAGCATTATAAGTTGATGGTTGTCCACCATTTTCTTTTAATATAGGTATAATTGCATTACCATAACTAATAATAATTTCACGAGAACTGTCTGTAGATCCATCATCAACGACAATAACTTCAATGTTTTTATAGGTTTGATTGAGCGCACTATCAATCGCTTGTCTAATAAAGCGCTCGTAATTATAGTTACCTATAATTATGCTGACTAAAGGACTATTTTTCAGCATAGAAGAAGATTCTAGAAAATTTGATGATTGTTTATTAATAATCATTTTTATGATAATTTTTGGAATAAACCACTATTCTCTTTGAGATTTACCGCCTAGATAAAGTCTCATTTTTTCACTTGTTACTATATACCTAGCTACAAACATCATTGAAATAAATTGGATTTTGTAATAGTAACTATTCAGCTTTTTATTTCTCCAAGCACGATACAGACTTGAAAAAGGAGGTTTGAAAGTGTCCAAAATATCTCTAGCAATATCAATTGATGAAGGATTTTGAGCCATCATTCGGTCAAAACTACCACCAACAAATCGAATAATACGTGTGCGAATTTGGGAAAAAGTATATCTTGCAGGATGAGCAATACGAGCATCGTCAGCATAAACTGCTTTATAACCACCAGCAGTAATTTGCTTCCCAAATTGTCTATCTCCACCTGATTTCAACGTAGAATCGAAACAACCAACATTGTCAATTATATGCTTAAATGTAAAAATATTTGCAGTTGCGCCAAAACCATCTTCCCGTATAAATCTTTCCTGGCTAAAGCTCATTTCAATACAGTCATATAACTCAAATATATTTGGTTGTTCAGGTTTTTGGAAAAAAAGGTCTATTCTCCCTGCAACTAACCCACAATTAGGAGTATTTACAAGACAAGAAACACCTTTTTCAATCCAATCTGAATCCGGAATACAGTCTGCATCTGTAAAAGCTAAAATTTCACCTTTTGCAACAGAAATACCTTGGTTGCGAGCTGAATAAGAACCAGGTTTACTTTCGTAAGCATACCTTGCTTGGCTAAATTGACTAACTACACTTTTAATGTCTTCTTTGGAGGCATTATCAACGACAATAATTTCATACAACTCTTTAGAGTAGCTTTGTTTTTCTAGAGCTTGTAAACAAATTTTTAGCCGTTCGGAGTCGTTAAAGACTGGGATTATTACAGAGACAAAGTTAGCTGACATAATGTTAAATTCGATAACTAATTTTGCTTATTCATCACTAGATTGAAATCCTGATTTTCAAAACGTTTCAAGCTTCCTTTTTTAGGCTGAACTGTGTTTTGAAAAATTTCAATTAATCGGTCATTCAATTTATCAATATTGTAATGCTCTTCTACAAAGGCTCTACCAGCTAAACCCATGCTAGACCATAGTTCAGGATGTTCAATTAAGTAATCCAATTTTTCAGCCAAAGCATCTACATCCCTTTCTGGAACTAAATAACCTGATATACCATCTTGGACTAATTCAGGAATTCCACTATGCTGAGTACTAATTATTGGTAAACCCATAGCCATTGTTTCCATAATTACAACAGGAATACCTTCTTGATCATCATTGTAAGCTGTTACACTAGGGGCTAACAAAATGTCTGAATTACTCAAAATTGTTACAACCTCTTCCTGCTGCTTCCAGCCGAGAATTTTAACAATATCGGCAACATTTAGCTGTTCAATTAACAACTGTAAATCTTCTTTAAGAAGACCATCACCGACAATACTATATTTAATATTTGACTTACTTTTTGCGACTTTAGCAACTGCTCGAATTGCGTATTCAACACCTTTTTTTTCCACTAATCTGGCAATTGTTACAATTTCTATTACACCACTGCCAGAAGGTTTACGTAAATTAAAAGTAAATTTATTGCAATCAATTCCCATGCGATGGACGATTATTTCACCATTGCAACCTAAGTTTGTTAATCGGCATTTCCAACGTTCACTAATTGGTAAAAACACATCGCCAAGTTGAAATAATGAATCGTATATTTTTTCTCCAAAATTGTATATACAAGTCGTTATATCAAAGCCATGAAATGTAGTGAATATCTTTCCTTGTATAGCACCAATTTCTCTCAAATAAACTGCTTTCCTACCATTTAGACCAAAGTGGCAATGTATAATATCATATTGTCGATTTTGTCCCAATAAATAGCCAGCAGCGTAGAACAAAGATAAAGAGTAAGCAGCACTTCTATATTTGAAAACGTTAAGGGATTTCAACAAAACAATTGGATTGCTAATAAACCGTGTTAATAGTAGTTTAAATACAGTAAACATTTGTATTAAAATGTTTTTTGGTTTATTAATATAGCAAACCCGGTTACAAAGATTATACCTTTGTACATCAGGATGAGTTTTTGAGTTTTCTTCGGGTTTTTCAGCATAAATATCAACTTCATGTCCACGATCAATGAGACCTGTTATCTGATTTAAAACGAAGGTTTCAGATACACTAGGAAATACAGTGACAAAAAAAGCAATTCTCATGATACTTTCAAGTATATAATTGCAAATTTACTCAAACATAACTTATTCTATACAGCATCTTGTCTAAATGTTTTCTTAACTATATCTCCCGACTCTAGTGCGCGTTTTTGCTCGTTCTTAACATTAGAAAACAATGTGCTGGAAATTTTAGATATTGAAGCTATAAATAAATCAATAGAACTAATCAGGGATTCGCTATCAATTTCTTCAATATCTAGAACCAAATCAGGTTTTTGACCTAACCTTTTAAATAGCTCTTGTGTCTTAAACTCATAGGCTATTGGCATCACTGGCGTACCAACACCAAGTGATAAAATAGCCATATGCAATCTCGTTGAAACTACTAGGTCATAAGACTGAAGAATTTTTGCTAGCTCTTTAGGAGAATGAAAATGTTGATTTAAAGTAACGGAATTTGCAATTTTTATAGGTAATTTTTCAATTATCTCAAATGCTACTTTTGAATCATCAGTCCAATATTCTGGTATTCCCTGACATGTTGATATATATGTAATTTCGGCTTTATATTTCTCAACTAGATGTATGGTCATATTGCCTACTGCTTCTAAATATTTTTGCCTTCCAAGTACAGGGTCTATAGTCTTAAAATGTTTCCAATCTCTTACTGATATGGCAATTTTCAGTGGAGATGAAAGATGTTTAGCATTTTGTGCAGTTTCTAGAGCAGAAGTATCAGCAAGAGCAAAAGCTGCATCAGCACTTATGAAAGTGTTAGCATTCTGAGTACCTAATTTCAGTATATTATCCCCAGATTTTTGGTCTCGTAAAAGTATTAAAAGAGACTCATCAAAAATCTTCTTTAAAACTCTTCGATTTTTAGGAATAGAAAAAGGACCAAGTGACTGAGTAAAAAATACCAGTGGTTTTCCTAGCAATAATGATATTCGATAATCAAAAATTCTTGCTTCAAGTGAATAGTTTTCAACTAAATAAGTACCACCAGTACTTACTATTAAATCAGCAGAACTATATTCCAATAAGTTATTTACTTGTTGTTTACTAAGTATAATTTTTACTAAAAAGCGTAGGTTATTTTTCCAGCACCATGCAGCAAGGTAAAAGCGATTAAAATTAAATAACTTTAAAATGCGCTTTAAATATTTAATTTGAGGAAACTGATTAATGTTAAGGAAAACCCATTTTCTAAATATTAATTCTGGATAATACTGAGAAGCTACATCAGGATTACTGTCGTATATAATAAAATCAGTTTGTTCCCCAAATGTTCTACGAAGAATCTCCAGTATTCCTAAGAGTATCGCAGCATCTCCAGTATTTAAGACTACAGTATTAGTAATTAATATTTTCATTTTTTCTGTATTTCTGCTAAGTTAATATTTTTGAGTATTCAGTATTTAATATACACAATTTAATATACACAAGTTTTAGTTAAAAACTAAAGCTGATGTCTTTTACCAAACTGAATTAACTTGAGTTTTGACAATTTTTAAATCTTGACTATGTACCTATGAATTTAGTCTTTTTTATACTTTTTGTTTTAGTGTTTTAGCAATTTGTAACATCTCAAATAAAGTACTTCTGCCATTAGGAAGAACTATCCAAATTCCAAAGTAAAGTAGACAATAGAAAATAAAATCTATCAGAAGAGCGATTACATCATTATTGATGCCAGCCAGAAATAGCTTATTAATCCCAATCAATACGACTGCTGCACCAATAGAAGCGAAAGCTGGTTGAAACAGAGTCTTTGCTAATTCCTTTAATCGGAGTGGTGTTCCCTTAAAACAGTATGCAAATCCAGCCACTAAAAAAAATGGTCGTGATAAACCATAGGCTGCGGCGACACCAATAGCACCCCAGCGGACACCAATTACAAACAAAATCACGTTTAAAATGGATGAAACTATTCCCCAACGTAATTGACGGTCTACCATACCTAGGGATTGATAAACCCATCCCATACCCACGCCAATCGTAGCATTTAAAGCCGCTGGCATTAGAAACTGAAATATAATGACTGCACCCAACCACTGTTGTCCAAGAAGCGTAAGAATTACTTTGTCGGCACAAGCAAGTAAAAATCCAAGCATGGGCATTCCAAGAGTGCTTATGGATAAAATAGCTTTATAGAAAAATTTGGAATACTTTTCTGGTTCACTTTGCAAACTACTTAGTGCTGGAAGAGCAACACTTGTAATCGGAGCATTAATTTGATTAATTGGTAGCAGTACTAATTTGTAAGCCTGAGCATAAAGACCCAACTCTTGCGGACCCCAGTACTGACCAATCAGCACATTATCTAAATTTCGAGAGAAGTAGTTAACAAGGTTAAAACCAGTTATATTCCCCCCGAAAGCTAGCATTGAACGAATACCAGAACGTCTTAGTGGTACTCCAGGTCGCCAATTACAAGCAATCCAAACTCCTACTGCATTTGCAATTGCAATCATTATCTGCATCAATACTAATGCCCAGTAACCGAAACCATACCAGGCAGATATGATAGCAGTTACTACCCCAGCCAACATTGAAGTAATCTCAATCTTCGCAAGGCTAGTAAAGCTCATCTGCCTTTTTAATAAAGCTTGGTGCTGGACAGTTAAACCACCCAAAACAAAGCTACTTGCTAAAGCAAGAGTAATCCAAGTTAAGCGAGGCTCTTTATAAAACCATGCAACTACAGGTGCTAATCCTGCAACTACCAACCCAGTAACACAACTGATTGCAAAGTTAATCCAAAATAAGGTGCTAACTTGCTTATGATTAATTTCAGCTTTTTGGATTGTTGCTGTTGAGAGACCTAAGTCTTTAAACAGTTCAGCAAATCCAATCACAACAGTAACCATGCCTATTAAACCGTAATCTTCTGGTACGAGCAAGCGTGCTAAGACAACGGTCGAACCCATCTGGAAAATAAATTTACTTATCTGAGCAGCCATTGTGACTGCACCACCGCGAACAGAACGACCTTTGAGGTCTGCTTTAAGATGGTCGGTGCTGAAATACTGTTCGTTATTTACCTTTGATGAGACATTTTTCATAAATATAAGTCATAAGATAAAGGCTGCACCAAAACTATCAAAAATTTACTTATAGGTTTAGAATATTGTTTTTCTCTTTCACAACTAATTATTTCAAATAGTTAAAACTATTTCCTATTCAAATATTAGTTATCCGGATATTTACTTAGATTGATTTAATCAACAAATCTACCAAAAAAATAAACATCTCATAACCAATCAATAAAAACTAAACCATGAATTAAATTGCCAAGTTCCATTGCTATTCAACTTAATTAAGCTTCAATAAACAAGTACTTGACAATACAATTAACCATCTCTTATTCCAAATCGCTAGCAGAATTAGACACTGAATAATCAGTACTCATCAACTGTTTCATTGCCAACCACATAAATGGTGGAATTGTCTTTGTATATCTACCCCCAAGACGACGAGGCTCTTGCAACCATCGATATAGCCATTCAAATCCAGACTCTCTGATTATACGAGGTGCCCTTTTATGAAGTCCTGCATAAACTGGGAAAGCTCCACCCAAACCAATCATCACTGCTTGAATTTTATCTTTATGTTCAGTCATCCACTTTTCCTGTTTTGGACAGCCTAAAGATACAAACACGATCCCGGCACCACTTTCATTAATCTTTTTAATCAATGCTTCGTCTTCACTTGGAGTAAGCGGACGAAATGGTAGCGGTTCCATTTCGGCAATTTTCAAGTCAGGATATTCTTTCTCTAACTTGCTTCTCATTCCGGAAAGAATTTCTGATTGAGAACCTACAAAATAGACACTAATATCCTGTTTCGGTGCTGATTTACATATAGAAGCTAAAATATCCAACCCTGCAACTCTATCTTGATAAGTCGCTCCTAACTTTTTCATCATCCAAACTAAAGGCATACCATCTGGAGTTACCATATCAGCATCTTTTAATACTTTGGCAAACTCCGGGTTCCAGTGAGCTTCCATGAGCATATGTACATTAGCTACACACACTGTCTTACTTTTACGTTCTTTTGCCCACTGAAGAATAGTTTGTATTTGCTCATCTAAACGCAAAGCAGTAATCGGAAAATCTAGTACTTTCCGAGTCGGCAGAGCAACTGCCTTCACCATAGGTCACTCCTTATGTAACAACTTTAATAGCTAAGAGTATTCAACCAAACCACCGCACTATAAAAAGTTTTGTTTTAGCCTTATTTTACTTGCTTAAAACTCAGGGAATGGTCGTCACTTGACACAGGTGGATGCAGTGGCTTTTAGTGTTATTTAGCTTACCTGGTAGTTACTGAATTATTTTATCTTATAGTATATTACTTTACTAGTAAAAAACAGCACTTTCAGTTGTTTTGAGTAAACTTTATATTAACTTTACAAAAATCAGAAGTTAAGTTCATAGTAGCATTACAATTACGACAAATTCTACTTATAAATACTAGTCAAAAACTTCATAAAAACCATCATAAATCAGAAATATTGGTCATATAAGAAGATTATTAGTTGTAAAATCAATACTTCGTTAAAAAGTATTACAAATATTTTAAGTACTTGTCTAAGTATATTGCTTGAGTAGGTAAACAAGTAAGTAAACTACTTAGTTTTTAAATACTGGTATCAGACATACCCTATTTATTGTTAATCGCACAAAAATCTGCAAAAAAATGGGGGAAGATTGATTTTTCTTCCCCCTGTTTATTATTCTTGCCATTATCTTGTTTATTGTCTTCTTTTAACCTTTTTCGTAGCATTTGCTGCTGTTTCTTAAGTTGTCGCTTTCTCGCAGCACCACCTTTACCCTTATCATTTCTCCCTTGTTTGCGAGGAGACTCCCATCTTTTGAGTCGCATGATTTAATTTCCCTTTTTTTGCTCTACCTATACTAAATTTTTGTGTTTGTTTTCTCAATTATAACATAACTTAAAGATATTAATCTCAGCTGATTCTTTTGATTAGATTTACTAATAACTTAACAAGTTTACATTATTGTATAAATTTAAAATGACAAAAAAGTTTTATTTTATGCCTATTTTGGTGATAATTTCCAAAAATTTAACAATAACCATAATTAGGACTTTTATTAGTAAATAATTATCATCAATTGTATGTATCTTTACTGATTAATATTGCTCCCGATTTATGATTATATCCTTAATGTATGTTATGGACTTTGGCTATGATAATCAGCTTAAAAATCCTCAGACAGATAAAAAAGATAATCTAAAAATTACCAATTTATATCACGTGTGGTTAAACACTCTTACTGTCTGTGAGGGCTGGTAATGGGTAATGGCTAAATGCGTTGAGTCATTTTTTCTAAGGTAATAAATTATGGGTCAAAATGTCAGTATTCAGATGATTTGAAGTATAAATAGCATAAATATTCCAAGTTTTCCCATCCTTACTCCTACTAATAAAGCACAAAGTTAGTACTAAGATAGATACATCGTCTCTTAAATATTTTCCGGAAATCAATCTCAAATTTTTTTAAGTTATGAGGGGTTTGTTCATATACTGACGTGCTGTAGAGACGTTATACATAACGTCTCTAGACAATTTTGGGAAAAACTAATCATTCAAAATTAACGTGGTCGAGTACTACTTGACCACATTAATTATGACGGATTCTTATCCTCGCTTGACCGGGAATCAAATTAAGCGCTGTTAAGCATAAGTCGTATAAATAGGACTAAAAAAATTAATCAGATGATAGTTGGTCGAGTACCCATTACAATTAATAAGACAGTCCAGTAGGAAGTGGGGGTAAGGCTTTGAGGCAAATTTACCCAAACTGTTACATAGTTCGGTTTATTTTCGCGTACTTACTTACTCAAATACCAAAAAAGCTTTTCTATTAATACTAGAAAAGCTTTAACTAAAAATAATATTTTATTTCCAAATATCAAATAATTGGAATGGGCCGGGAGAGACTCGAACTCTCACACCTTTCAGTGGCAGATTTTGAGTCTGCTGCGTCTACCAATTTCGCCACCAGCCCTTGGGTTCAACTTCACTATTATACCCTATTTTTGCTGAATGCAACAACTTTTCATAATCTTTACTGCTTGCCCACCTGTCAATTTCTCTGGCACGTAGTACTGGTACGGGATGGGTGAGTTGTGCGGTTCTGGCAACTTTGACCATTTCTCCTAATTCGTTCTTACTGATATCGTCGTAAGCGCGGGCTTGTTCGATAAAAGCGTCAAGGTTGAGTTGTGGTGCAATAGTCGGAGAACCACCCGCTAATTTCATCAACACCGACATGACGACTTTGGGATCTTGGGTTGCTAACAATGCAGCGCGATCGCAAGTAAATTCGGCACAACGAACCCATTCTAAAAGTTGGGCTTGAATTGCTTGTGCTAAAACTGCACCAACAGTAGGTAGAGTAGTTGCAGCCAAAATCAATATATTGACTGGTGTGAGATAAACACTATGGTCACACTTAAGATGTCCTAACTCATGAGCAATTACAGCTTGAGTTTCTTGGGGTGTGAGCATATCAATCAAAGAAGTGTGCAGCACCACAAAAGGTTGCTTACCGCGCATCGCAAAAGTATAAGCATTGGGAGCAGGATGTTGCTTAATATAGAGTTGGGGAGGCTCAATATCAAGTATTTTACAAGCTTCTAACAAAAGTTTGTGTAGTTCTGGCAGTTGTTTATCACTAACCAAAACGCTAGAAGCAATATTTTCTACATAAAAAACTTGTTCAGCCACTGGACCTAAAAGATTCCGTACCATCATATCAATACCAGGAATCTGCTTAAGCGCTTCGGTAGCTTCTTTATCGAGAGGATGACGAAAATAATCTGCTTTTAAACCGATTAATTGGGATTTGACGAGTGAGGACATGGGACGTTGCAAGCTCTATTCAAAGGAAACTATCTTTTGGGGCTAGTTATAGTTTGTTTAATACAACAAGTCCCTCACAAATAGTATAACGACAATTATATTTACCTACATTTCGTGTCAAACACAAAATCCTTGTAGAGACGTAGCCGGGCGTTACGTCTCAGACAATGTGAAATTACAACTTCATCCGCATGATTAAATCAGTGAACAGTCAACAGTTATCAGTTAAGTTGTCGCGCATTTAATTTGTATTTTTCTAGCGGGCAGGATGCCCGCACTACAAGATTTTAATAAAATTTGAATATACAAATTAAAGGCTTTTTAGCTTATCACGGTTTCAGTCGGGGACGAATCAGTGAACAGTTAACAGTTTTTAACTGATAACTGATAACTGATAACTGATAACTGTTAAACAACTAACCAGAAACAGAAGCAGCACCATTGGTATTTTGAATGGAATTTTCGACATCTGTTTCAACCTTTTCTACACGCTCGATTTTTGCTCCGATTTTCTGCAATTTTAAATCGAGTCGATCGTAACCACGGTCAAGGTAATTCAACCCTTTGATTATAGTTTCACCGCTTGCTGCCAAACCAGCTACCACCATAGCAGCAGCAGCTCGTAAATCAGTACCTTCCACAGGTGCGCCAGACAGTTCCGATACTCCGCGAACAAAGGCAGAATTCCCTTTAACACGAATATCCGCTCCCAAACGATTCAATTCGGAAGCATGACGCAAACGGTTTTCAAATACGGTTTCATTAATGATGCTATCGCCGTTGGCAATGGCTAGCAAGGACATAAACTGCGCTTGCATATCCGTAGGAAAACCAGGATGAGGCATAGTATCAATGTCTGTTGCCTTTAAAATGTCCGCCGGTTTAATACGTAAACAATCTGGTGCTTCTTCAATTATGGATACTCCGATTTCCTGCAATTTGGCAATTACCGGCATTAAATGCTCTGGCATTACAGGTGATAAAATTAATTCTGAACGGGTGATTGCTCCTGCGATTAAAAATGTACCAGCTTCAATACGGTCGGGAATTACGTTGTAATCTGTAGAATGTAATTTAGTAACGCCTTGAATCACAATTTTACTGGTTCCGGCTCCTTCAATTTTGGCACCCATCGAGATACAAAAGTTCGCCAAATCCTCTACTTCTGGTTCTCGTGCAGCGTTTTCAATAATTGTTTCACCGTCTGCTAAAGTCGCAGCCATCATTAATGTTTCAGTCGCTCCCACACTGGGAAGGTCTAAGTAAATTTTGGCACCTTTAAGTCTACCGCTACCATCACTAACGCGAGCGTTACAAATACCATGTTCGATTTGAACTTCGGCTCCCATTGCTTGCAAACCCCGGACGTGAAGGTCTACAGGTCTTGCTCCAATAGCACAACCGCCGGGTAAAGGCATTTGTGCTTCTCCCAATCTTGCAAGAAGCGGACCGATCGCAAAGAAACTTGCTCTCAACTGAGTAACCAATTCGTAAGGAGCTTTAGAGGTAGTGATTTCACTGGCATCTATGTCTAGAATATTGCCATGACGTTCCAAACGCATACCCAAAGCCGACAAAACTTCACCCATCCGCGATACGTCTGCCAATAAAGGAACGTTACGGATGCGACAATCTCCCGAACATAGCAAAGCCCCAGCCATCAAGACTAAAGCAGAATTTTTAGCTCCGCTAATCGTTACATGACCTTCTAAATTCCGTCCACCCAACACTTTCAAGACTGAGGAGTCTGGTAAGGGAGATGAGTTTGTCTTTGGTAAACCGTTAGAAGTATTAATAATTCTATCCTCCATATAGAAGAAATTAATCAATTTTATAAAGTAAGGAAGTTGGTTTTGATTCTACAGTAAAGATTCCATTTGTCTACATATGGGTGATACATATACTCAGGAATCGCTGACTACCGACGCTGCGGTTTATTCAGAGCAATCGAGCTATTTTCTTTTTGCCAATATTTTCTTCCCAGAATTATTAACTTGACAAAACTAAATAATTAAGTAAAAATTAAAAACTGTCAACTTTGTTTGCGGAACTGGCGGAATTGGTAGACGCGCTAGATTCAGGTTCTAGTGCCTCACAAGGCTTCCGGGTTCAAGTCCCGGGTTCCGCATTTTGGAGAGGGAAGGGGGAAGAGGGAAGAGGGAAGAGGGAAGGGGGAAGAGGGAAGAGGGAAGAGGGAAGAGGTAAGAGGTAAGAGGGAAGAGGTAAGAGGGAAGAGGGAAGAGGGGAAAATATTTATAATCTAAAATCTAAAATCCAAAATTGAATGTGCTGACTAGTTTACAAAATCCTCTGGTAAAACAAATTCGCAAGCTCCACTCTACTAAAGAAAGGCATAAGCAGCAGTTATTTTTGTTAGAAGGGACGCATTTATTGCAAGAAGCTTGCACCCTTGATTATCCCTTGGATATTGTATGCTGTACTTTACAGTGGCAAACAACCCATGAACAACTTTGGCTGCAAATTGTGGACAAGTGCGATCGCGCTGTTGTTGTTAGCGAGGATGTAATCAAAACATTAGCTACCACCGTACAACCGGATGGTGTGGTAGCGACAGCGAAACGGGGATATCAAATTGCCGAAATACCCTGGAGCGGCTTGCAAATAGCCTTGGAAGCTGTACAAGATCCCGGTAATCTAGGAACTATCATTCGTACCGCTGCTGCTGCTGGAGCATCAGGTTTGTGGTTAACTGACAATAGTGTAGATTTAGATAATCCCAAGGTACTACGTGCTAGTGCCGGACAATGGTTTCGCTTACCGATGCAGGTAACTGAGGATTTGAGCGCAACAGTAATCACAGCTAAACTCGCTGGTATGCAAATAATTGCAACTTTACCAAATGCAAATTTAACTTATTGGCAGGTAAATTGGCAAAAACCAAGTTTAATTTTATTGGGTAATGAAGGTGCTGGGCTATCGACTGAGTTAGCAGAAATGGCAGATTTAAATGTGAAAATTCCGCTTCAACCAGGGGTAGAATCCTTAAATGTAGCGATTACAGCCGCCTTAATTTTATACGAAGCACAGCGTCAAAAAAATTATACTTTTTGAGTTCAAATTTATTTATCTTTATCTTTATCTTTACTTTGAAAATATTGTTCAATATCAGCTACCGCATCTTCCCAATCAGCTAAATCAAATATTGGTGAATCCTCAACAGTTTGTTCTTCAAGAATGGGATCGACTGCTAATTCCGGTGGAATTTGTTCTGCTGTTTGATCTTCTTCTAACAAACGTTGCAAATACTCCAAGGTTTCTTGGAACTCTTTTGCAGCACCTTGACGTTTTCCTTGTTCGTTTTGCTCCATATCAATATCTCGTTTCGGATTAATCCTTTATATCATGTCCGGTTAAATACTATAAAGGGAATAGGGAATAACAACTACTCCCTTCGCGGGAGAAGATTGCCGAGTATATAGTCATAATGTAGGGGTTTAGCATTGCTAAACCCCTAGGATGGATGTCAATACTGCTCGGTTAAGCCTAAAAATCCAAAAATGTGTAGGTTGGGTTGAGGAACGTTCACCGTAGGTGTGCCGGAGGCACAACCCAACATTTATCAGCATTTGTTGGGTTTCGCTGTCGCTCAACCCAACCTACAATTTCCCTTAACCGAGTAGTATTGGGATGGATGTGGCTTTTTCCATTTCCATATTTTGTGTAATAGTCAATGCGTAAGTCCTATAATCGTCACACCGAGAATTACATAATTTATCAGTATATTTGTTTATTATAATCTAACCTCAGAATGCGTTTAAATTATACTTACTGATAAAAAGCACGCAATAATAATCACTAAAGTTAAAATTAATGTTCTGTCTAAAATGTCTTCTAGGCATTTATTACGAGATTTTATAATCAGTATCACCACTGAAGTTAATTGTATTTTTTGTCGGTTATTAATTGAATATAGCGCTGTTAACTAAGTCTTAATTGATAGAGTAATACTGCTTTTATGAAATTGTTTTTAGAAGGGAGACTTGAATAATGAATCGTTTTGCTTTGAAATCTTCTCGCTGGATTTTGTCTGCGGCTATAGTTTGCTCGATTGTAAGTGTAGCAAGTTCTGCTCAAGCAGTTGTAATGAAAAGGGGTACCACTGGTTACAACGTCAGAATTATCCAAAATACCCTTAAATCACAAGGTTTTATGCCCAGTAACGTTGAATCTACTGGATATTATGGTTCAATTACACAAAGAGCTGTAATGAATTTTCAACGCGCTCGTGGTTTAAGAGCAGATGGTGTAGTTGGACCTCAAACCCTCAGAGCAATGGGATTAGATGGTACAGGTGGTTCCATAGACTCCTCTCCAGCAGGTACCAAAGGAGTTGTTAGAGTTGGTAGTTCTTTGAATGTACGTTCCGGCCCTGGTACTGCTTACAGCGTTAAACGGAGATTATCTTCTGGAGATGGAATTTTCATCTTCGCTGAAAGTAACAACGGTTGGTATCGGATTTCCAATAGTAACGAATGGGTACACTCTCGATATATCGAAAGAACCAACTAATAATAAAAAAACTTGGTATCCTAATAAAATTTAACAGATTTTTAATATTAGCCTAGAGTAATAACTCTGGGCTTTATAGTGTAATTTAATATTCATCCAAAAAGCCTATCATAATTAACTTTAAAGCAACTAACGATTCCTTTTATTCTTGCTCTTGCTCTAGTAACATATCAAGCTTATTCTCTATTGTATTTAGCTTTCTCAGAATAGTAGGACGGTCATTATCTAAAGAAACTAATAAATTAGTGACACCTTCTTGTATATTTGCTAACCGCTCTACTGCACTTTGAAGCTGTACCATACCTTCGCGTAATTCTTGACGCTCAAATCTAGCTTCAGTCATTGCATCTAACATAGCTTGAGCAGTTCTAGCATTACTCTCAACTAGCTGTTGAAGTTCTTCATTTGTCATTTCGCTTACTTGTTAAACTTTTATGATTATTAATTGTAATATAATTATTTCCTCCCTTCCTTCTCCGCGTAACTTTGCGTTAACCTTTGCCTACCTTTGCGTTTAAAAAACGATATTTATTATAATTTACGAATTTACAAACCTATTTCTACAATCATCGAACCACTTTTCACACCACCAAAAAAACAGATGGTAGTAAAAATACTGAAGCGCCATGTTCAGAATAAAAGCTATATTCAAAACTCGGCATAAAAAGTGTGCAAGGAAAAGGGTGTATCTATCTACTTATTATGAATCAACCCCAAACCCCATCCTGGAAACAGGTTCGCGCTACATTCCAACAAATTTGGGGTTATGAAGATTTCCGTCCACCCCAAGGCGAGATTGTCCAAAGTCTACTGGCAAAAAAAGATACTATAATTATCATGCCCACGGGCGGGGGTAAATCAATTTGCTTCCAACTTCCCGCACTTTTGCAAACGGGTTTAACTTTGGTAATTTCTCCCTTAGTAGCGTTGATGGAAAACCAAGTACAGGAATTGAAAGAACGCAAACTTTCCGCAGCACTATTACACAGTCAATTATCTCCTTCCCAACGTCGTCAAACTCTACAGGCTTTGGAAAGACAACAACTGAGATTACTTTACCTCTCTCCAGAAACTTTACTCAGTCCCCCAGTATGGGAAAAATTATCTCACCCAGAACTTGTAATCAACGGTTTAATATTAGACGAAGCCCATTGTTTAGTACAGTGGGGGGATACCTTTAGACCAGCTTATCGAAGATTAGGGGCAGTAAGACCAGCGCTACTCAAGTCGAAAAGAAGAGGAACAAAAATAGCGCTAGCCGCTTTTACCGCCACCGCTGACCCTTTAGCCCAAACTGTGATTTCAGAAACTTTGCACTTACAGCAACCTGCTGTATTTAGACAGAATCCTTATAGAAATAATCTTAACCCAAATGTCCGGATTATTTGGACTCCCCAGGGAAGAACGCAACAATTATTAAAATTTATTCAAAAAAATCAACAAACAAGTGGATTAGTTTACGTTCGGACACGACGAGATAGCGAAGATTTAGCCCGATGGTTGACACAATTTGGTTATAGCACGGTTAGTTATCATGCTGGACTGGGAGCAGAAGAAAGACGAGAAGTTGAAGCTAAATGGTTGAGTGGAAAAATACCGTTTGTGGTTTGTACTTCAGCCTTCGGTATGGGAATTAATAAACCCGATGTTCGATGGGTGATTCACTTTCAAGCACCATTGTTATTATCGGAATATGTACAGGAAATTGGACGAGCTGGAAGAGATGGAAAACCAGCAGAAGCGCTAACATTAATTAGCGAACCTACCGGATTTTTGAATCCAGAAGACAAACAAAGACAGAGATTTTTTGAAGACAAGCTGCGCGAACAACAACTTACAGCCAAACAATTAATTAAGAAATTACCACCGATTGGAGAAGTGGATGCAGTAGTACGAAAATTTCCCGATGCTGCGATCGCGCTTTCTTTACTGCATAGCATGGGTAAATTAAACTGGACTGATCCATTTCACTACAGCATTAACAAAGATGGAAAAAATCAAAATAAACAGCGATCGCCAAATCAGATACAGCAGTATCTAACCACAAAAAAATGTCGCTGGCAATTTTTATTAACCGCTTTCGGATTTGACAAACAAGCAGAAAATCTACGTTGCGGACATTGTGATAATTGTAAAAAATAGGTAATTGGGAATGGGTAATGAGTAATGGGGTAAGAGTCAGAAATGTAGTGGGAGCGTCTCGCTCCCTGCCGACAATAACGTGAATTTAATTTTCTTCCTATCTCCGCAATTCGCAATTACCAATTACCAATTACCCATTAACAATTTCCAATTTAAAATTGCCGTAAAAACCGCAAATCGCTAGTATAAACACGGCGAATATCATCGAGTTGGTGTAACACCATTGCAAAACGCTCCACACCAAAACCAGCGGCGAATCCGGTGTATACTTCTGGGTCATAACCTACAGCTTTCAACACATTGGGGTCTACCATTCCACAACCCATTACTTCTAACCAGCGTCCGTTCCAGCGTAAATCAACTTCTGCTGAAGGTTCGGTAAATGGGAAGTAACTAGCACGGAAGCGAATATCTTCTACCTCACCGAACATCGCTTCTAAAAACTCCTTAACAGTACCTTTAAGGTCAGTAAAAGTTAAACCTTCGTCAACTGCTAAAAGTTCAATTTGATGAAAAACAGCCGCGTGAGTTGCGTCTACATTATCTCTTCGATAAACTCGTCCCGGTGCAACAATCCGAATCGGTGGTTCACTTTCTTCCATGAAGCGAATTTGCACCGACGAAGTATGAGTCCGTAACATATTTCCATCAGGAAGATAAAAAGTATCCTGCATATCGCGGGCTGGATGATCTGGGGGAGTATTTAGCGCTTCAAAATTATAATAATCGCTTTCCATCTCCGGACCAGCAGCTACCGTATAACCCATACCGACAAAAATATCCACAGCTCGGTCAATTACACCATTTAGCGGATGAATTCGACCTTGAGGACGAAAAACACCCGGCATCGTCACATCAATAGTTTCTGCTTCAATTTGTGCTTGGATTTTCGCCGTTTCCAAAGCGACACGCTGCTGGTCTAAATTACTTTGTAAAGCTTCCTTTACTACATTGGCGATCGCACCAATTTGGGGTCTTTCTTCGGCGCTTAATTTTCCCATTTCGCGCAGTATAACTCCCAATTGACCTTTTTTACCAAGATAATCAACCCGGAGTTTTTCCAGAGTTTCCAAAGAATCAGCATCGGCGATCGCCCTTTGAGCTTGAATACGTAATGCTTCTAATTGAGATTGTAAATCGGTAATCATTAGTATTTAGTTATGAGTTATGAGTTATGAGTTATGAGTCATTCAAGATCAGACAACTAACTCACAATAGTAATGATGCCATTGATGAGCTAAAAGCAACCATCAAAAGGAAATTGGATATGAGTTATCTCCTAGTACTTGACCACATTAATTTTAAGGGGTTGAAGTAAGTAGTGCGAGCATCTTGCTCGCTAGCTACTAAGAGGGAGCTAGAAGCTCCCACTACAAATGCATTACCCCTCATAACTTATGTGGCGGAGTACTAGTAGTGCTTTTCGTTAAATATGATGGGTTCATTTATTTACTAGCGAGCAAGATGCTCGCACTACAAATATTTAACCCATCAGAACTAATGAAATGGACTACTAGTAATTCACCAGACAAGTTTTGAGGGGTAGAAGTAGTGCGAGCTTCTAGCTCGCTCGAAGCATAACTCCTCACTCCTAACTCCTCACTCCTAACTCCTCACTCCTAACTCCTCACTCCTAACTCCCTTGCTCATAACTCCTAACTCCTAACTCATAACTCCCTTGCTCATAACTCATAACTCCTAACTCCCTTGCTCATAACTCATAACTCATAACTCATAACTCCTAACTCCTAACTCCTAACTCCTAACTCCTAACTCCTAACTCCTAACTCCCTTGCTCCTAACTCATAACTCCCTTGCTCATAACTGTTAAATTGACTAATGACAATTAAAACTTCGTAAATAGTAAATAATAATGAAATTATTAATTTCTAACGATGATGGTGTTTATGCTTTGGGTATACGTACCTTAGCGAATACGATGGCAGAAGCTGGTCATGATGTGAGTGTAGTTTGTCCGGATAGAGAACGTTCTGCAACGGGACACGGATTGACTTTGCATCAACCGATTAGAGCTGAAGTTATCAAATCCGTGTTTCATCCTAATATCAAGGCTTGGGCTTGCGATGGTACTCCCTCGGATTGCGTCAAATTAGCGTTGTGGGCTTTATTAGATTCACCCCCCGAATTGGTTCTTTCTGGGATTAATCAAGGTGCTAATTTGGGGACGGAAATTCTATATTCTGGTACTGTTTCGGCTGCAATGGAAGGTTTGATTGAAGGTATTCCCAGCATTGCATTCAGCCTTACTAGTTACTCTTCCAAGGAGTTTGAGGGTGCAGCGAAATTTGCCAAAATACTTGTAGAACAACTTGCTCAAAAACCTTTGCCGGATTCGATGTTACTCAATGTTAATATTCCGGCAGTGGAATCGTCGCAAATTAAAGGGGTTAAATTCACCCGTCAAGGAGTACGACGCTACGTAGATGTATTTGATAAACGAGTAGATCCACGGGGTAAAACTTATTATTGGTTAACCGGGGAAGTTCTTGAAGATGTAGAACCACCTGTTTCTTTTAATTTATCCGAAAATATACCGATTGATGTCCATGTTATCCGTGAAAACTACATCAGTATAACTCCTTTACACTACAACCTCACTTATCCCAATGGACTCAATGATTTACTATGTAGGGAATTCAAGTTTGATTAATAAATTTAATTCCATAAACTTGCAACTTTTTCGGAGGTTAAATGCATTACTGCAAAATATAGGTTATAAAGTAAAAATGTCTGTAAAGATAATTTGGAACCGTACAGTTAAATTACTTATAATCCAAGTATAAAAGAGAGTCGCTTCCCTGATGCGAAAAAACTCTTGAAAAACAGATGCTGAATTTATAATTTACTCTTCGACAAGAACGGGTAAAACAGCATTAATTAAAACATAGCGGAGTACATTTTTTTATTGTTCGCCCGCTCAATCTTGACAAACAATACCCATGTTTAGGATGGAGAATCAATTTACCGTAAAATTTTGGGGTGTTCGCGGCAGTATTCCCTGTCCGGGAACACAAACCGTCCGTTATGGAGGTAATACTCCTTGCGTCGAGATGCAAGTGGGCGACAAACGCTTTATTTTCGATGGAGGTACGGGAATTCACGTTTTAGGGCAATCTTTGTTACCTAAAATGCCCTTGGAAGCTTATCTTTTTTTTACTCACTCCCATTGGGACCACGTACAAGGATTTCCGTTTTTTACTCCTGGATTCGTTGCAGGCAATAAATTTCATATTTATGGTGCAATAGCACCTGATGGTTCTACTGTCGAACAACGTTTAAACGACCAGATGCTGCACCCGAACTTTCCTGTACCTTTACAGATTATGCAGTCCAACTTGGATTTTTATGAAGTAAAACCTGGAAAGACGATTTATATCCAAGATATTGCCATCGAAACTGCACCGCTAAACCATCCGGGAGAATCGGTGGGATATCGAGTTAATTGGCAAGGTGGTTCTGCTGCTTATGTTACGGATACAGAACATTATCCAGATAAGTTGGACGAAAATGTTTTAAGACTTGCTGATAATGCGGATATTTTGATTTACGATTCAACTTACACCGATGAAGAATATTATTCACCAAAATCGCCTAAAATTGGCTGGGGACATTCCACATGGCAAGAAGCCGTCAAAGTAGCCAAAGCCGCTAACGTCAAAACTTTAGTAATTTTTCATCACGATCCAGCCCATGACGATCAGTTTTTAGACAATATTGGACAACAAGCCATCAATGAATTTCCCGGTGCAGTCATGGCAAAAGAAGGAATGGTATTAAACGTTCCGATGAATGTTGGTTTATCAAAAACTTTTCCTATTAGTGGGTATTTGACATAAAGCTTTATTCTCAAATTAATTGTAGATTTGGATTAAATTGGTATTCGAGAGCCTTAGTTAAATAAACTATGGCAATTGGGAATAGGTAATAGGTAATAGGTAATGGGTAACGGTTGAAATTTCAATTGCTCACTCATAACTCATAACTCATAACTCCTACTCCCGTTATTGATCAACCTCTCGTCCCAAAATCGACGTGTCAAATCTGTCTCAAAATGGGTGTTCTGTGTGGGTTACTTGTTCAACCGAATTAATTAAAACTCCTACTGCTGTTGCCCTTGGTAAGTTTGATGGTGTTCATCGCGGTCATCAAAAGGTAATTCAGCCAATTTTGCACAAGTCAGCAGACACAGAACGAATTTACTCATCAGTTGTTACATTTTTTCCCCATCCTCAAGAATTTTTTACGGGAAAACCCAGAAGATTGTTGACTCCTTTGGATGAGAAAGTCCAACAGTTAGAACAACTTGGGGTAGAACAACTTGTATTAATCCCCTTCAACAAAGAATTAACTGCTTTGACTCCCGAACAGTTCGTAGAGCAAATTATTGTGGAAAAATTGCAAGCCTCTAGAATCAGCGTCGGGCAAGATTTTTGTTTTGGTTCCCAACGTAGCGGTACCGCAATAGATTTACAGATACTCGCTGCCAACTATGGTATTCCTGTTACCATTGTTCCTTTGGAAACTCACCCAGATGATTCATCTCTTATAGAAGAGGAAACCCGCATCAGCACTTCACTTATTCGTCAAATTCTCGAAGTTGGACACATTCAAAGAGCCAACCGACTGCTCGGAAGAGCTTATACCCTTATCGGTACAGTAGTTAAAGGACAGCAGCTTGGTAGAACTATTGGCTTCCCCACAGCCAACTTGCAATTACCACAAGATAAGTTTTTACCCCGAAAAGGAGTTTACGCAGTCCGGGTTAGTAGTGCGATCGCCATGAGTCATATAACTTTGAATAACCATTGGGGAGTAATGAACATTGGCGATCGCCCCACTGTCAATGGTACTAATCTCACGGTAGAAGTACATCTGTTAGATTGGTCAGGAGATTTATATGAGCAAAAACTGCAAATTCAATTAGAAAAATTTCTCAGACCAGAACAAAAATTTGCCAGTTTAGAAGCACTCAAAACTCAAATTCAACTGGACTCCACCATTGCCAGAAAATTTTTCACTACCGAATGTTAGTTTACTCCAACTCTGGGAACAATAAATGAGGATGGGGGGATGGGGAGATAAAGGGACAAGGGGACAAGGGGACAAGGGGACAAGGGGACAAGGGGATGGGGGGATGGGGGGACAAGGGGATGGGGAGAGGAGTTAGGAGTTAGTACCACCGGAGTTATGAATTTTGACCTTTAACCTCTAACCTTTAACCTCTAACCTTTGACCTTTAACCTCTAACCTTTGACCTTTAACCTCTAACCTTTGACCTTTAACCTTTAACCTTTGACCTTTAACCTCTAACCTTTAACCTTTAACCTCTAACCTCTAACCTTTAACCTTTAACCTTTGACCTTATTTGGTGCATGAGAGATAAAATTGACGCTCTGACACAAAATCTAGCTCGTACTATTGTTGGTAAATCTGAAGCTATCCGCTTGGTATTGGTTGCTTTGTTGGGTGGGGGACACGCTTTGCTTGAAGATGTTCCGGGAGTGGGTAAGACTCTACTAGCAAAATCTTTAGCTCGTTCTATTGATGGTAAGTTTCAAAGGCTACAATGTACACCTGACTTACTACCGACTGATATTACGGGTACAAACATTTGGAACCCCAAAACTGGTGAATTCACTTTTCTCGAAGGTCCGATTTTTGCCAATGTGATGTTAGCAGACGAAATTAACCGCGCTACACCCAGGACTCAATCGGCTTTACTAGAAGTGATGGAAGAAAGTCAGGTGACAGTTGATGGTGTCTCTCGTATTGTTCCTACACCGTTCTTTGTGATAGCTACTCAAAATCCCGTTGAATATCAAGGTACTTTTCCTTTACCGGAAGCGCAAATGGATAGATTTATGTTGTCCTTGAGTTTGGGTTATCCAACGGAACAAGAAGAGTTACAAATATTATCACGGCTCCAAAGTAACAGTAAAATTACTGAGCTAGAACCCTGCATTACCTTGGCAGAAGTGGAAGAATTACAGGGAATTTGCGCTGGTATCAAGGTAGAAGCTTCATTACAGCAATATATGCTTGACTTGGTACGAGCAACTAGGTGTGATGAAGAAATTACTCTCGGTATCAGTCCGAGGGGTACTGTTGCGTTACACCGTGCGACTCAAGCCTTTGCGTATCTTTGCGGACGCGATTATACAATTCCCGATGACGTGAAATTTATCGCTCCTCATGTTTTGAGTCATCGTTTGATTCCCGTCGGAGGAAGGAGAGCGCAAAGTATTATGGAACGTTTGTTACGAGTGGTAGCGATTCCCTAGGGATTCAGTAATAAGGGAGTAGGGAGTAGTTAAGTAATTAGAGAAGTATTCCCTTTCCCCTATTCCCTTTCCCCTATTCCCTATTCCCTATTCCCTTTCCCCTATTCCCTATTCCCTATTCCCTATCCCCTATTCCCTTTCCCCTATTCCCTATTCCCTATTCCCTTTCCCCTATTCCCTATTCCCTATTCCCTCATCCGACATAATTATTTAGATTGTTTTGTCGGAATAGTAATGACAAACTCAGTTCCTATACCTGGTGTGGAAATACAATCTAAGGAACCATTGTGTTTTTCAACAATTATTTGATAACTAATTGATAGTCCCATTCCGGTACCTTTACCTACAGGTTTAGTGGTAAAAAATGGGTCAAAGAGTTTTGTTTTAATATTGTCAGGAATTCCTTTACCGTTATCAGATATAGAAATTATTACTTGTTTTGATTCTACTAATTTTGTTGTTATACAAATAGTTTGATTATTCTCTGTTATCTCATCTTCTAATGCATCAAGTGCATTCACTAAAATGTTCATAAATACTTGATTTAGTTGACCAGGATAGCATTCTATTTGTGGAAAGCTACTATAATTTTTAATAATTTCAATTCTGGGACGGTCATGTTTGGCTTTGATACGATGTTCTAAAATCATCAAAGTACTGTCGATTCCTTCATGGATATCCACTACTTTCATTTGGGCTTCATCCATGCGAGAAAATGTACGCAAAGAAGCTACTATTTCCCGAATTCTTTGCGCTCCTACTTTCATTGAAGCCAAAAGTTTTGGTAAATCTTCGACTAAAAATTCTAAGTCTAATTCTTCTGATAGTTCCTCTATTTCTGATGTGGTTTGAGGATAAGTTTGACGATAAAGTTCGATGATTTTTAATAAATCTTGAGCGTAATTGTTTGCATGATTGAGATTTCCATAAATAAAGTTTACCGGGTTATTAATTTCATGAGCGACACCAGCTACTAATTGACCTAAACCGGACATTTTTTCGCTTTGGACTAGCTGTGTTTGAGTGCGTTGCAATTCCCGAAGCGCATTTTCTAAATCTTCTGCTTTTTGATGTACTTCGGTTTCAGCTTGTTTACGAGCAGTTATATCATTGCGAATAGCAATGTAATGTTCGGGTTTACCTTGTGCATCTAACATTGGTACAATCGTTGTATCAACCCAATAAACAGTTCCGTCTTTGGCATGATTTTTTATTTCTCCTCGCCAAACTTTACCACTACTAATAGTTCCCCACATTTGGGTAAAGAAGGATTTGGGATGATAACCAGAGTTGATAATCCGATGGCTTTTACCAATTAATTCTTCCCGGCTATATTGAGATATTTCACAAAATTTATCGTTAACATATTCTATTATTCCTCGATTATTAGTTATAACTACGATAGCGGCTTGATCTAAAGCAAATTTAATATCAGCCGATTCTTTTAAAGACTGTTGTAAGGCTGTTTCTGCTTGTCTACGCTCGGTAATATCTAAAGATGTACATATTAGTCTGTACACTTTTCCACAATTATCTTTTAAAGGATTAATGGTATTTAAAAACCAAGTTTGTTTACCAAGAAAAGTCAAGCATTCTTCAAAAGATAAAGGTTTCCCTGTTGCTGCACATTGCTGATATCTTTGACTGAATGCAGTACCTTCAACTTCTCCAAATAGTTCTTCGGGTGTTTTACCAATAACTTGGGTTTTACTTAAACCGCTACCTCTTTCTGCTGCTGAATTAATTCCTACATAGTAAAAATTGCCATCTTCGCTAACATCAACAACAATCAAACAGTTGTCAGCACCTTCGTAAACTGTGCGGAGAAATTGTTCTTGTTTTTGTAATTGTTCCTCAGCACGTTGACGTTCGGTAATATCTAATGCCATTGAAGCAATACCGATTACTTCACCATTAGCAGCAATTAAAGGATAATTATACCATTCACAAATAATTTTTCTACCATCTTTAGTTAAGTTTTCATTGGTGCTGAGTATCCTTTGTTTTTTGTCGAGAAATTGATTAAATATTTCTAATAAACGAGTTTCAAAATCATCTGTAACTAAAAAATTAAAGGGACGATTTACAACTTCACTTTTACTGTATCCAAAAATTTTTTCTGCGGCTGTATTCCACTCTTTAATTTCAAAATTACGATTCCATTCAATTACTGCTAAGGGTGTTTGTTCGAGCATTAAAGCCAAACGTCGCTGTTGAGATTCGATTAATTCAGCTTCTTGTAATTTACGCTTTGTGATATCTTCAATACGACAAAGCATACCAACTATTTCGCCATTAATATCAATCAAAGGATTTTTACGGATATCTAACCAGAGTTGTTTACCTGAAGTCACCGAAAACAAGGTATGTTCAAAACTGGTATTATTTTCAATAATATGACAATCCCCTGCAAAGCCGACGTTTTCAAGGGGATTTCTTAAAATTTCTAATGTTTGATTTTTCCAAACTAATTCGTTATCTGTTTTACCGATAATCTGCTGGGGAGAAGTTAAACCCACAGCTTGAGCAAAAGCTAAATTACAACCTTGAAAAATTAAATCTTTATTTTTCCAGTAAATTAATTCCGGTAAATTGTCAATCACCAACTGATACACGGGTAAGGAACTAAGTACATTTTCGTTGGCAAGTTGCAAAGACTTTAATTGTGCCGGTAGCATAAGTTAATTTAGGGAACGTATTACTTAATATTCAGTATTCCCAAATTCGCTTTATGAATAAACAATTCTCTATTATTAATTTTTGAAAGTCTATTACAAATAATTAGATTTATGTAAAACTAACAGGTTCATTCGCCGTAATTCATGAATTACCGCTACGTAATTATCACTTTTTCTGCGACATATTACGTAAGTCCTAACAATATTTCCGCAGCTTATCGCTATACTAAATATTTAATAACTGTATTTTTACTTACAGTTAATTAAAAAATTATTTTCAATTTTGTCAACATTTAGATATTTGTATAATAAACCAACAACAATTTCCGGTGTTTCCAAATGGGGTAGTATTCCAGTATCAGCTATCCGATAAAAATATTGAATTGTATGGGGATTTAAATCTGCTAAACGTTTTCCTAAATTTATATCAATAAACTGCGCTTTTTCACCCCAAATTATTGCTGTAGGTATTGTAAGTTGTTTAATATAAAGACTCAAATCAAAATACAAATCACCGCGTAAAAACGATAAAGCCGCAAATTTAGCATTAGGTTGCTCAGCAGAAGCTAAATAAGCTTGTACAATTTCTTCAGATATACGTGCGGGTTTTGCAAATAGAAAACTTTGTAAAAAATTCCTGACTGCAAATTCATTTTCCGCACCCAATTTATAAATCAAACTATCTAAAAGTGGTGTATTTATAACCTCTAAAGGAAGTCTACGTCCGCTACCTTGTCCAAAATCATCAAATCCAGAAGGACATGATAGAAATAAGGTTTTAAATAATTGTGGTTGTTGAATAGCAAGACGAATAGTCAAAGCAGCCGTAAGAGAAGACGCTACAACTGTTACAGGTTCTTGACAAGTTTGGTTGATAAATTCTTTAATAGTGGTGATATAATCATTTATTTGATAATTCCGTACCGGATGAGAAGATTCACCCCAACCAATTAAATCTGGTGCAAAAATCCGGTGAGTCCCAGCAAAAGCAGAGTATACTTTTGACCATTCATAAGCAGACGCACCACCACCAAAATTATGTAGAAAAATTAAGGAAGGTAAATTTTCATTCATATCCCAAGGTGCAGCGGTTTGAGTGTAATAAACCATTGTTCCAAGGGATGTTTGAATAATTTTATGCCCAAAGCCAGGAGGTTGAAATTGAAGCATAGGAGTTAGTTGACAGTTGACAGTTGACAGTTGACAGTTGACAGTGGACAGTTGACAGTTGACAGTTGACAGTGGACAGTTAGTTGAGTGATTGATAATGGTCACGTTCCCTTTAACCTTTAACCTTTAACCTTTGACTATTTACTGATTTGCACGAGTTTGTCGAGATTGTCGCCACTAATATGATAAGCTGCTCCGAATCCAATTACGAAACGACCGTTATGGGGAGTTAGTTTAAAAATCCGAAAATCGGCTAAACCACGCAACATTTCAATAATTTCACCGAAACGTGTTTGGAATTTATCTACTATTTTTTTCCATTCATCAGTTTCGCGCTCGATCAAAATCGCGCTACAATCGTAACTGAGTCTCCGACGAGCAAATATTTGTGAGGTCTTGGCTTCATCTTCAATAAACAAAACACTTACGTTAGGATTAATATTAATATTTTGTGTATGTGTTGAAAGCCCACTAACATAAATATAAATATTTTTAAATTCGTCCATTACATACGGAGTATAGCTACCATTAGGCATTCCCTGATTATTTACCGTACTAATAATAATACTTTGGATTTGTTGGGTAAATTTATGGTATTCTGCTGTAGCTTTTTCTAATTGATTCATAAAATTAATTTGACTAATTTTCTAATTTGTGAGAGAAACGAGAAAGCTATACATTCAAATATTTTAACGTGAGTTTGATGACAAAATCTTAATTTATTGTAGGCTAATAAGTCGGGTTTTTATTATGATTTTTTAATATTCCGGATTATGTTTAGCAGAACATAGTCGTGCATCTAACACACCCTACAATAATTTTATTTTTTATTTATAAACACGCTCTGAGGAAAACTGATAATTCTTGAAATTATTGAAATATTATGTGGAATTTAAACAGATTTGTTAAAACTCTAACCTTTTTTGAAGTAATTCCTTTACTTAACTGGGTACAGGATTTAGTTAAAAGTGGTTCTAAGGATGATTCAGATAAATTAATTGGAGCAAAAGAAATGGGTGCTGTATTAGTAGCAGGTGCAACGGGTGGGGTAGGAAGAAGGGTGGTAAAACGACTAATTGAAAAAGGTTATAAAGTAAGATGTCTGGTGCGTGATATCGATAAAGCAAGGTCAATACTTGACGATAAAGTGGAATTTGTAGTGGGAGATATTACCAAACCAGAAACTTTAAATTCCTTATTAACAGCGAATATTCAAGCTGTAATTTGCTGTACTGCGGTGCGAGTACAACCAGTTGAAGGAGATACACCGGATAGAGCAAAATACAATCAAGGCATTAAATTTTATATGCCAGAAATTGTCGGTGATACTCCAGAAAATGTCGAATATAAAGGTGTAAAAAACTTAATTGAAGCTGTTAGTAAAAGTTTAGCGCCATCTAACGAAAAAATCATATTTGACTTTAATAACACATCCCTGGAAATTAAAAATATTTGGGGTGCTGTAGATGATGTAGTTATGGGTGGAGTTAGTCAGAGTAATATTCAATTGTCTTCAGGTAAAGCTGTATTTTTTGGTAATGTTTCCACGGAAAATTCCGGTGGATTTGCTTCAGTTAGAACCAAGAATTTTGACCCATCTTTTAATTTATCTGGCTACGAAGGTGTTGAACTGCGAGTTAAAGGAGATGGGAAACGCTACAAATTTATTTTGCGTACAGAAACAAATTGGGATGGTATGGGCTATTGTTATTCTTTTGATACTCAAGCCGATACTTGGATAAATGTGAAAATTCCTTTTACAGAATTAATTCCCGTTTTTCGTGCCAAAACTGTAAAAGATGCTTCGACAATTGACGTTAATAAAATTTGTTCTTTTCAATTAATGTTGAGCAAATTTGAATACGATGGAGAATTAAATCCTCACTTTTTACCTGGTACTTTTGCTTTAGAAGTTGAAACAATCAAAGCTTATGGAGGACAAACTTTACCGCAATTTGTTTTAGTCAGTTCAGCAGGTGTAACTCGTCCAGGAAGAGCAGGTATAAACTTAGAAGAAGAACCACCCGCAGTCAGATTAAATGACCAACTTGGAGGTATTTTAACATGGAAATTGAAAGGAGAAGATACTTTAAGAGCAAGTGGAATTCCTTACACTATAATTAGACCATGTGCTTTGACTGAAGAACCTGGTGGGAAAGAATTAATTTTGGAGCAAGGTGATAATATTAGAGGCAAAATTAGCCGTGAAGATATTGCTAAACTTTGTGTACAAGCTTTGGAAGAATCATCTGCTTGTAACCTCACTTTTGAGGTAAAACAAGGAGAGAATAACGCAAGTTATATCGATTGGGAAGAATTATTTAAAACTGTGAATAGGGAAGAGTTAGGAGTTGGCAGTTAGGACCACCGGAGTTAGGAGTTAGGAGTTAAGAGTGAGGAGTTAAGAATTAAACTATCCTCATCTTTCTATCTCTCACTGATTTACTAATTTATCAAATGTTTAATTTCAGGAAGTTGTTATTTATAGCATTTTTTGTAATTATAATTTGGGGTGGATTATTTCCCGATATTGCTGTGTCTGGATTATTAGAGTCACGTCTAAATAATTTAGAATCTAAATTTTCGCGTTTAGAATCTCAAGTAAATCGGCTCGAAACACAGAGAAATGGAGGTAGTTCATCATCAAAAATCCCGAATAATCCTTTACCATCCCCGCGTGCTTCCAGAAGATTATCGCAATCAGAACGTGACAAAATGTTTGATAAATTAGCAACTTTAGTAATTGAATTAAGACAGGATGTTAATCAGTTACAAAAGCGAGTTTCTCAATTAGAAAATACCGATAATTAATCGACTGTATCCAACAACTAAAAAATATTCAACCAACAATTAACTATGAATCTTCTTACCTATATCATGCATTTAGCTGGTTCTGGTGCAAGTGCTTATTTTAGTGCGTTGCAAATCCGCGATATTAAAACTCGTCCGAATATTTTAGCCGGATTTCAATTAGCAGAATCGGGCTCCGTTCCTTTTTTAACTAAACTTAGTCAACGAGCAGCTAATCAAGGTGATGCATGGCTTGCGGAGAAATTAGCAAAACACGCAGAAGACGAAAATAAACACGGACAAATTTTTGCGATCGCGCTCAAACAGCTTGATAAAAAAGTTATCGATTTTAAAAAGCAGTCATCAGAAACAAAAGAAGAAAATACAAGCAATCAAAAATCAAAACAACGTCGTAGTCCCTTTTTTGCTACATATTATGAAGGTTATTCTTCAGAACAATTAAAAGCAGAATCCATTGATTGGAATGTGTTTATGGCTAGTACTTATATATTAGAATTGGATGCAAGTAAAGACTTTGCTCGAATGGCGAAAGTTTTACCTGAAAACGACTCCAAATCGCGTAATCTAAAATTAGGAATGCTCAGCATTGCCAAAGATGAAACAACCCATGCAGCATATCTTTACGAAGCAATGACACGACGAATGAGTGTGACTGAGGTAGAGCAGCTGGTTGATCAATGGCGATCGCGAAAAGTAAATGCTATTACAGCCTATGTAACTAACAAGTTACAAGGTAAAGATAATCAACGTTCTTTAGTTGAAGATGAATCTTCTAACAAAGAAACCGAATTAGTAATTGCTTGAAATTTAAACCTAAACCTAAACCTAAACCTAAAACTAAAACAATGGTCGCATCCCCACAACAAGATTACATCACCCCGGAAGAATACCTCCAATTGGAATTAGGAAGCGATGTTAAACACGAATACATCGATGGTTATGCTTATGCAATGGCTGGTGCTAATGATGCTCATGTAACTGTTTCATTGAACTTAGCTACACTCCTCCGCAGTCATGTACGGGGTTCTAATTGTCGAGTTTACATTTCCGATATGAAAGCTCGTATCGAAAAATCAAACCGATATTATTATCCTGATATCATGGTTACTTGTGATGAACGAGATAAAAAAAATACCACAGAAAAGAAATTCCCTTGCTTAATTGTGGAAGTTTTATCTGATTCAACAGAAGCATTTGATCGGGGTGATAAATTTGCCGATTATCAACTATTAGAAACCCTTCAAGAGTACGTTTTAATTAATGTCAAACGTCAGAGAATTGAATGTTTTCGTCGTAACAATGAAGGGCTTTGGGTATTACAATCTTATACTTTTGAAGACAAATATTTTCAACTTCAAAGTATTAACTTTGAAGGGGAGATGAGCGCAGTTTATGAAGATGTGGTGTTTGGTTGATAACGAATATAATTCCGCACATAATCGGGAATTTCAATTCCTTCAATCAAACGCTCATCATTAATAGCTTTACCTGCAACCATCTGTAAAGGTAAAACACCAGCCCAAATTGGTAAATCGTAATCCGCTTCATCATCCAAAGGATTACCTGTTCGTATCTTTGCTGATGCTTCTGTTAAAGGTAGAGAAAGTACTAAAGTTCCCTGTAATTCTTGTTTATTTGGTTGACGTACTTCCTTCCATCTTTGAGGTATTACGTGTTCAGTAAAAGCTCGTAGCGCTGCATTTTTTTCTTCAGTATTATTCACCAAAGTTGCCCTACCAAATATTACTACAGAACGATAATTCATCGAGTGGTGAAAAGCAGAACGTGCTAATACAAGTCCATCTAAAAGAGTGACTGTAACACAAACTTCAATATCTTGATTTAAGTTACGCAACATCCGACTAGCTGGGGAACCATGAATATAAAGTTTGTCTCCAACTCTTCCGTAAGCAGTGGGAATCACAAAGGGTTGATTATCTACCGTAAATCCCACATGACAAATTAAAGCTTCATCTAAAATGTTATAAATAACTTGAGTTTCATAATTACCGCGTTTTGGTAATCTCTTAATTTGGCTGCGTTGAGTTGGTACGAGTTGTTGATTGATTTGATTATTTGAAGTAGTCATAATTAATTAGCTAGATTTGTGAATTGTGTTAAAGAATTAAATGATTGAAAGCATTTACTAATACTTCACCATATTAATATTCAAATTCATCTCTCTTTATTTCTTTATTCTTCCTCAGCGTACTCAGCGTCTGGGGCGGTTTTTATTTACAGCAAACTAACTTCATCCCCAACTTGAATAACTTGATTACCAACACCAACTAACCGAGTATTCACCGTCAACTTATAAAAATGATTAAAACGAGATTTATCAACCCATTCCGGTAAAGTTTCTCTACGTTTATGAATAAATATTTTCTGAAAATCCGAATTAACTTTTCCACTAACAGCATCTCTAGTAGGAACAACACAACGTTGACAGGGATTTACTCCCAAAAATTGCAAATTGCCAACTTTAATAATTCCATTATCACTTTCAGAAAACAACTTATCTTCCCAAAAAGCGGGTACTCCATCTATTTCTAAAGTAGTACGCATTCGACGACGGATATCATCTTCATTCAAATCTGAATACCAACAAGCAACTTCTTTTAAAGTAGCAGTACTAACAATAGTTGGTCCCGGTGAAACGGTATCATCAGGAAAACCAGTAAGCAAGTTTTTTTGTAATTTTATATTAAACCCAAAAAAGGCGCTCAACCAAGCTTCTAACTGTGGTATTTCCGTTTTCAAATTAAAACTTTGTTCTGCATCACTACCTTGAATTTGTAGCGAAACAATTTGACTTTCTAAATCAAATTTTGACCGTAATAAATGTATTTTTGCATAACGTTTAGCATTGACAAACTTACCTTGTGCATCAATAATGGCATATTGACGGTCATACTGTAACGCACCACTGTGCAACACAAGAGCTTGTGTCACATCCACCCCATCAAGTGACTTAATCGGATAGATGGAAATTTTCGCTAGATAAGGCATATTTAGCCTTCCACATAATCATTTAATTTGAACTTAAGAACAGCATAATTTAGATAATGGTTGGTTACAATAGCCAATTTTTTGATTTAGTACCAGTCCACTTTTCGGTAATTTGATAGTAAAGTCGAAAAATAAAGGGAGCAGGGAGGAGAAAATCAGAATTTTTAGTTTTTAATACAGATATGGAAATCATAACTAATCATCCGAATTTGACATTCCCTACTCCCTACTTCCTCTTTACTGTCTCTGTTTAATATATCTTTCAAAATCTGCTGTACGTTCTTTTGTCATTCGTTGCAAACAATTATTTAAAAACCCGTTATAACCAGAACCACCACGATTACGATACACTTCAAACGAGCAATTAGCGTCTCGAAATCTAATCCAAACTTGTTGTGCTTTAATTAATTCTTGACGCTCGTCATTACTAAGCAGATTAGAAAGTTGTCTATAAACCAAGTTAAGTCTTCTGTCTGCTGCTTGGTAAGCTCGATAAATACATTCTCTATCTTCCGCATCACTCCTAGGATTATTGCAGTTTACTTGTTGTGCTAATATTTTTCCCTGCTTACCTGTTGCTGGATTAACAAAAATAGAAGTAACTACAATTGCTGATAAAATTCCGTGAATATACAGACCTAATTTTTGTTGTCTCATACTTTGATTTCTATATTTATTCGCTGAATTATTTGTGATATTTGCAGTATAAAATCATTTTATTTAATAATCTGCGATTTGCAAAACACTCTTATTAATGAAAATATAAAGATTTAAACTTGAATTGTGTTTTTTTCTCCGAGAATTTGGGAATACTAAATCTACAAACATTTAGGACAAAAGCAATATGGTTAGTATTAGCGGATATTACGTAAAAGAAGAACTCTACAACGGTTCGAGGACTTTAGTATATCGTGCGGTTCGAGAATATGACCAAAAACCTGTTGTGATTAAATTACTTAAAAATCCCTATCCCAGTTTTAGCGAATTGCTACAGTTTCGCAATCAATATACTATAACTAAAAATCTCAATTCACCTCTAATCATTCAAAGTTATAGTTTAGATAATTACCAAAATAGCTATGCATTGGTAATGGAAGATATGGGAGGAATTTCTCTGAAAGAATATTTTACAAATGTAAGGACGCAATATAATGCTTCTCTACAGGAATTTTTAAAAATAGCTATTACTCTATGTGATATTTTGGATATTTTATATCGTCATAGAATAATTCATAAAGACATTAAACCAGCCAATATATTAATTAATCCGACAACAAAACACATTAAATTGATTGATTTTAGTATTGCATCTTTGTTACCACGAGAAACCCAAGCCTTGGTAAATCCTCATCTTTTGGAAGGAACTTTAGCCTACATATCTCCAGAGCAAACCGGAAGAATGAATCGAGGAATTGATTATCGCAGCGATTTTTATTCTTTGGGTGTAACTTTTTATGAATTACTAACCAATGAATTACCGTTTAAATCGGATGATGCAATGGAGTTGGTATATTGTCATATTGCTAAAACACCTCCGTTTATAGGGAATAGGGAGCAGGGAACAGTAAACGAGAAAGAGTCCACTGTCAACTGTGACAGAATTCCGGAAGTTTTGGATAGTATTATTCAAAAATTAATGGCAAAAAATGCTGAAGATAGATATCAAAGTGCTTTAGGAATAAAGCATGATTTAAAAACTTGTTTAAAACAACTTCAAGAAAATGGTAATATTCAATATTTTCAAGTTGCCCAAAAAGATATTTGTGATAGGTTTGTTATTCCTGAAAAGCTCTATGGTAGAGAAAACGAAGTTGAACAATTATTAGCAGCATTTAACAGAGTTGCTGGTGTTACTTCTCGTTTTATAGCTCATCCGGAAAATATCAATTCAGAGTTAATGTTGGTTACTGGTTGTTCTGGAATTGGTAAAACTGCAATTATTAACGAAGTTCATAAACCGATTATCAAACAGCGTGGGTATTTTATTAAAGGTAAATTTGACCAATTTAATCGCAATATTCCTTTCTCGGCTTTTGTCGAAGCTTTTCGGGATTTAATCAGACAATTATTTAGCGAAACTGATGTTCAATTATCAATTTGGAAACATAAAATATTACAAGTATTAGGTGAAAATGCCCAAGTAATTATTGATGTGATTCCCGAATTAGAAAAAATTATTGGACAACAACCACCTGTACCCGAATTATCGGGAACAGCAGCACAAAACCGCTTTAATTTATTATTTCAAAAATTTATTAAAGTTTTTACTACCAAAGAACATCCGTTAGTAATTTTCTTAGATGATTTGCAATGGGCTGATTTGACATCTTTAAATTTGATGCAATTACTTATCAGCGAATCGGAAAGCCAGTATTTATTATTAATTGGTGCTTACCGAGATAACGAAGTATTTGCGGCTCATCCTTTAATGATGATGTTAGAGGATATTTATCAAACGGGAGCGGTAATTAATACTATTACTTTAAAACCATTAAGTAAAGACAGTTTAAATGAATTAGTTGCCGATACTTTAAATTGTTCCTTAGAAATAGCACAACCGTTAACACAACTTATTTCTCAAAAAACTCAAGGTAATCCATTTTTTAGTACGCAGTTTCTCAAGTCTTTAGCTGAAGATAATTTGATAACATTTAACTTTGATGAAAAGTCCTGGGAATGTAATATTTCTGAAGTTAAAAAGTTAGCTTTAACTGGTGATGTTGTGGAATTTATGTCGGAACAATTACAAAAGTTACCAAAACAAACGCAAAATATTTTGAAATTAGCGGCTTGTATTGGGAATCAATTTGATTTAACAACTTTAGCAATTGTTTGTCAAAAATCTGAAGCCGAAACTGCTGCGGATTTATGGAAAGCATTACAAGAAGGATTGATCATACCGCAAAATGAAGTTTATAAATTTTATCTTGAAACTAAACAAGAAAATGAAACAGTATCTCAGGTGATAGATTATCGATTTTTACACGATAGAGTACAACAAGCAGCTTATTCCTTAATTCCAGACGAGCAAAAACCGACAACTCATTTAAATGTTGGCAAAAGTCTATTAAAAAATATTCCAACAGCAAAATTATCAGCAAATATTTTTAATATTATCAATCACCTCAATATTGGTCAAAATTTAATTCTCAATTCTTCCGAAAAACATCAACTTGCTGAATTAAATTTATTAGCAGCTAAAAAAGCAAAAGATTCTACAGCTTATAGTGCAGCACTAATTTACATCAAAACAGGTATCACTTTATTAAATAGGGATTGCTGGCAAAATAATTATGAATTAACTTTATCATTTTATGATTATGCTGTAGAAGTTGCCTATCTAACTGGTAATTTTGAACAGATGCAACAATGGGCAGATATCGTTTTAAAAGAAACCAAAACTATTTTAGATCAAATTAAAGTTTATGAAGTGATTATTCAAACTAAAATTGCTCAAAATCAACTGATTGAAGCAGTCAAATTTGGACTACATATATTAGAATTATTTGAAGTTAAATTACCTGAATCTCCAAATCCTGTAGATATTGATAAATCTTTAGTTGAAATAAATATCTACTTAAAAGATAAACATATATCCGATTTAATTGCATTACCTTTAATGAAGGATGCTTATAGTTTAGCAGCGATGCGATTATTATCAATTATTTGGTTCCCCATAATTGCTGCGGCACCTACGTTAGTTCCGCTAATAGTTTTATCTCAGGTTAATTTATCAATTAAATATGGAAATGCTCCTTCATCGAGCTTTGCTTATGCAGCTTACGGATTAATTTTACAGGGATTTTTTCAAGATGCTCAAAGCAGTTATGAATTTGGTCAATTAGCATTAAATTTATTACAAAAGCTAAATAATTTAGAATTAACATCAAAAACGCTATTTATGATAGCTGTATCTACAAAACACGGCAAGGAACATCTGAAAAATACTATCCCACTTTTTCGGGAAGCATATCAAAGTGGAATCGAAAATGGAGATTTAGAATACTCTAACCATGCAGCGATAAACTGGTTTCAATATTCGTATTTTGTAGGTCAAGAATTAAATACTCTCAAACAAGAAATGGCAGCTATAAGTGATGTTTTAACTCAATTTAAACATACAACTACTTTAAATCAATATCGAACAATTCAACAAGTTATCTGGAATTTACTTGGTGAATCTCAACAGCCATATATTTTAATTGGAACAGCTTATAATGAGAAAGAAATTTTACCACAACAATTAGAAGCTAATGACCGAATTGGATTGCATTTTGTTTACATTCACAAATTTATTCTTTGTTATTTGTTTGAACAGTTTGATCAAGCGGCAATAAATGCACATCAAGCTCAGATGTATTTAGATGGACTCGTAGGATGTTTTTACGCACCACTATTCTATTTTTATCATTCTTTACTTCAGTTAAGTTTATATTCAGAAATATCACAAACAGAACAACTTAAAATAGTCATAAATAATCAAGAAAAAATTAAAAATATGACCCATCATGCTCCAATGAATTTTCAGCATAAATACGATTTAGTCGAAGCTGAAAAACATCGGATTTTAGATGAAAAAATTACAGCAATAGAACTATATGACAAAGCCATTGCTGGAGCCAAAGCCAACCAATACATCCAAGAAGAAGCCCTAGCAAACGAACTCGCTGCTAAATTCTACCTGAATTGGGGTAAAGAAAAAACTGCCAGTATTTATATGCAAGAAGCTTATTACTGTTACGCAAAATGGGGAGCTAAAGCCAAAATCCACGACTTAGAAAAACGCTATCCCCAACTACTCACACCAATTTTACAAGCACAAAAACACAGCTTTCAAGTCAACGAAACTTGTATTCAATCTGTTGATCAATCATTTTTGATAAATCAAACTGTTCAAACAAATCGTTCTAGTAGCAGTGTTTCAGAAACATTAGATTTTAAAAGTATTCTCAAAGCAACTCAAACTTTATCCAAGGAAATTCAATTAGAAGAGTTAATTTCCACTTTACTACAAATAGTCATCGAAAACGCTGGAGCGCAAAAAGCTGCTTTGATTTTTCTCAAGGAGAATATCTTTACTTTAGAAGCAGTAGCTACTCAAGAATTGGGTGTAACTCACTTATCAATCCCATATGAAACTAGCAATCAAATTCCTCATACAGTTATCAATTGTGTCAAACGCAGCTTAAAAAATATTGTTTTAGATAATGCTACAATCCAAAATGATTTGCTCACCGATGAATATTTAATACGAGAGCAACCCTATAGTTTATTATGTACACCAATTTTGGATCGAGGTCAATTAATTGGATTGTTGTACTTAGAAAATAAATTAATCAAAGGTGCATTTACAAGAGAAAGATTAGAAGTTACTAATCTTTTATGTACCCAAGCTGCTATTTCTTTACAAAATGCTCGACTATACGCTCAACAGCAACAAAAAACCTGGGAAATTGCTCAAAAAGAAGCAGAATATCGTAGTATCTTTGAAAGTGTCAATGATGGATTAAATATTTGTGATTTAGAAACAGGAAAAATCGTTGCTGTTAATCCTACTCTTTGCAAGATGTATGGTTATACTCAAGAGGAATGGTTTAATCTCACACCACCAGATTTCATGTATCCAGATTCGATATGTCTCTTTAATAATTATGTAGAAATTTTGGCGGCCGGTCAAGAATTTTATATTCAAAATATTAGTAAACGAAAAGATGGTACTTATTTTGATTCAGAAATCAAAGCAGTACCTTTTATTTACAAAGGAAAGTTACACGGATTAACGATTGTCCGAGATATTAGCGAACAACAAGCAGTACTCAGAGAAAATCAAATAGCACAAGCAGCAGTAACTCAGAAATCCCAACAGTTAGAAAAGGCTTTATTAGAACTAAACCAAACCCAATTACAAATGGTACAAAATGAAAAAATGGCAACTTTGGGTAATTTAGTTGCAGGGGTAGCACATGAAGTCAACAATCCCATCGGATTTCTTAAAGGTAGTATTAATAATGCCAAAGACTACATTCAAGATTTATTTGCCCATATAGAATGTTATCAACAACATTATCCTAATCCCACAGATGCAGTCGTAGAACACGCTGAAGAAATTGATTTAGAATTCCTTGTAGAGGATTTACCAAAGTTAATAGATTCGATGAAAGTAGCAACAGAAAGAATTAAAGATATTAGTACTAGTCTTCGTACTTTCTCTAGAGCCGATGCAGATGAAAAAGTTGCTTGCAATCTTCACGAAGGGATTGATAGTACAATTTTAATCCTCAAATATCGTCTCAAAGCTAATGATAAACGTCCAGCAATTGAAGTTGTTAAAGATTACGGTAATTTACCACCTGTCAAGTGTTTTTTAGGACAGTTAAATCAAGTATTTATGAACATTATTGCTAATGCAATTGATGCGATAGATACAATTTGTGAAGGAAAAACATTTGCCGAATTACAAGCTAATCCTTACAAAATAACTATTAAAACTGAATTTTTGACTGACAATAATACAGCATTAATTCGTATCAAAGATAACGGTATAGGAATGTCAGAATTTGTTAAACAACGTATATTTGATAATCTTTTTACTACCAAAGGAGTAGGAAAAGGTACGGGATTAGGACTTGCTATTGCTCTCTCAATTATTGAAGAAACTCATAGTGGTAAAATTAGTTGTAATTCAAACTTAGGTCAAGGAACAGAATTTATCATCGAACTACCTATAGATTAATTAGATTTAAATTAATCATCTAATAATCATTATCAGCTACACAAATTCCTTTACATTTTATGCCGTTGCTAGCTGTGCGTTTACAATGAGGACATAAAATCTTTTCGTTTTCTGCTGTATTAGCATTTTCTTGTGATTTATCTTTTTTGGTATCGGGTTTCCAATTCATAATCAGAGGAGGTTTTCTTGGTTAATTTAATTTACTTTACTTTAATTTTCGATTCTACATTTTGCGATTGCCCCTCCAGGGCGCGTGCCGATCGCAATGATTTTCTCTTGGGTTTCCCCATTCACAGATACATTAATATTGCTTATCTCAACTGTTAAGAGTTTCCACTTATAACTTATACGGTACAATTAACATACGAACTACATACTTACGTAATGCTAGTATAACTCTTCTGTTTACGAATAAAATTCAGATCAAAATTCCAGTTGTGACAATAAATACATTAATCGGTGCATCAGTCCTGAAATAGTCAATTTGCGAAGAAAAACGAAAAGCAGTTGTAAAACATTCAAGGGGAGTGGACATTATGCGAGTTTTATTAATTTATCCTTTATTTCCCAAAACTTTTTGGTCTTATGAAAAAATTTTAGAATTAGTCGATAAAAAAGTTTTATTACCACCATTAGGTTTAGTGACTGTAGCCGCAATATTGCCTCAAGAATGGGAATTTCAATTAGTAGATCGTAATATTCGCTCGGTGACAGAAGCAGAATGGGAATGGGCAGATATGGTAATTTTATCTGCGATGATAGTCCAAAAACAAGACTTATTCGACCAAATAAAAGCTGCAAAACAACGGGGTAAATTAGTCGCTGTGGGTGGCCCTTATCCAACTTCCGTACCCGCAGAATCTCAGAAAGCAGGAGCAGATTTTCTCATTCTTGATGAAGGAGAAATCACTTTACCAATGTTTGTAGAAGCGGTAAAAGCTGGTGAAACAAGCGGTGTATTTCGGACTACAGAAAAACCAGATGTGACTACAACACCCATACCTCGTTTTGACTTGTTAGAAAGAAATGCTTACGACATGATGTCGGTACAATTTTCTCGTGGTTGTCCCTTCCAATGCGAATTTTGCGATATTATCGTACTTTACGGTCGTAAACCTCGTACCAAAACTCCGGCGCAACTTTTAGCTGAATTGGATTGTTTGTATGAATTAGGTTGGCGCGGAGGTGTGTTTATGGTGGATGATAACTTTATCGGCAATAAACGTAATGTTAAGTTGTTGCTTAAAGAGTTAAAAGTGTGGATGAAAGAACATGAATATCCATTCCGCTTTGATACTGAAGCTTCAATTGATTTAGCACAAGATGCAGAATTGATGGAATTGATGGTTGAGTCTGGTTTTGCTGCGGTATTTTTGGGTATTGAGACACCAGATGAAGACAGTTTACAACTAACAAAGAAATTTCAAAATACCCGCAATTCTCTAGTTGAATCGGTACAAATGATTATTAAAGCCGGTTTACGTCCGATGGCTGGTTTTATCATTGGTTTTGATGGTGAAAAATCCGGTGCTGGCGATCGTATTGTCCGTTTTGCCGAACAAGCAGCAATTCCTTCTACAACTTTTGCGATGTTGCAAGCATTGCCCAATACTGCATTATGGCATCGTTTGGAAAAAGAAGGAAGATTGCGCGATTCTCAAGACGGAAATATTAATCAAACTACATTAATGAATTTTATTCCCACTCGTCCTTTAGAGGAAATTGGCAGGGAATATATTGAAGCCTTTTGTGCTTTATATGACCCCATTTCTTATTTAGATCGGACTTACCGTTGTTTTTTAATGATGGGTAAACCAAGTTGGAAAGCACCCGCAAAAATGCCAGAATGGAAGATTGTTAAAGCATTTTTAACTATTATTTGGCGACAAGGTATTAAACGGGAAACTCGTTGGAAATTCTGGCATCATTTATTCAGTATTCTCAAACGTAACCCCGCAGTATTAGAACATTATTTATCTTCTTGCGCTCACAACGAACATTTTCTGGAATACCGTCAAATTGTCCGTGAACAAATAGAGTCTCAACTTCAAGACTATTTAGCACAAGGTGCAGAAAAACCTTATGTACCAGTCAAAAAAGCTGAAGCTGTCAAAGTGTAAAAAATGATACCTGTGTGGTAAGAAGTCGGGTTTTGATCAAGATTTTCTGATGTAACGGATATTTATATTATTAAAACCCGACTTCTGTAATATCTAGGGTAGGTGATATCTTGCACTATAGAAACCTATAGTTAAAATAATTACTAATTGTTTGACTTTGTTCTTACCCGCCTGGGACTGCAAGTCCCAGTCTGATAGCACAAGTCCATTAAAATGGACTAAAATACTACATTTTTATGTTAGTAATATTTTTATTTATATTTTGATTATGTAGTTAATTATGCTTATGGTGCAAGATATCAGGTAGCGAACAGTAAACTCTTGACTCTGAAACGTTATTATCGTTAGATTATTGTTAACTGTTAACTGTTAACTGTTAACTGTTTTATGGAATTAGCGATCGCACTCAACAACAATTCATCAAAATCCTTACACCAACAACTTTACGAACAAATACGTCAAGCAATTCTCAGCGGAAGATTGACAGCAGGGGAAAAAATTCCTTCAACTCGTTTTTTAGCAAAATCCCTGTCAATTTCTCGTTTCACAGTTACCACTAGTTACGAACAACTTTTAAGTGAAGGTTATTTAGAAACAGTAACAGGTAGTGGTACTTTTGTCTGTAAACAACTTCCTGATGATTTAATTTATTCAAATCCAATTGACAATATAGAAAAAGATAATTGTTCGTCAATTAAATTATCGATGTATGGGAAGACATTAGTTAATATAGCAAACGTCCCTAGAATTACAGAACCACAATTAGAAATAAATTTTCGTTACGGAACACCAGCATTAACAGAATTTCCGATCAAATTATGGCGTAGATTGCTATCACGTTACTGTAATACTAACTTGAATTGGCTAGATTATTCAACAGAACCAAATGGTTATCAACCTTTAAGAGCCGCAATTACACATTATTTGACTCGTTCCCGTGCGGTTAATTGCGTACCGGAACAAATATTAATTACCAACGGTACTCAACAAGCGCTCGATTTGATTTTGCGTTTATTAATTGAACCGGGAGAAACCGTAGCTATAGAAAATCCCGGTTATTTAAGTGCAAAAATTATATTTGAAACTCAAAACATTCAAATAGTACCTATTTCAGTAGATAATTCGGGTTTAATAGTCCAAGAATTAATAAATTATCAGCCACAAAACATCCGTTTAGTTTACGTTACACCTTCCCATCAATTCCCCACCGGAGCAATTTTATCATTACCGCGACGCTTAGAATTACTCAACTGGGCGCAACAAACTGGAGGATTAATTATTGAAGATGATTATGATAGTGAATTTCGTTATAGTGAAAAACCAATTCCCGCATTACAAGGATTAGATCAAAGGGATTCCGTAATTTATATTGGTACTTTTTCCAAAGTTTTATTCCCTTCATTAAGAATCGGTTATTTAGTACTTCCCAAAAGTTTAATATCTATATTCACCCGTGCAAAATGGTTGAATGACAGACATTTACCAATATTAGAACAACAAGTACTTACAGAATTTATCAACGAAGGATATTTAGAAAGTCATCTGAGAAAAATGCGTTCAATATACGATAAACGTCGTCAAACTTTAGTAAACTGCTTAAAAGAACACTTTGGAAAAAGCGCCGAAATTTTAGGAGAAAAAGCCGGAATTCACCTGATGGTACGCTTAAATACTAATTTTAGTGACGAAGAAATTATTCAACGCGCGGCAAAGAATGGCTTAGGAATCATGTCTGCCAATCCCTATTATCTCACAACTCATCCCCCAGGTAAATTTATCTTCGGTTACGGAGAACTCACAGAAATGCAGCTTCAAGAAGGAATTAAGAGATTAGCGTCCATAATTATTTGTAAACACTAAAGCCTTTACCCAAAACCCATTACCCATTACCAGCCCTCACAGACAGTAGGAATGTTTAACCGCTAAATGCACCAATTCATAGTAAACTACCCATGGGAGAGCATCCGGTTGCTAACTACTTGGGTTTTTACGCAGATAAATTGTAATTTAAAAAACTTATTAATAGTAAAGAGCCATGCTTGCGATTTGGAATTCATTAAATGATTATTACAAAGCACTGCCAACAGCTGCGATGATTTATAACTAATAGTTACACTAGTTGATATTAAACTAATTACAAATTAAGGAGTAGTTGGATGGTTAATGAGCGGGACTATACATTAATAATTGATAAAAGCGGTAGTATGTCCACCCCAGATCAAGCAGGTGGTAGAAGTCGATGGCAGATAATGCAGGAATCAACCCTTGCTTTAGCGAGAAAATGCGAGCAGTTAGATCCCGATGGAATGACAGTTTATCTATTTTCGGGTAAATTCAAGCGTTATGATGATGTGACATCAGATAAAATCGCGCAGATATTCATGGAAAATGACCCTGCTGGGACTACAAATTTAGCAGCAGTACTCAAAGACGCAACTGATAATTATTTTAAGCGTAAAGCAGCAGGTCAAACTAAACCCAACGGAGAAACAATTTTAGTTGTAACTGATGGTGAGCCGGATGATAGAAAAGCTGTTTTTGAAGTAGTTATCAATGCTTCTCGTCAGATGGAAAAAGATGAGGAATTAGCAATATCTATCGTTCAAGTTGGTTCCGACGCTCAAGCTACAAAATTTCTTAAAGCTTTAGACGACCAAATGGAATCTATCGGAGCAAAATTTGATATTTGCGATACTGTGACTTTGGATGATATGGAAGATATGACTCTTGCAGAAATATTAACGAATGCAATTACTGATTAAGTTAATAAACAGTTAAGCAATAATTAAAAACTAATTTTAGGAGAATTAATTGATGCTAGAAAATCGTGATTATACCTTAATTATTGATAAAAGCGGTAGTATGGCAACTCCCGACCAAAAAGGTGGTAGAACCAGATGGGTAGCAGCTGAAGAATCAACTTTTGCTTTAGCAACTAAATGTGAGGAATTCGATCCGGATGGTATTACTGTGTATACATTTTCCGGTAAATTCAAAAGATATGAGAATGTCACATCTGCGAAAGTGATGCAAATTTTTAAAGAAAATGACCCTTCGGGAACAACGGACTTAGCTGGAGTATTAAAACATTCTACCGATAATTATTTCCAACGCAAAGCAGCGGGTGAAACTAAGCCGAATGGTGAGACAATTTTAGTGATTACCGATGGTGAACCTGATGACCGTAAAGCGGTAATGAAGACGATTATCGAGGCTTCTCGTCGGATGGATAGAGATGAAGAATTAGCAATTTCCTTTATTCAAGTTGGTACGGACGTACAAGCTACTCGCTTTCTGAAAGTATTGGATGATGAATTGCAAAGTGCTGGTGCCAAGTTTGATATTTGTGACACAATTACAATGGAAGATATGGAAGATTATAGTCTTTCAGAAGTGTTGCTCAATGCAATTGTTGATTAGTTATTCCAATTAATCGGAATGAAACAGATGGATTCCATTGATAAGTTATTGTCCGAACTCAAAGCTGAATATCACAAACCAGCTAATTCTCCATCAAAAAGAACTGAGGAAGTTGAGAAAGTAAAACTAGACTCATCTCCTCTAGATTCTTCTTTGTTCACATCTTCATCAGGGAAAAAAGATGTCATAGATAATATTTTATCTCAAGTAAAACAAGATTTTGAGCGAAAAGAATTATTAGAAGATATTCAAAATCAGGAAAAAATTGAAGAGGAAAGAATTAAACAAGAGCAACTTAAAGCAAAACAATTAGAAGGGGTAAAAAAACAAGCTCAAGAATGGTTAAATAAATTAGAACCACTATCCCCCGAAGGACTGTGGTTTGAAACTTTTGCTAAAAATTATAATTCCCAATTAGAAGCAGCCATTGAATATTTACAAGCTGAGTAATCGATTTATTCATATTTATCAAATATCAAATGTGAGAAACTATTGATTTTGATTTATTTGATGTAAATGCTTTACTCCCCATTCATGCATTGCCTGAAGAATCGGTTGTAAACTTTCTCCTAAAGGTGTCAGGGAATATTCGACTTTTGGGGGAATTTCTGCATAAACTTTTCGATGTACTATTCCATGTTCTTCCATTTCCCTTAACTGCTGAGTCAGCATTTTTTGAGTAATTCCGACTAAAGCACGCTGTAATTCTCCAAAACGTTTTACTCCGGGAAGTAATTCTCTGATAATCAATACTTTCCAACGTCCCCCGATTACTTGAAGCGTAGTTTCGACTTCACAACTAACCATCTTTTTGTGGTTTTCCACTTTAGTTTTCATAGCTACTTTCAAGTAATTCTCTGAATTTCAACTGCGTAATTTTTATCATATTTACAACACTTGATTGCCATTTTTTCACTCAATGGTCATATAAATTTTTATTCTTTTATAACTTTATCCATGTTATTTGCTCAACCCTTGAATTTCTATACTCATCGTTTTTAAAAATTAATAAAAATCAATAAAAATCAATAAAAATTAATAAAAACTCATTTTATCCAGAAGTAGCTTTTAAAAACTTATTCACAAGATTATCAAAAGAACGTTTTAACTGATGCTTGCGGTACCATCTTTGAAAAGCTGCTTCATAATCATCACCTTGAGTTTGAAAAGTATTCCAACCATCGAGACCTACAAACATACCCCAAAATAATACAATATAAAGCGACCAGTTAATACCACCACCTGTGAGTAAATCTATCGATAGTAAAAAGGTATTGATAATCGCGTAATTACCCACACGTTTTCTGAATCTTCTTTGACGGTGAGCGTTAAATGCTAGTCGATGCTGTATTTCACCTTGTTTACTTACCCAATCGTCTTCTGCTAATTGTAGAGTTTCCGGGGAGATATTCAACTCAGCAGCAATTTCCAAAAGTACCTCGTAAGAAAACTCCTTTTCATCCCCCGCTTGACGTGCGATCGCTAACTGCAAAATCTGCTGTACGTCTTCTTGGCTATAACAACGATTAATTTTATCTCCCGAATTCGCCATAATACTAGTGTGTTCTATTACTTTTAAGAGACAATTTCTTTCTGGGACACCAACTACTGTCATTATCTCTAGAGTAACAAATCTATCAAGTCGAAGGACAAAGGTTAAAGGTCAAAGTTTAGAGTTTTTTATTTATAACTCCCCCGAACCCCCCAACCCCTTGTCTCCCTATCCCTAAGTATTCGGAATTGAGATTGTAGTATCGGCGGATTCTTTGGCAAAAAATCGTAGAGAAATCCAATAAGTGAAAATATGAGAAAGTAAACCTAAAGGACCTGCAAATAAACAAAGAGCAAGGGAATGGAAAGTCCAAATACCTGTTTTGACTCCTGCTAAATAAATATAACGTCCCACGAATAAATCCATGACCAAGAAATGAATCCAACCAGTTGCGGCAGCGGTTTCGGAAGCAAAAAAGCGAGCAATATCTGCTAGTTGAGGATTAGATAAAGCTTGAGCATTTTCGGGTGTAATGCTGCTGATAAACAAGTATAAATATAATCCAGCTAATGGTACAAACGGAATATAGGACTGCATAATATTTTGGGTGACTTTCCATTTGGGTAAAAAAATCATCAATACCCAAAAAGGTAGAACGTAAAGATTGGCAATATTAAATAATTCACTAATAGACATAACAAACTCCAATATCAACTGCGTTTAATACCAATAAAATAAGTATATCTCTATCGAGTATTTTTTTAAATAACTAGGAGTAGGAATTGGGGATTAGGGAGTAGGGAGTAGGGAGTAGTGATGAAGTTTATTTTTATCGACAGTAAATGCATTGAATTGTACGATTTTTTTTTAATGATTACATAATTGTGGATTATGAATTATAAATTATGAATTATTTTCACAAAGATGTTCATCCCAAAAAAATTTAAATGATATTGTTTACGCGCCAAATTTTGTAATAACATTAATATAATCATTCCCTTTAACCTAAAAAAACAGCAACATCTGTATGGCAACTATTAAATGTAGAGATACAACTTTTTCTAATATACAAGCAATTGTATTTGACAAAAACGGTACTTTAGAAGATTCAGATAAGTACTTACGTAATTTTGCTCAAAAAGCAGCGAGAATTATAGATGCTCAAATACCTGGGATTGGAGAACCATTATTAATGGCATTTGGTGTTAATGGTGATATTTTAGATGCTGCGGGTTTAATGGCTGTAGCAAGCCGTCAGGAAACCGAAATTGCGACAGCAGCTTACATTGCAGAAACGGGAAGAGGTTGGATTGAATCCTTAGAAATAGCTCGTAAAAGTTTAGATGAAGCAGATACATATCTGGGTAATTCTGCTGCTTCATTATTTCCAGGTAGTCGGGAAATATTACAAAAGCTTTCACAAGTAGGATTAAAATTGGGTATTCTTTCAGCAGCGACAACCGCAGAAGTAAATAATTTTGTAGCAGTTCATCAAATCGGTGAATATATAAACTTAGAAATGGGAGTAGACGGTAATATTTTTAAACCAAACCCAGCTTTATTTTTGCAAGCTTGTGAAAAATTGGGAGTAGAAGCAAGCACAACATTAATGGTAGGAGATTCGGTTGGTGATATGCAAATGGCACGTAATGCTCAAGCGGCTGGTTGTATTGGTATTACTTGGATTGGGCGTTCGGATCATGTTCGAGGTGCGGATGTGGTAATTAATAATTTAGGTGAAATTCAAGTTGATTAATTACCTATTACAAACCTATTACAAATAAAACTTTATAACCATTATTATCAATAGGACAAGCAACTTTTGAAGTATCTATCTAAAAAATTTAACCGACAGCACAGAGAAATCGGATTTCTCTACAAAACCCGATTTCTGAATCTGCACGTCTACTGAGAAACTTCACAGAAATTCCAATATTATAAATTCCTAACGCTGTACAACAACTGTAGTTCCAACTGATGCCCAATTAAATAATCTTTTGGCTTGATTCGGTGCTAAATTCACACAACCACGACTAACTGGTGTACCAAAATTATTGTGCCAGTACGCACCATGAATTCCATAACCACCTTGATAATACATCGTATGGGGAACATCAGGAATGTCGTAACCATCACCCTTCATCCGAGTTTTGTTCAATTTTGTATAAATATTAAATACCCCAATTGGGGTAGGAGTTGACCTTTTTCCTGTAGAAACAGTAACTCCAAAAACAGCTTTATTTCCTTCCCAAGCAATTAATCTTTGTTCTGACAAATCTACTTGAATCCAACGTTTATTCGATTTTTTCAACTGACTAACTTTTTGACTAACCTGCTGCATATTATTTCCTAAAGCTTTATTTGTCGGAAAACTGACAACAGTAGCCGACAGCGCTATAACAGCAACAAAACTTTTCAAATAGCGAATATACTGAGGTGAATTTAGTTTTTTCATGGTAAATATTCTCCAATGTTACCGTTTTTTGTTTATTCTCTTTTCTAGCTGTATTTAATAGCTTATTTCTGTTATTAGCTATGAATATCTCTATTTTTATCTTACTTTATCTTTTGAAGTAGAGTTTCTGTCTGTTGAGTTATTAAATTCCAGTCTTCAGATATAACCAGATGTTTTGGGAATAAATCACTACTTAATCCAATTGCGATCGCACCTGCTCTCAAAAATTCCCCTGCGTTTTCTAAAGTTACTCCCCCTGTTGGAATCAAGGGAATTTGTCCTAATATCGCTTGTAAACTTTTGATATATTCAACACCACCTACTGCTTGTATTGGAAATACTTTGACGCAGGTTGCTCCTAGAGTCCAAGCTCTAACAATTTCGGTTGGAGTCAGCGCTCCGGGTATAATTGGTATATTTAAATTTACAGCCGCTGAAATTATTTCTGAGTCTGTGTGGGGAGTGAACAAGAATTGCGACCCTGCTTCTACTGCTTGCTGCATTTGTTGTAAGTTTAACAGCGTACCTGCACCAATAATACAATGAGGTAATTCCCTACGTAATTCTGCGATGAATTCCGCTGCTTGTGGAGTATTCCAAGTTACTTCAATTAACTCTATTCCCCCAGATACAACGGCTAAAGCCATTTGTCGGGCTAAATCTTTTTTATTAGCACGAATTACGGCAATAACGCGATGTTTTTTTAAAAGTGTTAACCAAGAAATTGGACATGGAAAATTGGACATTGGGAATTAAAAATTTAAAATGTTTGATTTCAAGCTATTTTTTCTTTCTTTAGATTACACAAACTATTTTTCTGAAAATAACTGAGTTTTTCAGATTCTTTACTATTAACCTGAATTAATTACTTTTTTATTAAATAAAAATCTGTGATTTATTAATATTAACTCCTTTTGATTTTCTGATATTATGGAAAATTTCAGGCAAAATTTTAGATTTTTTTTGGATTGAGTATATATATACGTATCGCTAATATGATAAAAGCTAAGTAAAGAAAGGTAATTAGTCACGATGAATTACAAACAATTTTTGCAAAAAAGCTTTATAACATCGGTTGTCCTAGCAACAGTGATGATCGGTGGAAGTAACTTAATTCAAACGAATGCTCAAACCCCAACTAACTCAAAATCCCAACAGATTAAACCTACTTTTACCTTAAGAGGACATATATGGGATATCGAAGCTTTAGCTTTTACTCCTGATGGACAAACTTTAATTAGCGGCAGTTTCGACCATACTGTAAAAGTGTGGAACATGACAAATGGTAGATTAATTAGTACCCTTGACGGACACAAAGACGGAGTAAACGACGTTGTGATCAGTCCAGACGGACAGTTATTTTTTACTGGGGGAGGAACAGCACAAGCGAATACCGATAAAGTAATTAAAGTATGGAGCATGAAAACCAGAAGAGTGCTTCGTACACTCAAAGGACATTCTCAAGGAGTGACTTCCTTAGCAATAACCAGCGATGGTAAAACTCTTGTCAGCGGTAGTTATGACAACACAATTAAACTGTGGAATCCGCAAACAGGTGCATTAATTCGCACTTTAACTGGACATAATAGTCCGGTACGTTCAGTAGCAATTAGTCCCGACGGTAAAACTCTCGCTAGCGGTGGAGGTTCTCTCGCAGGTGATTCCGACAAAACACTTAGATTATGGAACCTGGAAACAGGAAAATTAATTAGTCGTATCGAAGGAAACACCAACCTGATTAGTTTTATCGGCTTTACTCCCGACGGAAAATATTTAGTTAACGCTACAGACCCAAAAATCAACGTTTGGGATTTGAATACAGGAAAACTAATTAATAGTTTTAGCGTATCAGATATTGAAGGCATTACCTCTGTAACTTTAGGAAACGATAGCAAAACCGTTGTCACTACTACATTAGATGGTGCAGTCACAATGTGGGATTTAAGTACCGGAAAAGCCATTAATACTTTTCTAGAAGCAGAGAAAAATCCTCAAAACTTCGATCAACTTTACCCTACCAGTACTGCATTTAGCCCCGACGGTAAAATGATTGCCATTGGAAAGGGAGGTGGAGCTTTCAATTCAAGCTTCCCAATCACCATCAAAAAAATGCCTTGAGCAGGTTAGAGGTTAGAGGTTAGAGGTTAGAGGTTAAAGGTCAAAGGTTACAATTATATTTTATCTCCCCATCCCCTTGTCCCCTTGTCCCCTTGTCCCCTTGTCCCCTTGTCCCCTTGTCCCCTTGTCCCCTTGTCACTTTTCATACTGCTCGTAAGCAGCGACAATCCTTTGTACTAAAGGATGACGGACGACATCTTTTTGAGAAAATTCACAAAATGCGATGCCTTCTACGTGCTTTAAAATTTGAAAAGCTGTTAATAATCCTGATTGTTGCTGTGATGGTAAATCGCTCTGAGTCATATCACCCGTTACTACCATACGGGAACGGAAACCCAAACGAGTTAAAAGCATTTTCATCTGTGCTGGTGTCGTGTTTTGGGCTTCGTCTACAATTACAAAAGCATTATTTAAAGTTCTTCCGCGCATATAAGCTAAAGGTGCAACTTCAATTACCCCTTTTTCGATTAGTGATGGTACTTTGTCTGGATCAATAAATTCGTTGATAGCATCATAAAGCGGACGCAAATAAGGATTAACTTTCTGCTGTAAATCTCCCGGTAAAAAACCGAGTTTTTCACCTGCTTCGACAGCCGGACGAGTTAAAATAAGTTTCTCATATTGATTATCCAACAGTGCTTGTACGGCAACGACAACCGCTAAAAATGTTTTACCAGTACCAGCTGGACCAATACAAAATGTTAAATCACGCTTGCGTATTGCTTCAATATACTGTCGCTGACGAAAGGTTTTAGCGCGAATTTGTTCACCACGACGAGTTTTAGCAAGTACATCCTTTTGTAATGTTTGCAATTCATCTTCTCGATGAGTATCGAGGGCTTGACGCGCAGTTAAGATATCGGCGAGAGATAATATATTACCCTTTGTCCAAATATCTTCTAAAGATTTTACCAACCGACGAACCAAATCGATTTGTTTTTCAGTGCCACTAACGTATAATTCTTGTCCCCGCATTACTATTGTGGCTCCTGTTTGTCGGGATAGGATTTTAAGGTTTTCTTCCTCATTTCCCGCTAAGGCTATAGCACTTGGAATATCCGGTAATTCTATTGTTATGGCATCTGCCATTGTGTTTATTATTAGTAAGCAGTAAAAATTAACAAAACTAACAAAACTAACAAAAATGCTCCAGTGGGGAGACAAATTTTATTTGCTGTTTACTATCAGCCGTAGGGCTGATAGCGAATCAAACAAGAAACAATAAATAAACAATAAGTATTGTTTCAATTAAATACGAGTGCGGGGTTGGGTGAAATTTTTGCTTCCGTCACCACGTCTTGTTTTAGGTTTGGGCATAGGTAATTGTCTATTCTGTTCTTCGCTATTAGCATTAGTAGTAGATGCAGGTGCATCTTCCCGACTTTCATTGCTACCGTAAATATCTAGGTATGCGGATTGTCCGGCGGCTTGAGCAGCAGCAGAAATCACCGTGCGAATAGCCTGAATGTTGCGTCCTCCACGACCAAATACTTTACCTTTATCTGCACTATCAAAGGCAATGCGAATCCAAACTCGTTTGCTGCTACCAGAAATTTCGCAATCAACGCTTAAAGATTCTGGAGACTCCAAAAACGGCTGAATCAAGAATTTTACTAGACCAATGTAATCGGGAGTTGTACGGGGGTTCGTTTCTCCTCTGTTATGAGGATACAGCTTCTGCACGGACTTGTTCAAAAACATTATTTTTTGCTAAAATGCGACGCACGGTGTCAGTTGGTTGAGCGCCCTGTTGTAACCGCTTAACAATGCCGGGAACGTCTAATTTTACTTCATTGGTTCTAGGATTATAAAAACCCAATTCTTCAAGGGGAAGACCATCACGACGAGCAAGGTTATTGATAGCAATTATCCGGTAACTAGCTTCTCTTTTTTTGCCAAATCGCTTGAGGCGGAGTTTAATCATGATTAAGAAGTTATGCTCCTAATTTTAATGGTGTTGGTTGACAACTACTAGTTGGCGATAAATCTATTTAACATTATGGAAGCATTTGACCTAAAAGGGTAATGCTCTTTATCGCAGGGAGATAAAAATTTCCCACAAGTAGCAAATGCTAATTTTAGCACTCGCACGGCAGGAAGCGCTATTGTATCAGGTCAAAGGTTAAAGGTTGGAGGTTAAAGGTTTTTGATTTTTGGTTAAAGGGTACCGAAACCTTTTTTCTTCTTTTCTTTTTTCGGTTTCTTTTTACCACCAGCAGCACCGGGATAACCCCGCCATCCTGGTGCTGCCTGATTACCGGCAGCCATTGGATTACCACCCATACCCCCGAACATCCCTCCCATGCCGGGGAAGTTGCCTTGCCCCATTTGCTGCATCATGGTACGCATTCTCTGGAAGTCACTGACTAACTTGCTGATATCTTTTTCTTTGTAACCGCTTCCAGTTGCAATCCGTCGCCGACGACTGGGAGAACTTGCCAATAAATCGGGATTTTTACGTTCTTCCTGAGTCATGGACTTAATCATCGCTTCGCAACGCTTCAACTGAGACTGTCCTTGTTCTAGTTGCTCGTTAGAAATTTTACCCATCCCCGGAATCATCTTCATGATACCTCCGAGGGAACCCATATTTTTCAACAAACGCAATTGTTTGAGAAAGTCGGTAAAATCAAACTTCGCCGACAGCATTTTCTCTGTCATTTTTTCGGCATCGGCAAGATCGAATTCTTCTTGGGCTTTTTCTACAAGGGTTAATACATCTCCCATTCCCAGAATTCGTGATGCCATTCTTTCGGGATAAAAGGGCTGTAGCGCTTCTACTTTTTCACCCACACCAACAAATTTAATCGGCGCACCGGAAATTCTTCTTACCGACAGCGCTGCACCACCACGGCTATCACCGTCTAACTTAGTTAGAATTGCTCCACTAATACCAATTTGTTCGTGAAATGTACGAGTCAAATTGGCTGCTTCTTGACCAGTCATCGCGTCCACTACCAGCAGTGTTTCATGGGGTTGGACGGTTTGTTTTACCTGGGCTAATTCCGCCATCATATCTCCGTCAATTTGCAGACGACCGGCGGTATCAATAATTACAGTATCAATTCCTTCTGCCCTAGCGTGTTCCACTCCCAGACGGGCAATCTCAACTGGATTTGCATCGCTTCCCAGTTCAAATACCGGCACGTCAATTTGTTGACCCAAAGTTATCAATTGATCGATCGCAGCCGGACGGTAAACGTCTGTAGCAACCATCAAGCAACTGCGTTCTAATTTTCTCAAGTGTAACGCTAATTTTGCTGTGGCGGTGGTTTTACCAGTACCCTGTAAACCAGCCATCAAAACTACTGTCGGTGCTACTTCGGCTTGTACGAGGGGAACGTTGGTTTCCCCCATAACTCTTACCAATTCGTCATTAACTATTTTGATAAACTGTTGATCGGGACGCACCCCAGTTAAAACTTCAGCCCCTTGTGCCTTGGCTTCAACTTCGCTAATAAATTCTTTGACTACTTGGAGGTTGACATCCGCCTCTAATAAAGCACGGCGTACTTCTCGCAGAGCTTCCTGAATGTTGGATTGAGATATCTTATCTTGTCCCCGGAGCTTTTTCCAAGTAGATTCTAAACGGTCGGCTAGTGCATCAAACATAATTCAATTTCTATTAGTCAGCAAGCATATTAACGCGCTATATAACAGCTTAATAGTTTTTAATTGATAAAAGCACTTCTATTCCTCCAATGCGGGGAAAACTGGGAATTGGTAATGGGTAATCGGTAATGAAATCCGTGAAATCAGTGTAATCCCTTTTAATCCGTGTTCAAAGCTGCTACACAACACAATGATATTTTTTGTGCTTGCGATCGCAAAAATATAATTTAAATAATTAAATAATTAAATATTTCTTGCATATAATACAATTATGTATGTAATATCAACTATTGTTAGTGACAATTAAATCACAATTAATTTTTCTTTAATTTAAAGATACTTACTAAGTATGAATACAACTAACCTGAAAAAAAATAGTTTATCCGAATCTAAAAATAGATTATATTTCGCATTCCAATTAATAGCTGTGGTTCTGACAAGTTATATATTTCTCTCACTAATAATAACCAATAAACCACCACTTTTATTAATTGGTATCAGTTTAGGTGCTGGGTTAATTTTTACGGCTGTCAATATGTTTTTCAATCAACAAAAGTATGCAACAAATGAAATTCACCATACAGTTGAGAATGTCGAAAATCAAGAACAAAATAATATCCGAGAAAAAATTCTAAATCAAATTACTCAAGGTAACAATCCTCGCAGTTTAAACTTAATTTTCGCTGATTTAAAAGAGGTTAACTTAATTGGTATTAATCTCAATAATTTGTATTTGAGTGGTGTTGAATTGAGTGATGCTAATTTAACAGATGCCCAGTTGATAGGAGTTGATTTTAGTGAAGCCAATTTACGCAATACTAAATTAGTGAATGCTCAGTTATTAGGTGCAAACCTCAACAGCATCAAGTTAACAGGTGCTAATCTAAATAATGCTAATTTAAGAGACGCTAACCTTAGTACAGCCGAGCTTAATAATGCTTGTTTAATCGGTGCCATATTAGTAAGTGCAAACTTAAGCGATGCGAAATTACTAAATGCTAATTTAACTAATGCACAACTTTATAAAGCTTATCTATGGAATGCCAATCTTAATAATGCTCAGTTAGTCAATGCTGACTTCACTTGCGCCTATATGAATAATGTTAAGTTTAATAATGCTAACTTAACTCGCGCTAATCTCAAAGATGCTCAACTATGTACAGCTAAGCTGAAAGATGCCAATTTAGAATCAGTTAATTTGACAAATGCTCAGTTAGATAATGCTAATTTGAAAAATGCTAATTTAAGTAAAGCTTGTTTAGTGTCAGCTAATTTAGAAAATAGCAACCTTGAAAACGCTAATCTATATAATACTGATTTCAGAAAAGCAAATTTAACTAATACCAATTTGCTCAATGCAAAAGTTGAAAATGCTCGCTTTGGAGGTAATATAGGCATTAGCGAAGATGTCAAACTATATTTAAAGCGACAAGGTGCAATTTTTCAATATGAATAGTTAGTTCATTTTCATGAAACTAAGGTAATTAGGTTAGAAAAAGCTTCAGTTGCATCGGCTATAACTTTACTTTGAAAAACAAATTCGCTATAGTTTGCCAAGTCATCCAAGCCGACTACATTCAAGAGAACTTCAGTAGTTACCCATGCAGAAGTTTCAACTAATAGTTTCCGCCATTTTACTTTCATAATTTTCGCTTCCTTGCGAAATATATCAGCTTTTAATTAATTATTAATAAATGTAAATTATTTTAACGATTGATTTCAATACCTGAATTACAGGAATGAGGTAGTAATTTTACTTCTATAGAAGATGGGAATTACTCATTGACACGTTAACTGTTCTACAGCATCAGCTTGTGTGGGTAAAGCTGCGGTTAAAACTTCGCTACCATTATCGGTAACTAAAACATCATCTTCGATGCGGATTCCTCGGACATCTGAAAATTGAGATAAACGTTCCCAATTAACATATCTGGAGAAGTTTTGGCGATTTTGAGGATTATTGATAATTGCCGGTACTTGATAAAAACCGGGTTCAATTGTCACCAACATTCCTGTACGTAAAGGTCGATTGAGACGCAAATAACCCAAACCAAAACGACTGCTTCTTTCTCTTCCGGGTTCGTATCCTGCTAAATCTCCCAAATCTTCCATATCATGTACATCTAAACCGAGTAAATGACCGATACCGTGGGGGAAAAACAAAGCATGAGCATCTATATCTACTAATTCTTCGGGATTTCCTTGTAAAATACCTAAATTTACTAAACCTTCAGTGATAACCCTACAAGCACAAAGATGAATCTCTTCATATTCAACACCGGGACGTATTTTGTCAATACAGGCATCATGTGCGGCTAAAACTACATCATAAATATCTCTTTGGGTAGGTGACATTTTTCCATTAACAGCCCAAGTTCGAGTTACATCAGCAGCCCAACCCGTAGAAGTTTCCGCACCCACATCAGCAAGTAATAAGTCATTGGGTTGCAGGGTATTTCCATAATGTTCGTTATGCAAAACTTCCCCACGCACAGTAACGATACTGTTATAAGATGTAGTCATATTATGGGCGATGATAACTGCCTCCATCGCTGCTCTGACTTGTGCTTCGGTTTTAGCTGTGGATGTTGCGTTCATACCGGCTTTGTGGGCTTCTACAGTAACGCTTACGGCTTTACGTATTTCGGCTAATGCTGCTTCATCGTGGGTAAGACGCAATTCAACAATAGCTTTAGCTAATTCTAAGTCGATATTTTCCGGCGCACGTTGGGGTAAAATCCATCTATCTAATAATTGGGATTGTTGCGTCCATGAAGCTGCATCTTGTACAGCAATTGTTGCCACATCTTGCAAATGAGATTCCAATTCTATCATTGGGTAAGCTTCATCCGCGCCAATTTTTTCTGCAACGCGATCGCGATTTGGCATTTCTCCATGCCACAAAGCGCTACTTGCTGCGGGGTCATCCATGAATAGTTGCATTTTACCAGCTTCTAAGCGAATCGCCGCATTTTGCAAAGGTAATCCGGCAAAATAGAGAAAATGACTACTAGGACGATGTGGAAAAATATTTGCAGCAAAGTTACGCGAACTAGGACTTCCAGACCATAAAACTGCCGGAAAGTCAATTAATTTGGCTAATTTTTCTCGTCTTTGACGTAGAATATCTGGTAGAGATTTTGTATTCATGACAATTGGGACTTTCGGGATGGGATGGGGAGATGGGGGGACAAGGGGATGGGGGGACAAGGAGATGGGGGGACAAGGGGATGGGGGGACAAGGGGATGGGGGGACAAGGGGACAAGGGGACAAGGGGACAAGGGGACAAGGGGACAAGGGGACAAGGGGACAAGGGGACAAGGGGACAAGGGGACAAGGGGACAAGGGGACAAGGGGACAAGGGGACA
>Ga0209911_100041_pt1 | contig 194061 bp, 158 predicted proteins | sample FECB21metaG_FD_188301 | JGI IMG/M metagenome (GOLD analysis project Ga0209911, IMG submission 188301) | Cyanobacterial communities from the Joint Genome Institute, California, USA - FECB-21 (SPAdes) (version 2) | ecosystem: Environmental > Aquatic > Thermal springs > Hot (42-90C) > Microbial...
GGGTGACAAGGGGATGGGGTGACAAGGGGATGGGGAGACAAGGGGATGGGGTGACAAGGGGATGGGGTGACAAGGGGATGGGGAGACAAGGGGATGGGGTGACAAGGGGATGGGGTGACAAGGGGATGGGGAGACAAGGGGATGGGGAGATGGGGAGACAACTGTCAACTGTCAACTGTCAACTCTTTTAATTAATCCAAAATTTAAAATGTGTCTTGGAAAGTTTGGTGGAAGAATAAATCTCCCACCAACGTCAGTTCCTCTATTTGGGGAGATCCCAAGTAGAGGAACTGGCTTAACTTTCCGCAAAATCTAAAATTCTTTGTGGAGTAAAAATGAAATACCTAAAATATTTAGCATTTATAGTTTTGGTTAGCTCCGGTTTGATTGTAACTCTACCGCTAAAACCCGCAGAGGCTCAAGTCGCATACGGTAGTTATGTTGGTGTCGGTCCAGCTGTGGGTATATCTGATGGAGCGCAAATAGGAGGAGTTCTTGCAGTCCGCTATAAGCTTTTAGAAAAACCCGTGTCTTTCCGCGCTCAAGCTTTAGTTGGTGAAAGTACGGCAGTTGTACCCATGGTTTCTTATGATGTCCCTCTTAATTGGCAAACTGATGCTTATTTGGGGGCTGGATTAGTTTTGGCTGGTGGTGATACACCTTCCCCTGTCGGGAATAAAATTAGTTTTGCTTTACAGCCTGGTGTTGATTATATGGTACCGAATAGCAATACTGTGATTTTCGGTAATGCGATTATTGCTTTTGATGCGTATCGTGACAAGAGTGGTACTGCTGTTTCGGTACAGGGTGGTGTGGGTTTAAGGTTTTAGGTTTTAAATGTTTAGAGACGTTACAGTGGAACGTCTCTAGAAAAAACAAAAAATACTAATGACTACCAGCCCAACTGATCCATCTGCGAGATATACCTATATAGGTTATTGTTTGATTTATTTCTTGAGTTATGATGTTAGATTTTGTTAAATCCGCACCATTAATATATGCTTCATTGATATTGCTATCTGTCAAATTAGCATAGTTGAGATTAGCTTTAGTTAAATCAGCAGCGCTGAGTTCTGCTTCTACGAGATTCGCTTGATACATATTTGTATTTACCAAGTTTGCACTGCGTAAATCAGCTTTTTGTAAGTTAGCTCTTTCTAATTTGGCATTCATCAGGTCTGCACCAATTAGATTTATCTCGCTGAGGTTTGCGTCAGTTAGATCGGCTTCAGTCAAATCTGCATCAGTTAGATTTGCTCTACTTAGGTTAGATCCTCTCAAGTTCGCTCTACTTAAATCGGCTCCGCTTAAATCCGCTGCACATAAGTTTATCCCGCTTAAGTCAGCATTTTTCAGGTTTGCTTGATGTAAAATAGCTCCACTAAAGTCTTTTTCTCCTGCTCTGTATCGGCTTAAAAGCTTATTAACGTCCATATATTTCTCCTTTTTTACTTTCACTAATCCAACTTGTTTATTAAAGAGATGTATGAGAAAGTAGTAATTGTTTTTTATTGAGTTATTGAAAGCGAATTTTAAGTTAAACTCAATAAGCTTATTCTGCTAAAATTTTTATGATATGGAACGTTTACTTAAAATAATTATGCAAAACTACTAAAAACTTTTCAGTTCTTATTAAAAGTTTTAAATGAAAAAATTGAAAATTAGATTCATTTTAATGCTCAAGGGGTTTCTTCTCATTACCCGCTGCTCTACACCGACTAACAACTAACCACTAACAATTACATTAGTTAATTTTTGCATCTTTTTGTGATAATCGTAATAGTTTTCGTTGAATATTTTCACTAATTAACTTATTTCCTTGTAAGTTGAAGTGAATGTGGTCATGATATAAAGCTTTGGGGTTTTGGGAAGAGTTAAATATAGGTAAAAAATCTAGATAAGTAATACCTTGGGCTTGTGTAAATTCTTGTAGACGCTGACGTGCTTTAATTTCATAATCGCGGGGTCCAGGTTCCCCAATTTCTCGTAATAAAGGAGTCATCGCTAATAGAAATTGAGCGTTGTTTTCGCGGCTGAATTCTTGAATTTGACCGATAGCTGCTAAATTAATCCCAACGAGATCATTTTCGTTTTGGATTTCTTTAAGTCCTGATATCGGTTTTGGCTTGAGGATGTAGCGGTTAAATACTTCCACTAATGCAAATGGTGGTTTTTTGTTTGGATAATTGCGATCGCGTCCCACTGGGAATGAAGTTGGTGCGGTGGAAAATAAATCATCGGTATTAATCAGCAAAACTATAGAAGAAGCACCAAAGCTACCAAATTTTTGTAAGTAAGCAAGTTCATTTCTTGGTCCCCAAGAATTGGCTGAAGCGTTTAATACTTCGACTTGTGTAATATTTGGAGATAAATTAGATGTCAAAGAAAGCATGATTAAGTGAGAGATTGTCTTCTCTTGATCAGTCCACCAACCACCATTAGCGATGGAGTCTCCTAAAAGTAGAATTCGCAAGCTTGAGGGTAAAGATGTTGGTTGAATATTTCCACCACGCATAGAATATTGATTAATTTCTATACGATTACCAAAGCGACGGGTACGTTGAGAAGGAGTTAATAAATAACCAATTTTTTGATCACCAATATAAGTTAAAGGATTGCCGAAACCAAATAGCAAGCGTAATCCCATTTCACTGACTACAAATAATCCAATAATCGCTGCAACAATAATTAATAAAAATCTCACTTTTTAATACCTTCTTTGACGTAATGGCACAAATTATACCAATATACACCACCAGAGAAGAATTAGCGGATTTTTGATTGATGGTTTTCTCGCAAACCGAAAAGCTCGCACTTTGGCTACGAGGGAGCGAGACGCTCCCACTACAAATAGATAACTCAGCAAAACTAATGTGAATGGGTAAGTGTTGATTTACTTAATTTCAGTAATCTTTAAAGTGTAGGGAAGATACAGTTCTTTTTTATAGGAACCGATCCAAACTTTGTACTCTCCATTGAGCCATTCGCCAACTATACCGGGATTTTTACCTTCAAATTCATCGTTACACCAGGTACCACCGGGACCTTTAATAATTAAAGTTGTATCATCTGGACTTTCTATTACTAGTTTCATATAATCAAATTTATTTTTTAAACGTAGGATGTGGTCTGGTTCTTTATCCACATAGCCGGTACAGGCTCCTGTTGGTGTGTCTGCTCTTTCTGAGATTTCTTTTGCTGGTATAGTACCGCCGCTCATTCCGCGAACTGTTAGGGGATCTTTTGATAAAGGATGCTCGATGTTTATATCCCCAAATATCGGTGGAGATGCTTCTTGAGCGCTAACTGCGCTGTTTATTCCCGATGCTGCTGTTAGGGATAAGAATACAAACGATAACTTTATTGCTTGATTTATTAATTTAGTAGACATTTTGATGACATTTTTTCTAAGTGTTTGCAATGACATTAAAATTACACTTATAGTTCCCTATAACTCAGAGGAATTAACTATTCTTAGGCAACTAAAGTTACGTACTAAAAAGATGAAGTTTTAAGAATTTTAAGAATTCATAATTATTACTCCCGCTGCCATCTCTTTTTGCACAGAATAAATAGGGGCGCATCAAATGCGCCCCTAGATTAGTTATTCAAGGTTTTGGCTTGAGTCACGGGATTGTAATGATTTTATTTATGGAATTTAAACTCAAATTGTGTTGATTGCCTTTTGTAAACGAAGCTTGTCCGATCCATTCTGGTTCAATAGTACCCAAGATTCTATGAGATCCGGACCGTTCATTTCTCCGGTTAAAGCAGCTCGTAAACTCCTCATGACTAAGCCTTTTTTGACGTTTTGCTGTTTAACTACTTGTTTTATGATGTCTTGGGCATTTGATGCATTAATTTCACCATCTAAAGCTGCAACAACTGCTTGAAGAGCGCTTTTTACCCCTTCTTTTTGCAGTTGCTCTATGGCTTCGGAATCAAATTCTACGGTTTCGGTGGAAAACATTCTGGCAATGTCTACGGCTTCGGTTAAACGGGTTATACCGGGTTGAATTAAAGCAACTAATTGTTCAATCCAAGGACGTTCTTTTGTTTCAGTAAATTTATACCCGGCTTCTGACCAGAAAGGAATCAGCATATCAGTAAGTTTACTTACGGGCATACTGTGAATATACTGACTGTTAATCCAATCTAATTTAGCCCAATCAAATTTAGCTCCGGCTTTGTTAACACGCTCAAAATCAAAGTTCTTAGCGGCTGCTTCTAAGGTAAATATTTCTTGGGTAGAATCCGGGGGAGACCATCCCAATAAGGTCATATAATTAACCAAAGCTTCGGGAATAAAACCCATTTTTTTAAAGTCAGAAATGGAGGTAACACCATCTCGTTTGGAAAGTTTGCGACCTTCCATGTTCAAAATTAAAGGAGTATGGGCAAATTCTGGTACTTTTGCACCAAATGCTTCATATAATAAAATTTGTTTGGCGGTATTGGCGATATGGTCTTCTCCTCGAATCACATGGGTAATTTGCATATCCATGTCATCCACCACTACGGCAAAATTATACAGTGGTTGACCAATACTATCTTCAGAGGAACGAGCGATAACCATATCACCACCTAAATCGCTACCCCTCCAAACCATCTCACCCCGTACTAAGTCATTCCAAACAATTTCGCGACTATCATCAATTTTAAAGCGAATTACAAAGCTACGTCCTTGGGCTTTAAATTCTGCTTGTTGTTCTGGGGTTAAATTACGGTGACGATTATCATAACGAGGTGCTTGATTCCGAGCTTTTTGAGATTCCCGTAACGCTTCCAATTCTTCGGAGGTGGTGTAACAGCGATAAGCTAATCCTTTATTGAGTAAATCCTCTACCGCTTCTTTGTACATGGACAAGCGTTCGGTTTGAAAAAATGGACCTTCATCCCAATTCAATCCCAACCAACTCAATCCTTCGAGAATATTTTCGGTATATTCGGAACGCGATCGCTCTGTATCGGTATCTTCAATTCGTAATATAAATTTACCGTCATGATGACGAGCAAACAACCAGTTAAATACAGCAGTTCTCGCTGTACCAATATGTAAATTCCCAGTTGGGCTGGGAGCAATACGCACTCTGAAAGTCATACAGTTAGTATTTTGAGAAATTTTGCAGCCATTTGCAATTCTAAAGCAACCGTCCGTTGAGATTTACTCGACAATTGCAAGTGACGCGATCGTTGATTTTGATTGATCTGACCAATAATTGCAATAGTTAGATAAATTTAAACCTTTATGATTTAAAAGACCTGAATCTGATCAGTTTTTCAAGCTGAAAGTATTCACCAATATAGTCAAATAGCCATCCTAAAAGGACGGGGCTTGTATCCCATTATTTTCGGTCAAGGATTTGATAATCTACTTAACTTAAATTTTATTATTTAAAAACGGGACTGACGGGGCTCGAACCCGCAACTTCCGCCGTGACAGGGCGGTGCTCTAACCAATTGAACTACAGTCCCATGTTTCTTCAACTTTTTGATTATCTCTCTTCCATCGTGGTTTGTCAAGGGGTCTCTGGGATTTTTTTTGGGGTAGTCGAACAATGCCCGATGCTCAAACTAAAATCTAGAGAATTTACTGAAAAAGTTAGACAACCAAAGCTTGATGTCTGTTTTCTTTTGTTGCTCGGTTAATATTCTTTGCAGAATTTTCGGCTTGATTTTTTCGTATTGTGCTTTAAGAATGCTTTTACTTTGATTGGATGAGATTAAGCTTTGAGAATTTTGACTTGATTCCAAAAAATTTAATAATTGTTCGCGCTGGTGGGGTGTAATTGTAATGGTTGTAACATGAGGGCTTTTTGTTGGTTCTTCTAATGAAAAAAATAACAGATGATAGTATCCTTTCTCTGCTAAATGTCTGACTATTCTTTCTCCTTGTTTATCCTTGATATCTAAGAAGTAAGATAGCCAGCGCGTTAAAGATGAATTGGGTTCGTGTAGAACTGTGATCCACATAATCATCGGGTAAATATTAATTTTTTGGATAAATTCTGTCGTATTTTTTTTGTCTAACAATTGAGAAATTTCTGCTTGGGGTAACATTGCCCAAAATGTCGATATTTCACCTTGTACTGTATATAGTAATTCAGGAAAGGCAATTGTTGTAATTGGCTTATTATCTGGCCATTTTTTTTGTAAACAAATATCTTTAGATGTTAATTCTAATGGTGTTAAATTTACTGGTAATTTGGCATTTATTTTATCACTTGTTTTGCTAATTCCATGAATTTGACGCTGAATTAATTCTAATTTTTCTAGTATTTCTTTAATATTTTGGGGTCTATTTTTAATTTCTTTGGCTAAACAACTCATGATTAATTTTTCTAAATCAAGAGGTATATTATCGCTGCTGACTTCGTTTAATAAAAGCGGTGTTTCAAAACGATGAGCTTGATACCATTCACCAAAGGAGTTACTCTGTAACTGAAATGGATGCTTTCCACAAAGCATCTGATACATGAGAATCCCCAAACTATAAATATCTGAACGTATATCTAATAGTTTGTGTCCTTCCATGTTTTCGGGAGCGGTATAAGGTAAGCTATTCATAAAAGATTGAGAGAGCGTTGCTCCAGCCCTTTCTTTTAAGAGTTTAGCAATACCAAAATCTAAGATTTTAACTATTTTTCCTCTTTTTGCATCTTGAGTAATAAATATATTTTCTGGTTTAATATCTCGGTGAATAACTGGAAAATTTTTCCCTTTTAGACTCACTCCTTGATAAGCGCATTCTAAACCCAAACAAATTTGAGAGGCTATATCAAAGAAGTTTTCTAGTGTTAAAGGCTGATTATTTATTAATTCTAATAAATTCTTCCCTTGAAGATACTCCATTACATAAAATGGAATTTTATCATCAGTAATACCGTAGCCTAATATGCGGACAATATGTTTACTTTTACGTCCTAATTGAGAACTGATAAAAATTTCTTTTGCAAAGCGTTGGGATATCGTTTGATTATCCAAGTTTAACGACAAAATTTTTACCGCTACTGGTATTCCAGCGTTGGTACAATCTTCTGCTAAATATACTTTACCCCCTCCCCCTTTACCAATTAAGTCTCTGATTAAATAACGATGATTTAGGAATTTTCCAATATAACTGTCTAATTCTGTTTTATGTTTTTGAATTAACATCTTATTGACTTTTTGTTGCAACATAAATCAATGAATTAATACATTTTTAAATTTGGGAGGAAATTGATGCTTATGTAATTGAGTCAGCTTTGGTATAAAACTTTACTTCGCCTCAGAATTCCTTCTAAATAAATCAGGAGAGGGATTGAGAATAAAGTATTGAATTATATTTATTTTTAATTGTTCATTAACGGAAATCAATTTTATCAATACATATAAAGTTGTAGCTAAGCATACCGAGATTTCCAGGAAACATACTAAACATTATGTAACACAAGCAACTAATTTTTCCTATGAGAAATTTTACGGAAACAGTTTTTGCTGCTACGTGGAGTTTGGTAAATAGTCTAAGTGGATATACTGTGATTGCGATGCTGGATAATTTCCAAATTGCAGCTGAAAGCTTCTAAATACAAGCGATTGAGATGAATATCAAAGTTAACTTTTATTGAACTATACTGTATGTAGATTGTATGTAGTTAAATAGGTGTACGTAAAATATCGAAGCAAGTATACGGAGAGTAATTCTGCTGTTGTACGGAGTAGAAGTTTATATTTAGGAAATGCGATCGCGAATTAAACGTAAGAGTCTTTCGAGTCGTGATTCTATCTTGAGTTGGAATGCTAAAAATTGAGTACGTTGGAGTTTGTTAAAGTTATTATCGCTGACTAAAATTAATGAAGGTTGTCCGTTTGGTAAAGTTTCTCCAATAGTTAACCCTTCGGTATTATCTAATGCAATATCTAGCTGACCTAAGTTTAATAAAAGTTCTTTATTAATAGGTTTAATAGTGTTCAAATCCGCTTTTTGTAGACTGTCAACATTCTTTATATCATCGGCATTTTCTAAATAAACTTTGAATAATGAATTCACAAAACCTAACCCTGTAAAAGTTCTTTCTATACTCAGAAAATGTCCTTGATTGTCGAGTGCAACTAAATCGCTTAAACCACTAGCAAATCTACCATTAAAATTAAAAAATGGTTTGACTCTTTCAGTAGGGTAAAGAAATTCTTTTTCTAATTTTCTAGTAATCAAATTATATTGCAAAATCCTGCATAAGCTTCCCTGATTGGGTTTAGCTTCATCACCATCTTGAATAAGTGCATTTTCAGTAGCTGCAAATAAATGTTTTTTATCAGGTGTAATTGTCAAACTTTCAAAAGCTAAGTTATTACGAATACCACGTTTTTTATCTTGAGATGGTAAATATTTATCAGGTATTGTTAAACTAGAAATTTCTTGTCCAGAATTGAGTGAAAACTCTTTAATAAATGGATTTATTCCAGCGATTGTGTCACCTTCAGATGAGACGAATATCGATGAATTATTAGTTAGTGCTATTCCTTCTGCATCTATAGTTCCAGCAGAAAAGGTTTTACCATTTTTATCTTTTAAAGTTGTTACAGCAACAGGTTTGATATCGTTATTTTGAAAAGAATCTATATTGAGATTAAGCTTAAAAGTGTAAAATCTCGCTGGTGATTTTTGAGAGCGGTCATCGGATATTAGATAATAAAGTTGGTTTTGGCTATCATAAGTTATTCCCGACAACCCTCCTAATTGAGTATTTTCAAAGTTAGTACCTGTGGGTAAAATTGCTTCTCCGATAAAGTTTATACCCGTTACCTCGACAGCAGAAGTTCTGAAGTTACTGAAGAAAAACGCCGTCATCACAATTGTGGCGAAAAAAATAATAATTAATGGTAACTTAAATAATTTTTTAATTTCCACGGCAAATTTAGGTCAAAGGTTATAGATTAGAGGTTAAAGGTTAAAGGTTAAAGGTTAAAGGTTAAAGATTGGTAATAAACATCTGTCAACTGTCCACTGTCCACTGTCAACTAACATCATACTGACTTTCAAAAAACTGAACTAGCCAATCTTTGACACTGTGGGTTGCTCGACAGTCGTCCTCATTGTAACGTTTGATGATTTCTAATAAAGTGCGATCGCCAGTTTTCAACCATCTATCATACCAGTAAATACACTTAGCCCCGCTGGCTTCTGGGTCACGCCATTGAAATCCTAACCACTTAGCAATAGCTTTCAATGCGTAACTTTCTACTGGTAATGTGACTGTAGCTGTTAGTTGTTCATAGATATCGACAAATCGATTCAAGACTGGTAATACTTTTTTCGAGGGGGTACGATAAAGTTTTGCTAGCCGTTGGACTGTATCAAATTCATAAACACAAAAATGATAAATTGGTGCATCGGGATATTGCCATACTAATTCTAAAAATTGCTGCCAAATTAATTTTTCTTCCTCTTGTTTTTCTGCAAGAAAAGAATAAAATTGTTCGGTGTTCTGTTCTCTGTCAACGACTAAAACACCTAATAAATAATTTAAATTCAAATCTGGCTGCGCTTCTATATCAAAATAAAGTTCGATGGGAGCCGTATAAGTAACAGTTTCGTATACTACTGGGTCAATTTCTACGGTTGTAGGATATTGAATTGATGGTAATCGCCGTTCAATTATGGCGTTATCGTTTGGTAAAGTCAGTAAGGACTGATGTGTTGTTAAAAATTCTTCGGTTATCGTTTGTTCAACAAGCGCTTGTGGTAAAAACAGCGGACGATTTTCCAATAAAGATTTTCCCTGTAAAACAAGTTGAGTAGCAACTTCAGGATCAAAACCGGGTAAGTCTTGTAATTCTTGCGGATTAGTTTGAGCAAGGGATTCTAAAGTTGTAATGTCAAGGTTTTTTAACCAATCGTAACGACCTGGAGTTACTCCGGGTACTAAAGAAAGATGCTTTTGTGTCGAAGCAGTTTGATGACAGTTGCTGTACCAATTACAAAGACTGCACTTTTGACGAGAAATAAAAACTTCTGGGGGACTTGGTAAATAGAGGGTTTGGATACATTCGTTCAAGATTTCTTGCATCCGGGGTATCCATTTGACTAAATCAACATTGTATCTGGTTTCTTTTCCCCGGAGCATCAACCAAGCCGTTTCCAACTCAACTTGTTGTACTGCTTGTAAAACAAAAGCATAAAATGCGGCAATAACTTGATATTCTTGTTTGGGACGCTTACCTAATTCAACTCTAGCGGGAACGTACATCCAATCTCCGAATCTTGAACTTCCCTGTTGCTTGATCAGTAAATCCGGACGTGCTAGCAGAGTATGATTGTCAGCATAACTTGTTGTCAGTATCCCTTTATAAATATATTCAACTCCCTGCTGCATCAATTCAAAAGTTGCCGCTTCTCCGATTTTCGGTTCTCCATGGGAAAACTTGGGACGTTGATAATTGATTTGTTCTAAAATCTTTTTTTTATGAGCATATCTATCTTGGTACAGCTTTAGAAGTAAGTCGCTAGGAGCATCTTGCTGATTTTTATCGCCGCGAATATTCAAAAACGGTCGGCGTTTACACTTTTGATATTGTAGTAGTAGTTCGGCATTAATTAACATTATTTTAAGTTAACAAGAATTAGTGCAATCTGGGAGTAATCAAGATAACCAAAATTGGTGTTGTGTAATCTACATTGCTTATAGCAGTATTCCCAGTTCGGATCAGCGAAGGAAACAGTTTTGAAAACAGAGGAAGAAAAATCGTTTTGAAATATTTAAAAGTTGAATTTACTGTTTAAAAACTCTTGTAAAGTGAATAAATCGGTAGGTTTTAACCCGTTTTATAATCCAAATTCAAAATTCCAAATCGAAAATCTAAAATTGGTATGATAAGTATATCTGCTACACAAACAGGGTTACATCAATATCGACAAAAATTTCCAGCTTTAGCGAATAAAGCTTATTTTAACTTCGGAGGTCAAGGACCGATGCCGCAAACGGCTATGAATGCCGTAATTCAAGCCCAAGATGAGATTCAGCGAATCGGTCCATTTGGGAGCGAAGTTAATGCTTGGCTTATACAACAGACTAAAGCCACTAGAGTAGCAATCGCAACCGAGTTGAATGTACCATCGGAGACAATTACACTTACTGAAGATGTAACCGTTGGTTGCAACATTGCCATGTGGGGCATTGATTGGAAAGCTGGAGACCATATACTTCTGACAGACTGCGAACACCCAGGAATTGTTGCTACTGCTCGCGAAATAGCACGCAGGTTTTCTGTAGAAGTCACTACTTGCCCAATAATGGCAACTTTAAATAATGGCGACCCTGTAGCAATAATTGCTCAGCATTTGCATCCTCGCACCCGCATGGTGGTGTTAAGTCACGTACTTTGGAATACGGGACAAGTTTTACCCCTAGAGAAAATAGTAGTTTGCTGTAGAAACAATAATACAAAATTAATGGTAGATGCAGCGCAATCTGTCGGATTATTGTCATTAAATCTTGGCGAATTGGGAGTCGATTTTTATGCGTTTACAGGTCATAAATGGTTGTGTGGACCTCCCGGTGTAGGGGGTTTGTACGTGCGTCCCCAGGAACGCGAAAGTCTTTATCCTACCTTTGTTGGTTGGCGTAGCGTTGTAATTGATGGTCAAGCTCAACCTGTAAAATGGCAAGAAAGCGGGGAAAGATATGAAATCGCAACTTCAGCTTATCCCTTTTATATTAGTTTAACCGAAGCAATTTCAGTGCATCAAAAATGGGGTACGTCTGACCAACGTTACCAACTGATTTGTCGGAACAGCGAGTACCTTTGGAATAAATTAATGGCATTATCGGGTATTAAATGTCTACTCGATTCTCCACCGGAAGCCGGTTTAGTTTCATTTAAATTGCAAAGCCATGTATCTAAAACCAGTTTGGAATTAGTCAAATTTTTAGAAGCGAAAGCAATATTTACCCGTACAATTGCTGACCCCGATTGTGTCCGTGCTTGCGTCCACTACTTTACTCTGGAATCCGAAATCGATCGATTAGTTGAGGAAATTGAGGAATTTTGTAAATAGGGAGTTAGTTGACAGTTGACAGTTGACAGTTGACAGTTAATTTGCTCCCTATTCCGTACTCCCTACTCCCTACTCCCTACTTCCTACTTTCTGCTCCCTACTCCCTACTCCCTGATATGGTAAAAAGTCTTAAAATTAAGTTACATTTAATTAAGAATAATAATAAATTCTTGGCAAATGACGTAAGGCGCTTTCAAGCGAATGCGGCAAGTCATGAAAATCAAAATTAAACAAATCGGGATTTATATACATCCGTTTCACATAAATTATGTTAACGGGGTGATGCATCCCATTGGTATCTAGAGGCAAATTAAAATGAAATTCTCTTGGAGAGTCCTAGTTCTTTGGACCGTGCCTGCTTTAGTCATAGGCTTTTTCTTTTGGCAGGGAGCGTTCGCGAATACTCCTGCTGATATGGGTAAAAATGCAGCTAGTACCCGGATGACCTATGGTCGCTTTCTGGAATACTTAGATGCTGGTCGAGTGACTATGGTGGATTTGTATGAAGGTGGTAGAACGGCGATTGTGGAAGCTGTTGACCCAGACCTAGAAAATCGGATTCAGCGCGTGCGGGTGGATTTACCTGTCAACGCTCCAGAGTTGATTAGCAAGCTCAAAAAAGAAAATGTTAGTTTCGATGCCCATCCTGCAAGAAATGATGGAGCTATCTGGGGATTGTTAGGTAATTTAATTTTCCCTATCTTATTGATTAGCGGACTATTTCTTTTGTTCCGTCGTTCTAGCAATCTTCCGGGTGGTCCAGGTCAAGCCATGAATTTTGGCAAATCTCGCGCACGTTTCCAAATGGAAGCGAAAACCGGAGTCATGTTTGACGATGTAGCCGGAATTGAAGAAGCCAAGGAAGAACTTGGTGAAGTTGTGACTTTTCTTAAGCAACCGGAGAAATTCACTGCTGTCGGCGCACGTATTCCCAAAGGTGTATTGTTAGTAGGACCTCCGGGAACTGGTAAAACTTTACTAGCAAAAGCTATTGCTGGAGAAGCAGGGGTACCTTTCTTTAGTATTTCCGGTTCCGAGTTCGTGGAAATGTTTGTGGGTGTGGGTGCTTCCCGTGTCCGCGATTTGTTCAAGAAAGCGAAAGATAACGCTCCTTGTATTATCTTTATTGATGAAATTGACGCTGTAGGCAGACAGCGGGGTGCGGGTATCGGTGGTGGTAACGATGAACGTGAACAAACCCTCAACCAGTTGCTTACGGAGATGGATGGTTTTGAAGGTAACACTGGTATTATTATTATTGCTGCTACCAACCGTCCCGATGTATTAGATGCGGCGCTGTTACGTCCCGGACGCTTTGACAGACAGGTGATGGTTGATGCACCGGATATCAAAGGACGTTTGGAAATTCTCCAAGTCCATGCACGCAACAAGAAATTAGATCAAAGTGTATCTCTCGAAGCGATTGCGCGTCGGACTCCTGGTTTTACAGGTGCAGATTTGGCGAATTTGCTCAATGAAGCAGCAATTCTCACAGCCAGACGACGTAAGGAAGGCATTACCCTTACAGAAATTGATGACGCTGTAGACCGGGTAGTTGCTGGTATGGAAGGTACACCTTTGGTAGACAGCAAGAGCAAACGTTTGATTGCTTACCATGAAGTCGGACACGCTTTGATCGGAACATTGGTTAAAGACCATGATCCGGTACAAAAAGTTACCTTAATTCCTCGCGGACAGGCACAGGGTTTAACTTGGTTTACTCCCAGTGAAGACCAGGGATTAATCAGTCGTTCTCAGTTGAAAGCGAGAATTACTGGTGCTTTGGGTGGACGTGCTGCTGAAGAGGTAATTTTTGGTCGGGATGAAGTGACTACTGGTGCCGGAAATGACCTGCAACAGGTTACGGGTATGGCGCGGCAAATGGTAACACGGTTTGGAATGTCCGATTTAGGACCTTTGTCATTGGAAAGTCAGCAAGGTGAAGTATTCCTTGGTCGTGATTGGACGACACGTTCAGAATATTCCGAATCAATTGCGGCTCGTATCGATTCTCAAGTTCGCACTATCGTTGAAAACTGTTATAACAATGCTTTACAGATGATGCGCGATCATCGCAGCTTGATGGATAGATTGGTTGATTTGCTAATTGAAAAAGAAACCATTGATGGTGAAGAGTTCCGTCGAATTGTGGCTGAATATGCGGAAGTACCTGATAAGCCACAATATGTTCCGACTTTGTAAGATTTCGGAAAAATTTATCAAAGTTTAATGATTAAAGGGATGCGAGAATATCGCGTCCTTTTTTTATTTGTAGGTGAAAGTGTTAATAAATTACATTACCCAAATATTGAGAAAAATAAGGACGATATAATTCTCTACTCAGGATTACACCATCAGAAGTGAGTTTCACTAATCCTATACTTTCTAATTTGTAGGCAACTGTAGGGGAAAGATTTAGACCTGTTTTAGATGTAATTATTTTGGCAAATTCTAATACTAAATCGGGATTTTTTTGCAAATCATCTAATTTTTCTCGTAGATGATGCCGGTAAATTCCTCTTTCCGTACTAGCTTCTTCTAATAACTGCTCTAAGGTCAGTTCTTGCTGACTTAAATGATAAAGTGCAATATTAATTAAAGTCGGTTGCCCGCCAATTATTTCCATGAGTTTTTCAGCTTGATTACCCTGCTGCCAATTGAGTCCGTATCGTGCTGCTAATTCTTCTATTTGCTTGTGTGTAAATTCCGGTAAATTGATGGGTAATCCAATATTAAATGGTGAAAGATTCAAGTTTAAAGGAACATAAATATCTGTTGAATAATCGACAATTAAACGCAATTTTTGCCAAACGTAATTATACTGGGCTTTTTCATGCCAACAACGCAATAATGGTAAGAATTCTTGAACTAGTTGCGGATATTCAAAAACAAGATTGAGTTCATTAAATGATAAAACTAAGGGACTATCACTAGCTTCTAATATATAAGTTTGAAAATAAAACGTACAGCTTAATTTACTCCCAATTTCCTCATCCCAACATTCATCAAGCTGAGGTTCAATATCCAAACTCCTGGAAACAATACTGCACAACCAGCGCAAAAAAATGTTTAAATCTAAAAATTTATCCGCATCTACTAAGTTTAAATCTAAATGTACTGTCCGATAACCTAATGATTTTGCATAATCTAACAACCTGTACTTCAAAGAAGTTTTTCCCATCCCTTTTGGAGCTTTGATGCGAATTATACAGCCCGGACGGGGAATTTCTCGTTCAATTAATTCCTCAATCGCGGGACGGGAAATATATAATTTGGAGTACAAGGATAGAGGTCTGCTGGGATATTCGATAGTTTCAATTTTTTCTACTTCTTCTGATATGGTGTAATCTGACTCAGTTAACTCTAAATCAAAAGCGCTAAAGCAAAGTTTTATTGACCGTGAATCTAATGGCGTTTTTAAAGACCACAACCGCGATAATGTATTGGTGGAAACTCCGATCCGACGGCTTAGTTCTTCCTGAGTAAAACGTATACCATCATTTTCCTGCAATTGGGCTGATTGTATCGCAGTTTGCAGCCGTTTTAACCCTGTTGCAGTCAATGTTATACCTCGTTTTCGCTTCTGCTTACTATCCTCCATTTCGGTAAATACTTATGAGTTTTCGCCAAGAATTTTAACGCACTACCATCAGTTAAGCTATTTCAATCAAGTCTTAACTGGCTTAACTGCTATTGAATGTAACTATTTATCTATGTAAAAATGAAGGTTGAGTAAAATACCTAATTTACTAGCAAACCGAGTAGTTCTTCTTCCCTGGAAGACTATTAATTTGTTCTGTGTGTTCCCTGTATACCGCTAGCTTATCTTAACTAAGCTGGCGGTATAATAATATTAAGATCGAACTAAAGCCATATTCAATACTTCATTAGGCATAGATTGATTAGTTTTCGGTAACACTCCGATTCGCTTTTCAATTAATGAAAATGGTTTTCTTTCACCGGGTAACATTGAACGTATAACGACTAAGCTCACCCGCAACCGGAAGCTGGAGCGGAGCCGAGGAACGATGCGTAGCGCAGGGTGCAGCTAAATAGCCTGCGCCGCGCGACGCGACAGAACGTTCCCAATCACCCGCCGCTACTAACCTTTTGGACTCACCGACCAACTTGCTACGGTCGGTGTGCAACGGGATTGTTATGCAGCGCTTCTACTCAATTTTGGATTGTTTCCAATGCTTCATCTCCTCATCAATAAAGTGATTGACTAAATCCCGATACATTCTTTCAATCGTATCTGCATTTAATCCTTCCTCTTCTGCCCAGACTCGACGCTGCGCCAACATTGCGTGAAAGCGTTCAGGTGCTTTAACGGTAGTTTCACTCGTCTTGAATTTAGAGGCGACTTTGACGTATGCAAAACGTTGACCAAGTAAAGCAACAACTTGACGATCTAATCGATCAATTTCGGCTCGAATATCTGCCATATTTTCACATTGATTAGGTGTCTTCATAGTTTGAAGGTTGAGCGATGGGGCTAGTTTTCAACTTGGATCGAGGATTCACATAGTATTAGAAAATTCATCTGCGTTTTGAAGACTACGCCAACCCTCAAATTTAGCCTTCACGAAGTTCAGGTCATTATGATAAAGCAAGCAGCGATAAATTCTCATTTTCATAAAATAGTTTGATCGCTTCAAAATTCTGACGCAGAAAACTCTCAACTTGTAATGTTGAACAGTTCCCCAAGCGAAGCCAAATAACTTTCGGTGGATTGCCAAATACTAGACTTAGATCGTGCATATCCGCGTCTTTTGAGACAATCATCAAATCGTTGTCTTTTGCATAATCCCAAACGATTGGATCAATTGTTGCCTTCATACCTATATCTCGAACGTGGAGCGAATTCGGGAAAAGATTACCCAGACGGTTCGGCAACTTTGGCGACAAGTTTTCATCAAAAAGTAATCTCATGCAGATAAGGTCGAAATCATTAACCGACGCTCACGATCAGCAGCATAAGCAATACAGGCTTTTAAGTCTTCTCGCGTCAGATCAGGAAAATCGTCAAGAATTTCTGCTTCAGTCATGTCGGAAGCCAGGTACTCAAGCACTTCATAAACTGTAATTCTTAAACCACGTACACAAGGCTTACCACCCCGTTTATCAGATTCAATTGTGATGAAGTTTTGGTAGTTCATAGTTAAAATTACCGTTCATTAAATAGTTTTATTATAAAGCTTTGTCAGTCACAATCAGCACCAACAGATACTTTTTAGATGTACTGCCCCAACCGATAACCCACTAGATCCGTTTTAGCAATTCATCGTACTCATCGTGTACGCCAATCCAATACTAGTAAATATGGTCACCTTCCAGTAAACCTAAAACACGATAATTGAGACTGACAGGAGCAGAATAAATCGGTTGCTTCTGACTGATCCGCTTGAATTGAAGACTTGGATGATAAGGATCTTCCTGCCAAAGGGCGTAAGCTTTATCAGCTTGTTCCTGAACTGATGCAGGCAGATCACCTAGCCGCTTGCGAAATGACTTTGTGACACTTGATTTCATTTTTGTGTTGGGAAGACCTCATCAAGTGGAACTGTTTCACCTGCCGCAATCTCCTGACGTACCATTGCAGCCATCTGATCCCATTGATCATCTGTTGTAGCAGCGAAACGAGTTTCCCATTTTTGCTCGTCCTGCAACTCTGCCAAAAACCGAGTTGCGATCGCATCTTGCTGATCGGGTGGAAGTTTTTGGATTTGGGCGATCGCCTGTTGAAGCAGTTCAGTCATAATTCTGTTGTGGGCAAAAAACACGAGCGCATATGCTTTCTCAATCTTAACTGATGCTCAGAGATATTGCTCTGTGTCAGTCTCAGCCATTGTTTAAGTCTTATAGTTCAAGTGTTAAGACTTTCGGACTCACTAACCAACTTGATACGGTCGGTGTGGAACGGGATTGTTCGACTGCTCGCATTCTTGCCGTGTTTTGATGCTACCGCAAAATAGCGCGTAACTTTTCAAGTTCATCACCCTGTACACACTTGGCAAAAGAACGATGGCTCCGAGCATTGGGATGGGGGAGAAAAGCAAAAAATCTTTCACGATTCCCGATCTCAATAGACTCAGATATTGAATTTTCCGGAGAGATATTGAACTGGCTTTGAATCACTTGCCTTGCACGTGCTCCCAATACTACGATTACTGTTGCTCTTGCTAGTTCTAAAACTCTCAGCAAGTAGGCTTGTACACATTGCTCCTGTGATTGCTCTACGCCAATTTCCTCACGAGACTTACAATGCACTATCTCGGTAAGCGCATAATCAATGCCTGGACTAACGTTCCGTTGAAGTAGCTCAATAGCACGTTGTCTAACCTCTGCCCAGAATCGAGTAGAGCCACTATATCTTCCGTCCGTTAGTAAAGATTTCGTACCATCAATGATCCAGTGCTTACGTCCTCCTCCAAAACGATAATTGAAATAATCGTGTACTTCGCTACATGACCAATCCCAAGTTGGGTAGTCTTCATCAGAGCTAATTGATGGATTTGAACTCAGGAAAAGAATAGGTGCTTGCTCTATCTGCCCACTCCAAGGTTCAGGCACTTGAAATTTTTCTATCCCAAGTGAACTTTGATAATCAACTATTTTACGACATGGGTTTTCAGCAGCAATATCCTCTCGACACTCCCGTGCATGAGGGCAATGAACAATTTCACTTAGCAGAGTTCTTTCAGACATTCCCAAAATGTATCAACTGATTACGAGTTCATAAAAGTCTAGCAGTCGAACGCCCCAAATCAGCTGCGGCTAGTAACCTTGGCATCATAACCAACTCTCCTTGTTCCGTCCGCTGCATTTGGATTGTTATGCGGCGCTGTATCCTGAACTTCAAGAACCCTCAATTTCAACGACTTCCCCTGGTGTAATTGAATTCAACACGTCACGAGTCTTTGACAGTAGCGGAAGTAGATCAGGAAGCCTATTGCTTGGTGCTACAAGAACAACAACTGCTAATCCAGCTTGCTGCAAGTTTTGTTGATACCGTAAGTTTTGATCTGTAGTCAGTAGAATCGTGAAACCCTCTTGACTCATAAGCCGTAGCAAGTCACCATTCTTTTTCCCTGACCACCCCATTTCAACGACTGTACGTATTTCATATTCATCAAGCTCACGCTTCAAGGGGCGCGGGGCACATTCATCAAGCAGGATTCGCATATGCTGTCAGCATTTCCTTCGCTAGTTCAAGGGCTGCGATCACTTGTGAATGGCTAACACTGGGAAAATGGTCTAAAAATACTTCTAACGAGTCGCCAGCTTCAAGATAGTCGAGCAGAGTTTTCACTGGGACGCGCGTCCCAACAAACACAGGGGTTCCTCCTAGAATATCGGAATCGCTATGAACTACAGGAGTAATTGATTTCATAACAGATTTACCAGATTGACTATTGGTCCTCACTCTGGATTATAACCCACAATTTACCTGACCGCCTTGCCTACATCTTGTCTCGCACAGCGCTCTACCGTCTCTAATGCAGACGAAATCACATATTGAATATCAAACTTTTCTGAAGAGTTAGAGTTCACTTTGAATGAGGAGCTTTTTCATGAGTTTGGATGAGGAGTTACAGCAATTATTGATCCCGTAAGTTGCAATCGATCCGCGTAACATAAAGTCTTTCCAGCGTTTCCTATAGCTTATCAGCTTGAAAAGGGCTATAGGTCAATATAAATTTGCAGTATAACGGCTCGGTTCAGCGGCGGTCAACAAACTTTAGCAATAAACGAAGAAACCTTGCACGTCCGCTGCAACCGAATTGTTAGACCGCGAAACACTTCCAACTTCTCGGTTCAATTACCTAAAAGGTCTTCACCTTGGGATTCAATGCATAATGCAGAAACGACCAATAGGAAACCAAAATACTGAGCAAACGGAACCAAAGTATCGCATCCCATCTATTCTGCAACTCTCGAATAGTTGACTCTGAGCTAGCCCCATTCAAGACAGATATAATTGCGTTATTTATCGGAACAGAACCGACAAAAACCAATACAAAATACACAGTCAAACTGACTAACCCAATTCTCAACAAGTACGGCTCTGAGCGAGAACTTGAGACAACATTCAAAATAACTGCACAGACTAATGTAATCAGAAGGACGATAGGCATAAACTTGGCAGTTTGGAGATGAATATTACCCATTGTCTCTAAAAGAGATTGATCGCTGACGCGCTGGAGAGCTGATTTGACTACAATCACCCAGAAGAAGTCAGTTCCCAAGCTTACAGTTAGTAGCGTTAGTGCGCCAATTAAGGCAATGGTTTCTAAACTCATGCTGAATTAACCTACTGTTTCACTAGATAACCTAACAGTACCGTGAGAACGATCGTCTTCATAAACTACCTTCAAACTGTTCAGAATTAAGCACGCTCTGCAATTACCGCGCCACTCGTAACCGAAGCGGTCTAACTATTTATTATAAGGAAAGTTTCCGTCTATCAGCCAAAGCAATCTAGTCACATCAAGCATTATATATAAATGAGTCATAATATCAATAACTTTTCCGGATATTGTCAATATCCCCCTATTACACAGAATTTTTCCAGATAAATACCTAAATCTGGGTGGATATCAAGAAATTTTCTGCGTATTATCCGAAAAAGGACGATATCCAGAACTATTCCGCATATTCACCCTATTTTGTACGTAAGTACAAGTTTTTCAGTATATTCCTGGCTGATATCCAGACATATTCCGCATAACAGTTTTGCAACCCATTTATTACAAAATGGCTACTACATCCGCACCGTTCAGGAATTACTGGGACACAAGGATATGAATAAACTCTTACACGTTAAGATGATACAAGTCACTATTTTTTATATTTTCAAATCAATTAAATAAAGTAAAGTACGACGTAACAATTTCTTAAATTACTCAACTACTCAATTACTCTAATTATTAAAAATTCTTAAAAATTATGACGAATGTAATCATTTTTGTAGTTTGCTTGACAATTGGTTTTATAGCTGTTCGATTGATTGCCAAGAAGTCTGTACAAACTAAATCATCGAACTATAAAATATACAGCAATTCGCCTTTATTTCATAGTGATTATTATCCCATTAATGCAGAAGTTAATCGCCAACTTTATCAACCCGTTGCAGAATGGAGTGGTCGGTTAATTTTACCTACAGAAAATAATCATGAACGTTTTGTAGAATTTGAAGTACAAAATGCTCCCGATTCACATATGCACCTTGTTGGTAAAGTCGTAAAGTTGAAGTGGAGTAATGATCAGAAGGTGCAAGAATATGTCAAACGGGTAAGTTTTGATGTTAACTTTACCAAACAAGCAAAAAAAAGTCATCAAAGAGGTAAAGTTCATCCCGTTAGATTGGATGGACGTTCTAGAGTTGATCCTCTGGAATCTTTGGCAGGTGCAAGACCAATGGATGATGTCTGCGTTATGCTATTGCAGCCAGAAATACAAACTAATGATGTAGGAGAGACACAGTTAATTATTGACTGTGAACCCGTACAAATTGTTGGACGTTTTGTTGGTTTGGTGAAAATTCAAGCCAGAATCGATTCAGCAAGCGATTTATTTCGAGTTTGTCACTACAATAAAGCAATTAAAAACTTTGATCGAGAAATCGAAGAAATTTTGTGTATACCGCAAGTACCGCAAGACATACAGGGGGTTGCTCGTTCGAGTAATAAATATATTGAAAAATCACCTGTTAATTCCCAAGGCTGGTATATTTACGGCGCACCTAATGCTGAGGGAACCTTTGTAGTACAAGCAATTGAACCCCGTGCTGTAGTCAAAGTAGAGCCACAAAAAGTAATTTTAAAATTAAAAAATACACTTGAATACTTTAAGTATGAAATGTGGGGGAATATTAAATTACAAAAAGGGAATTATGAAACAGTTTTGCTCGCACCAAACGGAGTAAATCCAGAAAATGCCCTGTCTCAATGGAAATTGGGTGATCAGGCTTTAGTAATACATTTATTTGGTGGTATCGGTGGAGAGAAAGCAGAAGCAGCAGCTTGGCTTCCGGTTCCAGGTCACTTTTCCTATGGTATTGCCCAAGTAGTTCGCGATCGCCTTACCGATGAATTACGCTTCGATATCGTTTACTATCAAGTTTACTGTCATAATCCTGAAGCAATTATTTCTGGTAGTTTAACTTGGGCTGCTTACATGGGTTCTTTATGGCGGGGTTGGTTGGGAACTCGTCCCGTAGCCGATATTTTGGTGAAATACGAGCCAATAACTACCGATTATGATTTTGATGGAGTCAAATTGTCTCCTTTAACAGAATTTATTGAGGAACTCAGAGAAATTACTGCTCGGTATCGTGTCGGAGACGGAACAGGTGCATCATTAATTACACCAACAGCTTCCTGTGTTCAAGATTCCAATCAAGCACTTTACTCTACGATTTATGATATACAACGATTTGTGGAGTCAAACCCGAAGATTAGGGAATGGTTACAAAACCATCCCAAAGATAAACAAACTCAGTATTTTAACGATTTAATATCTTTAGGAAACAGCTTGGAAAAACAGTTAGTTCCTCTGGGGATTGTACGACGAGACTGGCAAAAAAATGCCAAGGATTTATTTGGAACTAATAATAAAAACGACAATATTATTATAACTGCCATCAAAATGCTCAGAAGTTGGCGAACCGTATTACCCAAGAGAGCGCAAGACGAAACCGCGAAAATTTTTCTGAAGCAACAAGCTGTGGAATGGGTTTTGAGAACCAATCAAGTGGGAGGATTTGACGATACTATTTTACCTGTAGCTCCGACTACTATTTTTAAGTAGGCAATGGTTAATTTTGTTGCATCCACTCTACAATCTGCGGATTAACCAAATGGGGAACTTCATCATGGGGACAGTGACCTGCACCGGGGATGGGGACTATTTTGATGTTTTTACCGTTTTCAAGGGCTTCTTCGTACACTTTCGCGCCGCTAATTGGTGTCCACGGGTCGTCTGCACCCCAAATTACTAATAACGGACATTGGACTTTAGGTAATAATTCTTCGGGGGAATCACCGGGAGGTGCTGTCAAAATTGATGCAAAGACTTGTTGTGCGCCTTCGTCACAGGAAGGTTCGTAAAGCATATCTACTAATTCGTCAGTGACAGCATTGCGATCGCGATAAACTTGATAAAGGGTACGGCGAATTTGGGATTTTCTGCGGATATTATTAAATACAAATTTACCCGTGATCGGATGACTCACCAATTTGTTGAAAGAACCCATGACAAAGCGTAATGGTGGGTTTAGTTCGTGGGGACGATGGCTCAAACCTCCCGCAGCGTTGATTAAAACGGCTCCATTGGTGATTTCGGGATGTTCTACTGCGACGGTTAAACTGATTAATGCACCAACGGAGTTACCGATAAATACGGCTTTATTTTGGATATATTGTTGATGGAAGTCTTTGAGTAATTCTACCCATAAATCAACGCTGTAATTGATGGGGGCTTTATCGGAACCACCAAATCCTAATAAATCTAGGGCAAATACTTGATAACCAGCATCGGCTAATACAGGAATATTTTTCCGCCAATGTCCGATAGATGCACCGAAACCGTGAATTAATACTAAAGGTTTTCCCGTACCCATGACGGTATATTGAATTTTGTAACCTTTCCAATTCCAGAATAGTTTTTCAAAGGTGGTTGTTGATTTTGATGTAGTAGTCACAGTTGTTGTGAAGTTTAGTAAAGTATTTATGATTATAGTAACGCTTTGTGGGCTTGATTAATTAATCTAATCAAGGGAGTAGGGGACAGGGAATAAGAACTAATCATCCGGATTGAGACTTGATGTTAGCCTAGGCAAGAATATTTATGGTAGCAACTTCGATTAATTTACAGTTAGAACCAGGTCAAAAGGTGACATTACAACCTGTTTCCTGGGAAGGTTTTGAAGAGATTTTGGCACAATTAGGAGAATATCGTGCATCTCGAATTGCATATGCTAATCAAATATTAGAAATTATGGCTCCATTACCAGAGCATGAAAGGTCAAAAGTATTGCTTGCTGATTTAGTAAAAATACTGTTGAAGTTACAGAAAAAAGCATGGGAACCTCTTGGTTCAACTACTTTTAAGCGTCAGGGGATGGTAGCAGGTATTGAACCTGATGATTGCTTTTATATTAAAAATTATCAAGCTGTAATTGGTAAGCAAAGAATTGATTTGAATGTAGATCCACCACCGGATTTAGCATTAGAAACTGATGTTACTTCCAAAACTGAAATCGATGCTTATGAAGCTTTAGCAGTACCGGAGTTATGGATTTACTCTGATGGGAAGTTGAGAATTAATTTATTACAAGAAGGTAAGTATATTCAATCTCAAATTAGTTTGATTTTTCCAAATTTAAAATTAATCGAAATTATTCCCCGATTTATGCAGCGTTCGTTAAAAGTTGGTGTCAGTCAGACTTTAGAAGATTTTGAAGCGTTTATTAGAAATGAATATTATCAGTGATTTTTTAAATAGAAAAAGACGTAGCAATGCTACGTCTCTACATTAGTGTGTTGATGTTAGGTATTTAGATTAAAATCAATCTTGACGATAATATCGTTAAAATCGCGATCGCCACCTCCTTTTAAATCTTCAAATCCAAAGATGTTATCACCGAGCATCATTACGTGGTCTCCACTGTCTGAATTAGCACCAAGGAATGGGAAGTAAATATCAGTGAATGAATCGAAGGTACCATCAACGATTAAAAAAGGAGCGAAGATTGCACCGGGTTCAAATTCACCTGTAAAGGTTGCTGTAGTTTGATTTTTAACGCTCAGTTCAATGTTAGTAATGCGGCTTTCGACTGCGGCTTTTGCGTAACCTTCTTGTCCAACTAATATATCAGCTTTACCGTCACCGTTGGTATCGATACCGCCATTTTCATCAGCGACTTTGAAGAAACCTACCATATTATTAAATGTAGCTTCACGGTGAATGGTAAAGGTTGCTTTTTGTTTGATAGTTATTTCGGTGCTTCTTAAGTCAATAACTTCAATTTTTTCTTGTAACCCGCTACCAATAGCTTTTTTGGCTTTACCATCCAATTTCATATTGATTTTGACACCTTGAAAGTCTAAATCAAAGCCATTTGTTTCAATTTCGGATATTTGTAAGAAGTTAGCATCAGAAAAAGTTAATTGGGATAAGCTAATTTGACCTTTCTTCACTCCATCAAGGGTACCATTTTTGACTGACAAGAAACGGAAGGTGGTATCACTACTAAATTCAAGATATTTTTCAATATTAGTATTAAAACCTTGAGGTGCATTTCCTAATATAGAAAAGATGCTTTGACTCCGTTTTAAAGCGAATTCTGCATATTTCGCGTCATCGGGAGAAATTCCGTCGATAGTTCCTTGCTCATCATCAACAATAAAGAAACCAATTTCTTTGATTTGTTGGATACTTTTACTTTTGAAAGAAAACTTGATCGAAGATTTACCACCTTTGAAACTGAAGCTTTTATTACTTTTAGATGTTAGACTAAATTTTCCTTCGTCATCTCCATCATCGTCATCGTCATCATCGTCGTTGTCATCATCATTACCAGTTATTCCACCTAAATTTTTATCATCATCGTCGTCGTCACCATCGTCGTCATCATCCTCATCGTCATCGTCGTCATCATCATCATCGTCATCGTTATCAGTTATTCCACCTAAATTTTGATCATCGTCATCATCGTCGTCATTAATATTACTACTACTATTTTTAGTGATAGTAACAGTACTCATTTCAACATCTGTGGTGACAACTTTATAATCACGTTTTTTATCTAAGCTCAGAGCAATAGTTTCATCTACTGTACTTGTACCACTGGTAATATTTAAAGTGACAGTAGCAGTATTTTCTCCAGCTTTAAAGGTGATTTGACCTTTGCTACCATCAAACTTTTCAGCACCTGTTAAAGTATAATCTTGATTAAAAATTGCACTACCAGAAATAGTAAAGTCAATAGTTAAAGCCGCAGTAATTTTACCCGTGCGAGTAAAAGTATAAAAAACCGGATTATCACTACCTTTAATAATATTTTTGGAACTCACTTTAAAAGAAATTTCTGGTTTATCTTGTTCTAATGCGACAAGGAAGCTATCCATTCCATTTTGAGTAGTCAGAATTTTATCTTCAAAAGTGGCTGCTTTTGCAAACGTACCCGCAATGTAGATTTTGCCATTCTTAGCCGCAATATCAAAGATAGTATCTTCATTATTTCCACCGATGTTCTGCGCCCATTTTACTTCACCTTTACTATCAATTTTAGTGATAAAAGCATTGACTCTTTCACGACTTTCACCAATTTCACTGTAAAGCATGAAGTCACCAATAGTCATGCTTTTATCGCCAAAATATCCGGTGACATAAGTATCACCCATTTCATCTATAGCAATACTTGCAACTGTGACATTACTCTCATTTTTACTGTTAAAGTCTTTCGCCCATAATACATCACCTTTATTATCTAATTTGGCAACAAATACATCACCATTTTCACCACCTTCAAGACTTGTATTACCAAATTGGAGGGTTCCTTCAAATTTTCCGGTAATAAAAGTATTGGCTTCATTATCTATAACAATATCGGATGCTACAAGATAACTACTATTTGCGAATTTCTTATCCCACCCTTTCGTACCTTCCTTATTAAATTGAGTGACTGTGATACTTTTTTTATCAACTCCAGTCATCAACTGATAGGAATTACTATCTTTATCTACAACAATATCTTGAGTAAAGTGATTACTATTCTGCTCACCTAACTTGTTCACCCACAATCCATCACCCTTACTATCAAGCTTGGCAGCGAAAGCATAATCCAATAAACTTGTAACAAGGGGAGTACCAAACTTGATTTCTCCTTTAGATTTTCCGGTAAGATAGACATTACCACTAGTATCTACATCAATACCAGAAACTGCATCATTGTTTGTACTACCAAAGTTTTTCGACCATAATTGATCACCATTTGCAGCCAGCTTAGTAACAAAAATATCACTGGATTGACCACCTGAAACAGTAGATTCGTTAGAAGCAATTGAATTTTGAAATGTTCCAGTAAAGTAGACATTACCACTAGTATCTACAGCAATATCTTCAACTCGTTCCTCATTAATAGTACCAAAACTTTTAACCCAATCGAACTTTCCTTCTTTGTCTAATTTAGCGACGAAAACATCTATATCACCTTGAGATGTCAAAGATTCACCACCAACAGTAACTGTACCTAAAAAATCTCCAGTGACATAAGTATTTCCTGTATCGTCTACAGTAAGGAATTTGTAAATACCATTATCAATATTGCTACCAAATTGCTCTCCCCAATCTAAACTTAACTTAGGATCGTCATTGCTAATAACGCTCATCACCATCACATCTTTATTTGAAGATAGTGATTTTAGTTGATTATTTGAAGGTGCTATTTCCATTTCATTGAGAAGCATCCTGGGATTATTATCGATGATGTAATCTCCCTCAGTCAGAGTAAAGATAATAGTTTCATCTGATTCAATCTCAGTATCTGCAATCGGTGTAATGGTAACGATAGCTTTAGTTTGTCCCCCAGCAATGATAACCTTACCTTTAGTAGGACTTTCAAACTCGGCACCCATTTGCTTGTAATCTGTATCTAAAGTCGCAGTACCACCAAGAGTAAAATTAACAGTTAGAGGATTGGTAGTATCACCAGTACGAGTAAAAGTATATTTCACCGTTTTATTCGCATCTTCTAGTACACTCATCGAGTCAATAATTAGAGTGACTTCTGCTGGTGCTTTCGCAATAACATCCTCTTTTACTACTAGTACTGCTTCTTCTAGTACTGCTGATTCTATATTCTCAACAACATTCGTTTCCATATAAAGTAGCCTTATGTTTGATCAAAAAAAGGGTTCCCATTGGTTGTAACCCAAGCTACTTTGAATGTCAAAAAAAGATGCTCAAAAGAAAAATAATTACGTATTTACACTCAAGACTTTGGCGAACCATAATGATTTTACTGTAGAAATACTGTTGTTATTTAAGTAATTATCCTGGCATAAAAAGCTTTTCCGACGGATGACATATAAGAGAAGTCGGGAAATTTTCACGAAACCTGACTTCTGGAATCGAGAGAATTGTTATGAGCATAAGTATTTAAATTTAAAGTCTTATCCCTATTCCCCCCCCAACCTTATTCCCTTTATTTTTAACTCTGACAAAGATAATTTGTATTTTTCTAGCGGGCTGTCGGGCCCGCACTACAAGACTTTAATAAAATTTGAATACACAAATTAAAGGCTTTTTAGCTTAACTCCGGTGGTACTAACTCCTAACTTATATTTGTATTCGTACTTTCTTTCATATAAACATCTCGAATTGGGAATGGAATTAAGATTCCTTCTTGGTTGTAACGCTTGTGCAATTTTTTAACTAGTAGATGTTTAGCAATTCGTTGGTCAAAATATTCATTAACTCGCATATAAAGGGTAAAATCGATGCTGAAATCATTAAATGTATGAAATCTGATAAAAGGTTCATTTTCCAATAAATCGGGAGCAATTTCTTGCATAACTTCTTTGGCAATTTCTACAGTGATACTTTCAACTTTTTCCAAATTGCTCTCATAACTCACACCTATATTCATTGTTAATGTAAGTTGTTTCGCCGGTAAATTATAATTGATAAGATTTGTAGAAGATAATTTAGAATTAGGAACAAGAATCGTATTTTTAGCAATTTCTTCTATAGTTACATTTCGCCAAGTAATATCAGTAATATATCCCTCTTCTCCACTAGATAATTTGACATAATCTCCCGTTTTTACTTGTTTAGAAAGAATTAAATAGAAACCAGCAAATAAATTTGCTAAAGTATCTTGTAGAGCTAAACCAACTGCTAAACCAGTAATACCCAAAGTGGTGATAATCGGAGTTATCTCAATTCCTATGGTTTGGAATATGATTAATGCTCCCAAAACAAAAATAGTACTTTTGACTAAATTAGAAATTAGTGATGCAGAAACTCCTTCTGTTCGCTGAATAAATAAATTGACAAACCCAGCAGCAAGACGCGCCAAAACTAATGTTACGGTAAATAGAAAAATCGCTATAATGATTTTTTGCAGGGCTGTGGTAACATCTTCCTTGAGAGAATAACTCAAAATTGCCCCAAGAAAACCAGCTAACACAAACCAAATAAAAGGTATACGCCGTAAAGAACTAAATATTATCTCGCTTCCGGGTATTCTTTTTTTAATAACAATATTTTTGAGCTTATTGAAAACAACTTTTTCCGCAATTATTCCAGCGAGTAAGCCAACTAGAATAAATATAATTGGTCTAATCCATTGCATCATCATAATTCCAAGGATGGTATTTTGCATTTTATACACAAAATTCTAAATAAAACAGTGTTTTTTACATGAGTATTTATGCTTGTTTTTGATTTATCTAAATTTGTGAGCGTAATTTAAGTCTCAATAGTAGACAATTGATTAGATGAATTTACCAATCATTTACCATCCAGATTATGTTACCCCATTACCCGACGCGCATCGTTTTCCGATGCCGAAGTTTCGCTTACTTTACGAGTTACTTTTATCTGATGGAGTTGCGGATTATCAGCAATTTCACGCACCCGAAGTTCCAAATCAGGAAACTATCGAGTTAGTTCATACAACCGATTTCGTACAAGCTTATTTACAAGGAACCCTTGATGCCAAAGCACAACGTCGTATCGGTTTACCTTGGAGTCCTCAATTAGTAAATCGTACCTGTACAGCGGTTGGTGGTACAATAATGGCGGCACAAATGGCGTTAAATTATGGATTAGCCTGTAATACCGCAGGGGGTACTCACCACGCTTTCCCTAGTTACGGATCGGGTTTTTGTATTTTCAACGATTTTGCGATCGCAACTCGTGTCATTCAAAAACTCAACTTAGCCCAAAAAATCCTGATTGTTGATTTAGATGTACATCAAGGTGATGGTACTGCTTTTATATTTCAAGATGATAATAGCGTTTTCACTTTCTCGATGCACTGTGAAGTTAATTTTCCCGGTACCAAACAAAAAAGCGATTTGGATGTACCTTTACCTATAGGAATGGAAGATGATGCATATTTACAAACTTTAGCGAAATACTTACCGGATTTACTCGCAGATGTGAATCCAGATTTGGTATTATACGATGCTGGTGTTGATACCCATATCGGCGATAAGTTAGGTAAACTCGCTTTAACTGATACGGGTATTTATCGTCGGGAGATGCAGGTTTTAACTACTTGTATAGCGGGTGGTTATCCGGTGGCTTGCGTTATTGGTGGTGGTTATGCGGATGATATGAAATCCTTGGTGTGGCGGCATTCTTTGTTACATCGGGCTGCAAGTGAGGTTTATCGACAGTTTGGGTTGTAATATCAATTTTGGATTTTGGATTTTGCGGAAAGTTGAGCCACTGCGTTGGGCGGGTTTCCCGACTTGTAGCAAGTGGCGTTGGGGTGTAGATTCTCTTCCCCCAAAACTTTCCAAGACAGATTTTGGATTTATTCCATAAATAAATTAATAAATTCCGGAGCATGAGAAGTTATGAAAAGAATGGCTCCTGTAGAAGAAGGTACGCCGAAACTTTGGGGTTTTATATTAGCAGAAATTGAAAATTGTATCAATAAGGGATATTTGAAAGAATAATTCTGAGAAGTGGGGTTTTTTCAAGTTTATAATTTTGTGATAGATATTGTTTTTAAAAACCCGACTTCTTCACCTCACGAATAATCCTGAGAAGTGGGGTTTTTTCAAGTTTATAATTTTGTGATAGATATTGTTTTTAAAAACCCGACTTCTTCACCTCACGAATAATCTTGAGAAGTCGAGTTTTTTGTAATTTTTAATTATATGATAGATATTGTTTTTAAAAACCCGACTTCTTCACCTCACGAATAATCTTGAGAAGTCGAGTTTTTTGTAATTTTTAATTATATGATAGATATTGTTTTTAAAAACCCGACTTCTTAACCTTTAACCAAAGACCAAGCAATAAATCTCTCAATATAATACAACGCTAATTGATTACTTACACCATGAAAAATAGCATCAAAAGAATGTTCTGCCCAAGGAATTTCTAACAAAATCGCCGTATTTTTATCCCGCAATTTATTATACATTTGTCTGCCAAATCGAGCTTCCACCACATGATCACGACTACCGTAAATCAACAAAGTCGGTGGTAAAGAAGGCTTTACATAATTTATCGGTGAAGCAGTTTCATAGAGCATCGGTAACTGTTGAGGAGAACCCCCCAAAAACGCTTCTAAAACAGCACGAGCATTAATTGGATCAGGACGTGGTGGTTCGTTATATCCTTGAGTTAGATTCACCGGACCATAATAATTTACCACAGCGCGGATTGGTGGTGCATCCGGTTGGTAAGCTGCTAACATTGCTAAATGAGCGCCAGCAGAGCGTCCTAACAATACCATTTTATCGACATCTGCTTCATACTCAGCAGCGCGATCGCGAATAAAATTCAAGGCAAAATTAACATCATCTAATTGAGCAGGAAACTTGTATTCTGGTGCGTGACGGTAATCGATAGCAAATACAGTATATCCACGAGCCGCCATATATCGATTAAACTCTGGATTTACAGATGGATTACCATTTTGCCATGCTCCACCATAAATAACTATAATTGCTGGATATTTACCAACTTTCAACGGTTGATAAACTTCCATATTTAAGGGTACTCCAGCAGGATTTGCAAAATTAATCCCAGTTAAATGACGAGTTCTGTTTAAGTTAATTCCCCGAAAAACATCAGTTAAAATAAACGGTTGCTTCCGCATATTTTTTTTAATTTCTACTGGGATTTTTTGCTGATATTCTGCACCTAATGCTTGATTCATAGCCGCAGTCATTTGCATTTGAGTCGGTATGATACTTACTAGCTCCCAACTACAAATCAGCAATCCGATGAAGCTAAAAAGATAGATTATTCGTTTTATTTGAGGTTGATAGATAAATAATAAAGACAATACTAAAGTAATAATATTTAACGCGAATAGCCAAGGACAAATTTCTGGTGCTACTACTCCGAATTTTAGTAAAAAGAAAGTTGGTGCAGGAAGTATAATCCAAGAACTCAAGAAAAAAGTTGCAAAACTGAGAATTAACGTGATAACAAATCCAATTTTATTTATTTTATTTATTTTATTTTGGTATAACATAATCAATCAATTTTCAAATTGCGATTCAACGATACCAAAAATTTCTTCCCACTCATCATTACTCAAAGCTTTCTCCTCCAATTTCATTCCAAAACACTTTTGTGCAGCATCAATCAAAGCCGCAATTATTCTTTCAATTGCCAAATTTTCCCCAACTACCACCCGATCTAAATCTTCACCAAAAACTTTTTTAAATAACTCTATATCCGGTTTGAAATTCATCGAACCATGCTGTAAAACAGCGTTTCCACGTCTTAATTGAGCGCTACCAATTAACTTATTACCATCAACCGTGACTAAATCGGCAACTGTTGCGGTACCAAAACAGTTGGGATTATGAATATAACCCCGTCCACCAATACCGTAATCTAACTCAATACCTAAATTTTGCCATCCTTGAATCAAAAATTCGCATATTTTTTTATACATTTCAATCCGACTTCCAGAAAGTCCAGAAGTCACCACAGCGTAAGTTAAATCTCCCTTGTGTAACACCGCACGTCCACCCGTAGGACGACGTATCAAGTCGATTTGCTCACCTTTCCAAGTCAAATTCTGCCAATCTTCCGAGTACTTACGCTGATGATAACCAAGAGAAATTGCAGACGGCGACCAAGTATAAAAACGTAAAATAGACGGATGTCCTGATTGATGCTGTTGTAACAACCATTGATCGATCGCCATCTGTAATTTACCATTGGCTTGTAAAAACGGAATTAATCGCCAAGTTTGAGAAATCAAAGTCAGTTGGGAGTTGGAGTTAAGAGTTAGGAGTTACTCCTATTCCGCCTTAAGATTACGTATCTCTTTTTACCTCTTTCCTCTGCGCTCTCAGCGTCTCTGCGGTTTTTTTTTTCTCCCTGGAGGGAGACGCTGCGCGAACGGTAATCTTTTGCCGGGAAGGGAGTAAGAGTTAAGAGTTAAGAGTTAGGAGTTGAGATTTGGAAGTTGGAATTTGGAAGTTGGGAGTTAATATCTCGAATTGAAATTTTTTCATAACTCATAACTCATAACTCCTCACTCATAACTCCTAACTAAAGTGTAGCGATTTGTTACGCTACACCAAATTTAGATTGTAAATCTTCGTCATTATCATCTGCGATCGTCGCGACGATAGTAATTAAACGAGAAACTTCCGCAGCAGACAAATCTTCTAAAGTACGCATCGAGATGACTACAACTTGGTTGTCTATAATACCAAAACGTGCTTCTAGAGTAGCGGAACAGTTCATTTGCAAAAGAGAACGCATCATTGTAGCTTCATCTTTGGCTGGTAACTTCAAAACCGAAGACCAAACTGTGATTGTATCTTCGTCACTTGTCCCCGTCAATCGGACAAACACTTCCACGCTACCGTATTTAAACTTCCATAAGTAAGCACCTTCGGAAGGATAATTAACCATTGCGCTATCGTTCTCTTCCAGTGTATCGATAACGTTTTCAATCACGTCTACATGGTTGATGGTAGTTACTTCTGTCATCAAATCATCCATTAATTCGTTCGTTTCAGAATCAGTTTGGTAAGATGTCATACAATTGTCCCTCAAGATGATAAATATTCCACACCTACTTTATACCTAATCAAATGAAGTTAGGAGTAAGAATTATTCGCACAGCGTTTCCCTCAAAACATGGAGTTAAGAATTATCATCTTTGATATTATGTCCGGTTAAACACTTGTAATAAAGGCAGTAGGGAGTAGGGAGTAGGGAGTAGGAGAAAAACTATTTCGATTTTTTTGCACTGATTCGAGGGATAATAACCAATCATCCGCACTTGATATGACTCGATGTAGTGTCGCGTAGTAGTAAAACCCACTTCTAACCCCACGGTTGCTCAAAATTCAGTTGAAGATAATTAAAGTTAATCTCCCCAGGAAAGCCACTCTCGTGCAGCTTTTTCCGCAGCTTCAGGGGTATAATACAATTTTCTTTCGCCAAACACTTCCCCACCGGAACTGATCACTCGAAATTGCCATTCCATTGCTTCGGTGTAAAAAACCATTAATATCAGATTTTCAATGCCGACAACTAAATGAACGGTTGTTTGAGTCATAGTATTGCATTTACACAATTACAAACCTGTTATATACTTCACACTCAATACGTATCAAGTTTATTCTATACTTTGTATCAATTAACAATCAATAATTCTGAATTAAATTTGATTTATAAAATTAATTTTAAGTGATAATAAATTTGGTTATTGTCAGTAAAGTTAATTATATAATTTGATTTTCTAAAATTATATAAGCTAAAAATATCAAATATTTGTAGTGCGGGCATCCTGCCCGCTTTGTATATACAATGAAGGACACTTAACAGCTAATAAAAACTCGACGAATGACGATTGCTTCTATCGAACTTACTTATTCATTCATAACTGATAACTGATAACTGATAACTGATTACTGATTACTGAATTTCCTTGACATTTTCCATAACCTGTTTGTATAGCTGCTGGTTATTTTGTTCTTGAAAAATCTCTGCGGCTCGCTGTAAGTCGGCTAAAGCGCCATCTTTATCTTTTTGGGCGCGAGCATTTCCCCGGTTATTATAAGCAGCACCAAAATTAGGATTGATACGAATTGCTTGATCATAATCGGAAATAGCACCTTCTTGATCACCTTGAGCAGCGCGAGCATTTCCCCGATTATTATAAGCAACAGCATAGTTAGGATTAATACGAATTGCTTCAGTATAGTCTGAGATGGCTTCGTTTCTATTTCCTTGAGCAGCACGAGCATTTCCCCGATTATTATAAGCCTCAGCATAATTGGCATCTAAATTAATCGCTTGGTCATAATCGCTAATTGCACCGCTGATATCACCTTGAGCAGCACGAGCATTTCCTCGATTATTATACGCTTGAGCATTGTCCGGTGAAATGCGAAGCGCTTGATTATAATCGGCGATCGCGCCTTGTCGATCTCCGGTATCAAACTGTACTAAACCCCTACCGTTGTAAGCTTCCACAAAGTCTGAGTCGAGGGAAATGGCTTTTGTATAAGCGGCAATTGCTCCTTGAGTATCACCCTGAATATGCTTATACTGTCCTTGTGCGTAAAATTGCTTAGCAGTCGATGGGTTAGGTACCGGACTTGTTGCTGGACTAACTCCTATTTCCGTGACTAATACATCTTTATCGTTGCTGCAAGAAACAGTTACAGTTGCGATAAATCCACTCAACAAAGCTACACCAAATCGTTTGGAAACTCCTGTCAAATTTTGCTCGAACAACCACTGTTTCATAAGTCACTTTTGATCAAGACACGCACAATTTTGACATTTATATGGAAAAAATACATTTTTCTTAATATGGAATAATCATTACTCTAATTGTTTATGTTGACTATTTTTACATGAATTTTGTGGCGAATTTGTTTACATTTTACCAAACAGATTTTAGATTTTGGATTTTGGATTTTGGGTTTTAGGTTAAAAACAAGCCCGCAGCCTTTGAGAATCTAAGCTGAATGTACTTATTCTTCATTCTTCACTTTCGGCTTGTTTGGAAATTAATCTTAAACTGGTGGTTTTTGATATGTCTACAGCAAGTTGCTCGATATTATCCCCTAAGTTTTTTTGAATATCTTTAGTAAGAGTAATATCAAAATCTAAATCTACATTTTGAGTTTCTACTAACCGTACCAGTTGGGAAAATGGCACTTTAATTGTTGTGCGTTCGGAACTATTAAGTTTAAAATTTGGAGTCTCAGATAATTTTTGAGCCAGCATTGCTTGTTTGATTCGTTCTTGGAGATGTTCAAATTCTGATTTTACAAGTTGCCATTGTTGTTCTAATTCAACATATTTTGTACCAAGTAAACTTAAATCTTCCATTCTTGGATCAAAATTGAACTTTTGTGTTATTTTCAACAAACTTAGATGAACTTGAGCAAGAATAATACAGTCTAAGTAAGCATATTCAATTTGTTCTTCACTTAAAGGTCTAATTCCCCAATCGCTGCTTTGTTGCTGTTTATCAATATCTTGAAAATGGCAAAGTTCTATTGCCAGAGTCTTCAATTGATAATTAGGTAAAGGTAAAATATAGTATGGGATTTGTTTTGCCATTTCCAAAGTGCAAGTGACATTTTTGGCTTGCTTTTTACCTAAAAATCGTAAATCATATTTAGCATTATGGAATACCTTTTCTATGGAAGAATTAATCATAATTTTTTCGATAAATTCTTCAACAATAAAAGGCTGTTCGAGTACATCCAAAATATAAACACTTTCTCCAGTTAAATCCGTAGAGTCATCTAAAACTTGAATTAGCGATAGTCTAGGATTGGGAGTATCATAGTCAGCAACTTCTGTATCTAGCCAAAGAGTTTTTACTTTAGTATACTTAGCAACAAGAGAACGAATTTCCGAGGCAGATTTTAGATAAGGCATTGAGTAATATTCCCTAATAAAAATTGGATAAAAGTAACCAAGTTCCAATCTCCCAAGGTAACATTTTGTCTGTAATTTATTTGTAGTGCCGTATCTGTTCGTTGTTAGTAATTATGACCACGGATTCAAAGGGATTTCACTGATTTCACGGATTTAATTAGCAATTACCAATTCCCTTATGAATTACGAATAGAATCAGCTTTCGATAAATTTTCCGCTTCAACTTGCATAATTTGAATATCTGATGGAGTCCATAAACGGGGTGCTTGACAATGATGAGCGATGAGTAAACCCCATAAACCTTTATCTGTTAAGATGGGTACTACTAAATTAGCGCGAACCTGTAAATTACCTAAAAATTCGCGGTGACAATCAGCAATAGGTTCGGAATAAATATCTGAAATTGCTCGTACTCTTCCGTTTAAATATAAAGCAGCATACTCATCATTAAAACATTGATCCGGACCAGTAGAACCAAGGATTGATAACTGATCAGAACTCAAAGATTCAAAAGTGACTTGTCCATTCCACTCAGAATAGAAATAATACAATACAACCCTATCTACACAAAGATGATCTCGTAGACGACTTGTGGTTTCTATAATCAAATTATCTCTTTCTATTGTGGTTGTTAAGCGATTAAGTACTCTTTGTAGACCACGGTCAAAACTTTGGTTAGAATAGTGTGTCACCGTTTTAATATTACAGTCTAGTAATAGTTATCTTTAATTATCGTATGTTAACAGCCACTTTGTTCAATTCGTTTTTAAGTAATCTTTTTTTTAGGTTAAAGGTTATAGATTGGTAATAATCAACTGTCAACTGTCAACTGTCAACTGTCAACTGTCAGTTAGAGTAATAGAATAGACAACTTAATTGCATCTATACTCCTGAAGATACTTACTATGACAACTTCTCAAATTCGCTTTTTGATGTGCGCTCCGGAATATTATGATGTAGACTATGTGATTAATCCTTGGATGGAAGGAAATATTCACAAGTCATCTCAAGAACGTGCGGTGCAGCAATGGCAAAAGCTACATCATGTACTTAAGGAACACGCGATTGTTGATTTGGTAAAACCTCATCAAGGTGTTCCTGATATGGTTTTTACCGCTAATGCTGGTTTGGTATTAGGTGAAAATGTGGTATTAAGTCGCTTTCTTCATAAAGAGCGTCAAAAAGAAGAACCTTATTTCAAAGCATGGTTTGAAGAAAATGGCTTTACTGTTTACGAATTACCTAAAGATTTACCTTTTGAAGGTGCAGGTGATGCACTTTTAGACAGGGAAGGGCGCTGGTTATGGGCTGGTTATGGTTTTCGTTCGGAATTGGATTCCCATCCTTTTCTGGCAAAATGGTTGGATATTGAGGTATTATCATTACGATTGACTGACGATCGCTTTTATCACCTCGATACTTGTTTTTGTCCTTTAGCAAATGGCTATTTACTTTATTATCCTGCTGCTTTTGACTCCTATTCTAACCGCTTGATTGAAATGCGAGTTGCACCGGAAAAGCGCATTGCTATAGAAGAAACTGATGCGGTGAATTTCGCTTGTAATACGGTGAATGTGGAAAGCATTGTGGTGATGAATAAAGCTTCCGATGCACTGAAAAAACGTTTAACAAAAGTTGGTTTTGAAGTCATCGAAACACCGCTTACAGAATTTCTCAAAGCTGGGGGTGCGGCTAAATGTTTAACTTTGCGGGTAAATGAACCTGTAAGAGAAGAATTACACGCTAACACCTATGTCGAGAGTCAAGTTGTCCGTATGGAAGGACATTTACTCGATTCTGGCTTAATTAACCGTGCTTTAGATTTAATTATAGACAATGGTGGTAGCTTCAAGGTGATGAATTTCCTGTTAGGGGAACAGCGTCAAAGTACTTCTGCTGCTGAGGTGAAAGTTTCCGCTCCTTCCCATGAAGTTATGGAAAGCATTGTCTCTCACCTGATTGATTTGGGTGCGATGAATTTACCAGAAAATCAGCAAGATGCCAAACTTCAGCCGGTAATTCAAAACGGAGTCGCACCGGATGACTTCTACGTTAGTACTATTTATCCTACCGAAGTACGGATTAATGGTGAATGGGTAAAAGTACAAAACCAGCGTATGGATGGTGCGATCGCAATTACCCAAACGAATCAAGGAACTGTAGCGCAATGTAAAATATTGCGAGATTTACAAGTAGGGGAAAAAGTTGTAGTAGATGTACAAGGTATCCGTACCATCCGTAACCCCGAATCGCGAGAAAAACGCAATACTGAAGAATTCAGCTTTATGTCTGCTGGTGTTTCCAGTGAACGTCGCGTAGAATTAATTGTAGAACAAGTCGCCTGGGAATTACGTAAAATTCGTGATTCTGGAGGTAAAGTTGTTGTCACAGCCGGTCCCGTAGTTATCCATACCGGCGGTGCAGAACATTTGTCGCGATTAATACGAGAAGGTTATGTACAGGCATTACTGGGTGGCAACGCGATCGCAGTTCATGACATCGAACAATCAATGATGGGGACATCCTTGGGTGTAGACATGAAGCGGGGTGTTTCAGTACGCGGGGGACACCGGCACCACCTCAAAGCTATCAACAGTGTCCGTCGTCACGGTAGCATCGCCAAAGCCGTACAAGCAGGAATGATTCAAAGAGGTGTAATGTACGAATGTGTCAGAAATAACGTACCTTTTGCCCTTGCCGGTTCGATTCGCGATGACGGACCTTTACCCGATACTCAAATGGATTTAATAAAAGCACAAGAAGAGTACGCGGAATTACTTAAAGGCGCGGATATGGTATTGATGTTGTCTACCATGCTACATTCCATTGGAGTCGGTAACATGACACCTGCGGGAGTGAAAATGGTTTGTGTAGATATTAACCCAGCCGTAGTGACAAAATTGAGCGATCGCGGTTCCGTCGAATCAGTTGGTGTAGTTACAGATGTGGGATTATTCCTGAGTTTGTTGATTCAGCAATTGGATAAATTGACAAGTCCCTACACCGCTGAAGTCGGTTAATAATCGTTCATAAAATGTAGAGACGTAGCACTGCTACGTCTCCATAATTGAGATTACCCGACCAATGAATTTAATGGATCAAATATAATAGCAATCAAAAAAAATCCGATTCTGCTCAATCAAAAAATGAACTGGTGATTTCAGGTTGTTAGAGACGTAGCACTGCTACGTCTCTACATAGGTTTCGTATTTAATACAAAATGTAAATAAAAAAGATAATGTTAACATCGCTTAATTGAGCAACCCTAAAAAAATGCAAGTAACACTTACCAACAAACAACTCCAAATCAACCCTGTAAGTTTTATCGCTGACTTCCTACTTACAGGCATGGTTATCGGACCAATTTTAGCTCCTTTTCTTGCCGCTTCCGGGTTGCCAATTTTACCTCAAATTGCCAAGATAATTTATTTCATGGGTCATCATGTTTGTCCCCAACCCCAGATGGGAATTGAATTAGCATCACCCTTCATCATGGCTGTATGTATGCGCTGTTACGGAACTGTAATGGGTTTATTTATTACTCGCTTACTATATATTACCGATAATGGGAAAAGTTCCTACTGGTTGCATCAATATGGTTGGAATGGTAGCGCGATCGCCACAGTATTAATGATGGCATATCCGGTGGAAATGGCAGCACAAATTTTAGGTTGGTGGAATTTTGACAATTTTTTAGTTGTACCGTTTGGGTTAATTACAGGTTTGGCTTGGGGGTTATTTACCATGCCGATTTTACATGGTGATTTGAAAAAATCTCTTTAACTGTTCTCTACTCCCTACTCCCTACTCCTTACTCCCTACTCCCTACTCCCTGTTATGAATATTAACCAATTGCTCAACTAGAGCTTTGACATAAACTTGGTGATTATACCGCTCAAGCACTAATTGATAGCCAATTTCAGCTAAAGCTTCACCCTGTTGGGGATTTTTTAATAGGCTGTTAATTCCTTGATTTAAATCTTGAGAATCACCAGGATTAACACCCAGAACAGCTTTTACGTCGATTAGTTCTTGGATAATTCCCGATCCACGGGTAATTATAACTGGCTTCCGACAAGCCAGCGCTTCAAACAGAGTTGATAAACCAGCCTGAAAGTTATTTGGGTGAAGAGGAATTATTACAATGTCAGCATCACAGTAAAGCTGTACCAAAGAATTCCAGTCGTAATAAGCAATGGACATATTCTCAGGAATAACTTTGGGAAAAGATTGGGAAGTAACAGTTTTAGTTGGAGATGCAATTACTGTTCCCTTTTGCCTATTCCCTATTCCCTGCCTAAAAGAAATGTCTAATTAATGAAGGCATAGGTACTTATTTTTATTTTTTTTTACCCAACTTTTCTCCTAGACTGTTCCCTACTCCCTACCTTTCAAGGGTAGGTATTTAGGTTTTAGATAAATAGTTGAGAATTTTCTCAAGAGTTAAACGTAATTTCAAGGTTATAGCCAATGATTTTAGTTCTAAAACCAAAAAAATAGGCTTAATCTAAAAAAACCTACCCTTGAAAGCTACTCCCTACTCCCTATTTACTGTTTACTATCGTTAGATTATGACCTTGCCAAGATTTTTGAGATTCAGGTTGACGTGAAAGAGTTTCGTAGAAAATTTCAATTATTCGGTCTACTTTTGAATCCCAATCAAAGTAGTTAGTACGTACTCTTTGCGGACCAGCTTCACCCATTTGACGGCGTAATTCAGGGGAATTAGCAAGTTTAATCATCGCTTGTGCAAAGCCATCAACAAAAGCTTCTATGGAAGTTGGTTCCACCCAAATACCGCAATCAGGATGTAATGTATTGGCAGGGCCAGCCCATTTTGTGGCGATTACGGGTAATCCTAAAGCCATCGCTTCTAAAACCGCATTACCACCAGCTTCTCGTAAGGAAGGCATAACAAAAACATCACATTCGCAAAGCAATTTTGATGCTTGTTCTCGTTTCATCCAACCGCGAAAGTTAACGTTATTTTCTAAACCTAATTCGGCGACTTGCTGTTCTAAATCTTGGCGTAATTCTCCGTCTCCAACTAATTCTAAAACGGCGTTGGTTTTTTCAGTAACTTGTTTAAAAGCATCAATCAAAAATGCAATTCCTTTCCAATCGACAAAACGACCTAAATATACGAAACTAACTGGTTTTTCAGGATTAATATCTGGCTGTTCTCTTGGTTGCCAAATATCTAGATCGACTCCACATTCAATGACTTGATAAATCTTTCCTTGACATCCATTTGGTAATGATTTTTGAGTCAGAGGATTAGCAACAATTAAAGTTTCTGCTTTTAATTTACCAGGTACAAATCCATGTAAAATATTAGAAAATAATCTTCCCAAAGTCACAGATACAACAGCAAATTTAGAATCCAAGTAGCGAAAAGCCGGAGGAAAATCAACCCCACCAGCTAAAGGACCGAGTACTACTGGTACGCCTAAATTGTACATAAAATTTAAGCCTTTCGGTGTAATCGGCGAAGGCTGGAATACAATATCAATATCTTTTTCTTTAATAAGTTCTTTGACTAATTTTCGAGCGCGGATTTGAGTAATCCAATGCACCACTTGTAGAAATATTAAATCTTCAATTCTATAGTGAAATAACTTGCCGATTCGCCAAATAGTTTTTTGTAACCAATTATCTTCAATAAAATGAAATTTGTGAAAATCTTTATCTTGAGGAAATTCCTGACGAAGTTCATCTCTAACTCTTGCATGACAAACTACCTGTAAATCAATTCCACGTTCCTGAAACAGATGGAAATAATACAAATTTTTGCCAGATTCACCACCCATCTTACGGGATACATTTTCTGCGACTAATACTACTCGCAATGGTTGTTGCTTGCCGTCAATTTGTGCCATTGTCATGATATGATACGTCACCGATAACTAAATTGACTAGTTGAAGATTTGCTATTTTAAGAAGTAAGTATCAAGACATCAAAAAAAGAAGTTACTTATCATACAGCATATTCTCTGAAGAATAAGGTACATTTGGGTAGGGATACCTACCCCAGAAAATTTTAATAATACAATACGGTCTTGTATTTCCGTAAAAAAAGCCAAACTGCTGTATGCTATGTCTATCTACCAAATTGATGAACAGTTAAAAAGGGAAAATAAGTATTTTAGGGATAGAAAATAATACCCTACACCCACTGTTAAATCATCACAGATAGAGTTTACCTTTTAATTCTCAGAGCTTTTACGTAAAACAACATAAGCATAAGTTGTGAACAAAGGATTTGGATTTTTTTTCAAAAACTCGGCTAAAGAATTAGCAATTTTATCTAAAGGTGCGAACTTTTTGTAATACGGATGTCCGTAAAAGCCAACATATTCTTCTACGGAATAACCAACACTTTGAAACTTTTTAAATTGGCTTTTTATTGGTCCTCTACACCAACTATAATAAGCCGGAAACTTGCCATATTTGCCTTGCTTTTCTCTATGAGGAAAAAAGAAAAGTAAAATATTAGACGATAAGTTTTCTGGCAATAAGTGATTAATTGCAAAAGGAGGAGCATAAAGAGTCGGAAACACATGAAAAGCCCGTCCATTGTCTTGCAAAAGGTTAAAAACATTTCTGTGAAAAACCAACCCATTCTCAACGTGTTCTGCAAGAAAATGACTAAAAACTAAATCATATTTTCCTGGCAATTCTAGATTTGGATCTGCAATATTTGCCTGTATCTTATTGTAGCAGTCGGGAGCTTTTGCTAGTTCGTCTGCCGAAATATCAATAATGGTATACTCTAACCCATTACTTTGTACAAACTCGAAATCTAGAAATGGATTTGCTCCACCACCAACTTCACAAATTGTTTTAACTTCAGGCAATGCTGCTAATTGTTTTACAATATCACGATGATATGATATCCACTTTTCCCGAAAACATTCGTATCTGATTTTCGGAGTCGGAAAGTTTAAAGACTGAATGTTTGTATCAACAAAACTCATTGATTTCTTCCTCAAGCTTCTTTGCTAATTAAATTGATAAATCTAGTTTTTTTTATTTATACCTGGACTAAAAACCGGATTTATAAACGAAAAATCCAGGTGTTGAGACTTATCTTTGGCAATAAACCCGGTTTTGTTGACCGTTGTTGAGAAATCTATTTTTTCTTTTGATTTAGTTAAGCCTTAAACCCATATTTCAAATTCACTCAAAACAATCTACCTCAAAAGGTAATTTTAATATTATTACTACAATATCAATTGATCAGTTCGGATTCAAATAATTCAATGGACTATTTATATCATGTAATTATTTAGAGTATGGCTTGAATTGGAACTCCAAAACCTAGAAAATAGCGGATAAAAAGAAATAGAGCAAGTAGACCAATAAAAAACACTGTACCTTGAATATCTTGAGAAATACAGGATAATTTCTCTTGTCTAAGTCCCCAAAGGTTGACAAAATATAAAGGAAAATCAGCAATTGCGATCGCAATAATTGCTCCGACATTACCAAAACGATAGAAAGCTAAGGGTAATCCTATACCGATGATCACAAACCTAGCCAGATTGCTTTGAGCAGAGTATAGCGGTTTCTTGATTGCTAAAAGAGCAGGGCTAATAGTATAAAACAACACAGAAAACCAAATACCAGAACAGAGAATCGGCATCATCCAAGTAGCTTCAGAGTACCTTTTGTCATAGAGAGTAGCAATAATTAAATCCCCAACAGTTACTAAAGCCGCAATACAAACTGCAAACCCAAAGAGTACTATTCGACGTTGACGGAGAATCTTGGCTCGTAGAGTAGAGCGTGGGATGCTAGCTTGATTGGAAATTGCAGGAAAAATAACTCTATAGCTCAGCTTTTTGATAGTTTCTCGCGGTATACCCGCCAGAGTATAAGCTATAGAATAAACACCCAACATTTGAAAGGAGAATAGCTTACCGAGAATTAGTCTGTCCGCTTGTTCACCCAGAAACATAAGTGCTGTTGCGACAAACATCAATCTACCAAAAGAGATAATTTCCTGAAGTGCATCTCGATTCCAAGCGAAACGATTGGTGTATCCCGGTATCAACCAATGACTACCTATGGTTCTGTAAACGGCTCCTGCAATTACCCCCATACCTAAAGCCCATACGCTGGGACTTAACCAAGCCCAAACAATCATAGTCAGGATTGTTAATGTCAATATGATGAAATCGAACTGGGTTAATTTACCTAAGTCTAAACGACGCTGGAAAGTATATATGGTCGTTGAACTAAAGCCATCAATTACTGAAGAAAATCCCATTATTGGAATTAACCACAGCAAACGGCGATCATCGTAAATGTTCGCAGTTGGAATGGTAATTAACAAAAAAACAACCCATATGATGAAACCACGAATTACTTGTATTGTCCAAGCTGTATCCCGAAAACTAGGTTCATCACCCGATTCATTATTTACAATACTTTGAGGTATACCAATATCTGAAAATAACTCTATCCCCATTCTCAGTGTATTCACCACAGTCATTAGACCATAATACTCTGGCACTAACAAGCGAGTCAGAATTAAGTTACTGCCGAATCGCATAACTTGACTCGATCCGTAACCTGCAATTGTCCAGATTGCACCCCGATAAGCAAGTTTTTTTAAAGATGTCATAGCTGTAAAAATATCTATGGAAGTTTACTTTGGAGTTGAATTCTCTAAGTACGGCAGTTCAGGCTGTTTTCCTTGCTCCAAGTAAGGCATATCGCCATTTAAAATTCTTGCTTTTGCCTTGCTAACACAATTGTCTAACTAAAATCCTTTAGAATACAAATCTGATTTTTATAGATAAAAACCATTAAGCTCAGGTTATTTTCAAGGCTAATATATCACCAGACCTGCCATGCTTTTATTTTCAAATGGCAATAGATAGCAAAATACTTCACTTCAAAACTATTCGAGGAATTGTGTCAATATAAAATACAGTTATTTAATTGTGTTTACATAACCTTTTAACATTTGAAACAATATCATAATATTTGTTCAAAGTAAAATCACTCATCTGCTTCAAAGTATAAATTTTTGATATAGAAAAAAGATTATTTTTAAAGTTATTGTAAAGATAATTGTTCAATTAGCATGATGATGATGCTATTTTTAACTAAAAAAGTAGCTAAATCAAGATGTTTAGGCATTTACTTTAAACAATAGGTGCAACAGTAGCTAATTGTCTGTAGAAGTGCTTAAATCTTAAACGAGTGTTTTTATTGCCGTCATCAATCTTGCTGATTGCGGCTAGTATATTCACGTTATCACTTCTATCTTGTCATCATGCCAAACATAGGTAATCAGCAAAGATAGTTCTTGTAATAATCAGGTTTATTATTTGGACTTTAAAATAAAAATAAAAATAAAAATTAATTTTGTTTGTACTAGCTTAGACAATAATTATAGTCATCTATCATAAAATAACCTATAAGTCAATATTGTAAATAGCTTTAATTCAGGAAAAATCAAGCATTCATTGGACAGTTTTATTTTCATAATTCATACTAATACAAATACAAATTATGAATTCATCAGCTTTATCTGGAACTTCAACTAAGAAACAAAAGAACCATTTTCATTTTGTTGACAGTTTGCGTGGAATCGGTGCTATATGGGTTGTTTTGTACCATATTTATGCAACTAGACGTTTAGTGGAATTAAGCAAAATTTTACCAGATTGGTTAGAAAATGTCCTGTTTAAGTGGGGTAGTTTAGGTGTAGCAATTTTCTTTGTTTTAAGTGGATTTGTCATAGCCCATTCTCTACGCACAGCTACGATTAATCCATCTTATGTAGGGCGTTTTTCCCTACGACGTTTAATTAGACTTAGCCCTCCGTACTATGTGGCAATTTTGTTGGCTTTGGTGTTTGCCTTATTATCATCGGTTGTTCAAAATGAAGCCTTTGCACCGATGAATCAAGCTTTTTCTACGGGAAGATTGGTTGCACATTTATTTTACGTACACGAATTTTTTGGGTTTAAGTCATTCGATAATATTTATTGGACGTTAAATTTAGAAATTCAGTTTTACCTGGTATTTTGTACGCTATTAGGTTTAGCGCAGTGGTTAGATAAATCGAACAGTAAAGAATGGGGAAAAGCAATCGTTTTTGTTCCTACTGCAATTCTTGCTGTGACTTATCCCTTGGGGATATTTACAGATAACGGGTTGGGTGCGCTGTTGTTCTTTCCGTTGTACTACGGTTTTTTATTAGGGATATTTGCTTATTGGTGCTGGCAAGGTAATCTGAAATCTATATATTTTTACCTGTATGCTGCCGTTATATTAGCAGGAGGAATAATTAATTCTTCTCTGTTTGCGATAGCTTGCGTAATTGTATCTACTCTTTTACTAGAGGTTGGTAAAGCAAATCGGATGCAGGATTTATTGAATTGGCAACCGCTTCAATTTTTAGGTCGTATTTCTTACAGTCTATATCTAACTCATAATATCGTGGTTGGTAGCGTTTTATTCTTAGTATTCAAATTATTAAAAGCGAATTTGTTTACTGAATTGATCTGTTTAGTGGTAGCAGTAGTAGTAAGTCTCGTCTTTGCTGCAATTGTTTATGAATTAGCAGAAAAGCCATCCATAAAAATGAGTCGCAAAGTAAAACTTAGAGAAAGTGCGGAGACTATTAAAGCATGAAATTATTAGTTACAGGAGCATCTGGTTTTTTAGGAAAGTATGTAGTTGCTGAACTATTACGGCAAGGGTTTCAAGTTCGTGCGGTAATTAGACACACTTCTGATGAAAAACGTTTACCTTGGCGCAATTTTGCGAATTTGGAATTAACACGTATTGATTTAACTCAATCAGAAAAACTAGAAGATGCTTTAAAAGGTATAGATACTGTAGTGCATTTAGCCGCAGCCAAACAGGGGAATTATGATACGCAGTATGCAAATACAGTTGTTGCTACCGAAAATTTACTGGAAGCGATGGTAGTGATGAATATCAAACGCTTAATTGCCATCAGTACATTTAGTGTGTTCGATTACTTACATATCCCCGCCCGCGAAATCATCAATGAAGATTCTCCTATAGAAAGTCAGTCCATTGATAGAGATATTTACGCTCAAACCAAGTTAATTCAAGAAAGCCTGTTTCGAGATTTTGAACAGAGAAATCAAGGAGAAGTGACAATTCTCCGTCCAGGGATAGTTTACGGAAGGAACAATCTATGGAATGCCCATTTAGGAATAAACTTAAAAGACCGTCTGTGGATTCGTATTGGTGGAAACGCTCAACTTCCCCTTACTTATGTAGAAAACTGCGCCCAAGCAATAGTTAATAGCTGTATATGTCAAGAAGCCATAGGTAAGACTTTGAATATTGTCGATAACGATTTACCAACCCAAAAAGTTTATACCGATAAAATTCTCAACCTGCTACAGCGTCAGCCTTCCACAATAGGTATAAATTGGTCGATAATGCGTCTATTATCCCGTAGTGTTTGGTTTTCTAACAAAGTACTATTTTTTGGAAAAATCAAGCTACCCGGTATCTTGATTCCGGCAAGATTGGAAGCTCGTTTCAAACCGTTTCGCTATAGCAATAAAAACGCTCAACAGGTATTAAATTGGCAGCCCAAATATTCTCTAGATGAAGCTTTGAAACGTAGTTGCAGCGATATAGATTTACTTTCAGATGGAGCAAAGATAAAGGTTAAAGGTTAAAGGTTAAAGACTAAAGGTTGGTAATAAACAACTAGTAACTGTCAACTGTCAACTGTCAACTATCAACTGTCAATTATGCGTATCGCTTATCTAACGGGAGAATATCCTAGAGCTACAGATACTTTTATTCAACGGGAAGTTGCTGCTCTTCGTCAACAAGGTGCGGAAATACATACATTTTCCGTGCGCCCTACTGGTGAGGAACATATGGTAGGAGAAGAGCAAAAACAAGAACGAAATCAAACTTTTTATATTCTTCCTCCACATCCGATCAAATTGCTGCGATCGCATTTAAATCTATTACTAATTTCACCAATAAGATATTTAACGGCACTTAAATTAGCTTGGTCAACAAGACTACATGGATTCAAAGGCAATATCTATCAATTGTTCTACTTTTTAGAAGCAGGTATTCTTGCTCAAGAAATCAAACAAAGACAAATTCCTCATCTACACAACCATTTTGGGGATTCTAGCTGTACTGTTGCGATGTTAGCAGCAGAATTAGGAGGTTTTAGTTACAGTTTTACGTTACACGGACCATATATTTTCTTTCAACCGTATTATTGGAGACTGGATGAGAAAATAAACAGAGCCTTATTTGTCAGTTGTATTAGTAACTATTGTCGCAGTCAGGGAATGATATTTGCACCCATTGACAAATGGAACCAAATGCACATCGTTCACTGTGGTATCGACCCAGAATTATTTAAATTAGTATCTCATCATGGAAAAGGAAAACGTTTGTTGTATGTCGGTAGACTCGCTGCTGTTAAAGGGTTGCCGATTCTTTTACAAAGTTTAGTATCTCTCAAACAACAGTATCCAGATGTGATATTAACCGTAGTTGGTGACGGTAGCGATCGCACTTATTTAGAACAAATGACGACTAACTTAGGCTTGAGGAGCAATGTAAATTTTGTCGGGTACAAATCCCAAGGGGAAGTACGTAAATACTTTGAGGAGACAGATGTATTTGTTTTATCCAGTTTTGCCGAAGGAGTACCAGTAGTTTTAATGGAAGCAATGGCAGCAGGAGTACCCGTAGTTGCGACTCAAATCGCCGGAGTCAGCGAATTAGTAAAAAATGGTGTTAGTGGCTATATTGTACCTGCGGGTGACATCGTTTCCCTAACTCAAAGCATAGAAAAATTACTTAAAGATGGCGAATTAAGAGCTAAATTTGGCACCGCAGGTAGGAATAAAGTAGAAACAGAATTTAATATAAATCTCGAAGCCCAAAAATTATATGAAATTATGAGTAAAACAGTTGACAGTTGACAGTGGACAGTTCTTATTTATATCCCCTTGTCCCCCCATCTCCTTGTCCCCTTGTCCCCTTGTCCCCTTGTCCCCTTGTCCCCCCATCTCCCCATCTCCCCATCCCCTTGTCCCCCCCATCCTCTACTTAGCCCAATCCATCGGTTCCACAGGCTCAAAAGAAGTGGTCATCCTATAAGGGGAACCAGTTTCCAAAGAATTTTGAATTGCCAAAACTATTTCATTATTGTGCAGGGAAAATCTCGATGAAAGTCTACAAGAACGGTTTTGAATAATTGCATCAGCCATTTCGGCAACACCCCGGCAAAAATCCATCTGTTGTGCGCCCCGATATCCAAATTTAGGCGCTTTTTTGACTAAAGGATAATTTTTCTTCCATACACCTTCAAGTCGTTTTCGACCTATGGTAAGACTGCGGCGAATATAAACGGGTGTTCCATAATACCAACAATCATCAATGCCAAGTATACCGTCATCGCCAATAATTTTTAAAGAATGGTCATGAGGTGCGACAATACTACAGGTTAATCTGGCAACTACCCCAGAATTAAATTTAATACAAGCTACTGAAAAGTCTGGAGCTTCAACATCCAACGGTACATCAGTCTGTTTATCTGGAATTACACAAGATGAAAAAGCAGAAACACTCTCCGCAGGTCCGAAGAAAGCTGTAAGCCAATTGACATAATAACCTGCGTGTTCCAACGTACAACCAACTTCAAATTCATCTTTATAAGGCCAAGGTGTACCAGATTCGCTCAACCATTTTTGATAAGGCATTTGATGAACCAGCCCATCATCCATTTCAGCATAGACTAACCGAACCTTCCCGATTTGATTTTCTCGTAATGCTTTCCACACTGTTTGTGCGGTTTCACTCAACAAGCTACACGGTGCAGAGGAAAGATATAAACCCTTTGTTTCAGCAATATTTACCAATTCCTCAGCTTGTGCCATTTCCATTGCTAAAGGCTTTTCAGAATAAACGTGTTTCCCAGCTTGCAAACAAGCTTGAGAAATTTCGTAGTGACTAGAAGGATTAGTTAAATTTAATACGATATCGACCGTATTATCCCCAAGGACATCGGCAAGAGAATTATAAACGCGATCGACATTATGGTAATTAGCAAACTTAGTAGCGCGATCGCCAATTTTATCCATTATTCCCACAAGCTTCAATTGGGGATGCATCGAGAGAGTTTTCAGGTAATAATCGGCAACATAACCGCAACCAATAATCACAATAGATTTATAGGATAAATTATTTTTCTGACTATTTTGATTATCCGAAGATATCGAGTCTTTAAAAACAGTAAAATTCGTCTTTTTGACTAAATTAGAAACTTGAAATATATTTTTGAGTAGCATACTTTTAACAAGGTTAAAGGTCAAAGGTTAGAGGTTAAAGGAAACTCGACCATTATCAATCACTCAATTAACTGATAACTGATAACTGATAACTGATAACTGATAACTGTCCACTGTCAACTAACCACACCCTTATATTCGACAATAGTGGGTTTTCTTTTTAATAAACGGGATAGATGAAACTGAATTTGACCTATAAATCCAGGGAATTTATCTAATACACAAAACAGTCCATAAAACAATGCATCTGATGAAAGAGTTTGTTTCGTTTTTGCATATCGATAAATGCGAAAAAATAAAATACCATAAGCGGAAAAAAGTAGAATTATGCTGATTCCGTTAGTTAACCAAGCGCTAGCAACTGCTAAAAATGGTAGTATAAAACCCCAAACCCAAATTCTCCGACTTTCTTTCACCCAATGCTTTTCCGGAAGTCTTCCGTGCAGCCAAGCACCTTCAGCGTAAGCGTGTCCATTGCGAATCGAACGCTTCCACCACTGTTTAAGATGCATAATTTGAGCATCATGTAAAGTCATTTCGGCATCTATACGCAATATTTTGCCCCCAGCTTGACGTAACCGCACACACAATTCTGGTTCTTCTCCAGCAATCAAAGTTGGATTAAATCCACCAACCTGTTTCAAAGCTTTGACGCGCATCATAGCATCACCACCGCAGGATGAGGCTTCACCTACAGGAGTATTCCATTCGATATCGCACAAGCGATTATAAACAGAGTTTGTGGGAAACTCTTCCCGTCTTCTACCGCAAACCACCACAACTTGAGGATTTGCATTCAATACCTTGATTGCTTTCTCCAGCCACCCATCTACTATCAAACAGTCTCCATCCACAAATTGGACAAACTCAATTGACGGTTCTATTTGTAGTAAATATTCAAACCCCCGATTTCTGGCACGTGCAGCAGTAAAGGGAATTGATAAGTCTAATTCAACAACATTAACCGCTAAACTACGAGCTAATTCGACACTTCCATCGGTAGAACCAGAATCAACATAAACAACCGTTTTTACTTTTCCTAAAATCGATACTAAACATTGTTTGAGTCGATTTCCTTCATTGCGTCCAATTACAACTACTCCAATTGAATTCACTCATTCTCTCCTACAATCTATTTGTACAATCAAAATAGAAAATCAAAAAACTATTTTCACTGTTAGACAGACCGCTATCCTGTCTGTGCTTATCTCTTTGTTTTGTGTAAGAGGGTGTGTGAGCGGCTTTTTAGTCGCCAATCTTATTCCTGCAACCGAATAGTTAAATCAATCAACTTCAAAAGGCTTGTAAGCAGCATAGGACTTTTCTAATAAAAATTTTCGTTCTACATAAAACTTGCTGTTAGGAAACAATTCGCGCATCCGATTTTGAGAAAGTACTCTGGTACCTCTAACCATCTCCGTCCAAACTGGTAATTTTTTCTCCCAGGAATTTTGTAAATTTTGTCGGACAAATTCTGGTAATAACCAATAACCAATAACACCAGTATGCGGTTCAATTGGCCAATAATTACTTGGAGTTTGCACCCAATAACCTTTAGCTAAACGCTTGACTTCTGATGCAAAATCAGCTTGCTTTGATTCATCACCTACGTGTTCGATCACCGAATTACTAAATACAATATCGAAGGATTTATCCGTGAAACTATCAGATAAATTAGTGGCATCTCCTTCAACTAAAGTATATTTGCCAAACTTACCAGTACTTTTATAAGAACCTGGCAAATTAACTAATGTCACTTCAAAATTATGGTCAAACCATTGCCACATAGGCATATGTCCTCCCAAGTCGATAATTTTTGCACCTGACGGTGGTTTTACTAAAGCCAGAAATTGCTTCATTCGCTCTAATCGCCAAGCTTTACCAAAGGAATTGTGTTTTGCCCATTCTGAAGCTTTTGCATAAGCTACGTGCATTTTATTGACCTCCTAAATATTTGATAAACTTAATTTATTTGAAAGTAGACAAAATATAATTTTCTTTTTTATCGCTTAACTTTTGTTGAAAAGTATGATTTTTAATTTCTTTTCCAACAGATAAAGCAGTAGTCATATATAAAACCCAATAGACGTTTGCAAGACGTAATAAATAGCTTTCCGACATATTATTTAAACTCAAGAATAATAGAAAAGCGAGAGGCCAAATATTCTCAGTATTTTGAGAATTATAGGCTAATTTGAGTGATCTAAAATAAGTAATAGTCAAACTAATTAAAAATAGCGATAAACCAACTAAGCCAACATCCAAAGCTAAGTCTATGTAACCATTATGAGCGTGAGGAGGTAAATAACGCTCTGTTACCGCCATCCCTGCTTCAATAGCATAATTGCTTTCTTCAGCCCAAAAAGCGCCACGTCCAAAACCAAACAAAGGTTGTTCCATCAGCCGATCAAATATGCGACCCCACATAGGCAAGCGTCCAGTTAAAGTTGGGTCTTTACCGAAAGCACTTAATATTTCTATCCATAAAGTTAATACTAAAGCACTAATAGCTCCAATAATAAGAATTCCCAAATCTATCAAAACGATACTTCGTTTTCCCTGCCAACGAAACTTACGATAAAAGTACAAAATTACAAAAACCAAAAAAGCAACAATTAGCGATGTTTTTGAAGTTGAAAAATATATCATCAGCAACGATAAACAGAAAAATCCCCATTTATATCGCTGATGTTTTAGATTATCAACTGGCACTAAGAAAAGGGCAATGGAACCGATAACCATCATGCTACCAAAGGTATTCTTGTAATCGTATATTCCCTTCCATGATCCTGGATGATCGTGCCAGTGTAAACCCGCTCCTGGATAACGCCAAACAACAAAAATACTGACAACTGCTCCTATGGCAAATGTCCAAGCAACCAATCTTACTTGCTGTTTAATAGTAAATCGCGTGGCAAAATATAATCCAAATGAGGTCATTTGTAAAACTTCTACCATAAATTTTTCCGTATATTCAGGGTCGAGCGACCAAATCGACGATGCATATACAATTGGTGTTAGTATCCAAATAAATATGTCTTGGCTAGCCGTCGTCAAGGCTTTTTTATAATTAAAAACAACTATAACTAATGACAAAATCCAAACAGTATACCTGACAGTTGATACAATTGTAGGTGATAATAATGCTGGCGTAGTTTCAGTAGCACCTGCTTCAAAGCCTCCTGTGAAGAAAGTTAATCCTACAATCACAAATGCTTTTTCGGCAATTTCTAAATGTTTTCTTTTCACTTTTTTATTTACTTTCTTACATTAGCGACTTTTTCTAGTTAAACACTTCAATTCAATACTTCGTTTATGTTTGTTATATTTTTAATAAAACAGATTTTAGAGCCGCTCCCCACCCTTTGCTTGGATCGTAAAACTGTTCTTGAACTATCTGACAAGCTAACCTTTTTTGTTCGTAAAGTTCGCGATCGCGATATAAATTAAGTATTGCATCCCCATAAGCTTTCACGTCATCGGGTGGAACCTCCACTACAGCTTCTTTTACGTAAGATAATGCCGGACAGACAGCGGAAGTTACAACCGGACGAGCAGACAATATACTTTCACAAACTACCCGGTTGAAACCTTCACTAAAGTCGGTTCTAGTCGGCACGATTACAATATGAGAGCGACCAAACATTTTTCGCATATTTTGTTTAGTACAATAACCGTGGCAAACAAAAGTATGCTCTATCCCAGCTTGTTTAACTGCCAAACGTAAAGGCTCTAAATCTGAACCGTCTCCACAAATATCAAAAACGATATTTTCTATACCTTTATTAACAAAATCTTTGGCAATTTCTAATAAGTCAAAAACGCCTTTATTTCTCTCAATACGTCCGGCAAAAAGAACCCGAAAAACAGAATTATCCCGTGATGGTTGATTTAAATCGGCAAAGTCAGAGCGACGATACAAATACCTAAATTCATACATTGGTTGATGCTGACCATTCGTTAATTGATAAACCTGTTTTGCAGTATCCTGGGAACCAACAAGTATGGCTTCTGAGTAATCGGAAAACAAATACTTGTTAACTTTCAATCTCAATTTGTCTATCATCCGTAAAGGCTTAAATTTGTACCAAAGCGTACAGTGTAAAGATGGTACAACTTTAAAACCCAGCCAAGAAAATAAATACAAAACATACCAATCAGTTGTACCGCTATCTGCTACAACAACCTTAGCTCGAAATGTAATTGCAGATTTTAGTAATTGCAATCCACACCAAAGCTGTCTTAAATAATACAAAATTCCAGATGCTTGGGGTAATGGAACTCGACGACACTCAACTAGAAATTGCTCGTCCTCAATAATTTTGTTGGTTTGAGATTGAGCAATAACATAACCTTTAGCATTTAAATCCTGACAAACATTATAAAATTGAGTTGACAAATGAATTGATACCTGCGATTCACAATCCCGATTTTCTTTCCAACAAGTATAAGCTTCTATGACATTTTCTGGACCAATTGCATAAAGTATCCGAAGTTGTTTAGGCATTATTTAATTTCCCCATTTTGATATGCATTACTAAGTTATAAATTTATCAAATAATGCAACTAAGTAAACTCTCAAAGTAAATTTAATTTAATTAAAAGGGATTATTAATAGAGTCTCTTTCAGTACGAACCCAAATCTTGACTGGTTTAAAAATAAACTGCAAATAAACGGGTATTTTATTGAATATGTAAATAGGAATAGATAACAGTTGGAACAAAGGTAATTCCTTACGTCCAAATTTTAGCCAAGCTGTCATAATTGCCACCATTAGAAACCATCCAGCTGTACCTATAAGTATTGCTGAATGACCTATTCCCATAAACGCAACTAAAAGCGAAGCACTCATCAGCAATAGCCAAAGACTAACTAACAGAGATAAAGGTGGTATGCACAAATCCATTGCACTGACAAATAAATCAAATCGTTTTTTGTTTATCGATGCCTTGATCAATTTCGGGACATAGGTAAACAAAGTTTGTAAATGACCATGTTCCCATCGAGTTCTTTGACTTTTTGCTGCTTGTACCTGCTGCGGTAAACATCCAGTAACAATAGCAGAAGGACAAAATAACGGTGGGTATCCAGCAATATTCAGATCCAAGCCTAATTTCATGTCTTCTACAATGTTACCGTTAGCCAGATTTACCGAAGAAATTGCAGACCAAGGAAAAGCCATACCTGTACCAACTAGGGTGCAAGGTAGTCCTAACTTTTTCAATCCCAACAAACGAACTTGATTTTTTACCTTAAAAGCAAATGCAGAGACAGAATCTTTTGGGCTAGGTAAACCTGGTTTGGACATCAAATAAGTCGCTTGAACGGGTCGCTTTGTGACAATAGCAAGCTGTACAAGCTTTTCTATACTACCTTGTGCAACAAAACAATCAGCATCAATAAACACTACAATGTCTGGTGGCTCTTGCTTGATAAATTCTAACCCATAATCTAAAGCGTATCCTTTCCCTCTCTTGTTTACGTCGTTACGCTCAATTACAGTGGCACCAACCGTCCGACAAATCTCTGCCGTCGCATCAGTACAATTATCGGCTATAACTATTAATTCATGCTCTTTTTGTAACTTATTCTTCAAATCCGTAACTGTCGTATGTATCACAAGCTGCTCATTGTGAGCAGGAACTAATACGGCAACTTTTGTATTTTGAATATTTTCTTTAGTATCTTCTTCAGAAAAGGGAAGTAAAGCCGCTGTGCATTCTACAAAAACCATCAAGCACGGAACAACTAACCCTAAACCACAAATGAATAAAACAGCATCAAAGCTGAACAAAAAAAACTGGCTGATAGACATTGGCTGTATCTTATACTCCGTCGAGATATCCGAAATAATTCATCACTCCAAACCTATTTATTAACTTTGCTCCCATTGATAATCCTTGCAGGTATACCCACTGCGGTTGCTCCCGGTGGTACATCACATAAAACAACGGCATTAGCTCCGATATTCGCTCCATCTCCAATAAAAATATCGCCAAAAATTTTTGCCCCCGCTCCTACGTTTACCCTTTTTCCTAACTTTGGCACTTCCAGAGGACAATCTAAATAACGATTACCCAAAGTCACTCCTTGACGAATAATTGAATCATCGTCAATTGCACAAAATCCGTTAATAACAATCCCACCTTGGTGTTCAATAACCACCCTACGCCCTAATTTCACGGTAAATGGTATTTCAATTCCGTAAGTATTACGAACCTTGTGGTGCATCATTTTATATATCAAAGTTAAAGGCGATCGCAAAAGTTTGGATTTAATTTTCATCCGCCAAACTCCAAAACGATGAACTGCAACCGCTCGAAGTCCCGGTCGTGTCCAATCTCGTCCGTGGGTTATCCAGTCTTCCTTTAACTGTTCCCACAGACTCAAATCATTAGCTGGCTGTTGACTATAATTTGTAATTTCGTTCAGTTGGGTACTCATAGTTCAACTTCAATTGTTGTTCAGGTTGAGTATGCAATTTGGTCAACGGGTTAAAGGTCAAAGGTCTAACAACTCCCGTTCGAGCGTCCTCCTAACTCTAAGAACGCACTATCCCTGCATCCACTTTCTCAACACTAGATTCAGATTGAGGACTGCTGTAATAAAAATAATTATTCGGCTCATGCTTGACATTTACGCCATTAGCCACAATTCCTAAAACATTCGCTTCTGACCTTTCGAGTAAAGACTTCGCAGCATTCGCGCTAGCTGAATCTACTAAGCCAGGTCTAGCCACAACTAAAACGCCATCCACCATTTGGGATAAAACTGCTGTTTCCGCAGTTCCCACTAAAGGAGGAGTATCAAAAACTATGTAGTCATAATTCAGAGATAGCATCTCTATAAAACTGGTCATTCTCTCTGAATCGATTAATGCTAGAGGATTTGGAGGCATCACACCAGATGTCAGTACTGATAAGTTTTCGGTAACTCTTTGTACTGCTTCCTCTAAATCATTTTCTCCAACCATTACGTTACTCAAACCGATAGGATTAATTAATCCCCAAAGGTGATGTTGAGATGGTTTACGCATATCAGCATCAACTAGTAGAACCCGTCTTCCTACTTGTGCCATAACTGCTGCTAAGTTAGCTGCGACTTCTGTTTTTCCTTCATCGGTTACAGAACTAGTGACTACAATCGAGCGAACTTTCTTATCCAAACTAATAAATTTCAAGTTAGCCTGGAGCATTTGGTATGCTTCGTGAATTATTGTGCGAGGTGAAGTTGCAACAATTACTCGCTCTGATACACCTGGAATTTGATTCTTTACAGTATTTATACTATTAGTATTAAGATCAAATTTTGGGATTAACCCCAGTAAGGTATAGCCAAAAAGATTCTCTGCTTCTTTGGCAGTTTTTAGCCTTCTATCAATCAAATCGACAAAATAAGCCGAACCAATACCCAGTAATAAACCAACAAAGAGACTACCAAAAGTAATCAGAAACCTCTTTTTCTGAACTTGGGGACTAGCATGTACTTTTCTTGCATATTCAACGATGCTAGCATTCCCAACAGTTTGACTTTCCGCTACTCTAATTTCTTGTAATCTTGCATTGAGATTCTCATAACTATTCTGGGCTATTGATAATTTTTGCTCTAACTCTTTCTGTCTCCTCTCTAAATTGGGAATATTATCAGTCCTCTGCTTGTACATATTCCTTAATTTAGACAAAGATTCTACTTTTTGTACTAAACCCAAGCGCTGTGAATGTAATGCAATAAACTCAGAAGCTAAATCTTCCTTCACTTTTCCTATTTGTAAGCTGCTCGGAGCAATTTGCGCTTGATATCCTAAAGATTGAACAATTCGAGACTGCAATAAGTTATTTAGAGCAGCTTCTTTTTCTTCAAAATCTACAATAGATGGATGAGAATTAGTCAGTGTAGTTCGTAAAGTTGTTAATTCTGTTTGTACTTTTTGTAGTTCGCTTAATACTTCCTGTACACCTTTTACTTGACTTAAAGAAGTTATATCTATAGCTTGGTCTAATGGCAAATTTACTTGGCGACTTACTTCATTTTCTCTTGCTCTTAACTCGGCGAGTTCCGATTGAGCTTGGGCTAAGTCTTTGTCTATTTCATGAATAATTTGAACTGCTTTAATTGTCTCTTCTTTTAACTCAATAACTTGATTGTTCTGCTTAAAATCTCGTAATTCTTTTGTTGCATTATTTAATTCTCTTTCCACTGCTGGTAATTGTTGTTCAATAAACGAACGTGCTGCGATCGCTTCCGAACGATTACTATAAATATTTTCTTTTATGTAAGCTTCCATCACACTATTAACTACTTTTATAGCTAATTCCGGCTCACCTGATGTATAAGAAACTCTTAATATGTCAGTACCTACAATTGAACCAGTAGTGATAGATATCGAATCTGGATTGAGAGGTTGACCATTATTTTCTTTAAGGTCTAGAGACTTTACTACTTCCTTAATTATTGGTTCGGACTGTAAAATTATCGCTTGGGTATCTAAAGGATTAGCTTCACGTTTTATTGATTCTAAATGACCAATTTCTTTGCCAGCACCTGTTAGAGATGAGGTTTTATCTGCTCGAAACAGCAGTTTCCCTGTTGCTTGATAAGCAGGTTTTTGAGTTATCCAACTAAAAGCTGCAAAACCTGCAAAAACAACAAAAACCCCCGTTGCTACCAACCAACGACGTTTTAAAACCAGCAAATATTTCTGTACATCTATCTCTTCGGGATAATTTTTATTTTCCATAATTAGTGATATCAGTAGATGTTTAATTCAAAAAATCAACAAAATCTTTAATTGCTTACTATCTTATTTGCTTCTAAAATTTTAAGAGAAATACAAGCAACTTCTACATTCTCTTAAAAGTTCTAAGTATAGAAGATGTAAAACTTTTATTACCTTGATTGGGTTTCATTTGCGACCAAGGATTTCTATACAGTTGAAAGCGTTGCTTGAAAATCAAGTAAAGGAATGGAATTGCATCCAAAATATATCTCTTCCACAATCGTTTAGGTTCGCTACACAGTCTATAAAGCCACTCTAAACCAACTTCACTCATCCATTTAGGGCAACGTTTGATATTTCCAGCTTCAAAGTTAATCGTTGCACCAACTGCCAAAAATATCTTGATTTTAGGTAAATATTTTCTATGTTTTGCAATCCACATTTCTTGCTTGGGAGCGCCCACTCCAATTGCTAAAACTGTTGCATTTGAACAATTGATTATGTCCAAAATTTTTTGACATTCTTTGTCATCTTTCTCAAATCCAAAAGGAGGTGAGTAAGTATCAACGATAATTTCTCTACCTATTTTAGAATTAATATTTTTTCGCGCAATTTCCGCAATTCCAGCTTCGGCTCCAAGTATAAAAATTCTTATACTCTCATCGTTTTTGTAATAAGTATAAAAAGCCGGAAACAAATCGGAACCTGAAATCTTTTCTTTGATCGGTGTTCCCAAAAAATGAGATACATACATCAATATTCTACTATCACAAACTCTGTATTCTGCTTCTTGATAAACTCCATAAAAATCGCGGTCTCTCTGCAATTTCATCAGATGATCTACGTTAGGAGTCACTACCAGACCACCATCTCGTAGATTGTTTAACAAGTCGCTCATCGCGACGTTATGAATGTTTACGTTCAGTAACTTCACCTGTGCCATCACCTGTATCCAAATAATGATACTACGTTTAAAATCAAATACCTATTAACGACTAGCCAGGTTTATCAATAATCAGGGAAACACAAATAATATCATGGAAGAAGCGCAAATCAAATGCGGCTCTCACTCAGTTGGAATCAGAGCATTTACAATACTGTTTGGTCTCATATTTATCAACCAACAGCTTGAATATAGATGCTCATCTCTAGCGCAGCAGAGGCTAAAATACTCTAAACAGTTAGCTTTAAGCAAAAAAGTTGATGAACGAGAAAATGACAAGTTAAATTTTATACAATGCTTTATGGTTTATATTGAATTCTTTATTTTTTTGTGGACAAACTTTAATATACCTTCAATTGGAATCATTTCAACAAACTACTGTGAAGTTAATGTGTAGAAGTAATTGTTTATAGTAAAGAAATTGTAAAGTTACCTTAAAGCCCCGGAAATCACAGGGGTTTTTACGAACATAAAAAGTTTGGTTTTCTGGTTTTTGATAACATTCGAGTTTTGACTTCAGTAAAATCCACATCAGTATGCTAACAGTTCAATTAAATAAGCATTAAATATGGAAGATATTTGCAAAAAATATATACTTTCTAGTAATATTTTTGTTTGATTCATTGTCTAATGAATACTTTTGTTTTGGCTGCGGAGTTTTACTTTTTAATAACCTAAAACCCTAGGAATCACACCACCGACAAGTACAGAAGTCGGGTTTTTAGAAAACTTGTCTTGTGTGACATAGATTTATCTTCAAAACCCGACGAATCAAGCCACCCTTCTAAAGATTAACTCTGAACCACTTTGTAATCCCATCAGCAAGAGTTTGGGCTAACTTTTTCTGTTCTTGAGAATTTGTCACCCATTCAAATTCCTCTGGGTTACTCATAAAACCTAATTCCAACAGTAGTGACGGGGCTGCTTCCGGACGAGTTAATGCTAAGTTGTTCCAAAATACACCATAAGAAGGTCTATTTAACTTATCAACTAAATAATTATGTAGATATATCGCCAAACTATGAGCTTGAGGATGATACCAAAACATTCCTACACCCTTGGTGTTTTCCGCATCACCGTAATCGGGGAGGGCATTATAATGAACCGATAACGCTAAAGTGGGTTCTTCTTTGGCAATTATCAATTGTCGTTCATCTAAAGATACAAATTTATCATCTTCCCGCGTCATTACCACTGTCGCACCTCGTTTGAGCAACTCTTCACGCAGCAAGTTGGATACAGTTAAGTTTACATCTTTTTCTGGTAAGCCCGTTGGTCCAACGGCTCCCGATTCTTTCCCACCATGTCCGGGATCTAATAAAATTTTGATACCCGATAAAGGCTTGCGTCTGCTACGAATCAATTGGGGAGGATGACGTAACTTCAATTTTAAAGTTGTTCCTTCATATCCGAGTTTGTACCCCCACTGTTGATTTTTCTTCAAATTAAAAATATATTGCACCGCACCGGAATTTATTCCTGGAGAGGGAGGTATTTGTTGCCAATCTATGCGTGATATAAACGGATTGTCATTAAATGGAATGGTGTCCGTTTGAGCGGTGGTATTGTGCAGCGTTAAGGTAAATTTGTCCGAATCCTGTTTGACGCTTACAGGTACCGGAGTTTGCAGGGGAAAACTTACCAAAGTTTCGGTTTTTGATTGACTAGAAGCAACGCTGCGAATAATTGTATTGGGGATAATCGCATTCGGTAAAGTAACAGTTTCCCCGCTCTTAATCCAACCACCATACTCTAAACGCAGCCATTCACCAGTTTTACCAGTTACAGCCGAACGGGTACCCTTTGGTAATGGCGTTAGTCTAGAATGATTAGTAGAAGGACCAGTACGAGCCACACCAAACTCAGCATTTACTTCTACAACTGGCAAATTTGCTTTTTGTAGAATACTTATCTTTCCAGGGGCTTTTTGAGTTATTGTTTGACCGTTAAGCGTTAGTTGATATGTTGGTGAAGCAAATTCTTCAGCAGCAAATTCCATTGTGGTACAGCCAGAATATTCGCTCCTTGTAAGCTTTTGGGGTTGATTCGTTCCCGTTAAAGCCGCTAAGTTACTTGGCAACTGTGCCTGTGGTGGTTGAAGTAACAGAGGAACCTGTTTATTTTCAGTCAATTTCACGGATACTGTAGCGCTTGGAGGTGCGATCGCGCTAAAACATATAAGTTCTCCTGGAAGTCTAGCAATATCAACCTGTGGAATTAAAGAATCAGCAGCAAACGCTAATCCTTGGGGTACCTCTAATTGGTCGTTAAGCCGAGTTACTTTAATTTGGATTTCTTGGGATAGATGGCGAATTGTAAACGAGTTCTCCCCTATCTGTAAAGGGAAACTTGGTGCAAAATGACCGGACTCAGAACGATTAATTGGTTTACCGTTTATCAAAACTTGTCCGGTTGGTGAAGCCGTACCAATGAAAAAGATTTTATCTGAGGTTGTTTTGTGGTTTGTCGGGGGATAAACCACTTTCAGGGATTGTTGTTGTGCCGAAGCTAAGTCGGGAGTCGCGATAGAAGCTAGTAGTACTAATCCTAACAGTGGTTTCACGTTGATATTACACAAGATTCTCAACATCTACTGTGGCACAATGACGGGATGTAATTTTTAGAAGTTGCTTGAAACTTAAAAATACTATGACGAAGTTTGTATTTGTTACTGGTGGGGTAGTCTCCAGTATCGGTAAAGGAATTGTAGCAGCAAGTTTGGGACGTTTGCTAAAATCCCGTGATTATTCAGTATCGATACTCAAACTCGACCCATATATTAATGTTGACCCAGGAACCATGAGTCCGTTTCAACATGGTGAAGTTTTCGTCACCCAAGATGGTGCTGAAACCGATTTGGATTTGGGACATTATGAACGCTTCACCGACACTTCTATGTCCCGTCTCAACAGCGTTACCACTGGTTCTATTTACCAAGCTGTAATCAACCGAGAACGGCGTGGTGACTATAACGGTGGTACCGTACAGGTGATTCCCCACATTACCAACGAAATCAAAGAACGGATTACTCGCGTCGCCCAAAACACTAATCCTGACGTGGTAATTACTGAAATTGGTGGAACGGTAGGCGATATTGAATCCCTACCGTTTTTAGAAGCAATTCGTCAGTTTCGCAAGGAAGTAGGACGAGAAAACGTGCTGTATATGCACGTAACTTTGATACCGTGGATTGCCTCTGCTGGGGAATTGAAAACTAAACCAACCCAGCATTCGGTAAAAGAACTGAGGTCTATTGGAATTCAACCAGATATACTAGTTTGCCGGTGCGACCGTCAACTACCAGAAGGAATAAAAGAAAAATTATCCGCATTTTGTGACGTACCAGTAGAGTGCGTCATTCCTTGTATCGACGCTAAAAGTATTTACGAAGTACCTTTAATTTTAGAACAAGAAGGATTGGCAATCCAAACCCTTTCCTTACTTCAGATGAAGCAAAGACTACCAGATTTACAGCAATGGCAGATTTTAGTCAAGCGGATGTACAACCCCAATCATCGTGTAGAAGTTGCCATAGTTGGTAAATACGTCCAGTTGAGTGATGCTTATATTTCCGTAGTCGAAGCACTACGTCACGCTGCGATCGCAACTCGTGGAGAATTACATATACGCTGGATAAATTCGGAAGAATTGGAAACCGAACCACCAGAAATGCATTTGGAGGGAGTAGATGCAATAGTCGTACCTGGAGGATTTGGTTCTCGCGGTATTGATGGTAAAATAGCCGCCATCAAATACGCTAGAGAACGGCAAATACCATTCTTAGGTTTATGTTTGGGAATGCAGTGCTGTGTAATTGAATGGGCAAGAAACGTCGCAAAACTTAAAGATGCTCAAAGCGCCGAATTCGACGAAAATTGCTTGAATCCAGTGATTAATTTGCTACCAGAACAACAGAATGTAGTTGATTTAGGCGGTACAATGCGCCTGGGTGTATATCCCTGTCATATCGTCCCCAATACCCTAGCTTTTAAATTATACCTCGAAGAAAAAACCCTGGAAAGACACCGCCATCGTTACGAATTTAATAACGCTTACCGAAACTTATTTTTGGAGTCCGGTTACTTAATTGGTGGAACATCCCCCGATGGAAGATTAGTTGAAATAGTCGAACTACCAGAACATCCATTTTTTATTGCTTGTCAATTTCATCCAGAATTTTTGTCACGTCCGAACAAACCACATCCTTTATTTAAAGGGTTAGTACAAGCAGCTATTAGCCGTTCTCGCGAACTCGATGGATTAACAGCACCCGTTCAAGTATCTTAGAATTTCCAGAGTATTTACTCACAACGAGAAGCCCATAAAGGCTTTATACTCTGAATACTAAGTGTTGCATTAATCATGTTTGATCCAAATTAAAGGAAAAACTTAAGGAGAAGTTGTGGCGTATTGGGTAAAAATCTACTACGAAAAAAAAGAATATGTAGTGGATTTTGAGCGCGTTACAGCTTTCTGCTGCGAACCAAACGGTCGAGTGACATTTTGGTTGCCAAATAGCGCTATACCGATCGTGATTATCCCCCACAACAACCAAGAAGATTACCAAAAAATTCTGGAATACATCGAACGTGTCAACAGCTCGGAATCAGAAGGTGCTTATTGGGTAAAAATCTCTTACGAAAGGAATGAATACGTTATCAACCTCAAATGTATTTCATCCTTTTGTCACGAACCAAACGGTAGGATAACCTTTTGGTTACCCGACAGCAGCATACCCGTAATTATCAATCCCGCAAGCAATCCCGAATCTTATGAAAAAGTCCTACACTACATTCATCAAACAACGGGATATTCTTTGAATAATAGTTGACAGTTGACAGTTGACAGTTGACAGTTGACAGTTGTTAGTTTTTAGGACTTACGCAATATGTAGCTGAAACAGTTATTTTTGCTTTGGGGTAATTCATTAATTACCCTTACTCTCGCTCGGTTTTGCGTAAGTCATAGTTAGTTGTTGGTTGTTAATTGTTTATCCACTGTCAACTGTCCACTATCCCTTAACTATTTTCTCAACAGCTAATTTCGCAGCACCCAACATTCCCGCAGCATTACCCAATTCTGCTCTGGTTATTTGTAAATTAACGCGGGATGTATACATTACTCGCCGCTCAATTTCTGCTTTCATTGATGGTAAGAAAAACTCAAAACTAGCGCTAACTCCACCTCCAATCAATACAGCTTCAGGAGTTAGCACATAGATCAAACTTGTCACTCCAACTCCTAAATCCTTACCATATTCTTGCCAAAACTTCAATGCTTGAGCATCTCCTTTTTCAGCTAAAGCACCTAATTCCGCTGGTTCTTTACCAGTGCGGCGACGAATGGCAATTATCGAGGTATGCTGCTCCAAAGAACCTTGGTTGCCACTTTTACACTGGGGACCATCGGGAATTAAACCAATTAAACCCAATTCTCCAGCTGCCCCAAAACTTCCGGTAAACAACTTACCATCAAGAAAAATCGCCCCACCAACACCAGTTCCCAAAGTTAATAAAATAAAATTTTGATAAAACCGACCTGCACCCAACCAAGCTTCACCTAAACCTGCACAATTTGCGTCATTATCGATAACAGTGGGTTTACCAATTTTCGCTTCCAGAATATCCGCTAAAAAAACATTCCTCCATTGAGGAAGATTAATGGCAATTTTGGCAATACGTCCAGTCGCATCCGCAGGACCAGGAGTTCCCACACCGATCGCCACAGCCTTTTTTTGTGGGTCAATTTTGGCTACAGCATCAACAATAGCTTCCACCACCGCTTCCGGAGTAGCCGGTTGGGGAGTATCCACAGTTAGTGATTTTAAACAAGTACCATCGGACGTAAATATCCCTAATTTTATTGCTGTCCCTCCCAAATCAATACCAATTACTTGAGTTAGCACTTTTCAATTATCAATTATCAGTGACTAGAAAGGAAGGAATCTTTAATTGGTTGATCTGAATGAACTTTTAGCAAACGCAAATCAGCCATTTTAGTCGAATCAAAACTATGTTGCGCCCGTAAAGCAGTTACAGGTGTACCCTGTAAAATCCCAGATATCGCAACAAACAACATAAAACCACCAGCAGCAGCAGCAATCAACGAAATTTTATCTTTTACCATAATCTCAATATTAAGATGGGGGGATGGGGGGATGGGGAGACAAGGGGATGGGGAGATGGGGGGATAGGGGGAGACAAGGGGATGGGGAGAAATTAACTGTCAACTGTCAACTGTCAACTCCTCACTCCTCACCTTCTACCTGTAACCTATTGTCGTTTCCTTAAGCGGGGATTGACAAATTCATTCAACCCTTCACCAAGTAGGGATAACCCTACTACCATCGTTGTCATCGCTAATCCGGGGAAAAGTGTAGTCCACCAAATCCCTGTAGGTAAAGCAGCTAAGGCTTGTTTCAAATCGTGTCCCCATTCTGGTACTTCTTCGGGAAGCCCTAATCCTAAAAAGCCTAAACCACCCAAAACCAAAATTGCATCGGCGGCGTTTAAAGTGAATAATACTGGTACACTTTGAATCACATTCAAAAATAAATACCGTGAAAGTACTTGCCAAGTATTAGCACCAATTGCTTGCGCTGCTTCTATAAAGACCTCGGTTTTAACACTGACTGTATGGTTACGAACAACTCGGTAATATTGCGGTACGTAGGCAATACTAATCGCCAGGGCTGCATTTAAAATTCCCCGTCCTACTACAAACGCCAAAGTTACCGAAAGCAGTAATCCGGGCAAAGTATAAATACTATCCATAATAAATAGCAATACTTTATCCAATCTACCGCCAATATAGCCGCTCAACATACCCAAAGGTACCCCAACTAGCATACTTAATGCTGTCGCTAAGATTACCACCTGCAAAGCAGCTTGAGCGCCAAATACAGTACGAGAAAAGATATCGTAACCCAAGCGACTCGTACCAAACCAATGTTTTAATGAAGGTGGTGTATGAATTGGGTTATCGAGAAACTCTGTTGGGTCTTGTAGTAATCCCAAGCTTTGCAGAATCGGAGCAAACAAAGCCAGAAAAATAAATACCAAGGTCATGGTTAACCCAACCAACATTAATTGTTGAGAAAGGGTCGGTTTTTTATTGATGAAAGGCAAAAATCTCGGCAGAAAACCTTTAGCAACGGTCATAAGTTGATTTATAAGTTATGAGTTATGAGTTTTAAGTTATCAGAGTCAGTTTGTCAACTCAAAACTCAAAAAAATTCCAAAATTAATCCAAAATTAATATTTTAAATTACCAAGACCCTCAGAATATAATTCTGGGGCTACAGAAACAAAGCCCGCCTTCGCGGGCTAATTATAATGTAGAGATGGCGTTTTTTGCAACGTCCTCCGGTATTTCAGATTGTATCCACAATATTCCCAATGCCCCGTTACCTAAATAATGCTTTCTAATAGTTGCCGATACTGACTCTTTTGTTTCACACCTTTGAGTTCTTGCAACAATTCTTTATCTTTGAAAATTTGGACTGTAGGGGTTCCGGTTACTCCTGCTTGTTCGGCAATTTCTCGGTCTTTGTCAATATCAATTTCTACAAAGTGGATTTTACCTTCAAATTCATCCACTACTTTATTTAATATTGGTTTGAGGGTATGACAAGGACCACAACCCGGAGAAACGTATTTTACTACCAAAGGGCGATCGCCATCATGAAATATTTTTCTCAGCGCATAACCACCTACGTGACGGGTAGCTTTAATGTCAAAATCATCTTCAGTATTGGCGGTAGTTTTTTCTTCTTGTTGTGGCTTTAATTCGTTGTTTTCCACCTGTTGACGGAATTCCTGAATCAATCCTTGAGAGGATAACCAACGTTCCGCTAACATTGCTGCCATACAGCCTGTACCTGCTGCGGTGATTGCCTGACGAAATTCGTGGTCTTGTACGTCCCCAGCCGCAAATACGCCTTCGACACTGGTTTCTACGGAGTTGGGTTTGGTAACAATGTAACCCACATCATCCAGTTCTAACTGTCCTTTAAATAATGATGTATTGGGTGTATGTCCGATGGCGTAGAATAATCCTTTAACGTGTAGTTCGGTTTCTTCGCCTGTCTTAGTATTACGGACTTTGATTCCTTGCATATGCTTTTCATCGCCGAACACGTCTACGGCTGTGGTATTCCAATGCACTTTTATTTTAGGGTTGCTTAAAACCCGGTCTTGCATAGCTTTACTAGCTCGCATTTTATCGCTACGAACTAGTAAGTTCACTGTGTCGCCGTATTTAGTCAAGTAAATTGCTTCTTCCGCCGCCGAGTCTCCAGCACCAATTACGGCTAAACTCGCACCGTGAAACAACGGAGTTGCGCCGTCACAAATGGCACAAGCTGATATGCCACGACTCCAAAATTGATGCTCACTGGGTAAACCTAAACGCTTCGCCGTCGCCCCGGTTGCGATTACGATGCTATTAGTTTTAAACTCCCGTTCGGTGGAACGCACTGTAAACGGACGCTGACTCAAATCGACCGAAATTACATCCTCAGTATATAGCTCAGCCCCCCAACGTTCTGCCTGTGCCTTCATTTGATCCATTAATTCCGGACCAGTAATTCCAGCCGCAAAACCAGGAAAATTCTCGACTTCAGTAGTTGTCATCAATTGTCCGCCGGGTAATCCCCCAGCTTCAAACCCTTCAAATACCACAGGTTTGAGGTTCGCACGTCCCGCATAAATAGCAGCGGTGTAACCCGCAGGACCTGAACCGATAATTACTAAGTTTTCTACTGTTGGATTTGTCATCATTTTTTGCCGAACTCATAACGACTACGCTTAGTTGAGTATAGCAAACTTTTGGGGTTGGTGTATAGGTTGTTTAGAAATCTATGGAACCTTTTGTAGGGTGTGTTACAGAAAGAAACGTCTTAGGACATCATGAAAATATGATTATTTTGTGGTTTTACAAATTATATTTTCTTGGAGGTATAACCCGTGCAGACGGGTTTCGTTTATGTAGAAGCGGTAACAAAGCGCCAGATAAAATTTGTATATACAATTTAGAGGGACTTCCAAATAAAAAAACATCCATTTTCGATTGGGTAGTGCGAGCCGAAAATCTCGCTACTACAAGCGAGCTTTTCGGCTCGCACTACGGTAATTGGATAAATTATTTTTTGGAAGTCCCAGAGACTTAACTTAACAGCTTAATTTCAATTAGGGAACTAACTCAAAACCCATACCTACATGAGTAAAATGAGCATCTTCAGTAAGAATTGTTGTAATACCAAATTCTTGCATAACAACCATTGAAGTCAAATCAGTGAAAGAGATGAGAGGCTTGTCGAGAAACTTAGAACGGAGTAATTGAGTTTGAGTAAAGCGTTCTTCAGTAATGCGAATTAAATAAAAATTATCGGTTGAAAAAGCTGACAGTAGCGATTTCATCGATTGCTCAGCACGAGTTACATGAAGTCGTCGAAAAAAGAAAGTAAATGTTTCGTCAAGAACATAGTCAGTGGTATAAATTTGACCATTTTTAGCGATCGCACTTTGATAAGCTTTTGTGGCTTCAAGGTGATAGCGTTCACTTTTATCGTGCAGTGTGAGCCAGCCCCATGTATCAATAAAAAGCTTAATCGCCATAAAGTTCGTTGTCTAGATTTGTAGCTAGGGAGCCGTGAGAGACTACACCTATGAAGTCAGCGAGGGGATCGTTGACGGGAGTGAGTGGCTTGGTAACTGTTGTTTGGATACTTGCTAGCTGTTTAATATATTGCAATACATCTTCAAGCTGCTGTTCTGGTAGTTGTTCAATTGCTTCAAAAACCTCTTGTTTGATTGTCATGGCAATGGCTCAATATCGCTTTTTTATAATTAATTTAACAATAACCCGTGCAGACGGGTTTGGTTTGTGTAGAAGCGGTTTCAACCGCCAGATAAAACCTGCTCTCTCACCCAAGCCCGAAAAGCGCGAGTTGTAGCCATCTCACCATTGATTCGAGTTTCTTGAATAAACCGAGGAATTTCCTTTACAGGTACCGTACCAAAAGTAGGGCTTTGTTCTACTTCTAAATATTGTCCGTCGTTAAGTACATAAATTCGTAAAACACTGCCATTAAACCGCCAAAATTCAGGAACACCAATTGCAGCGTAAATTTTAAACTTATCTACTTTCGGTTTAGAATATTCCACCTCTAATACTAAATCCGGTGGTGGATCGATGCTTAGGTCTATTTTTTCCTTATTTCTGACTTGGTATTCATTTTGTATATAGTAGCTGCTATCTGGTTCCCCACCTCGTTCTAAGTCATCCCGTGTCAAAGTTAGCGAGCCAGAACGCTTGTACTCTTCACCGATTTCTTCACATAATGCGATCACAAAACCTTCAATAACACGATTTGAGTTTTCGTGTGGCATATCTGGAGCCATGATTTCTAATGTCCCGTTTTCATAAGCGAGTCTGGTATTTCTTGAGCTTCCCATGTCAGTTAGCATGGCTTTGAAAGTTTGCCAGCTAATGTTTTCAAGTAAAGTTCTGGTTTCTGCTGGTGTTGAGATTGCCACCATATTGAAAATACCTCGTTGAGTGAGAAGTCGGGTTTAGAGGATGTTTGAAAAGTCATCGGCGATTTATTACCGCGACTACACGCCGCATTGTCCACCTGCGTGGACTTAATCTATTTTAAACCCGTGCAGACGGGTTTCGTTTGTGTAGACGCGGTTTCAACCGCCGGATAAATCCTAAAGACAACACAATATAAATAATTGCGATTATTTTTATCAGAAACGGTAAATATAAACCCGTGCAGACGGGTTTCGTTTGTGTAGACGCGGTTTCAACCGCCGGATAAAGAAATTAGACTTTTCAAACAACCTCTTATATTACAGATATTTCGGTTGGCGAGAAGTCGAGTTTTGATAACAGTTATGTGATATTACAGATATTTCAGGACAAAAAACCCGACTTCTTAAATGTTAGAAATCTGAAAAACTGGGAATACTAATGCTTGAGTCAGTCTTGGGCTTAAGGTACTAAGTCCAAACGTGACTCGTCTAATTTAGTATCAGGAGAAAATTTCATGCAAGCTCAAGCATCAGATTTAGTAGAAAAAATTCGTCAGCAATTTGACAGCGCACCTTATCCGAGAATTTCTGTTGATGAATCTCCTAAAGATAAACCTAATTTGCTCTATATTCATAACTTAGTAACAGCTTATTATTTAAGAAATCAAAAAGTTATAGATACCAAAGGAAAAGTTATTTTAGATGCTGGATGTGGTAGTGGATATAAATCTCTTGTACTTGCACAAGCCAATCCCGGAGCCAAAATTATTGGTGTTGATATTTCCGAAGCATCTGTTAAGTTAGCGCAGCAAAGATTGGAATATCATGGTTTTGATAATGCAGAATTTTATGTTTTAGGAATAGATGATTTACCTCAAACTGATTGGGAATTTGACTATATAAATTGTGATGAACTACTTTATCTTTTTAATGATACAGGTAAAGCTTTACAAGCAATGAAGGCAGTTTTAAAGCCAGAAGGTATTATTCGCAGTAATCTACACAGTTCAATCCAACGTTTCAACTATTTTCGCGCCCAAAAAATATTTACCATGATGGGTTTGATGGATGGAAATCCAGAAGACTTAGAAATGGGAATTGTTGTAGAAATCATGAATGCTTTGCAAGATAAAGTTAATATTAAAGCCTTAACTTGGAATAGTAAGTATGAAGGAGAGGACGGGAAACAAAGAATTTTAATGAATTATTTATTCCAAGGGGATAAAGGTTACACTATTACCGATATGTTCAATGGTTTTAGAGCGGCAAACTTAGAATTTATCAGTATGGTGAATTGGCGAGAATGGAACCTAACAAGTTTGTTCAAAGAGCCAGATAATTTACCTGCTTTTATTGCCATGAGTTTACCAGAATCTTCAGTAGAGGAAAAATTACAGTTATTTGAATTAATGCATCCCGTACATAGATTGCTTGATTTTTGGTGCGGAAATCCCAATCAAGGGCAATCATTCCTACCAGTTGCAGAATGGAATGATTCTAACTGGAAAAATGCAAAAGTACATCTACATCCCCAGCTAAAAACTCCTAAATTTCGAGAAGAATTAATAGCTTGTATTAAAGAAATTAGACCTTTTATTATTAGCGAACACTTACAAGTAATTCAAGATTCCGTCAGTATAGATAGTTCCATAGCATTTTGCTTAATTCCTTTACTGGAACAACCCCAATCAATGACAAACTTGGCTGAGCGTTGGAAGCAAATTAGACCTTTAAATCCCGTGACTTTAGAAGCTACTGATCAAAGTCAAGCCTTTTATATGCTGCAACAGTTGTTTTTAAGGCTTGAGAGTCTTGGTTATGTGATGTTAGAGGATAAGAGGTCATAAATTCTGACTGGTTCGTTTATTGCCGAAACCATATAGAGAAGCGATGTATCGCGTCTCTACAATCCTTTAAAATTAATGTGGTGAAATAGTAGTAGTTCATTTCATTAGTTTTGCGGGGTAATCAATGTAATATTGTAGGTTGGGCTGAACTACGTGAAGCCCAACACCCGCGTTGGGTTGCGCTTTGTCCTTACGGACACGCTTCGCGAATCTGCGCTTACGCATACGCTTAACCCAACCTACGAAGAGCTATTTTAACTTTTCCAGATTCCTGGTGGATGAAGCGCCCAAGCGCTACTACGAACCGTGAGTTACCCCTCAAAACTAATGCAAAGGACTAGTAGTAGTCCATTTCATAAAATTTAAATGTTTGTAGTTGGGCTTTAGCCCTCAATTTGAGCGATAAATCGCAACTACGAATCCATTAGAACTAATGAAATGGAGTAGTAGGTTTTCTTCTACATAACTACAGTTCTGTAATTGTGTAAGAAAACCTCTTGTCATTCCAGGCTTTCCAGTTTTTCCAAAAAAAATTTTTCAAAAATGTTAATTCCCAGAGTCAAAGTGGGTAAGTTACATCTAGAAGTCAATAACCCATCCCCACTTAAAGGAAACACTAATGAAAACCGAACTTAAAGCAAAGTTTTTACAAAATATCCTTCGTAATAAGAAAGAAAATGAAGGTTTTACCTTAATTGAATTGTTAGTTGTAATTATTATTATTGGGATTTTGTCCGCTATTGCTTTACCTTCTTTCTTGAACCAAGCTAACAAGGCTAAACAGTCTGAAGCAAAGACAATTGCTGGTTCAATGAACAGAACTCAGCAAGCTTATTATTTGGAAAACAACGAATTTGCAGATAATGCTAAATTTACGAAACTAGGCTTAGGTGTCAAAACGGAGACTGGAAACTACAAGTATACAATTGGAGACGGTGGTACAGGTAAAACTGTTGCAACTAATCAAGCACAACCTCTCTTGGCAACTGCTCCAATCAAAGCTTATATTGGCGGTGTTGCTATAAAAGCAGATGCAGCTACAAGTGAGTCAAATACGTTAGCAGTATTGTGTGAAGCAAAACTAGCTAGAAATGCCGCTAACGCAGCAAAAGGTGATGAAAAAGTAACAGATGCAGCTTGCCCTAACACATACGAACTAGTTAAATAAAGTCGCTTAGAATTTCAGATATTTTTGAAATCAGTGACATAATTCACTTAACGAAAATTCTTATCGATATTAATCTTGAAAGGTTAATTTAGATATCTTCCACAAATGGGTAGAAAAATCTACCCATTTTGCTTTTTTGACAAAAAATTAGATAAATTTAGTAAAAAGCAAAAACTATTTTCAATGATTAGCAATGTAAATATTTTTCAGGAACAAACTTATCAGTATTTAATGCAAAGCAATTACAATAAAGCAACAAGTTTATACGAGCAAGCAATCGCAGATGAACCTAATATCAAATCTCATTACTGGCATTTAGGCTTAGCATTACTATTACAAGGGCAAGAGACAGAAGCCCAAATGACTTGGATGCTACCTTTAACAGAGCTAGAAGCAGAAGAAATTGAATGTTATACAAATGAATTAATTCAAGTTTTACAAACCGAAGCAGAACGACGGGAAACACTATCAGAATATTCTATTGCCTGGTTAATTCGCCAACATATACGAGAAATTAATCCGAATCATCTCAATAATTTGCTCAAACTAATTCAACTTTCGATAAAACAGGAAATTTTAGAAGATACAACTTTAGATGATTGGTCAGTAATTCAACTTTTAAAACAAGAGAATAATCTAAACCTAGATTTATTACAGCAAGTATTGCAGGAGTTTTTAGAAAATGTACCCTTACATCCTACAATCTTAGATTTTATAGGAGCTTGCTTAACAAAATTTTCTCATCCAGAAGATTGTTTTTGGATAATATTACCACCGGCAATGAGAATAGGTCATACCTTAAAAAATCCCGAATTAGCAGCCCGTATTTTAGAATCATATTTATCTATAGATGCTGAAAATATAGAAGCTTTAAAACACTGTGCTATTTTTAATCAAAATTACGGCAACTATTCTCAAGGCATAGAAAAAGCTAAATTATGTTATTCTTTATCACAAACAATATCAGACAAAATTGCTGCAATCCATTTAGTTTTACGCGGATTAATGACTGCTGGTGGATATTGGCAAGAAATTACTTCTGCTTGTAAAGAATTAGAAGCGCTTTTACAAGAATTTATTCAAGCTCAACCTTTACCATTAGATGAAGTTAGAACTCTTTACTTACTGACTCCATCTTTTGCCATACCTCATATTAAAGATACTCCCGCAGAATTCCGAGCAATTCATAATCAGATAGCTCAAATTTTTCAAGCAAATATTCAAGCTGCTGCAAAAGAGCAAAACTTGAACTTGATCAAACCGACAAAGGTAGATTTCCCATCTAATAGATATACTTCAACCAAACAATTAAAAATCGGATATCTATCTTACGCTCTTAGAACACATTCTGTAGGTTGGTTAGCACGTTGGTTATTTCAACATCATGAACAAGAAAAGTTTGAAATCAATACCTATTTTGTTAACTATAAATTAGTCGATGATTGGTTACAAGAATGGTATGTCAATCAATCAACTCATGCTCATAAATTAGGCATGAATGGCTTAGAAATTGCTCAAAAAATACATGATGATGAAATTGATATTTTAATTGATTTAGATAGCATCACTTTAGATATTTCTTCTGAAGTTATGGCACTCAAACCAGCACCAATTCAAGCTACTTGGTTGGGTTGGGATGCTTCCGGAATTCCTGCTGTTGATTACTTTATTGCAGATCCTTATGTTTTACCTGCTGCTGCTCAAAATTACTACACAGAGAAAATCTGGAGATTACCCCAAACTTATATTGCTGTTGATGGTTTTGAAGTCGGTACCCCTACTGTACGTCGAGATGATTTAGATATTCCTAGCGATGCAGTTATTTATCTTAGCGCTCAAAGAGGATATAAACGTCATCCCGAAACCACAAGATGGCAAATGAAAGTTATTAAAGAAGTTCCAAATAGCTACTTTTTAATTAAAGGTGACGCTGACGAAACAGCTATCAAAAACTTTTTCTACAAAATAGCAGAAGAAGAAGGTGTCGATCGCTCTCGTTTAAGATTTTTACCACAAGTAGCTTCAGAAGCAACCCATCGCGCTAATTTAGCGATTGCTGATGTCGTACTTGACACTTACCCCTATAACGGTGCTACAACAACTTTAGAAACTCTTTGGATGTGTGTCCCTTTAGTAACAAGGGTTGGTGAACAATTTGCCGCTCGTAACAGCTACACGATGATGATGAATGCTGGTATAACTGAAGGCATCGCTTGGACGGATGAAGAGTATATCGAGTGGGGAATTCGTTTGGGGAAAGATGCCAAATTAAGACAAGAAATTTCTTGGAAGCTCAGACAATCTCGTCAAACTGCACCATTATGGAATGCTAAACAGTTTACCCGTGAAATGGAGAAAGCTTACGAGCAAATGTGGGCGAATTATATTAGCGCCAGGTAAACATAAGCTAAAAAGCCTTTAATTTGTATATTCAAATTTTATTAAAGTCTTGTGTAGTGCGGGCATCCTGCCCGCTAGAAAAATACAAATTAAATGCGCGACAACTTAGAAGAAACTAGATTTGCAATTATTATGACACAAATTAAACTTCATATTGGAGGTAAACAACCTCATGCTGAATGGAAAATTCTCGATATTGAACCACGAGAAGAAGTTGATTTTATCGGTGACGCAGCTAATTTACAACAGTTTAAAGATGATTCGGTTGCAGCAATTTATGCTAGCCATGTTTTAGAACATTTTTATTATGGTTTAAATAATGAATTGCTCAATACTCTTGCTGAATGGCACCGTGTTCTAGAACCAGAAGGTAAACTTTATATCAGTGTACCTAATTTACAAACTCTTTGTTGGTTGTATCTGCATCCCTCGCTGGTACCTTTAGAAAAACATCACATTATGCGGATTATGTTTGGGGGACAAACTAATCAATATGATGTTCATAAAGTCGGGTTTGATTTTGATATTTTAGCTTTGTATTTGGAAGAAGTCGGTTTTCAACAATATGAACCCGTATCAGAGTTTGGTTTATTTCAGGATTGCAGCAGCTTACGAATATCAGATACCTTAATTAGTCTAAATGTCATTGCTAGTAAGTCAGCAAAAAATTAAATAATAGTTTCGCTTGTAGTACTCCGCCACATTGATTATGAATGGTTAGTTTTTCCCAAAATTGTTTAGAGACGTTATGTATAACGTCTCTACAGCACGTCTGTAGACGAATAAATCGCTCATAACTTATGTTGTCAAGTACTAGTACTTCACCACATAAGTTATGAGGGGTAATGCGTTTGTAGTGGGAGCGTCTCGCTCCCTGGTAGTAGCTAGCGACCAAGATGGTCGCAATACCGTAAACCCATCAAAATTAATGTGGTGGAGTACTAGTATTCCACCACATAAGTTATGAGGGTTAATGCGTCGTTTGTAGTGGGAGCGTCTCGCTCCCTGGTAGCCAAAGAGCGAGCTTTTCGGTATGCTCCTTCGGGGCAGGCTACGCCAACGCACTACCTCAACCCCTTAAAATTAATGTTGTCAAGTACTAATATTCCACCATATAAGTTATGAGGGTTAATGCGTCGTTTGTAGTGGGAGCGTCTCGCTCCCTGGTAGCCAAAGAGCGAGCTTTTCGGTATGTCCTTACGGACACGCTACGCGAACGCACTACGAATTACGAATTACCCAGCAAAATTAATGTGGTGGACTACTAATAGTCCAAATTATTAATTCTGATGAGAGCAAAAAATTAAAAAATACTTTCGTTTATAGCTTCATTGAAAAACTTTTTTCCTTTTTAGTATGCCCACATCGGAGCAAAACTATCACTATATTTTATAAAATAAAGTCGCCCCAATTACCAAACTATAAATTTCCAGTCAACACACAATTAAACATAATTCAATATCAATCAAATATTGATAACTTAATCGAGTTCATCAACTATGATTAATTCCATAATATCGAACAAACAAACATAAAAGCTTGAATCTACTTCTTGGCTTGGAGTGCAACTCATCTAATGTTACCTCTGAGACACTAGCGGAGATGAGCAATTGTTAAAATAATGTAAAGAAAATCTTTAAATGGTATGAAAATCTAGATGTTTGCGATAATGTAGATAACGATTAATGAAAACGGTGATTATTCACAACTTACTATTTATTGTCACCGCTATGTGAAATCGTGTTACAAATTCCCTGCTATCAATCGCATTTGTCATGATTTGTACATATTGTATTGAATTAGGCAGCAGAAGAGGAAACTTCTCCTTTAATTCTGCTAAACTTGCGAGGTTGCTGATAAGTTGATTAGTTTGATAAGTAATTTTAATAGCTTTTGCTGCGTTCAAAAGTTTATTAGTAGTGATTACCGAACAAAACCAAAATTAACAGTAACTATGTGGAATTAGTTGTGCTATATTCAAGAATAGTGAGACTTGCTTTGCGTGCATTACAAAACTCTACGCAGAGACGATAATTGCAAAACGGAAAGCATTTTTGATTCAAGCATTTACCTAAACTTTCAATTTTATTTCAATTGAGGTTATGACTCAACAAGTAATTCACCCAATGGTGAAATTGCAACGCAATGTTCAATCGCTCGTAAATTCAAATATTATCAAGCCAACAGATAGCATCTGGAAAATTGCTTTACTTTACGGCGACGAGTGGCAACACTGGAAACGCGAATTGGTCGATTTCGGATTTACTATGCAAGACCCTGTTAAGGAATTACTGGCAGTAGAAGGATGGGATGAAGAATAAAATATGAGGTGGCGATCGCTGCTACACGGACAAATAAAGTCCACCTGAATGGACTATAAATCTGTAACTCGCGCAGGGGGGTTTTGATGTTTAGCTACGGTTCAAACCGCCTGATTAATAAAATTCAACCACAAGCGGCTAATGCTGCTGCAAGTTCTTTTGAGGTTTGATATCTATCCCGTGGTAGAGGTTCTGTAACCTTGTCTATTACATTTTTTAACATGGGTGTAATAGTGGGAACCTTGGCTACATCAAACCGAAAGCCCCGTCCTTGCTGACGATAGAATTTGAATGGGTTCTCCCCTGTGAGTAGAAAAATTAAAGTCGGTCCAATAGCGTATAAGTCCGATTGAGTTAGGGGCTGTCCCCGCTCTTGTTCGGGAGCGCAATATCCTTCTGCACCGATACGAGTTCCTGGTGCAGTACCAATTTCCTTAACAGCACCAAAATCCAGTACAACTATACGATTGTCAAAATTTCGCACCATCAGATTAGCGGGTTTGATATCCCGGTGAATCAACGGTGGATTTTGACTGTGCAAATAATCCAAAATATCGCAAGTTTGAATCATCCATTCAATGGCTTGATTTAAAGTTACGGGTCCTTTACGATAAACAAATTTTTCCAAATCTTGCCCATGGATTAACTCCATTGCCAAGTATTTTTTCTTGTCTTCTACAAAAAAATCATAATATTTAGGGATTCCCGGATGGCTGAGCAATCCTAAAGTATCGGCTTCTCGCTGGAATAACTCTTGTGCTTTGGCAATTTTTGCCATGTCGGCATTCATTTGTTTAAGCACTAATAATTGGGGACGACCTGTAGTTATCCCGATGGAGTCCCAAGCTAGATAGGTAGTTCCCATCCCTCCCTGTCCTAATGTTCGTAATACTTGATAGTGACGAATTTGTAGCTGTACCGATAGAGGTTTACCGCAATAAATGCAAAATAGATTATCCGGGGAATTTCCTTCATGGGTGCAGCTTGTAGGTGCAGCTACAGGTTTTTTCGCAGATGTCGGTTGCTGTTGCTGATTGGGTAAAAGTTCGAGTTTCAAAATCGGACCACCCCGGGCTAATTGCAGCAAACAATTACCCGTCAACTGAATGCGAGTAACTAAAACACCATTTAAAAAGGTACCATTTGTACCGTTGCTAATCAGTTCCCAATCATCAACATTACTTTTAGAATTGGTATTTCTCAGTTCTAAATGATATCGAGAAACTAAATTACTATCCAGAACAATATCATTATCAGCCGCTCGTCCAACCCGAATCACCGAAGATTCATCAAAGCACCAATTGTTTAGCGGGGTTTTGTTTTGTGCTTCTAAGAGGGTTAGAGTAATCACGATACTTAGGAACTATAAATTATGAAGGATGAGTGTTGAACAAGGCAAAAGGGAAAGTTCAGTTGGTGAACAAGAAAAAATCAGAAAAACTTGAAATTAACAATGTGGCTCATCAGTAGTTAGTATGCTAAAAAAATAGTCAAAAAAGGGAAGAGGGAAGAGGGAAGAGGGAAGAAGGAATAAAAAATAGTATTTATTCTTAAAACCGATTAATAAAGCTAATTTCGGTTCATCACAGTCAGAGTTTCAAGTTTTTAATTTTTATTTTTAGCATACTATGTACTGAAGAACCAACAATGTTTTAATTTAAGTACAGATTATTTAGGTAAGTAGGAGTGCAAAAATAATATTTATCCGGGAGGTAAGAAGTCGGATTTTCATGATGATTATCTGGTTTTACTCATATTTCAGCTTAAAAAACCGACTTCTTAAAGCTTTGTCGAACTGACGTATATATATATTGAATTGCGAAAACCTACCTACAGTTAAAACAAGATAATTAATAATTAATCATGAATAATTAATCATGAATAATCAATAATCAATAATTCACAAATTATCCATAATGTGACTATCTAAATTTGGACGAACTTTTGCTCGAACCAGTACGACGGTAATATTATCATGACCGTTATATTGGTTGGCTAGTTCAATCAAATCTTTCACTCCTTTTTCTAAATTGGCTTCTGAACTGATTAAATTAAGCAAATTAGTCTGCCAGTATTTTTCCAATAAATCGTTATCCGATAAACCATCCGAAGTCAGAACAAACAGCGAATCTTCATTAATTTCTAAAAACTGTACCTCCGGAGCAATAAAATTATTATCTCTAGGACCCAAAGCTTGAGTTAGTTGATAAGCATCCGCACGAGAGTAAGCAATGCTCGATTCAACACCACGAGAAATTTCTCTTTGACCTACCTCATGATCTACCGTTATCTGTTCCAAACCTCCTTTACGAGTCACCCGATAAAGACGACTATCACCGACATGAGCCACCGCTACACGAGTATCCTGTATTAAAACTAATACTAATGTCGTACCCATACGACCCACACCAGAACGAGCATCTTGCTGGTTAACTTCGTGAATAGCTTGGTTGGCTTGAAGAACTCCTTCGCGGATAACTTCTTCACTAGGTAACTCTACTGTTTGCCAATGTTCTTCAAAGTACTGCCGCAAAGTACTTACTGCTAACTCGCTCGCAACTTCACCACCTGCGTGTCCCCCCATTCCATCACAAAGAATATACAAGCCCCGCGCTAGTGCAACTCGACTTTTAGGCAGATCGACTTTATGAATTTTTGTTTCAATGCCAAAATAGTCTTCATTGTGATCGCGTTGTTTTCCGACATCAGTCAGCCCTGCATTTTCTAAACTTGCTAGCTGCATCGGCAGAACTATTGTGGGTGTATCGTCAATTTTAGTTGGACTTTGCTCTAATTCATCTAGCTGTAAAATTGTCGGATTTGAAATATTTTCATCTTCGCAGCAATCAATATTCCAATTATTTTCTAAATTATTTTCTAAGTTATTTTCTAAATCATCTTCACTTTGGTTCGACTTTCCTTGTAACTCTTGAGAAATTAATTGCAAGCGCGATCGCAATTCTTCAGTTGTCGCAATTTTACCCGATTCCAAATTTCCTAACAATTCTAACAACTGACCAAATTGAGTGCGTTGGGACTGGCTAAATAATGCTTGCCAGATTTTTCCTAAAGCTTTAATTGTAAGTAATTCTTCGGTCGATGATTCTGGCTCTTTATGTATATCTACGTATAAACGCTGTAAGGCTAAGGATTGGTCTTCATCAACTCGCAAATTTGTTAAATCTAAAAGACTTTGACAACAATTGAGCGGTTTTAATAAGTCCCACAACTGAGTCATCTGATAAAAATAATGTGTAATTTGCAACGATGTAATTGTATCATCCTGCCATAGTTCTAATAAATAAACCCAATCGGAACGGTCTTCAAGTACAATTACCTGCATATTTCCCAATTGCCATGCATCGTGGATATGAGGAATTCCCAGGTTAAAGTAAGGTTGTAAGGCAATATAAGTTTTAGCAAGGCTGGGAATTTGAGCTTCGGTAACAGATGCCTTTATCGACTCCTGAAATTGTGGATTTGCCAGCATTGCCTTGAACGGCGACACGTGAAAAGGTTGACAATCAAGTACTTTTATACAGGCTTGAGCATTCACAGCATTTTCAAAGAAAGCTGGTAGTGGTTCAAGCATTTGGTAACGTTTTTCCGAATCTAAATAAGAACCTGTTGCAAATAGGCTAGGGGTTTGTTGAGCAATATTTGCTATATTTTCTAATTCCTCTGTTGGTTGATCTTGTTCTTGTACTGCTTGTTCTTCCGTTTCCTCCTGATTTTTTTCGACAACTTCCCTACCTTCTTTGATGGCGATCGCCAACCAAATTTCTGCACAAACCGTACCACAACTGTGACACTGTATTGCCTGAAGGGGAAGAAAAACGCCACACTGTTGACATTCCTTTTCAGTTAAGGATGTTCCACAGTTTTGACAAAATTTGTTGCTATTAGGATTTTCAAAATTGCACTGAGGACAAATCAGCATTATATCCGCGTCCTTAACTCCCGCTCATTTGTGCTTGTAACCGCTAAACCAGTTTATTAATGGTAGATTAACCATACCGCCAATGGCAAAGCAAATGTTCATATTTACCATGTAAAAAAGTGTAACTGTTTTAATTGTGACGTATATTAACTATAACGAAGGAATATCGGCACATTAATTGTAGGATAATTTTCCGGATATGCAATACTAAGGTTGTGATTAACAAGGGAACAAACATCTTGCGGGTAATTCAGAGGAATTATCGGAATTATAAATTATCTCTCAAGAGGTAATTCAATAGAGAACTTGGTACGATTAAAACCGCTTTCAACCTCAATTATTCCTCCTAAATGCTTGGTTAGTTTTTGGACTAATGCTAATCCTAACCCTGTACCTCCTTGTTTCCAAGGGTCATTACTGGGAATCCGATAAAACTTATCAAAAATACGCGGTAATTCAGTAGCAGGAATTTCCACGCCAGTGTTAATCACTTGAAACTGAATATGATCAGATTTTACCTGAGCCTTAACAATAATTTGTTGATTAGTTGGACTAAATTTACAAGCATTAGTCAGCAACTCGACTAAAATGCGCTCTAAACTGAACGGGTCACAAATTATAGACGGTAAATTAGATTCTATATCTAATTTTAAGCTTTGGCGACAGCAGTTACGGTTGCGTGCATTATATAATTCAACTACTCGCTCGATCCATTGCGGAACTTCTATTTTTTCCAGTACCAATGGTTTATTACTAGTATCGAGTCGCTGTAAATCGAGAAAATTGTTAATCAAGTTGATTTCTCGTTCGCACTCATTATTTAGTATTTGAAAGTAACGAGATATTTTTGAATTATTGTTGGAATAATTAACTGATTCAGATGTGTCAGAAGATAAATGTTCTTTTTCAAGCTTAATTCCCAACATTTGAATCGCCATTTTCATATTAGTTAACGGCGTGCGTAATTCGTGGGATACTGTACTGAGAAATTCCTCTTTAAGACGATTGAGAGATTCCATCTCTTCTAATTGAGCTTGTGCGGCTATTTGACTTTCCCTAATTGCCACTTCAGCTTTTTTACACTCAGTAATATCAATGCAACAACCAATGTAACCAATAAAATCATTATCAGATGAAAATCGAGGCACACCCCGATCAGAAATCCAACGATAATCACCATCGGCACGTTTTAAACGGTATTCTATTTGAAACTTTTCTTTTTGTTTGATTGCTTGAGAATAAGTTGATAAATAAATATTTTTATCTTCAGTATGTAAATTATCTAACCATCCCAAACCTAATTCTTGCTCAATTTTACGTCCGGTAAGTGTTAACCAAGAAGAATTGAAAAAGTTATGTAGTCCCTGATTATCCGTCATCCACAACATCACTGGAGCGCAATCAGCTAATTCGAGGAAATCATTCTCCTTTGGATTTGCAGCTTCAGCAAGTTTATCAGCTGTAATATCTTCACAATCCATCAAAATAATCGGATTTTGGTGTCTATCCAGAAATTTTCTGGCTTTGATTTTAAGCCAAATAATTTGACTATCCGGACAATTTAAACAAAATTCTGCATCTTCGACTTTTTCTGACGAATTCTTTAACAACCCCGTCAATAGATCAGATAGTTTTTCCCGTTCAAAAAAAGCAAATAGATTAAAAATTAATGTTTGATGCAAATCACGGGGTAAATAACCCAAACGCTTTGCACCAAATTGATTTACAGACAAAATCATTCCCCTAGAATCTAACGTAAAATTTATACCAGGATTTTGGTCGTATAAAGTACGATACCAATCCAATTCTTCTTGAATACGACGCAAAGCTTCCGTCGTGTAAATTTCTAAATTCGAGGTTGTTTCAGGCACAAGTTCCAAGCTTGAAGATTTTGCAGAGACAAGATTTTGTTTTTGGTGAGTTTGATAGCAGTTGAATGACTGATTTAGACTCATAACAAGAATGCACCCCAACATTAACGATAAGTTGATTAAGAATAAAAAATTAGTATTATACAGCTTAAAATGGCAAGCTTTATTAAAAGTATTTGAGTAAAATTTTTAATAACAATGTAGAATAAATAACTTTATTGTTGAAAATTTTCTCGGTATATTCAATACCTTAATCTGAGTAAATAGATTTTTTTTGGTAATTAACTTACTTATTACAAATTTTAATCAAATATTCAGTTATGGGGGTGATGGTTGTTATACCCTTTTATTTGCCACCGATCCATTAGAAAATGCTGAATTATGTAAAATTTTTATTTCTTCGGGAGTCAAGTCGCGCCATTGTCCTAACTCTAAAGTATTTAATTTGATCTGGTCTATTTGGACTCGTACCAGTCGTAAGGTAGGAAATCCCACAGATGCAGTCATACGACGGACTTGACGATTTTTTCCCTCAGTCAGAGTCATTTCTAACCATGCTGTAGGTATATTTTTGCGAAAACGAATCGGGGGAATGCGCTCAGGTAGAAGCGGTTCTTCCGGTAATAATTGTACTTTTGCTGGTTGAGTGCGGTAATTTTTAATTACCACACCTTGTTCTAACTGATTTAAAGCAGTTGCATCCGGAACACCTTCAACTTGTACCCAATAAGTGCGACAATGCCCAAATTGAGGATTACAAAGCCGATGTTGTAATTGTCCGTGATTAGTTAATAATAATAAACCTTCACTATCAGCATCTAAACGTCCTACAGGATACACATTTTTGATGGAAATATACTCTTGAAGAGTACTTTGTTCCGGAGTCTCCTGAGAAAACTGGCTCAGAACACCATAAGGTTTATAAAACAGGATGTAGCGGTATTTTTTCTTGGACATTGGAGTTAGTGGACAGTTGACAGTGGACAGTTGACAGTTATTGTAAATTATTAAATTTCTCCCATCCCCTTGTCCCCCCATCTCCCCATCCCCTTATCCCCCCATCCCCTTGTCCCCCCATCCCCTTGTCCCCCCATCCCCTTGTCCCCCCATCTCCCCATCCCCTTGTCTCCCCATCCCCTGCATTGATAATTGTTAACGTATTTATCTCTATGAGCAAAAAAGTGATAGGATAATTTCCAATATGCTAGGGGTGCCTGTGAAAAACAGGCTGAGATTACACCCTTTGCACCTGAGTCCGGATAATACCGGCGGAGGGAAGCTGTTTATTGAGGAAATCGAATATGCGTACACAATGGGTTGTTCAAAGGCGCGGCAAGAAGAACGTTTCTCAAATGCATTACGCTCGTCAAGGTGTAATTACCGAAGAAATGCACCATGTAGCCACACGGGAAAATCTGCCCGTGGAACTGATTCGCGATGAAGTGGCGCGGGGTAGAATGATTATCCCAGCAAATATTAATCATACCAATTTGGAACCAATGTGTATTGGCATTGCTTCTAAATGTAAGGTAAATGCTAACATCGGCGCTTCTCCTAACTCCAGTGATTTAAATGAAGAAGTAGATAAGCTGAAATTAGCGGTTAAGTATGGTGCCGATACCGTCATGGATTTATCTACAGGTGGCGGAAATTTAGATGAAATTCGTACCGCGATTATCAATGCTTCACCCGTTCCCATTGGAACCGTACCAATTTACCAAGCTTTAGAAAGCGTCCACGGTAATATAGAGAATTTGACTGCTGATGATTTTCTCAACATTATTGAGAAACACGCTCAACAAGGTGTGGACTATATGACTATCCATGCCGGAATTTTAATCGAGCATTTACCTTTAGTAAGAAACCGGATCACAGGTATTGTATCTCGCGGTGGCGGTATTATTGCTCGGTGGATGCTGCATCATCATAAACAAAATCCGCTTTATACCCACTTCCAAGATATTATCGAAATTTTCCAAAAATACGACGTTTCCTTCAGTTTAGGTGATTCTTTGCGTCCCGGTTGTACCCACGATGCTTCCGATGAAGCACAATTAGCCGAACTCAAAACCCTTGGACAATTAACCCGCAAAGCTTGGGAACACGATGTACAGGTAATGGTAGAAGGACCTGGACACGTACCGATGGATCAAATTGAGTTCAACGTCAGAAAGCAAATGGAAGAATGTTCTGAAGCTCCTTTCTACGTTCTCGGACCTTTAGTTACAGATATTGCACCTGGCTACGACCACATTACCTCAGCAATTGGTGCAGCGATGGCTGGCTGGTACGGAACTGCAATGCTTTGCTACGTGACTCCAAAAGAACATCTAGGATTACCAAACTCCGAGGATGTACGTAATGGGTTAATTGCCTATAAAATCGCAGCCCATGCCGCAGATATTGCCAGACATCGACCGGGAGCAAGAGATCGAGACGACGAACTTTCCCACGCTCGCTATAACTTCGACTGGAATCGTCAGTTTGAATTATCACTCGACCCCGAAAGAGCTAAAGAATATCACGACGAAACTTTACCAGCCGATATTTATAAAACTGCTGAATTTTGTTCAATGTGTGGTCCTAAATTCTGTCCCATGCAAACCAAAGTTGATGCTGATGCATTAACCGAACTAGAGAAATTCTTGGCAAAAAGCGATAAACAAGCCGTAGCACAAAGTTAACACATTATTTATGAGGGCGTACATCCCGCTTGCTAATATCTAATAGCGAGCGGGACGCTCGCACTACTATAAATAAACGTGAATTCGATGATCTTTTTGAGCCTGAAATTATTACCCTATATATTTATCAGAAATAGTCTCCTCAAAAAGAAGATGTGAAGGAAAACTTGATTTTCCGTGGGGTGAGAAGTCGGGTTTTTACGATGATTGCCTTTGCTGACAGATATTTAACCTAAAAACCCGACTTCTGATTGTGGTTATGACTGTGGAATTGTGTTTGTCGAACTCATGTCGAATTATGAATTTATTACCCAATCAATTAAAAATCTGCTTATACCGTTCCTGAATATCAGTAATTGAAAATACATATTCAAACTGTAAATTTACTGATTGATAATATTCCGCTCCACCTTGCTGACGGTCTATCAGTGAAATTACTTGATTAACTGTATAACCAGCATCTCTAAGTCTGGTAACAGCTTTCATCGCCGATCGCCCTGTAGTCACAACATCTTCCAAGACTACAACCTTAGCCGCTTCTGGTAAACTCGGACCTTCTACATAAGCTTTAGTCCCATGACCTTTAGCTTCTTTGCGAACAATCAAAGCCGGTATAGGTCGGCTTTCCAGAGCAGAAACCACACTAACAGCACTGACAATTGGGTCAGCCCCCAAGGTTAAACCCGCTACACCCTGAGTATCCGAAGGTAGAATATTTAAAAGAATACGACCAATTGCCAAACCACCTTGGGGATGAAGCGTTACCTCCTTACCATTAATGTAATAAGAACTACGCGCACCAGAGGAAAGAACAAAATCTCCTTCCTGATAAGCAAGCCGACAAAATAAATCGAGTAGCTGCTGACGAACAAAATTTAAATCAGTATTAGTAGGCCATAAGCCAGTTGGGGTAGAACTTTCAGCGCGATAAATCATTACAAAACATCAAAAATTATGTTACACCGGACTAGTTGAACTTATGCGAGTTCTGACATTTAGGATAAGTCACCATTACTACATCGGGCAATGGTAAGCGACCTGATCTGGTCAAAATTCGCACTAAAATACAGGAGTTGTTAATATGTCCTTAAAATTCAAAAGCCTAAGTGGGTTACTAGTACTTGCTGCTACCATTGGTTTTCCGGCGATCGCCATAGCAGAAAGCGAAATATCGAGTTATCAAACACCGAATGAAGTATTTGAAAAAGCGTTTTACGAAAACTATCCCGACTTTTACAAGAACCAAGGTTTATTTAGGGAAATAGATTGGATATTTGGCTCTGGTTCATTGTTTAAGAATTCTTTTCCTGAACATCAAATTGAACGAGATGCTAAATTAGTAAATATTCTTTATCAAGATTTACTCAAGCAACAAACAACCAACGACCCCTACTTAAGGAGTCCGGATTTACCAAATCCTTATAATACCTCATTGCTGGGTTCTCCGAGCTTGAGAGCCACTCAGCTACAAGTTGGAACTGAATTCCGTTTTGATAGTTTACCACGTCGTTAAAACAGAAAATTATAACCATACACAAATATTAGCCATTAGTTCTTGATCCAAAGGACTAATGGCTAAATTGACCAAATTGTGTTGTTAAATCCAGGGTGCAGGAGTTGAACCTGCCTTACACGAATTATGAGTTCGTTGCCTCAACCGCTCGGCCAACCCTGGCTGATAAGAAATTATAGCATGAATTTAGGTTATTGTATACAAAAATAATTAAAAATAACTAAAAAAATTCCAAATATCAGATTTTACATTACATCATTTGACCATAAAATAGTGCAAACTAATATTTATTCTATTTATTGAGTTTTCCGTTCCGATCAAGAACAAACTTCGATACATTTGTTTTATCCTGGCATCAAACACTTATATTAATTCCGAAGAATGAAACTAAATTCTACTGTACTTTTAACGTTGATTTTGTTAACCCTGATGTTAGGGGCTGGTTCAGTCAGTGCTTTTTGGGGTTTTACCTTGGGAAGTGCGGCTCTCAAAGGAGTCACAGCACCGGATACTCGTCCTACTACCAAGTTTGCCAGAAAAGGGACAACTGGCGGTCAAGAAAAAGAAGGTGTAGTCTTTGTCAAAGAAGAAGAAATCCTTTCGATTGTTAAATCACGTGTAGAAGGAAAAACTAAAGCGGCTAAATCAAAACAAATCGATGATTTAGAAGAAGATACAAAAGATACTAAACGCAAACAAGAAGAGAAACCACCAGAAGCCCAAGAAAAACTCCAAGCAGGATTTCCCATACAAGCCGAAAGCGAAGGTGTAACTTTGGCAGTACAGTCAGCTAGCTATTCTGGAGGTGCTTTGTTGCTAAAAGTAAAAATGGATAATAAAAGTAATGATGCGGTGCGCTTTCTTTATAGTTTCCTAGACGTAACCGATGATAAAGGAAGAACTTTGAGTGCTTCGACAGAAGGATTACCATCAGAATTGGCTTCTGATGCACCACCATCATATGGTACTGTGAGTATTCCCGCTGCTTTACTTGATGATGTCAAACAGATTTCCTTAGCCCTTACAGATTATCCAGCACAAAAATTACGATTGGAAGTGTCAAATATTCCTGTAGAAAGGTAGATATTGGGAATATTAAGTGTTAGGTTCTGTATTTTAGATTGAGTACATTCATCACGAATAATTTAGATTTAACTTAAACTTGAACTTAACTTGAACTTAACTTGAACTTAAAAATACAGCATCTAAAAATCCAGAATAGTGGGGCTTGAGTTTTACGTGAGAAAAGACTGTGAATGGTCTTGATAATTTAAATTGGACAGAAGTAGGGCTGAGATTGTTGTCAGTCTTACTTCTAATTGCAATCAATGCTTTTTTTGTCACCGCAGAATTTTCAATGGTCACAGTACGGCGATCGCGAATACATCAGTTAGTGGAAGCTGGGGATATTCAAGCGATCGCGGTAGAAGTATTGCAACGTAGCATTGATAGATTACTATCCACAACCCAGTTAGGGATTACTCTTTCAAGTTTGGCATTGGGATGGATTGGAGAAAGTACAATTGCTCAATTAGTTAAGATATCACTACAATCTCTACCCACACCCCAAGCAATCAATATATTATTGGTTCATTCGTTATCAATACCGATCGCGTTTTTTTTAATTGCTTATCTACAAATAGTTCTAGGTGAATTGTGTCCCAAATCCTTAGCAATGCTGTATTCGGAACAATTAGCTAGGTTCTTGGGACCATCAGTTACAGCTATTGTGAGATTTTTCAGCCCATTTATTTGGATTCTTAATCAATCAACTCGTTTTTTGTTACGGCTATTCGGTATAGAATACACTGGCAAAAGCTGGAGACAACCAGTTACCCCAGAAGAATTACTGTTAATCATTTCCACGGAAAGGGAATCTACTGGTTTAAGAGCTAGAGAACGAGAACTATTAAAAAACATCTTTGAGTTTGGGGAAGTGACAGTACAAACTGTCATGGTTCCTCGTAGTAACATAGTAGCGCTATCTAAAAATGCCACTTTACGAAATTTTCTCCAAGAAATGGCAGGTGATGGTCATTCCTGCTACCCTATATTCGGGGAATCTTTGGATGATATTCGCGGCATCATTTATTTTAAAGACTTAACAAAACCTTTGGCATTAGGACAATTAACTTTAGATACACAAATTCATTCCTGTATGCGTCCTGCAAGATTCGTACCAGAACATACACCCTTAAACGAACTATTACCCATGATGCAGCAGGAAAAGCTGGCTATGGTCGTAGTAGTGGATGAGTTCGGCGGTACTGTAGGACTAGTAACCATCCAAGACGTAGTTGCTCAAATCATCGGTGAGATTGACGAAACACAAAACAGCAACGACCTACTCATCCAAATGATAGACGAACAAACTTTTCTAGTTCAGGCGCAAATTAACTTAGAAGACCTCAACGAAGTATTAGAACTCCATCTACCATTAACAAAAGAATATCAAACCCTTGGAGGCTTTATGCTATACCACTTACAAAAAATTCCCCCCATTGGTGAAAGCTTCCGCTATAAAAATCTAGAATTTACAGTAGCCTCAGTAACAGGTCCCCGTTTACAGCAAATTCAAATCAGAAGGCTTTAGGACAGTTGACAGTTGACAGTTGACAGTTGACAGTTGACAGTGGTTAGTTGATGGTTGTTATTTATTTCTCCCCATCACCCCATCACCCCATCACCCCATCACCCCATCACCCCATCACCCCATCACCCCATCTCCCCATCTCCCCATCACCCCATCACCCCATCATCCCATCATCCCATCCCGAAAGTCCCTTTAACCTCTAACCTTAGACCTGAATGCATATTCCACCGGGTCTGTCAATCCCAATTCAGCAAAAGCAGCAAGACGCAAACGACAAGAATCGCAAACACCACAAGCGACATCACCACCGCTGTAGCAAGACCAAGTTAATTCCCAAGGAACTCCTAATTTGTTACCTAATTGAATAATTTCAGTTTTTTTTAAATTGATCAAAGGGGTGATAATATTAATGGGATTTCCCTCACGTCCTTGCTTGGTTCCTAAACGAAATACCTCTTGCATCGCTTGGATATAGTCGGGACGACAATCTGGATATCCAGAATAATCCAAGGCATTTACACCAATATAAATCTTTTCGGCGGCGATAGTTTCGGCATAGGAAACGGCAAAACTTAAAAATATAGTATTTCTTGCAGGAACGTAGGTAATGGGAATATTTTGAGACATTTCTTCCAAAGAACGCTCTTGAGGTAAATTAATCGAATTATCTGTAAGCGCTGAACCACCCCATTGGGTTAAGTCAAATTTAACAATTTGATGTTTAGTTATACCAGCTTTTTCCGCTACTGAAACCGCCGAGCGCAATTCTTTTCGATGTCTTTGTTGATAATCAAAACTGATGGCGTAACATTCACATCCATCAGCTAAAGCTTGATATAAAACAGTGGAAGAGTCAAGCCCCCCTGATAATAAAATGACAGCTTTCATATTGATAACTGAATTTTTAATTTTTTTGATTTCAAACAAATTTACTTTATTTACCACTTACTAAACTGTTCAGGGTGACTAAAGCAATACACCACTCACGATTGGACAACAATGATTTCTGTATAAATTGAATCTTGATATTTGCAGCTATTCCGTACTTACAGAAACTGAAACTTTTTTACTCAGACATTTTCAAATCAACATCATGATTAACTTAGAGCGTGTTTATAAATAAAAAATAAAATTCTTGTAGGGTGTGTTAGATTCACGACTATGTTCTGCCCTCAACATATAATTTTAATACATCTAACGCAGCAACAACTTTTGGTGCGTTAAGGCAAATTTTCACCTACTCTTTTTCCTATTGAATCCCAGAAAGCCGTAAAACAACCTACTTGAAATTTATTTGATAAAGACCCTCTTATAGTTGTATTTTGTTTAATTATTCACCAATATTAACATTAACCTAAATTTAAAGTTAATCAAAAGACATGATATTTTGTTTGTGAAGAATAAAAAAAATGATCAAGAAAATACGGCTATACAAAAGAAAGATTGATATCGGGAACTCACAACGAACTTTGAAATTCTTCATAAATAGAACCTCTATGTTACCATCTGGTTACGATCTGGATGGTTATTAGGTTGCTACGTTCTTGGCGACCAAGTATAAAAGCCAACAATTGTAGCGTTTTTAAAGTTGGTGGTTGAGGAGAGAAAATTAGAGTGCAAGATAGCAGCATGTCAGCGGGAGAAAACAATGGATACGTACAGCGTCATCAACCACGTCCCATTCGTGTAGGCGTGATTGGTGTAGGTAACATGGGTCAACATCATACCCGTGTACTGAGTTCGATGAAAGACGTAGAACTGGTTGGTATAGCCGATATTGATATTGAGCGGGGATTAGAAACCGCCAGTAAATATAAAACTAAGTTTTTTGAGGATTACTGCGAGTTATTGCCTGATGTTGAGGCAGTTTGTATTGCCGTTCCCACTCGTCTGCACTATGCCGTCGGTATAAATTGTCTATTAGCAGGAATCCATGTTCTAATCGAAAAGCCAATTGCTGCAAATATTTCTGAAGCAGAATCTTTGGTTAATGCCGCAGCAGAATCTGGCTGTATCTTGCAAGTAGGGCATATAGAGCGCTTTAAGCCAGCCTTTGGAGAATTAACTAAAATTATTAAAACAGACGAACTGCTCGCCCTAGAATCTCATCGTATGAGTCCTTATTCAAATCGGGCAAACGATGTTTCAGTAGTGCTGGATTTGATGATCCATGATATAGACTTGCTTTTAGAATTGGCTGCTGCACCAGTAGTAAAATTAGCGGCTAGCGGAACCTGTACTCCCAATTCTACTTATTTGGATTACGTCACTGCAACATTGGGATTTGCCAATGGTATTGTTGCTACCTTGACTGCTAGTAAAATTACTCATCGTAAAATCCGTAGAATAGTAGCTCACTCCAAAAATTCATTTACTGAAGCTGATTTTCTCAATAATGAAATTTGGATTCACCGATATCCGACTAATTCTATAACAGACAATAGACAAACATACAGACAAGACGGTTTAATTGAAAAAGTTTACACCTCAAACGTAGAACCATTGGGGGCTGAATTAGAACACTTTGTGAATTGCGTGCGTGGTGGAAATCAGCCTTCAGTGGGCGGAGAACAAGCTCTCAAAGCCCTAAGATTAGCTAGTTTAATCGAACAAATGGCTGTATCCGAAAAAGTTTGGAACCCCTTAGATACCCAATCGGAGCCGATAATGCAATCTTTCAGTTCCACTATTTAGAAATTTTGATCCGACTTAAGTATCCAGTCTGTATTCTGAGAATTTTAAGCGTTATTTTAGCCATCTTAGGAGTATTAAGTAGGTATTAACTTACTTATTACTCCTTTTTTTGCATTCAGATAAATTAGAGATATATGATACGAATGTTTAATTTTAAAAAAATAAAAATAAAAATTATTTAGAGTGTAGTCAATTTATCTTGATTGTTGACATCAAAATAATGCACTTTTTATGAAGCATACAATCAATTGAAATTGATGCCTAATGTATCTAATGTTTGATCATTGTTTAGTTGTTGGGGGCTGTGTACACCGTTTAAAAGTAAAAACAAATAAATTATGATCCGTACAATATCATCTGCCATCGCTTTTTTGATCAAACCAGGCATCTGTGCGAGTCCGTCATATCTAAAGCAAAACTCAAATCAGTCAAAAATGACGATATAGGTCAGTAGCTTATTTATTTCGTTTTGTAATTTTAAATTCACAAATAGATTAAACTGACTTACCTGTTTTACACATATATGGTGGCGGTACATGAGTAGGTTTGCTAACATACTCAAAAAAAGTGTGATGTAGTCATTTATGAAGTAGCTTGTATTTTGTAGCTTTTCACCCGTCTAAACAAATCTACAAAGATAATATGGCTATAGTGGTTATCGTGAAAGCGATGATACAAAAGTCTGATTTCTTGAGAGAATACATAAAAAGCCTGGACTGAAAAAACCAAAACGGTTCTAGCTGTGACAACAGATTTTAGTTCCCGTTGTTTGACTTCATACTTCGTTAACTTACAAAAATAGTGGATTACTGAGGTACCTGAGTAATTTTTGCTCGCATCTCAATTAGAGTTGATTCTATTTTGTAAGATTAGCATGATACCTTGTTAGAGCTAAGTAGAAACTAGGAATTTCCATGACAGACCAACCTTCCGCTGCTACCCCGATGAATGCTGCTGCGATACCAATGAATAGAATCACAGCATCTACTCCGATTAACACAACTCCTAAACTGACGACTCCCAACAATAGTGGGAGCAAAAATCTTCTGAGTGTAGACCTTGGTAGGACTTCTACCAAAACCAGCGTCAGTCGCGAGCCGAATAGTGTGATTTTTGTGTCCTCCAATGTCAAACAAATGACAATGGAACAAGTTCATGGAGGAGTTTTTGAAGCTCGTGCAACAGATCCTTTGATGGATCTTTGGCTAGAGTACCAAGGTAATGGTTATGCTGTTGGTCAACTCGCAGCTGACTTTGGAGCCGATTTAGGAGTCGGTCAATCTAAAGTTGAAGCTGCACTGATTAAAGTTTTGGCTTGTGTGGGATACTTTAAGCTTAAAGATGATATTTCAGTAATCTTAGGTCTTCCTTATCTTTCTCAAGAACAATTTGAAAAAGAAAAAGCACAACTCATATCTCAAGTTACTGGTCCTCACGTAATGAACTTCCGTGGTGAGTCTGTAACAATCAACGTTACTAAAGTTTGGGTAATGCCAGAAGGCTATGGTAGCTTGCTCTGGTGTGAATCCCAACCCAAGAAGGGACCAGGAGCGCCCGACTTCACCAAAGTTTCTGCCGCAATTGTGGATATTGGACACCAAACTACAGATTGTTTAATGGTGGATAACTTCCGTTTCGCAAGAGGAGCTTCTAAAAGCGAAGACTTTGGCATGAGCAAATTCTACGAACTAGTAGCCGCTGAAATTGAAGGTGCAGACAGTCAATCTTTATCTTTGATTGCTGCGGTAAATAAACCCAAAGGTGAACGCTTCTACCGTCCTAGAGGTTCCAGTAAACCTACCAATCTAGATGATTTTCTTCCTAACCTGATCGAAATGTTTTCCCGCGAAATCTGTACTCGCGTGTTAGCATGGCTGCCAGAACGTGTTACAGACGTAATTCTCACCGGGGGTGGTGGTGAATTTTTCTGGGAAGACATTCAACGCTTGCTCAAAGAAGCAAAAATTAATGCCCATTTAGCTGCACCTTCCCGAGAAGCTAATGCTTTGGGGCAGTATATTTATGGAGAGGCACAATTATCTGCCAGTCGCTCTTCTAGGTCTTAAAACTGATGTTCCAATGGTCAAAAAAAGTAGTTAAATCGGTTACGTTCAATCCAGGGGTAGCGGATGAAAGCTTGTTAGATGTGGTTGAAAGGCACTTAGAAACAGAGCCAGATAAGACTTTCAGCGACCTCTGTAAAGAAGCTTTATGGCAAGCTTTGTGCGTACCGGAATCTGTACGACCAGATCCGCAACCAACATCAACCGCAACATCGAAATCACCAGCCGGGGTGGGAGAACACATCGCTGACCTGGAAAGAAAATTGGCTGACCTTGAGGAACGTTTCTTTACTAGGGAATCAAATCGGTTGGTAACGATGGAACAACATTTGACGCAGCTTAGTCAGCAAGTGACTCAGTTAGCAATGATGATTAATCAAGGTTCTGTCGTTCAACCTGCAACTCAATCAAAGGCATCAGGAGTGTTGAATAATACTTCTGTGTCTGCTTCTGTTGTTAATAATCCTTATCAAGAGGAAGACCCTTTAATCAGCCGCTTGAGCGAACTTGTGGATGATTTTTAAAGGTAAACAGGGTGTATATCTTTTGTGCTGCTGTCAAACATCTTTAGATCGCATTTAATTCCAGAGCAAAATTTTTTCTCTGCCGTTCTATTAATTGCAAATGGTGTTTGACAGCTATATTTTAGTGAATGTTTATTTGTAAATTTAGATATTAAACTTAATTAAGAAAATCTTTATTCAGCTTTCATAATTCTACGTAAAACTTTTTTTACCCTTATCAAAAGGAAGTGCTAGAATCCATCGAGTAGAATTTAAAGATAGGATAATGATGATGCCAGTGGCCAGTAAATCCATTAAGTTTGGTACCGACGGCTGGCGCGGCGTTATTGGTGATGAGTTCACCTTTGAACGTTTAGCCCTGGTTGCGCCAGTAGCCGCGCAAGTATTATTGTATACATATGGCGAAATGGTAGGTAATCGTACCATCATAGTTGGTCACGATCGCCGCTTTATGGCGGAAGATTTTGCGAAGTTTGTTGCTCAGACAGTAGTGGATGCAGGCTTTGACGTAGTACTGACTGAAACTTTTGCCCCAACCCCAGCTTTTAGTTGGGCAGCAAAAGATCAGAATGCTTTGGGAGCCTTGGTAGTTACAGCTTCTCACAATCCGGGGAAGTATTTGGGATTGAAAGTCAAGAGTTGTTTCGGTGGTTCTGTACCTTCAGAAGTAACCAAGGACATTGAAAGTTTGCTGACACAATCGGTGTCTTTTAATTCACCATCCGGTAAGCTAGAAACCTTTGACCCTTGGCAAAGCTATACTCAAGGCTTGGAAGGCAAAGTTAATATTAGCAAGATTAGAGATGCTATAGCTAATGGTAAATTGACTTTATTTACCGACGCAATGCATGGAGCATCTGCGGGTGGATTAGCAATGCTTCTCGGCGATCAAGTCCAAGAAATTAATAGCGATCGCGATCCTTTATTTGAAGGTGGTGCGCCGGAACCTTTGCCCAAGTATATTTCTAAATTTATAGAATTAATCAAAAATCATCGCCAAGCCAATCCTGAAGGTTTATCAGTAGGATTGGTTTTTGATGGTGATTGCGATCGGATTGCTGCTGTGGATGGGCAAGGAAACTTCTTGAGTTCGCAAATCTTGATTCCCATACTCATCGACCATTTGACTCAAAGACGTGGCTTTACGGGCGAAATAGTTAAAACTGTTAGTGGTTCCGATTTGATTCCTTTAATCGCAAAACTGCATAACTTGTCGCTTTACGAAACCCCCGTAGGTTACAAATATATTGCTGATAGAATGTTAGATGCTGAAGTTTTGCTAGGTGGTGAAGAATCCGGCGGAATCGGTTATGGAAGCCATATTCCCGAAAGAGACGCTTTACTTTCCGCGCTATATGTGCTAGAAGCAATCGTTGAATCAGGAATGGATTTGGGCGACTATTACCATCATTTACAAAACCAAGTTAATTTTACTTCAGCATACGACCGCATCGATTTACCTCTTTCGGGAATGGAAGTACGAGCAAAGCTTTTACAACAATTACAAAACGAACCATTAAAAGAAGTTGCAGGTAAGCAAGTAGTTGATTGTCAGACAATTGACGGCTACAAATTCCGTCTCGATGACAACAGTTGGTTAATGATTCGCTTTAGCGGAACCGAACCAGTTTTACGCTTATACTGTGAAGCATCTACCCTTGAGGAAGTACATAAAACCTTAGCTTGGGCGAAAAATTGGGCAGAGTGAGGGTTCGGGGATGGGGGGACAAGGGGATGGGGGGACAAGGGGATGGGGGGACAAGGGGATGGGGAGATGGGGAGAAATTAACTCCTAACTCCTAACTCCTAACTCCTAACCATTAACTCCTAACTCCCAACTCCTAACTCCTAACTCCTAACTCCTAACTCCCAACTCCTAACTCCTAACTCCTAACTCCTAACTCCTAACTCCTAACTCCTAACTCCTAACCCCTAACTCCCAACTCCTAACTCCTAACTCCTAACTTCTATGAAATTAGTCTTCGCTACATCAAATCCAGGTAAAATCAAAGAATTGCAAAAATATCTTGCCGATTTGGATTGGGAATTAGTTCTCAAACCGCAAGAATTAGAAGTTGAAGAAACTGGTGATACCTTTTTAGCTAATGCTCGTCTCAAAGCTTCATCCGTTGCAATTGCTACTAATAATTGGGCGATCGCAGATGATTCTGGTTTGCAAGTAGATGCATTAAATGGCGCTCCGGGGGTTTATTCGGCTCGTTATGCTGCTACCGATAGTGAACGTATTACCAAGTTATTAAAAGAGTTGGGAGAGGAAACCAATAGAGAGGCACAATTCGCTTGCGCGATCGCCATTGCTCGTCCCGATGGTACGATTGCTTTAGAATCTGAAGGCATTTGTAGGGGTGAAATCCTTCATGAAGCTCGTGGTAATCATGGGTTTGGCTATGATCCAGTTTTTTACGTTGCCGAAAAACAATTGACTTTTGCCGAGATGACGACTGAGGTGAAGCGCTCAATTAGTCATCGAGGCAAAGCGCTTGCAGGTTTACTTTCTCAGTTAGAGCAAATTAAACCTGAGAAAAATCAGCTAAAAGAATGAAGTGTAAAGAATGAAGGTTAAATTGATGACGCTTCAAACTTCAGACTTCATGTTTTTTATACCGCTTCTGTATTCTTTTCTCCAGTACGAATCCGCACCACTTGTTCTACGGGTGAGATAAAAATCTTACCATCACCAATTTCACCAGTACGGGCGGCGGAAATAATTTTATCTACTACCATATCAACTTGAGCGTCTTCTATGACAATTTCAACTTTAAGTTTTTGTAGAAATTCAACGGTGTACTCGGAACCACGATAGCGTTCAGTTTGTCCTTTCTGTCGTCCAAATCCCCGTACTTCCGAAACTGTCATACCAACTATACCGGCATTGACTAAAGCAATTTTCACTTCATCGAGCTTAAAAGGGCGGATAATTGCTTCTACTTTCTTCATTTAACTGTCTCCTTACTTTAATTAGCTTTATCTATCTAACCAGATCCCCAGCCCCGTGAGCGGTAACTGGCAAACTACTTATCAATAATATGTACCATTTTCCGTCCTACAAAAAAATCACATACTCAGTTTTCAAAACAAAAATTAGAAATAATTAGCTGGGAATCCAAACATCATAACAGTCGTCAAATATCTATTCCGTTTAGGATTGATGTAATATTCTGTATTTGATAAATTTGACTGTTGAAGGTTGACTGTTAACATCTAACAGTCAAATAGTAAAACTAATATTTTTCACAACTGAAATAGCATTGCTCTATGATTAAATGTATGTATTAAAAAATATATTTTCCGGTAAAAAATGATTTAGATTAAATGCTGACTAAAGAAATTCCTCTATATTAATTACAATATTAAATTCTAAATCTAGATATCGCTTTTTAAACAATGGCTTTTACCTCCTAGCAATGGCAATATTACGACTTTAATGATCGACTTTAATCCTAAGTCTAAAATTAAATTACTAACGACCATGATTTTCTAAAATCGGACGTACAACTACATAACCAGCACCAAAACCCATAAAAATAATCAGAAGAATTGCAAAAATCAACCACCAGCCACTAACTTGGGATGGTTCTGATTCATCAGTGTAGTAATAGCTTGCTTGTTGTTCTTCTATGAATACGGTTTCTGGTAGAGGTTCGATGAATTCAGTTACTTGGGGAACAACTTGTGATTGACGTGGACGTTTGGCTCGCTTTTGTGGTGTATTGGGGCGCTTGTATTGTTTATTTTGTGGTGCATATTGTTTCTCTCTTGGTTCAACTGCTGTTCGCCCGGAAGAAGCATAAGACCGATTATTTTGGACATTATTCGCAGAATAATTAGCTGTATTTTGCAAGTTTAAAACAGCATTAACCGTTTTAGCGATTTCTTGACGAAGTACATGATTTTCTTGTGCTAAATATTCGTTTTTACGATTGAGTTGATGTATTGCAGCTTCCGCCGCTTGTAGCTCTGCTGCTAATTCCCGATATACGCTCAGAGGTACGGAAGCTGAATAAGCTTGATTTTCTGGTTTCGGCGATTGTTCATAGACCGAATCTGTAATTGTTCCCATGGGTACTTATATGGTACTTACTATTTAGTATAAAGAATAAATGGCTTCCAATTTACTAGAAATATTATCCGAAGGGGTAAAAAAATATTTAATCCTACCTGAGAATAATACAGTAAAGGCTCACAGATAAAAAAATATGTTTACCGAGTTTTACAATAAAACATACTAGTAAACTTATCATTAAAAAAGCGATTTTTCAGATATTAAGGTGACATTCTTCACCTGACAAACAACTATTTTAAATAGTTTTAAAAAGAATATGAATTATTTTTTTAACAAAGGAAAAAAGTGTCCTACAGGTCCTTGTCCTTTGCCAATGTCTAAAGCATGGTTTAATGCATGAGAAACATATTCTTTTGCTTGACGTGCTGATTTAAATAAACTATCTCCTCGTGCTAGATTAGCTGCGATCGCGGCTGACAAAGTGCATCCAGTTCCGTGAGTGTTTTTGGTGGCAACTAATTGAATCAGCAGGGTTTCAAGGTTTTTACCGTCAAACCAAATATCGATTCCGCGTAAACTTCCCTGCATTCCACCACCTTTAACTAAAACAGCTTTAACCTTCAATTTTTCGTGAATGGTTTGCGCTGCTGCTTTCATGTCATCAAGAGATTTAATTTCTAAACCGCTGAGAATTTGCGCTTCATATCGGTTAGGAGTCAAAATCGTGGCTAAAGGTATAAGACGATCGCGAAGGGTTTTCACGGCTTCATCATCAATTAGTTGGGCTCCCGTGCGCGACACCATTACGGGGTCTACCACTAAATTGGGAATTTGTAAAGTTTCTATTTGTTCAACAACAGTAGCAATAATTTCCTGATTTAACAGCATTCCAGTTTTAGCTGCTTGTACTCCGATATCTTCACATACAGCCTGAATTTGCTGCTCTACAGATTCTTTTGACATTGCATCAACCCGTCTTACACCCAAAGTGTTTTGTGCGGTGACGCAGGTAATAGCACTCGTACCGTGGACGCAATGAAAAGCAAAGGTACGTAGATCAGCTTGAATTCCTGCACCACCACCGCTATCGGAACCAGCAATAGTTAAAGCGACGGGTACCTGAGATATTGATTTGGTGTTCATCAATTTGTTAAAGAATATGAATTATTAATTATGAACTTAAAGTACAAGATTTTTTGTGACTTTATCTCGCTCAGGGTGCAACAATTCCAAATTTTACTTGTCTCTATTTTTGGCACTTTCTGGCAATTTGCTTTTTCACTTACCCATTTCTTTTTCGATTCGTTGCAATTCACCTTGTAGAAATTTGCCCCATTCCCCCGCTAAAGGAATTTCTGTAAAAGGTATGCGAATAGATTTCGAGGCTGCGGTAAATACAAATTCTAATTCAATTTTTCGAGCTTTTCTAGGTAATTTTTCTACATCAATCGGTTCGTCATCTATCAACAGATTGATATTGTCAACATCATTCAAAGAAAAAGTTTCTAAATCCACGATACCTTTAACAGTAGGTTTGCCCCAAGTAATATTATTTTCTTTTTGAGCCAAAACCGCGTAAATATCGTACTTTGCTCGATCAAACTTTTTTGCCCAAATACGATAACCTTCAACTTTTTTAAATTCTCTAGAGCCTTGCCAAGCTAACCAAAAAAATGCCACCAACAGAGGCAACCATAAAAGTCCGCGTTCCATAAGATAACCTGAATAATTTACAAAGGGAGTAGGGAGTAGGGAGTAGTTAGTTTGACAAAGGTTATATAATTGAGCAACGAATGCATTAACTATATAAAAATAAAAATATTAGCAGCCTTCAAAGACTTTGTTGGATTAAGCTACGCAATCACACAACCGCAATATACACATTACTACTTTTCCCTACTCCCTATTGCCTACTCCCTACTCCCTACTCCCCTTCAGTTCTTAAACATAAACAAATGAGGAATAAAGTTTGTAGATATGCTTCAAATGCAAGCAAAGATAGTTCCATGTAAGCTATGGTAGTTCAAACTGACAAATAGCGACTTTTAGCTTCAGATGAAAAAACTTATATTATTCTGCTTGTTTGTCATCGGGTTGAGTTTTGCCCTGTTAACGTTTGTTAATTTCCGGGGACTCGCAGCTCGCGGTGAATTTGAGACAATTGTGTTAAATTTCCGGGAAGATATCCCTGCTGAGCAGTTGCAACAAAGCTTGCAAGCAATAGATCAAAAATACAATGTCAATCACCGATTAGACAATAAATTTTCCCTGGATGATAATGTCTATATTATCGAAGGAGATAAACAGCGAATCAAAGAACTGCGTAAGTCAGAATTTGCCCAAAAGACAGAATTTATCGAACCAAATTACATATATAAAATTCCTGAATTGGGCAATCCCGAACAAGAGCAAATTGCACATTGGGCTGAATATTTACCTTCCCCCAACGATATTGTAGAAGAACTCAAACCAACGTTCAAAGGTGCTAACGACCCGTTTTACAGCAAACAGTGGCACCTACATAATATTAACGTTGAAGGGGCATGGGATAAAACTAAAGGCAAAGGTGTAACTGTAGCGGTGATTGACACCGGCATTACTCAGGTACGCGATTTAGTTGAAACCGAGTTTGTCAAAGGTTACGACTTTGTAAATGATAGAGAAAATGCTTCAGACGATAATGGACATGGTACCCACGTTGCCGGTACTATTGCTCAGGCAACTAATAATAGTTGGGGTGTAGCCGGAATTGCCCCCGATGCTCGTTTGATGCCTTTGAAAGTACTTAGTAGCTATGGTGGTGGTACAGTAGCCGATATTGCTGAAGCGATTAAATTTGCTGCCGATAATGGTGCAGATGTAATTAATATGAGTTTGGGTGGCGGTGGTGAAAGCCAATTGATGAAAAATGCAATTGATTACGCTCACAGTAAAGGAGTAGTGATCATTGCAGCCGCTGGAAACGAAAACCAAAATTCTGCTTCCTATCCTGCACGTTATCCCAACGTTTTCGCAGTTTCAGCTTTAAGTTCCGATGGAGAAAAAGCGCCTTATTCTAATTATGGTGCAGGAGTAGATATTTCTGCTCCCGGCGGTAGTGATGCTGGTAAAATTCTCCAAGCAACCGTTGATATGGACAGTAAAGGTGAAGAAGTCTTCCTTGGTTTGCAGGGTACAAGTATGGCTGCACCCCATGTTGCTGGTGTTGCTGCACTAATTAAAGCCACAGGAGTAGAACAACCAGATCAAATTCTCAAAGCTCTTACCGAATCAGCACGCAAAATTCAAGATGACGGCTTAAATTATTATGGTGCTGGGCAACTCAATGCTGAAGCGGCAGTGACTCTTGGAGCGCGAGGAACAATTAGTTTTCAAGATTTCTTCCGTTGGTTACGCGATAGCGGCTATTTTAACCCTGGTTTCTGGATTGATGGGGGTGTCGTAGCGCTTTTACCTAAGATTTTAATGGTAGTTGGTTCTTATTTATTAGCTTGGTTTTTACGAGTTTACTTCCCCTTTACCTGGAGTTGGACTTTAGCCAGCGGTTTAGTTGCAGGTAGTTCTGGATTATTCTTCCTCAAAGGATTTTATATCTTTGATCTTCCTCAATGGCCATTCCGTCTTTTGGGTAGTTCCATTCCCGAATTAGGTAATACATTACAAGGAACCAATCCTTTTAACCCATTGTTTGCCAGCGTTCTAATTCCTATAGTTTTAATGGCACTACTGTTAGGAAATCAACAATGGAAGTGGTTTGCGATCGGTTCCAGTTTAGGTATTGCAACTTGCTTAGCTGTAAGTTCTGTAACAGATCCAGCAGTTTGGGGACTAGGAAGTGGTATATTAGCTCGTGGATTTTTAATTACTAATGCACTTCTTTGTTTCATGCTGGCTCGTTTCGCAGTCAAAAATGAAGAACAGCCAATTTAGTTGACAGTTGACAGTGGACAGTTGACAGTTGAAAGTTGAAAGTGGGTAGTTCTCTCACAAGCAACCAACCAACAACCAACAACTATCCACCATCAACCAACCACTAACCACCAACAACCAACAACCAACATGAGTATTACAGTAAAAGGTACCGTTGAACGCCGCGATATTGGCATGGGTGCTTGGGCTTTAATAGCTGAAGATGGAAAAACCTATGAAATCATGAGAGGAGCGGATAAAAGCTTACTCCAACCAGGACAAAAAGCACAAGTCACTGGAATTGTACGGGAAGATGTGATGACTACTGCTATGATTGGTCCAGTGCTAGAGGTTAAGTCTTTTGAAGTTAATAATTAAACACTTTTTTCAAATTTTTCAAACAATCTTTTAAAATCCGGGGAACTTTTGAACCTTTTAGATCGACAGGTGAGATCAAGTAAGGTAGCCGGAAATTATCGTGTTTAAAACCTCAGACAGACTACCTTTTGGCATTTGTCAATAGTTTTTAATTTTTAGGGCGCTATTTACCTTCAAGAAAAATTCTGTTTACGTAAGTACAGGGAGAATTTTCCAGAGAATAAACACATTATTCGTCTTGTACCTACTCAATGCTGTGTAAGTAAGGCAGAACCAGACAAATCTTACAAATAAGGGAAAACTCGCTGATAAAGGTTCAATTTTCTAGTTATTTGATTTTTCTACCAGAATTTATAACTACATAAAAGCTTACACAGTTTCATTAAATAAAGTTGAAAACCAATCGCCCTCATGTAAAACAGGACAATAAGTGTGTTACATTAAATATCCTACTTAAATAGATTTTGCTACTTAGCGGTTAATACAGGTTATACTTTGAGAACCACTGAGTATCCATTTAATATTTAAGTTGGATTACTTAGGAAAAAAGCCTGAGTATATACTGAGTTCTTTGAGAAATTTAGTTATCGGGGTGTACTGGGAATAATTTACTTAAGTACTTCAGTAAATTTGATTATCTGTATAGATTTGTTAACAAAGCTTTGTGTCTTGCTCTCTATACAAAAATAAAAATCCCCCAGCGTGCTTGTAGGCTTACCGGGGGAGACAGTTATCAGGGTGCATCTACCAATTATATGTACCGTATCTGACAGCGGCTTTCCGGATAAAACTGTATAAATATATTGGATGTTCAATACTGCATCTAAAAATAAAAATCCCCCAGTGTGCTTGTAGGCTTACTAGGGGAGACAGTTATCAGGGTGCATCTACCAATTATATGTACCGTATCTGACAGCAACTTTCCGGATAAAACTGTATAAATATGTTTGGGTGCTTTTGAATGTTAAATATTGCATCTAAAAATAAAAATCCCCCAGCGTGCTTGTAGGCTTACCGGGGGAGACAGTTATCAGGGTGCATCTACCAATTATATGTACCGTATCTGACAGCGGCTTTCCGGATAAAACTGTATAAATATGTTGGATGTTCAATACTGCATCTAAAAATAAAAATCCCCCAGCGTGCTTGTAGGCTTACCGGGGGAGACAGTTATCAGGGTGCATCTACCAATTCTATGTACCGTATCTGACAGAGACTTTCCGGATAAAACTGTATAAATATGTTGGATGTTAAATACTGCATCTAAAAATAAAAATCCCCCAGCGTGCTTGTAGGCTTACCGGGGGAGACAGTTATCAGGGTGCATCTACCAATTATATGTACCGTATCTGACAGAGACTTTCCGGATAAAACTGTATAAATATGTTGGATGTTAAATACTGCATCTAAAAATAAAAATCCCCCAGCGTGCTTGTAGGCTTACCGGGGGAGACAGTTATCAGGGTGCATCTACCAATTATATGTACCGTATCTGACAGAGACTTTCCGGATAAAACTGTATAAATATGTTGGATGTTAAATACTGCATCTAAAAATAAAAATCCCCCAGCGTGCTTGTAGGCTTACCGGGGGAGACAGTTATCAGGGTGCATCTACCAATTATATGTTCTATTTATAACTGTTAAGTTCGGGATAAAATACAAAAATTAGGATTTATGTGGATGCGAATAAAAAAAGCCCCTAGCGGAAGGCAGTCTACTAGGGGAGTGAGTTATCAGGGTGCATCTACCAATAAAGTGTTCTAAAGTTAACCAGTATCTTCCGGATAAAATTATTAAAACCCTGTTAAAAGTTGTATACCAAACAACTTGTATTAATCCGGTCATATTTGTTCGCAACCTATCCAGTAATTTTTGAATGATAATGAAGCGAGGTTTTGTAATTATCTCGCAAAATGCTACCAAGATTTAATTTCTCGGTGGATTAAAATGCTTGCTGGGGATCAAGACGGGAGGTTAACAATAAAAAAATAGAAAAAACTTTGGTAAATATGAGTCTTACTGAGGAATTAAAGATTGAGATGCATATATAACTAAGTTAGTTCTAGGCACATTTAGTTTAATCCGGATAAAGTTGTAAGAGTGGAAAAGCCAAAAAACCACTTAAAAACCAGAAACATGAAAGTACTTAGATGCATCTAATGTATCAGGAACAGCGAAACATAGACTTAAAACAAAAGCGTTTCCAACCAGATAAGTTAGGTAAACAGGAGAAGTTGTGACCCAGGAATTTCATATTTCCGTAACCCCAGTAGGACAAAACGACTACTTGGTGCGGACGGAACAAGTCGCCCCTGGGGTACCCTTAGCAGAAGAACTGGTAAGGTGGCCGGTGGCTGACTGGTTAGCGGCTGCTGGGAGTTTAATGAACGACCCATTGCAGTCGGTATTGCAGGGTGATGCGATGGCATTAAGTGCCTGTCTTGAAGAAACAAATGCAAGAAACTCAGTCAATTTAGTAGCACTGGGTCAGCAACTTTATAATGCGCTTTTTCAAGGCACTCTCAGGGATAGTTGGATAACCGCCCAAGGTATTGCCCAAAACCATCAACAGGTACTGCGTCTACGTTTGGGCTTAAAAGATACTAAGCTGGCTCGTCTTCCTTGGGAAGTAATGCACCAGAGCGATCGCCCCATTGCTACAGGACCTTATATTGCTTTTTCTCGCTATCAAAGCGGAATGAGCGGAGCATCTCGTTTACCATCGAGAAATATACCGCAGTTATCAAATGAAGGCGGGATCAAAGTATTAATGGTGATTGCTTCACCAGCCGACCAAGTGCGTCTCAACCTTTTAAAACAGGAAGCTCTCAGGCTGCAAGCGGAACTTGAACGCAAAACGCAAAATGGCGGCGCTCATCTTCCAGAAATTCAATTGTCGGTACTCGAACAACCCGGAAGAGAAGAATTAACTCAAGCCTTAGAACAAGGAAATTACCACGTCCTGCACTATTCAGGTCATAGTAACTTTGGTGCAAACGGTGGAGAAATTTACTTAGTTAGTGGTAGAACAGGTCTAACCGAAACTCTGTACGGTGATGATTTAGCTGGCTTGTTGGTTAATAACAATATCCAAATGGCAGTATTTAACTCTTGTTTGGGAACTTATGCCGCCACTTTAGAAAGTAATCCCGATACCGGACAGCGCAACCTCACTGAAACACTGGTGAAGCGAGGCATTAAGAGTGTTTTGGCGATGTCAGAACGCATTCCCGATGAAGTAGCATTAACTCTAACGCAGTTATTTTACCGCAATCTATCTCAGGGATATGCCATAGATTTGTGCGTGAGTCGGATGCGTCAAGGATTGATTTCTGCTTACAGTTCCCATCAACTGTATTGGGCGCTACCAATTCTATATCTCCAGCCAGAATTTGATGGTTATTTAGATCCAGAAGTTTACTTATCTCAAGGCGGAGAATTATTTAGTGAATACGATCCTACAGCTAGTGTAGCCTCAGCACTATACGCTTCTATTCCCACTCAGAACTCCGATATGATGCCAATGGGGGGAGAGCTATCCTATGAACCAGAAGATTCTTCGGAATTAGATTGGTTGGGTGAAAATACTTGGGGAGACTTGGTTGATGAAATTGAGTACGACGATTCGAGCTATTCGGAAGATTCTGCAATAGTTACGGATTTATTCCGTCAGTTGGATGAGGAAAAATCCTTAACCGAACCTCCCATGAATGCCGAGCTAGTACAGCAGTTTGATGATGATTACCAACAAACACAATTATCTTCAGGCTTTGATGATCAATCTGAGGATATTTTGATCTGGAACGAAAGCGAATATCCTTCACAAGTTAGTTCTCAAACAGGTACAGTAACTAATGACACTTCCTTGCCAAATAGCTTGACTCGAAATTGGCAACAAGATAGTCAAGTTACCACCGAATCCGCAAAAGCCGCAGCTAAAAAGCAAAAACAACAGCAGCGAATGGCAGTTTTTGGTGTTCTTGGAATAAGCGTAATTGCGCTATTTGGAGGTATAAATTATTGGCGAGGTCAGCAAATACCCGATCTTGTTAAACCAGCTATTGTTCAAGAAAAACTATTTGATCTAAAGACTGCTCAAACCGAAACTCTAACTACCTACGCTAGCGAAAAATTAAGCCAAGGAAATATTGAGGCTGGTTTACAAGCTGTAGAAGAACTACTCGATCGCGGTGCTTTAAATAATGCTGAAATCGCACTGGAAAATGTTGATCGAGAACAATTAGTTAAAAATCCAGATGTGAATTTTATTAAAGGACGTTTAGCATGGCAATTTGTGCAAAAAGGAAATAATAAATACAGTATCGATGATGCCCGACGTTTCTGGAAAGTTGCCGATGGAATCAACGAAAATTCATTTTTGTATAAAAATGCTTTGGGCTTTGCTTATTATGCGGAAGGTGATTTAAACCGAGCTAATGATTCTTGGTTAAAAGCTTTAGATTTAACCTTTAAAAAGAATCCCGCGCAAAATGTATCTTTAACTTCCGCTCCTCAAGTCATCGATCAAGAAGCTTTATCAGCTTATGCTGGATTAGCTTTAAGTTTATATCAATCTTCAATGGAGCAAACTTCTGATAAAAAGGAAAAATATTTGAATGAAGCAATCAAACTTCGTCGTATGGTAATGAAAGATGCAAAAGGAAGTTTTGAAAGAAATAACTTAGCTCAAAATTGGTTGTGGACAGAAAAAGCTATTCAAGATTGGCAAACTTTACTTAAACTTGAGTGATTAGGTAATTTAAAATAAGAGTTTGCAGGATTATCAAGATTATTCCAAAATTTATTTTAAACAACTCGATGCTCATCCGAATCTATAGTGATGCTAATACAATTTATTCTCAAATACAATCAATAAATAACCCATTTATTTAAATTTAAATAAATAAATAAATTCGGATGAGAAGCCTCTCTAAATCAACTTGATTACAATGGCAGATAATCACAATTTACATTTATTAGCAACCCGGTTTCTTCTAGTTATCGGGGTTATAAATATTTTTTACATAATAAATAATTAAATAATTAAATAAATAATAAATGTGTAACAAGTCTAATAGCAACCTAAATCACAAAATAACTATCAAACATTAGCTTCAAGAATCAAATTATAAATTTTATCAAAAATATTATCGTAAATGTCTTCTTTTGTACTGGATGCGGTGAATAAATCCCATTGATAATAGATTAAATCACTATTGAAGCAGCATTATAAAAGTATGCTGTCATAAAAATCATCTATCTATAGTTAATTGGTAGTTCTCTTTTGTATTCAAAACTGATCAACTGCAATCTTCGGGTGAATATTACTTATTAGTAACTCTTCAATATATATATCGATGAAAAATAACACATCCCAGCAGCAAAGTAAACCCTTTGTTTTTCGATGTCGCGTACAAATAGATTCGGGATGCTTGACAAGGGAAATTTCTGAAAGATTAACTCCATTTTTAGATCAATCAAAAACAAAATATGTAATTGGAGATTATCTACGTAAACAAAAAAAAGCCGGTGAAGGTACAATCAACTTTAAAACCGATATGGGTATTTGGCAAGTCGAATTCTCTGGAAGACGAGGTGGATGTTATCTGTGGGATTTGTATTTTCTTTCACCTTATTGCATCGTAGATTGAATCAGAAGATGGGTAATTGGTAATTGCTAATTGGTAATAGGGAATTAAAATCCGTGTAATCCGTGTAATCCTTTTTAATCCGTGATTAGAATAGGGAATTAAAAGACCTCTAAAAGAGGTCTACTAAAAAATGCTAAACTTTAACCTTCGCCATTTCACGAGCAGAAATATCCACATTTAACCGCTTTAACATCGCTGAGCGTCCTTGCATCGCTAAGGTATCATCCAAAGGTGTCAAAGAAACGGGAACATCATATTTATTTCGCAATGCTGTTTGAATTAACCAATCAGCAACAACAGGGTTTTTCGGTAATAATGGTCCATGGGAATAAGTTGCGATCGCGTTTTGGTAAAATGCACCTTCAGTTCCATCTTCGCCGTTATTACCTAAGCCGTAAACGACTTTTCCCAAGGCTTCGACTTTTCCTAATTTAGTACGTCCGCCGTGATTTTCAAACCCGACTAAATAAGGTGTAGCACCACCCAACATTTCTTTTAAATCTTGCGCTAATCTAGCAGCGGTAACTTCTATGACCAAATTACCGATGCAGCGATGGGTATTTTCACCGGGATGCACGGAGACTAAATCTAAGATACCTAAACCTTCAATTCTTTGTCCCGCACCAGGTTCATAATAATGTCCTAGCAATTGTGGAGAACCGCAGGTAAACACACCAGGAGTACCATTGTCAAGTTTTTCACGCATAGCATCAGCTTTCGCACCTTGCAAATCGCGCATGACAATTTCTTGCTGTCTATCCTGTGCGCCACCACCAACTATAATATCTACAGATTTAATATCATCAGCAGTAGAATTTTGGTCTAGAGGTACTACTTTTACGCCATATCCGCGCCATTGGGTGCGACGTTCGATAACGATAACATTACCTCTATCTCCATAAGTACTCATCAAGGTTGGATACAGCCAGCCTATAATTAATTCAAAATCTTGGTTATTCATAATAAAAGGTCAAAGGTTTAAGGTCAAAGGTTATTGATAAACAGCTGTCCACTGTCAACTGTCAACTGTCCACTATCAACTACCGAATTTTCTTCCCAGTTAATGCTTCTCGCACGTCTAACATTGCTGTGTAAGTAGGTAAAATATGTAAAGTTTGATGTTCGGGGGTATGTTCTAAGGCGGTTGTAATTGCTTGTCGTAAATCTTCTTCGACTATCAAATTAAAATTGTGATCAAGGGAATCTTGGCTGTAGCGCAGACGTAAAGCCATATCATAAACGCGATCGCCACTAACAATTAAAGTACCTCCCCGTTGTACCAATTTTTCGGTGTCAACATCCCAAATCCAGGATACATCTTCACCGTCCTGTACTCGGTCATTTAATACCAATAAAGTTGTTTGATTATTGCTTTCGGTAACTACGCGAATGGTTTCGTTGGTACCGACGGGGTTTTTGGATAGCAGAATCCGGACTTTTTTGCCATTAATATTTAATTCTTCCGCACGTCCAAAAGCTGGTTGGAATTTCGGAATTGCTTTACGGATGTTGGCTTGATCAATTCCCAATTCTTTAGCGGCCGTGGCAGCGGCTAGGGTATTGTATTTGTTATAAAGCCCTACGAGAACTTGTTCCCATTCACGACTCTTTAACGCGGGTTCGCTTTTGGCAAAACCACAACTCGGACAAGTGTAATCTCCCAAATGCGATAGATAAACCCCTTCGTAATCCAGAGAATGTCCGCAATTAGGACAATAAATCGAATCAACTGCATGGGGAATTGCTTCTAAATATTTTTCGGGTTCGGTTAAACCAAAAAATACGACTTTTTGAGATAGCTGTTGACCAAGGTAAGATAAAGTCGGGTCGTCAGCGTTGGGAATCACCACCGTATCTGGTGCGAGGGTAGAAATTGCTTTCGTCCACCGTTTGCTGATAGAATCTACTTCCCCGTATCGATCGAGTTGATCGCGAAATAAATTTAAACAAAGAATAATTTTGGGTTGAATCGGCTGCAATACTTTAGCAACTATATTCTCATCAACTTCTAAAATAGCGTAATCTACATTTAAAGTACCAATTAAATTGCTACTTTCCATCAAAGCCGTTACCAAACCATTTTCCAGATTAGCACCAGTAGAATTCAGAGCTACACGATAACCTTGTTCCTCCAACATCGTGCGTAACAGCAAAGATGTGGTAGTTTTACCATTAGTACCAGCAATTAAAATAATCCCTTGTTTGACTTGCTGACTTAGCGATCGCAATAAATTGGGTTCAATACGTCTTGCGATGGAACCAGGTAACACCGAAGCAGCACCCAAACGCAAACTACGGACTCCAAAAGTCACGCTTTTTGCCACACACACAGCCAAACCAAGCCGGAATTTATCTATAAGTTGAACTTTTCCCACAAACGTACCCTAATTTAAAGATATAAGTTTCAAATTTAATAAGCGTGAGTTTAGCGAATCCCCGGAGAAAAAGCCAGTGTTAAGGTGACAAATTTCGAGATGGGATGGGGGGATGGGGAGATGGGGAGATGGGGAGATGGGGAGACAAGGAGACAAGGGGACAAGGGGACAAGGAGACAAGGGGATGGGGAGTTACAAATCACCTTTAACCTTAAACCTTAACCCTTTGACCTTTTTACTCTTCTACGTTCAGAATATTGATATATCCGTCTTAAAACAATATCTAGCTTAAAGGGTTGCTTTTGATGAGTAAATTAAAGTCGCATATTCTCCATATTCTCTCTTTAACAATACTAATCAGTTGTTTATTACTTACGAGTATGCAACCAGCATTAGCAACTATCGACGATGATAAATACGAAGGCAATATCTTTATGGTTTATGCTGGCAATGGTTCATTAGTTCCTGCACAAGCGACTTTAGCCCAAGCTTTGGCAAATCATAAGCCTATAATGCTAGCATTTTATGTCGATGACAGTCGGGATTGCAAAAAGTTCGCGATCGTTATTTCCCGTATTCAGTCATATTACGGTAAAGTAGCGGAAATCATTCCTGTAGATGTAGATAGAATTGAACTTGAAGCTAAAGATTCTCCGACTCAACCGAGTTATTACTATTCCGGTGGGGTTCCTCAAGTAGTAGTATTTAATCAATCGGGAGATGTTATTTTAAACAAAAAAGGACAAGTACCTTTTGAAGAAATAGATGATAAATTCCGAGAAGTGTTTGATTTATTACCGCGTTCCGAATCAGCCGAATTAAAGCGACGTTCGTTTAACGAGTTCAGTAGTGAGTTAGCTGAATAACTAAAAGTGCCGAATTCTTTTTCGGCACTTGCTTTTTAGTGATATCTAATACTGCAATCTCTAAAATGAAGCGATAATATTTAAAAGTCAGCAGTAAACAATTTAAAAATTACCGCTAACTAATCATTGATAAATCTAATAATTACTCTTCGTGTATTCTGATGTCACAAGTTTACACTACCGAAGAACTAATCAAAATTTTAACAGATGAGCGCCAAGCTTGTCTGACGGGAAAACGCTTGAAGTTAGAGGTAAAGGTATCTGGTAATCCTGTAATTGATCAGTTTATTCAAACTGAAGGCTTGCAAAAGTTTACTGCTTATCAAGATTTTAAAGCTGCTATTCACGAATATCAGAAGGAGCATCAAATTTCTGGTATTGTATGGCAAAAGGTATGTATTAAAGGCGAAACTTTGCATTACCCGGAAGTGGATGGACAGTTAATTGCGCTACAAAATGATTTAAAAATAATCGCATCTGCCAAGAATTCGATTTTAGAATTTTGGTATAAAGTTACTGTGGGCATGGACTTTTATTTAAGTGTTAGTAACGGTAAGCAATATCAACAAATTAATCTAGAAGATATTAAAAGAATAGAACAAAGAACCCAATGGGCTAGTTTATGCAAATGGGAAAAGTCTAATTTTTTAGAAATAATTTTGCAGTTGGGATGGGGAAAACCAGAAGAAGCTTGTTATAAACGAGGATTTCCCGCATCCGGTAGCGAGTTTATTCATGGAGTGAATCCTGGAAAACAACCGATTGGATGAGAGGGATTTCACATATTTAATCTAAAAATCCGACTTCTATGTTAGTTAATACCGTAACGCACCGCAATCTCGGATGGTGCGTTACGGCAAGAGGAATATACTAATTTTCCTCAAAGTTATTTGTGCCGTAACACACCCAACAAATAAAACAAGGTGGAGAAAAATAATCTCCACCCAATGCTCTAAGAAAGTTTAGATAATATTAAACCAAACCATTGATTATCATCAGTCCACACTTTTTGTGGAAGAAAACCTTTACTTTTAAGTAACTCTTGAATACCGTTAATATCGAATTTACGAGAAATTTCGGTGTTGATGGTTTCGCCTTTTTCAAAATCTATTTTGAGATTAAGAGAACGTAATTCTACAGTTTGAGATTCCAATGAACGCAAATGCATTTCTATTTGATGCTTTGTTTCATTATAAAATGCCCAATGTTCAAACTTGTTTAAATCAAAGTTACCATCAAAGCGGCGATTTAAATGATTCAAAATATTGAGATTAAAAGCCGCAGTCACCCCCGCAGAATCATTGTAAGCAGCTTCTAAAATATCTTTGGGTTTTTGTAAATCTACTCCTAACAAGAAATATTCTCCCAATTGTAAAGCAGCAGTAATTTGAGAGAGAAAATCATCGCATTCTTGAGGATTCAAATTACCCAAAGTACTACCTATAAAGCCAATTATCCGGTTGGGTAATTCGCTTTGTTGCAATTGTCCTAATGCTTGTTCATAGGTTCCCGCTAATGCATGAACTTGTAATGAAGGATAATCGACTAATAATTGTCTTGCACTTGCTTCCAAAATACCTGCACTAACATCAATTGGTAAATACCGCAAGGGATAACCTTTATGTTGATAGGCATCTAATAAAATCCGGGTTTTTGTTGAACTACCACTACCAAGTTCTATTAATTCGCAAGCACCTGTTATATTTGCAATTTCTTCAGCACAATGTTGTAAAATTACAGTCTCGGTTCTAGTGAGATAATATTCTGGTAATTCGCAAATTTGTTCAAATAACTCAGAACCACGGTCATCATAAAAATAGCGTGGAGAGAGATATTTAGGGTGATTTGTTAATCCTTTAACTACATCACTTCCAGCAGGAGAAGCAACTTTCGGTGTTGGTTGTTGCAAGTATTGTATTTTCAAGCGACTTTCAACGCTTGTGGAGTAACCAACCGATGCGCTGGTAGTTTTAGAAAATGTCATTCAATTCTCCGATTATTTGGTCTGAGAGGCTACTTGATGACGGCAAACCTCAAACCAAATCTAGGTTATCAGCAATTAGCTACCAATTCCTGATAATTGGGTTAAGAAATGGCAAAATTGGATATTGTATTCTTACTCTGTCTCTATTTTATTTGAATACTGCGGAAATTAGGGACATGACCATAATCGGTGCTGTAACGGCACGGAGGATGCGATTACCCAAAGAAACTGGTTGAAAGCCATTTTGTAAGGCAATCTCAACTTCTTGTTTCGTCCATCCACCTTCTGCACCAGTTGCAACCACGACATTTTTTCCGGGTTGATTTTCTAGGTAATCAAGTAAATGGGGGGAATCTCCACGAGCGACACAAATATATTTTTCAGTGTTGACAAATGATGAAATAATTTGATTAAAAGCAACGGGTTCTAAAATTTGGGGTATCTTAGTGCGTTCCGATTGTTCTGCTGCTTCTTGGGCTATTCTCTGCCAGCGTTGGAGCTTTTGGCAACTCGGTTTTAATAAAGTGCGATCGCTAATTACTGGAATAATACAGGATACACCCAGTTCAGTACAACAACGGACTATTTCATCAAAGCCATTTCCTTTAGGTAAAGCGACTATCAGGGTTACGGCGATGGATAACTCATTATCTACAACTAATTGCTGTAATATTTGTGCAGAGGAATTACTTAGTTGTGATAACCACCATTGACCCATACCATCCATGGCGATAAATTTATCACCTTTTTGCAATCGCAATACTCGATATAAATAGTGTTGTTGCTCTGAAGTGAGGGAGATTTGTTGGTTTTGAATTTGGTGAGGTGCGATCGCGATTCGTTGCATAGTTCAATTAGCTGTATATTCCTCAATCGGAATCACCCTTACATTTAAGGTTAATGGCTTGTTCAAATTGTCTTGTAAAAATTTCTGGACTAAATTCACCTGATTTGATGAAAGGGAATTAGAAGGAAGTGCAACTTCCATATCCACTAAAAATCTTTCTCCATCTCGGCGAACATTAATTCTTCTAATATCAGAATTAGAAAAGGTGAGAGTTTGACGGTAAACCAAATATTCTATATGACGACGGGTGTGTTCTTTGACTAAAAATGTTTCTAAAGACAAACCCAAAGGTAAACCAAGTAAAACTAAGGAAGCAATTGATATTAGTAAACCATGACGGGCTTTTTGAAAAGAACCGTAATTATGAGCTAAAAAGACCAGAGAACCACTAAATATAATACCAGCTAAGTTAGCGAGAAACAAAAGTGCCGAACCTATTGTAACCGAATTTGAACCCATGCCGATACCAATTCCGAGTACACTTAATGGTGGAACTAAAGCAACAGCAATGGCAACTCCCGGTAAAGCATTGGCAATACTGCGTCTGGTTAACGCAAAACCACCAGCCCCACCTGCGGCTAATGCGACTCCTAAGTCTAATAGTGTAGGACTAGTGCGTCCCCAAATTTCAGAACCGAAAGTTCTAATACCAACTAATTTAGTAATCACGATTGAAATCACAATTGTCAGTAATACACCTTTAAATAGGGTAAAACTCGAACGCTTTAAAAGTCGTTGATTTCCCGATACAATACTGTAAGCTATAGCAACTATAGGTCCCATCAAAGGAGCAATAATCATCGCACCAATAATTGTTGCTGCACTATTTGCTAATAACCCCAAGGTGGAGATAATTCCTGACATCGATAGCAAAGTATAGAAGCTTAATGAAGGTACAGCAACTCTCCAGAGCTTGCGATTAATAGCGACAACAGATAGTGGCTTTTCTGATAACCAATGCCAATCACCGCTATTACTGTTCCATATTTCGGTTAATTTCAGCTTACTCCAACTACCAAATTTTTTAAGTAGTAGTCGCATTTTAACCTCACTATTGGTGTAATCAAATCAAAAAGCTTTACAATCAGAATACAGTGACTTTTATTGTAATCAAAGTTAATAAATATTTAAGCTGAACTTGAGAAAGAATTAATTTTAAGTAAAAGATAGATTAATCAGTCTTAGGATAGGGTTTTATTTAAAATTACGGGAATGATGTCTGTTTCACAAGAATTCTTAGTTATGTAACGTTGCTGCATCCGCAGCGATTTTAGCTGGTTTAGTTTTGAATAAAGAGTTAATTAAAAGAGTTTTGAGGTCAGATATTATGTGTGAATCACCCATTTATCAAGAAATTTTGCAAGTAGAAAGAGAGAAAGTTAGAGCCAAGTTGTGACGTAAATTAAAGGCGTATAGAGTGAGTTTTGGATAATCTACCTTTGCTGTTGAATAATCTATTTACAAACTAACTTTTGCGATTATTCTTATCCTTTATTCTTATTCTTATTCTTATCCTTAGCTTTAGTTAAACTTTGTTGAATAGCATTCAGCAGAGTTTTTTTATCAAGTTGATATTCAGGAATATTAGGATTAGCTTTAACGCTACCAGGTTTCCTTACAGTTAAAGAATGATTCAAAAGTGCTAATTGACTGTCAAGAATCTTAGGATAATTCTGATACCAACCAGCAACAACATTTGATAGTTTTTCGATATCATCAGGTGTATTACTAATTAACTTCTCTAAATTGACAATATTTTCTTTAGAAAATAAATCAGGTTTAGTTTTTAGCAAATCGATAAAAGCATCTAGATTTTGTTCTGCGAATGTCATAATATAACTCCTAATTATCAATGCTCATAAAACAGCATCTAATTGATATTTTTATATTATCTCAGTATAATTCCTGATAATTTCGGAAAAATCTCAAAACTCCTCCTCCACGTCTGTGCGGTTAATTAATCTTATTTACCAAACGTAATCAAAACCGCAACAATAAAATAAACTACTAAAAAAACAACTATGACATTCCGCGAAGAGTTTAAACTACTATTACGCGCTCGCTACTCTCTAATTTATATACCCACCCACGAAGAAGAGCGTTTAGAAGCTGTAATTCGAGAGCAAGCAGCCGAGAGCGGTAATCGTCAGGTATACACTTGGGATTTTGTAGACGGTTATCAAGGTAATCCCAACGATGCTGGTTTCGGAAGACGTAACCCCCTACAAGCGTTGGAATTTGTCGAAAAGTTGCACGCAGGAGCACCTACTATCTTGATTCTCCGAGATTTTCATCGATTTTTAGATGATGTAGCGATTTCCCGTAAACTCCGCAATTTAGCTCGTTTGTTGAAATCCCAACCAAAAAATATCATTTTACTTTCACCCCGTGTTGCCATTCCCGATGATTTAATGGAAGTATTAACGGTGGTAGAATTCCCTTTACCCAGTGCCGCAGAAATCCAAACCGAAATTCAAAGACTCTTAAGCGCTACTAATAACTCTTTGCCAAATCAAATTTTAAATGAATTAGTTCGTTCCGCTCAAGGGCTGAGTATGGAACGTATCCGCCGCGTTTTGTCAAGGGCGATCGCCCAAAATGGAGAATTACAAGCGTCAGATGTAGAATTAGTTTTACAAGAAAAACGCCAAACTATCCGTCAAACTCAAATTCTTGATTTCATACCCGCTACAGAACAAATTTCTGATATCGGGGGATTAGACAACCTCAAAGATTGGTTATTGCGTCGGGGTGGTGCTTTCAGTGAAAAAGCCAGACAATATGGTTTACCTCATCCTCGTGGTTTATTATTAGTAGGAATTCAAGGAACAGGTAAATCATTAACCGCAAAAGCGATCGCTCATCATTGGCATTTACCTTTATTACGCTTGGATGTGGGCAGATTATTTGGTGGTTTGGTTGGTGAATCAGAATCACGCACACGCCAAATGATACAGCTATCGGAAGCCCTTGCACCTTGTATTTTGTGGATAGACGAGATAGATAAAGCCTTTTCGGGACTTGGTAGCAAAGGGGACGGTGGAACTACTAGCAGAGTATTTGGTACTTTTATTACCTGGATGGCAGAAAAAACCTCACCTGTATTTGTAGTTGCGACTGCTAACGATATCCAAGAATTACCACCGGAAATGTTACGGAAAGGTAGATTTGATGAAATATTCTTCGTCGGTTTACCCATCCAAGAAGAAAGAAAAGCTATTTTCAACGTGCATTTATCACGATTGCGTCCCCATAACATCAAAGAGTACAACTTGGAAAGACTAGCCTACGAAACCCCGGATTTTTCCGGTGCAGAAATCGAGCAAACATTAATTGAAGCAATGCACATCGGTTTCAGCCAAAACCGCGATTTTACTACAGATGATATTTTAGAAGCTGCTAGTCAAATTATACCTTTAGCCAGAACTGCCCAAGAAAAAATCGAGCAACTGCGTCAATGGGCTGCTTCCGGAAGAGCGCGTCTAGCTTCAAAGCATAACCCTTTGAATGATCGAATTCAACAGCGGTTGCAGTAAAAAAGGTTGGGAGTTGTTGTGGAGACGTAGCCGGGCGTTACGTCTGTTATTTAGTTAAAAGTTAATCAGCTAAAAAGCGTTTAATTTGTATATTCAAATTTTATTAAAGTCTTGTAGTGCGGGCCAGACAGCCCGCTAGAAAAATATAAATTAAATGCGTAACAACTTACCACCGGAGTTAGTTGACAGTTGTTTAAGACCAATCTAAAATATATAAACCTTTAACCTTTATAAATAAAATGTGATAGTTAATAACAAGTATTAATTATCACATATTACTTCTAAAATAATTGTTATCATACTCGTAGAATTACATAAGTATTACTGTAAAAATATTGTATTGATAAATTGAGAAGTCGGGTTTTACAAAAGTTGTGTTGTGTTATGGATATTTCAGGGGAAAACCCGACGAATGGTAATCAGATAGACTGTACTTTTGCAATAAATAGAAAGTTATAGGGGCAAATACAAATATACATCAGGGATGATTACTTAACGTTCGGTACGCTACGATTCCGCGCTTTCTAAGTAACTAATCAACCCTCAAAACTTCATCCAATTATGGAAAATATTGGTTATACTTACGCTGCTTCAGCCTATGAGGCACCGGAAAGTGTCAAGATTGTCCCTTTCAGATTTTACAACAAAAAGCAGTCTACTTTTTTTGTAATGCGTCTTTTGTCAGTGGCGCTAACTTTATTCTTTTTGAGTAACCTTGGACAAGCTTTAGCATTGGAGAAACGGGGAAGTAGAGGTGCATCAGTTACATCGATTCAAAACTGCTTGAAAGAGCTAGGTTATTTTAATGGTTCAGCAACTGGTTTTTACGGTGAGATAACAGAAAATGCTGTGATTCGGTTTCAGAAAGATCATAAAATAACTGCTGATGGCGTTGTAGGTAGCAATACACAAAGGATTCTTCAATTTAAATGTGCTACTCCAAAAGCTGTATCTAAACCTCTACCTGAGCTTTCAGTTGGTTCTTGTAGTAATGCTCAATGTCCTAATCTAAAACCTGGGGACAAAAATCGTTATGTGACATACTTACAGACTAGATTGCGCGATCAGAGTTATGTTAAATTCAATCCTAACGGTAATTATGGTCCTCAGACTACAGAAGCCGTAAAGCGATTCCAGCTAGATAATCAACTGTTTGTCGATGGAGTTGTGGGACAACAAACTTGGCAAAAAATTGATTCACCCACAAAACAGCCAAAACCCCCGATCAAATGCGATAAACCTACTCTACAAAGAGGTGATAAAGGTGAGTGTGTCACCCAATTACAACAAACATTGCGGGAACTAGGTTATTTTAAAGGTTATCCCGCAGATTACTATGGAAGTGACACTTGGGAAGCGGTGAAACAATTTCAGAGTAGTTATGAATTACCCCCCAATGGAATTGTCGATTCACGTACCTGGAAAAAGTTAGAGGAAGCGGTAAAAAATCGCTACAGTGTAATTATCCGAGTAACGAGTCCCTATACTTTAGATGAAGTTCGTCGTTTCGCCCCGAATGCATCTATTAGCTTTCATCCAGAATTAGGTGAATACATCCAGGTGGGAGATTTTAAAGATCGGAATGCAGCACAACAATCTTCTCAATATTTTCGCAATAATGGTTTTAATGCAGAAGTCCTAAATCAAGATAAATTGTAGTAGTTATGACATTTTTTCCAAATATTTTACCCGTTTGAATCATCAAGCGGTTTTTTTTTTAATCATGTTCGTGTTTTATATCATATAGGAATCCGGTTTGATTTTTGTTCGCGCAGCGTGGCGTAGCCATAATTATTTGTGTAGGGAGGCAAGAGGCAAGAGGCAAGAGGCATTCATGATTCTAGAAGATTAAGTTGTACTGAGTTTTTTCAATTTTTAAGTAGGATTCCTATATCCGGATGATTAGTTCTTATCCCTGGCATCTGTACAAAAAAACTGGAAATTATTTTTCCTCTACTCCCTACTCCCTACTGCCTACTCCCTTTAATAATATTAATTCTTTAAATAATGTATTTCTTAAACTAACTATACTTAACTTCAAATGTAATAATGATTGAGGATTTGATGGTTAAGGGTTATAATTTGTCACTCATAGGTTTTAAAACAAACTTCTTGGTAAAAGGTAGTTACTATGTTGTCTAACATACTCAAGTTAATACTTGGTGTTTTACTCGCGATCGCAATATTGGCTGGTGGTGGTGTAGCAGTTGCGATTTATTTGATGAATCGAGCTTCTATCAACCCTCCAAAACCAGTTTTTTCTAATGACAAAGCTGCTGTAAAAGCGGAAGCTGCAAAAACTCCCACACCAGGAGCAACTGCTGTTAATGTTGAAGAAAAAACGACACAGCAACCTACTCCAGCAAAACCACCAGAAGAAGTCAAAAAACCACTACCACCAGGTGCTTACCCTGCTACAGTGAGTTGGGCTGAAGGTTTAATTTTAAGAGCGGAACCAAATGCCGATGCAGAGCGTCTTGGTGGTGTTGGATTTAATGAAAAAGTCATAGTTTTAGAAGTAAGTGCTGATAAAACTTGGGAAAAAATTCGGATTGAAAGTAGCGAACAAGAAGCTTGGGTGAAAGCTGGTAACACCAAAAAAGTAGAGTAATAAATTTTCTTTGTACGGCAAAAAGTTCAGTTTTAAGTTTGTGATTTTGATTGTGTTCCAGGCTGCAAATCTCCCGGTTATATGTTAGTACTTTAGTGTTCGTATTGACGATTCAAATTTAAAAATCCATTTAAAGTAATCCTATGATGATTTGATATTTTTTTAACCTGTACTTAATTTAGATTTAATCCTCAGTATTTAGAAGTTAAAAAAATATGATCTAATTGAAAATTTAAAAAGAATTTAAGGTATAATTTATACACCTGTCACTGAAGCAAGGCAATTACAGTAGTAAAACTGAACGCAATATCTGATATATTTTGTAGGGGTGCATAAATACAAATTATATTAATGTTTAACTAATGTTTAACTAGATATGTATTCAAGGATTCTAAAATAGGTCAATTGTGAATTCTAATTGCAGTTGCAGTTGATAAAAGATGTAATCTTTGAGAAAGTCATGGTTAGTAATGGTAGTGATAAATATTGCATTCATTGAGATATTTTTTTACGGAAGTATCTTGTTAATAATCCATTTGCTGCGTGTAGTTTGTGAAAAACTACTCCTATAAACGGCACAAAATCGCAACTGTAAAGTCAATACCATAACAGGAAATTTGTGCAATTTCCCAAACTGAAAAATTATGAACGTAATTGGTTGCGATCGCCAAAATTTAGTGGAAGAAACAATCTCCAACAATCAGGCTGTTTCGGTAAAAGTTAATTTCAAATTGTTAGTCAATATTTGTGGAAAAATGTTTAATAATAACAGGTTTACTCTACCTTTAATATCTTTTGTCACAGTTATTAGCATCGCCAGCTCAAAGCAAGCTTTGGGTTTAGAAAGAGGAGATAATAATGCTCAAGTCAGAGAACTTCAAAGTTGTTTACAGAGATTGGGTTATTTCAACGGTCCAGTAAACGGTAACTTTGGTTCGATGACTGAAACAGCGGTTAAAAAATTTCAACAAGCTAGCGGAATACCTGCTATCGGAAAAATCGGTCCTCAAACTCAAGCTGCATTACAACGCAGGTGCGGTGGAAATAGAAATGATCGGGTTTCTAATTCTAATCCTAATGATTGTCAAAACGGACTGAGAAGCGGTTGTAGTGGTTCAGCAGTGAGCAAATTACAACAGGATTTAAGAAGTTTAGGATTTTACAATGGTCCAATAACGGGTAGATTTCTGCAAATGACCACAGATGCAGTGATTCGATTTCAACGACAGCAAGGGATAAACCCGATTGGTGTTGTTGGGCCTCAGACTAGTCAAGCAATACGTTCAGCGCTGAATAATTCACGCCAAACCCCAAATACTCAGGGTCGCTTTTGTGATCATAACAAAGAAGTGATTAGTATCGGTTGTAGAGGTGATTGGGTAAGACAGTTGCAGCAGACATTAAAGGATTTAAATTATTTTAATGGAAATCCGACTGGTTATTTTGGTCCGGAGACTAGAGACGCTGTAACTAGATTTCAACAAAACAATCGTCTGCCGGTGACTGGAAGTGTAGACTTACCTACTTGGGGTGCAATAAGTCGTCAAATCGGTTCTAGAGGCAATTTACCTCCAAGCATTATGGGATTAGGTAGCAGAGGTACCCAAGTTACGACTTTACAACAAAACTTGAAGCAGTTAAATTATTTTTACGGCAATCCCACGGGCTTTTTTGATAACTCTACCCAAGAAGCAGTGATCCGATTCCAACAAGATTATCGTCTTCCGGTAACTGGAACAGTAGATCAATCAACTTCTCAAGCAATATCTACAGTATTGAAGAGTCGAGGAGGAGGTTCGGATTTTGAACCGATTTATCCCGGAGATAATAATCAAAGAGTCACACAATTGCAACAACGTTTGCAAGAATTAGGTTTATTAAGAGTTAATCCCACAGGTTACTTCGGTACTCAGACAAGAGAAGGTTTACTTGCATTTCAGCGATTTCAAGGTTTATCCGAAACTGGTTTTGTAGACGAACAAACTTGGGAAAGACTGGGATTTAAAAACAACAATGAAAAACGTTATGTAGTAGTTATACCTTTGCGAAATCCAGATATTTACAATCAAGTACTCCAGTACATACCCTCTGCTCAAATTGGTAAATCCAGACTGGGAGATTTTGTTAATGCTGGAGAGTACGATCAACGTATGGAAGCACAAAGACAATCTGATCTTCTACGCGATCGCGGTTTTGATGCACGAGTAGAATATTTTTAGACAGTTGATAGTTGACAGTTGACAGTTGATAGTTGATAGTTGATAAGGTGTTATGTATTTAATTTGTATAAAAAAGGGCGAGCTTTCCGGTATGTTCTATGACGCTATCGCGTCACACTTTGCCCTCCGGACACACTTTGCTAACACATGATATAAATTAGCCGCACATCAGGTTAGTTGTTGGTTGATGATTGATAGTTGTTAATACACTGTCAACTGTCCACTGTCCACTGTCAACTGTTAACTAAGCAACTAAAACAGAAGTCTTAATTAATCGGGAATGAGATTTTAATAATAACTCTGTAGCTTGTTGAGCGCAAACAGCAGGACTAAAAAGATTTCCCTGGATTAATTCACATTCCAAAATTCTTAATAAATTGCGTTGTTCTTCGGTTTCTACACCTTCAGCAACAACAGAAAGATTTAATCCGTGTGCTAAAGCAATCATTGCTGTAATAATAGCTGCATCATTAGTATCGTTAGTTAAATCTCGCACAAAAGACCGATCAATTTTTAAACAATGAATGGGGAACTGTTTGAGATAATTAAAAGAGCAATATCCGGTTCCAAAATCATCTATGGATATGGAAACACCCATATCATGTAACTGGGTTAAAATTTCTTGACTAAACTCAACATTCTGCATTGCAGCGCTTTCAGTAATTTCTAACTCTAAATATTGAGGAGATAGTTTTGTTTCTGTTAATATACGTCGGACTGTATTAACTAAATCTAATTGCTGAAATTGTCTTGCAGATAAGTTAACAGCAACTCCTACAGATGTGAATCCCAAAAGATTTTGCCAAATTCGATTTTGAGTGCAAGCAGTTCTTAAAACCCATTCGCTAATAGGTATAATTAATCCAGTTTCTTCGGCAATGGGAATAAATTTACTCGGAGAAATTAATCCATATTGGGGATGTTCCCAGCGTAATAAAGCTTCAAACTTACAAATTTCTCCTGTAGTCACATCAACTTGAGGTTGGTAATACAATCTAAATTCATTTCGCTCTAAAGCATAATGTAAACTATTTTCTAAACTAAGTAATTCGGAGGCTTGAGAATTAATAGCCGAGTTATAAATTTGATAGTTGTTTCTTCCTTGTAATTTGGCTCGATTTAATGCAGCGTCGGCATTTTTAATTAAAGTTTCTCCATCTTTTCCATGATTGGGATAAACAGCAATTCCAATGCTAGCGCTGATATGTAAAAGATGATTATCGATCAAAAATCCTGGTTTCAAAGCAGTTAAAATTTCTTCTGCAATACGAGCAGCATCCCGCACACCATTGATATCAGATAATAGTAAAGTGAACTCATCACCTCCCCAACGAGCAACTATGTCGGAGCAGCGTAAACATTTATTTAAACGGTGAGCAACACTTTTTAATAACTTATCACCAATCCCATGACCTAATGTCTCGTTAATAGTTTTGAATCGATCTAAATCCAAAAAACATACAGCTAATTTACTATTACTTTGATTAGCTTTAATTAAAGACTCCAGCAGTCGGAGATTAAACTGCATCCGATTGGGTAAATTGGTTAAAAGATCATGTGAAGCTTGATGATTGATTGTCGCTTCTGCTTGAAAACGTTCGCTGATATCCCGAAAACTCCATACTCTACCGACAATTTCACCACCAATATATTGGGGTTGAGAATAACGCTCAAATACTCTACCATCTTTCAATTCAATCAAATCATCTATTTCAGCACCGGGATAAGCCAATAGCTGATTTACTGAAATTATATATTCTTGGGGGTCTTTTAGATGACTGGTTGCAAATTCCAGCACCTGTGCATAATTACCAGATTTTATCAGCGATTGCGGAATATTCCACATCTCCAAAAGCTTATGATTGTAACCAGCAATAAAACCTTGACTATCTACTAATAAAATACCGTCAGTAGTAGTTTCTAAAGTAGCTTTTTGCAAAGAAACCGATTCTTCTAATTTCTTTTCTATACGCTCGCGTTTTCCAATTTCTTTTTGTAGCTCAAGAGTATACAGATGAATTTTATCTTCTAATTGTAAGTTTAAAGTTTGATATTCTTTAATAGTCTTAGACAGGTTCTTTTCGTTTAATAAATGTTGAAAAGCTAGAGAAATAGCACTTACTTTCGCTTGTAAAAATGCAATTTCTGTTGGTTGCCAAACTCGATTTACCACGCAGTCATCCAACCCTATAAAACCAAAAAGTTCTCCTTTAATGATAATAGGTAAAAAGATAACAGAAACAACTCCTCTTGCTTCTAAAAACTTATTTTCTTCAAAACCAAATTGTCCTACTGTACCCCAAACCGCATTACCCAGTCTTAATATCTTTTCCAACCCAGGAAAACATTCTGTAATTGGTTTGTTTTGGGAATTTTTTGGCTCGAATTTAGATGCAATCGTGGTGTTACACCATTCAGCTTTCTGATTAATTAATAAATCACCATTTTTAGAACAATGATTTTCAAATATGTAAACTCGACTAGCTTGATAAGCTAATCCTAAAATGGATAAAATTTCCCTATAAGATTCGTCACTACCATCAAAAGTCTGCAAAGCATTTTCTAGATTAACAAGTGCTTCGAGGTACTTTCGATGATTACCCAGAAGAATTTCTCCATCATATTGATTATTGATTTGATGCTGCTGTTTTTTATTAGATTCTGGCTGCCTTTCAAAATCAATTAGTTTGAGCTTACCATTCGTACCAATCATCTGACCTTGATTATCAACTAAAAGTTGGGTATGAATTTTTACAAGACAAACATCACCGTTCTTAGTTTTATAACGAGTTTTGTATACACTTTCTTCTATTTGTCGTGCTTTCAGAATTTGAAATAATTCTAAGTTACGTTGATACTCGCAGGGATGAACGTAATTTAAAAAGCTATTACCAATACTTTCGGGTACCGTGAATCCAGTCAATTTACTCCAAATTGAATTTAGAAATGTCAATCTTCCCGAACTATCTGTTTTAAACAATATCTCTTCATCAATAGGAGAAATATCGTCAAATTTATCTTTGCAAAGCGGTAATTCTTTTGGGTAAATTCGACAGGAAATATGCCGATTTGCCGTTTGTCGCTTGAGTAGTGTTTGCAATTTATATTTTGTCATACACGAACACACCTTCTCTAGCTCCCAAGCAGGAAAGTAAAATAACCATTAGTAGAATTATGCTACTTTAATCATGGCAGTAAATACTTGATAGTTATATTTATAGGAACAATAAAATAAAACTTTTAGTCAATCAAACTTAACTGTGTTTTACTCTCAACTCCTGAGATTTTCTAGGATACAAATATCTTGGACTTATATGCTAGCTTATGCCATATTATGAAGTATTTGTAGTTCGCATTGCTAAGATTGTATTAAGTTTATTTAGAGATAAAAAAATATCATAAAGACATTCATATTTATCATCTCAATTCCCCAAAAATAAAGAGAAATGATAAATATTATCATCCTCAATCTAGCTTATCTCTGTTGTTTCACTATATTCGCAAATACTTGATTATTCAATTCTATTTTTGCTCATAATTAACGAGATTCCATCTTAATCAATTATTTAGCTTTTTTGAAAAAATTAATTGCACCATCGATTCAAATCACTATCAACTTGACATTTCTTCATCACTTCAATAGAATATTTAGTCTTTACTAATTTCCCGCAAAACTGATTTCAATAGAGTACTATTTGACAGGCTAAAAATTAATTGTCTAGGTCTAATGAGCAACTATACTAACTTCCCATTCAAATAAATAAGCATAATTTAACATTTAAACGAGATAAACCTCTGCTTAAAAATTATGCTTTTGCTAAAGCTAAAATCAGCCTGAAAGAACTTAATTACAACCATTAACAAAAAGTATAGCAAGTAACTTATACTGCTGTATACAGAGAAAATACTGAACTAAATAAATTAGAATAAATGATTGCTTGTCTGAAAAAATTGTTTTAAGGTAATACTTTTACAGCACTAATTCGGATAAAGCTTTGAAGATATAATTTTAGCTATTGATAATGTTCAGTAATATTTAGTACGCTTGAGTTTCCGCTGTGCTGTTTGCTTGCTTACTGTGAATCCAAAAAATAATGCACGACTCAAACAATGCAACTATAGCTTGAAGTTTCCCCAGAGGCTAAAGCCTGGGGCTACAAGAACAAAGCTTACCGAAGGTAGACTTAAAATTTAGCTTTGGCGCATCTTCATAAAGAAACGGTATTACACATTACATAGGCATATTAAGGCTGAGCAAATCTGTGGCACTATTTTTTTTATTTTATTTGGATTATCTGTAATTGACAAACAAAGCACTGTATTTGTGAGAATACATTCTTACCAAGGAGTGATTCGTTTGTCACGGAATCATCAAGATGCAGTTACAAAAGTAATAATTTGATTGCAGAAAAATATAACTATGTTTTCATCAAACGATTAAAGATAAAAAAAATACTTGTAGCAATTGTATTTTATAAGACTTATCCTGGTAAAATCTTGCAGCACTTAAAGTTAACTAGAGGTTAATATGAGACACGAAAAACTTTCTCCTGGAATATTATTAGCTTACGAAGACTATCACAGAGAAGGAGACGAAGCATTAACAATTCATACGCGCTCCCTGGGTATAATTTCCCCAAGAAGTGCCTTAAAGCCAATTCGTACTGTAGTTTTTATTTACTGCGACGAACAAGCAGACTTAAGCCATTTGTCAGAATATGGCATTCAAATCAATCAAAATAGAGGTCGAGTTAGAACCGCTTTCTTACCCATGGAAAGTTTAGACCGTTTATCCGAAGAACCAGCAGTTGAGCGTATCAAACCATCGCGAAGATTGCATCGACGGATGGATGTTGCACCGGGAAAAGTTACATTACCCCAGTTTCAGCAAAAAAACTCCCAAATCAACGGCAAGGGTGTAGTCATCGGTATCATAGACAGTGGTATTGATTCAGAACATCCTGCCTGTAAAGGACGTATTTTACGTATCTGGGACCAAACATTATCGGGAAAAGGAGTTTTAGAAGGTAAATATGGTGCCGAACTCAGTGGTGAACAACTTGCCATGTCTCTAGATACTGACGGACATGGTACTCATGTTGCGGGTATTGCTGGTGGTTCTGATGAGAAATTTTGCGGTGTTGCACCGTTAGCGGAATTTATTGTTGTAAAAACAGATTTGCAGGATGCTCATATCGCCGATGCTGTTCGTTATATATTCAGGGTTGCTGGTGAAATGGGACTTCCGGCTGTAGTAAATCTGAGCTTGGGTGGACACGCAGATGGTCATGATGGTAGTGATTCTCTCTCTAAAATCATCAACACTGAAACTGGTCCAGGAAGGATTGTTTGCGCTGCTGCGGGTAACGAAGGTAACGACAATATTCACGGTCAAATTAATGTTTCTCAAGGCAAAACGAGTACCATGCGTTTTTCTGCACCCCTAAACCAAGTAGGTATAGTATGGTTAAACGGGTGGTACTCCAGAGATTCCCAACTAGAAATTTCAGTGCGGAGTCCTAATGGTTTTGTTACTCCTTTCCAACCAGTAATTACTGATGATAATCCATCAAAAGAATACAACCTGTCGGATGCACGAGTAGAAATAGTCACACCAGGTAAAGACCCAATCAACGGCGATTATAATTTTTTTGTGCAAATTCGCGGTACTGGTCAAGGACAATTTAATCAGCCTGTACCTGGTGGTGTGTGGCAATTACGGTTACGTAACCCCGCTTCAAAAGAAACTCGTGTAGACGTTTGGACTTTGGATGATACAAGTTCAGTATTTTTTACAGGTAAAAGTATTGCTGATTCAGTCAAAATTGGTTCTCCCGGTTCTGCGGCTAGTGCAATTACAGTTGCTTCTTATACATCCAAAGCTGAATATACAGACATTGATGGTAAACAAAGAAAAATGGGTTTAGAGTTAGATACAATTTCAGAATTTAGTAGTGAAGGTCCCTTAAGAAATGGCGATCGCAAACCGGATATTGCAGCACCGGGAGCGATGATTGTTTCAGCCCTTTCTAGCGATGCCAATTTGGATCGGTCAATGATTATTAATTCTAAGTTCGTGGCATTGGCAGGTACAAGCATGGCAACACCTTTCGTTACCGGCTTAGTAGCGCTACTATTACAACGTAACCCCAAACTCGACCCCGAAGCAATCAAAGAATTACTACGGAAAAATTGTTCTATTCCTGGGAAAGAAAAAGGAACATTTGATCATAAATGGGGATTTGGATTGATTAATACCGAAAACTTATAAATTTAAATTGATTTGCAGCCTTCGGAGAATATAGGTTCAAATAATATACATATTGTTCCTATATTCTCACAATTACTTGTGCCAACATTTAATTAAGAATTTCGTTTAGGTAGAGAATAGGGAGTAGTGGAGAGGGAACAGTTATATAACTGAGTAGTCAATATACAAATAATTTTGTCCACACACTTATTCTTCTATTTGTTAAAACTTCAAGCTTTTAATTACGCAAAATTACTGTTAATTTCAATTTAAATTATACGTATATTTGATCAGTATTAATAAAATTTTACATTGAGCAATCAACAATTGTCCGGACTCAAAAACAGCTAAAAAGCTTGATAATATTAACTTAAATAAATCAAATAAATAATTATCTTGCCTATAATCTCAAATGAAAACGATTATCACTGTGAAGCTTTGTCGTTAATCCTTATACTCCAGTGATTTAGTGAGATAATATGAATGTGAGGAAATGAACGGAAGATATTTGATTGCAAAAGGGGAAAATTTTATGATTAACAAACTTGTGGCTACTTTAACTATAACTATGGTGGCTCCCCTGTTTTTCGCTGGCTCTGTTAAAGCTGAAAATCCGCAGCACGTACAAAAGTTGCTTAAAACTGGGGAATGCGTTGCTTGTGACTTGTCAGGAGCAAATCTTCGCGGCTCCCATTTAATCGGTGCGGATTTGAGAGGTGCGAATCTTCAGGGAGCAAACCTTGAACACGCTAATCTTGAAGGTGCTGACTTGACTCGTGCAAACCTAGAAGACGCTAAACTAAATTCAGCTTTCTTAACAAATATTAATTTTAAGCAAGCGAATTTGAATAATGCTAACTTAACTAGCGCTCAAATTTACGACTCCAACGTGTATCAAGCATCGATGGAAGATATTAATATCACCAATGCGGAAATATACCATACAGGAATTGGTGTTGGTGGAGAAGATTTAGATATTCCGGATTGGGACTAGATTCCTCCCCGTTGGGAATTAATTTTTCAGCATTGGCTAAGCAACAAGCTTGTAAAGCGTAATTAGCAAAGGTAACTAATTTTGCTTGTAGACTTAGCGATAAAACCACCAAATACAAAACAACAGAATAATTCACAATTCTCCGATTTCTAGTGCAATTCTTTTAGAAGTCGGAGTTTTTAACTGTCATTTCAATGGAATGCACTCCGCAATCGTCATTCGTCGGCTGTGAAAGGTGCTTAAGAGATTGTTTTTTCACGTCGTAGCATTCTGCACCCTACTGACTTTAATTAATAGACCATAACAAATTGTATATTTTTTGATTTAAAATACGTTTATACTAAGATTTGATAAAAATTAAAAATTCAGCAGATTTTTGCATAATCTGTAGTTAAATGGCTATGATTATTAGCAACTTGCACGTGCAGGATAAAATTTGGTATTGGGAATTCTAGTTCCTCTAACTCAGAACTCCTTGATTACTAGAAATAATTAATCCTGCTCGCTTCTAGCTGATAACTGCTTTGAGTAACTGTCAACCTCGGAGTTGATCGATTAGCGGTTAAAAGACCAAAGTGGAATTAGGAAACTAAACTTTTGCGGGTACTGCTTTTCTAACTTTGCCCAAAAAAGCGGAAATCCCTAGCCATCCAAACAACATTTTTAAGTTGTAACAGTCCCTAGAAGAATCAAAAACAAGTCCTACCATCATGGAAGCCACAATGCAAGAACCGGAAATCGTGGAAACTCAAACTTCAGAGGCAAAAGTCCCAGAAATGAACAATCCAACTGGAACTATAACTAAAATACAGCCTTCCACGCAGTCTCAAGAGCAATGGCTAAAATACGGAGAGCAACTTTCTGGATTTTTAGCCACATTGCCGGATTATGCGGGAACCTTCTTTAATAAATATAAGCAGCCATTGATTTACTTTGGTATAGCTTTAGGTGCATTAATCGCAGTTAGAGTGGTGCTAGCTGTCTTGGATGCATTGAACGATATTCCCTTAGTAGCCCCAACCTTTGAATTAATTGGTATTGGCTATTCTGCTTGGTTTATTTACCGTTACCTACTCAAAGCCTCCACTCGTAATGAGTTGACTAGTGAAATAACAACCCTCAAATCACAAGTAGTAGGCAAAAATGCTTAAAAATGGCTAATCATCAAGGGATATTTTCACCTACGTAATTCACGTAGGTTTATAGTGCGTTGGCGCAGCCTGCCCGCAGGGCTTACATTTTGCCCCTACATTCCCAATAATTTGATTATGCCCTAAGCGGAAAAGTATTATTAATTATACTTATCCGCTTTAAAACTAAGTATTATTACTGCTGACCCACCACATATTTTGATTTTATTGATGGCAGTTTACCTGTTTTCACTAAGGCTTGGTGAACCATTGTTGCTACTTCGGCGCGATTGGCTTCCTTATTCGGGTTGAATGAAGCCGGATCTGGATGATTAACAACAAGATTATTTGCCGTAGCAATTGCGACTTTCTCCCTTGCCCACTGAGGAATTTGGTCGGCATCTTTATAGACGCTTAAAACTTGGTCTGGGGAAGCAGAACTTTTTAAGTTAAGCCCAGTAACAAGAGATACAATAACCTGTACTCTGGGAATCTTCTGTTCGGGGTTAAAAGAACTATCCGGATAACCAGTCATAAATTGGGTACCGACAGCTTGTTTAATCGCTGGTTGAGCCCAAAAGTTTTCTGGTACATCTTTAAAGACTTTTTGGTTGTTACTAACGTCAGTTTGGAATGCTTTTCCAATTATGGAAGCAAACTCAGCACGGTTGACGGGCTGTTGCGGTCTATAGGTAAAATCTGGATAACCTTCGATGATTCTACGTGATGAAAGTTCGTTTATAAAACGATTTGCCCAAAAATCGGCAGGTACATCTCTAAAAGCTATGGGTGGGGGAATTGTCGGTGGTAATTGTGTCGCTTTAGCTTCAACGCTAGGTGTTGGTGTTGCTGTTGGTTTATTTACTGCTACTGGTGTATTAGTCGGTTTGGGCTGTACAACAACTTTACTAGATGTATCGCTAGAAGATTGAATACTAGGTATTATTTGGTCTAAATCACGAGGTAGGTTTGTCACTGGTGGTACTACCAACAGTGGTGGTACTGCCGTGTCAACTGTTTCCCTTTCTAATAAGACTGGATTTGTTCGGGTTGGTGTATTCTCAGTCACTGGTTGACGAGACTTAGAAATATTGTTGGGTTCTGGGGAAGGTACCAACAACTTAGTCAAATTATCGTTTGTACCAGATTGTAGGTTATCCGCGTCCGCTACAGGAGCTTTTGCGAACAAATTGTTAAAGTTCAAATTAGAATCTTTTCGGGAAAACGACCAAAAAAGAATTGTGCCTATAGTTAAGAAGGCAACTAGTATACCTATAAAATCGTCAAATCCCAAGTCATTGTCTGAAGATGACTGAGGATCTATTGGTGACTTGTTAGTCATCGTGATAATTACCCTGTTGGTATTAGAATTTGCATCTAACAAGATTAAGCCATAGACTATCCCGATTAACTAGTTTTTTCAAGACAAATATTTATTTTTTAGCATTGGGAATTGGTAATTGGGAATTAGTAATAGGCAAGCCCTAACTAATCATTCCGATTTGACATAACTCCGGTGGTACTAACTCCTAACTCTTTACTCTTCACTCCTAACTCTTTTCAAAGTACTCGTAACAAACTAGGAATACTATCAATTGCTTCAAGGTTGCGAATTTCATCTAGGGCTTTGTGAAAATTACCTTCGGTAACATCATGGGTGACTACTACAATTTCCGCTAGCTCTTCTTGAAAACCAGTTTGGACAACTGATTCTAAGCTGACTCCACATTTACCGAAACAAGTACCTAGTTTACCGATTACTCCTGGTTGATCTTTTGTCAGAAAACGCGCATAAAATCGAGTTACAAGTTCTTCACTAGGAGCTAACTGGCAATATTCTTGATGAAAACTAGCTAATAATGGGTCTAAATTAGAAATTTGATATTTTGAATTTTCAACCTTTGATTGAGGTAAACTTATAAGTTGAGAAACAAGATTTAAAATATCTGATGATACGGCGGATGCTGTTGCACCTGCACCTGCACCTGGACCGAAAAACATCACTTGTCCGATGGGTTCTCCTTCGACAAGAATTGCATTATTTACGCCATTGATGCTTGCTAAAGGATGTTCCAAGGGTACTAAAGTCGGGTGAACTCTCACTGATACGGATAATCCATCAACTTTTTTGGCGATCGCCAATAATTTGATTACAAATCCGAGTTTTTGGGCATAGCTAATATCTGTTTTGCTGACCTGCCGAATACCTTCACAATAAACATCTTCTCTTTTAATGCCCCCATCAAAAGCGATGGATGCTAAGATTGATATTTTATCGGCAGCGTCTAAACCTTCGACATCAGCGGTGGGATCTGCTTCTGCATAACCCAAGTTCTGTGCATCAGCTAATACCGAATCGAAACTACTACCTTCACTCTGCATCCGCGTCAAGATGTAGTTAGTCGTACCGTTAATAATACCAGTAACCGCTTGAATACGGTTGACACTCAAAGATTGCTTTAATGGTTGAATTACCGGAATTCCCCCACCTACGGATGCTTCGAGCATTACATATACTCCGGCTTGATTGGCGGCTGTATATAATTCTTCACCAAAGCGGGAAATCACTGCTTTGTTGGCAGTGACAATGTGCTTACCGTTGCGGATGGCTTTGAGCATTAGTTCTTTGGCTGGCTCTAATCCACCCATCACTTCTACAACAATATCTACCTCTGGGTCGTTGACAATTGCCTCTAAATCTGTAGTGATAACCCCTGGTGGTAATTTTACCTGACGAGGTTTATCTGGCGATCGCACTCCGACGCGATATATTTCAATTTCTTCTAATAAAGGATGACGACCATCGCTATCTAATAACAGCTGCACTGTACCACATCCGACAGTGCCTAATCCCAGGATTCCCAGTTTAAAAGCCACCTTATTTGCACCCAACTCCACTAAATAATATAGGTAGGGCATATACCCTACCTAAAGTTTGCTTTGTCAAAAGTCAACACTCAGCAGTACATCGCTCACCGGCGTTCACCTGTCCATGTGACATTTAGTAAGTTTCGACGTTCCAACGATGTGCTTTTTTGAGTTGCTTTTGATAATCGCTCCAGTCTACACCTTCTTTAGCAGCAGCAGCGGAAAGAGCGGCATCAATGCCATCTTCCATGCCTTTCAAACCGCAAATGTAGGTATAAGTTTTTTCGTCCTTAACCATGTTCCATAATTCCTCAGCGTACTCCTCGCAACGGTGCTGGATGTACATTCTGCCGCCTTCTTTATTTTTTTGCTCGCGGCTAATAGCGTAAGTCAAACGGAAGTTATCGGGATACTTAGATTGTATTTCTTCTAGCTCTTCTTTATAAAGAATGTTAGGAGTTGTAGGAATACCAAATATCAACCAAGCAAAACCCTTGAACTGATAATCCGTATTTATCTTCCTTTCTTCATCCTTGAACATCCGCCACAAATAAGCACGGAAAGGAGCAATACCTGTTCCGGTTCCCATCATAATAATATTAGCTTCGGGGTCATCGGGTAACAACATCTCTTTACCCACAGGACCAGTGATTTGAACATCTGCTCCAGGCTCAAGACCAGTTAAGTAAGTTGAGCAAACACCGTAAACTGTTTCACCTGTTTCCGGATGCTTATACTCTAATCGGCGAACGCACAATGATACAGTTTTATCATCTAAATTATCACCATGTTGAGTTGAAGCGATGGAGTAAAGTCTAAGTTTCTCCGGCTTCCCATTCTTGTCTACTCCCGGTGGAATAATACCGATACTTTGACCTTCTAAATAACGTAAATCTCCGCCAGAAAGGTCAAATTTGAGGTGACGAACAGTACCAATTCCGCCTTCACCGACCAATTCTTCATTAGATAGACATTTACCGACAAAAGGATCTTTGGGACGGTAAATATTTACGGGAACGTCACCGTGTTTCTTGCTTTTCGCTTCAGTCATGGTGTTGCCTTTTTTATCCTTCTTTCTAGACTCTTTATCAGTTGCGTTATTTGCAACAGATGTGGTCTCAACATTCCCTTTGTTGCTATCACCATTGGCACTATTTGCAGCAAGATTACCGTTAAGCTGCTCCAAAGTCGCCATTGATTGAATGCTAACAATTTTGCCGCCTAGACGAGAGATACGCCGCATTTCTTGATTCATGCGGTTGTAAGGCACTCTGATGAATACACTGCCACTTTGACGAATTTGGTAGTTTGTTTTATCAGTTTCTTCGCTCTGACGTAAACCTACTACTTCATATAAAAAAACGCGGCTACCTGATTCACTGTTAGCAGTACTTTCAACAGCACCTTGATAATACATTTTTTTTACCACTCCGATTGATTACTTAACCCTTTCAAAAAAAAATTTCCCAAAATCACCATGAGTTAGTAAAGCCGAATTTCGGTATACCAAAAACCATGATGCGAGAAAGTGGAATAAACATATCCACCAGCCTTACTGCTCAAACTCACCTTAGTTAGCGGGGGGTTAGTTAAAGACACACCTGTTCACCTTCTAAGGTAAATGATAAGTTCTTTGCAGAATGTTAATAATGAATCAATTTAATGTTTTTTTTGTCAAATTTAACCTCCTTACACGGAAGATAGCTTGCATTTCCCAGGGTTAGGCAAACCATCACCGCCGAGGTCTATGAATAATATTGATAATAATTCACAGAAGGAAAATATTGTCCTTCTTCGCAAGACTTCTTCCACTTGTTTAAATAGTGCTATTCACGCTTCTGACTACTTGCTGATCGCAAAAATCTTCTCAGCTAAATTGCTCAGAACATTTTCTATAACTAAAATTTCTATTTGCAAAAGGTATTACCGATCGCGATAGATCCATGCAGTTATATTTTATCGGCAATGGAAGGTGATATAAGCAACTATAATCAGTTTTGCGTGATGTGAAACATCTGTCAACCTTAATAAAGGGGTTTTGAAAACTGCTATATAAAACCCAGAAGGAAGATTTCTTTACTGTCTAATACACAATCAACTTAATTATGTAGTTTAGTATACATTGCTTGTGATATTATAATTGATTTGATACTATTGCATAATAGTTGTAAAATTCGCAATTCAAAAATTGCTCCAATTATATTTTAATTAGGAACCATAAGAATCATCGTTGAATAAATGTGTAAATAATCACAATACTTTTCAAGCCAAAAATGGAATAAAATAATTTTTTAATTAGATAATTAGATATTTGTAATTCTAAATAGTCCATAGAAGAGTATTTTTCAGGGGTAAAACTTGTATATGATACCTCCCTTCTGTTACAATCCCAAGTATTGCTAGGACTAAATACTTACAGCACTAATCTCGACTAACAAGACGGGGATCAAGTAATAACATTTATTATTTACCCGTTTCGGCTCGTGAATTGTTTCTGTGTAGCAACAACCCAGGGCTACCGATAGGAAACTCCTGACCTGGAATAAATCTGTGTAAAAAAAATATTGATTCAGTCATCTTTAGAAACTAATTAGAGGGAATTTATGACAAGTAAGCCGGATCGCATTGTAATGATTGGAGTTGCTGGAGACTCCGGATGCGGTAAATCTACATTTTTACGTCGCTTAATTGATTTGTTTGGGGAAGAATTTATGACAGTTATCTGTTTAGATGACTATCATAGTTTAGACCGTAAGCAGCGTAAGCAAACAGGGATAACAGCGCTAGATCCAAGAGCAAATAATTTTGACTTAATGTATGAGCAAATGAAAGCTCTAAAAGAAGGTCAAGCGATTGATAAACCGATATACAACCATGAAACCGGCGAAATAGATCCCCCTGAAAGAATAGAACCAAATCATATTATTGTAATAGAAGGATTGCATCCTCTATATGATGAGCGGGTGCGTTCTTTGCTAGACTTCAGCGTATATTTAGATATCGGCGATGAAGTGAAAATTGCTTGGAAAATCCAACGGGATATGGCAGAAAGGGGTCACAATTACGAAGATGTTTTGGCTGCAATTAATTCTCGTAAACCTGATTTCCAAAATTATATTGAACCGCAAAGAGAATTTGCTGATGTGGTACTTCAGGTGTTACCAACCAACCTGATTAAAGAAGATAAAGAGCGTAAAGTGCTTAGAGTGCGGATGCTACAACGGGAAGATAAGGAAGGTTTTGAACCAGCTTACCTATTTGATGAAGGTTCGACAATTCAATGGACTCCTTGCGGACGTAAGCTGACTTGTTCTTACCCTGGTATGCAAATGTACTATGGATCGGATGTATATTACGGTCGCTATGTCTCCGTATTGGAGGTTGATGGTCAATTTGATAACCTTGATGAAGTTATTTATATTGAGACGCACCTGAGCAATACATCTACTAAATATCAAGGAGAAATGACTCATTTGCTACTTCAGCACCGCGAATATCCTGGTTCTAATAACGGAACGGGTTTATTCCAAGTATTGACTGGTTTAAAAATGCGTGCTGCTTACGAACGTTTAACTCAGAAAGAAGCAAAAATGGCTGTTGAAGTTTAGTAATCGGGTTTTAAAAAGTTTTGACCGTTTTTGAAAACCATAATTATTTTTACCGGGACATCTAAGTGGTGTCCTTTTTTTTGATCAAAATAAATTAGAGTAAATTAAGCCAACTAGCAAAAAAACAGATATTTTCAAGTTAGTTACGATAACTATAAACATTGAAAAAGTGAATATAATACTGATTATTAGCTGTAAAAATATTGTTGTTCTAAACTTAAAAAAACATACATAGGCAATTATCACCATTTATCACGGATAATTGACAGCTAAGCTCTCAGAGTAGGATAATATCTGGCAGATTACTTGGCAGCAAACCCAAACGGGACACTTGTAATCTGGCAGCAAAAGTTAGTTTCCTTTGGACTTTTGCCAGGGAATACAGGAGGCGTAGTTCCTCCATCTCGGAAAAATCCGAGTAAATAAATTTTTTAGACAATATATATTTGTTTATAAAATTTATAACTATGATTGAAGGTTAAGTGACTTAATAAAATGCCAACATGAATTAAGTCTAAATACTCTAAAACGGAGGAATTTAATTTGACTCGTCGCTATCTATTTACTTCTGAGTCAGTAACCGAAGGTCATCCAGATAAAATCTGTGACCAGATTTCTGATGCCATTTTGGATGCTTTGCTCGAACAAGATTCCACAAGCCGCGTGGCTGCGGAAGTAGTGGTTAATACAGGTTTAGTACTAATTACTGGGGAAATTACCAGTAAAGCGAACGTCAATTATATGAATCTCGCTAGAAAAAAAATAGCTGAGATTGGTTATACCGATTCTGTAAATGGTTTCTCTGCCAATAGCTGCTCGATTTTAGTTGCTTTGGACGAACAATCAGCAGATATTGCCCAAGGGGTTAATACTGCTCATGAAAGCCGTCAAGAGGATAGCGAAGAACTATTCGATAAAATTGGCGCTGGGGACCAAGGTATCATGTTCGGCTTTGCTTGTAACGAAACACCCGAATTGATGCCCTTACCCATCAGTCTTGCTCACCGGATTGCTCGTAGATTATCAGTAGTTCGCAAAACTGGTCAATTGCCTTATCTACGTCCTGATGGCAAAACTCAGGTGAGTATCGTCTATGAAGACGGAAGACCTGTAGGTATTGATACTATCCTCATTTCGACCCAGCACACGCCTAGTATTGGTAATATTACTGATGAAGCAGCAGTGCAAGCAAAAATCAAACAAGATTTGTGGGATAGCGTAGTTGAAGCTGTATTCGGTGATATTGACATTAAGCCCTCGGAGCAAACCCGCTTTTTGGTTAACCCCACCGGCAAATTTGTGATTGGTGGACCTCAAGGAGACTCAGGTCTTACCGGACGCAAAATTATTGTCGATACCTACGGTGGTTATTCTAGACATGGTGGCGGAGCTTTTTCTGGAAAAGACCCCACGAAAGTAGATCGCAGCGCTGCTTACGCTTGTCGCTATGTGGCGAAAAACATTGTTGCTGCTGGCTTAGCAGAAAAATGTGAAGTGCAATTGAGTTATGCCATTGGTGTCGCAAGACCTGTGAGCATAATGATAGAAACTTTCGGTACAGGTAAAGTTGATGAGCAAACTTTGCTCGAATTAGTTCAAAAGCATTTTGAACTACGCCCTGCGGGTATTATTCATGCCTTCAATTTGCGTAAATTGTCAAATGAACGAGGCGGACGTTTTTACCAGGACATCGCGGCTTACGGTCATTTTGGACGTAATGATTTAGACCTACCTTGGGAAAATACTGATAAAGCTCAGATTTTAAAGCAAGAAATAGCCGAGTTGAATTCCGTGGCAATACCAAATTCGACTAAAGCTTTGAGTCTTTCCTAAATCAAGATTGCCCCGTTTTTCATGAACGGGTAGCTGTCTTGTGAGCAGAAAGATTCAATCAAACATTTTTAGCTTACGCAGTAAGTGAGGAGCAAACTTGGGGTTTGTAATTCCTCACTTTTTTTTGCTATCGTATCTGGTATGATTCGTGGTTAAGCTGTTACGCATTTAATTTATATTTTTCTAGCGGGCAGGATTCCCGCACTACAAGAGGTTAACAAAATTTGAATATACAAATTAAACGCTTTTTAGCTAAATAATCAAATATGTTAAGTTTTAAAACTTAATTAGTTGAATATTATAAAGCTCGTGCAAAGTATCTAGCGATTAGACTTTTGTAACTGTTATAAAAGAAGATGATCATAAATCTTGATTAATATATTGATTTAAATTCACCGCCTTGACCAATGTATAAATTATGGCGGGAGCGCACCGGAGATTTGAGGAATGCTAACTCAAAAGCCAACCGCAGGTAACAGCAGTTCAAAAAGTAAAGAAGTGTCAGAAGATGTACCCTCAAATGATGAACTGCCTACTTTAGAATTTCCTTCAAGCGGGAAACTTAAGGCTAGTTCTAGACGCATTCATCAAAAAATTGGCTGTGGATATTTTGTGGCGATCGCGATTGGTTTCTTTGGTTCGCTTGTTGGATTAGCAATTGCCAACTACTATCGTGCAAGAGAAATCAGGCAGTTTAATCATGCCCAATATCAAACGCAAATGCTCGCAGATTATAAAGATGCTTTAGTCCAAGCACAATTGCATAGTTATCGTTTACCAGCGCTGGTGGAAGAACCACTTCTTCTTTCTCGTAAACAAGCGGAATTTGCCAAAAGTATTGACAAAGTTCAAGATGTTGAGGTGAGAATTTCGGAATTTATTAATAGCAAACCTGGAAGATTAGCCGCTACTGAAGCAACTCTTCAGACATTATTGCACAATTACAAAATGAATTTGGAGTCTTACACGCAACAATTAGACTCAATAATCAGCCAAGTGGAAGAGCAATCCCAGCCCCAGGAAATATTTGCCGTTCAACAACAATTGCTTCAACTGACACGCTCTCAAACAGCTATGCGCTTAGAACAATTGAATAATACATTAAATAATATTCTTCAAAGCGCCCAGGCACAAGAAGCTCAAAGAGCAAAAAACTTAGAATTTTCCAAAGGAATCGAAAGAACGATTACGATCGCGAGTATGCTAGTTTCAGTGGCGATCGCCGTTGTGGTGGCTTGGAGAACTTCCCGTGCTATAGCTGAACCAGTTGTTGTGGTAACTCAAGTAGCCGAACAAGTCGCTCTCAAATCGAATTTTAACTTACGCGCTCCAGTAACAACCGAAGACGAAATTGGTCTACTAGCAAAATCACTGAATAGACTAATTGAAAGAGTATCACAAAGAACTAAAGAATTAGAAAAAGCCAAAGAATTAGCAGAAGCCGCTAGTAAAGCAAAAAGTCAATTTTTAGCAAACGTTAGTCACGAATTACGCACGCCTTTGAATGCGATAATTGGTTTAAGTCAACTTTTGCAAGAAGATGCTGCCGATTTGGGTGTAACGGGAGACTTTGCGGTTGACTTGGAAACAATTAATACAGCAGGAAAACATTTACTAGAACTAATTAACGACATCCTCGACTTGTCCAAAATTGAATCCGGGAAAATGACTCTTTATCCGGAGACGTTTGAGGTGTTGTCACTGATCAACAATCTAATTCTTACCATCAAACCAAGCGTAGAGAAAAATGGCAGCTTATTAGAAGTTGATTGCGATGGAGAACTCGGTACAATGTATGCCGATCAAACAAGAGTACGACAGGTGCTATTAAATTTATTAAGCAATGCCGCAAAATTTACGACGAATGGTAAAGTAATGCTGAAAATTAGACGGCAAAAAGATTTTATCGCAGGTGTTCCCAATGAAATCATTACTTTTATCGTTAAAGATAGCGGCATTGGAATGTCCGAACCTCAACTAAAACAACTATTTAAACCATTTACACAAGGTGATGCTTCTACTACTAAAAAGTATGGTGGAACTGGCTTAGGATTAGCGATTACCCGGCATTTTTGTCAGATGATGGGTGGTCAAATTCACGTACAAAGTGAGTGGGGAGTCGGTTCTACTTTTACCATTGAGTTACCAGTAATTGGGGAATATTAGTATCAGCAGAGGGATTAGTTGACCAATTTGATCGCTCTACTTTATAAATATTTACTTGCCTATAAGCAATAAATTTAATTAGTTAAATTTCTTAGTTAAATTTCGGTAATATTGTAACCTTAACAATAAGGTGAGTTCGATGTTCGCAGCTTCTATTGCTGCTTAAATCATCAGGAAGCTGTAAAACCTTGATTTTTCGTGGGTTAAGAAGTCGGGTTTTTATAACTATTGTTTGTTACTACAGACATTGATCCTCAAAACCCGATTTCTGTGATAGTCGTCGAATTTACGTTAACTATATAAAAGGCATATTGCTGTATTAGACCAGATTGTATTTTAATTTCGCTTACTCCTCACACTCATGACAACAACCATTGACTTTTTAAGTCACCTTAACCCCCATCAACGTCGCGCTGTCGAGCATTTTTGCGGTCCCTTGCTAGTTGTTGCTGGTGCGGGTTCTGGTAAGACACGAGCCTTGACTTATCGCATTGCTCATTTGATTGTCGAACATAAAGTTAATCCCGAAAATATTTTGGCGGTTACTTTTACCAATAAAGCCGCACGGGAGATGAAGGAACGGATTCAAAAATTATTTGCCGAACAAATGGCAATGACGGAGTTTGGCAAACGTTACGATTTATTATCAGAATACGAACAAGTAAAGCTCAGGTCGAAAGTTTATAAACATATTATCAAAGATTTGTGGTGCGGTACTTTTCATAGTTTACTTTCTCGGATTCTGCGCTTGGATATTGATAAATACCAAGATGAAAAAGGACGCACTTGGAAGCGTAATTTTTCAATTTTTGATGAATCTGATGCTCAAAGTGTGGTCAAGGAAATTGTTACCAAACAGTTAAATTTGAGCGATAAAAAATTTAATCCCCGCTCTGTTCGCTACGCTATTAGTAATGCAAAAAATCAGGGTTTATCGCCGCGAGAATACGAAAAGGAAGAACCAAATTATAAAGGAAGAGTCATTGCAGAAGTTTATAATTGCTATCAAGATAAATTAGCTGAAAACAACGCCCTGGATTTTGACGATTTAATTTTGGTTCCGGTAAGATTGTTTCAACAAAATGAACAGGTTTTGGGTTATTGGCACCATAAATTCCGTCATATTTTGGTAGATGAGTATCAGGATACAAACCGCACTCAATATCAATTGATTAGCTTACTATCTACCTACGGGGAAAATAAAACTCAGTGGAATTGGCAAAACCGTTCTGTATTTGTGGTTGGGGATGCTGACCAATCAATCTATTCATTTAGAATGGCTGACTTTACGATTTTGCTAGACTTTCAACAAGACTTTGGTGATGGTTTAGAGGATGATGATACCCGTTCGATGGTCAAATTAGAAGAAAACTATCGTTCCTGTGAAAATATTCTCCAAGCAGCAAACTACTTAATTGAAAATAACACTCAACGGATTGATAAAGTCCTGAAAGCAACGCGAGGTCAAGGTGAACAAATTTATTATTTTAAAGCAGATGATGAAGTAGCTGAAGCTGATTTTGTAATTAAGAAAATTTGTGCTTTAGAGAAAGAAAATCCTAATTTAAACTGGGGAAGTTTTGCGATTCTTTATCGTACTAATGCTCAATCTCGCCCTTTTGAAGATATTTTAGTCCGCAATGGAATCCCTTATACTGTTGTTGGGGGATTAAAGTTTTACGATCGCAAAGAAATTAAAGATGTCTTGGCTTATTTAAGGGCGATCGCCAACCCCGCAGATACTTTAAGTTTATTAAGGATAATAAATACACCCCGACGCGGTATTGGTAAAGCCACCATCGACAGTTTAACAAATGCTGCTCAAGAATTAGGTATAACTCTGTGGGAAATACTGAGCGATGAGACATCAGTTAATACCTTAGCCGGACGTTCGACAAAATCGGTAAATAATTTTGCAAAAATGATTGGTCGCTTGCAGCAACAAGCTGAAAATACCAGTGCATCGGAAATCTTACAAACTATTTTAGACGAATCCGGTTATGTCCAAGACTTACAAAACCAAGGAAACGACGAAGCAGAAGATAGAATACGCAACGTCGGGGAGCTTTACAACGCTGTCCGTCAATATGAAGAAGAAGCAGAACAAGATGCTTCCCTTGCCGGATTTCTTTCCAGCACCGCTTTGAGTTCCGATTTAGATAACGTTAAAGAAGGACAAAGCGCGGTATCTTTAATGACATTGCATTCTTCCAAAGGATTGGAATTTCCCGTAGTCTTCTTAGTCGGATTAGAGCAAGGATTATTTCCCAACTATCGTTCTATAGACGACCCAGGGGCTTTAGAAGAAGAACGTCGTTTATGTTACGTCGGTATTACTCGCGCTCAAGAACGGCTATTTTTGTCTCACGCACGAGAACGTAGGCTGTATGGAACCCGCGAACCCGCAGTGCGATCGCAGTTTCTTGATGAGTTGCCCAAGGAACTATTAGCTACTCAATATCCTCGTAGTGTTACTTATACAAACAATGGCGGTCGTAGTTCTGCTAGTTACGATAATGGTTTTGATAATACAAGTAATGATACAGCAACCACAAACTTCAATTGGCAAGTTGGCGATCGAGTAATGCATAAATCATTTGGAGCAGGTGAAATAACTCATATTTTCGGAGCAGGAAATAAACTTTCTGTAGCCATTAAATTCCCCGGTTTAGGTCAGAAAATCATCGACCCCAGAGTTGCTAAGTTACAAAAAATGGAGTAATTACACTTAACAATTATCAGTTAAAAATTGTTTATTGATAACTGTTAACTGTCTCGTCTTACTCTTTCCCAATTCTTCGCTTGCTGGATTTGTTCCTCGGTGAAATTTTTAGCTTGCGAAAAGTCTGCTATATCCAAGTTAGCATCTTTGAAATTAGTTCCTTTGAGATTGGCTCTATAAAGGTTTGCTCCTTCAAGATGGGCATTGTCCAAATTAGTATTTTCTAGGTTTGCTGCCTCCAAATTAGCTCGATAAAGGTCGGCAAATTGCAGATTTGCTGATGTTAGGTTTGTCAATTTTAAATTAGCTTTTTGCAAATCGGCTTTTTGTAAATTAGCTCCGACTAACTTAGCTGATTGCAAATTCGCTCTGTAAAGGTCTGCTACTTGTAAATTGGCTCGATGCAAATCCGCTCTATAAAGCCTAGCTTCTCTAAGAAAAGCGACTCGGAGATTAGCATCTAAAAGGTCAGCTTCTTCAAGATTACTATATCGGAGGTCTGCTGCTTCTAAATTAGCTGCTTTCAGATTCGCTTTGACAAGATTTGCTTTTTGCAGATTAGCTCTTTGAAGTTTGGCACAACTGAGATCAGCTTTTTCTAAGTTAGCTTCTTCAAAGTTTGTGACTATAACTTCTTCTGATTTGGTTAGTTCTCTTAAATCTGCTGCAATAAAACTAGCGTTCTTCAGGTTAGCTTTTTTAAAATTAGCTCCTTTGAGGTTGGCTTCCTGAAAAGTCGCAGCTTCAAGATTGGCTTCTTCAAAATTAGCTTCTTGTAGTCTAGCACCACGAAAATAAGCCTGTTGCAAATTAGCTCCTTTTAAGTTAGCTCTTTGCAAATTAGCTACTTTTAAATTGGCTCCTTGGAGATTAGCTCCTTGCAAATTAGCTTCTTCCAAAGTAACTTCTAATAAGTCAGCTTTTTGCAGATTACTATATCGTAAATCCGCTTGTTGATGAAATTCAGCCTCCTTAAAATCGACTCCTTCTAAGTTCGCTTTTTCAAAGTTGGCTCCTTGTAATTTGGCTCCCCAAAGATTTGCTCCTTGTAAATTAGCTTGTCTTAAGACAGCACCTTGTAAGTTAGCTTCCTTAAGATTCGCTTTTTGCAGATGAGCTTCACTCAAGTTAACTTGTTGCAAATCAAATTGACTTAAATCTCTACCTTCAACTATTTTATTAACCAACTCCCAAACTAATTTCCATTTTTCATCGAGTTGAGTTTCAACACTAATTTGACTACTTTTTAAATTCACTCCTTCCAAAGCAGCATTACTAAAATCAGTACCACAAAGGTTTGCATCTCTAAGATTAACGTCTTTAAGATTAGCATTTTTCATTACAGCTTCCCAAAGATAAGCACCTTTGAGATTTGCACCTTGTAAATTAGCTTTTTGAAGATTTGCTGATTTCAGATTTACTCTTTCTAAAATAGCTCCCCGCAAATTAGTTTCTACCAAATTTGCTTGAGACAAATTTGCTTCAAATAAATTTGCTTCTTCTAAATCGCATTTACTCAAATTACGATTTTCAAGAGGCTGATTGACAATTTCCCAAACTAGTCTCCACTTGTCTTTTAATAAAGTATCACTGTTGATTTGAGTAAATTTGAAATTTACTTTTTCTAGAGTTGTTTCTTGCAAATTAGCACCGCGTAAATCGGCTCTTCTAAAAGATGCTGAACGTAGATTTGAACCAGAAAAATCAGCTTTACATAAATCCGCGTCCAAAAAGTCAGCTTCTTCTAAATTAGCTGATTTTAATTTCGCACCTTCCAGATTGGCTTCTTGAAAACTTACTTTTTTAAGACAAGCTTGATCAAAAATTGCTCCTTGAAGACTTGCACCAACAAAAGTCGCTTTTTCAAGATTCGCATTTGTAAAATCTTTACATCGTAAATCTTGATGGTTGAAGTTTTTACCAGCTAAGTCCTGACCTTTATAAGAGAAAGGTTGAGAATTATCACTTAACATATCTCAGTAATAGATAAGCCTACACCGAAATTTTGATACATAATCCCAATAAAATCAGCCAGTGTTGAATACAAAAAGATTAAAGGTTAGGAGTTGTAGCATTTTTGATTATTTAACTTACAGTACCTTTTTTCAAAAAGCTACTATCTTCTGTTTGTCAAGTAATATCAACTAAACCTAACAAAAAGTTGATTTTATTTAGATAGGTTAATAAAAGCTTTCTTTTTATGAGTCATATTACTTAAATACAAACAAAATTCCATGATAAAAATATAGGGCAAGCCATCAGCCTGCCCCATAAATACACGTTTATTTTATTTAAAATTTACTCTCTACCTTTCCACAACTTCCCTTACCAATTGTGCTAATTTCTCAGCACTTTCGGGAACTGCTACTGTTTTGGCTTTTACGCTCATTTGCTGCAATTGTTCGGGAGATTGCAATAATTCCAACACTTGAGTTTGTAGTTTCTCTGGGGTTAACTCTTTCTGTTGAAATAATATTCCTGCTCCCGCTGTTGTATACACTTGAGCATTGTAGGTTTGATGGTCTTCTGCTGCATAAGGATAAGGTATTAGAATCGCTGGAGTACCGCATACAGCTAATTCTGTAATACTCCCAGCACCAGAACGACTGATAGCTAAATTGGCTCTGTGTAACAACGCTGCCATATTATTGTAAAATGGCATTGAAATATACTGGGGATGCTTTAAACTATCCGCTTCTGGGTCTTGGTCTCCTGTCAAATGTACTACATAAGCACCAGTCTCAAACCACACAGAAGCGCTTTCCCGCACTAGTTTATTTACAGAAACTGCCCCTTGAGAACCACCAAAAACTACAATTACAGGTACATCTTGAGGAATTGGTAAATCTAATGACGCTGCAATTCCCTGATCTAAAAATGCAGACCGTACTGGGGTACTAGTATAGATAGTTTTATTTTTAGGTAAGTATTGAGCCGCAGCTTCAAACCCAACCGCTACCGCATTACACCAAGGACCAAAAAAGCGAGTGACTTTACCGGGTAAAGCGTTAGATTCGTGAAGAATTACGGGTAAACCCAGAGAACGAGCCGCAATCACCGCAGGACCTGATATATAGCCTCCGGTTGTGAAAACTGCGTCAAACTTGCCTTGTTTTAAGATTTTTCTAACTTGTAAAATTGAACCACACAGTTTACCCAAGGTGAGTAGTGAAGAAATACCAAAACCTTTTTGGAACCCTTCAACTTCAATGATATTCAATTTATACTGTTTGGGAACCAGAGTCGTTTCTAACCTGTTAGGGACACCCAGCCATTCTATTTGATAATCTGGCAATTGTTCCGCAAGTGCGATCGCCGGAAATAAATGTCCGCCAGTTCCGCTGGCTGCTATAAGTAATCGTATAGGAGTGTGAGCCATTAACCCTTTACCCTGTTAGCGCCTAGCTTAAAATTTAATAAATCAATTTCCTAGTTTTTTGTCAGCTCATCCGGAATTTCACCTGTAAAGGCGAGTTATGGCATGAGTTATACATCAAAGTAGCGAATTAGTACCGTAGTTAAATTACCTACAACACAATCACTAATGTCTAACTTTAATACCTTAATACCCGCACAAAAATCAAGAGTTACTAATAACCGTTGGGTAATTTTATTTATCCTTACCCTTGGTTTATCTACTGGTTGGAAATCTGTTAGTGCAGTAAATCCACCGCAAAATACATCTCCTCAAGTGGGAACTCTCTTAGCGCAAAATGTACCACAAAACGCACCGGCTCAATTAAAAACTCTCTTAACGCAAATTGATGCATCTGCAAACCGCGCTGATGTCAAGGGTGTAATGAATTTTTACAGCCCTAGTTTTGTTCATGGAGACGGATTAAACCGTTCGAGCATGGAACAAGCTTTAACTTCTTTGTGGAAGCGCTATCCCAGCTTGAAATACACTACCAAACTGCAATCTTGGAGTACCCAAGGTAATAGTATCATTGCCGATACGGTAACGAGTATAGTTGGTTTACCTGCTGCGAACAATAATCAATTAGGCATGAATGCCACTATTAAATCCCGTCAGCGTATTGTTGATGGTAAAATTATTCGTCAAGATATTTTATCAGAACGCACTCAACTTACGAATGGTGTCAATCCTCCCAAGGTAGATATTAATTTACCTGAACAGTTGAAAGTCGGAGAAAATTATTATTTTGATGCAATTGTCAATGAACCTCTAGGTGAGGATTTCCTTTTGGGTACCGCTCTAAATGAAGCCGTTGAACCAGGAAAATATCTCAAACCTACATCTGTAGACTTGGAATTGCTTACCGCTGGGGGAATATTTAAACAGGGACGAGCGCCAGCAAAACCTGGTAATCAATGGATTTCTGCGGTATTGGTACGAGGAAACGGCATAACTATGATTACTCAGCGTGTACCAGTAGTGGGAAGATAAGATGGGAGTTAGTTGACAGTGGACAGTGGACAGTTGACAGTGGACAGTGGACAGTGGTTATTAGAAAAACCATCAACTAACAAACATCAACTAACAACTATCAACTATCAACTAACTTATTTTATGACTTCAATTCAAAATAAAATTGTATTAATAACTGGTGCAAGTAGCGGTATTGGTGCATCTTGCGTCAAATATTTTGCAGATGCTGGTGCAAAATTAATTTTAGCTGCGCGACGGTTGGAACGCTTGCAGCAACTTGTGAAAACTTTACAATTATCATCGGAAGGTTTTCATTTATTAGAACTTGATGTTCGCGATCGCAATGCTGTAGAATCTGCGATATCTAACTTACCCGCTCAATGGTTCAATATCGATATTCTGATCAATAATGCTGGTCTGAGTCGCGGTTTAGACAAGCTCCACGAAGGTAGCTTCCAAGATTGGGAAGAAATGATTGATACCAATGTCAAAGGTTTGCTTTATCTTACCCGTTGTGTAGTTCCAGGAATGGTCGATCGCGATCGCGGTCATATTGTTAATATTGGTTCGATTGCTGGACATCAAACTTATCCCGGTGGTAATGTCTATTGTGCGACGAAAGCCGCTGTTAGAGCAATTTCTGAAGGTTTGAAGCAAGATTTATTGGGAACCCCCATTCGAGTTAGTTCGGTTGATCCCGGTTTAGTGGAAACCGAATTTAGCCAAGTGCGTTTTCATGGAGATGGCGATCGCGCTCAAAAAGTATACCAAGGATTAACTCCCCTCACCCCAGACGATATAGCAGATGTGGTATTGTTTTGTGTTACCCGTCCTGCTCATGTTAATCTCAGCGAAATTTTGTTAGTACCCGTTGATCAAGCAAGCGCAACAATGGTAAATCGGAAGGTTTAGTTAGTTGACAGTTGACAGTTGACAGTTGACAGTTGATGGTAATGATGTTTTTAGATAATTGGGTAATGGGTAATGGGTAATAAACATCCGTGTAATCCTTTTTAATCCGTGATTAGAATGGGTAATTGGAAAAGTTACATAACTGAGTACTAAAGATATAACCTCTAACCTTTAAGCTCTAACCTTTGACCTGATTTCTCATGGTATTAATAACTGAAAATCAAATAGATTTGAGTAATAAACTATTGGAGTTGATGCAGCAGAAAGATATTTTTAGCTTCAAAGCTTTGAGTGAAGCTGCTGGAGTTTCTGAATATCAAATACGATGCTTGCGTAAAGGTAAAATAAAGCAAATGCGTTTAGAATTTTTGGTGAAATTATCGCAAGCACTAGAAATAGATTTAAATGAATTGATAATTAATTTTTCCAATCAAAATTCTCAACCCGATATATTCAAACAACAATCATCAACACAGCATTCGCTAGAACAAATAGTAGATTTAAAAAAAGAATACGAACGGTTAAAAAAACAATTAGAAAATCAAGAAGAATTATTATTTGCTCAATTTCAGCAATCGAGTTTACAAATTATCGAATCATTGTTAATTCAATTTCCGACAGCAGCACAGAAAGCCAGAGAAAATCGACAATTACCAGCAGCGAATATAATTCCCTTGATCGAAAAACCGATTACTAGACTTTTACAAGAATGGGGAATCGAAGCTGTTGCTACGGTAGGTGCAGAATTACCTTATGAACCCGAAATTCACCAACTAATGGAAGGGAAAGCACAACCAAACGAAAAAGTCAAGGTACGTTATACTGGCTACCGTCAAGGAGATAAATTATTATATCGAGCAAAGGTAAGTCCGGTTTAGGAGGGATGGGGTGATGGGGAGATGGGGGGACGATAATTATTAACTCCTAACTCCTCACTCCTAACTCCTAACTCCTCACTCCTAATTTAAAATTCCTGACGTTTGGTGTTGAAAGACAATCAATTCCGGGAATAATAATTGAGTGCATAGGGGTGAGGGACGATTTATGAGTGAATTAAATCTTGTGTATTAAATCGAACCGCTGCATCTAAGGGAGGCTAGAACTTTTACTAAAAAGGATATTGCGGATGAATAAAGATAAAAAAACACATGAATCGTCCCTTGAAAGGGAAGTAACAGTTCAAGAAAATTGTCAAATGCAGGGAGAAGAAAATTTTTCTGCGGATTTTTTGCTTGAAGTGATTAACGGTACTTCCGATCCAATTTTTGTTAAAGATCGTCAACATTGTTGGGTGCTGGTAAATGATGCCTATTGTAATTTTATCGGACGTAGTAGAGAAGAAATTATTGGTAAATCCGATTTTGATTTATTCAACAAAAAAGAAGCGGATGCGTCTTGGGAAAAAGATGAATTTATTTTTACGACATCGAATCAAAATGAATCTGACGAATGTATTACAAGTGATGATGGTGAAAAACATTTTGTTTCTATTAAAAAATGCGTATTTCAGAATCAAGAAGGTCAGAAATTTATAATTGTTACGATTCGAGAACTAACCCAACAAATTACTCAGCAATTTCAGATAGAAGCAAGATTGCGTTCGTCTAAACAATTATTAGAGCAAGTTTTAAATCATATACCCCAAGCAGTTTTCTGGAAAGATTGCGATTCAGTTTATCAAGGTTGTAATAGCTTTTTCGCCGATATTGCGGGGGTTGGTGAACCACTATTAATCAAAGGTAAAACAGATTTTGATTTACCTTGGAAAGAAGAAGAAGCTAATTGGTTTCGACTTAATGATAGTCGTGCTATTGAATCTAAAAAACCTGAAACTATTGTCAAACCACAACTGCAAGCAGATGGGAGACAATGTTGGTTAGAAATTAATACAATTCCGATCTGTGATGCTCAAGGAAGGGTAATTCATGTTTTAGGAACCTTACAAGACATTACCGAACGTAAAGAAATAGAAGTTACTTTACAGCAGTTATATGAAGAATTAGAAGTTAGAGTAAATCAACGGACTTACGAATTAACTCAAGTAGTTATCCATTTACAAAAAGAAATTAAACAACGAGAAGCAATAGAAAATCAGTTTTTATTGAGTGAAGAAAAACTACAAAAACTCTCTGCAAATGTTCCCGGTATGTTATACCAATTCAAACTGGGTGCTGATGGTCAATTTAGCTTTCCTTATGTTAGTTCTGGTTGTTTTGAAATCTATGAATTTTTTCCGGAAAAACTTATTGCTGATGCTAGTTTGTTCATTTCCAGCGTTCATCGAGATGAGCGAGAAGATTTTGAAAAATCCATTGCTAATTCTGCTCAAAGTTTGCAACCTTGGCAATGGGAAGGAAGAATTATCTTAGCTTCTGGAAAAGTAAAGTGGATACAAGCTGCATCTCGTGCGGAAAAACAAGCGGATGGTTCAATTATTTGGGATGGGGTAGTAACAGATGTAACTCGTTTAAAGCAAGCAGAAAGAGCTTTGAAAAGGGCTTATACAGACTTGGAAAAACGAGTAGAAGAAAGAACTCAGCAGTTAATGCAAACCAATCAAGCATTACAAAAAGAAATCGGAGAACGTCATTTAGTACAATCTCAACTTTTAGCTTCTCGTCAAAGATTAGCATTGTTGATTGAACAAACACCTTTAGCGGTAATTGAATGGGATCAAAATTTTAGGGTGAAAGAATGGAATCGGGGTGCAGAAAATATTTTTGGATACACAAAAGAGCAAGCAATTGGTAGTTATTTAGAGTTTATAGTTTCCCCGACTGCTCAAGAACAAATACATCATTTAAAAACTGCATTATTGTCGCAACGTGGTGGAACTCGAATCGTCACTGAAAATATTACTCAGAATGGTAAAACGATTGTTTGTGAATGGTATAACAATCCTTTGGTGGCTGTGAACAGTGAAATAATTGGTGTTGCGTCTATGGTGCTTGATATTACGGAAAGAGAAAAAGCAGAAGCCACTTTGCAAGAACAAGAGCAATTTCTCCGTAGTATTTATCAAGGAGTCGAACAACTGATTTTTGTTGTCAACGTTTTAGATAACGGTGAATTGGTTTATGCTGATTGGAACCTAGCAATGGAAAAAGCAACAGGTGTCAATGTTTCAGAAGCAATTAGTAAGTTTCCCGAAGAAGTTTTTGGTGACGTTCAAGGTGCGAAAATACGTCAACAGTATATTAGATGCTTGGAAGTTGGTATACCCATAACCTATGAAGAAAATTTAGTTTTCCAAGGTGAAGAAAATTGCTGGTTGACTACAATTAATCCTTTAAGAAATATCGAAGGTAAAATTTATCGCATTGTCGGAACTTCATTTAATATTAACGAACGCAAACAAGCGGAGACGCAGTTAAAACAGCAAACGCAAGATTTGAAAGTAGCTTTAAATGAACTACAAAACGCTCAAATAAAGTTGGTTCAAAATGAAAAAATGTCCTCCTTGGGTAATTTAGTTGCAGGGGTAGCTCACGAAATTAATAACTCTATAAACTTTATCTATGGCAATATTGATTATGCCAATAATTACACCCAAAACTTGTTAAATATGGTTAAACTTTATCAACAATACTATCCCCAAGCAGCATCAGGAATACAAGTATTCGCGAAAGAAATAAATTTAGAATTTATCTACGACGATTTACCTAAACTACTGGATTCGATGAAAACAGGAGCGCAACGTATTCGCGAAATTGTCACATCTTTGCGTACTTTTTCTCGTATGGATGAAGCTCAAATGAAAAAAGTTGATATTCATCAAGGGTTAGATAGTACTTTAATGATTTTAGAAAATCGCATTAAAGCTAAATCTGAACATCCTATAATTGAAATTATTAAAAATTACGGAAATTTACCAGAGATAGAGTGTTATCCTGGTCAACTCAATCAGGTTTTTATGAACATTTTAGTAAATGCTTTGGATGCATTAGAAGAGTCTATAGAACTCAATAAACAATTCAATAGCAGTCCTCAAGTTCAGATTTATACTGAACTAGCTGAGTTGGATAAGATAAAAATTCGCATCATTGATAACGGAACAGGAATACCATTCGATATTAAAGATAAATTATTTGACCCATTCTTTACAACTAAATCTGTAGGTAAAGGTACGAGTATGAGTCTTTCTATTAGTTATCAAATAATTGTTGAAAGACATGGTGGCTCACTCGAATGTATTTCCCAACCTGGAGAAGGAAGTGAGTTTGTAATTTCAATTCCCATTCATCAAGAATAAACATCTAAATCATAGTTAATGATGGGGGATAAGAGTAAGTTTTCTATTAATAATTGTTGATAAATTTAATATTTCAACTGATAACTGTTAATGTAACAGGTGTATTTGGCAAGTTGTCATTAAATGAATTATGATTAAAATGGATTAGGATAGTAAACATTTTTTGTCGTCGTAAAAATACTTAGAAACTATGACAGAGCATATTAAAGTTGTTCAGCCCATCGGTGTTTTAGATGCAACTAAATCACAAGATTTCCGCGAAGAAATTATTAAAACACTAGAAAGTAAACCAAAAATTGTACTGGTGGATTTAAAAGATATTACTTTTATGGATAGTTCGGGTTTAGGTGCTTTAGTATTAGCATTTAAAACTTTAAGAGCAGCAGAAACAAAGCTGGTAATTTGTTCGATTAACGAGCAAATCAAAATATTATTTGAACTGACAGGAATGGATAAAGTTTTTGAAATTTTTTCTAATCAAGATGAATTTAATAAAGCTGTACTTCCCAAAATTGCCTGATTAATTAAAGCATATTTGGAGTATAGATAAGTCATCATCAAAAGTTTTTTTGGAATTCAAATCAACAAGGTAGTTGAGAATATTTTCCAGAGGACTGCTAGAAAGATGATAAAAGCGTGTAACTTTTTGAATAAAACTCTCAAGTCCCATAAGTTGACCGTCAATTAAAGTGATTTCGTAAGCACCATCACTATAAATATATAAGGTGCTGTCTTTTTCAATTTTGCAAAAACCATCAGTATACTTAACCTCTGGAAACATCCCAATTGGCATTCCAGGGGTTTTTAATAATTGCACATTACTCTGATTGCTAGACAATAAAATAGCAGGTGGATGACCGGCACTTGAATAAACTAATTCACGCTTAATTTGATGATAAACTCCATACCAAATAGTAAAGTATTTATCATTTTGATAATTCATTTGAAAAGTATTATTTAAAGCATTTAATACTTCTCTGGGTTGATAATAATTTAAGTCTTTGAGGGCGCGGGAACGTAGTAAATTTAATACCGAAATAGAAGGTAAAGTTGCTTTCAATCCATGTCCGGCAGTATCAAGTAGATAGATAGCTAAATAATCATCGTCCAACCAATAATAATCAAAACAGTCACCACCGAGTTGCTGAGAAGGAAGAAAAGTATAATTTATATTCAGAGGTTGAATCATCGGTGTAGGCAAAAGAGAACGCACGTAATCAGCAGCCTCCGATAATTCTGCTTCTAAAATTTGTTTTTGAGCTTTTAAATCTCGACTCATTTGGTGCAAACGCAAACCAGCCCTCACCCGCGCTTGCATTTCATTTTGTTCTATTGGTTTAGTGATAAAATCATCAGCACCTGCATCTAACCCTTTAACGCGATCGGCAACAGAATCCAAAGATGTTAAAAGAATAAAAAACGTAGTAGATAAATCGGGGTCTTTCTTAATATAACGACAAACATCAAGTCCACTTAATCCTGGCATTAACCAATCACAAATAATCAGTGCTGGACGAGAAACCACAGCTTGTGCAATTCCGTCCTCACCGTTACTGACTACAGCTACTTTATAACCCTGCTTCTCCAGCATTCTTTTGAGTAAAATTTGAACGGCTGGGTCATCATCGATTACTAATATTTGAAACATATTGTTGTAGCCGCTTAATTATAAAAAATAAAAAATAAAAAATAAATACATCTGCATCTTTAGGCAATAATAACCCTATTTTCTGCCTGATTTATTACACACAGTGCCAGTAAAATCTATAGAACCCATTTTCCGATTATAGTGGCGATAGGGGATTTAACCATAATATTAAGCTTTGATTAAGCCGATTTAGATCCCGGTATACTCCTTGCCTAAACCACTGCCCGAAAGCGTCTAAGGGATTAAATTCTTGACCAGCTTCCCATTTCACATCTTGACCTAAAGGTGTCAAGTGGTTCCCCGCCAGAGTTTGGGTGGTCACCATATCCCCAAAACGATTCTGTAACAATTTAGTTAAAGCTGCTGATTGGTCAAGAGTATCATTATTAAATTTTATTAATAAATTGCGACGAATATTGTAGTTTTCTTTGACCTGTCTGTAAGTTTCGGTGGGTGAAGGTGTAAACTCAACGTTAACGGCAGTGTTAAATTGTTCTACTAAAGGAATTGCATCCCGTGCAGCGTAGTTATTGAATGAGATCAGAATATTGCCCGCACGTTTGACTTGATTGGCGCTGCCTATCAGTAAATGTAGCTTGCATCCCATACTGTGTCCTAATCCATAAATCGGCAGATATCCTCGAAAAGCTGGTTCTCTTTCTTCCAAACGTACTAATACGCGCTCAAAATTCAGCAATACTTGTTCGGCGATCGCGCTATGGTCTAAGGTATTTACAAATGGTGTCGCAACAATGGCAAATCCTTTTTCTGCAAGATATTCGAGTAATAAACGATAAGTTATGTGAGGTGCAGTAGCTACAAATGCACCACCTAAAAAATGAACGATACCGATAGGACGCACAGGTATAATTACCCAGCTACCGGCAATTTGTTTCCAGTTCATGGTTTTACCAAGGGAGAGGGAAGATATTTAATTTATATATTTTATTATTTTATATATTTTATTATTTTATATATTTATATTTTCTCACGTAAAACCTATTTATCCATCTATAATCTAAGTATAATCCGTATTTGTTGTGATTACTGGCTCTGCAATCTTTTCATCTCCTGCTGTACATCTAAGGCAATCTCTAATGCTTCATTGAGCAATCTACCATGCTCGGAAGCTTGTTCACTCACTTGCATTTGAGTTAATGTTGCCAAGTTATTCGCAAGTAATTCCGAGTTATTAATAATAAAATTCTTATTTTCTCTCAAAATCCTTTCAGTTTTCAAAGCACGAACTAAATCGGCTCTGGTGTATTTCAAGGCTTCGAGAACTCGTTTTCTTTCTTTGATACAAACTTCTTCATTGCCTGCTTCTTCAATTCTATCATTAATATTAATTGCCTTGACTACGGCATTAAATCGATCAACTTCCTGTAAAAGAGTGTTTAAAGAATATGTCAAATTTTCTTTAACAATTGAAACTCTTTTTTTCCAAAGAAAATACAATAATAACTGTGTAACAGCACCGCCAATAACGCAAACTTGAATGAATAATAACCAAGATGGAATTGGTAGCCAATGGGCAAACATCTTGATCAAGAAATTGAATACAATATAACAACTAAGGATTATAGATAATCCGATAAAAATGGCAGTGGCACCTTCTGGACCTTTGACTCTTTGTAGAAACTGCCTGATTGTTAATTTAAGCGGGCGCAAAATAACGATTAATTCATCACGAACAGGCAAATTCGTCAACTTTTGCAGTTCTTTTTGAGTAATGGCTAAGCCTTTTAAATCATCGCGCACAGCTTCCAAATCCCCACCAAAAAAGTTTTGACCTATTATATCCCAATCGAATTAAATCACATTCGATAAAATACTGATGAAAAATATCTTGCGAATAATCCTAACTTCGATTTTGCTCGAAGAATTATTTATTTTATCGTTGTCTATTGATAAAAAATAGAGAGTTGAATTACAAAAATATCAGTTAGATATCAAAATACCATTACTTTGAGAATGCGACCCTGTAATTGGCAGCTTTCACATCGTTATTTTTTGTACTAAGCAGATGTTTTACATAGTATCATTTTTATTGTTCGCAGTATTTACAGCGTCGCCAGGATAACTTTTACAGGTTACTATAAATTATATATTTACTCACCTATTTATCCCTGATTCGCACTGAGACTAAGTTAAATTTTGGCATTTCCTCATGCAGTGCTAAGGATGTATTCTTTAATTATCTATTTTTAATTTAAATGAATATCATATGTAGTCTATTTGTAGTTCCATGATTTCTCAACGTTTAACGCCTAATCACATCCAAGAAAATTATTCATAATTTATCATAATAACTTTGATAATAGTTTTTTATTTTGTTACAAAAATCTGATTTTTGATGGAATTTAGGGTATCCTCCTAGTAAGAATTGCTATAATAATCGATTAACATTTTGGCAATTTTTGAACGAAAAGTATCGAAACATTAAGGAATGTTGCATTTCAATGAAAAACTAAGGGGAAAATAGAAAATCGGTCAAAACTCCGTGGTAGGATTCATCAAAGTAAGTCAAGTATGGGAGAAGACCTTTGACACTTAGGGTTGCTGTTGTGGGCTCTGGTCCTGCGGGTTCGTCTGCTGCCGAAACTTTAGCGAAAGCAGGAATTGAAACCTATTTATTTGAGCGGAAGTTAGATAATGCTAAGCCTTGCGGTGGTGCTATACCGCTGTGTATGGTAGATGAGTTTGATCTACCGGCTGATATTATTGATCGCCGAGTGCGGAAAATGAAAATGATTTCTCCCTCCAATCGTGAGGTTGATATCAATTTAGTAAAACAAGATGAATATATTGGAATGTGTCGTCGTGAAGTTTTAGATGGCTTCATGCGAAATCGAGCCGCTAAATTAGGCGCTAATTTAATTAATGCTACGGTTCATAAATTAGATTTTCCCAAAAATAATACAGACCCTTATACTATTCATTACCTTGACCATACAGAAGGTGGAAGTCAGGGTATTTCTAAAACTCTGAAAGTAGATTTAATTATCGGCGCTGATGGTGCAAATTCCCGTATCGCCAAAGAAATGGATGCTGGGGATTATAACTACGCGATCGCGTTTCAAGAGCGCATCCGTCTTCCAGAAGACAAAATGGCATACTACAACGATTTGGCGGAAATGTATGTCGGTGATGATGTCTCTACCGATTTCTACGCTTGGGTTTTCCCCAAATACGATCACGTAGCTGTGGGTACGGGTACGATGCACATCAACAAAGCTAGTATTAAGCAGTTACAAGCTGGTATACGCGCTCGTGCTGCCAGAAAACTCGCTGGTGGTAAAATCATTAAGGTTGAAGCGCATCCTATCCCCGAACATCCCCGTCCACGTCGTGTAGTAGGAAGGATTGCATTAGTCGGCGATGCAGCGGGTTATGTTACCAAGTCTTCTGGAGAAGGAATTTACTTTGCGGCTAAATCCGGACGGATGTGTGCCGAAACCATCGTCGAAGTTTCTAACAGCGGACAGTCTATCCCTAGTGAAGGCGATTTAAAAATCTATTTGAAGCGTTGGGACAAAAAGTACGGTCTTACTTACAAAGTACTCGATATCTTGCAAAACGTATTCTACCGTTCCGACGCTACCCGGGAAGCATTTGTAGAAATGTGTAGCGATCGCGATGTTCAACGGTTGACTTTTGACAGTTATCTCTACAAGACAGTTGTTCCAGCCAATCCCATCACCCAAATGAAAATTACTGCCAAAACTATTGGTAGCTTAATTCGCGGTAACGCTCTGGCTCCCTAGGAAGGGGAAAAATTAGTACCACCGGAGTTAGGAGTTAAGAGTTAGGAGTTATGAGTTAGGAGTTAGGAGTTAAGAGTTTAATTACTTACTAATACAGAATCGGGTGTATCGTGCTTGTCTTTGAGAATGAATACACCCGATTTTTTTTGTTGATAAGAATAATCAAAATTGACAAATACTTTGAGCATCGTTTACTATCATTAAGTGTAAATACACAAGTATTAATCTTTTATTCCCCAAGAACTAGTTACATTAGTTACAGATATATTCAAATAATACTTAAGGGTGTTATACAAAAAAAACATCAAAATTGTGGTTACTGATTAAGTAAAATACCTTTTTGACCTTTTCCCTGTACAAAAGAAACTTTGAATATAAATAATATCTCCTAACGGGGAGGGATTAGAGGTTATATTTTATATTCGACTCAACTTTAGATTGTTGTATAGGTTAAATAAAGACAAGTATTTATAAATAAAGTTCCCCAAATAAAAATATTTACAATATCTTTATCGAAAACATAAAGATTGTGTAAATACTTTTAGAAATATTGGCTAAATCTACGTGTCTTTACTAATGTAGACAAGTTAGTGGGATGTTATTCGCTCCTTTATAGAAGTCTAAGTATAAGTATGAAATTAAGGTCATTTTTTAACATCACTGTATTTCCGTTTGCAGTTGCAGCTTTGAGTGTAATAGGGTTTCCCAACCAAGCTAAAGCTATACTTTTTTCAGGTAATGTTGGTGGAACCTGGGGAGAACCAACTCCAGGAGAGATAAATACTGATGCGATTTATACTGGTGTCGGAACTAATACATTTACTTGGGGAGATCCAACTCTGTTTCAAAATGCATCATCCAATCAATTAGTATTTAAAGGAAGTTCTTTTTCTACGGATACGAATTCTTTGTTTGAAATCGGACACTTAACCTATCGTAACGGCACGGTGCTTTTAGGTACAAGTGTAGAATCTGTACCTTTAAATCTCAACTTATCTTTTAATCAACCAACTAAGTTTAACCAAAAATTCCAATATCAGTTTTACTTAGAAAATACTCCTAACCTTTCAGATGATCCAGAATTAAACGCAGATTTTGTGTTTGTCACAAAAGATAGCGCTAAACCTAGTTTTATATATGAGGGTCATACATATACTCTATCTTTAACTGGTTTTAGTCAAGATAATGGTAAAACAAACGTCAAGGAATTCCGGGTACTTGAAGGAGAAAAAACCACCGCTTCTATTTTTGCTCGAATCAACAAAGTCACTCCATCAAGAAAAGTTCCCGAACCAGGTTCTATGGTAGGTTTATCCTTAGTTGGTATTTACTTAGTTTCTCGCAAAAAGGCTTACAAAACTAATTAAATAGTTTGGGATAAATTTGAAAAGACCAAAAAAATCAAATCAAAAATATATTTGTAATAGCGCTTTAAAATCAAAGGCTATATTTGGAATTAAAGCGCTAGTACAAATAGATGAAAATCATAGATTATAGCTTGACACTAATTGTTTAAAAAACTTTTTGCAGCAAGAGAAACTCTGATAATCCAAAATATTTAATTAATAAAATACATTAATAAATTATCTTAAGAGGATGTTTTAGAAGTATCCGGCGGTTTATAGTCGTCAGGTAAAGTATTAAATTAGACTTCCAAAACATCCTCTAATAAATTAGATTAGCTATTACCCATAATCCAACAAGTGAGGAAAAAACTGCCAGCCAAAGCATCCAAGGTTTCATAAATAACTATCTCCCTAAATCTAATTTCTATATTTTTATGTTAATTATCTAATTAAATTTTAGAAGATTAGCTTATCTAAATAGCTCTATCTTTAGTTAAGAACGACTATCTAATTGATATAGCTATAGATATATTTATAATTAATTTATCATTCAAATTTATCATTAAAATTTATCATTAAAGGTAAAGTTCCGGGATTGGCATCGTCAAGTAATAAAAGGCACTCGAACAGGGAAAATTAATAATTGATAATAAATATATAACTAGATTATAGAAAGAATCATAATTGAATATTGAGAATTAAATATTGACAATTAAATGCCTACCTTAACAACCTTACCCGCTCTCCCAGAAACTATCGACGGCTTACCAAATATTTCTGGTTGGGAAAAACAAGTTTTAGAAGTCGTAAACCAAAATTCACCCGTCTTCCTACCTACAACAAATCTCCGCTTATCAGATATTACCGCAACGTTCGCTGTGGCGCTGCATATGCATCAACCGACAATTCCCGCAGGTGTAAATGGTGAATTGATCAGTCATCTGCAATATATGTTTGAGCATCCCCAAGAAGGAGATAATCATAATGCGGGACCATTTGCTAATTGTTACAGCCGTATGGGGGATATTATTCCCGAATTAGTCAGCCAAGGTTGCAATCCTCGCATCATGTTGGATTACTCCGGTAATCTTTTATGGGGATTTCAACAGATGGGGCGCAGAGATATCATAGACAATCTCAAACGTATTACTTGTGATTCCACATATCAACCCTATTGTGAGTGGTTAGGGACAATGTGGGGTCATGCAGTGGTTCCCTCCACACCCATACCAGATATAAAATTACACATCCAGGCATGGCAGCATTATTTTGCAGCGATGTTTGGTTGGGATGCATTAGCGCGAGTCAAAGGTTTTTCACCTCCGGAAATGCACCTCCCGAATCATCCCGATACTTTATATGAATATGTCAAAGCGCTTAAAGAATGCGGTTATCGCTGGTTGATGGTGCAAGAGCATTCAGTACAAACACTTAACGGTGAGCCATTACAGAATAAACATATACCGCACAGGCTGGTAGCGAGAAATTCTCAAGGTGAAACCGTAAGCATCACTGCTTTGATTAAAACTCAAGGTTCGGATACTAAATTAGTTGCTCAAATGCAACCTTATTACGAAGCCAAATCTTTGACATCCCAAGGGAAAGAAAATTTTCCACCGATAGTTACTCAAATTGGTGACGGTGAAAACGGTGGGGTAATGATGAATGAATTTCCACCCGGATTTAAACAAGCTTGGCACGAAATGGCGCAGAATGGTCAAGGAAAAACAGGTGTTGTTGGAGTTACAGGAACAGAATATTTAGAATTAATTGAAAATGCTGGTGCTAATCCAGAAGATTATCCGACTTGCCAACCAGTAGGACAATATTTAATTTGGGAACGAGTATCGGATTCCCAAGACGTAGAGAAAGTCATAGAACAGTTGAAACAAGAAAATCCCAATTTTCATATGGATGGTGCTTCCTGGACAAATCATATCAGTTGGGTACAGGGATATGAAAATGTATTGAATCCCATGAATCAACTTAGCGTCTTGTTTCATCAGAAATTTGATTCCTTATTGGAAACTGAAGAATCTCTTACCCAGCAAACCGAATATCGTAATGCTTTACTACACAATTTTCTTTTACAAACAAGCTGTTTTCGTTATTGGGGACAAGGTACTTGGACTGATTATGCAAGGGAAATTTACCAACAAGGGGAAAGGTTGATTAATAGTTAGGAGTTAGGAGTTAGGAATTAAGAGTTAGGAATTAAGAGTTAGGAGTTAGGAGTTAGGAGTTAGGAGTTAGGAGTTAAGAGTTAGGAATTAAGAGTTAGGAGTTAGGAATTGTAGAGACTTCCGCAATACGCCTCGTCTGTGGGGTGATTCGTCGGGTTTTTGAGATAACTGTCTTTTCTATGGAGATATTTATATTTAAAAACCCGACTTCTGGGTGAGATTATGTTTATCGAACTCACTTAAAGACTCCAAACTATCAAAATTTAGATAAATTAAAAGTAGTAGATTAAAGTTAAAAATATTTAAGTCCTTATATGAATACTGTTCATATCTTAATAATGGCGATTTTGATGATGGGGGGTGCAATTTCGACTTTGGGTGACTATGTAGAGAAAAAAATCCGTAAACAACGTCTTTCCCTATTTAACCTCCGTCCCAAACATACTATATCATTGGTAGCTATGCTTACAGGTATGTCAATTTCGGCATCTACCTTGTTTGTGATGTTTGTTGCTCATAGAGATTTACGAGAAGCTGTATTTGAGCAACAAATTGAAACAGAAATTCAAAGTCAGCAAGAAGAATTGAAAATGCAAAATTATTCCCAATTAGAAATCGAAGAAATTAGAAAAGTTTAGTAGGATGTAATGCACTAATAAAGTGCATTATCCTGGGTTACAAAAATGCTAATTTGATGTATATGGCTGCGGCAACTAGTTGTACTCCCATTATAGGTAAACCATATTTTAGAAAAGTATGAAACGATATTCTTTTACCATGTTGCTCGGCAATTCCAGCAGCCACAATATTAGATGAAGCGCCGATCAGAGTACCATTTCCTCCTAATGTTGCGCCAAACATCATGGCATAAAATAAAGGCAAAACTTCTGATGGTAATTCTCCAGAAAAATTAGCATTGAGAACTTCTGAACTAACTAATCCCACGTTTACTAAATACATTTTTAGTAAAGGAACCATGGCAACAACTAAGGGAATATTAGGGATAATACTAGATAAAATACCGACCACAAACACCAAAATAATTGCTCCTAAAGCAATATTTTGCTGTAAAACAATTGCTAGTAAACCTGATAAACTTTCAATAACTCCTGTTCTTTGTAAACCTCCAATCAATACAAAAATTGACATAAAAAATGTCAAAGTACTCCAGTCAACATCGCGAAGAATATTATTAACGCTATCAATCTTACTTTTGTGGGCAAGAGCTAAAGCTAATGCTGCTCCTAATAAAGCTACCGCAGCCGGAGCAATCGGAACAGGTAAAGATTCACCAATCACGAAAAGTACTAGTACCAAAGCAAAAATCATTCCTCCTAAAATTAAGACTCTAGGATGGTTAATTTCTGGATGGGGTAACTGCTCTAAATTTTCAAACTTTGTCCGCCAAATTTTAGAGAATAAAAAAGGTAACAGAATTAAAATTGCCACAATAGAAATTACCCCTCCCCAACTCAAGCGTGAAAGGTAGTCCATAAAGCTAATATTAATAGAATCACCCACAATAAAAGTAGCTGGATCTCCGACTAAAGTTAACAATCCTGCGCTGTTGGCAACGAATACCATCAGAATAAGTAAAGGAACAAAATCCACCCCTATTTCTTCAGCAATTGGTGGAATTAAAGGAGCAAGCAACATTACTGTAGTAGCATTAGGTAAAACAGCACAAATTGGGGTGGTAATGGCTACAATTCCTAAAAGTAAAAGTTTGCCGCTTCCTTTAGCTAAACGCACCATTTGAGTAGCTAAATATTCAAAAATTTTAGTCGGTTCAAAGCTTCTTACCATAACCATAACACCAAAAAAGAGTGCCAAAGTAGCATAGCTATGACCGATATAACCCACAGCTTCTTGGAGCGTCATGATATGAGCAAATACTAAAATCAATGCTCCTAAAAAAGCAGTCGCTGTTAGATGTAATTGTTCCGTCATGATAATGACAATTACACCGATAAAAGTTGAAGCAGCAATGATAGCGGGAAAGTTTTCCATATAAGTTGAGCTAATGTTTTGTATGGTGAAAATATTTTTTCATCAATATAAATCACGCTGTAGAAACCCGACAGAAAGTTATATAAACACAATTTAATTTCAAATTACTTTTGTTAGTATGTTACTTATTTATAGAAATTACAATATGCAACTTATATAGAAGAAAGTTTATTCGTTTATCTGTTAAATCATCAAATCGTTTATAAGAGATATATATTATTAGGTATATTCTTTTTAGAATCAGCTATAAACTCATATTTTTAATTTATTTTTAATTAATTATTGTTTTCAAAGTATGCATTGTCAGTGAAGAATAATAGAATAATCATAAAAGTTACTTCTTAAATAAAATTAATCGTTAATATGATGACTGCTGAGCATCACTCGTCATATAAAATCAATTATTTTTAATCAACTTAACCAAAAGAAATGCAAAACAAACAATTCAACCAACTTCAACATTTGATGCAGTTGTATTCACCTCGTCAATGGCTAATTGTTGCCATATTTATTTTGGTTGTGATTTTGGAATATTTGACACCACCTATTTACGTATTTGGATATCTATATGTTGGCGCAATACTTTTAACAAACTCGCGTCTGAGTCAGAAAACTACTGTTTGGGTAACAACAGGCGCGATCGCCTTTACAATCTTTAATATGCTAATTCAGGGTATAGAAACCATTACTTTTGCAATTTTTGCTAACCGCTCGATTGTCGTCACCGCTTTGATTATCACAGGATGGTTAAGTAACCGCAATCGTAAATATGAAGAAGCTATAGCAAGTCAAAAAATGCAAATACTAGCACAAGAGAAAATGGCTTCGCTAAGAGAAGATTTTGCTTCCACCCTTACTCATGATTTGCGAACTCCACTTTTAGGAGCAATCGAAACACTCAAAGCTTTTGAGTCAGAAAAATTTGGTGCGGTAACTCCCAATCAACATCAAGTTTTGCAGATAATCAGGCGATCGCATCAAAATACTTTGGATTTAGTACAAACGTTGCTCGATGTTTACCGTAATGATACGCAAGGTTTACAATTGCGTTGTTCATCAATAAATTTAGTCACAGTAGCAGAATCGGCAATTTCTACTCTTGTTGATTTAGCTTCATCTCGCCAAGTATACATTCATCTGGGTTTTGCTGATTCTGAGTTTCGTTCTTTAGCTATGGTAAATGGAGATGCTTTACAGCTACAGCGTGTTTTTGTCAACTTGATTGCTAATGGGGTTAATCATTCTCTACGAGGTGGTAAAGTAGAAGTTGTATTTATTCCTGATGGGATTAACCATACAGTCAAAATTATTGATCAAGGACTGGGAATTAAAGAAGAAGAATTACCCTTATTGTTTGAAAGATTTTATCAAGGACATACTCACTGTCAAGCCAAAGGTACGGGTTTAGGACTTTATTTAAGTCGGCAAATCATTGAGGCACATAACGGTAAAATTTGGGTAGAAAGACGTAAAAGTGGCGGGACTATTTTTGGGTTTAGTATACCTGCTGTTGTTAATAGTTAAAATATGAAACCAAAACCACTAAAAATTTTACTAATAGAGGATGACGAGTTGTTTAGATTGGGAATTTCCACACGACTGCATCAAGAAGCAGGTTTGGAAATTGTAGCCGAAGCTGAAGACGGTGAAAAAGCGATTGAATTAGCTTGTCAACTACCATTAGATATAGTAATTTTAGATGTGGGATTACCCGGAATTAGTGGTCTAGAAGCTTGTCGTCAAATTAAACAACGTCATCCGAATTTACCAGTATTGATTTTAACTTCCCATTCAGAAAAAACTTTAATTGCTCAATTAATTGAAGCTAAAGCTAATGGTTATTGTCTGAAAGGAATTGCAGCCGAAAACTTAATTTTAGCAATTCGTTCGGTAGCGTGTGGTGCTTCCTGGTGGGATACTACTGCAACCGTAGAAATTCAAATGGCTTTTCAATCTTCTCAATCAAATTTGAATCATATATCAAATTCTGCAATTACATCTTCATTTGAGAATAACTCTCTGACTAAAAGGGAAAGAGAAATATTGACATTAGTAGTAGCAGGTAAGTCAAATCAAGAAATAGGAGAAAATCTGTTTATTACTCCCGGCACGGTGCGGGTTCACATTCATGCAATCTTGCAAAAATTAGACGTTCGTGATCGAACTCAAGCTGCGATTATTGCAATTAAAAGAGGATTGATTGATTCTAAACAGATTGAAAATAATTAACTAGGACTTACGCATTGACTAAGTGGGTAAGCAGAATTAATTGTATATTTACTACTGAGTTATATCGCTCTTCCCTATTCCCTTTTCCCTCTTCCCTATCAAACTAAAATGTTAAATTAATTTTGCACGGGTACTTATTACACAAAATATGGTATTGGAGAAAACCACATCCATCCTAGGGGTTTAACAATGCTAAACCCCTACATTATGACTTGTAAATCGCTGTAATTTTATTTTATAGTTGAAAAAAAAATGCTTGGATATTTAAAGATTTTTAATTAGGAATATCCAATAACCTATATCTAATATTAAGTCCGAATGATTAGTTATTATTGCCACATCTGTACTAATTTCTCTCTATTCCCTAATCCCTGCTCCCTACTCCCTTGATTACAAGTATTTAACAGGACATTCTATTAGTTTTTAATTATCATACCAAAGGCAAAAGAATCTCAAATTCAGTTCCTTTATCCGGTTGAGAATAAAAATTTAATTTACCACCATGTCTTGCGGTAATAATACGATAACTTACAGCTAAACTAGTTTCTTTGTCAGCTCTTTTTTCAACAGAAAAAGATTCTTTAATTTGCTGTTGAAACTCTAAAGACATTCCTGGACCATTATCTGCAATAGAAATTGATACCCAACGAGAATCGGGTGAACCGGGAACGGTTGATTCTTGGGAAATAACTTGTGTAACTATTTTAATAGTAGGTTTTTCTGAAGTGTTGTTAGATGATTCTGTTTCAAACTGCTGTCGAACTGCTTCATCAAGTAAAATATCTACTGCCCTACTTAATATATTCATAAATACTTGATTTAACTGTCCTACAAAGCAATAAATAGGAGGAAGATGACCAAAGTTTTTGACAATGTTAATCTCTCCATTTAACCGGCTACCAATTAATAATATAATACTATCTAAATTAGAGTGTAAATCTACAGGTTTTGGATAAATCGCATCAATATGACAGAAGTTTTGTAATCCAGTAACTAGTTTTTTTAATCTCTCTGCACCAGTCCGAATACTTGTCAGTGCTTGTGATAAATCCGATTCTAAAAAATCAAATTCAATATCTTGCTTTAAGTACAACACTTCATCTGGAGGATTCGTTATGTTGTTATCATAAATTTGGAGTAACTTAATTAAGTCTTTGCTGTAATTAGAAACGTGAGTTACATTACCCCAAATAAAATTTACGGGATCTAAAATTTCGTGAGCTACCCCATCAACTAAACGTCCCAAACTAGCCATTTTATCATTTTGAATAATTTGAGCTTGGCTACGTTCGTATCTTACCTGAGTTTCGATACCCCGAATTTGCCAAGAAGCAATATTTAATTCCTGCATATCCAGCAATCTGTACGTACCAGAGGCAGTTTTCACCACCACAGGCTCCGATAAAAATTCTGGCGATCGCCGTAATGTAAATTGCATTGCACACAAAATTGATGTAGTATCGGCTAACTCTAGAATCGGTGTGCGACCATAACTGTATAATATACTCAGCGGTTGATGAAAAAATAAATCCTGTCCGAAAGGACGAATTAAAAATTCTAACAACTGTCTACGGGAAATCATCCCAGCATAATTCCCTTTGTCTAATAAAATTGCTCCCGGTAACAAGGGATATTTTTCAAAGACTTTAGCTATTTGTTTACCAGTAAAATTCATCTCCACTGAAAACTCGTAAAGCGGTAATTCTAGAAGCTTTGACTCCAAACCGAGGTCGTCATTGCTACCCTCAATTAATAATGGTGGTGAAATTTGCGAACTAAATTCCTGTTGCACTGCAAACCTTGTTCCTAAAATCTAGATATAGACAATAAACAAACATAATGGCTAATTAATTAGCATTCTCATCCGTTTTAACATCTTCATCCCCTATCAGTCTCTGATCGAGGAATAATCATCCACTACCGTGAGTTAGACTTAGATATGATAATTAATAATTGATAATTGGTAATTAATAACTGATTATGCTATCTAGTCCTCAGTCTTTAAATAATCGTATATCTCCAGGAAGTCTGCGTCGAGTGCATCATATTGCTTTGAATGTCCAAGATATGCAGGCTTCTCGACATTTTTATGGAAATATACTGGGTTTGCACGAACTTACGGGTGATGATGTACCCGCTACTTTGGTTAACTTAGTCGCAGAGGGAAAAGTCGCGAATTTTATCACTCCCGACGGTACCATATTAGATTTATTTTGGGAGCCAGATTTATCACCACCAGATCCAAATCCCCAACGTGGATTTACTCGTGCAAATCATCTAGCATTTGATATTGCTCCCGAATTATTTGATAATGCAGTTGAAGTACTCAGACAGCATCAATTAATTATCGCTCAAGAACCCGTTACCCGTCCCACCGGAAGAGGAGTTTATTTTTACGATCCAGACGGGTTTATGGTTGAAATTCGCTGTAATCCCGAATAAACAACAGTTGACAGTTACCAATTACCAATTACCTATTCCCAATAATATGACACAAATATATCAAGTTATTGAAGAAGCATTTAAAAGACCAATGATTTCTTATGATCCAGCTAGACAATCACTTAAAGCTTGGGTAATGTTTTGTTTGCGAGATAAAGGTTTTAAAGTGGTTTACGCACAAAATGCAGACTTTGCAATTGAAAGAAAAGGTGAAAAATTGTACTTTAAAGTTGCCGAAACCGCCGAAAATTTAGATAAACAATTCAATTGGGTAGTCTGGGATAGTAATGTTAAAACTGCGATCGCGATTCCCGCTGAGTAAGGATGGACAAGGGGACAAGGGGACAAGGGGACAAGGAAGGGGACAAGGAAGGGGACAAGGAAGGGGACAAGGGGACAAGGGGACAAGGGGACAAGGGGATGAATAATAGCTGTCAACTGTCAACTGTCAACTGTCAACTAACTCCTTTTTCAAATACCATTAAATGCTGCTGAGGAAGCAATTCTTTAGTTTCAATCCAAGTTAATCCTACGGCTTTCATTTCTTTTTTGACTTGCTTTTGAGTCATTTTATGTAAGCGTTTGATAGCAAGAAACGGATTTTCACCTCGATATTCTACCAGTACCACTTTACCCTTGGGTTTAAGGGATTTTACAACTCCTTGCATAACTTCTTTGGGATATTCAAACTCATGATAAGCATCTACCATTAATGCTAAATCCACGCTTTTAGATGGTAAATTTGGGTTAGTAAGTGTCGCCAAAATCGGCTCAACATTCGTAATATTTGTTTCTTTTTTATAAAAGTTGATCACATCCAACATTTCCGGCTGAATATCTACTGCAAACACCTTTCCATCGGACACTCTCGGAGCGATACGAAAACTCATATAGCCAGTACCAGCACCGATATCCGCCACTACATCGGTATCTTTTAAGTCAAGAACACTGACTATTTTGCTTGGTTGTTCTTGAGCTTCACGGGTAGGTCTTTCCAACCACATTGCACCTTGATGTCCCATCACCTGAGAAATTTCTCTACCCATATAAAATTTACCAATACCATCTGAACTAGCAGCTTTCTGTTGGTAAATATCGGTTGATGTATTCGCAAATGCTGGATTAATCGGATAAAAAACCAACCCGAACAGCATAATAAAAATAATTCCAGCAAAGCGAAAATGATTTAAAAAATCTAATCTGTGATTGCGATTCATGTTATTTTAGATGGGGATTGGTAACTGTCAACTGTCAACTGTCAACCGATTACAAAAGGGTCAATATTAGGATAATTCCATTGGTGTCCAAAACGTTCGGCGACAAATGGTTTAACAACAAACTTTACAGGATTACCTGCTTTAACGTCAATTCTGATTCCGGAATAAGCAAAGCGTTCTAATGATTCGTAACCTTTATGACCAAGGAATAATAAAGAATCAGCAACTTTACGGATAGGACTACCAGGGATATAATCAAAAGTTTCGATTAATTCCGATCCCGTGTCTCGCTGACGACGGGGATAATGACCGCTGCCACCGCTGATGATACAATTTATGTGTGAATCTGCTTGTCCTGTATCTGTAGTGTAAAGATGCTCTAAACAGTGGGCGTGTCCGTTTAAAATTAAGTCAACAATAGGGCGATAGGCTCCGCCTGATGCCTTGGGCATATCGCCATTCAATTTACCGATGGATTGAGCAACTTGATCAAATACCCACCGCAGACGACGACGAACAGCAAGGGTTTGGGCTTGATACCACTTGCTTGCTTCGGTAACGTAGGGTGGATGGTGAAAGTAAACGATACGAGCGCGAACTTCAGAACTGTTCCAGGATTCAATTAACCTTTGTTTAAACCATTCAAGTTGTTCAAAATCAACATTGGGATCATGAGATGCGAGTTGTTTTTCAATATCAACTTTGACTTCGTTGATTTGACTTAAAATTGCTTCGAGTGCATCACTTTTTTGAGCATCTTGGGGATTATCCAAGTCGAGTTGATCGTATTCTTCTAAAATTTGCTGTTCTTGAACATCTATTTCATCGCGACGCTCAATTAAAGCTTTTCTGCGAATATCTCCTTGTGGCGTTTCTGGTATCGGAGAAGGTTCATTAATAGTATTTGAATCAAGAGCAAAAAAGTCAATACCACCGTAACGAAACGTATAATAACGATTTGGTAAACGGGTAAAATGTCCGGGTTGGTAACGCAAACAGCGTCCGTTATTAGTTTTAGCGGTGTAATGTTGATCTAAATGCAGTTCTAATTTTTGCTGTTGATTGAACCGGGCTAAATAATCAAGAAATGCCTTTGCATAAGCATCTCCTTGTTCAGAACCATGCCAACCAATTTCAATATCCTTATAGCGTAATAAACGACGTAACTGTAGCGTCGGTCCGGTAATTACACGATACATCAAGGGTACATCATAATAATCGTGATTCCCCAAAGTTGTGAGAATCGGAGTATCGAATACCATATTGTCATAAGTAATATTTTGGGGATTTTCACCACCCCGCAAAAACTCGCGATAAGGTTCGATAAAATTTGATGGGTAATACTCGCGGGAACCCACAGTATAAATTACATCACCAGTGTGCAAAACAAACCGACATTCATCGCGGTGCTGAAGCATCAATTTGGCAATTTCTCGCTGGGGATGATGTCCATCTTGACAAGTTGTACCGCTGTCACCGATAACCATAAAAGAGAATTCCTCACTATCCTCCTTACCGTCATCGATCACCATACTGGTTTGGTCGATTCCTCGTTGCACAATACTTTTATGCTGCCATTGTACCCGTTGCTTCATTTTTTCGATTTTCACGGGAATCGTCGGTTCCAATATCAAATCCATCGTTTATTACTCCGGGTAAAGCACGCAAGAGTATTGTAACCAATTGTTACGTTATCGGAAAGGTCAATCAATTTTGGATTTTGGATTTTGGATTTTGGATTTTGAGTTTTGAGTTAGTACCACCGGAGTTAAGAGTTAATAATTAGTAATGCCTTTTGGTTGCCAAATTCCATCCTCACTTATAACCTTGCGCTTGTAAAGAGAACAACTTCGCATACCTTCCCTTCGCTAATAATAACTCTTCGTGGGTTCCGGTTTCCAAGATTTCACCTTGTTCGATGACGACGATTTTGTCAGCCATTCTGACTGTAGAAAAACGGTGGGATATCAAGAATACCATTTTATCTTTGGTCAAGCTGCGAAAACGCTCAAAAATTTCGTATTCTGCTTGAGAATCAATTGCTGAAGTCGGCTCATCTAATACGAGTATATCGGCGCTATTTCGCATAAAAGCGCGAGAAAGAGCGATTTTCTGCCATTGTCCGCCGGAAAGTTCTTGTCCTGACTTAAACCAACGTCCTAATTGAGTTGTAAAATCATGGGGTAATTGTTCGATAAAGGGTAACGACATTCCTTTTTTCGCGGCAATTTTCCATGCTGTTTGATCAGATAATTTTTCCACATCACCGACACCAATATTTTCACCGACGGTAAATTGATAGCGAACAAAATTCTGAAAAATTACCCCAATTCTGCGTCGTAATACATCTAAATCCCATTCTTCTAAATTCAATCCGTCTAATAGAATCCTTCCCGATTCTGGAGTGTAAAGCCGAGTCAGTAATTTAATTAAAGTAGTCTTTCCCGAACCGTTTTCACCGACAAGTGCAAGTTTTTCTCCCGGTTGTAAATGCAGCGAAATATTTTTTAAAGCTGGTGTCGCACTTCCGGGATAGGTAAACCAAACGTTTTCAAAACGAATTCCATCTTGGGGATTTGTACCTTTAATTGCTCTACCGTAACTTGTGGGAACTTCTTCTTCTAAAAATTCGTAAAGATTGGAAAGATACAAGTTATCTTCATACATTCCACCGATAGAAGTTAAAGCAGCCGAAAAAGTAGTTTGTCCCTGACGAAATACTGTAAGATACATCGTCATATCTCCCAGAGAAATCCTACCCGCAATTGTTTCTACCACAATCCATCCATAAGCAACATAGAAAGTTGCAGTACTCAATAAACCTAATAAGTAACTCCAAAATCCCCGCTTGATTGTTAAATCGCGGTCTTCTCCGTATAATCGATGAAATAAGCTACGGTAACGACTCAATAACATATCACCAAGTTGGTAAAGTTTCACCTCTTTGGCAAAATCTTCTCTCGCAGCCAGCGTCTCTAAATAGTGGTGTTGACGGGTTTCTGGCGCTCTCCAGCGAAATAAACGAAAAGCTTCTCCAGCAAAGCGTGTTTCGGCAATAAACGCAGGTATAGCGGCTAAAATTAATACGAATACAGCCCATAAAGAAAAACTGAAGAGCAAAGCACCGTAAGTAAACAGCGATAAACCACTTTGCACCAAACCAAAAGTGCGGTTAACTAAAGAAAGCGGACGACTAGAAGCTTCGCGTCGTGCATTAGTCATTTTGTCGTAAAATTCTGAATCCTCGAACTGGGGTAGTTCTAAACTGAGTGCTTTTTCCAGAATCAGTTCGTTGACTCTTTGCCCTAATAACACCCGTAACAGTGACTGAGTAATACTGAGTCCACGCTGACTAAGAGCGAGTATTGCTACAGCAACAGCTTCTAATCCCACGTACATTAAAGCAAGAGAATAATTTACATTATCTTGTAGAGAAGATAAATTTCGGGTTTCAACAACAGCATCGACAATTAATTTACCAATATAAGCAACAGCTGCGGGTAAAAGTCCGGCAACTAAAGTTAAAATTGCCAGAATAATTGTCAGAGTGGGGTTAGTCGTCCAAACTAAGTTTACAGCTCGTCCGCTGTAGCGAAATACAGCAAATGATTGACGAAGGGTTTTAGATATTTTGCTAGTCCTCATTATTTTGAATATAGCGCGAATTTGAGGATTTAAGATTAATTAACGCAGAGTAACGCTGAGTATATCGCAAAGGGAGGTCAGTTCCTGTTTCTTTTCTTGATTGTGGTTGAGGGGAGTTTCTAATTGGTGAAATGGAATTTTTACGTATTAAAATTAAGGGAATACTTAATAAACCTAACAGCATTAAAACACTACTTATAAACCAGATTAACCAACGATTTGGTTGGTAATTTGCTTGCTCAATTTCTTTAAATACTTGATTGTAGTGCAAAGTGGCTAAAGCAAGAATTAAAATCCCAAAAATTACCAAAGTTAATCCTAGATTTTGGTAATTAAAAACAGTAGGATTTTCTAGGATTTGTTGAGTCGTTGCAGTTTGTAATTGACGTAAAAATAAACCAAATCTAGCTATTGCTAAACCAAAACCTATTAAAGAAATTGATGTCCGCAACCAGGCGAGAAAAGTGCGTTCGTTTGCTAGATGTTCTCTGAGACGGCTCTCTCTATTTGGATTCGTCATTATTAAGTATAAATTACTGTTTTTTTTATTTTACAAGTAAAGTGAATTAAGTCGATTTAAGTTATCATCAATTGTAGAATTAAGTTATTGCGCTCAAAAATATTGATAACTGATAACTGATAACTGATAACTGATAACTGATTTATTATGTTTATTCGTAAAACTCTATCTTTACCCGATATTCAACTTTCTTACTTGGAATGGAACCAAGGAAAAGAACCTTTATTATTACTCCACGGTTTAGCTGACAATGCTTTAGTTTGGTCTAGTTTGGGCGATTATTTAGCAGCAGATTATCATATAGTTGCTCCAGATATGCGTGGTCATGGTAATAGTAGTAAACCGGAAAATGACTATACTTTTGATAGTGTGATTGCTGATTTAGAAGCTTTAATGGATAATATGGGATGGGTAAATGCTCATGTTGTAGCTCATTCCTGGAGTGGTAAATTAGCTTGTATTTGGGCAACTAAGAATCCCCAGCGTTTGAAAAGTATGGTACTAGTAGACCCGATTTTTATCTGGAAAATGCCCGATTTGATCAAGTTGACTTTTCCAATTTTATACCGTTTCTTACCGTTTCTTAAGGGAATGGGACCTTTTGATAGTTATGAAGCAGCGGAAAAACAAGCACAAAAGTTAAATCAATATCAAGATTGGACAGCTTTACAAAAACAAGTTTTTCAAGCCAGCATTGAACAAAAGGCTGATAATACTTGGGGTAGTAAATTTACTATAGCTGCACGAGATAATATATTTGATCAAGTGATGCGGGTACCCGGATTAACCAAACCAGTGAATATTCCAACTCTATTTGTACAACCACAAAAAGGAGTAAATCGTCAAAATTGGCAATTAAAGCCTTACAAAACTTATTTAAAAAATTTGCAAATATCTCAATTACCCGGAAATCATTGGTGTTTTATGACTCAACCGGAATCTTTTAATCAGACGATAGAAAGGTTTATTAGGTTATAGGTTATAGGTTAAAGGTTATAGGTTATAATTCCGGTGCTTCCCCCATCCCCTTGTCTCCCCATCCCCTTGTCTCCCCATCCCCCCATCTCCCCATCCCCTTGTCTCCCCATCCCTCTCACGCTCCCATCCCTCTCACGCTCCCATTCCGGAATACTTTTTCAATCCTTGTCTCCACATAATTCTATTAATTCCCAAAAATAGTAAAAACCAGCCCACTGTTGCTAAAAATCCTCTAGGGATATCGGTTGGTAAACCTACTAAAATGCTGACGGGAAAGTCAATTAAGTAAGGAAATGGTGTTAGTAATACTATCTGTCTAACTTGTTCGGGAAATACTTTTAAGGGTGCTATGGTTCCTGATAAAAATAGATAGAATAGAAACCAAAAATCGTGTAAAGCATATGCTCTTTCTGTCCAAAATGCGAACATGGCAAAAGTGTATTGAATCACGAAACGCAGTGCAAAAGCCATTGCTGAAGACAGAATAAATAACACTACTTGTGTGAAACTTGGTATCCAAAAAGCTTGGGGATAAAGTGCAAAAAATAATATTATTAAAAATATTGCAAAGGGTATCCGAGCAACTCTTTCCCCAAGATGAGATGTTACATGATGCCATACTGGATCTAAAGGTTGTAACAAACGCGGTGAAAGTTTACCTTCTACAACTTCTTTTTCAAATTCCCAAATTACCCAAACAACTGTTAATTGTCTAACTAAAAATACAGTGAGAAAATAACGCGCAAATTCTGCTGGAGATAAACCAAATTGTCCGTCTTGGGCAGCTTCTGTCCAAACTCCCATCATGATTATAGGCAGCGAACCTGTCAAAACCCATAAAATTAGTTCGGCGCGGTATTCTACCATGTAGGCGTAGTATACCGTAAGTAGGGTGACAGCTTTTCTGATAATCTGTTTCATGATGATGCTATTTATTTTTCTCAACTATTTTTGTAAACTGACAAAAACTTTCTCATTCCTTAACAAACTTATTGCGCGCTCGCTGAGTTGAATGCAATATTTGCTCTAGACTTACCCAATCTTCTCGTTCAATCAAATTAACTAATTCATCTAGACTCAAGCGATACTTTTGCAGCGACATTAGTAATGCTTCTCGATTGTATTTTGCCATCATTACCCCCAATTCCGGATTTCCCCCACCCACACGAGATGTATCCCTAAAACCAGAACTGGCAAACTTTTGAGCTAGCTGATGGACTTGAGAATCGGGTTCTTTTTCGCAAGCTGCAATTAAGGAAGCACTCACCATTACTGGTAAATGAGAAATCAAGCTAACTGCTTTATCATGTTCTTCTGGGGAACAATAATGAATCTTAACACCAAGTTGACTAATTAAATCTTCAACAATTGCGATCGCTTTAGTTGGAGTTGTATTTATCGGTGTAAGTACGTAAGGTTTATCGGTAAATAATTTTGCACGTGCAGCTTCTATACCTGAATCAATACTACCAGCCATTGGATGTCCGCCGATAAAATTTTCCCATACAGGTGAAATCGCTTTTACAATCGGGGTTTTCACCGAACCAACATCAGTTATTACACAAGAATTTGGCACATAAGCAATCAATTGCTCAAGTGTGGGAATAATAAGTCCCAGAGGTGTACAAATAAATACTACTTCTGCTTCTGATAGCAAGCTCATATTAACTGAAGCTTGGGAAACAGCACCAAGAGAAATTGCTCTTTGAGTAGTTGACTCACGGTGACTAACTCCTAAAACGTGATGTCCTTGCTTTTTTAAGTCTAAACCTAAAGAACCACCGATTAATCCAAGACCAATAATACCGATTATCATACTTAATTTTTAGGAGAAGGGTTATTTTATTTTAGATTTTAAATTTTAGATTTTGGATTAAAGGAGTGAGGAGTTAAGCTAAAAAGCGTTTAATTTGTATATTCAAATTTTATTAAAGTTTTGTAGTGCGGGCATCCTGCCCGCTAGAAAAACACAAATTAAATGCGCGACAACTTAGGAGTTAGGAGTTAGTACCACCGGAGTGAGGAGTTTAATTACCAATTACCAATTCCCCATTACCCATTATTAAAATCAGAGGTAGCATCGATGACTGTAGATGAGTTATTGGAAAAATATCAGAAGGGATGTACGGACTTTAGAAATATTCAACTTCCTGAAGCTAATTTATGTGGAGTAAAACTTAGTGGTGCGGATTTTAGCCATGGTAATTTAAGTGTTGTCAATTTTAGCGGCGCTAATCTTACTAAGGCTAATTTTAGCTATGCTCAACTTAATGTGGCAAGACTTAGTGGCGCTCATCTTGAAGGAGCTAATCTCACCGAAGCGAGTTTAAATGTGGCTAATTTAATTCGAGCTAATTTGAGTCATGCTCAATTGGTTAGAGCTTCTTTGATTCAAAGTGAATTAATTCGCGCTGATTTCACTCGTGCTAATTTACTAGAAGCCAATCTAAGCAATGCCGATTTACGGGAAGCTACACTCCGTCACGCTGTTTTACGCAATGCGAATTTGAATCAAGCTTGTCTTAGAGGTGCCTCTCTAGTCGCAGCTAATCTCGAACAAGCTAATTTAAATAATGCCGATTTCGTTCGCGCTGATTTAAGCGGTGCTAATTTACGAGAAGCCGAACTTCGTCAGGCGAATATGTTTCGTGCTAACCTATTTGGTGCTAATCTTAGCGATGCTAATCTCCGCTGGGCTGATTTGAGAGGTGCAAATCTTTCTTGGACTGATTTAAGCGGTGCAAAATTAAGTGGTGCGAATTTGGCTGGAGCCGATTTAAGCAATGCTAATTTGACTAATACCAGTTTGGTACACGCTGATTTAACTGAAGCAAAATTAATTCAAGCTGAATGGGTGGGTGCAGATTTAACTGGAGCAACTTTAACCGGAGCAAAACTTTACGCTACTTCTCGGTTTGGTTTGAAAACGGATATGTTGATTTGTGAATGGGTTGATTTGAGTCAAAAAGGCGATCGCTCTATTATTCATTACTTAACTGCGGAAGATTCAGGAGAATTTTTCAACGAAACTCCGCCAACTATTCGTATTATTGTAGATAGGCCTTTAGATCCAGAAGCAAATTTCGCTTTAGCCGGTGCTTATTTTCAAATAACTCAAAAATATCAAGGATTGCATCAACCTCCTAGCATGGAAATTGGTCGTCGTCGTACTGTTTTGACTTTCCGTGTAGACAGTGACGAAAGTTTATTTCCCATTGCTTATATGGCTATTCTTGCTTTTAGAGATGCTACTGCAACTCACAAAAATATATATTTAGCGATAGAAATGCTTGCTAATCAAGATCAACATGGACAGCTAATTACTATTCAACGGATGCAGCAATTAATTACTCGATTGGATAAAGCAAAAGAAAACGCCGATTATATCAAAAGTGTGACAAAGATTTTAGGAATTGCAGCAAAATTAAACTTTTTTCAAGCTCCTACGCAAACAATTTTAACAAATTCTAGCGCCAAAAATTTAACCGTTTATGACAGTCCCCATTTTGGCAAAAGATTAATTGACCATCCTCAAATTGAAACTGATTTAGATGAAGATGAATTAAGTGAACTTTCTAAATCCAGACAACCATCAATCAACGCGATCGCAGATTTTTTTAAAGGGTTTCACTATTTTACTTGATTATTGAATGGAGCGTTAGACTGAAAGATATCCACCTAAAGATATAGATATCTAAGATGGTCTAAATATTTAAGTTAAATCTTTTATGGTTTATACTGATGATTTAGTGATGATTTATTTTGCATCATTGTTTAAGTTGTAATGATGAACACTTATAACATTCTCAAATTATTTTTAACATTTAATTAACCCCTTATTATCAATAATCTAATTTTTCATAAGTTAAATGTTTACAAGTTTAGTATTTTTATTAAAAATATATTAAATAAATGTTAAAAAAATATTAAAAAAGCAATTCCCTTCGGTCTTTGGGTCTAAAAAATACATATTGCCCGATGCTAAGTCCAAACCATAATATGATTCATTCAAAGCAAGGAGAATTAAGGAGCAAAAAGTATGTTTAATAAAATGATGGGTCGTACTAGATATGTAGTTTGTCGTATCATGCTACATCTAAGTGGTGCAGAAGTTGCACCAATTTTAGGAGTATTGAATCGTAGTGCTAGAGAAGCAATTGACGCTGAAGGTGATATGGAGGTTTTGGGTGAACAATTAGTTACAATCTGCGAAACCTTATTACAATACGATGAATACTGGATGTCCAGTGCTAATGAAGGTGATGTATTTTGGGAAGAAGGTGACGCAGGAGACTATTTTCAAGAATTATTTACTGATTCGGCACAACGTTATCTAAGTGAACTGCCGGAAAATTATTCTGATGTGGATGAATCTTTTACCGTTCCTGTAACCCGCAATGTAGTGGTGATGGTTACAGTGGCTTATGAAGGAGAAGTACCGGAATTAGAAGATGATTTATCAAACATTGCCGATCTTCAAGAAGGTTTAAAAGCTTTGATTGATTTACATTACAAACATAAACTAAGAGCAATTCAAGTACATTTTTCACCTGCACAGTTGGGTGATGAACTGACTAACGACCAATTATTACAACATTATCACGAATTAATTCCTTTATAAAAAGACGGTTCTCCGTACCTCTCAAGCCAATAAAGAAGTTGTTAAGCTCAAAGATAGAATAAAAGTATATGGATATGAAAATTTTGCGTAAATTTACAGCTGTTTTTTTAGCATTCAGTTTGTGCTTTACAACAGTTGCTTGTGGTAGTAATAACCAAGCTAACCAAAACATCCCACAAGCGAGAAATGTAAGTCAAACTCCGACTAACACTAAAATTAATGATGGTGAATATCCCGTACAGCAAGCTAGTTACAACGATGCTGACGGAGAGTATACACTGTTTTTGTTAAATAGCCCTAGCCCGACTTTTAAAACTGATAAGTTGCAAATGGCTCGTCTTACCGATGAGCAAATTAAGGAAGGTAAAACTAGCTACCTGAAAGTAGAAAACGGAGAGCCTGCACTTTATTTAACACCAGATTTTAAAATTGAATATGTTCAAAATGTTACTGAAACAAGAACCGATCCTCAAACTGGACGACAAGAAACTGTTGTAGTTCAACGAAATAATGGTTTTTGGGCTCCATTTGCTGGTGCGATCGCCGGTCAAGCAGTTGGTAATCTATTATTCAGACCCCAGTATTATGTACCACCTGCGTATCAACCGGGAAGGTCTGTATATACTGGTTTTGGTGGATATGGTAATAGTTATGATGTGGCAGTTGATCGATATCGTCAACGTTACAACGAACCACCAGCAGCAGTCCGAAACCGTACCACTTTCCGCACCACAGGAAATATTAGAAGAACAAATCCTGGAACTGGAACTTCAACCATCAGACGCACGAATCCCAATACAAATACTGATGTCAGACGCACAAATCCCAACACAAATACTGGTAACACTCGTGCTACGGGTTCCGGTTTTGGCAGCAGTACACTCAAACAATCGGAGAAATCCGGCTCTGTGAGAAAGAATCCGTCCAACAGTAGTTTTGGTAGCGGAACTCGTTCTCGTTCCTCCGGAACTCGCAGTCGTAGTGGTGGTAGTTTCGGTAGTGGAGGACGTAGAAGACGGTAAATAAAAGTGAGGAGTGAGGAGTGAGGAGTTAGTTGACAGTTGACAGTTGACAGTTGACAGTTATTATTTATTTCTCCCCATCCCCTTGTCCCCTTGTCCCCTTGTCCCCCCATCCCCTTGTCCCCTTGTCCCCCCATCCCCTTGTCCCCTTGTCCCCTTGTCCCCTTGTCCCCTTGTCCCCTTGTCCCCTTGTCCCCTTGTCCCCTTGTCTCCCCCCAACCACTCACGCGATCGCGACTGCTTGTTCCCAGCGTCCGACGGCTTTACCAATTACTGCTAATTCTTGCATCAAATGGTCAAAACGTTGTGGTGTTAGGGATTGAGGTCCATCAGATAAAGCTTTCGCGGGGTTGGGATGAACTTCTATCATCAAAGAATCGCATCCCGCTGCGATCGCAGCCATGGACATGGAAGGAACAAATTCTGATAAACCAGTGCCGTGTGAAGGATCGATCATAATCGGTAAGTGAGTTAGCTGTCGCAACACGGGTATTACTGATAAATCTAAGGTATTGCGAGTATACTGACGGTCGAAGGAACGAATACCGCGTTCGCATAAAATGACGTTAGAATTTCCTGAAGCAAGTATATATTCAGCAGCCATCAACCATTCTTCAATAGTCGCGGAAATTCCTCGTTTGAGTAAAACGGGTTTGGGTTGCGCTCCGACTTTTTTGAGTAATGAGAAATTCTGCATATTTCTCGCACCCACTTGCACAATATCGGCGACTTCGACAATTTTGTCCAAATCAGCAGCATCCATGACTTCGGTAATAATTCCTAACCCGCTGACTTCTCTAGCTGTTGCTAACAATTCTAAAGCGCTTTCACCATGTCCTTGGAAAGCATAGGGTGAAGTCCGAGGTTTGTAAGCACCACCACGGAGAAACTTAGCTCCCGCAGCTTTAACACGCTGTGCGGTTTCTACAATCATTTGCTCATTTTCTACCGAACAAGGACCAGCAATTACCACTAAAGGATAATTTTCACCAAATGTAACTTCCCCATCGGGAGTATTAACTATAATCCCCGAAGCTTCACCGTGTCGAAACTGACGACTAGCACGTTTGTAAGGCTTTTCTACCCGCAACACTTGCTCAATCCAAGGACTAATTTCTTGAATTTGCAATGGATCTAAACTCGCTGTTTCTCCAACTAAACCAATTACTACCTTATGTTGACCAATTATTTTCTCTGGAGTCAGTCCCCAGCTAATCATTTCTTCATTGATGCGTTTTATTTCCGCTTCTGGGGAACCGACTTTCATTACTACAATCATTTTTTATTTCCCGAATTGTTTTTAGTTTTAAATAAATTTCTGGCTGTTGCACTTGTAGATATATAGGCTTTTCTACAAGTGTATATACTCATCTATTAAATCAGTGAACAGTGAAGCGCGCAGCGTGACGCGGTAGCGTCATACAGTGAACAGTAAACACGGACGTATGGTGAGGGATTTAAACCCGCTTGTATAAACGTGACTGATAACTGATAACTGATAACTGATAACTGATAACTGTTTTTAGCTTAGGACAAAATTTATTCCTGACTCACTTTTTTATCTCCTAGTTGTAAACTTCCACGTTTAATTTGTTCGAGTTCCATTGCTTCAAATAAAGCGCGAAAATTACCTTCCCCAAAACCTTGAGCGCACTCTCGACGCTCGATAAACTCAAAGAAAAAGGTCGGTTGAGCAAAAATCGGTCGTGTAAAAATTTGTAAAAGTAAAGCATTAGGAAAATCTTCCTTCCAATCTACCAAAATCTCTTGTTTGGCGATACTAAGCAGTTCATTTGATTTCAGAGGTAAATTTGCTCGCTGCTGTAAGTTGTAATAGTAGCTTTGAGAAATCGGTAGAAAAGACAAGCCACGGGTGCGAAATTGGGCGATACTATCAATAATATCATTGGTTTGTAAAGCAATATGTTGAATTCCTGCTCCTCGGTTAGCATTGAGAAATTCCTGAATTTGGGAATTGGGAGTAGCAGGTTCGTTAATTGGTAATTGTACACTCCCATCGGGAGAAACCATCACTTGACTGTGCAATGCAGAATATTCTGTTTGAATGTTAAATTTTTGTTGTGGTTGAAAACCGAGAATATTCTGGTACCAATTAACAGCAGTTTTTAAATCACCTACCGCTACATTGAGAACAAGGTGATCTATTGCTTGAATGGAATAAGCAGAGGAATATTTTTCTCTGGGATTCTCGGTTAATTGTTTTTCCAATAAAGTATGAGTAAGTCCTCCCCAAGCAATAATTTTCGCTTGCTTAGTGTAAATTTGATTTTTTTGTGGGTCTCTTTGAGCTTGTAGACTAGGTTGTTGTATAATTTTTGTTCCATAAGCTTCGGCTATCGTTATGATTGCAGATAAATTTTCCACCTCAAAAGCCACATCTACCACACCAGGTGGATGTTCACGGAGATAGTTAGCTACCGGACTCATAGATGATATTGCTGAAGACAGCACAAAGCAAACTGAGCCGCTTTTAACTACTTGCGTGCGGGTATGAGCAGGTGTATCTCCTTCACCAAGAAAGTTGGGGATAACAGCACCATCGTCTAACTTTTCAAAACCAAGATGATCTACAAACCAATCACGCCAAATGATGGCATCTTCGACATAGAAGTGAACGTAAGCAATTCTCATTTTAATTGAAGCAACAGGCACTAACAGCTTATCTGTCTGTAAATTCTGCCTTTTTTGCTAGATTTTCAAGTCACTCCTAAGCAGTAAATAGTGATTTTTAGCTTAAATTTTTCTCGGAAAATAGGTCAAAGGTCTAAGGTTAAAGGTTAAAGGTTAAAGGTCAACTCCTAACTCCTAACTCCTCACTCCTAACTCCTAACTCCTCACTCCTCACTCCTAACTCCTAACTCCTAACTCCTAACTCCTAACTCCTAACTCCTAACTCCTCACTCCTCACTCCTCACTCCTAACTCCTAACTCCTCACTTTAGAGCCACTTGCCATATATTACCTGTTTTCTTCATTTCGACCAAGTTGCACGATTCTAAGAAGTTGACAAAATTACGACTCAGGTTTAATTCTTTGAGTATTTTGGTAATTCCTTTACCGTACTGCTTATTAAATCTTTCTCCTACAGTATGGATAGGAATATAATTATTTGGGGTTTTACCTACTATCTGAGTAATAATTTTAATCAGTGCTTGCTCTAAACTGGATTTATTCTCAAATGTTAATATTTGATTATCTGATTTATTTTCACTTGATATCTTGAACAAAGTAATATAAATTTCTGGATTGTCGGGTATTTGATGAATGACAAATTCCGGTTGATCGATAAAAATATTTTTTACAGTTTTACCGGGAAGGTGATGAGATACGACTTTATTGATACCAAAGCTATACTTTTCTTTAAATAATTTGCAGATTTGAGTCAGCTTTATCCATTGATTTGATGTTTGGAGTTGTTGCTCTTTAATTATTTCTTTAATTTGACATAAAAGTTGTTCTATAGAAGGTAAAATAATGTGGTTTTCGGTTTCATTAGTTTTACTATTAAATATAGTTAAATTTCCTGATTGCTGGCTAATTTGATAAACAGTTAATCCTTTTTGTTGAAGATGGTTACATAAATTAGTCATGACTGTATCTGAAGAACAAATCAAAACTTCCTTGACTTTCGGGTAATATTCATCAATTTGTGAACCAAAAGCAATCATTTTACCATCAGCATTATCTTTACCGCGAGGAACATGAATTAAATCGTATCCACGCTGATGAAATTCAATATCTTTTTTACCCATACTTTGCCAGTTTGCAAAAGCAATTTTGATTTGAATCGGATGATTACAAATCGTTTTTAAAACTTGTTCTGTTTCAGTTGTAATTTGAATATTTTCTACATCTAAAAGTAAGACTGCGATTCCTGTTTGCGGTTGATTTTCATTGTTAACTACTAGTTCGTTTTTGATTGATTTTATATCTGAATTTATATCTTGTTGATTTTCAGAATTTTTTAATTCATTTTTCACCTCATTCGTCGGGGTTAAGGATTCAATCGGTGTAGAGTTTATATTTTGCTGATTTTCCGATTTATTTTCTTTATCGTTTGTTTGATTATTATTATCAGGTTTTGCTGGAATATTCTCAATTTCCGATTCTTTTGCTATTTTGGTAACATCTTGTTGAGATTCGCAAGTCTTTGACTCGGAAATATCGGGATTAAGTTGACGAGTTTTTTCTTGTAATTTTATTAAAACAGGTGTGTTAATCGCTGAAGGTATTAGCAAAGCTTTAATAAATATCTCCATTCGAGCAATTAAGGATTCCCAATCTTGAGTATTACTAATTGCCTCGATCAACTTTGCTTTCAAACGCGATTGATTACTATTGTCACGCCATGATATATTTTTGTACTTATCGAGCAAAAGCTCTGGTTGCTGTTGTTGAATATAAATAACTGCTTGGCAAACATAGGAGCCAATTTTATTCAACAATGCTGTAGGGTATTTAGTAAGCGTAACAGTCATAACTCGTTTGATTACAGTAGATAGGACATCCTAACTAATACCAATTTTAAAATGGTATATCTCCTTTTATATCTAGTAGATAATTTATCTGATAACCGTAAAATTGCTTAAGCAAGCTAATTTGAATAGAAATGATAATTACAAACCCTCTATCTTTAAGATTCTAGTCAAAAAGAGGGTTGGGAGGAACATTTATATTAAAGAATTTTAATAAATATAATCGGATAATCAGAAGTCGGGTTTTTACAAAAATTCTCTGATATTGACGGATATTTAACATCAAAAACCCGACTTCTCGCCCCAGAGCAAATTTACATTACTCCCTTCCCGGTAGAAGATTACCGATAAAAAAAACCGCAGAGACGCAGCGAAAAGTGCGGTCTTGGGGTACCCCCAAGTGGAGCAACTTTTCAAGACAGAGGGCGCAGAGGAAAGAGGTAAAAAGAGATGAACCGCACTAACCCGGGTGATAGGTAATCTGTTTAGCGGAATAGGAGTAATTCATCTTGCGATCGCGATGAGATTATTGATATTTTAAATTGATGGAGAAATGGCAATACCGAAGGGAATCAAGTTTTTGTTATCAAATCTCGAAGATAAAAATTTATCATTAATTAGTTGTTGATAAGTTTCTAAGTTTTGCTTCCAATTCTGAATAATTCGATGCAAATATTCTAGTCTTTCTTGTGGGTTATTACCGACAATATTGTAGTTAAAATTGCCGGAGAATAATACTGCTGGGAGGGATTTTTCTTCGGAAATTTTGAGCAATCCTTCGTTGATGGTCAAATTCAATATATAATCTTCTAAAGTATAGGCTAATTGAATTGCAGCTTTTACAGGTGTTTTACCAAATTCTCGCCATTCTCCGGAAGCTAGCAGGTTTTTTAATACATAGTTGGTAGCACCATTTGATTCTGTAAAAGTTACAAATCCTTTGGGATTAATACCTACAGCTTGATATTCTATATTCGGTAGTTTTTCGATAAATTTAACAGCTAATTGAGAAACAATTGCTTGTTGAATATCTTTTTGATCAATAGCTTCTGCAAAAACTATACGGTTTGGTTGTGTGACAATTGCAATCCCATTTTGAAATACAAGCTGAGTCAAATTTTTTGTTTGAACCGGAGGACGTGCTAGTTCCCAATCGGATGAGATAATATTGCTATATTTCAAAAAATCTAGGTTGACAACGTTGGGATTCAGTCCTTTAGCTGTAATTGCGATCGCTAATTCCTGAATTTGTATGGTTTTACTCATATCTTTTTATGGGGTTTTAATTGAAAATTATCTAAATATTTCCCAAATTATGATGCTTGCTGATTTTTTCTCAGTATTTATATGCAAGCATTTTTATATTAAATGTAAAAATAATAATATTGTGTTGGCAAGAATACTTATAGGATTTTCTATTGGATGAGAAGTCGGGTTTTTAGAACAATTGTCTGAGATTACAGATACTTGAGGTTAAAAACCCGACTTATTTAATGTTGTCGTTTTAGATGGAAAATCAAGTTAAACCATTGCAATCTCAGTACGAATAACCATATCGTTGAAATCCTGATCTCCACCATTCCATAAGTCTTCAAAACCCAAGGTATTGTTTGTTAGGGAGCGAATATGCTCTACTCCATCAGAATTAGCTTGAGCAAAGGAGAAGTAAACTTGACTTAAGTCTCCTTTGATGCTGTCGAGATTGCCATCAGCGATGATGAAGGGAGCATAAAGATATCCTCCTGAGAGGGTGTCTTGGATAATAGTCGAGCTGAGATTATCTACCCTTAATTCAAGTTGGGGTTGATGAAGCTTCACGGCTAATTCTGCATAAGCTTTACCATCACTAGGTTTAAGCTTGTTTCCAGTGATTGGATCGGTAATGGTTCCTTCTGCGTCTTCAATTTTGTAAAAACCGACAGTATTATCAAATAATGCTTCTCTATCTACAGTAAAAGTGATTGCGACATCACCTGTAAAGGATTCTAAGTTAAGTATGTTCCCATCGATGATATTTTGGATTGCATTTTGGGGAACAATTGGCGAAGTTTGTTCGACATTAGGGTTTTCGATGACTGCAAGTTTCTCCTCGGTAGCTGGTAAAGCTAAATTAACAGGAGATTGTGTGATGTTGGTTCCCGTATTACCCTCTTCGGTGGGAATATCTACAACGTTGAGAATCGGAAGCTCATTACCCAGTTTTGGAGTGATTTGTAGGGTTTGTGGAAGAACTGGATTAACCAGATTTTTTTGATTATCTTTCTCTGTTTCTGAATTAATAGATAAGTCAACTGTAGTGTCTGGGGTTTCGTCAGTATAAATTATCTCAGCGGTTAGCCTATTTTGTGTGTCTTTTTCAGGATTTAAACCGTCAATGGAACCTGTAAAAGTTAAACCAGTAGAACTTTCTTTCAATTCTTCGGGTTGAATTGTTTCAATAATTTTGCCATCTAAAAGAACATTAATCTCAAAGATATCATCGCGAGAAAGTATAGAATTAACAAATTCATCTGCTAATTCTGATGCTTTGGAAACGATTATGGGCTGATCTGAATCTACAATCCTTAATTCTTGAATATTTGCAGCACCAATACCATAGGCTTGAACGTTAGCTACCGCTTGTAGGGCTTTTGCTGTATGCTTAAAACTTCCTCCCGTGGTTGAAAACCCATCAGAGAGAAAATACACTGTATTGGTTGCTCCAGATGGTACTGTGGAAAAGAACTGATTGGCTTTTTCCAATGCTGCATTAAAATTAGTGAAACCATTCAGAGATAATTTTTCAATGGTGGAGATTGCTTCTGCTGCATTTAACGGTGCATTGAGGGTTGCATCAGAACCAAAAGGAATTACCGCAAATTGAGATACCTCTGCAATACCGCTATCAATTAACGACTTTGTTAAATTAATATAAGCTTTCTTGGCTGCTTCTAAGGGTTCTCCCTTCATACTGTCTGATACGTCAATAATGTAAGCAAAGTTGTACTGAGGATTTTGCTTTACCGGAGACAGAGTTATTTTATAATTAGCATTGTCATCAAGGTTAAGAGATGCAGTACCAAGGTTTTGGTTGTCGCGATTGGTGACGTTAACTTGTGTAGAATTTGCCATTGTTATTAATGTTTTGTTAGTATTGGTGTAAATATGTTTCTTAAGATAAATGCATTCAACAATTTTGGATGTGATCTCATCCATATAATGTGAAAAACCCTTATCTAGGCAGCACGAAATCAAGAAAACTGCAAAATTTTTCTTTACAACCAAACTACTAGCCGTTTTTTTTTAATTAAATAGGGTGGGGAAATATGAACCTACTATCCTCTATCAGTTCTAAAGCCTGAGATTGAAGGTTTTAGTTAGGTTCTAACTGTTCCGAGTTTTAGTAAGCTGCAATACAGCAATACAGTATATTCAGCTCCTTCTCCGGAAATATTCTCTAAACACTGATAAAAAGTTTTCACTCAGCGCGTTTTAGAAGTAGAACACGAAATATTGCTTGTCTGATAGAAATTAATAAATTATTTATTTTCTACCATTAACAAAACTACTTTCTTACACTCATTTGTCGGCTGAGCTACATATAGGGAACATTAACTTACACTTGTTTAGCAAACTTACTTGTATACAATAATCTAAAAAAAAAGAAAATCAGTCAAGCAACACACATATTTTATTTCTTTATCGGAAGTTTATTAATTGTTCACAATTTCGGATAATAAATTTCTGCACTCCGCAATCCTCAGAAGTCGGGTTTTTGAAAAGCTTGTCAAGCTCTGAATAAATACCAATTGCAAAAACCCGACTTCTATACCTTATCTGACAAACTTGACACTTTCACCTGCTTGAATAAATTTGTCCGTAAATATACTTAAAATACTTCTATCTCTAGTCTTGATATTTGCAGTAACAGACATCCCAGATTGGAGAGGTAATTGCCTTCCGTTCGTCAATAAAGTTTGTCGATCTAACTCAATTTTTACTGGGAAACGATAATAAGGATAAATTTGATCTGGCGGTAAAGCATCTTTACCAATAGATACCACTTTACCTTTGATATCGCCAAATTCACTGAAGTTATAACTTTCAAATCGAACATCAACGGGCATTCCTTCCTCGACAAACCCGATATCTTTATTAGTGATATTTGCATCCACCATCAAAGATTGTTCCGGTACTACTTTCAGCACGGGTTCCGTCGTATTCGCTACATATCCAGGATTTCCGGCTTTCATATCAAATATAACTCCATCTACCGGGGCTTTGATAATTTGGTATTCTCTAGTTAACGAAGCTTGCTTGATTTGACCGTCGAGTTCGGCAATTCGTTTTTCATTTTCAACTATCGACCTATTGATTTGGCTGTCAATTTCAGCAAGACGTTTTTCATTGTCTGCGATTTGAGTCAAAATATCTTTACTATTAGTTGATAAGGCATTTTGCAACTGCTGACCTGTTTGAGTAATAGCTAACCTTAAACGCTGTATCTCTTGAGAAAGTTGAGCAACTTCACTTTGACGGTTGCTAACCTCTTGTTTTTGTTGGAGATATTGTAAGCGAGCGATCGCACCTTCTTTGTACAATGGTTCTAAATCGTTGAGAATACCTTGATTGATGCTGAGTATGTTTCTAGAATTATCAAGTTTTTCTTTCGTTTGTGCTAATTGTTGTTGTAATTGGGCTTGTTCTAGTTGAATTTGAGCGCCCTGAGAGCGTAATTGTTCTTGACTAGAAAATAAACGTAGTTGCTGCTCTCCGGTGAGATTTACCCCATTACTATTTCCGCTTAACAGCACTCGATAAAATTGATTTTCTTTTAATAAAGCAGCTCGACTTTGAGCCAAGTTTGCCATTTCTTGGGGTACTTGGATCGAAGCTGGTTTTGGCACAACATCCGCAGCACCAAACAAACTGCGATAAAATTGATTTTCTAACTTTAAAGCTTCCCGAACTTTTCTGGTGGAAACCAATTCTGCTTCAGCACCAGCATGATCGAGACGTAACAGTAAATCTCCTTGTTTTACCCGATCTCCATCCTTAACAAACACCTCTTTCACCAAACCATTCACGGGAACCTGTACTTCCCTAACAGTTCCTTGGGGTTCTAGCTTTCCTTGAGCGGGGACAGCTTGGTCAATTCGAGAAAAATACGCCCAAGCAAGAGTAAAAACAGTTACACCCAGAATACTCCATAGCGCCGCCCGTGAAAATAGTGGCGATCGCCGCAAAATTACAGGTTGATCGAACTCAGAAACTCTTGATTTACCATTTTTCTGAGCTATTGAATCTTGGGGAGTTTTCGCTAATCCAGGGAGTAGCGTTTGTCCTGAGCCATTACCGTTGAGATTTCCGTTTAATTGAGTCATAAAAGAATTTTAGATTTTAGATTTTAGATTTTAGATTGAAAGTTAGGAGTCAGGGGTTAGGAGTTAGGAGTCAGGGTTTAGGAGTTAGGAGTTTTTAATTCTTCCCCTTGTCCCCTTGTCCCCTTGTCCCCTTGTCCCCTTGTCCCCTTGTCCCCTTGTCCCCTTGTCCCCTTGTCCCCTTGTCCCCTTGTCCCCTTGTCCCCTTGTCCCCTTGTCCCCTTGTCCCCTT